>Ga0310786_10000100_pt1 | contig 134212 bp, 140 predicted proteins | sample AusTroGonzalo_MG_FD_203881 | JGI IMG/M metagenome (GOLD analysis project Ga0310786, IMG submission 203881) | Bovine rumen microbial communities from tropical cattle in Woodstock, Queensland, Australia - Gonzalo_03 (v2) (version 2) | ecosystem: Host-associated > Mammals > Digestive system >...
CAGGGTTGACCGACAAGCAGATCAAGGCTTTTCTTTCCGATTGCTGCGGTAAAGACTGCTGTGCCGAAAAGGTGCGTGTACTACGAAATGCAAGACGTTCTCTCCTTGATTCTATCCATAAAGAACAGGCATTGCTTGATAAACTCGATTATGTACTTTGGTGTACAGAGCATAAGGAAAGCGAGGGCTAAGGTATGAAAAAGCTGTTATTGTTACTTACAAGCATTGCAGTATTGGGGCTAACATCATGCGGAACAATAAATGAAACCGCAGATAATCAGGTGCAAGCGCCAAGTAAGACCACCGTCCTCTCTGCATCGGCAGCAGAAGAAAATGCAGATGCCGTATCAGAATCCAGCTATGAGTATACGATACAGGACGTTCGTAACTTGCAGGACTTTCTGCTGACAAGACCGACCGGGGAAGATTTGACTGGTAAGCCCTATGATCTGACCGGAGATGAACGATGGGACGTATTTGACCTCTGCCTTATGAAACGAGAAGTCCTGAATAATCTTTCGAGCGATAACGATACGCTTGTTATATACTTCTCACGCACCGGTAACACTGAGAAAATCGCAGAATACCTGATTGAACTTACTGATGCCGACAGTTATGTTATTGAGGCAGCAATACCTTATACCGATGATGACATCAAGTATCAGGACGATAACTGCCGTGCCAACAAGGAACAGAATGATAAGACTGTCAGACCGGAGATCGCAAACCCGATAGAATCTATCGACAGCTATGACACGATTTTTCTTGGCTATCCGATTTGGTGGGGACAGGAACCCCGCATCATCGACACCTTCCTCGAAAGCTATGACTTTTCGGAAAAGACGGTCATTCCGTTCTGCACCTCGGGCAGCAGCGATATTGCGACAAGCGAGAAGAATATCTCTAAGCTTGTGACTATCGGGAATCAGCTCAAAGGCAGGCGGTTCGCTGCGGGTGCATCGAAGGACGAGGTTAAGGAGTGGGTCAATACGCTGCTGCTGAACAATGAAAAAGCCGAAGCGAAGCTGCTTATATCCGTGAACGGCAGGGAGCTTACCGCTTCTTTGGCAGACACCACTGCCGCAAAGGAGTTTGCTGAAAAGCTCAAAGACGAGCCTGTCACCGTTACGTTGAGTGAATACGGCGGTTTTGAAAAAGTCGGTGATCTTCCTTGGCCGCTCACTAAGACCGATGAAGATACCGAAACAGAGCCGGGCGACATAATGCTCTATCAGGGCGACAAGATGACGATATTCTATAACTCCAATTCGTGGAGCTATACAAAACTCGGGCATATCGAAAACACAACGCAGGAAGAATTAAAGGACATACTCGGAGATGGTGATGTGACTGTCACGCTCTCGGTAAAATAATAAAATAACGGAGGTAAGTATCATGTTAGGAAATTTCAGCTACCACAACCCGACCAAACTCTATTTCGGCGAGGACTCCCTCAGCAATCTTAAACCTGAGCTTGCAAACTACGGCGAGAACATTCTGTTCGTGTACGGCGGTGGTTCGATCAAGAAAACCGGGCTCTATGACGAGATCATCGCTATCCTCAAAGACTGCGGCAAGAACGTTGCAGAGGTTCCGGGCGTAATGCCGAACCCCACATCCGACAAGCTAAACGAGGGCGCGGCGATCGCCCGTGAGCATAAGACCGACTTTATCCTTGCGGTGGGCGGCGGCTCTGTCTGCGACTACTCAAAGGCTCTGTCGGTTTCGATCAACTGCAGCGATGACCCCTGGGAGAAATACTATATCCGCTTTGAGGAGCCCGACTGCGAGATCATCCCCGTGGGCTGTGTGCTGACTATGGCAGGCACAGGCTCGGAGATGAACGGCGGCTCGGTCATCACAAACCACGAATCCAAGCTCAAGATCGGTCACGTTTTCAGCGACGATGTAATGCCGAAATTCTCGATACTCAATCCGAGATACACAATGACGCTGCCGAAGTATCAGATGTGTGCGGGCATCTACGATATTTTCAACCATATCTGCGAGCAGTATTTCTCAGGTGAGGACGACAATACCTCTGACTACATCAGCGAGGGGCTTATGAAAAGCCTTATCCACGCAAGCCGTATCGCTGTCAACGACCCGCAGGATTACGAAGCACGCTCCAACATAGTGTGGACTGCGACATGGGCGCTGAACACCCTCGTTTCAAGAGGAAAATCCACCGACTGGATGGTGCATATGCTGGGACAGGCGGCGGGCGCATACACCGATGCGACTCACGGTATGACCCTCGCGGCGGTATCTCTGCCGTATTACCGTTATATCATGCCCTACGGCTTGAAGAAGTTCGCACGTTTTGCGACGGAAGTATGGGGCATCTCCGCAGAGGGGAAGACCGACGAACAGCTTGCAAATGAAGGCCTTTCCGCTCTGGAAAGCTGGATGAATGAGATCGGGCTTGTGATGAACCTCAAAGATCTCGGCGCAACAGATGAAATGATCGAGGGCATCGCCGATGCGACGCTGATACTGAACGGCGGCTACAAAGTGCTTGACCGTGACGAAGTCGTGCAGATATTGAAAGCGAGTATGTGAGACTATGAGCATCACGGTAAATATCTACTACTCCGGCGAAAACGGAAACGCCCGCAAATTCGCAGAGGAAATGATACAAAGCGGTACGGTGGATAAGATACGGAACGAGCAAGGCAATCTCCGCTATGACTATTATCAGCCCTTTGACGATCCCGAAACCGTACTGCTTATTGACCAATGGACAGATCAGAAAGCGATCGACGTACACCACGCTTCGCCTATGATGCAGACGATCTCGGAACTTCGGGAGCAGTACGGTCTGAAAATGAAAGTTGAAAGATATATCTCCGATGAGGGCGGTATCCCCGATAAGGATAAAGAATTCATTGTGAAATAGGAGGCGTTATTATGAAGTCGTTGATAATATATTTCAGCAGAGCTGATGAAAACTACGCAGTCGGTTATATCAACAAGGGCAATACCGAGATAGTGGCGGAGTTCGTGCAGGAGCTGACGGGCGCTGATATGTTCAAGGTCGAGCCTGACGTTCCGTATGCGGCAGACTACAAGACCTGCATCGAGGAAGCAAAACAGCGTATAGGGAATGCACCTGTCAAGGAGAAACTGACGGACATTTCTGCATACGATACTGTCTATATTATGAGTCCGATCTATTGGGGAACTTATGCCCCCGAAGTTGAAACAGCGCTGACAGGACTTGATTTCAGCGGTAAGACCGTCAGAGTCATCAGCACACATGAAGGCTCAGGTCTCGGGCGTATGGTGTCGGATGTGAGAAAAATATGCAAGGGTGCAGAAGTTGACGGCAACGGGCTGGCTATCAAGGGATCGCTGGCGAAGAACTCAAAGCAGAAAGTCGCCGAATGGCTGTAAGGAGGTGCACTATGGCTGAAAAAATCGTACAGACCGCAGGACGTGATGCCCTTGGTGAGTTTGCTCCCGAATTTGCCCATTACAATGACGATATTCTTTTCGGTGAGAACTGGAACAACACCGATATTGACCTGAAAACACGGAGTATCATTACTGTTGTTGCTCTCATGTCGCAGGGCGTGACGAGCGATGCCATCAATTTTCATCTGATGAATGCGAAAAAACACGGCGTATCGCAGAAAGAGATCGCAGCGATCATCACACATACCGCTTTCTATGCAGGCTGGCCGCACGCTTGGGCTGTATTCAACCTTGCAAAAGAGGTATGGAATGATAAAGCTCCCGAAATGACCGACAAGGACAGATACCAGAACGAGATATTCTTCCCGATAGGCGAACCTAATCCATACGGCGATTATTTCGTTGGAAACAGCTATCTTGCTCAGGTATCAAAAGAACAGCTCTCTGTTTTCAATGTGACCTTTGAGCCTGCCTGCCGCAACAACTGGCATATCCACCACGCAACAAGCGGCGGCGGTCAGATGCTGATCTGTGTCGGAGGTCGTGGATATTATCAGGAATGGGGTAAGGAAGCGAGAGAGCTTCACCCGGGAGATATTGTAAATATCCCTGCCAATGTCAGGCACTGGCACGGGGCTGCACCCGATTCGTGGTTCTCACATCTTGCTATCGAGATCGAGGGTGAGGACGGCAGAACAGAATGGTGCGAGGCTGTTTCGGATGAGGATTACAATAAGCTGAAATAAACGAAGGTATATCTTACGGTCATGGTCTTGCTTGCGTACTTCGGATATATTCTGCAAATACTTCTCAATAAGAAAATAACGGCGGTTCAGTGACGAGCCGTCGTTATTTTTCATTATATAATTTCACTGTGCACCCTTTTTTAGATTGCAGTCTCGGCAGAGCATCTGGCAGTTGTCGTAGGTGGTATGTCCGCCCTTAAGCTCCTTGCTTCCGGCTATTAGCGTTATCTCCGTTTCTGCCTTAATATTTGTTATTTGAATTATACCCCAAAAATGAGAGCTTTGTAAATATAGGATAAATGATCCCGACAGCAATTTGGCCAGCTGTCGGGATCTGTTTGGTATTTCATTTTTTATGACACTTATGACACTTGTGACGGTAATGACGGTCAAACGATATATGGGAAAACACCGTCACAGACTGTCATTTATAAAATCTTTTAACATAAAACATCTCAAAAGTCCAACCGCTTGTACTCAAAACACCGAAAAGAAAAAAGTTTTGAAAATGGTGTTGACAACCGTCACAACAGGTGATATAATACACCCAAAGAGCAGTCACAGGACCCCGGAGGTGCAGTATGAACGAAAGAAAACGACAGGCGGCCTACGCCATGATCGAGTACATCGACAACTATTACCGCGAGAACCGTCACACGCCATCGCTGCGTGAGATCGAGGCGGAGCTGGGCTTCTCCCGCCAGTCGGCACTGCGCTACCTGCAGGAGCTCGACATGGAAGGCGTGGTCAAGTACGACGGCAAGTCAATCGTCACACCCTACATCGAAAAGCTGACCTTCTATACTGTCCGCCGCATACAGGTGGTTGGAACCATCCCCTGCGGAACGCCTACTGTCGAGGAACAGATGAACGGGGAGTTTGTCTCCATTCCCTCTGAGTGGCTGGGGGACGGGAGGTATTTCATCCTTCGCACATCAGGTGACTCGATGATCGAGGCAGGCATCAGCGACGGCGACCTCGTCGTCATAGAGCAGACCGATCGCGCCGAGTACGGTCAGATCGTCGCCGCCCTCGATGAGAACAACGGAAGCACTCTGAAAAGACTTGTGTATGACAAAAAGAAGAAGCGCCCCGTCCTTCATCCTGAGAACAGCTCGATGAAGGACATCTGCCCCGACGAGATCGTGGTGCAGGGCGTGGCGGTGAAGGTGATAAAAGACCTGCCGTAGGCGAAAGGAGAAAAAAGTGGCAGACAACAGAAAGAAAATGCCGAAGCTCGACTGTCCCCATTGCGGCAAGCGCTGTGCCGATGTCGCGGACGTCAAGCTCAAGAACGACAGCGTTGTTCTAAAGCTCGGCGCAGAGCCTGCAGACTATGTGATAGAGTGTCCGAGATGCCATAAGCTGTTCGGGCTGTATATAAAGGTGCTGCACAGTGCGTGAAAAAATAAAAATCATATCTTCAACTTGTGCATTTTTGGCACAACCTGAAAGCAGAAGAAAAGGCGGTGATAATTATGGAAAAATGGTATAAAATTATTCCAGATGTGAAATATTGTTCGGAGATACTTGAACTGTTTTGTGATTTGCACGACTATATAATTGAAAATATAAAATATGATTACAATGCAAACACTATCGAGGTATTCTTTGAATACGATACTCACAGAGAGGGTGTGATCTTAAGATTTAAAGGCATTGATGAGTTCCATATAATTGCACCAGATAGAGATGCACCATATTTATCCGGTGCAAAAATAATCGTAACCACCGATAATCATTTCTTATGGTATAACGATGATTCGGAATTATCTAAAGATGAAATAAAGAAAACTCAATGGCTCACATGGATACAGGCAATTGATATTCATTTTGCTTTTGTGAACATCATCAATGGTGAAAAGATTATTGAAGCGCTGTCTGAGGAACAAATCAATCCTATATGGCACGTACTAAACTATGATACAATGCAATATCAAGACATTCAGAAACATTTTACAGTATATGAAATATAGTATTAAAGAAGTGCTTTCAGATATAAAAATGAAACACCCAACAACCGTAGTCTAACCATCCACCCGGCGGTGAATTCGGGAATAATGGGTCGGGATCACTTCGGTCACAGGAGAACTGTACTCCTGCGACAGATGATCCCGGCCCTTTTTGTTTCAAAATAAATTATGAAAGGGGAACTAAAATGCAAAATCAAATCGTACAACCTTTGGAAACTGTCGGCGGAGAAGAACTGCTGGAGATGCAGCTGCCGCCGAAGGAGTTTGTCATCGAAGGTCTGCTGCCGAAAGGTCTTGCAATGCTCGTTGGCTCAACAAAAGTCGGTAAGTCGTTCCTGTCTTTGCAGATCGCACTCGCTGTGTCAAGCGGAGAAAACCTCTGGAGCTTTCCGACTCACAAGGGTCATGTTCTGTATCTTGCGCTCGAAGATGATCTCGCACGACTGCAAAAGCGCGTCAAAGAAATGAATGACAGCGCCACAAATGATGTTCGTTTTGCAACTGTGTCCGAGCGTCTGCATCAGGGACTTATCGAACAGATCGATTCGTTTATCAAGGGGTATCCGGATACTGTTCTCGTTATCATCGACACGCTCCAGCACATCCGGGACAACGCAAACAAGCAGGGCGGAAATCTATATGCACAGGACTATACCGAGCAGATGTCGCTCCAACGTTATGCACTTGATAAAGGACTTGCAATTCTTCTTGTTCACCATACTAACAAGGTCAAAGGACGAGACCCTATCGAAGCGGCATCCGGTTCAAACGGAATGACCGCAGCGCTTGATACCTATTGGTATCTCGACCGACCGAAACGAGAGGTGCCGCAGGCAAAGCTGTTCGTCATCAGCCGTGATGTGGGAGAAATGGTTTTCAAGATAGAAAAACAGGAGAACGGCAAATGGATAATGCTTGAGGGCAAAGAGTTTGCAAAAGCCAAAACAAATCCCTATGTTTCTATCATCGCTTTCTATCTGCATTTTTGTGTCTGGGCTTACGAGGAAGAACCACAGCCCTATGTCACCACACCTACAAAGCTTGTTGAAGATATACTGAGCTGCAACATCGAACCGAAGTTCAATTTCAATGCAAGAAGAATAAAGATAGAGCTGAATGCAAATCACATTCAGCTTGAAAGTCTCGGTATTCTTTTCGACGGAACACACCGCACAGGCGGAGAGCGTCAGCTCATATTCACTCCGATCACCGAGGATAACAAACCGCCGTATGAATTAAAACCCGGAAAGCTGTTTGAGATTGCAGATGCAACTATCGATGACATCAATGACGTTATGACATCATCAACCGATATGGGAGAAAAAAGTAAAAGTGTTGTCACTGCTTCGCTCAATGACATCACAAATGAAAAATGTCCGCTCCCCAAAGTGACGTCACTGATGTCACAAACGTCACCGCCGTCACAAACTGTTCGGATAGATGCAAACGATCCGATAAGTTTTCTCGCAAAGGTAATGGAGCATGATCTTTCTGCAAGCGGAATAAATGTAACACCGTTTGAAGAATTCTGTAAAAGAGAGGAAGAAAAAGCTCGAAAGAAAAATGAAGAGCAGAGAGAATTTATAGATGTAAAGTTCAGCGAGGAAACAAAAACTGTCGAAGATAATTCTGCTGCTGATAGAAATGATTTTGTTCTCTCCGGCAAGAACAAAATTGATGTCGCTGTAAGATTTTTAAAATCATTTTTGTTAAAAGCAAGACTAAACTGCGCGTGACTTTTTTCTCTTCGCTATATTGTTTAGTCTAAAACAAATGCTGTAACCGCGGGCGCGAAATGAAAAGTTACGCACAAAGGTAAGCGACCGCAGGGAGCGTAACGCGAATTGCGCCGTCGCCGCTGCGACCTGCACGGAGGCGGGGGACTCCAGGGCAAGCATAGCGCATGGGCGACCACTGCCGCTTTGGCGGCTGCGGCACCCTGCACCAATGCGGGAGAACCCGCACCCCTTGATCGGCGAAAGGAGGAAACGATGCCAAGAAATCAGACCAAGAGAGTAACCATCCGGCTCACGCCGGAGGACTATGACACGCTGATGTGGAAACGGATCGAGGCCGCCGGACTGACCTGGCGGGAGTTCATCTTCAAGATGTGTACCGAGGGAAAGGTCGTGTCAAACGATGCGCTCCGGGAGCTGAACAAGGAGCTTCGGTATCAGGGTAACAACCTGAATCAGCTTACCCGCCTCGCACATCAAGGAGAGATCAAGGTCGTGGATCTGTCCGATCTGAGAAAGCTGTATGAGCGAATGCTTGATAGTATTATGAAAGCGGGTGAGTGAATGGCGGTCATTCAGAATATCCCCGAGAGCAAACAGACACCCTCTGCTCAGAAAGGTCTGCTGAAATACTGTATGCGCCCGGACAAAACAAATCTGAATGAGCAGGTCAAACTCGTCAGCGGACACAACTGCGTGCCGGAGATGGCTCACAAATCCTTCCTCGCAACGCAGGCACTCTACAAAGCAGAGCAGGAGAAACACATCGCGGAGGGCAAGGAGAACGTCCTGTTCTATCAGTATGTCCAGTCCTTCAGCCCGAAGGATGAGCTCACGCCGGAGCAGGCACACGCTATCGGGATGCAGTTCGTGTGGGAGTTTTTTCCTAACCACGAGGTCGTGGTCGCCACTCACCTCGACAACAACCAATTGCATAACCACTTTGTCATCAACGCAACAAGCTTCAAGGACGGCTCCAAGCTGCACATGAACAAGCATACCCTTGCCGATATGCGGCAGCTCAATGACGAGATCTGCCTTGCTCACGGTCTGAGCGTACTCAAACCCTACGATCCCAGCAAGCCGAGTATGAACCTCGGACAGAGAGAATACAGGGCGCAGGAGAAAGGACAGAGCTGGAAATTCGAGCTCCTGCTTGTGATAACCGACCTGATGAAAACCTGCGGCTCAAAGGAAGAATTCATCAAGAAGCTCAGAGAGAAAGGCTACGATGTCCGGTGGGAAGAACACCAAAAGACGATGACCTACACCTGTCCAAACGGGCGCAAGGTCAGGGACGACAAGCTGCACGACACAAGATTTTTGAAGGAGGCAATGGAAAATGAGTTCAGAATCAGAGGACAACACCTTGAATCGGTTGCTCGGTTTGGAGAAGAAACAGGTCAGCGAGATAGCCGAGCAGCCCTATCAGCCGACGGTCTATGCGATACCGAAAGACCAGTGGAATCAGATGCTGTCGCTGCTGAAAGAGCAGTCGGAGTTTCACGAAACGCTGTTAGCGGTGATGGACAGGCTCCCGACCTCGAAAGCGATAGACCGCTTTATGAACACGACACTGGAGAGACAGCTCACGATGTTCACAAGTCAGACGGACGAGGTGAAAGCGAATGTCAAACAGGCTGGGAGCAATCAAGAGAGGTTTATTTCGGAGGCCTTATCCTTGCGGCAGGAGCAGAACAAGGAACTCAAAGCCGCACTCGAGAAGATAACCAAGAGAGTGTACAAGTTCACGGCAGCAATCTTCCTGACATCAGTCCTGCTGTCGGGGCTGGTATCGGTGCTCTGCTTGCACTGGCTGCGTTAGACAGCAGCGACGATCCCGAGGAACAGCGCCGACGGTACGAAGCCTATCTTGCGGCGCAAAATCTCAAATTCGTTATGGACATTATAGTGAAGGTGCTGGAGAAGCTCAACGAGATCGACGAGCGCAAGGCGGCGCAGAGCATCACAACTGAGGTACGTAACGAATTGGAACAGGAGGCAGTGAAGGAGCAGGCCGCCGTGCCGGAGGCTGCCCCGGAGACAGAGCAGGAGAAAGAACAGGCAGAGGAACAGGAGATACAAGCGGAAGAACTGAGCCTGTGACCGCCCACAACACATCGTGTGCCGCGACAGGAACGAGGTGGGGGAAACACCCGCAGGGCTGCTCGGCGGGGCTGTCGGGGCGGGTGTGAGCGCACAGTAACGAATTACGAAAGGAAGGATAGAAGTGATAAAAACAGACGCAATGTTCAAACACACCCCCGATATGATGTCGGTGCCGGAGGCGGCAAAGGAGCTACGCATCGGTAAGAACCGAGCCTATGAGCTTATCAGAGAGGGCAGGCTTGAGGCGATCAGGGTCGGGCGTAAGCTGATAGTTCCCAAGTCGGCGCTGTATGAATTTTGTCGGGATGAACGAAATTATCTGTTGCTTGTGCCGAATTGGAGAACATAGGGATAGACATTACCGCAGTCTTGTGGTATTGTGGTGTTGACGGTCGGGGACGGCCAAAAACGAAAGGGGAATGCTATGAAAAGAACAACCGGACACTTATCCGAGAAGAACGGCAGATGGTATGCGGTGCTGAATCTGTACGATGCCGACGGCAAGCGCATCGAGAAATGGCAGAGCCTCGATCTCGCTGCGAAGAAAGGCACCAAGACCGAGGCAAACCACAGGCTGATACAGATACTCGACAGATACAACAGCAAGGACATCTATCTTCACGAAACGATGACCCACGCCGAGCGAGAGCGCAACCGGATAGCCGATATGAGGGTCGAGGACTACCTTGCCGAGTGGCTTGAAAGCTACAAGGGGAGCGTCACCAAGGCGACCTATGACAGCTACGAGATGTATGTCAAAGTCCACATGATACCCTTCTTCAAGCCGATGAAGCTCAAAGTGCGTGAGATCACGGGCGATGAGATCAACGCATACTATGCTCACCTTCGGGCAAAGGGCTTGAAAGGAACTACCTGTCAGCGTCACCACGCACTCCTGCACCTTGCCTTCAAATCGGCGATGAAGCGCAGGATCATTCCGAGCAATCCCGTGGAGCAGGCGGACAGGCCCAAAGCCCAGCAGTTCATCGGCAACTATTACAATGCCGAAGAGATCCGACAGCTTATCGAATGCACAAGGAATGACCCTCTCCATATCGTAATAGTCATAGCCGCTTACTACGGCCTCCGCCGGAGCGAGGTCATCGGGCTGAAATGGTCGGCGATAGACTTCGGGGGCAGGGCGGTCAGCATCAAGCACAAGGTCTTGCAGGAAGGCAAAAAGCTGGAAGGCTACGATGTAATGAAAACCAAATCCTCATACCGAACCCTTCCGCTGATACCGATAGTAGAGCAGGAGCTCCTTGCCGAAAGGGAGAAACAGGCCGAGATGAAAAAGGTTTTTGGCTATGCCTACAACCACGACTACGACGAGTACATCTGCGTGGATGCGGTAGGGGAGCTTATCAAGCCAAATTATGTGACAGATCATTTCAAGGTGATCCTCAAACAGAACGGTTTGAGAAAGATACGATTCCATGACCTCAGACACAGCTGTGCCTCGCTCCTCTTGGCCAACGGCGTACAGATGAAGCTGATACAGGAATGGTTAGGACATAGCGACATCAGTACCACGAGCAACGTCTATTCCCATGTTGACAGCGAAAGCAAGCGCCTGTCGGCACAGGCTATCGAGAAGGCGCTGGGGGAGAATGACGAAGAAAGAAAGGAGGGGGCATAAATAGTACTATATAAAAGAGCCCATGCGAGGAATGATCTGGCATGGGTTCGAATAGGCATTGATTTGGAATAAAATGTAAGATTTCTCGCAGTTTTCTCGCAAAAACTGCGAGAAACGAGTCCGATATTTTGGACATTCTTGAAAATGTGCGATAAAAGGCAAAAATAAACCGCCTTAAGCATCTCTGCAAAAGGCGGAAATACGCGGCTCCTGACCGCTTGTTGGCGGAGAGTCAGGGATTCGAACCCTGGGTGAGTTTTGCCCCACACAGCATTTCGAGTGCTGCACCTTCGACCACTCGGACAACTCTCCGTACAAAAAACTATTAGAAAAATGCGAGAAAACTGCGAGATACGGTCTGTAAAAACCGCCGTATCAGAGCCCCTAAACCGCGATATACCGCAGTTTGACGACAACAACCGTGACAAACCCGACTATGTTTCGAGTGCGCCCCGTTATGACCACTTCGATACGTCTCCAAATATGTGACCTATATATTATACACTATTTCGATCACATTTGCAATACCCAAAAGCTCTTTTTAAGTTGTTAATTTTTTGTGTACATTGAAAACGTTTACATTTTTTACGAAGACGTTTTTTGTAGCAAATTTACCGAAAATTTCGTGGATAAATTGTGCATCTATTTTTGAATAATTTTGAATTTTTCTCTTGCTATCTATGACTCGATGTGATATAATATTATTACAATTCGATGGGGGTGTTTCTGCCTTCCGTTGAAGCAGCGTTTTCTGAAAGGATTGATTTTCAATGGCATTACCGTTCAAAAAGAAAAAAGAAGAATCAACTAACGATAAGATCATTCGCCTTTTCCAGGAAGGAAAGACCGTGGATCAGATCTGTGCTGAGGTGCAGCTGCGGAGTGAAGTGGTCACAGGTGTTATACAGAAGAAACTCGGTTCCGATGTCGTTCCCGATGCTGTTGTAGCTCACGAGAAGCCCGCAGTTCCCGAACCTGTCGAGGTTCCTGCCGAGGAAACAGTCGAAGAGGAGATCGCTCCTCCCGAGGTGGATGAGCTTGAAGGCCTTTCAAAGCTCGAAAGATATATGCGTGAGAAGAAGAAGAAACTCGAAAACGCAGCAAGTGATTCCTCTTCAGATGAAAAAAACGAAGAGACTGAAACAGATTCCGATTTTGAGGAGGATAAACCCTTGGTAGAACCTATGAACGTTGAACCGCTGAATGTTGAGCCTGTTTCGTTCTCCGAACCCGAAGATACCGATACATTCAAGACCGCTCTGAGCGATATCCTCGATAATGAACCCGAGGAGCATACCATCAGCCTCGTTGATGACTATATTAATAAGGATTCCGCAGATCCCTCAGTGGACAAGAGTATCTCTCTGCTGGCTGATGAGCCCGAGAGTGCTGCCGAGATCCCTTCTTATACTATCCCGTCTTCACGCGAAGAGTTTGCTGAGATGGATGCAGTGATTCCTCCCGATATCGAGACTGCTGACCTCGCAGATAAGCCTATCTATGAGTTCGGAGTTGAGGAGAAGAAGGAAGAGAAAACTCCCGCTGTGGAAGCGTCCGCCGTTGATGCAGGCGATAAGATCAGCAAGGCTGCCGATAAGATGAAAGCCTTTGCTATGAGCCAGATCGAAGCAAATAATGCTAAGATCGCAGAACTCGAAAATGAGAGCTCTGCCCTCAGTACAGGCTATGCCGCCAAGATCGAGGAGGCTAATACCGCCCTCACTATCAGCCAGTCTGCACTTGATGTCCTCGAGGCTAAGATCAACGAAGCCTATGCAGCAGCAGAGCAGGCAAGAGAAGAGCACAGAACTGCTATCGCCAGAGCCGATGATGAGTACAGAGCTAAGCTTGAAGCTATCGAGGAGGAGTACAGAAACGCTACTTCCGAGGCTAACCTCAAGTTCCAGGAGATCGACGATAAGAACAGACTCGAAATGGCTGACCTCGATAACGAAAAGGCTGCCGCTCAGTCCGATCTCGTTGCCAAGAGAGCAGTTGTTGCCGAACTCCATACCAAACTCGATTCCGAGAGCAGCAACCTCACAGCTCAGATCAAGGCTCTCAAGGAAGAGAATGCAGGATATGAGGACTTCCTCAAGTAAAATATGCTTAAAACAGACCGCTTGAACGGTCTGTTTTGCTGAATATGATATGTTTGTCGGCACATTGAGTCCGGGCGGTGCGCGGTGGATGAAAAGTGTGTGAAAAGTATTGCAAAAAAAATCCCCGTATGATATAATACAATTGACCTAAGAAATGGTCAGACAACAAAAAAGGGGGACTGAAGATGGATATTACTACAATGATCATATTCTGGGCAGTCGCGTTCGGCGTATTCCTTATCGCTGAGATTGCAACGCTTACAGCTCTTGTTTCAGTGTGGTTCGCCGTCGGTGCACTTGCAGCTCTGATCGCTGCACTATGTGGACTTTCGTTCGTTTGGCAGATGGGTATCTTCGTATTTGTTTCAGCGATCGTTCTCATCATTACCAGACCTTTGGTGCGTAAGGTCCAGGGCAGAAAATATGCCACAAACTATGAGCTCGATATCGGCAAACAAGCAGTCGTTATCGAACCTATCAACAATCAGATCGGTAAAGGCCGTGTAAAGCTTGACGGTACTGATTGGTCGGCAAGATCCGAAAACGGAGAGCTTATAGAAGAAGGCACAGTCGTAACAGTCAAGATGGTCGATGGCGCAAAGCTCATCGTAACAAAGTAAATCATGTATTTAGGAGGATAAAGAGATATGGAAACTCCCGTAATCATTCTGTTGATAATCCTGGCAATACTGCTTCTGGTAATAATTTCAAATATCAAGGTAGTTCCTCAGGCTTATGTTTATGTAGTTGAGCGTTTCGGCGCTTTCCATTCAGCATGGACTACAGGTCTCCACGTTAAGGTGCCTTTCATCGATAAGATCGCAAAGAAGGTATCTATAAAGGAGCAGGTAGTTGACTTCAAACCGCAGTCCGTTATCACAAAGGATAACGTAACAATGCAGATAGATACCGTTGTGTTCTTCCAGATCACAAACGCAATGCAGTTTACATACGGCGTTGAAAGACCTATCTCCGCTATCGAGAACCTTACCGCTACTACACTGAGAAATATCGTCGGCGATATGGACCTCGAAGCTACACTTACTTCCCGTGACTTCATCAATACCAATATTACCAAGATCCTCGACGAAGCTACCGACCGCTGGGGCATCAAGGTGCAGAGAGTTGAGCTCAAGAATATCCTGCCTCCCGCAGAGATCAGAGACGCAATGGAAAAGCAGATGAAGGCTGACCGTGAGAGACGTGAGAAAGTAATTCAGGCTGAGGCCGAGAAGAAATCTCAGATCCTCGTGGCAGAAGGTGAAAAGCAGTCCAAGATCCTCAGAGCAGAGGCTGACAGAGAGTCCAAGATCCTTCAGGCTGATGCCGTTAAGCAGCAGAAGATCCTTGAGGCAGAGGGTGAATCTCAGGCTATCCAGATGGTACAGCAGGCTCTCGCAGACAGCTTGGTAAAACTGAATGCAGCTAATCCTAATGAGAACGTCATCAAGCTCAAGAGCCTTGAGGCATTCGCTAAGGCAGCTGACGGTAAGGCTACCAAGATCATCATCCCAAGCGAGATCCAGGGTCTTGCAGGTCTTGCAGCAGGTGTCAAGGGCGTTATCAGCGAGGACAGCACCGCCGCACAGTTCAAGCAGTAAGCTGTATATTCAATAAGGTGACTATGCACTCCCTACCCGGTGGTATGGGAGTGCATTTAATAGGGCAGTACCGCACAGTCCTCGGCTGATACACAGGATTTGTACGGTATAGCCTAATGACCGTATTACATTTTTAGGAGGTAAAGAATATGAAGATCGAAGTTCAAGGCACACCGTTACCCGTGGCAATCTGCTACCTTGATGCAGGCGAATCCATCAAGACCGAAAAGGGCGCTATGAGTTGGATGTCACCTAACCTTGCAATGTCTACCGAGGGCGGCGGACTTGGCAAAATGTTTTCAAAGGCTCTTTCGGGCGAATCAATGTTCCACAACATCTATACGGCTCAGGGCGGTCCCGGAATGCTCGCTATGGGTTCAAGTTTCCCTGGCGATATCCTCGTCCTTGATGTTACCAACAATCCTATCATAGCTCAGAAACACGCTTTCCTTGCGTGCGAGACTTCGGTCGATATGAAGATCCATTTCCAGCGTAAGCTCGGTGCAGGTTTCTTCGGCGGCGAAGGTTTCATTATGCAGAGCTTTACAGGCAACGGTAAGGTTATCCTTGAGATCGACGGAAGCGTCATCACCTATGACCTCGGCCCCGGTGAGTCAATGCTCGTTGACACAGGATGTCTTGCTCTTATGACCGCTTCCTGCCAAATGGATATCGAATCCGTTAAGGGCATCGGAAATAAACTCCTCGGCGGTGAGGGCTTCTTCAATACAAGAGTTACAGGCCCCGGAAGAGTATGGCTCCAGTCTATGCCTTCTTCAAACCTCGTCGCAGGTGCGATCGCAGGAAGATAGTATGCCTAAAAGCCGCAGAGTTTCTGCGGCTTTGTTTTTTGCGAAAAATTTAACTTTTTCGGTAAAATTGATATTCGGTATTTACAAACAGATATTAATGTGCTATAATGTAAAGGCACTCACCTTGAAAGTTGATTCGGGAGGAAATTGAATATGTTAGACAGACTTTTCTCCCGCCTCGGTGACGGTGAGAAAAAAACTCGGATAGTTATGTATGCCGCAGTGTCAACACTGCTTGCAGTAATGATACTGCTCTCGGTGTTCTCTCTGTTCGATACTCATAAGATCAGAGAGGACGATAAGAAAGAACAGGATGACAGCAGTACCCTTATCTCCTATGACGAGGGCAGCCGCTCTACAAATGACCATAACGGCGAGGATGCAATCAAAGTCGTAGACCATGAGCACAGGCTTACGGAACTGAAAAAAAAGATCTCTGAAAAGTTTGAGACCTATCAGGGAACATGGTCAGCCTATGTCAAGGACCTGAATACAAATGACTGGTTCGTCATCAATGACCATAAGCTCTATCCCGGAAGTATGATAAAGCTCTTTGCACTCGGTGCATGCTATCAGAAGATAGAGGACGGCCTGATCAAAGAAAGTGACTATTCCGCGTATCTCTACAATATGGTCGTTATGAGCAATAATCAGGCGTTCAATAATATCGTCTGGGCTATCGGCAAGACCTATATCACCGAGTGGTGTCACGCTCACGGCTACCTCGATACTGCCCAGTATCACGGCCTTGTGCCTTCTTCCAATGCCGAAGGACTGACTACAGAACCCTACGATAACAGCACATCCCCATGCGATGTGGGCAGAATGCTCGAAAGCATATACAGAAAAGAATGTGTATCCGAGGCTGCATCGGAGAAAATGCTCGATCTTCTCCTCAATCAGCACTGGACAGGGAAGATACCATCGGGTGTGCCCGACTTCGTAAAGGTTGCCAATAAAACAGGCGATACCTACGATATCTCTCACGATGCCGCTATCGTCTATTCTCCCGGAGGAGACTATATAATCGTTATAATGGCTGAAGCAAAGGACATCGCCTTTGATCTCGACGGCAATTTCAGAGAGATCTCGGCTATGACATACCGCTTCTTCAACAGCGACAAGCAGTGATCTGCCTGCCGCTGTTTTTTTATTATAAACTTTGTGAAAAATTGTCAAAACCTATTGAATATCTGAACAAAATATGATATGATAGTTACAAGAGTTTTTTGCAGAGCGAGGTGTGAAGCAATGCTGCGTTTCCTTGGCAGAGAATCGGCGTTCCATTCCGAGAATAATTGCGGTTTCTTTCAGCTTGACGGCGAGCTCGTCCTCATGGACTGCCCCCTCTCCGCTTTCAATAAGATAAGACATATCGGTGCTGATGTTCTCGCAGGAGGAAAGGCTGACGGTATAACCGTTCTGGTGACACATACCCATACCGATCATATCGGCGGCATTGGTATGCTTATCCATTATTGCTGCTATGTCCTCGGCATCCCCGTTAGGATAGTTGCTCCAAGCAGAGAAGTCGCTGAGGATGTAAGGCTCCTTGCACACCGCCTCGACGGATGCAGCAGTACCGCTTACAGGATCATCACACCCGATGAGGAGGATCTCGGCTTTAATGCTTTGCCTGTGGCGACAACTCATACCGAGGAACTGGCTGACAGATGCTTCGGCTGGGTGGTGGATATCGGCGGCAGACGTTTCGTCTATACAGGTGATACTAATACCCTCGGTCCTTTCATGCCGTATCTCACAAAGGGCTGCCAGCTCTATACCGAGGCTTCCGCCTTCGATTCTCCCGTGCATCTTTTTGTCGATAAGCTTGCGGATTCAGTCGGTGAACTTAAGAAAAAGGATATACAGGTGTTCCTTATGCACCTCGATAATGAGGAGGCTCTCGCAAAAGCTGCCGAGCGTATGGGTGCAGTGCTCGCTCCGCTGTACGGAGCAAGATAAGTTACTTTCAGCTGAGGCTGTTGTTTATTTGTATTTTTTATTATGGAGGAGATCTATATGGAAATCGTAAATGCCAATGAAATGCTCGAAGAGATCTATGACATCGGTGACAAGCTCTACGGATGTATGTGCTCAAAGGGCGATGAGGGTCACGCCGCTGCTTTCGGTTATCTTACCGAACTGGGCAGAACTCTTGTCGGTGCCGACAGAGCAAGCTTCTGGAAGTGGGACAAGGAAAATCACGAACTCTGGACTACATCCGCTACAAAGGTCAACAGGATCGTTATCCCGGATGATTCCGGTCTCGTAGGCAAGGCTCTCAAGGAGAAGAGAGTCATCGTCACAAATGATCCCTACAGTGAGCCCGAGTTCAATTCCGATATAGATAAGAAGACAGGCTATATCACACTGTCCGTGCTCGTTATGCCTGTTGCAGATGTCAACGGAGATTATATCGGCGCATTCCAGCTGATAAATAAAGTCGGTCAGAACGGTTTCGATGAAGTCGAGGATGTCAAGAAACTCTCTCTCGCAGCTTTTATCTGCGGCATCGCCCTCGAGTCCGAAACATTCTTTGAGGACTCCCAGTTTGATTCGCTCACAGGTCTCAAGAACCGCAAGGGCCTCTATAATGACCTTATGCATAAGTACGCTTACTATCTCCAGCCCGAAAAAACCTCACCTATCTGCATATTTATCTGCGATATAGACAGGTATAAGCGCGTCAACGATAACTACGGCCATAATGCAGGCGACCTCGTTCTCCAGAATGTGGCTTCCATCCTCGCCGAGAACAGCGTGGAGCAGTATACCGCTTACCGCTGGGGCGGAGATGAGTTCGTTATGTTTATGCCCTGCACCAGCCTTGAAGAGGGCAAAGCAGTCGCAGAAAAGGTGAGAACTGCCGTTAAGGAGAGCTCGGTACAGGCAGGCGTGCTGCCCATCAAGATCACTATGAGTTTCGGCTGCACTCTCTATGACAGGAATAAGACCCTCGAAGAGAACATCAGCGTGGCTGATAACTGCCTCTTCACTGCAAAGGACAGCGGAAGAAACTGCGTATTCGCTAAATAATCATATGAGTTTTCGGGCAGCAGGTACTTGGGTATCTGCTGCCTTTTTAGTATAATCAACGCTCCCGTGGGAATAATTGATATTGAGTAAACACTCGATATTATTATTCTTCGGGAGATGTTATGCAATATAATAAAGTTGAGATCAGCGGGGTGAATACCTCGGAACTGCCTGTCCTCAGTGAATCGGACAAGCTGGAATTGCTGAAACGTATTTCCAAAGGCGACAAGGGATCCCGTGAAACACTTATCAAAGGCAATCTGAGACTTGTCCTGAGCGTGCTTCAGAGGTTCGCATCGAGATGTGATTCCCCCGATGATCTGTTTCAGGTTGGAGTGATAGGTCTTATTAAAGCCATAGACAACTTTGATGTCAGTCAGGGGGTCAGGTTCTCGACATATGCCGTGCCGATGATAGCAGGCGAGGTAAGGCGGTATCTGAGGGATCACCGATCTCTGAGAGTGAGCCGTTCGCTGAGGGATATCGCTTACCGTGCCATGATGGCAAGAGATGAGCTTGCAAGAGAGACAAACAGTGAACCTACTGTGGATATGATCGCAGAAAGGCTCGGTCAGCCGCGAGCCGTTGTCGTTGAAGCCATAGGTTCCGCAAACGAACCTGTGTCACTTTATGAACCCGTGTACTCCGATTCGGGCGATACTCTGTACGTCCTCGATCAGCTCGGAGATAACACCGATGCATCCCAGTGGCTCGATGAACTGTCAATAAAAGAGGCTATTGGAGATCTTAAACAGCGCGAAAAAAACATCCTGTACCTCAGATTTTTCCGAGGAAAAACACAGATGGAAGTCGCAAAGAGCATAGGCATATCTCAGGCGCAGGTGTCACGCCTCGAAAAATCCGCCCTCGATCATATCAAAGAAAGACTCTGAAACCGGGCAGGGGAGCCGCCGGCATCTGAATGCCCGGTGATAGTCTGCCATATGCGTTTTGCCCTCGATTTTTCGACTGGTTTGAACAAAATGTTAACAAACGCCCTGAAAAGTTGCTTCTGCACCATTAATGTGCAGTTTTTTTTCTCTGCCTGTTGATTATTTCGCCGCAATATGAGATAATATATACTATATATCAATGCTGCGATCGGGGGAGAATAAAAATGTACGTCAGAGCTGTCTTGGTTGTGCAAAGAGACTCTCTTTTTCTTTCTGATGTGATCTGTTCTCTCAGAACAGCAGGCATAAGTACCTATGTGTCTGATGCCCGATATGATGATATAGTAAATATGGCAGTCCTTGTCAGTGCGGAGGTGCTTATCATAGACCAGGGCATTGTCTCTCCCGATGAATTCGCCTGGATAGTCTCGGCAGTGATATCCGATTCGGTCATAAAACACGTTGTCATTGTATCGAACAGCAGTACCTGTAACATTGGTATGAACAGCGATAAAGTCACCTGTATCGTCCCGCCTGTGGATATTTCAGAGATTTTCTCCATCCTCGGTGTGGATAATGAGCAAAGATCCGTCAGAGAGAAAATGGAGTATAAACTTGCCCGAGATATCGAATCTGTTCTGATATCCATCGGCTTTTCAAGAAGGATGCCGGGCTTTTCTTCACTCAGAGAGGCTGTCTTCTGCCTTATGCAGGACAGTTCGGGAAGGATTAATCTCTCCAGAGATATCTATCCCGCTGCCGCCGGAAGACTGGATATGAGCCCTGCCGCAGTCGAGCGTGCAATAAGAGTGGCAGTGGCGGATATGTGGGAGAACGATCCCGTGATGATAAGCAGACAGCTCATGCTCTTACCCGATATCCAGCCGACAAACAAGAAGTTTCTCTCTGCCGTTGCAGCCCTCGTGAGAAAAACAAGTGAGAAGGAAGCTCAGCTTGCAGGGGCAGGCATCTTATAATACAAGCATACCTCCGCATAGATATTATACGGAGGTGTATTTATGGTCTACAGTTTTTCGTCTCTCAGGAGCAAGGAAGTCGTCAATGTGAAATCAGGCGTCAAGATCGGATATATAGATGATATAGAACTTGACTCCGAAACGGGGAAGATAGTCTCGCTGGTCATCTTCGGCAGAAACAGAGCCTTCGGACTTATGGGCAGGGATGAGGATATAGTCGTCAAATGTTCGGATATCCAGCTCATAGGTGAGGATACTGTCCTCGTTAAATTTGAAAAAGATACGATATGCATAAAATCTCAAAGCTGCAATATTGAAAATTTGTTGAAATGACGGTGCAAAAAAGCTTGCAAAATCAGGCACAGTATGCTATAATATTAAAGCAATTCGCACGCCCTGCTTTTACTGAGGTCCCCATCGGGGTGTAAGTAAGCCAAGCAAGGCGGAGGATATGACATCCGCGCAAGCGGAAATAAAAACCAACAGGAGGTTACTACCATGGCAGTAGTATCAATGAAGCAGCTTCTTGAAGCAGGTGTACACTTTGGTCACCAGACAAGAAGATGGAACCCGAAAATGGCTCCGTACATTTTCACAGAAAGAAACGGCATCTACATCATCGACCTTCAGAAGACCGTTAAGAAGCTCGAGGAAGCTTACATGTTTGTAAGAGAGATCTCGGCTCAGGGTAAGGAAGTTCTCTTTGTAGGTACCAAGAAGCAGGCTGGCGACTCCATCAAGGAGGAGGCTATCCGTGCTGATGCTCACTACGTAAATGCAAGATGGCTCGGCGGTATGATGACCAACTTCAAGACCATCCAGAGAAGAATCAAGAGACTTGAGCAGCTCCGCACTCTCGAGGCAGACGGTACTTTTGACCGCCTCACCAAGAAGGAAGTTGCTAAGCTCAACCTCGAGATCGAAAAGCTTGAGAAGTTTATGGGCGGTATCAAGAACATGAAGAACCTGCCCGGCGCACTCTTCGTTGTTGACCCCCGCAAGGAAAAGATCGCTGTAAGCGAAGCTAAGAAGCTCGGTATCCCCGTAGTTGCTATCGTAGATACCAACTGCGATCCCGATGATGTTGATTATGTTATCCCCGGTAACGATGACGCTATCAGAGCAGTAAAGCTCATCGCAGGCTGCATGGCTAACGCTATCATCGAGGGCAGACAGGGCGCTGACGCTGAGGCTCCCGCAGAGGAAGAGACCGAGAAGGTCGAGGAAGCAGAAGACGCTGAATAATTTTGAAATATTCGGGCAGACAGATTTGTCTGCCCCGATTTCGGTATATGATAACAAATAGGAGGAATTACAATGGGTAAGGTTTCAGTTGCAGAGATCAAGGACCTCATGAAGGCTACAGGCGTAGGTATGATGGATTGTAAGAAGGCTCTCGAAGAGGCAGACGGCGATACCGATAAGGCTATCCTCATCCTCAGAGAAAAGGGTCTTGCTAATCAGGCTAAGAAGAGCGGCAGAGTTGCAGCAGAGGGTATCGTTACTTCTGTAGTAGAGGGCAACGTAGGTGCCGTAGTTGAAGTAAATATCGAGACAGACTTCGCTGCAAACAATGACGAGTTCAAGGCTTTCGTTGCTGCAGTTGCCAAGACCGTTATCGAGAAGAATCCTGCAGACGTTGACGCTCTCAAGGCTACCGTTATCAGCGGCGGCGACAAGACCGTTGAGGAGTCTCTCCAGGATCTCTTCATCAAGATCAGAGAGAACATGGTTATCCGTCGTTTCAAGAGATTCGAGGGCGTGCTCGTTCCTTATGTTCACGGCAACGGCGCTATCGGCGTTATGGTAAAGCTTGATACCGATCTTCCTGCTGACAAGGTTTTCGAGGTCGGCAAGAACTGCGCTCTCCAGGTTGCAGCTATGAACCCCGGATATCTCGACAGAACTCAGGTTCCTGCTGCTGTTCTCGATGAAGAGAAGAAGATCATGCTCGCTCAGATGGCTGAGGATCCCAAGATGGCAAGCAAGCCCGAGCAGGTAAGAGTTAAGATCGTTGAGGGTAAGGTCGGCAAATTCTATTCCGAGAACTGCCTCGTAGACCAGACCTTCGTTAAGTCCGATGTATTTGACGGCTCCGTTGGCAAGTACGTTGAGGATGCTGCCAAGAAGCTCGGCGGTTCCATCAAGGTCGTTGAGTTCGCTCGTTTTGAGCGCGGCGAGGGCGTTGAGAAGAAGGAAGATAACTTCGCTGACGAAGTTGCTTCCATGATCAAGAAGTAAGTCCTTAAATACAAATAAAAAAAGCAGTCCGTGTGGGCTGCTTTTTTTGTATCCGAAAAGTCATATCTCAGCTGTTAACTGAATATATTCAAAATAAAAAGGACACAAAAATGTGTCCTTAAAAATCTGTGCTTTACTTTGACGATTTGAGTTCGGCAAGGCACTTTGAGCAAACGGATTTGCCCTTATATTCTGTAATATCCTCGGGACTGTTGCAGAACACACAAGTGCGCTGGAACTTCTTGAGGATGATCATGTCGCTGTCGGTATAGATCTCGATAGAATCTCTCTCTTTAAGATCAAACGACCTTCTGAGCTCGATAGGAAGAACTATTCTTCCGAGTTCATCGACCTTTCTCACGATACCTGTTGATTTCATTATATTTCCCCTTTCCGGTTTCTATAGCATTTGTTGCCTTTATTATTATAAAACAGATTTTGATTTTTGTCAACGTCAAAAGCTGACAAAAACATACATTTTTACAAAGTTTAAGAAAACGTTAACAATTGCATGACAATATTTGGGAGAAGTGGTATTTATATCTATAATGATCTCAGCGATCTGCGCTTTGGCAGTGATCTTTTCGGTGTTCAGCGGTACAGGTGAGGAGCTGGCTGCGTCGGCATCCTCATCGGTTCTGGATGCCTTTGACCTCTCAATGACCGTGGCAGCGACAATGGCTTTCTGGAGCGGAGTTATGAGAGTGGCAAAGTCAAGCGGTATAACAGGAGCAGTCTGTAGGGCACTCAGACCTATACTCTCAGCTCTGATGCCAGATGTCGGCAGAGACAGCGAGGCTATGCAGGCAGCCGCCATGAACGTAACAGCCAATATCTTCGGACTTGGCAACGCCGCCACTCCGCTGGGTATCAAAGCCATGAAAGAACTGGAACGCAGCAATTGTTCCCGAAGGACGATGTCTGTTTTCGTACTGCTCAACACGGCATCAGTCCAGCTGATTCCTGCCACAGTTATATCCTTGAGGCTCAAAGCAGGCAGTACATCTCCGTCCGACTGCATCCTGCCGGTCCTTGCCAACTCGGTGACGGCTCTGCTGTGCGGACTTATCATGACATACATCCTGTACGGAGGTGTATCGTGCAGATCTTTACGATGCTCTCACCGCTGCTTATAGCGGTTATATTCGTAACAGCCGCTGTAAGGCGTGTGGATATAGTAAAGGAGTTCACCGAGGGCGCCGCAGAGGGCCTGAGATCGGCAGCAGAGCTTATACCTGTGCTCCTCCTGATCGTCACCTCGGTTTCTATGCTTTACCGCTCGGGAACTCTCACTGCAGCTGCGGAACTGCTGTCGCCTTATCTCGGGAAACTCGGCCTTCCTGTTGAGACAGTCCCCCTTGGCTTGATTCGTCCCGTGTCAGGAAGCGGTGCTCTTGCGGTTTTTGAAAATATCCTCGGTACTTGTGGTGCCGATTCTCCTGCAGGAAGGGCGGCTGCCATACTTATGGGTTCAACCGAGACCACCTTTTACACTATAGCCGTGTATTTCTCTGCGGTCAGCCTGAGACCCGACAAACGTGTCTTCGTTTCATCACTTACCGCCGATGCCGCAGGCTTTGTCTTCTCCACCGTCATGCTGCGTATTTTCTATTAGTATAAAATTATAGTTTATCCTACCCTCTATATGATTTACTGAGGGAAACCTTTCTGAAGAAAGGTTATCCCTCAGACTCCTTTCCAAAGACTTTTAGTGATTTTTGGCTAGGGGTATCCTGTTTTTGAAAAAAGCAAAATGTAGGACTTTTGCTTAATTTTGAAAGAATAGCGATACCCCTAGCCAAAAATAATTAGAAGTTTTAGGGAGGGGGTTTGGGGGAAGACCCTTTTTCAAAAGGGTCTCCCCCAATAGACCGTACAGAAAGTAAGATAAACTATAATTTATACTAATAAAAAAAGACGGCATTTCAGCCGTCTAATACGGTATAATTTTCGGATGCATTGTCCTTGGTGGCATACTCGCTCACGTTAAGCACCTTAACTTTCAGAGGTTTCTGTCCCATATTTATAAGGATCACATCGCCGATCTTAACATCGTAGGAAGCTCTTGCGATCTTGTCATTCACAAGGATCCTTCCTGCATCGCAGGCTTCATTCGCAACGGTTCTGCGTTTGATAAGCCTTGTTACCTTCAGATATTTATCGAGTCTCATTTTTCCTCCTTGAAAAACAGCCCGACCGTATCAGGTCGGGCCAAGCTTTTCTTACTTGTTTACAGCATCCTTGAGAGCCTTGCCAGCCTTGAAAGCGGGCACCTTCTTAGCATCAACGTGGATGGGCTTCTTGGTAAGGGGATTGATAGCATCCTTAGCTGCTCTCTCTCTTACCTCGAAAGTACCGAAACCAACCAGCGATACCTTATCGCCTGCTGTAAGGGTGTCGGAAATAACACCTACAACTGCTGTGAGTGCCTTCTCAGCCTCTTTCTTGCTGTAACCGCCCTTGTCAGCGATTGCATTGATGAGTTCTGCCTTTGTCATGATCATTTTACCTCCCTGTGTTTTATATTTTAACGAACAATTTCTCATTCATTAATTTCAGTTTCCTTTAGCGAATACGGTCTTTGCGTCCTTATCTGAAAGCTTGCCGCCCGATTTTTTCTCGGCTTCGGCAAAACGCTCGGTGAACCTGTCGCACTCCATACCGAGAGCTTCTTCGCAGTCTGTACCTGTGAGCCTTGCCAGTTCGGTGCACAGCAGAAGCATATTTCCGAAGACTTCGTCCTCTGCCTTGTCCGAGCTTTCCACCGCATCAAGCCTTTCCTTTATCAGACCGATGACCTCGTTCTTATCTTTGAAGTCAACACCTGCACGGCTTGCACGCTTGGTGAGTTTCTGCGCTCTCATCAGAGAAGGGAACACCTTAGGAACACTGTTGAGAGTGTCGGTATAAGTCTCCTGACCCTTTTCGTCTTTCTTGATAGCGTCCCAGTTCGTGAGCACCTTGTCAACGGTGTCGGCTTTGACATCGCCGAATACGTGAGGATGACGGATTATGAGCTTCTTACATACTTCGTCTGCGACTGTGTCAAGATCGAACACGTTTTTCTCGTTCTCAATCTGGCAGTGGAAGACAACCTGAAGCAGTACATCTCCCAGTTCCTCGCGGAGCATTGCAGGGTCATCACAGTCGATAGCCTCAAGAACCTCGTACACTTCTTCAAGAAAATCCTTGCGGATGGTCTGGTGGGTCTGGACCTTGTCCCAGGGGCAGCCGTTTTCGCTGCGGAGGATCTTGACTATCTCAGCCAGATCGTAAACATTGTAACTGTCCTTTTTGAGTATGCTTTCGATCAGCTCCTGCAAAACATCAGATCCTTTCTATAGGGTGCGAATAAAAACCGCATATATATAATAACCTATATTCGGGAAAATTTCAATAGTTTTTGCGAAATTTTTTTAAAAAATATACTTTTATCGCTTTTCTTGGCAATATATTCATCAGCCAGAGGGTAAGAATGTAGATAAAAGTCCCTGTTACGAGGGCTGAAAGGTACATTGGACGTTCGCCAAGCTTGATAAATGTGTATCTTTTAAATATATCGCATACCAGCCTTGACGAAACCGCACAGAGCAGTGAAGCAAATGCAGGTCCGAGGATGACCCTGCCTGTTCTGAGCCTTGTCCTCGTTCTGACGAGCAGCACTGCCGTTGCCGAAAGAGATATTAACATCTGCGAGATGAGAGCCGAGACCGCGGCTCCGTTTATCCCCACCGAAGGTATCGGTATAAGAATAAGCTCACCTGCGATCTTGACTGCACCGCCTGCCAGCGTGAGCAGTACGGGGGTTTTCCACATACCGAGAGTTTGCAGTGCAGACAGTGACGGCAGAGCAACAGACATGAAAATACAGCCAATCCCCAGGATGCGCAGCGGCATCACCGTGCAGGCGATCTCAGCATCCCGTCCGCCGAACAAAAAACAGAGAGTCTCACGCGGCATGGCTGTAAGCATTGCTCCGCAGGGCAGAGCAATGATAGCTGTCACCCTTATCATATCGGCAACGCTCCGTGAGAGTGACTTTTCGTTGCGGCGCGAAGCCGCTTCTGTCAGAGATGGCAGTGCGCTCTTGCCGAACATGGCCGTAAAAGTTGGTATCAGTCCGCAGATCATCAGTGCAAGTCCTGTGTAGGAACCGTATATAAAATCGGGAAGCTCGTCGCATGGGATACCTTCGGGTATGCTCATCCCCGAGTTTACAGCCAGCCTGAGACCTCGGTTTATTGCCATAAGATCAAATGTGACTGTAAGTGTGGTGATGACAGCCGCGGCAGCGATGGGCAGGGAATAGCAGAACAACCGCTTTACGGTGTGAGCAGTTCTGTCAGTGACAGGATCGCTTGCGAGCATCTCATCAGTGATGCCGTCACCGTGACGCCTTCCCGAAAAGGCTATATACAGCGCCGCCGCACCAGTTGAGAGGGAGCCTGCCAGTATCGCCGCCGCTGCAGCAAACGGCAGAGCTAAGGCACGTGCATCGTCAATGCTGCGGCAGAATTGCCCGAAGCATCCTCCGTCTGCCAGATAGTGCTTTTCGGCATACAGCATCACGCCCCAGGCTCCGAACAGCCCCATCAGAGCTTTGAGCACAGTCTCAGCGATCTCTGACTTTGCAGTAGGGAGCATATTCCTCAGACCTTCGTAATAGCCGCGCTCTACGTTCAGTATCGCCGAGAACAGCAGCAGCGGTGCGAGGGCGGCAAGCGTCAGGAAAGCACGCCTGTCGTGCAGAAAAGATCCGGCAAGGGGCAGCGACAACAGACACACGGCTATACCGGCTGCAAGCCCTATCAGAGAGTAAGTCACCAGAGCACAGCTCCGTACTTTCCGTGCCTGAGCATATCTGCCAAGGGCGTAATTCTCTGCGGTGAGCCTTGCAACGGCTGAGGTTATCCCTGCCCCTGAAGCAGCCAGCAGAGGTGTGAATACCGCAAACGCTCCCGAATAATATGCCATGCCACGTCCGCCCAGCAGATGCGTCAGCGGTATCTTGTATGCAAGACCTATCGCCTTGGTTATGAATACCATACCCAGCAGTATCGCCGAACCCTTTAAAAACCCTTGCTGCTTCATAGCATACCTCCTGCCGTGTGTTCCGCTTCTAAATCTTATGACGGTCTGTCCTCGGAAAGAACCTGCAAAAGACTGAAAAAAGTCTGCCGCAGGGGTTTATTTTTCCGGAAAAGTATGGTATAATAAATAGGTTAGTACATTTCTTGAAAGGAAGTTTTAAATATGCAGTTCAAATTTTCCGAAAAAGTAGCTTATTTGCAGGCTTCTCAGATCAGAGAGATACTTAAATACTCTGCTGATCCTGCAGTGATTTCCCTTGCAGCAGGTTCACCTGCACCCGAGGCTCTTCCTGCAAAGGAACTCGAAGAACTCTCTAAGGAGATACTTAACGAAGAGCCTTCCATAGCTTTCCAGTACGGTGTTACCGAGGGCTATGCCCCTCTCCGCGATGAGGTCAAGAAGATCCTTGCCAAGAGAGGCGTTTACAATCCCGAATACGATGAGGTCATCATTACCAGCGGCGCTCAGCAGGCAAATGAGCTTTCCGCAAAGGTCCTCTGCAATGAGGGTGATACTCTGCTCACCGAGAAGCCCTGTTTTATCGGTTCTCTTAATGCTTTCAAGAGCTATCACGTTGACCTTCAGGGCGTTACCCTTGAAGATGACGGCGTGAACATCGCTGAGCTGGAAGAAAAGCTCAAGGGCGGAAACGTTAAGCTTGTATATCTCATCCCCAACTTCCAGAACCCCACAGGCAATACCATGTCCTGGGAGAAGCGTCAGAAGGCCTTCGAGCTCTGCAAGAAGTACGGTGCTGTTATACTGGAGGACAACCCCTACGGAGACCTCCGTTTCGCAGGCGAGGACATCCCCTGCATCAAGACTCTTGACACCGAGGGTATGGTGATCTACTCCGGTACATTCTCCAAGATCCTCTCTCCCGGCATCAGAGTAGGCTATGTATGCGCTCATAAGGATATCATCCAGAAGATCGTTGTCTGCAAGCAGGTGGCTGACGTTCATACCACAATGTGGTCACAGATGCTTTGCTACCGTTTCCTCAAGAAGTATGACCTCGATGAACATCTTTCCAAGCTTCAGAAGGTCTATGAGCATAAGACTAACCTCATGCTCGGTGAGATAAAGAAGAACTTCTCCTCGAAGATCACCTATACCAAGCCCCAGGGCGGTCTGTTCATCTGGTGTACTCTCCCCGAGGGAGTTACTACACAGCAGATGATCGATTTCTGCACCACAGCCGTTAAGGACTACAAGGTGGCTATCGTTCCCGGTTCGGCATTTTCTATCAAGGATACCGACGAGTGCCGTTCCTTCAGACTGAATTTCTCCACCCCCACTGATGCCAACATCGTAAAGGGTATTGAGATCCTCGGCAAGCTCTCAAAGGAAATGTTCGGAGAGTAAACCCATCCGGCCCTGCGGGGCACCTGCCGGTAATAAAATCAGAAAGGAGTCTGCTGCGTGAGTGCATTGCTTTTGGATACATTCAGAGAGATAAGGCGCTCGCTGAGCAGATTCATCTCCATTTTTGCGATAATAGCTCTCGGATGCGGTTTTTTCTCAGGCGTTAAGGCGACTATGCCCGATATGGTCGAGTCGGCAAGAGAGTATTTTGATGACCGACAGCTTATGGATGTCAGGCTGATGTCCACTGCAGGCGTCAGGGGTGAGGACGTTGATGCCGTCCGTAAGGCGGAAAATGTCGAAGCGGCGATCCCCGGGTATTCCAAGGATGTCTTCTATTATTACAACAATCAGAACTGTGTGCTGAAAGTCATGTCTCTGCCCAACGAGAGTATGGGAAAAATGAATACTCCCGTGGTGCTTGAAGGCAGACTTCCGCAGAAAAGCGGAGAGTGCGTGGTCGAAAGGAAGATAACCTCTCCCTCAACTTTTAGAATAGGCAATTCCATCACACTGACATCTCCGTCGCAGAGCGAGGATATAAACAGCATCTTCAAGACCGACACCTTCGAGATCGTCGGTATCGTCACCTCTCCTCTGTATATAGGCTATGAACGTGATGCCACCAACATAGGCAACGGCGAAGTCCTATCCTATGTCATGATAGACGAGAGTGACTTCAACCTCGGCTATTACAGCGAGCTGTACGTCAGGTTCAAAGGGACAGCAGAGTATGATCCTTTCTCTCAGGAGTATACAGATGCCGTTGAGGAAAAAAAGCAGCCCGCAGTTGAAGCGTATAAGGCTTCTGTGCAGGCAAGATACGAAAAGATCAAGGCTGATGCCGCAAGCCAGATCGACTCTGCAAAGCAGCAGCTCCTGAAGATCGAGAGCGTGCTGGCTATGTCTCAGACTGATGCCGAAGCACTTCTTGCATCATCCGAGATCGAATACAAAAATGCCAAGGACGCATACGACAAGCGTGAGGATAAGTCCTCTCTTGGGGCAAAGATAATGGCTTCTCAGCTGCTGGCAGCGGAAGAACAGATCAATATACTCCGCAGACTGGTTGAAGATGGCAGAAACGGCGTCGATACCACCCGTAAGGAAATACTGGAGAAACAGTATTCCGCACAGGCTGAGATCGAAAAGGCCGAGAAGGAACTCTCGGAAGCTGCCGAGCTTAAATTTTATGAGTCTGACCGCTTTTCCAGCACCGACTATGCTTCCTTTAAGGGCGATGCCGAGAAGATCGATGCTATTGCAAAAGTTTTCCCTGCGTTCTTCATACTGATAGCCGCACTCGTCACTCTTACTACAATGACCCGTATGATCGACGAGCAGCGTACTCAGATAGGCACCTATAAGGCACTCGGCTATCCTGCACCGAAGATAGTTATGAAGTACCTGATCTATGCTTTTCTTGCTTCGGCAGCAGGCAGCTGTATAGGTACAGCCATAGGTTTGCAGGTGTTCCCCAGTGTGATCTATGACAGCTATAAGATCATGTATAATATCCCCGAGATCACAACACCGTTCAGGCTTTCGTATATGCTGCTCTGTCTGGCAGCATCGGTGCTGTGTACGGGTGCCGCAGTGCTCTATGCTTCCGCAAGGACGCTGCGCTCTCAGCCCTCGGAGCTTATGAGACCCAAACCGCCTGCATCGGGCAGGAGAGTCATACTTGAAAGAGCAGGCTTCATATGGAACAGATTGAGCTTCCTTATGAAAGTCACCGTGAGAAATCTGCTGAGATACAAAAAGCGTTTCTTTATGACCATCGCAGGTATCGCAGGATGTACTGCTCTTATAATCACAGGCTTCGGTTTGAAGCACTCAATAAAGACCATAGCCGACAAACAGTTCGGCGAGGTCTTCCACTACAGCGCCACCGTTGTGCTGAGTGCAGAGACCAAAGGCCAGTCAAGAGAAGCACTTGAAACTCTCCTTAGAATGGACGGCATCGAGAGCGCGGAACTCTTTCTTTCGCTGAACTCGGAGGGCAGAGCAAACGGCAAACTCCAGACAGTTAACCTCGTCATACCCGAAAACCCTGTCGGCTTTTCGGAGTATGTGATGTTTGAAAAGACCGACGGCAGCGGCAGAGTTTCAATGCAGGACGACAGCGTCCTCATAACCGAAAAACTCTCCATGATGCTCGATCTCAAAGAGGGCGATACGATAACCGTACACCCTAAAGATAAATCGGAGGTCAAGCTGAAAATCGGCGCGATAGTCAAGAACTATGCCATGCATTATGTCTATATGACCCCCGTGCTCTACAGACAGATCTACGGAGAGGAACCTGTCAGCCATATGGCATTCATCAAGTGCCGTGACGATTTAAACGAAACAGAGTTCAAGGAGAAGCTTATCGCTGATAAGCAGTTCCTCGGTATATCGTATAAAGGGGACTCGAGCAAGGGATTCCTCAATTCTATAGACTCCCTCGATACCATTGTCCTTGTGCTGATAATTTGCGCAGGACTGCTGGCAGTTATAGTCCTCTATAACCTTGCCAATATCAACATCACGGAGCGCGTCCGCGAGATTGCAACTATCAAAGTACTGGGCTTCTACGATTCCGAGACCTCGGCTTATATCTACCGCGAGAATGTCATCTCCTGCCTGCTGGGTATACTGGTCGGACTTTTCCTCGGAAAACTGCTTCACTATTTCGTGGTCATAACATCCGAGGTCGATATAGTCCTCTTTAACAGAGAACTGGTATGGTGGGCGTTCCTGCTCGGAGCATTGCTGACACTTGTATTCGCAGTGCTGGTGAATATCGTTCTGCACTTCAAGCTGAAACGGGTGGATATGGTTGAGTCTTTAAAATCGATAGAATAAGCTATCCGAGCAATGATGTGAAAAGTTATGAACGGAAGACAGGCGACGGCAAAGCCGGAGCCGTCCCGGAATTAAAAAAGGACAGGCGAGGACATCGTCCGAGCCGTCTCGGAAATAAAAAAGGAGGAATAGAATTATGGAAAACAAGAAGTGTAAAATGAATTGGTGGGCAATGCTCGCCGCTATGCTCTTTGGCGTGCTGACAGGCGTGTTCGGTACGTTCGCTTTCAGAAAGCTCTTCGGCGCAAGAAAGTATCAGCATCACGAGCGTGAGGGCTGCGACTGCTGCGATTATGATTTTGATGATTACTATGACGATGATCTGCTCTACAGAGACAACGAGGACAACTACCTCGATGACGAGACAGATGCGCTGTCCTTCTGATATCCGTATATTTTTAGGAAAGGTATGATATATAAATGAAATTAGGTATGGTAGGTCTGCCGAATGTCGGCAAATCAACTCTGTTCAATGCTCTGACCAATGCGGGTGCCGAGAGTGCAAACTATCCCTTCTGCACTATCGAGCCTAATGTAGGTATCGTGTCAGTTCCCGATGAGAGACTTGAAAAGCTGAGAGATATGTACAACCCCGAAAAGTTCACCCCTGCAACACTGGAGTTCGTTGATATTGCAGGACTCGTAAAGGGTGCTTCCAAGGGTGAGGGCCTCGGCAATAAGTTCCTTGCCAATATCCGTGAAGTCGATGCTATCGTTCACGTTGTCAGATGCTTTGAGGACGACAATATCGTCCACGTTGACGGTTCCATCAACCCCAGGAGAGATATCGAAACCATCGACCTTGAACTTATCTTCTCCGATGTCGAGCTGGTAGAACGTAAGCTCGACCGTACCAAGAAAGCTATGAAAGGCGATAAGAACCTTGCTGCCGAAGTCGATTTCCTTGAAAGACTGAAAGCTCACCTCGAGGAAGGCAAGGCTGCCCGTGCTATGGATATGACCGAGGACGAGCTTGCCACTCTTAAAGAGACTCCGCTGCTTTCGCTCAAACCTGTTATCTATGCAGCAAATCTCTCCGAGGATGATTTCACAAACAACATCGACAACAACGAGCATTATAAGGCTGTCTGCGAGATCGCCAAGAATGACGGCTCCGCTGTATTCCCCATCTGCGCACAGATCGAAGCCGAGATCGCCGATATGTCAGACGATGACAAGGCGATGTTCCTCGATGAGCTCGGTCTTGAGACAAGCGGTCTTAACCGTATCATCAAGGAGGGTTATGCACTCCTCGGACTTATCTCTTATCTCACCGCAGGTCAGCCGGAGGTCAGAGCATGGACGATCAAAAAGGGCACAAAGGCTCCGCAGGCAGCAGGAAAGATCCACTCTGATTTTGAGAAAGGCTTCATCCGCGCCGAAGTGGTTTCCTTTGATGACCTTATGGCTTGCGGCTCTATGAACGCAGCCAAGGAAAAGGGCCTTGTCCGTTCCGAAGGCAAGGAATACGTTATGCAGGACGGCGATATCGTTCTGTTCAGATTCAACGTATAATAATATCAGTACATATTTTTGGACTCAACTCCGCGGCTCGTACTGCGGAGTTCCTTATAGGAGATGATATCATGAAAGAATTATATACCGAACGTCTGCACCTGCGCTATGTGACAGAGGCCGACACCCAACGTATTTTCGACTGCTGGGCAAGTGACCCCGAGGTATCAAGATACGTCACCTGGAATGCCCACCCAAATATCGAAGTCACCAAGGGCTACGTTGGCTTCATTTTAGAAGAGTACAAAAAAGCGGACACATACCGTTGGGGTATCGAGATCAGCTCCACAGGAGAGCTCATAGGCATTATCGATGTAATGGGCTACCACAACGGCGAACCTGTAATCGGATACTGTTCCGGCAAAGATTACTGGGGCAACGGCTATATGACCGAAGCTCTGAAAGCCGTCACCGCAGCACTTTTCGAGGATGGATATGATATCATCCGCATCTGTGCTGTCGATGAAAACATCGGCAGCAACAGAGTGATTCAAAAAGCCGGTTTCACACCCACCGCAACAGTTAAAGACCACTTCGAACAGAAGAAAAAGGACTTCACAGTCAACTGGTACAAGCTTGAAAAACCGAAAGCGTGATCGGTTATAAACAAACTCGGTATTGAAAACCATATGCGCCTGTGTTATCATTAGATCACAGAAAGGCGGTGTACCCAATGAAGTACAGAAATGCAAAAGATATCTTTCCCGATGATCTGCTCAGACAGATACAGCGTTATGTCTCGGGTGAAACTGTCTATATTCCGAGACCCGATGGCAGCTCCAAAAGACCGTGGGGCGAGACTTCCGGCTATCAGCAGTATATACATGAGCGTAACACCGAGATCAAAGCAGCGTTCTCGGACGGGATGACCATTGACGAACTTGCAGAGAAATACTGCCTTTCATATGATACGGTAAGGAAGATCGTTTACAGTAAAAAGGAGGCGCTTATGCTTAGTTACAGTGCAACGCTGTCATCAGCAGAGGAGTATGCCAAAGCAGAAAAACTCGATTCGTGGATACACCTTTATCTCAATGAGGACGGACGCAACATCCCGTTCTCGGACGGCTTGAAACTCTTTGACAGATATTATCTCGGGCCGATTCAGATGCCCCTCAGTCTGTTTACAAGGTGTGCAGGCCCCGAGGATGATATGCAGTACCGCATAGATCCCGACTGGTTCAGGATCAAGGTCGGCAGGCTGAAAGATGCTATAAAGTCAGAACCCGATATGCCGCCGCTCATCGTTCACTATGTTGACGGCAAGTTTGAACTTAATGACGGCAACCACCGCCATAAGGCATACGAGGAACTCGGAATTGAGACCGTATGGGTGATCGTCTGGATCACCGAACCGGGGGAGTACGAGGACTTCAAGGCAAAATACGGTGAATACATTGGTGACTGTACAGTCATCAGAAGATGAAAGCAGGCACTTCCGCAGCTGTCGGGAGTGCCTGTGATCGTTTGAAAAAAAATTTTTTTGATATGCAGTAAACCTGCCTGCTGTGACGTTTACATAGTGAAAGCGAAAGGAGATGACATGATGCGGATCAATATCGGAGAACGCGGTGCACAGCGACCCGATACAGAAGAGATAACGGTATTTTATGAAAAACACTCTCCCGCAGTTTTCAGACTGTGTATGAGTTATCTGAAAAATGTACAGGATTCAGCTGATGCCGTTCAGGACACTTTCCTGAAATGGATAGATTCAGGGATAAGATTCAAAGACGACAGCCATGCAGTAGGCTGGCTTGTTATGACAGCAGGGAATATATGCAAGGATATGCTTCGCATCAGAAAACGTCATCCGTCCGAAGCTATTGAGGCAGCATATGCTATCGGCAGAGAAGAACAGGCGTATTCCGATGCGGAACTGTTCGATATTGTATGCGCCTTGCCCGATAAATACAAAAACGTCTTATTCCTGTTCTATTACGAGGACATGACCACAGCACAGATAAGCGTAGTCACAGGAATAAAACAGTCCACAGTCACAAGTCTGCTGACGCGCGCTCGCAGACTTCTCAAGGTTAAGTTTGGAGATGATGACAATGGATAAAAAAATCAAAAGAGCATATGAGAATATCGAATTTCCGGAGGAACTGAAACAGAATACTTTAGAGAGGATTGTATCCGGAAACAACGGAAAGGAAGTCATAAAAATGAAAAAGACAGGCAAAACAAAGAAGACAGCATCAGTCATCGTAGCAGTCACAGCAGCAATGGCACTTTCGGTCACAGCAGGCGCAGCAGCATATAAGGCATTTTTCCATAATGATTCGGTAAAGATGTTCGGAATTGATGACGAAAGCAAGGCAGAACAGCTTGTCATCGGAAGCAAATCGGCTGAAAATGAACATTTCCGCCTTACAGCTGATACCGTACTGAGCGACGGCCGCACAGTCAACATAGTATTTACTCTTGAAGGTCTTGACGAAAAGGGTAAGGCATATGTAAAAACTACCGAAGATAATATGGATGCTCCTCCTGTAATGTTCTACAGCAGCAACGCAGATCTTCTGAAGAATAACGATAGGCTTACCGACAGCGATCAGGTAAAGAGATTTTTTACCGGTGTCTGGTATACAGAAGGCAATGACAGTGACAGCACTGTGAGAAAGCTCAACTCTGACGGATCGTTTGCATTTATGGAATCTGATTATTTCACAAGTATTCCCGAAAAGCTGTTCGTTGCACCTAATCCCGATGGAAAAGCAGATGATCCTTCGATCTTTAACGGCCTTGTCCTCGAACTTGATGTCAACAAGAATCTTGATGTCAAGGAATTCTCAAACGGGGACAGCAAGCTGTATCTTTCCAAGATAGGTGTTACAGTTGTCGATGACGGAAATGTAGTATCTGATGAAATGGATATGACTCACAACAAGCAGGACAAGTACGTTCTGAATTTTGCTGACGGATCGAGCAGATCGATCAACAAAAATGAGGGAGCTTATTCCTTCAAGACAGCAGAATACGGTTACTCGTACTTCTTTGATTCTATCGACATCGACAGCGTCAAGTCGGTCACATTTGACGGCGTCGAGTTCAAGTAAGTCGCTTCTTCTCCTCTATAGACCTTTTTATAGGGATGAAGCCCCCATGGTAAAACGCCATAGGGGGCTTTGTACTGCAATAAAAAACTGCGCTTCAGTCACCTGACCAAAGCGCAGTCCGTGTTATTTTACTGTCTGATATAGATGCCGTTCTCTTCGAGGTAGTCTTCCATATCCTGCTTGTACTCAAAATCAAAAGGGTCGAAGGTCGCTTTCAGCGCACGCTGACCGATATCCTTGCGGTAGTGTGCATTGTCAAAGCTGATCTTCTTCACAGCCTGATACGAGAGATTGATAGCCTCGTTCAGAGTGTTTGCTCTTACGGTCACGCCCAGTACACGGCCGCCGTTGGTGAGGAACTTGCCGTCTTTGAGCTTTGTGCCTGCGTGGAAGACTTCTGCTCCCTCCACCTGACCCTTAGCATCAAGACCGCTGATCTCCAGTCCCTTGGGGTAAGAGAGAGGATAGCCGCCGCTTGCCATAACAACGCAGGTGCAGGCACCCGTGTGCCACTTGATGTCCATGTCAGCAAGTCTGTGGTCACTGATAGCCAGCATGATATCCAGCAGATCGCTGTCCAGCATGGGCAGAACCACCTGTGTCTCGGGATCGCCGAAACGGCAGTTGTACTCGATGACCTTGGGTCCCTTGGGAGTAATCATCAGTCCGAAGTACAGGCATCCCTCAAAGGTCCTGCCCTCGGCATTCATAGCGTTGATAGTCGGCAGGAAGATCTTCTCCATGCACTCCTTGGCGATGTCCTCGGTGTAGTAAGGGTTGGGTGAAACAGTACCCATACCGCCTGTGTTCAGACCCTCGTCATTGTCGTAAGCACGCTTGTGATCCATAGAGCTTATCATCGGTTTAACAGTCTTGCCGTCTGTGAATGCAAGCACCGATACCTCGGGGCCGGTCAGATATTCCTCCACAACAACAGTAGCGGAACTGTCACCGAACTTTCTGTCATCGATCATTTCCTTTACAGCAGCGATTGCTTCAGCCTCGTCCTGTGCGAGAATAACGCCCTTGCCCAGTGCCAGACCGTCAGCCTTGATAACTGCCGGATAGGTGTTCTGCTTCTTGATGTATGCGATAGCATCGGCGCTGTTGTCGAATACCTCGTAGCCTGCTGTGGGGATGTTGTATTTCTTCATAAGGTTCTTCGAGAACACCTTGCTGCCCTCGATGATAGCAGCCGCCTTCTTGGGTCCGAAGGTCTTGAAGCCCTCAGCCTGTAAAGCGTCCGCCATACCCAGTACCAGCGGATCGTCGGGAGCGACTACTACCAGCTCAACAGCGAGCTTCTTTGCAAGTGCAACTACACCGTCGATATCAGTAGCCGCAACGTCGAAGCACTCGGCTCCGTCAGCCGCGATACCGCCGTTGCCGGGGGTGCAGTAGATCTTCTCGCACTTGGGCGACTGCATCAGCTTGCGGATGATCGCGTGCTCACGTCCGCCGCTGCCGATAACCAATATATTCATCTTATCCATTGTATTAACTCCTTTATCAGGGGTGCCTGAACATCAGTGATGGAAGAGGCGGATGCCTGTGAATGCCATAGCCATGTTGTACTTGTTGCAGGTCATGATAACATGGTCATCGCGGATGGATCCGCCAGGCTCAGCAATGTACATAACGCCCGACTTCTTTGCTCTCTCGATGTTGTCGCCGAAGGGGAAGAACGCATCGGAACCGAGGCAAACATCGGTGTTCTTAGCGAGCCATTCCTTCTGCTCCTCCTTGGTGAATACCTCGGGCTTAACCTTGAAGATGTTTTCCCAAGCGCCGTCAGCCAGCACGTCCATGTACTCATCGGAGATGTAAACGTCAATAGCGTTGTCGCGGTCGGGACGGCGGATGTTGTCAACAAACTGTAAGCCCAGAACCTTCGGATGCTGTCTGAGCCACCAGATGTCAGCCTTGTTGCCTGCAAGTCTGGTGCAGTGGATACGGGACTGCTGTCCTGCACCGATACCGATAGCCTGACCGTCCTTCACGTAGCAAACGGAGTTGGACTGTGTGTATTTCAGAGTGATGAGGGAGATCATAAGATCCTCCATCTTGTCAGCGGGGATGTTCTTGTTCTCGGTTACGAGGTTGGAAAGCAGTTCCTTGTTGATGTCCAGCTCGTTGCGTCCCTGCTCAAAGGTAACACCGAATACCTGCTTGGTCTCAACAGGTGCAGGCTTGTAGTTCTCATCGATCTTGATGATGTTGTAGGTGCCCTTTCTCTTGCTCTTGAGGATCTCAAGAGCCTCATCGGTGTAGCCGGGAGCGATGATACCGTCAGATACCTCGCGCTGGATCATCTTTGCGGTGGGAACATCGCAGATATCGGAGAGTGCGATGAAGTCACCGTAGGACGACATTCTGTCAGCGCCTCTTGCTCTTGCATAAGCGCAGGCGAGAGGGGAGAGCTCACCCAGATCGTCAACGAAGTAGATCTTCTTCAGGGTGTCGGAAAGGGGTCTGCCCACAGCAGCACCTGCGGGGGATACGTGCTTGAAGGATGTAGCCGCAGGCATACCTGTTGCCTTTTTCAGCTCGCGTACCAGCTGCCAGCCGTTGAAGGCATCCAGCAGATTGATGTAGCCGGGCTTGCCGTTCAAAACCTCGATAGGCAGCTCGGAACCGTCAGCCATATAAACTCTCGACGGCTTCTGATTGGGATTGCATCCGTATTTCAGTAACATTTCGTTTGACATTTTTTATTCCTCCTGTGATGACCGGTTTTATACCTTGCTGAACTTGTTGACTACCTTTGTCTCTGCCTTGCCGGTGGCGATGTCGATGAACCTGACGAAGAGAGAAACCTTGTTGTCCTCATTGAGGGCGTTCCACAGACCCTCGGTGAACTCCTCAAGGCTGTTGGGGATCTCTATCTTCTCGGGCTCGCCCTCGAAGCTGGGCAGGGGAGAACCGTCGCCCATGTAGGTGTGGATGAAATGACCCACGCCGTTAAGGGGATCGGTGTATGTGTAGGTGAATCTCTCAACGCAGTCGGGGTTGCCGTCTGCGGACTTGATGATGTTCATAGCGTAGTTGTACTTGCCCTCGCCTACGTGCATGATGCCCGAGATACGGGGTGTGTAGTTGGGAGCGTCGTCCTCGTAAACACGGGTGCGCAGAGACTGCTCAAAGGTCTGCTGCTTGTCCATCAGCTCATAGATCGTGTCGGTCTGATCGCCGTTGGTGACGATAGTTTTGTTGCCCAGCACACGCACAGGGGAGTAGATGATGAGGTGCGGGTCGGAGAGCTTGGAGGGGTCTGCTGCCTCGGTCTTGATACCGTCAGCAGTCTCGGTGAATACACGGTTGCGGCTGTTTACGCTTCTGCCCATGATGAAGTAAGCGGTAACTGCGCTCTTGCCGTCGGCGCTCTTGCCGATGATGATGCCCCTTCCGGGATAGCTGTTGGCTCTCAGAGCCTCGTAGATGTCGATAGTTTTCATGTTGATCTACCTCCGTATATAATTATTTGTTTTTCCGTTTTACAGTAATTTGTCAAGCTCGGCAAGGAGCCGCTGCTTCATATCTTCAAGCTGTTCATCGGTGGGACGGTTGCAGTCGCAGTACATCTTCTCCATGGGGTACCACCACACAGGTCCCTTGCCGTGATTGCCGTAATCTTCAATGTCTCCGCTCCGCCTCGGATACAGATGCCAGTGCAGATGCGCGTCTCCCATACCGAGGAGCTCGTAGTTCATCTTCTCCGCACCGAAGGCCTTGGATACCGCCTCGGCAACAAGAGACATCTCCTTCATGAACAGCGCCCTCTCGGCATCCTCAAGGTGGAAAAGCTCGGTCTTGTTACCGTGCTCCTTGTACAGGAACAGCGTGTAGCCGTAAAAGTGCTGATTGTCACCGATGACAACATAACCTGTTTTCAGCTCTTTTACGAAATAGGGGTTGATTCCCTTTCTTATCATTTCGATGCGGTCGCATATAAGACACATAGCCGTTTCCCTCAGTCTACGTAAGCCCTGCCGTCCCTGACGGTGATCCTGTCCTCGCAGAACAGCGATACAGCCTTGGGCAGCAGCTTCCACTCAACGTTTTCCATTATTCTTCTCTGGAGTGTTTCGGGCGTGTCATCATTCTCGACTGCCACAGTCCCCTGAAGGATTATTGGGCCTCCGTCACATTCCTCTGTAACGAAATGCACCGTTGCTCCCGAGACCTTAACGCCCTTGGCAAGAGCTGCCTCGTGTACGTGGAGCCCGTAGAAGCCTTTTCCGCAGAAGCTGGGTATCAGTGCAGGATGAACGTTCATCATCTTGTAGGGGAATGCCTTGCACACCTGCTCGTCAAGGATGGTCATAAAGCCTGCATAGACCACAAGGTCAGCCTGTTCTTCCACAAGAGCTTCGGTCATCGCCTTGGAGTAGGAAGCGATATCGGCATATTCTTTCCTTGTAAGCACACGGGTCTTGATGCCTGCGTTCTTTGCTCTTTCCAGTGCGTAAGCATCAGGCTTGGATGCGATAACACAGGTTATCTTTCCGCCCTTGATCTCTCCGCGCTTTTCAGAGTCGATCAGCGCCTGCAAGTTGGTCCCTCCGCCCGATACGAGCACGACTATATTTTTCATATCCTTACATCCCTCCGTATGGTGGATAATTATTTGATCTGTTTTTCAGAAGCCCATTGCCGTCATGGTCTCGCGCATCTTGTCTTCTCCTGCCAGTTCACCCAGCAGCCTGAAAGCAACTTCGGGTGCGGTCTGAGGACAATAAGAAGTTATGATATTTTCCGTCCTGACAACAGGCTCGTTAACGACTTCCACACCGTATGCAGCAAGCTGTCTCTGTCTCATGCCGCCGCCGAGGTGGTATGTAGTCGCTCGCTTGCCTTTGAGTATCCCGCAGTGAGCAAGTGCCAGTGCAGCCACACATACAGTGGCTATCATTTTTCCCTGATCGTTGAACCTGCGGATCAGTCCTGCGGCTTCCTCGGAGAAAGCATCTCCGTAAAACCCGTAATCCTCAAATCCTCCCGGTATCGCAAGTGCATCGTAATCATCGGTGTCAACATCGCCGAGAAGCACTTCTACATTGACTGACACACCGAATGTGCTGGTTATCGTCCTCCTTATGGCACAGGTGGTAACGTCTATGCCTGCCCATCCCATAATGTCAACGAATACGCTGGCTTCCATTGTCTCAAATCCCTGCGCCAGAAACAGCAGTACTTTCATTTTCGTTTCTCCCTTTTCTTCTTTTGTTTATGTTTCTCTGTCAGCTGATTACGACTTTAACGACACCTTTGTTCTTGTTTATTTCTTTGAGTAACCTTGTTACATTTTCGATGCTGTCAGCATCTTTCGCAATATGTTCCAGAGCGATCTCATTATCGCTTATCTTTTTCGTGTTGTATTTACTGTTATCATCTTCGCTTTCGTCCGAACTGTCTTTATCTGATCCGTGGATTACTTCAACTTCAAATTGTTCGGTTATATCCTCAAGGGTGATCTTGTAGGTCACTTTACCGACAAGCAATGGCGATGTGAACTGTACGGGGAAACTGAGACCTAATTCTTCGATACCGTATTTCTCACTGAAAGTCTGATCCAACTTGTCAGCCACGGAATCCGTCCGGGCATCAGCCTTTGTATCCGACGCGGTATCTTTCTTGGCGTCGAGAGTAGCCGAGACCACGCCGTCGATCTCGTTAAGAGCCTTGAATATGCCCGTGATAGCCTTATCTGTGTTTATCCTTTCGATGTTAAGGGTAATACCGACTCTATTTTCGTCTCTGAACTCTTCAACAGTTACTTCGCCGTAGAGATTGTCTTCAATGTTCTTGCCGCACTTCTTCTGTATTTCTTCGCTGATCCTGTCCTTGATACCGGAGGGCAGTTCGCCGCTGAAAAGCACATCGTAGTAAAGTGCTCTTGTTCCGGTGCCGAATCCGATTATATGAGCCTCGTAACGCAGTCCGAGATCATCCAGCCTGTAGAAAGTCTCGTAGATCTCCTGCTGAGTCATTTCGGGCTCGGAGTCAGCCTCAGGCTGACTGTCGGTATGATCGTTCTGCTCGTTGAACTGCTGCTGCATCCTGTAGCTGTAGTATCTCAGCTTGATATCGGTGCTGCCGTTGGATGATCTGCCGACCACAGCTATCCCCACCAGAGCGGCTGCCATCAATCCTCCGAATATGTACCCGCCGTAACGGCGAAAGAAGGGGCTGTTAGATTTGTTTGACATTTCAATTCTCCGTATTTGTCCGACGTGCGCACCATCTGCACAGGATCCGTACCTGTTGCTCACGCCGCGTTCTTCATTAATCCAAAACAGGGAGGGTGAAAAACTATCTCCCTCCCGTATCGTTTTATCTTAGCAGATGATAACGCCCTCATCGCTGTTGCAGAGCTCACCGAGAACATAAGCGTCCTCGCCTGCTTCCTTGATAGCAGCGACTGCCTTGTCAGCGTCGGCCTTGTCAACACAGACGATCATACCTACGCCCATGTTGAATGTGTTGAACATATCTCTCTCGGGGATATTGCCTGTCTTTGCGATAACATCGAAGATCGGCAGTACCTGAACTGCGCTTCTCTCGATCTTTGCGGCAATACCGTTGGGCAGGGATCTCGGGATGTTCTCGTAGAAACCGCCGCCGGTGATGTGTGAAACGGACTTTACTGTTACCTTGTCGATAAGGTTCATTATAGCCTTAACGTAGATCTTTGTGGGAGTGAGCAGTACGTTTCCGAGTGTGGTGCCAAGCTCTGCATAGTGTCTTGCAAGATTGGACTCGTTGACGGTGAATACCTTTCTTACCAGCGAGAAACCGTTTGAATGAACACCGCTGGACTTAATTGCGATCAGTACGTCTCCTGCCTTCTGAGTATCGGGCTTGAGGATCTTGTCCTTGTCTACCACACCTACAGCAAAACCTGCAAGGTCATACTCGTCAACGGGATAGAATCCGGGCATCTCGGCAGTTTCGCCGCCGATAAGTGCAGCGCCCGACTGAACGCAGCCCTCAGCCACGCCCGAAACGATCTGAGCGATCTTCTCGGGAACGTTCTTGCCGCAGGCAACATAGTCAAGGAAGAACTGGGGCTTTGCGCCGCAGCAGATTATATCGTTCACGCACATAGCAACACAGTCGATGCCGACAGTATCATGCTTGTCCATGAGGAATGCGATCTTGAGCTTGGTGCCCACACCGTCTGTACCCGATACCAGTACGGGTTTCTTTATGTTTGTGATGTCCAGCTCGAACAGACCGCCGAAGCCGCCTATACCGCTGAGCACACCGCTTGTCATTGTTCTTGCAACGTGCTGCTTCATGAGCTCAACAGCCTTGTAGCCTGCTGTTACGTCAACACCTGCTGCCTTGTAGCTTTCGGAAAAACTTTTCATACAATACTATCCTTTCACTTTGTTGTTGTCATTATCGTTACCGCTGTCGAATCACAGCTTGTTGTTTATTATCCTGTCGGCGGTCTCCTCGGGAGTCTCTGCAAGGAAATCTGCGCCGTGCCCTGTGAGTTCTTCACTGTCACCGTAACCCCACAGTATACCGAGAGCCTTTATCCCTGCTTCATGAGCGCCCACGATATCATGGCATCTGTCGCCTATCATAAGTACCTTGCTCTTGTCTGTGACGCCCAGCTGTTCCATGGCATATTCGATTATCTCGTGCTTTGTGTTGCGCACGGTATCCGAATAGCTTGCCGAGACAAAGCTGAAATACTTATCCAGCCCGAAGTGTTCAACCACGGTCTTTGCTCCGCGCTCAGCCTTATTGGTGGCTACTGCGAGAGTATAACCTGCTGCTTTGAGTTTTTCAAGCATCGGTATCACGCCGTCATAGACCTCGTTCTCGAAGATGCCTTTGGTGAAATATCTTTCACGGTAGAAGGTTATGGCTCTTTCGGTATCCTCCTCGTTCATTCCGAACAGATGAGTAAAGCTGTAGGTCAGCGGAGGGCCGATAAAAGCATTCAGATTGTCAGGGATCTCGCGTCCCATTTTTTCAAGAGCATATCTTGCACATCTGAGTATCCCTGGTCCCGAATCGGTAAGTGTGCCGTCCAGATCGAACAGCAGCACCTCAAATGCGCCCATCAAAGCTCCTCCAGTTTAGCCTGAAGAGCCTTGTCCTTAGCTGCGACTCCTTCTGCCATTTTCTTCTTCTCGGCGAGCAGCTTTTCTGCAAGTCCGTCATCGGAGAGGGCAAGTATCTGCACAGCAAGCAGAGCAGCATTCTTTGCCCCGTCGATACCTACTGTTGCCACGGGTACTCCGGGGGGCATCATAACTGTGGAGAGAAGTGCGTCCATACCGTCGAGGGCTGCCGATTTCATCGGAATGCCGATGACGGGCAGGGTAGTGTGTCCTGCGATAACACCTGCAAGGTGAGCTGCCATACCGGCAGCACAGATTATAACGCCGAAGCCGTTATCCTTTGCTCCCGATGCGAAATCACAGGCAGCTGAGGGAGTCCTGTGTGCGCTCATCACGCGGCACTCATAAGGTACGCCGTAAGCCTTGAGTTCGGCGACTGCCTTTGATACCACGGGAAAGTCGCTGTCGGATCCCATAATGACTGCAACTTTTTTCATACTTTGACCTCCGTTTCAATACTTCCTGATCTGAACTTTTATCCTCGGAAAATAAAAAACTGCAACTCTGCGTTGCAGTCGTCGGCATTAAGATACAATATCGGTGAGACGAGCGCATACACTGAAGCAAACCCTGCTGCAAATACCATGAGTAACGATACCGCTTTTACGAGAGAACGCCATGGGACTTCCTCCTTCAGAGCTTGTGCCTGTTTCACGACACTTGATAATCATTTCCTACATCTATTATTTTACTATATTTCCTGTGAATTTTCAACACAAAATAATATAAAATTTATATTAACGAAAACAGCCGTTTTTGTGTGAATTCACAAACCGTCACAGGTATCTTCCGCAGAACGCCGAATACTCCGAATATATCGTGTCACTGTAAATGAAATTGTCGGTGACCCTGATGAGCTCATCCACCTGGGACTGACTGTTCATCCTGCCGCAGCTGTGAGCTATCTCGTCCTGACGGCAGGCAGGCAGAGCCGCAAATCCTGCTGCGGCATTACTGTCGGCAAGCAGACTGTCCCTCAGCAGGGGCGGAAGATCGGTTCCGCGCGAATAACTTCCCGGCACAGCGATTCCTCCTTTCAGTGATTTCCCCGGAAATATCACGAACTTAGTATCCCTCGTTTTTGTATTTGTATGCAGCCGGAAGTTGACACTTTTTTTTAGCCGTGGTATAATCATTACAATAAACACCGAAAGGTATGATGATATGGATAACCTCTCCAACATCGGAGTTATAAAGGATATACTCAAACGCCACGACTTCACTTTCTCCAAGACCCTCGGACAGAACTTTCTCGTCAATCCCTCTGTCTGCCCGCGGATCGCAGAAATGGGCAACGCACGCGAAGGCTTCGGAATCATCGAGATAGGCACCGGTATCGGTGTCCTTACCAATGAGCTTGCAAAGCGTGCCGAAAAAGTCGTTGCTGTCGAGATCGATTCCCGTCTGCTGCCTGTCCTTGAAGAAACCCTCGCCGAACATGATAACGTTAAGATCATCAACGATGACGTTATGAACGTTGATCTGAAAAAGCTCATCGAGGATGAGTTCAAAGGCCTTGAAGTCGCCGTCTGCGCAAATCTGCCTTACTATATCACCTCCCCGATAATCATGATGCTCCTCGAGCAGCGTCTGCCGATACGATCCGTCACCGTAATGGTGCAGAAAGAAGCAGGTGCAAGGCTCTGCGCTCCCATGGCAAGCAGGGATATGGGAGCTGTTACAGTTGCCGTCAACTATTTCTCCGAACCTGAGATCCTGTTCAATGTTTCGAGGGGGAGTTTCATGCCCTCACCGAATGTTGACAGCTGCGTCGTACGCTTCAATATCAAGGAACATACCCCCGAGGGTGTCAACGACGAGGCTTTCTTTTTCAGGACTGCGAGAGCTGCCTTCTCGCAGCGCAGGAAGACTCTTGCAAATTCGGTCTCATCGGGTATGAGCTGTGATAAACAGAAGGTTATCTCTGCTATTACAGCCGCAGGCCTTGCCGAAAATGTCCGCCCCGAACAGCTGACCATGGAGCAGTTCATCGCATTTTCAAACGAGCTGCTCACGATCTTCTGACAAGCATTAATACTTAACAGTAAAAATGTCGTGTTCTGTCGTATCATATCTTACTGATCCGACCTGAATACGACAATTTATTTATCTTACCTTTGCTATGATATATCGTGACGGATTATTACAGCAAAGGAGCATTAAAATGAACATCAAGTCTTTGAACCTTACAGACATACACCTTCGCAGTGAGCCTTTTCTTGCCGATGCTGCCGTAGGACTTGCGGCTTTTGCGGCTTCTGCAGGATATACGGGCGGCTGCCGTTCCATGCTTGGCGCAGGACTTGCAGCCCTGTTCCCCTCGGCATCGGTCTGGATCTTTTTAGCCTCAGCTGCGGGGTATATCATGTTTTCATCCGTATCCGAGGGCATGATCCAGCTTTGTTCCATAGTCCTGATCGCTGTGTTCAGAGGTGCTTTCTTCCACGGGGGCCGACGCGACAGTCCGATCTTTTCTGCAGCACTCACATCGGGGATACTCCTTTCTTGTTCTCTGGCGTTCTCGGCAGTAATGCCTTCTCCCACCGATGAGATCACCCTCAGAGCAGTGTCGTCTCTCATCACGGGATGCTTTGTCTATTCTTTCGGTACTCTTGCCGATCACCGCAGGCTGGAGAGAACGCTCCCTGTGGGAGGTACGGATTCTCTGCTGACGGCGGTTGTGTACATATGTGCGGTGGCTGTCCTTTCATCCGTGGGTACACCCTTGCTGAATATCGGCAGGGCAGTCGGATGCTTCTGCGTTCTCTGTATGGCAAGACGCTACAGGATGACGGGCGGTGCCGCATCGGGAGCCCTGACCTCCTGTGCTGTACTTCTCGGGGCACCATATGCCGCCAAAAGTACCCTGATCCTCTCTACAGCAGGTTTGATATGCGGTGCCTTTACCGAGCTGGGCGTCTTTGCCGTGTGTCTCTCTTTTATAGCCGTAAGCGCAGTGGGACTTGCCACCCTCGGCGGCAGCGATGCCTCACTTATGTTTATAGACGCTGCCGCAGCATCGGCAGTGTTTGCCGCAATGCCTCAGGGTGTGATACGTAAACTCCTTTCTTTGCTTTTCTGCGGCACTGAGCCCTCCGATGCTCTCAGCCGATCCACATCTGCAAGGCTCGGATTTGTATCTTCCACCCTTGCGGAGATCCGTTCCCAGCTTAACCTTGCCTCAGCCGCAATGGAAAGAAGTTCCGCACGGAGAAGTATAGCTTCCGAGGTCTTCTCCTCAATGTGCGCATCCTGTGACAACAGATGCATCTGTCATCGCGATGCCGAGCTCTCGGCTAAACGTCTCGGTATACTGGAACGAATCGCCATGCAGTATAACGGCGTTTCCGAAAGCGATGTCAGGCTACATCTTCCAGAGTGCTGCTCCCCCGACCTTGTATCCGACTGCTTCAACTATTCCTACAGGGCTCTTCTTGCAGGCAGGGCTGAGCGGCTTCGTATCGGGGATATGCGGTCACTTGTCTCCGAGCAGCTTTCAAGTATGGAAGATATTATAGCCGATCTCTCCGACAGGGTAGGGCGAATCAGATCAATAGACCGCCCGATGTCCGAACGCGTCAGAGATCATTTTGAACGTATCGGCTGCACCAACGCAAGAGTGTGCGTCTATCTCGATGAAGCAGGCTTCCGCCACACCGAGGTCTTCCTCTCCTCGATGCCGCCTTGTGAGCCTATAAAGCTGGCTCTCGACATCTCCGATATCATCGACTGTATGCTCGATCTCCCTGTCATAACCAGGACTGACAGCGTAGTAAGACTTCTTTTTACCGAACTTCCTGTGTATGAACTCGAATCGGGAGATTTTTCGGCTTCTGCGGAAAATGACGGATGCTCGGGAGATACCTTTGAACTTCTGAGGATCACCCCGTGTGAGTGCTATGCCATCCTCTCCGACGGCATGGGTACGGGAAAACGTGCAAGACTCGACTCCATGTTCGCTGTGAGCCTTGCCTCAAAACTTCTCACCGCAGGCATCTCTATGCGCTCTGTCCTGAGACTTATAAACACTATGCTCAAAGCCAAAGGCTGGGATGAATCCTTTGCTACCGTGGATATAATGCGCATAGACCTCTGCGCAGGCACCGCCGAACTTCTCAAAGCAGGAGCTGCCCCCACATATCTGCTCCGTGACGGTGCCCTCAGGCGCTTCGGAGGACAAGCCTTGCCTGCGGGTATACTCGCAGGCTGTTCCCCGGACCTTTTTTCTTTCAAGCTCTTTGACGGAGATATGCTCATAATGACCACTGACGGTGTCACCGAACAGCAGATCAGACAGGCAGCAGCTTCGGACGAGTTCTCTCAGAGTGTCAACTCGGCAGCAAGAGCCATTGGCAAACTTGCCGTTTCTCAGTCCGTGACAGACAGGAAAGATGACATCACGGCCGCCGTTTTCCGTGTTTTCTCCAAGAATGACAGGTAGGTATATCTCAAAAACGTTACCGAGTTTAAACAAATTGGCAAAAATCCACAAATATTTTGGTTGAAATATGTGATAAACCGAAAATACTGCCTAAAACTCTTGCAAAATCTGTTAAGATAGTATAAAATATAATTGTGGATATTTATAATAAGGGCTATTTATGCCCTCGCATCCTGAAAAGGAGGTAATTATATTGATAGATAAAGTCCCCGAAACTTATCAGACCCCGATCTATCTGTTCCATCAGGGCACCAATTATATGACCTATGACTTCCTCGGATGCCATAAAGGCGAGAAGAACGGAAGACAGGGCCATTACTTCAGAGTGTGGGCTCAGAATGCACAGTCGGTCTCGGTGGTCGGCGATTTCAATGACTGGAACGGCCATGCAAATGTATGCGATAAGATCGCTGATTCAGGCATCTGGGAAGCGTTTATCGAAGGACTGAAAACTTTTGATACCTATAAGTTCGCTGTCACCGGCTGTGACGGCGTAACAAGACTCAAAGCCGACCCCTACGGCACTCATATGGAAACTGCTCCAGAAACGGGCAGCAAGATCTTCGATGTCAATGAGTATAAATGGAACGATGACAAGTGGATGCAGGAAAAGGCAAAGAAGGATATATACAATGCTCCCATGAATATCTATGAGGTGCATCTCAATTCCTGGAAGGCCTGTACCACAGGTAAGTACTACAGCTACACAGGCTTTGCAAAGGAGATCATCCCTTACCTCAAGGAAATGAGCTATACTCATATCGAACTCATGCCACTTGCCGAATTCCCCTTTGACGGTTCGTGGGGATATCAGGGTATAGGCTACTATGCTCCCACATCCCGCTTCGGTACTCCGGCGGAATTCATGAAAATGGTCGAGATGTTCCACGAAGCAGGCATTGCTATCATCCTTGACTGGGTACCTGCTCATTTCCCGAGAGATGCCGCAGGTCTATTTGAGTTTGACGGCGGTCCCTCCTATGAGTATTCCGACCCCAGAAAGCGCGATCATCTCGCGTGGGGCACAAGAGTGTTCGACTACGGCAGAGGTGAGGTCAGAAGCTTCCTGATCTCCAACGCCCTCTACTGGATAGAAAAATATCATATCGATGGACTCAGAGTCGATGCAGTCGCTTCGATGCTTTACCTCGATTATGACAGGCGTGCAGGGGAGTGGTCACCCAATGTTTTTGGCGGCCACGAGAACCTCGAAGCCATAGAGTTTTTCAAGAAGCTCAATGAGGCGATATTCTCAAGAGATCCTCAGACATTGATGATCGCAGAGGAGTCCACCGCATGGCCTATGGTCACAAAACCTACTTCGGACGGCGGTCTCGGCTTCAACTTCAAATGGAATATGGGTTGGATGAACGATATGCTCAAGTATATGGCGATGGATCCCATTCACCGTGCTTTCCACCACGATATGCTCACATTCTCGTTCTTCTATGCCTTCTCCGAAAACTTCATCCTGCCTATCTCCCACGATGAGGTAGTCCACGGCAAGGCTTCGCTTGTCAATAAAATGTACGGCGGAGATATAGATCAGAAGTTCGCACAGGCTAAACTCTTTATGGCGTATATGATGGCTCATCCCGGAAAGAAACTGCTTTTCATGGGTTCGGAGTTCGCACAGTTCAGAGAGTGGGATTACGAGAACGGACTTGAATGGTTCATGGTGGAGGAGTACGAGAATCACCGTAACTATCAGAAGTTCGTGAAGAACCTCAATAAGTTCTATCTCGAAAATCCCCCCATGTGGCAGAACGACTTTACATGGGAAGGCTTCAGCTGGATCTCCAACGATGACTATAAACAGTCTATAATCATCTTCCGCCGTTTCGACAGACAGGGCAACGAGGTCATCACAGTCTGCAACTTCGTCCCCGTCGGCAGAACAAGCTATTGCTTCGGAGTACCTTACGAAGGCTCCTATACCGAGGTCTTCAATTCATCATCGGCAGACGGTACTCCCGTTACAAACGGCACTGTCAAATCAAGACCTATACCGATGCATGGCCTTGAACATTCGATCTGCATAGATATACCGCCTTTCTCTGTACTGTATTTCAAGATCAAGAAAAAGGCAGTCCGTAAAAAAGCAGACGATAAGCATCCCGCTAAGGCAGCCGTAAAGAAAACTCCCGTGAAGAAAGCGGCTCCTCCGCAGAAAAACAGGATCCCCAAGAATAAGACCTGAACGGGGATCAGGTCAGGATAATTCATAAATATATAATAATAATTGGTGGGTGAATTTATTATGTTCAACAAAAAAGAATGTGTGGCTATGCTTCTTGCAGGCGGACAGGGCAGCAGACTCTATGCCCTTACCCAGACTGTAGCTAAGCCAGCAGTGCCTTTCGGCGCAAAGTACAGGATCATTGATTTCCCTCTGTCGAACTGCATCAATTCGGGTATCGACACTGTCGGCGTGCTTACTCAGTATCAGCCCCTCGTGCTAAATGAGTATATAGGCAACGGCCAGCCCTGGGACCTCGACCGTATCCACGGCGGTGTCCATGTGCTGCCTCCCTATGAGAAAGCATCGGGCGCAAGCTGGTATTCGGGTACCGCAAACGCTATCTATCAGAATATCAACTTCATCGAAAGATACGATCCCGAGTACGTAGTTGTACTCTCCGGCGACCATATCTATAAGATGGACTATAACAAGATGCTCGCTTTCCATAAGTCCAAGGACGCAGCCGCTACCATTGCAGTGCTCGATGTTCCCAAGGAGGAAGCATCCCGTTTCGGTATCATGATAACCGATGCCGAAGACAACATCATCGACTTTGAGGAGAAACCCAAGAACCCCAGATCAACACTGGCTTCAATGGGTATCTACATTTTCACCTGGTCAAAGCTCAAAGCTTACCTCATCGCCAACGAGAATGATAAGGAAGCTTCCAAGGACTTCGGAAAGAATATCATCCCCGATATGAGAGAAGCAGGCGAAAAGCTGGTCGCATGGAGATTTGACGGTTACTGGAAAGACGTCGGAACCATAGACTCCCTCTGGGAAGCAAATATGGATCTTATCAATCCCAACATCCCCATCGATCTCTATGATCCCGCTTGGAAGATCTATTCTAGAAACCCCGTTATGCCTCCGCAGTATATCGGCAAGAGCGCAAGCGTACAGAATTCAATGATAACCGAAGGCTGCTATATCGACGGCTCCGTTGAGTTCTCAATGATCTCTGACGGCGTTACCGTTGAGGAGGGCGCAGAGATACTTGATTCTATCCTGATGCCTGGATGCGTTGTCAAGAAAGGCGCTAAGGTCGAATATGCCATAGTCGGTGAAAATTCGGTCATCGGCGAGGGAGCACAGATCGGTGCAAGACCCGAAAATATCGTTGATAAGGATACTTGGGGCGTTGCAGTTGTCGGACATAATATCAATATCTCAGCAGGCGCAGTGGTTGCTCCTAAAACGATCGTCTCCGAGGATATGTAAGAAAGGGGTAGCTTAAAGTGGACGTAAATATGGGAAATGTACTCGGTCTCGTGTTCGCAAATATGCACGATATGACCGTAGGTGATCTTACAAAAAACAGAACAATGGGCTCGATCCTTTTCGGCGGCCGTTACCGCCTGATCGACTTCCCCTTGTCAAATATGGTAAACAGCGGCATCACTAATGTCGGTGTTATCACAAAGAGCAATTATCAGTCTCTCCTTGACCATCTCGGCTCAGGCAGAGAGTGGGATCTCGCAAGAAAGAAGGGCGGTCTCTTTATACTGCCTCCCTTCGGTCACGTGGGCAGCAGACTTTACAGAGGCCGTATCGAGGCTCTCTACGGAGCAATGAGTTTCATCAAGAACGCTCTTGCCGATTATGTCGTTCTCTCCGACTGCGATATCGTCACCAATATGGACTTCAAGCCTATCGTGGCAAAGCACGTTGAGACCGGCGCTGATATCACGGTCGTTGCACATACAGGTGTGTTCCGCCGCGATGAGATCAATGAGTCTACCGTCCTCAGTACCGATGCAGACGGCAGAGTTCGCTCGGTGCTCATCCAGCCCGATATAGGCGGCACCTGCACCGCAAGCCTCAATATCTTCGTGATGAGCAAGAAGTTCCTCATCGATATGGTTCAGGACGCTATGGCAAGAGGCAATGTCAGCTTCGAGACCGATGTCCTTCAGGCTAAGTGCGGACAGATCAATATCATGGCTTATGAGTATGAAGGCTACTTCAGCAAGATCTGCAGCATTGCAAGCTACCTCAAAGCCAATCAGGATCTTCTCGATCCCGCAAATGCAAAGGAACTCTTCAAACCCAAGAGAGCTATCTATACAAAGGTGCGCGATAACGCTCCCGCTAAATACGACCTCGACAGTAAGGTAACAAACTCCCTTATCGCTGACGGCTGTATCATCGAGGGCGAGGTAGAGAATTCCATCCTGTTCAGAGGCGTAAAGGTCGCTAAGGGCGCAAAGGTCAAGAACTGTATCCTGATGCAGGGTACTGTGGTCGGCGCAACAAGCGACATCAACTACCTTATAACCGATAAGAACGTTAAGATCAATGATAACCATATCCTTAACGGAGCTCCAAGCTATCCTATGTATGTGGGCAAGGGCGCTTCCGTATAACAGCAAAGACAACAAAACCCAGCGACCTATAAAGGAGGTATGACAGACAATGAATATTCTTTATACAGCAAGCGAGGCTCTGCCTTATGTAGCTTCGGGCGGACTTGCAGATGTGGCAGGATCACTTCCTGCAGCTATCAATGCAGAGGGTCATGACTGCAGAGTGGTCATCCCGTATTACAGCCAGATCAGACAGGAACTCAAGGATGAGCTCACCTACCTGACTAACTTTACCGTCCCCGTTGCGTGGAGAAATCAGTATTGCGGCGTGTTTGTGGGTCACCAGAACGGCGTTACCTATTATCTGCTCGATAACGAGTATTACTTCGCAAGAAACGGACTCTACGGCTTCTATGACGATGCCGAGAGATTCATATTCTTCTCCCGTGCAGTCCTCGAACTCCTTCATTACATCGACTTCAAACCCAATGTCATCAACGCCAATGACTGGCAGACAGCACTAGTGCCCGTCTACTACGATATATTCTATCGCTATCAGTCAGGCTATGAGGATATCAAGACCGTCTTTACGATCCATAATATCCAGTATCAGGGTCAGTACGGCCTCGAACTCATCAATGACCTTATGGGCATCCCTCTCTATCATACCGACCTGCTCTCCTATGACGGCGACGTTAATTTCATGAAGGCCGCTATCGAAGTCTCCGATAAGGTTACTACGGTTTCACCTTCCTATGCGTGGGAGATCCTCGACCCATGGTATTCTCACGGCCTCGACAGGATCCTCGTCCATAAGCAGTATAAACTCTGCGGATTCCTGAACGGTATCGACCAGAAAGTCTATGACCCTGCTACAGACCCCAACCTTCCCAAGAATTACTCCACAAGAAGCAAGGCAGGTAAGGCGGTCTGCAAGCAGAAACTCCTCGAGGAACTGGGTATGGCAGCAGGCGATGAGCCTGTTATCGGCATAGTTACAAGGTTTGTTTCCCATAAGGGTCTCGACCTTATCAAGTATGTCTTTGAGGATATCATCAGGCTTGGCTATAAGTTCGCTATCCTCGGTTCGGGCGAGAAGATCTATGAGGACTTCTTCTCCGAGATGCATTACCGTTATCCCGACAGAGTAGGCCTTACTCTCGGCTTCGTGCCCGAACTCTCCAAGAGAATCTACGCAGGCGCAGATATGTTCCTGATGCCTTCTCAGTCGGAACCCTGCGGCCTCGCTCAGATGATCGCCCTCCGCTACGGTACTATCCCGATAGTCAGAGAAACAGGCGGTCTCAGAGATTCTATCCACGATGCAGGCGATGAAGGCGGCAACGGCTTTACCTTCAAGACCTATAACGCCCACGATATGCTCGATGCCTGCACAAGAGCAAGAGTGTATTATGACGATAAGAAGCGTTGGAAGAAGCTCGTAGACCTCGCTATGAAGGAAGATTTCAGCTGGAAGCGTTCCGCTCAGCTCTATATCGGCCTCTACAGCGATATTCATTGATAATTTTTTGGCTCCCGGCTTTACGGTCGGGAGCCTTTTTATGCCGCGTTACCCTCCGTTGCCGCTTGACGGTGTACAGGCGATAAAATGATGCGTCCTCGGATCTTTATTTTGGGTTTTTGCTTTTGTATTCCTATTCGTTGGTTGTGAACCCCATTATCCGCGCACGGAAATGAAAAGTATGGATAAGCTGTCTGCTCGTTGCAGGAATGAGCAGCATAAAACCAAAGGGCAGCCGAAAGTATAGAAAAGTTAAAAAATATTTGACATTGTGTGTAGAATATAGTATAATAAAAATGGTATGTTATACCCTTAGAAAAAAGGAGGAACAGGTAAATGCCCAATAAAACAGAATTACTTATACAGAATATAGAGAAGATCATCGTCGGTAAAAGAGCATCTATCGAAAAGGTGCTGGCGGCTTTGCTCTGCGGAGGACATATCCTGATCGAGGATGTGCCCGGTGTCGGTAAAACAAAGCTGGTCTCCGCTATGGCTAAGTCGGTCGATGCAAAATTCAACCGTATCCAGCTCACCCCCGATATCATGCCTTCGGATATAGTCGGCTTCTCAATGATAAACCCCGATACCCGTGAACTTGAATATAAACAGGGCGCAGCTATGTGTAACTTTATGCTCGCCGATGAGATCAACCGTGCAAGCCCGAAGTCGCAGTCAAGCCTTCTTGAAGTAATGGAAGAGCATCAGATATCCCTCGACGGCAAGACCTTTGATCTGCCGAGACCCTTTATGGTCCTCGCTACTCAGAACCCTGTCGAGACCTACGGTACCTATCATCTGCCCGAAGCACAGATGGACAGATTCCTTATGAGAATATCTATGGGATATCCCACAGAAGCAGAGGAGCTGGAGATCATCGAGCGCGCTGAGAACGGTCAGGAGCAGGTCGCAAATATAGACGCCGTTATGACCGTCGATGACGTTAACGAGATGATCGAAGAAGTCGCCCTCGTGAAAGCAGTTCCTGCTGTAAAACAGTATATCATAAGCCTCGTTACCGCTACAAGAAATTCCGAGTATGTCAAGCTCGGTGTTTCTCCGAGAGGAAGTATAGCGCTGCTCAAAGCCGCAAAAGCCTATGCATATGTCAAAGGCAGAAACTATGTTGTGCCCGATGATATCAAAGATATCATGGTTCCCGTGCTCGCACACAGACTTATGCTTTCGCCCAAAGGCAAATCCGCATTTGATTCCAACGAGCAGGCTCTTGAACAGATAGCTCTGACAGTTCAGGCTCCCACAGACGGCGGTATCTGAATATGAAAAACTTTTTCGGATATTTGTTTTGTATCGGCATTGCCGTCCTTATGGCGGTGATGATCGACGGCAAGGGCGGTATCCTTATCTCCTGTATCCTTATCATCGCGCTGGCATTGAGTATCTTTCTCAAGTATTACCTCAGCAGGAAGATCTCAGTCAGCATGGACTGCAAGCATAAGCTGCTGTCAAAAGGGGATATAGTCGAAGTTAAGATACGTGTCGATAAGCATACCCGTTTCCCGTCACCTCTGCTTGAACTCGAACTTGAATCATCGCCTCAGCTCATACCTGTCGAGGAAAAAGCAATACGGTTTGCTATTGCCCCAAACCATGACCATAAGACCATAACAGTACGCTTCAAGGCGTTCTATTCGGGACTGTCATATATAAAGCTGAAACGCTTTGACCTTTTCGATTTTCTCGGACTTTTCAACCATACGGTTAAAACTGAAAACGAGATCCTGCCCCTTGAATTGAAAATAATGCCCAATGTCCCCGATACGGGTACCCAGATCGAGGTCATCCGTGTCGCATCGGATAATACCAGCTTTGACGATTCAGATGAAGAAACATCCGATACCGCCATCGGCTCAACCGGAACCCCGGGGTATGAACACCGCGTCTATAATCCGGGTGATCCCCTTAAAAAGATCAACTGGAAAATGTCTTCAAAGCGTGGCATTTATATGGTAAGGCTCGATGAGAAACTTTCTGTCACCAGTCAGGTCTTCGTCCTCGATATGCCTGTCCCCGAAAATGATGAAGTGTTTAATTGTCGTAAAGCTGATAATATCATAGAAGGCGCCCTTGCAATGCTTTCTATGCTCGTTCAGCAGGGATTGGAGACAGACTTCCATTATTACCTCGGGAAGTGGTGTGTCATGTCGGTCAAGACACTCGGCGATGTCTACCTCCTCGCAGAAGAGCTTGCAGGCTTAGTTCCCTATGACTGTCTTGACAGATTCCCCGATGAAGTCCTCAGATCTTCAACAAATATCTGCTTTACCACTATAAGCATCAGCGATGCAAAACTCACCGCTGAACTTTTCTCTTACCGTAACATAACTGTAATTACCGACCTTAACAGCGGGTTCAATGCCCAGATGGGCGATATCTGGACCTGCTCGGAGGATTTTGAATTCAAACATCTCAATTAGGGTGTGCTATATGGAACTGAAAAAGAAAACAATTGAATTTGTCAGCCGTGCCGCCCTGCCGATCATGCTCGCGAGCGTCATAGTGAATATGGTTCTCAGGTGCTATTATTATGAGATGCGCGGTCCCTTTACACTGCTGTATGCCGTTTGCGCAACCGGTGCCTTTCTCCTTTTCGATCAGCTCAAAAAGCGTAAGATCATAGGCTTTCTGGCATATACGGCTCTGCTTGCAGGAGTAGTGTATTTGTCAACAAGACTCTCAGTCAACGGATGGCACGAGACACATATCATCTTTACCGACTGGTTCTACCTCAACCGTGATACAGCAGGATTCAGCTTGCATTATTTCCTCTATCTGTATATCTTCGGCGGATTCTTCCTTGTTTCCATTATCTATTATTTCACGCAGATAAGGTTCAGAAGCCTCGGTATCATGCTGTGCCTCCTTTTCCCGTTTGTTATCTATGCAAAGCGTGCGGATATCATGTCCAACTTCGATGTCACAATGATAATCACGCTCTTCCTTGCAATAGTTGTCCATAACAGACAGCTTATGGAAAAACAGTCGGGAGTGAAAACAGTCAGAGATATACCTTACTTCGTCTCCGTTGCACTTTTTGTATCGTTTGCGGGAGCAGTTGCCATGCTGCTGCCTAAGCCTACGGTCAAAAGTGTCCTTGAAAGAGACTCCCACGCCTTCGATATAGCCGGTAATACCAATAACAGCAATGACTATTCAAGTCTTACAAAGATCTCAGCGAACCGCTTCGGCGCCAGCTATACCAATAAGATCCTCTTCTATGCCCAATCGGATTATCCCGATGATACCTTCTTCCTTAAACGTCAGGCATTTGATGATTTCACCGATGAGGCATGGCATAATGACCGTACAAACGAGAAGTACTCAAACTACGATTACTACAGCTATCTCGATACCGATAGGCTGACGTATTATAACGCCATCAAAAAACTCGCCGACAGCGGCAGATATTCCGAATACGGACTGACATCAGAGTCATTTAAACAGGAGCAGCCCGTACCCTATTCTCTCCGCCTGTATGACGATGAGTTTAAGTCAACATATCTCCCTGCACCGATAGGCGTTATTGCCGGATCATTTTCCAAATCACATTCGGACCTCTATTACCTCTATGCCGACGGTCAGCTCTTACTCAAAAACAGTGAAAGAAAGTTTGACTATACCGTCAGTTACTATCCCGAGACTCAGGATCTTATTGACTCCGCAAGAAATATCGGCATGACTTCGGACCAGTATTATTCTATGCTCGTTGATGCCTACGATAACGGCGATGAGGATGCAGGGCTCCTGCTCGAACAGTATATGAAGAATGTCGAATGCTATACAGGTCAGATCGAATATACCGAACGTATCCGCGATCTGGCGTTCAGCATAACCAAGGACTGCAAGAGCGACTTTGAAAAAGCTCAGGCGCTTGTAAAGTATTTCGAGAATAACGGCTATACCTATGATATGGAGTATGAACCGCCCGATACTTCGATAGAGTATTTCATCTTTGAGGGCAAAACGGGTATCTGTACCAGCTATGCCACAGCAATGGCTATGATGGCACGTATCGTGGGACTGCCTGCAAGATATGTCGAAGGCTTTGCAGTCTATGAGACCGATGACGACGGAACATTTATAGTCCGCGATGCCCACGCCCACGCATATGTCGAAGTGTTTATCCCCTGTGCAGGCTGGCTGGTGTTCGACCCTACAGTTGCAGGTTATGCAGTTGACCGTTCCGAAGGCGGCGGATTCAGCTTCTCCGATCTCGCAGGCTATCTGAGCAGTGTCTTCGTATTCCTTGCAGTGCTGTTCTTCGTATTCCTGATAATAATGTTCGACCGTATCGCAGAGGCTGCCTTCCGTCTTTCTCAGAAGTTTGTAAAGGGCGACCGCAGGATCATCAGGCTCTATGCGAGAATTGTCAAGCTGCTTGAATACTCTTCGGATGAAGACCTCTCACCCTATACAGGTATGATGCTCTCCGATTTTGCAAAAGAGTATAACAATGCCGATATCGCTCCCGTGCGCGAAGCGTTTGAACGCACCTGCTTCGGCTGCATCCCACTCGATGACGCAGCCTATGACGCAGCTTATGCTCACTATAAGAGCATTTATCCGAAGCTTCGCAAACGTCCGAGATCAGAAAAAGTCAAGATTGACAAACCTGATCCCGTGAACGCACAGCAGTCAATATGAAAAAACGGTATCTTCCCGAATAAAAGGGAAGATACCGTTTGTTTTATGATTTTTATCAGCCGAGCATATCGCCCATGTTGTAGAGCTTGGCAGGCTTGCCCTTGAGGAATACAGCTGCGTTTACAGCTCCTACGGCAAACACCGACTTGGAGTGTGCCTCATGTTTCAGAGTGATGACTTCATCGCGTCCTGCAAAGATGATCTCATGCTCACCTACAATGGTGCCGCCTCTGATGGAGTGCATACCGATCTCGGTCTTTGTCCTCTTAGCTCTTACCGAGTGACGGTCATATACAAGATCGTAAGGCTTTTCAAGCGCACCGTTGATAGCATCAGCCAGCATGATAGCAGTGCCGCTGGGAGCATCCAGCTTCTGATTGTGATGTTTCTCCACGATCTCGATATCATACTGTCCGCCGAGAACAGCTGTAGCTTTTTTTGCAAGCTCAGCCATAAGATTGATACCCAGCGACATATTGAAAGTGAAAAATACGGGGATCTGCTCCGATGCCTTGTGTATCTGTTCGATCTGCTCCTGAGAGTAACCTGTCGAGCCGATAACTACTGCTGTACCGTTGGTCATCGCATAGTTGAGTATGTCATCAAGTGCCGAGGGGTGTGAAAAGTCAATGATAACATCGGGCTTTTCGGCTGCATCGCTTATATGATGATAAATAGGGAACTGAGCACCGCCGTCAAGCTTGTCAACACCTGCAACGACCTGGCAGTCATGCCTTCCGTCAATGATCTCTGCAATGACCCTGCCCATGTGTCCGCAGGCACCGCAGATAAGTATATCAGTCATAATAAACATCCTTTCATTTATTGTTTTGTTTTTGACTATTTTTCTGCTTTTCACAGAATTGAAAAGTTCAAACGAAAGACAGGCGAAGCGTTAGCTGAGCTGTCTCGGAATACGGTGGTACACCGTGTGTACAACAAAGGGGGCTATATCATCGCCCCCTTGCGTAATCAACTTATCAGTCTGATTTTTTGGACTCTTACTTGATAAGTCCAAGCTTTTTCATTGTGCCCTCGAGCTTAGCCTTGTTGGCATCGCTCATCTCGCAAAGCGGCATCCTGCAAGGGCCTGCCTTGAAGCCCATCACATTCAGCGCGTGCTTTACGGGGATCGGGTTGACATCACAGAAGAGATCCTTTGAAAGCTGATGGATCCTGAAATCGAGCTTGCGTGCCTCTTCGTACTTGTTCTCGAGACAGAGCATCGCAATGTCATGTGCCTCGCGGGGCATAACGTTTGAGAGCACCGAGATAACACCCTTACCGCCAAGAGCCATGATCGGGATGATCTGATCGTCATTGCCGGAGTAGATATCAAGGCTGTCACCGCAGAGCGCAGCGATCTGTGCGATCTGGCTGATGTTTCCGCTTGCTTCCTTGATAGCAACGATGTTGGGGATCTTTGCAAGCTCTACACAGGTCTCGGGAGTAATGTTCACACCTGTTCTCGAAGCCACACTGTACACGATGATCGGCAGAGTAACTGCTTCGGCGATCATCTTGTAGTGAGCCACAAGTCCTGCCTGGGAAGTCTTGTTGTAGTAAGGGGTCACGAGCAGCAGAGCGTCAGCGCCCAGCTCCTCAGCCTTCTTTGAAAGCTCAATAGCGTACTTTGTATCGTTGGAGCCTGTGCCTGCGATAACCGGAACTCTCTTTGCGGTCTTCTCGACAGCGTACCTGATGCATTCGATATGCTCTTCGTCAGACATGGTCGCACTCTCGCCTGTGGTACCGCAGATGATAATAGCATCGGTGCCGTTCTCGATGTTGAAGTCAATGAGCCTTCCCAGCTCATCGTAGTTGATGGAGCCGTCATCGTTGAACGGTGTCGCGATTGCAACGCCTGCACCGGTGAAAATGGTCTTCTTCATCTTCATTCTCCTTTCGTGGGAATAAAATCACAATTGAAATATCTTAGTCAAAATAGCCCTTTGCAGCAAGAAGCTCAGCAAGCAGTACAGCACCGCCGGCAGCACCTCTCAGCGTGTTGTGGGAGAGGCATACGAACTTATAGTCGTACTGGCTGTCCTCGCGCAGACGGCCGATAGATACAGCCATACCGCCCTCAAGATCGCGGTCAAGCTTGGGCTGAGGCCTGTTGTCTTCCTCAAAGTAGTTGAGGAACTGCTTGGGAGCGGAAGGCAGCTGGAGCTCCTGAGGAACGCCTGCAAACTTCTTCCATGCGTCGAGCATCTGCTCCTTGGTAGGCTTCTTCTCGAAGCTTACGAATACAGCAGCCGTGTGACCGTCGGAAACGGGAACACGGAGGCACTGAGCCGTGATGGAAGGCTCAGTTGCGGGAACGATCTTGTCGCCCTCGATCTTGCCCCAGATCTTCAGAGGCTCCTTCTCGGACTTCTCTTCCTCACCGCCGATGTAGGGGATAACGTTGTCGAGGATCTCGGGCATCGTCTCAAATGTTCTGCCTGCACCGGAGATAGCCTGATACGTACATACCAGAGCCTTCGTAACCTTGAAATCGTTCATCAGAGGAGCAAGTGCGGGAACATAGCTCTGGAGAGAGCAGTTGGACTTGACTGCGATGAAGCCTCTCTTTGTGCCGAGACGCTTTCTCTGGGAAGCGATGATCTCGATGTGCTCGGGGTTGATCTCGGGGATCACCATAGGAACATCGTCCGTAAATCTGTGAGCGGAGTTGTTGGATACGATGGGGCACTCAGCCTTAGCGTACTTCTCCTCAAGAGCACGGATCTCGTCCTTCTTCATATCAACTGCGCAGAAGCAGAAGTCAACCATAGAAGCGATCTTCTCGATATCTTCCTCTGCGTTGAGGATAACCATATCCTTCATAGACTCGGGCATCGGATCCTTCAGCTTCCACTTGGAACCTGCGGCCTCTGCATAGGTCTTGCCTGCGCTTCTTGCAGAAGCAGCGAGAGCAACAACATCGAACCAGGGATGCTTGTCAAGGATCAGAGAGAATCTCTGACCTACCATACCTGTTGCACCGATGATACCGACCTTAAACTTTTTCATACTTGATACACCCTTTCTTTGCTGTGCTTTTTGACCTAAATAGGAGTTGCGCCGCCGGTTCAATTTGCACAAAACATAAAATTTTCCGAGATAATAAAAAAACCGGTTGAAAACCGGCTCATCATACAATATAATAAGAATGTTGACATAAAAGAAATCATGTCGATAGCACTCCATCATAAAGCATGATGACAACCGAAGCTCTCTTAAAGCAGCAGTCAGCTACAGGTTCCCAACGCCTGCGCTTCGGCGGTCTTGCCTTTCGACTGCTCCCATCAGCTTTGGTGCCTTAGCCGATCAAAACGATCAGCCGGGGAGGAGCTACTATTCTTGACCGCACCTCTATCTCTTGCGTAATATCATATCAGATATTTTATGGTTTGTCAATACCGAAACGAAAAAAAGTTTGAATTTTTTGTAAAAATCAGGTGAGGATGTATCCGGCGGTAAAACCTGTCGGAGACGGACAAAGCCTGTACGGAGGATAAATATGCTTGATATCACCAATATGAAAAAGTCCGATTTCTATTACGACCTTCCCGAGGAGCTCATCGCCCAGACGCCTATCGAGCCGAGAAATGCGTCCCGTATGATGAAGCTCGACCGCAAGAGCGGAGAAGTCATACATACCCACTTCTATAATCTATTCGACCACCTCAAAAAAGGTGACCTTCTTGTGCTGAATGACAGTCGCGTTATCCCTGCTCGTATCTACGGCGAGAAGGAGGATAACGGCACTTTCATCGAATTCCTGCTCCTTGAGCAGAAGGAGAATATGAAGTGGGAGATCCTCTGCCGCCCCGGAAAGAAAGCCAAGGTCGGCACCCGCTTCTCCTTTGGCGGAGGCAAGCTCCGTGCCGAGATCACCGACATTCTCGAAGACGGCAACCGTATCGCCCGCTTTGAGTGCGAGGGCAGTATCTTCGCAGTCCTTGACGAGATCGGCCAGATGCCCCTGCCCCCCTATATAAAAGAAAAGCTTGAAGACAAAGAGCGTTACCAGACAGTTTATTCTCACGAGCTGGGATCCGCCGCCGCCCCCACAGCAGGTCTCCACTTCACCAAGGAGATGCTTGCTGATATCGAGAGCCGTGGCGTCAATATCGCTTACGTAACCCTCCATGTCGGCCTCGGTACTTTCAGACCCGTCAAGGAGGACAAGGTCCTCGACCATAAGATGCACTCGGAGCATTATGAGCTCCCTGAGCGCACTGCAAAGCTCATCAACGAGACTAAGCAGAACGGCGGCCGCGTCATCGCAGTAGGCACCACCTCCTGCAGAACACTGGAAAGCGTCGCCACGTTCCACAAGGAGATCAAGCCCTGCGAGGGTTACACGGATATCTTCATCTACCCCGGCTATGAGTTCAAGGTGCTTGACGGCCTTATCACAAATTTCCACCTGCCCGAGAGTACACTCATTATGCTGGTCTCCGCCTTCGCCGGCTACGAGAACACCATGAACGCCTACAAAACTGCCGTCTCCGAAAAGTACAGGTTCTTCTCCTTCGGCGACTGTATGCTCATCCTCTGAGAGGTTACCGCTATGGATATCGAATACAGAAAAGCCGAAATAACTGACGCTGAATTGCTTATCGAAATATACGATTCAGCATTTTATGACGACTATGTCAGATACGGCGCCTGCCCCGCTTACGGCAAATCAAAAGAAACAATGGAACAGTCGATCCTCGACTTTTCAAAGTTTGTGATCCTGTGTGATGGCAGACCTGTCGGCTGCCTTGCCTGTATGGAGACCGAAAAGGGAGTATATGAAGTCGGCTGCCTGTGCGTCATCCCGGAGTATCAGGGAAAGGGTATCGGAACAAACGCGATGAACTTTGCCAAGTCATACTTCAAGGACTGGAAAAGGTTCACTCTTGTCACCCCGACAGATAAAACGCAGAACGTAAAGTTCTATACCGAGAAATGCGGCTTTGAAATTACGTCTTATGAAATTGACGGGAATGTAAAATTAGCAAGGTTTGTTCTGGAAAGAAACTGACCGTTCATTGCGAGGTGTCATTAATGGAAGATTTCAGATTTATAAGTCTGGATACAGTCGATCAGCTCTCGCTTCATGACTGTGAGTGTTCTAGGCTCTGGTTTGACGGCGAGTCACTGATCTTAGATATGGAATGGATGGAGGTGCTGTCCTCCCATCCCGATAACCCATACGATAAGGCACACCAGTCCACCGAGGGCAGGATAATCCTCACCGACCCTGTGATCCTCTCGGGATCGCTGACCGTCCGCGGATGTCAGGAAGACCGTGAGATTCAGACCTTAGAAAAGTTGGATCTCGGCGGATTTGAGATACTTGATTTTGACGGAGAGCCTGACGGAGACCGCTTCAGACTGAGGATTTTCGCTGCATTCAGCGGCAGTACCGAACTTGAGTATATCGAACTCACACTGACCTATTCATCCTCAACGGTAATGTTCAGCGAGCTGACAACCGAATCATGGTTTGAAGACGAGAAATTTAAAGGTTGACAGTTGCTGATTATGGTACAACACATGATGACAATAGATAATTGCAAGGCATTTTACGACAGCTGGCAGATGGAATGCTGCGGCACCCCTTTTGCTGTGGGTGATAAGATAAAATGGCTCGTCCTGACCGTTGAGAAGGATGACCTCTTCACCAGCGTTGATCTCGGTGATGTGGACTACTGCTATGAGGCTCACAGCTCCCGGTGGCAGGAACTCTCTGTGCTGGAGGGCACTGTCGGCAAAATTGAGATCCTATATCAGAAATACGAACCCTCTCAGGATAATCCACGTTACCTGGTTCCTGTCGGCGGAGAACTGATCTCGACCGATAGAGTACAGGGTTTTGAAAAAGATTCGGGTGATCTGAAAGTCACTGGCTATCTTGTTGCTCTGAGGGACTGTACACTCAGACCTGCTAGGCAGGAAGAAGTAACATTCAAGTAACGCTTCGGGAGGAATAACAATGAGCTGCATTCTTTCGTCCGCGCATACACATACCACCTACTGCGACGGTAAAACTCCTGCTGCAGATATGGCACGCACAGCTTTTGAAATGGTTTTCGTGTCTCTGGGGTTTTCTTCGCACGCACCTCAGAACTTTGACCCCAAATACTGTATCGCTCCCGAGCGTGAGGAAGAATACAAGGCCGAGATACGTGCTCTTAAAGCCGAGTACAAAGACCGTATGCCTGTCTATCTCGGGATAGAGCGTGATATGTTCAGCTGTGCCGACCCAAAGGACTACGATTACTTTATTGCTTCGATGCATTACTTCGCCAAGCCTGACGGTCATCACAGCAGTATTGACGGTTATGCCGAAGACCTGAAAAAATATACCGACGAATTCTGCGGCGGCGACGGTCTTGAAATGGCAAAGCGATACTATTCACAGCTCCGTGATTATGTGCTCGGATACAAACCGCACATCATCGGGCATTATGACCTGATACACAAGAACAATACGGTGCTTAATCTCTTTGATGAGGACAGCGCCGATTATCGGAAGCTTGCTCTTGATGCTCTGCGCGATATGCGTGAAACGGATGCGATCCTTGAAGTCAACACAGGCGGCATAGCCAAAGGCTATCTGAAAGAGCCTTACCCGGCACCGTTCCTGCTGAAAGCGTGGAAAGAATGGGGCGGAGAGGTCATCGTCAATTCCGACTGCCACAATGCTGCTCTGCTTGATGCCGGCTACGCTCAGGCAGAGGAGCTGCTCCTCTCCCTCGGTTACGATCACGCTGTGCGTCTCAGTTCCGATCCCGAAAATGGAATGTGGGAGCGGTTTGCACTTCTCTGAATGAAGGAGGAATTTCCTATGGAATTCAAAAGCGGTTTAGGCTGGAAAGCCTGTTACGATGAAGAAAGAGACCTCTATACCGCAGAGACCAGCTGGAGAGGGTCTTATCACCTTTACGAGATAAACAAAGAGATATATGATCGTCTCGACAAGAACGGTCAGGAGGGCGAAAACCCCAGCGAGCTGATAGGCCAAGGGCGCTGCCTCTTTGAAGCCGATGACGACTATTACACCCAGCCCTACTGCATCGCTCACGACAGTAACTACAATGAGCTGGCACCCTGGTCTGATGCCAAAAGGCGTGCCGATGCTATGGCAGAATACTACAAGAAAAAAGAACAGCAAGAGACCTACAAGAAAGAACAGGAAGAAAACAAAATGGCACTTACATCGTTTTACAAGGCAGTCCTCGATGCGGACAGAGCCCCGATCGTGCTCTGCAAATGGGGGCATGAGATAGTCTATATGAACCCTGCGGCGATCAAGAGGTACGAGAAACGGGGCGGCGAAAAGCTCATCGGCAAGTCGCTCCTTGACTGCCACAACGAGGAGTCAAAGAAGAAGATCTCCGATGTGCTGGACTGGTTCATGCTGTCAAAGGATAACAACATAGTCTATATTTTCAGGAATGATAAGGAAAACAAGGACGTTTACATGGTTGCTCTCCGCGATGACGAGGGCGCACTGATAGGCTACTACGAGAAGCACGAGTACCGCGATCACGAGACTATGAAGTTTTACGATTTGAAATGAGAAAGGAGGACTCGGCCATGGAGTGTCCGTTTTGCGGAAAAGAAGCCGAAAAAGGCATACTTTCGGGTGACGGAAGAAGCAAGGTAAGGTGGAAGGCCGGAGAGAAAAAGTCCGATTTTTGGGACACATTATCCTTTTCGGGCGGCGTTACGGCTGTGAAATATCACCTGACGAGCTTCACGGTCGAGGCCTGGTTCTGCCCCTCCTGCAAGAAAATGTTTTTTGATACCGATGTGGAGAAATGACAGTTTTTGCTTTTACGTTTTAAACAGGTGAATCGGAATTCAGAGGTGTAAACAGATGGACCTAAAATCCTTTGAAATAATTGAATACCAAAATGAGTATGAACATCTCTTGATTCCTTTTTTGGAAAGGTGCTTGCCTGAATCTCATAGATGTTTGGATATAAACGGTAGGCATAATTATTATTTGAACATTGGACAACATTTCAAAGGATTCTGGTGTATTTTTGATGACAGCAGAATAATTGGAACAGTGGCAATTTCAGAATTGAGCAGTGAAAACTGTGAATTAAAATCATTATATCTTTTAGAAAAATATCACGGTATGGGATATGGAAAAATGATGGTTTTACACGCTATCAATAGTGCAAGAAATTACGGATATAAAAAGATGTATTTGGATTCCCTGTCAACAAGTCAAAAAGCAATCTCCCTATATCGAAAGATTGGATTTATAGATACCGAAAAATATAATTCAAGTAAGTATTCAGATGTTTTTATGGTTTTAGAACTATAAATTATGATTTTTCGCAGAAACTCTATTGCATGGAAAAAATGATATGGGGATGATATTTTGTCCGACAAGATCATACTCAGCGGCTCTCCCGAGGAGAAGCTGGTTGCCTGCCTGAAAGGGGCGGGGTGGTATAAAGGCCGGCGGGTGGAGCTTGCACCGATAAGAGAGTTCTACGCCAAAGGCGGGATAGTTCTGCCTGCGGGAGCGGAGCGCTTCTTGCAGGAATATCACGGTCTGGCGCGTGAGTGGTATATGAATATCCCAGCCGAAAAGCAGGCGGGCAGGGGGGCGGATATCGAGTTCAGCGTATTCCCCGACGGAGGCTGGGCGACGAAGAGCTATTTTGAACACTGTTATGCCGCCGAATACGCCGATGACCTTAAAACCATATCCGACTATGCCGGAGAGCCGCTGGTGTGGGTGGCATCCATAGGGTACTACTACTCCGACAGCGTTTATATGGGAAGCACGGGCAAGCTCTTTGTTCTGCGGGACGACGGCAAGATCCGCACCTATTATTCCGCGGCGGATATGCTTATGTGGGATTTTGAGCGTCATCCGGACTGGGAGTTTGTGACATTCGGGAACAGGTGATCCTGTTTGGAATTATCAACTATAAATTATCAACTGAAATAAAGGGTGAAGTTATGTTTACACTTTTAAAGACCGAGGGCGCCGCGAGACGCGGACAGTTCGAGACCGTTCACGGGACGATACAGACCCCCGTGTTCATGAACGTGGGCACGGCGGCAGCCATCAAGGGCGGGATATCATCTATCGACCTTGCAAACGACCTCAAAACTCAGGTGGAGCTCTGCAATACCTATCATCTGCACGTGCGCCCCGGAGATGAGATCATCTACAAGATGGGCGGACTGCATAAGTTCATGAACTGGCACAAGCCTATACTCACCGACAGCGGCGGATTTCAGGTGTTCTCTCTGGCAAAGCTCCGCAAGATCAAGGAGGAGGGCGTGACCTTCAACTCTCACGTTGACGGCAAGAAGATATTTATGGGTCCCGAGGAAAGTATGCAGATACAGTCGCACCTTGCCTCAACTATCGCCATGGCCTTTGACGAGTGCGTGGAGAACCCCGCGCCCTACAAGTACGCGAAGGATTCCTGCGAGCGCACAACGAGGTGGCTTATCCGCTGCATCGAGGAGATGAAGCGGCTGAACTCACTGCCCGATACCATCAACCCCCACCAGATGCTTTTCGGTATCAATCAGGGATGTACATACGACGACCTGCGTATCGAGCATATGAAAGCTATCCGCGAACTTCCTCTTGACGGTTTTGCCATAGGCGGACTTGCAGTAGGTGAACCTACTGAGATAATGTATCACGTTATCGAACAGGTGGAACCCTTTATGCCCAAGGACAAACCGAGATACCTTATGGGTGTAGGCACGCCGTCAAATATCATCGAGGCTGTGGCGAGGGGTATCGACTTCTTCGACTGCGTAATGCCCTCGAGAAATGCACGCCACGGAACAGTATTTACATGGAACGGACTCATGCACATACCCAATAAGAAATATGAGCTTGATGAACGTCCCCTCGATCCCGAGTGCGACTGTCTCACCTGCCGCAATTTCTCAAGATCATATGTCAGACATCTGTTCAAAGCTGGAGAACAGCTTGCAGGCAGGCTGACCGTACAGCATAACCTGTATTTCTACAATACGCTGACCGAGCGCATACGCGAGGCGCTTGACAACGGAACTTTCAGTGAGTTCAGGGCGAAGTATTCGACATTGCTTTCATCCAAGCTGGAGGATTGACTATGAGTGATAAGGATAAAAAAGAATGCACCACACGGGAAGGTATATGGGTGGTGTTCAACGGGTTTCTGTATGCGGTATGGTTCGGCGCACCTGTTTTACTGCTTGTGATACTGATGTGCGGGATCGTCAACGGAGAGTTTATCTACAGTCTGATAAGTTTGCCGCTGCTGGCGCTGTGGGTGATAATCACAAGAATAACATCCAGAAAATACGAAAAGCACTGCGAAGATGCCGCGGAACAGTATTTGGTTGAAAACATCACGGAGTACACATCGGACGGCGGAAAGCTGGGAGTTCTCAAGTTTGAGTATGACAAGAAACGCAATATGAGCAGGCTTTGCGGTGTGCTGCCGCCGGCCTTCGCACAGGGCGAGGTCATCACCCTCACCTCAATGAACGAGCGTGAGAACGGGCAGTTTGTGGAGAGTATATATGACAGGCTGTTCGCTGACCGCTTTCTTATCCAGCAGGGCATACTGAATGAGTACAAGCGCAGGCTCGATGAATTTGTGGCAGGGTTCAGCGTGACTTTTCAGAACAGGATGCCTCAGGCAGTCACACTTGAGGAAGTCAGCATCGAGGACAACAGTACGAAGGTCTTCTGCAAGTTCGGGTTCGTCGGTTTTGACAGCAGTGTGTATGCAGAGGTGGATTTTGTTCCTAACGTGATAGGTTATAATATTTGGATAGAGAGTGCTGACTATGAATAATGAGAAAAAAAATGAAAGCAAGATAAATCAGTTCTTTGTAAATGTATTTATGTGGGTGGTACTGCTGGTCGGCGCAGCGATTATGATAGGATCGCTGTTTCTGTTTTTCATTTTCTTTATCTGCCTTTTTCAAGGGGAATTTTTGTATGCGCTTTACTCCCTCGGAGGACTGGCGGTAGGTACAGGAATCATTGTGGCGGTCGTCCTGATCGTTCGCAGAAAGGACAGGGAGAGACAGGCAGCCGAGAGAGCCGCTAACATCACTGAACATACCGTAGACTGCGGCAGGTTCGGACAGCTCGTCTTTGAATACGATAAGAGATACAAGAGCGACGCCTTGCAGGGCGGACTGTTCCCTATATTCTCCGGTAACGAACACGCGAAGCTGGTGTTCTGTGCAATGGATGCAGACGGCAGACTCGCCGAGAAAGTGATCGAAAGGCTTGAAGCTGACCGCGATATTATCCTTGAGAAGATGATCCGCAAATACGAAAGATACTGTGAGAAAAACGAGTATTGCGTAAGCGGCGAAGAGACCAGCCTTTATGAGAGCCTGGCGCTGGGCGAGGTAAGCATCGAGGAAGGCGGAAAAACAGTCTGCTGCGAGTTCGATCTTCCCGGAGATCTGGAGATCTGGATCACTGTGGAGTTCTCGCCTGACAAGAGCGGCGAATACAGCGTGGATGTTACGGATTGAAAAGGACTGATGCAGAATGAAATCCCTGTGGACGCTGATACATGTCATATTTATGCTGGGCAGTATCTTTGGAATTGCTGCTCTTCCTGCTGTCATTGTTATTTCGTTTATCAACGGTAATAACAAAGCAGGGATAATCTCATCAATAGTTTTTGTTACGTGGATAATCGTATTCAAGGTCTGGCTGACGGTATCGGACAAGCTCAGCGCAAAGCGTGAGAAGAAATACAGGGAGCGTTATATAGAGGATATGGATACCGACTGCGGATTCTTCGGCATTCTTCCCCTTGAACGCGACCGCGGACGGGATATGATAGTCAGCAAGGGTGTTCTTACTGAGCTGATGCTCATTTCTCCGGCGGATATGATCGAACTGTGCATCAACGGCGATACCGTGGACGGGATGCAGCTGGAGCGCATAATGAGCAGGCTCCGTGCCGACAAGGACAGGATACAGGAGAGCGTGCTCAGGGAGTATGAAAAATGCTACCCTGTCACGGGCAAATACTATCCCGGAAAGCCCATCGAGCTCTCGCTGAAGCTCCTGACTGTTGAAAGAGACGGCAGGGAGGTGGAATGTGAGGGCCAATTCATCGGTATAAAGGATGATATCTATGCCCTCGTGAGCTTTGAGGACGGCGTTTTTGATTACGACTGCTATATAGAGGATTAACGATATGTATAAACTTGCAATATTCGATCTTGACGGAACGCTGATCAATTCCATATATGATCTGGCCGATGCTGTCAACATAGCACTTGAAGAGAGAGCATATCCTGCTCACCCTACTGAGAGCTATTATTACTTTGTGGGCAACGGTGCTATGAAACTCTGCGAGAGGGCACTCCCAGAGAATAAACGCTCCGAGGAGGAGATCATTGCGCTGAATAAGCGTTTCTCAGAGATCTACAATGAAATATGCCTCAACAAGACACGCCCTTACGAAGGCATCCCTGAAGTGATCGACAGGCTCGTAAAAGCAGGCGTGCAGTGTGTTGTTGCATCCAATAAGCCGGACAGCTTTTCAGGTCACATAGTCGATGTACTTTTCGGTCCGGAGACTTTTGACCTTGTTATGGGCAAACGTGACGGAGTGCCTGTAAAACCTCAGCCGGATATCGTTTATAATATAGCCGCCGAACTCGGCATGACCCTTGATGACGCAGTCTTCATCGGTGACAGCTGTGTCGATGTTCAGACTGCAAATAACGCAGGCATCCCATGCATCGGATGTGTCTGGGGATTCCGCGGAGAGAAAGAACTGAGAGAAAGCGGCTGCGACCTTATCGCCTGTGAGCCGAATGATCTTTTCGGCTTGATAACCGAAAACTGACAGCCTGCAATAACCGCAAAGGAGTGAGATCAATGCTGTTATATGAATATCCGCCAAAGCTGAACCGCACCGAGCGTCAGCAGAAAGCAGCGCACGATCTTGCGGAACACAAGAAGATGCATAAGACCCTTTACCGCGGACTCATTCTCGGGTGCGTTATCTGTGTGTTGGCGTTTGCAGTGCCGAATGTAATTATAAGGATACTGCTCCTGATTATCGGTGCAGGAAATATCGCTGTGGCTTATCTGCTTTACCGCTTTTCGGCAATGAGCCGAGATACCGAATGCTATACCAGGATCTATGACGATCATCTTGAACACAGGCAGGGGAGCCTTCTGTCAAAAAAGTATTTCTCCGTTGTACTGAGATATGAGGACATAGTCAGATCCGAACAGACTCCGCAGGGAGATATGGTCTTTTATCTGAAAGACGGGGCTGTCGTAGAGTCCGAAGATGCAGGCAAACGTCAGCTCGATGAGCTTAAAGAGCATTTCATCACCCTCAGTTTTCAGGACACGAAATCGAAGCTGTACCTGATAAACGAGCTTCACGAAAAGATTAAGTACCCTAAGAAGGAATACAACGTCATCGAGGATGAGGAGACCGAGGACGATCTCTGGGATCCGCTGCATAAGCACGGCCTCTGATCTTCATGCGTTACGAACCGTCACAGAGATCAAAATATGTAAATTTTTTATTAAGGGGTATTGCAAAAGCTGAGGGTTTGTGCTACTATATAACATATATTGAATATCACATAAACACGATGACCAAGAGAGTAAGCTCTGTCAGGTGCCTTTTCAGAGAGAACTGCATTAGCTGTGAGCAGTTCAGGGAAGACTGAGCCGAAGTTCACTTGTGAGTGGCTGCACCGAAGGCTCCGGCTTGTAAGTGCGGACGCATACTCTGCGTTAAGGATGCGGGAGTGTTGGCTCCTTTATGACGATAGGTGGTTTATAAGCAAGAGTTGGGTCTTGTCCTGTTTTGTCGGGGCGAGGCTTTTTTAATTAATAGTTAATAATTAATATTAATAATTCAGGAGCGCCTGCGGCGCAATAGTCTTAACGCTATGTGTTAAGACAAGCCATCTCGGTCGCCCTGCATTGTAATTAAAATGAACCAAGGGAACAAATCTTCACTTACTGCGGTGCCCGTATGGGCATAATGTGAGCGAAGCGAACACCATAATTATTAACTATTAACTGAAAGGGGGTCGTTTATGGAGTTCAGGCTTTGTTTTGACACGATCCCGGAGCAGTTCGATAAGTGGCGTGTGCATTACAGCAGGGAGCTGTTTGACCGCTTCATAGAGAAGGCACACATCGGCAAGGAGACGAAAGTCCTTGAGATAGGCCCCGGCACAGGTCAGGCCACCGACCCCATCCTTGATACGGGATGCGATTACACGGCTATCGAGTTGGGTAAGAACTTCTCTGAGATGCTGAGAAAAAAATACGGCAGCCGTGAGAACTACAATCTCATAAACGATGATTTCATCACCCACGATTTCGGTGAAGAGAAGTTCGATGTGATCTACTCGGCAGCGACCATACAGTGGATACCCGAGGACATCGCCTTCGACAAGACCTTTGAGCTGTTGAAGAACGGCGGTATGCTGGTTATGATGTATCTCCACGGGGATTACGAAACTCCGAACCCCGAACTCTTCACGGATATACAGAAGGTCTATGACGAGTATTTCATCCGGAAGAAAGAGCACACTTACAAGAGCGGAAAATTCGTTTACGACAATGCCGTAAACCACGGTTATACCGACCTTGAGACCGAATATTTCAAGGGCAGGCGGGAATACAACGCCGAGGATTATTTGCAGTACATCGGCACCCACAGCGATCATATAATGCTGGAGGAACCCTACCGCACGCCTTTCTTCGAGGGCATATACAAGGCTATAAAGGCTCACGGCGACAGGGTGGTCTTCAACGATACTTACATATTCAAAACGGTGCGAAAGCCCGTGTAATAAAATTACTCAGTAAATTATTTTAGGAGGAATATATATGAAGGAACAGCTCAAAAGCATTGAAGAGCGTGCAAAGTCCGAACTTGAAAAAGTTATTGACATGAAGCTGCTCGAGGAGATCAGGGTAAAGTACCTGGGCAAGAAGGGAGAACTCACTGCTATACTCAAGCAGATGGGCGGTCTCTCGGCAGAGGAGAGACCTGTTATCGGTCAGCTGGCTAACACCGTCCGCGCTGATATCGAGGCAGCTATCCAGAACAAAATGTCTCAGATGAAGGCAGCTCTGGCAGAGAAGAAGCTGGCGGAAGAGACCCTGGACGTTACTCTTCCCGGCAAGACCCCCAAGGTGGGCAGACCTCACCCCCTGAATGCAGTTCTTGCAGAGGTGGAGGAAGTGTTCCTCGGAATGGGCTTCAACATCGTTGAGGGTCCCGAGGTCGAGACTGACCACTATTGCTTCGAGGCGCTGAATATGCCCAAGCATCATCCTGCAAGAGATACACAGGATACATTCTACATCAACGAGAACGTACTGCTGAGAACACAGACCTCATCGGTACAGATCAGAACCATGGAGAAGATGAAGCCGCCTATCAGGATCATCTCTCCCGGCCGTGTTTACCGCTCCGATGCTGTTGATGCTACCCATTCGCCGCTGTTCCACCAGATCGAGGGTCTTGTTATCGACAAGGGCATCACTATGGCTGACCTCAAGGGAACCCTTGAGCTGCTGATGAAGCGTCTCTACGGCGAGGACACCAAGATCAGGCTCCGTCCTCACCACTTCCCCTACACCGAGCCGTCCGCTGAGGTAGACCTTATGTGCTTCAACTGCCACGGCAAGGGCTGCTCCATGTGCAAGCAGGAGGGCTATGTTGAGCTCCTCGGTGCAGGCATGGTTCATCCCAAGGTGCTTGAAGAGTGCGGTATCGACCCCGAGGTTTATTCGGGCTTTGCATTCGGTATCGGTCTTGAGCGTATCACCATGGGCAGATACAGCATCAACGATATGCGTCTGCTTTACGAAAACGATATGCGTTTCCTTGAACAATTTTAATTAGGAGGTAGTGAATAATGGATCTTTCAATGAGATGGCTGAGAGACTATGTTGATCTCAAGGCTGATGTAAAACAGTTCTGCTCGGATATCACTATCTCGGGCTCTAAGGTTGAATGTTACGGCGAGGAGGGTGCTTATCTCTCCAACGTGGTTGTAGGTAAGGTAGTTGCTATCGAGCGTCACCCCGATTCCGACCATATGTGGATCACACAGATCGACGTGGGCGAGGGCGAGCCTGTGCAGATCGTCACCGGCGCCCAGAACGTAAAGCAGGGCGACTATGTCCCTGTGGCAAAGCATAAGTCCACCGTGCTCCACGAGGGCAAGGAGGTCAAGATCACCAAGGGCAAGCTCAGAGGTGTTGAGTCCAACGGTATGCTCTGCTCCCTTGCCGAGCTGGGTCTTACTCTCCACGATTTCCCCTATGCTATCGAGGACGGAATCTTCATCCTCGGCGAGGACTGCGACAGAACTGTGGGTAAGGACATCCGCGAGGCTATCGGCTTCAACGATACTACTGTTGAGTTCGAGATAACCTCCAACCGTCCCGACTGTCTGGCTGTTATCGGTCTTGCAAGAGAGACCGCCGCGACTTATAACATCCCCCTGAATGTAAAGAAGCCCGAGTACAAGGGTGTAGAGGGTGATGTCAATGACTATCTGAAAGTCGCTATCCATAACACCGATCTCTGCAAGAGATACATCGGTGCAATAGTCAAGAATGTAAAGATCGAGCCTTCTCCCCGCTGGATGAGAGAGCGTCTGCGTGCCTGCGGAGTAAGACCTATCAATAACTTCGTTGATATCACCAACTTCGTAATGCTGGAGTACGGCAGACCCATGCACGCTTTCGACCTGCGCTATGTCGAGGGCGGCGAGATCAACGTGAGAAACGCTAAGAAGGGCGAGAAGATCACCACCCTTGACGGCGTTGAGCGTGAACTCTCCGAGGAGATGCTGGTAATTGCCGATGCCAAGAAGCCCGTTGCCGTTGCCGGCGTTATGGGCGGTGAGTACAGCGGTATCATGGAAGACACCACCACCGTTGTGTTCGAGTCTGCCTGCTTCGACGGCGCATCCGTAAGAACTACTGCAAAGAAGCTGGGTATGCGTACCGATGCTTCCGCAAGATACGAAAAGGGTCTTGATCCCCACGAATGCTATGAGGCACTGATGCGTGCCTGCCAGCTGGTCGAGGAGCTGGGCGCAGGTGAGGTCATCCACAACTACATCGACTGTAACTATCAGTCTGAGGAGCCTAAGAAGGTGGATTTCTCCGCTGAGTGGATCAACCGTTTCCTCGGCACAGATATCCCCGAGGCTCAGATGATCGACTATCTGAACAGACTGGGCATCAAGGTAGAGAACGGCAAGGCTGTTTCTCCCTGGTACAGGATCGACCTCGAAGTCAAGGCAGATATCGCAGAGGAAGTTGCAAGGCTCTATGACTACAACAACATCCCCGATACTATCATCCGCGGCGTTGCCGAGGCCAAGCTCACCGATAAGCAGAAGTTCGAGCGCAGCATCAACGAGGCTGTACGCGCTATGGGTCTTAACGAGTGCGCAACCTTCTCCTTCATCTCTCCCAAGTATTTCGATAAGATAAATCTCCCCGCAGATTCCAAGCTCCGCCAAACTGTTACCATAACTAATCCCCTCGGCGAGGATACTTCAGTTATGCGTACCACTATACTGCCTTCGATCTGTGAGGTGCTTGCAAGGAACTACAATTACCGTAATCCCGAGGCTCACATCTTCGAGATGGGCAACGAGTATCTCCCCGTTGAGTGCGAGGTTCTTCCCGTTGAGCCTATGCGTCTCGGCATGGGTGTGTATGATACTCAGGACAGCTTCGACTTCTTTGACCTCAAGGGTATCGTAGAGGGCGTGCTGAAAAAGGCAGGCGTGAAGGATTACGAGATCGCCCGTCCCGATGAGAACTGCATTTTTGACGAAAAGGCTTCCTTCCATCCGGGAAGAGTGGCAGTAGTTACCGTTGACGGTGAGCAGATCGGTATCTTCGGTGAGCTGCACCCCGCTGTACTTGAGAACTACGGCATCGGCACAAGAGCATACGCTGCAAAGATAAATGTCCCCGAGCTTATGGCTAAGGGCACTCCCGAAAAGACATATACTCCGCTGCCCAAGTTCCCCGCAACCACAAGAGATATCTCTGTTGCCTGCGATGCAGACCTTCCTGTGGCTCAGCTTGAAAAAGCTATCAGAAAGGCTGTGGGCAATATCCTCGAAAAAGTAACTCTGTTCGATGTCTATACAGGCGAGCAGATCGAGGCCGGAAAGAAGTCGGTATCCTACTCCATCTCGATGCGTTCTCATGAGGCTACTCTTACCGATGAGCAGGCTGACAAGACTATGGAGAAGGTAGTCAAAGCACTTGCTGAGCTCGGTGCTGAAAGAAGATAAGCAAAATTCACAAACACTTCGCCGCATTATTGTGCGCTCTGCCTAATTTTCTTGAAAACTCTTGTTATTTTGCCAATGATGGTATATAATAAGATAAGGTCAATGAATTGTACAGTTGACTGTAAAGGAGATGAGCTTATGCACGATCAGACTATGGAGTTTTCGGTCGTAAAAGACAATTCGGCGGAGATCAGAAAGAATCTTACAATTATATATGACGCGCTGAAAGAGAAGGGGTACAACCCTATAAATCAGATCGTAGGCTATATCCTCTCCGAGGATCCTACCTACATAACAACTTATAACAGCGCAAGGAGTTTGATCCGTCATATAGACAGAGATGAGCTTCTTCAGGATCTTGTAAGGTCTTATCTGGATATAGATAAGAAATAATATTAAAAAATTAAGGAACGAGTCGTAAGTGACCCGTTCCTTTTTTGTTTGTGCTCAGAGCCTGTCAGTGCAGACCGGAAGCGGATTACAGTATGAAGCATATAAGTCCCGAGCATCCTTCGTTTATCATCCGCTCGATAGTCTCACCGAGTTTTGTCCTTGCCGAGGGTGAGAGTTTTGCAAGCTTTGTGTGGAGTCCCTCGCCTACCAGTTCGTGCAGGCTCTTTCCAAAAATATTCGACTCCCAGATCTTTTCGGGAGCGTTCTCAAAATCGCTCATCATATACATGATAAGTTCTTCGGACTGCTTCTCCGAACCGACTATCGGTGCAACTTCGGTGTTGATGTTTGCCTTCATCATATGTATAGACGGCGCGTGTGCCCTGAGACGTATGCCGTATTTTCCGCCCTGCTTGATGACCTCAGGCTTTTCAAGGGTCATCTCGTCTATGGACGGCATAACGATACCGTATCCCGTCTCTTCCACTTCATTCAGTGCCTGAGCAAATTTGCGGTACCTTTTCTTCATGTCCATAAGTTCCATGATCTGTGGCAGAAGATCGCTCTCACTCTGTATTTCAAGACCCGTGGATTCTCCAATGATGCGGTAGAAAAGTGAACTGTCAACTTCGGCGGATACGTTGATGCTTCCTGTTCCGAGATCTATTGACTCTACCTTGCTCCTTGTCACATACTCGCACTCACTTAGTTTTCTGACGAAGCTGTCATCGCACCGCAGACATTTCATATCTTTTGATGCGTTCTTTATTGCAGTATATACCGCCGATCTCAGCCAGTGGTCTTTGTCCAGAGTGTTGATCCATGAGGGGATATCTATGTTCAGTTCTCTTATGGGGAAAGAGTAGAGCAGCTGCTTCATTATCTCCGCGATATCTTCCTCACCCAGTTCGAGACAGTTTACGGGGATCACCGCTGCTCCGTATCTTTCGGAGAGTTCCGCCGCACGTTCTTTGACCTCTTCGGCTTCGGGATAAACGCTGTTCAGCAAAACCGCAAAGGGTTTGCCTGCGGCTTTCAGTTCATTAATGACACGTTCTTCACATTCCTCATATTCCTCACGGGGCAGATCAGTGATCGAACCGTCAGTTGTCACCACGAGACCTACCGTAGAATGTTCGGTGATGACTTTCTGAGTGCCGACCTCTGCTGCCATATTGAAAGGGACTTCGCTGTCGAACCAGGGTGTCATTACCATGCGAGGAGCTTCATTCTCGATATACCCTACGGCACTCGGTATAATGTATCCCACGCAGTCTATCAGCCTGACATTCATCTGAGTTCCGCCGTCAAGAGTGATGCCTACCGCCTCCTCGGGGATGAACTTTGGCTCTGTGGTCATTATCGTCCTTCCGCCCGATGACTGCGGCAGCTCATCAATTGCTCTTTCACGTCTGAAATCGCTGTCAATGTGAGGTATGACGAATTTCTCCATGAACTGCTTGATAAAGCTTGATTTACCTGTCCTGACGGGCCCCACCACCCCGATGTAAATGTCACCCTCGGTGCGCATGGCTATGTCCTTGTAGATGTCGTTGTTCATTTTCTTTACCTCCGCTCAGTTTATCAGCGGAATGAGCAGCATCCCGCTTTCCTCCGTCTTGTCGGAGGTCAGTTCGTTTTCTTCGATGATGGCAGTCATTGAGGTCCTGCACCGTTTTGCAATGTCCCAGAGATCTTCGCCTGCTTCCACACGGCAGAGTTTTACCGCACAGCGTCCGCTGCAATTGATCTTCTCCGATGTATCAACATTTATCTCTCCCAAAGGAGTGATCTTTCTGCTTTCGCAGATCTCCGATCTTACCGTCAGATCTGCTTTGATCTCGGCTGTGTTGTCTTCGGTCAGATGATAAGAACAGCTCCTGACCGTTACCTCTGCTTCTGTAAGAGCGATGCCTTCAGCGGTGTACTCAAAGGGTGCTTCGTTTTCAAGATATACCGCCGTTCCGTAAGCATCTGCACCGAGAGCCGTTATCATAAGGCTTCCCGAGATCACACTGCCGCTGTCATCAGATCTGACAGAGATATTCGCAGCTTCGCATTTTACCGAGAATATGCTGAGACTTTCCCCTTCTGCACAGGAGACTGTGCCGCTTGCCTGAAAGCTTTCTTCGTATCTCTGTGCCATCCCGACGATCCCGCAGTCAGCTTTGCTGACTTCACAGGGGTACAGCGTTGAAAATGCATCTGTAACTGCTTCGCAGCTTTCGTATCTCACAGCCGTGCAGTTCACAAGCATTATAAGCTCGCATTCGAGCCTGTTCGGATCTTCATTCCGCGGCATGATATTGCAGCAGGATGATACAGTCTCTATGTCAACTTCATATCCCTCGTCTATACCGTCGATGTCGATCACCTGACTGAACGGCAGTGCGAATTTCATAGTCTCTGCAGCTGCTCCCGTACTTTCTGCAGGAGTGTAGACCATCTCTATTTCTGCATCTCCCTTGGTTATAAGCTTTCCCTGTATGATCTTCATTTCCTTGCGGTCGATCCTGCATTCACTTTCCAGAACGGAGCCTACAGGCGGTTTTGCACCGCCGAGTTCAAGCTCTTCGATCACGGTTATCCTCTTTGAAGCAGTGATCCTCTGTGCAGGATAGGATGTCTGCAATTTTCTGAGCTGTATGCCGCATCCATCTGCATCTGTTACAAAGTTCTTCTTTACCTCTCCCGTTACTTTCACCTTGACGGTGTACGCCCCTCTGATATCCACCCGGCGCTGGCTTACCACCCGACAGTTAACATAATCGAGTCTTGCCTCTGCTTTGACAGAGGCCTCGGTGCAGTTTCCGAGTTCGAGTGTCTTTGAAAAACTAAGCCTGTGTTCCAGCAGATTGATCTTTCCGCTGTTTTCGGATAAGTACAGCACTCTTATGACGGCATCGGTGTCTATCGTCAGCCTGTCACCGTTGATGCTCTGCGAGATGACCCTCGGGCACACCTTGCATTTGAGTATCCTGAATACATCGGGACAGTAGTCGGGCAGTACGAAGTCCTTCTCTACCGACTGCTCAAAAGACGTGTCGAGCGCAGTCACGGTCTGTATGAGCGTTTTCTTTGAAACGTGCAGTTGTGTATCAGCCATAGCATTGCATCCTCCCGTTGCGTTATTTTGCTTTGCTAAGACAGTATATTCGCTCCCTTCCGTGATTATGCCAACTGTTAGATATACAAAAAAGCACGCCTGCCGATGATTCGGTAAGCGTGCTGAGATTTAATATTGTCAGAGCATTGTCATCTGATCGGGATCGGGGATATCCTTTGCAAAATTGCCAGCAACGGGTATTGTCTTTGAGCGGTATTTTGAAAGCTCCTCCGACTGTTCAGCTGTAAGTATGAAAGCCTTTTCAATGTATGAGCCCTTGGTCTTCAGCGTCATGACCTGAACACCCTGAGTGTCCCTTGTGGTCTTGGGAAGCAGCAGGGCAGTGCTGAATATCATAGCTCTTCCGTTTGAGGAGCGCAGCATTATCTCCTCGTTGGTGCCGACAAAGAACACTGCTGCAAGCGGTGATTTTGCCGAGTAAGCATTTCCGAGCTTCTTTCGGTTCTGCTTGGTCTCGTAAGCGTTGAGCGGTACTTTTGCTACCTTTCCGTTTTCAAATACGAAAAGCAGATATCCCGAATAATCGGTGGTAGTTACCATGTACTTGACATTCTCGCCGTCGTCAAATCCGAGCTTTGCAGGTATGAAGTCACCGAGTACACTTGCTTTGGTGTCCTCAAAAGCACTTGCCTTTGATTTGTACACCTGAGCCTTGTCACTGAAAAACAGTATATCGGTTTTGTTTGTGGCTTCGATCTCCTGAGAGAGACAGTCTCCCTCCTTGAATTTCTGCTCGCTGGCCATACGCAGGGACTGGGGAGTGATCTTCTTGAAGTATCCGCTTGCTGAGAGAAACAGCGTACACTGATAATCGGGCGTATCGTCTTCTTCCTCGACTTCTTCTACATCGTTGGGATAGAAGAACTGAGTTTTTCTCGGCTGACCGTATTTCTTGATGACGTCTTTCAGTTCGGCTACTATTATCGCCTTGATCTTCCTGTCGCTGCCGAGGGTCTCGGTCAGATCGGCGATCTCTGCTTCAAGCTGCTTCGTCTCATCGAGACGTTTCATTATGTACTCACGGTTGAGGTGACGCAGCTTGATCTCCGCGATGTATTCAGCCTGTATCTCGTCTATGGAGAATCCTATCATCAGGTTGGGGATAACTTCCGATTCTTCTTCGGTCTCACGGATGATCTTTATAGCTTTGTCGATATCGAGAAGTATCTTGCCCAGTGCTTTCAGCAGGTGAAGCTTTTCCTTCTTCTTGTTGAGGTCAAAGCTCACACGGCGCTTCACGCAGTCCATACGGAAAGAAACCCACTCATTGATGATATCGTACACACCCATTACTTTGGGATAGCCGTGAACGAGTATGTTGAAGTTGCAGGCATAGGCATCCTGCAGGGGAGTCATCTTGTAGAGCTTCTGCATCAGCTTGTCGGGATCGACACCTTTCTTAATGTCAATACCGATCTTCAGACCGTTAAGGTCGCTCTCGTCACGAATGTCAGAGATTTCTCTTATCTTGTTCGCTTTGACGAGTGCAACGATCTTTTCTTTTATAGCTTCGATGGTGGTGGTCGCAGGGATCTCGATTATCTCTATGGTCCTGGTTTCCTTGTCAAACTGATATTTAGCTCTCAGTTTCACAGAACCTCTGCCCGTGCGGTAGATATTATCAAGCTCGGCTTCATCGTAGAGCAGTGAAGCACCGCCAGGGAAGTCAGGCCCTTTGAGAGTCTCAAGGGCATTGTGGTTCGGATCTTTCATAAGCGCGATGGTTGTCTCGCAGACCTCAGCAAGATTGAACGAGCACACCGAGGATGCCATAGATACACCGATACCCACGTTTGCATTTACAAGTATGGTGGGGAATGTCGCCGGGAAGAGCGTAGGCTCCTGCATGGTGTTGTCATAGTTGGGAACGAAGTCTACAGTGTCCTTGTCGATATCACGGAAGAGTTCGTTGCAGATAGGGTCGAGCTTGGCCTCGGTGTATCGTGAGGCAGCGTAGGCCATATCACGGGAATACGCCTTTCCGAAGTTACCCTTGGACTGCACATAGGGGTGCAGAAGGGTCTCGTTTCCGCGTGCGAGACGCACCATAGTCTCGTAGATAGCAGCATCACCGTGGGGGTTGAGACGCATGGTCTGTCCCACGATATTGGCAGACTTTGTCAGGCCGCCGGTGAGCAGACCCATTTTATACATCGTGTAGAGAAGCTTTCTGTGTGAGGGCTTGAAGCCGTCTATCTCGGGGAACGCACGGGATACGATAACGCTCATGGCGTAGGGCATATAGTTGCGCTCGAGGGTCAGTGTTATGGGCTCCTCGACAACCTGTCCCGCTCCTGCGATATAAGCGTTGGCCTGCTCCGCAGTAAGCTTCGGTCTTGTATCGTCTTTCTTCTTTTTAGCCATATTATCTTTCCTTTTGTCATGTCCGCAAGGGCGGAGGTTTTATTTTTCAGTGTACTGCACCGCTATCCTGCTTTCGGGGTCTGCGTCAAATGTGTAAAGCACCAGCAGGAATATCCATTCCAGAGGCTTCATCAGGATATACACGATGTCGGCACGGGTCTTTGTGGTCATTTTTGTGGCTATGGGGTAGCCGTGGGTATCGTAGAAGCGCCTTATCCGTTTGTGTAGGCGCGGCGTGCGCTCCTGTATCAGATCCTCAAAGGCATTCGCTATGCAGAGCTGACGGTTCACGATTATCCGTTCTCCGCGTCTTATGCCGTATCTTGTGGGGCGGACTATCTTCCTGTGTCCGCCTGCGGCAGCAGTGCAGAGATAATGTCCCATGTAGTATTCGGGCGGCGGAGGTATGCGCTGCGAGAATGTCCAGTCGGCAGTCTCGGTGAAAGCCTTTACCATACCTGAGGGTTCCTGACCGAACAGTATGAGCAGCACCGTAATGATCCCTATGATCGGCAGCAGCAGGATGAAGCTCAGCGTCACCCATTTTGTTGAGCGGTCGAGCATCCTGTAAAGCAGACGGTCGATCCTGCCTGCACCTTCACTGTTATTATGCGAAAGGTATTGCAGCTGGTCGGCGATCTCCGCCCTTATCGCCCTTACAGTAACGAGCAGAAAATTGAGTGCATAGACCGCAGGCGGGATGAAATACAGCAGTTTGTGCGGCTTGAACAGTTGTACCGAAAGGATAGGAAGCTGTATGTTTCCGATATATGTCAGTGCGATAAGCACGGCAGAAACGAGGGGCGGCTTCCTTTTGCGCACTCTCAGCAGGATAACTGCCGAGACTGCCGAAAGCAGCAAAGGCAAGGTGAACGAGAGCAGATATTCCGAAGAAATCGGCTCGTGATAATCCGAAATATCCCCGCCGAGTATTATAGGCAAATCCCATCTCCTGTTTCCGCATATCTCGAGGAAAGCAAAGAGCAGGATAAAACCCCAGATCATCGCAATGATCCCGCAGGCGTTAAGTCTCTTCGCGAAAAAAGGACGAGCTCTGAGCTTCGGGAACACAGCGAGTATGTTGAATAACGTGAGCAGCCCGGGAATTACGGCAATCGCCAGGAACACGAACGCAGCACAGATGTAAGAAACCAATGAATCAAGCATAGGACAATGCCTCCTTCGGAGTACTGTGGGAGGACTTTAGCTTATATCCGCCATGTCAAGATAGTCATGACCGTACTTGCTGATGAAGTCCTTTCTGCCCTGCAAGTCGTCGCCCAGGAGCATATCGAACATATAAGCCGTGTCCTCAACGCTGTCGGGATTAACTTTGATAAGCCTGCGCGTGTCGGGGTTCATAGTAGTCAGAGCCATCATATCGGGCTCGTTTTCACCGAGACCTTTCGATCTCTGGAGAATGTACTTCTGACCGTCCAGTTTTTTGAGAATGTCGGCCTTTTCGTTCTCGTCATAGGCGAAGTATTTTTTCTCGCCCTTCTTCTCCTTTGCGGTTATCTCGTAAAGGGGAGACTCCGCAATGAAGACATAACCCTTTTCTATAAGGGTAGGGCAGAGACGGTATATCATGGTCAGTATAAGAGTCCTTATCTGGAAGCCGTCATAATCGGCATCGGTGCAGATAACTATTTTGTTCCATTTCAGGTTATCAAGATTGAACAGCGAGAGATCCTTGTTGGCCTTGCTCTTGACTTCAACTCCGCAGCCCAGTACCTTTACAAGATCAGTGATTATCTCGCTCTTGAAGATACGGTCATAGTCAGCTTTGAGACAGTTGAGTATCTTTCCGCGGACGGGCATTACTGCCTGGAATTCCGAGTCTCTTGCCATCTTTACAGAACCCAGCGCCGAATCGCCCTCCACGATGTACAGCTCTCTCTTGGTGAGATCCTTGGAGCGGCAGTCAACAAATTTCTGCACCTGATTTGCAAGGTCTATCTTCTGAGTAAGTGTCTTGGCAATGTTGAGCCTTGTCTTTTCGGCGTGCTCACGGCTTCTCTTATTGATGAGTACCTGATCGCCGATCTTCTGAGCCTCGTCAGGGTTCTCGATGAAATATACTTCAAGCTGATGCTTCAGAAATTCGGTCATGCAGTCCTTGATGAATTTATTTGTGATGGCCTTCTTTGTCTGGTTGGCATAGGAGGTCTGTGTCGAGAATGAACTCGATACGATCACAAGGCTTTCCTCGACATCTGCAAAAGTGATTGGCTTTTCGCTTTTAAGATACTTGTTGTTTGCTTTGAGATAAGCGTTTATCTGTGACTGGAATGCAGACTTCACAGCCTCCTGAGGAGAACCGCCGTGTTCGAGGAACGAGGAGTTGTGAAAGTACTCCTGCATCTTGATCTTGTTTGAGAATGTGAAAGCTACTGAGAGCTTTACCTTGTAATCATCCTTGTCTTCACGGTCACGGCCTTTGCGATCACCCTGAGCAAACTGTACCGAAGTGAGTCTTTCTTCGCCGACGATCTCGCTTACGTAATCAACGATGCCGTTCTCATAGCAGTAAACAGTTTCCTCAAAGGATCCGTTGTCCCTCTGATTTCGGAACACGAACTGTATGTGCGGATTGACTACAGCCTGCTTTTTAAGAACATCCTCATAGTATTCTTTCTCGATCTCAATATCGGTAAAAACATCAAGATCGGGCTTCCAGTGAGTCTTGGTTCCTGTTTTCTTCCTGTTGGTGTCTTCCGAGACCAGACCGCCTTTGTTTTTGCCCTTCTCAAAGTGCAGGGAGTATTTCTTTCCGTCACGGTTGACTTCTACATCCATATACTCCGATGCATACTGAGTTGCACAGGCACCCAGTCCGTTCAGACCGAGAGAGTATTCATAAGTTCCGCCCTCGGCGTTGTCATATTTGCTTCCGCCGTAAAGCTCGCAGTAAACGATCTCCCAGTTGTAACGTTTCTCGACGGCGTTGTAGTCAACAGGGCAGCCGCGTCCGAAGTCTTCCACCTCAATGGAAAGATCGTTGTATCTGGTAACGATGATCTTGTCGCCGTGACCTTCTCTTGCCTCGTCTATCGAGTTTGAGAGTATCTCAAACACAGCGTGCTTGCAGCCCTCAAGTCCTTCCGAGCCGAATATTACGGCAGGACGGAGACGTACACGGTCTTCACCTTTGAGGAGCTTCATAGATTCGTTTCCGTAATCCTTTTTCTTTGGCATTGAAAACGTCCTTTCATTTGAAAATGTTCATATCAAATCTTATTATAACACAATGGGTGCGGTTTTGTCAATCATTAAATAACTATATATGGCAGTCGAATGGTCAGAAGGGTTTTTAGTCCTCTGTCAGATAGAATGATGCTTGACAAAACCTAATATTTGTGATAACATTATCAAAGATGTTTTTAAAAGGAGTCTTATCTATGCGCAGATATAAAAGCCGCCTGCTGTCGTTTGTGACAGCTCTTGTCCTTATGATGTCTCTTATTGTGATTCTTCCCGAAACCGCCCTTGATGTCAGTGCTGCAAGCAGTTCTTCCGAGTACGGCATACAGATCTGTCATCTTAGAGACGGGCTTGATCCCGATAACAGATTTCTTGATGAGTCCGATCCCAACTATCTTGATCTCACGGAACGGATTAACTATGAGACTGTGCCCGTTACCGCGAAGAACCGAAACGATATTCTCGGTGACGGCGTTCTGAGTTACGATGCCACCCGTAAAACTCTTTCCATTGACGGCGACCTGTTCGGCTCCGTGATCTTCAGCGAGGATGCATCCAACGCCGTGTTCAATGTTAAAGGCGATTCCTCGATCCTCAGCCCGAATAACTGTATACGGTCTTACTCTCCGTCCCTTACCATCTCCGGAAGCGGCAGCCTTTCGCTGGAAGGCCTCGTATCGGGATACTCAGCTGTAATTGTTCTGCCCGAAAAAAACAACTGCAAGCTGACCGTGAATAATACCGTCATGAAAATTAAATCGAGCAACGGCCTTGATGCTTCCGACTCTTGGGTTGAGGAATTCCGGTCATCCCTTGTAATCAATAATTCCGCAATTGATATTGACTTCGAGTTAAACGGTATCTCAGGATTCTGCGGCGGAGTTAAAATGTCTCTTTGCGGTATCACCGATCCTGCTGATACCATCACCTTTAATACTTTCGGAATGCCTTACTTCCGCTACGGAGATAACAGCGGCAATCTTGCCAATTACCAGAGCGGTATAAATCATATGAAAGTCTCGCGTTCAAGCGAAGCCTACGGATTCTCCGTGGACGATCTGACCGTGACCGATCTCAATAAGGACAGGATCTGCGACAGTAATGACAACTCCTATGATCCTGATTCAAACACCCTTACCCTTAACAGCGGTTCATTCGACAGTAAACTCCTGAACTACGGCAATAAAGACCTGACAATAAAACTCGGTGAGAAATGCCGAACCCTCACCTCGGAAAAAGACTGGATATTTTTCTTTTTGCAGCCAACTACAGTTATTGGCTCGGATAAGAATATCTCTGTCCATTCTGCTGAAGGTGACACAGCTGTTATATCCACTGAATCAGACCTCACCCTGAAGTATCTGAAAAAGGTCAACATATCCGGTTCCATCGAAGGCCCCGTTACCCTTCCCGAAAGCAATGCCGTGCTTTCCGTGGATACCTGCTATCTCCATCTCAGGGGCAAGGATTTCGCCGTATCGGGTTTTAACGGCGGTATCAAGTTCAATAACTGCCGTATCCTCAGTCCGGCAGGAGCCGTGGTCAAAAGCGGTGCCATCTATGAAAGTGACGGCAAAACTCCTGCCAAGGAAGTAATAATCGCACCCTTTGATAAGGTGCTCCTCGGTGACGTGAACCGCGACGATAAGATCACCGCAGACGATGCCATTATAACAGCACGCTATGCCGCAGATTTCAGTGACTACAGAACCAGGTACAACGGACAGATCGCCGATATCAATAATGACGGTCTGGTCAGTGCCGACGATGCTATTATCATCGCCCGTGTCGCAGCAGGCTACGGAGATTACTGCGATAGGTATATTGAGATCATAGATCTCGTATGACTTCTTAATGCCGTTGAACGGCATCCGCCCATACGGTTCCTGCATCCCCTGTTTTCTCAAAAAACAGGGGATTTTTCTTTCTGTATGCCATTGACAAAGATATACATATGTGGTATAATTATCTTACTCTGTAATCAACTTTCTAAGGAGGATGTTTTATGTCATACGTTAAAAAGCGTTCGCTCTCTTTTGTGACTGCGGTCGCTCTTGTTCTGGCACTTTTTGCAATGATCCCCGAGGGTGCGCTCAAAGCTCACGCCCTTAAACTTCAAAACGGTACTCTTACTCTTTCGGGCAACGTAAGTCTCAGTGAGGTCATGTCTTACCAAAATAACTCAGCTGTCAAAAAGGTAGTGGCTGATTCCACTGCAGTAATGCCTGCGGATTGTTCGGGTATGTTTGAAGCATGGTGGGCACTTGAAGAGATCGACCTTTCAAAAGCTGATTTCACAAATGTTACTTCGATGAACCATATGTTCAACGATAACTATGACCTGAAAAAGGTAAATCTTAGTGGTATAAAGACCCCCAATCTCGAAGATGTGGGCGAGTTCTTCATCTATGACGAAGCTCTTCTTGAACTCGATCTGAGTTCTATGGATTTTTCAGGCGTTACCTCACTAAAAAATGTTTTCAGGGGGTGTAAGAGCCTCCAAACAATCAATCTCGGTACAATGTCCACCGCAAGCGTTACGAGCATGATAGGAACCTTTAAAGAATGTCAGTCCCTTACATCACTTGATCTAAGCACATTCAATACTGCTAAGGTAACTGATATGAGCGAAATGTTCTATGGATGCTATAATCTTGTAACTATCTACGGCCCTGCTGAATGGAGTTTTGCTGGGCTCAGAAACCATGATCTTGCAAACAATACTATGGAAATGTTTTACGGATGTTCGGCTCTTAAAGGCGGCAACGGAACACTTTACAGCTCGACAATGATCAACGGCACATATGCAAGAATTGATAAGGCAGGTGCCCCGGGATATTTCACCGCAGGTTCTGCTAGCAGTGAAACCAAATATTCGCTGGAGATCAACGGCATATATGCAGCTCCTTCAAATGCATCCAATATCCTCGGAGACGGCAAGTTCTCCTATAACGATTCTACTAAGACCCTTACTGTTAACGGCGGCACCTATTCCAACGGAAAGATCATTAACCACGGCATAAAGAATCTCAAGATCGTTATCTCAAACGAGACTACACTCTCAAGCATCCGTGTTACCGAGAATACCACGATTACAGGCAGTGGTACGCTCAGACTCAGCAGCGGCATTTCAGCCGAGAGCCCTCTGACTAACGGCATAGAACTCAAGATCGATGGCGCTAATATTGTTATCTCAGGATCTTCAACCTTTATTAGCGGTTCTGGCAGAACAGGCAGAGAAGAAAAACTCACGATCAATAATTCCAATGTCACAGTCAGCGGTAGTGTCACCGGATTCATGGACGGCATCTCCATCACGAATTGCTACCTTGTACAGCCATCGGGTGCAGCAGTAAGCGGCAGCTCTATCACCGCAGGCGGCAGCACCGCAACCAATATCAAGATCTCAACTACCCAGGCTTCTCAGCGCCTCCTCGGTGATATGAACAACGACGGCAAAGTCACTGCCGATGACGCTATCATCGCTGCACGTCTGGCAGCAGGTTACGGCGATTATTCGACCCGTTATTCTTCCAAGGTCGGCGATATGAACGGCGACAATAAAGTCACCGCAGACGATGCGATCATCATCGCACGTGTGGCAGCAGGCTACGGCGACTACGCCACAAGGTACAATAAGTACGTGACCCTCTGATAAAAAGCAAAAGCACTCCCTCGGGAGTGCTTTTTTGTTATTTGTCGAAGGACGGGTTGAACGCATAGAAGTTCTTTGAATCGAGCATATCCTGTACCATCCTCAGTCCTTCGCCGAATCGCTGGAAGTGTACGATCTCCCTCTCTCTCAGGAACTTGATAGGGTCGCGTACATCGGGATCATCGATCAGCCTCAGCAGATTGTCATAGGTGGTTCTGGCTTTCTGTTCGGCGGCGAGGTCTTCGTGCAGGTCGGTGAGGGGGTCGCCCTTGGACTGAAATGCCGCTGCTGTGAACGGCATCCCCGAAGCCGCTTGCGGATAAATGCCTGTGGTGTGATCGGTGAAGTAAGCATCAAAACCCGACTTCTTTATCTCGTCTATGGTCAGATCCTTTGTAAGCTGATAAAGAATGGCTGAGACCATTTCCATGTGCGCTAGTTCTTCAGTACCTCTCTCATAGGTCAAATGACGTTTACGCTGTCTTTGCCGAGTACGGCAAGGAACGTCCGTCTGCACCCATTGAGCCTGACCGTCACCTCACGTTTTCCGATAACTTCGATCCGCTCCGTCACCGCCGAGAGCACGCTGTCAGACAAGGCCGCCTGACGGATCGCTTCACGGTATGTTCCCTGTGACCGTTCTATTACTTTATCAGCTGCGGATACAGGATCCGCACCGATCATACGCAGACACTCCCGAACCGCTATTTTCAGCAGCTCATCCGGCAGGGAAGTCATACCGCAGGCATCTGAACATCTCCATGATCTGTAGATCCTGTCAGACAGTTTCTTGCTCCTGCTGACGAACTTTGCTCCGCATCTGCATATGATCTTTCCGCTGCACCAGTACCTCGCCGAGTATCGCTCTCCGCTCGAAACGTGAGTGCGCTCTTGCATAAGGCGCTGCGCCTTGTCAAAGATCTCCCTTGATATTATTCCTTCGTGATGATCTCTTATCACAGTAAGCCTGTCAGCATCACGGCACCTGACTCGCCTGTGTGTCAGATGGTCTTCCGTGAAACTCTTTCCCTGTATGAGATCACCGGCGTATTTCTCGTTTTTCAGTATCCTTCTTACAGCTGCTCCGCTCCAGACCTGTCCGCATTTTGGTGAGATCCCTTCCGCGTTCAGACGTCCGGCTATGCTCCGCACCCCCAGCCCCGAATTTATATACATCCCGAAAATGTATTTCACCGTCTCAGCTTCAGCCTCTGTTATTTGCAGTTTTCCGCCGCTGACCCGATACCCGAGCATATCCCGCCCGAAGACTATGCCTTGCTCCATACGGCGCTTCTGTCCCCATTTCACTCTCTCCGAGGTGCGGCGGCTCTCTTCCTGCGCTATCCCCGAGATCAGTGTCAGACGAAGCTCACCTTCGGGCAGCAGAGTATCTATACCGTCCCCGATGAATGTCACCCCGATGCCGAGGCAGCGCAGTTTCCTGACGTATATCAGCGCATCTACAGTGTTCCTTGCAAATCGGCTTATCTCTTTCGTGATAATACGGTCAAACATTCCCCTCTCTGCATCGGAGATCATCCTTCTGAACCCCTCACGCCCCTTGACAGATGTTCCGCTTCTGCCTTCATCGGAGTAGATCTCAGTTAGCTCCCAACCCTCGTGAGAGTTTATGTACTCGCGAAAGTACCTCACCTGATTTTCAAAGGATCCTGCCTGTGATGCCAGTTCCGTTGAGACACGGCAATAGGCGCAGACTCTCAGCTTATCCGTCATCTTCCATCGCCTCCGCTTTATCGGCAGTGATGAGCCGCCTGCTTATGAGCTCGGTGCATATCCCGTGTACTATGCAGGATATTACAGCTTGAATTTCATTTTCGCTAACGTTTTCGTTCATTGCAGAACACCTCCGTATCCAGTATATTCGCGCAAAGCTCGTCTTTATGCGTGTCGGGAAGTGATAGCCTTTTGTCAGCATTTCACAAGATAATGAAGGATAATCTGTGAATAGTGCATATAAAGCCCCCCAAGGTGCCAAAATCTTTGTATGGGATTGACGTTGACAAATTCACATTCATAATGTTATATTAGTATTATCCAAAGGATTGTTATACCAATTTAGTCTTAGGATAATATTTTAAGGAGTGACAAGTATGAAAATGATCAAGAAAATGCTCGCATTTTCGCTGGCTGCTCTTATGGCAGGCTCATGTCTGACTGCCTGCGGAAACAGCGACAGCAGCAACGGCGGTACAAACGGTACCCCCACAAACGATGACAACACTATCATCATCGGCGGCAGCGGCCCCCTCACAGGCGGCGCAGCTCAGTACGGCATCGCAGTTAAGAATGCCGTAGAACTCGCAGTCAAGGAAGTAAACGAGTCAGGTGAGCTCGGCGATGTCAAGCTCGCAGTAGTATTTGAGGACGATGAAGCAGATCCTGCTGAGAAGGCAGTAAATGCTTACAACAGCCTCAAGGACAAGGGTATGGATATCATGATCGGTACCGTTACCTCCGGTTCCTGCCTCGCTGTTATCGACTCTACCAAGGCTGATAACATCTTCCAGATCACACCTTCTGCTTCCGCTAAGGATGTAATCAAGAACGATAACTGCTTCCAGGTTTGCTTTACCGACCCCAACCAGGGCAAGGCTTCCGCAGACTATATCGCTGATAACAACGTTGCCAAGAAGGTAGCTATCATCTATGACAGCTCCGATGCTTATTCTTCCGGTATCTATGATACCTTCAAGGCTGAGGCTTCCGCTAAGGGTCTTGACGTTGTTTCCGAGGGTGCATTCACCAAGGATTCCAAGACAGACTTCTCGGCTCAGATCGCTGACGCAAAGAACAAGGGCGCTGAGCTCGTGTTCCTGCCCATCTACTACACCGAGGCTTCTCTGATCCTCGCTCAGTCCAAGAACGCTGACTATTCTCCAAAGTTCTTCGGCTGCGACGGTCTTGACGGTATCCTCGGCGTTGAGAATTTCGATACTTCTCTCGCAGAGGGCGTAATGCTCCTGACTCCTTTCGCTGCTGACGCAGACGATGAGGCTACCAAGAAGTTCGTTGAGGCTTACAAGGCTGCTTACAACAATGAGATCCCCAACCAGTTCGCTGCTGACGCTTATGACTGCGTAAAGGTAGTTGCTAAGCTCATCAAGCAGGAGGGTATCACAGGTGCTACTTCCGCTTCCGAGATCTGCGATAAGTTCAAGGCTGCTATGACTTCTCTCAAGTTCGATGGCCTTACCGGTAACGGCATGACTTGGTCTGCTGACGGCGCAGTATCCAAGAATCCTAAGGCAGTAGTTATCAAGAACGGCAGCTACTCCGCTCTTCAGTAATTTAATAAGCTGATTTTCAAGCCGACGGTGGTTTATCCACTGTCGGCTTTTTTATCTCCGAAACGGCTCGGGACAAGCCCTCGACTGTCCATAGGCTGCTGCTTGTCATTCTTGCAACGAGCAGATAGTTCGTGCTTTTCATATCAATGCGCAGAAAGCTCTATTCACGCTGAAAAACCGCGCAAAGTGAGACAAAAAATTAACAAATAGCAGTTGCAATTTGTCTTATAATGTGATATAATATTTTACGTATGATTAATGGCAAAACTGCATACCGCAGCACCTGCGTGATCGGGCAGTATTGCCGCTAAAACAGAAGGAAGGACTGTATTTTTATGGCTTTTCTCGATAACCTTATAAACGGTATCAGCCTCGGCAGTATATACGCTGTTATCGCCCTCGGCTATACCCTTGTGTACGGTATCGCAAAAATGCTCAACTTTGCCCACGGCGATGTCATCATGGTCGGCGGATATGTTATCTTTACCGCTATGACATCCTGGAACCTGAACCCCTATCTCTCGGTGCTTGTCGCTATGATAGCCTGCACTGTCCTCGGTATCACCATAGAGAAGATAGCCTATAAGCCACTCAGACAGGCGACCAGCCTTGCGGTGCTTATAACCGCTATAGGAGTAAGCTATTTTCTGCAAAATATTGCGCTTATCATCTTCGGCGAAAAACCTGTTACCTTTACATCAGTGGTCGATCTCCCGAAGATCTCTCTCTTCGACGGAAAGATCATTATCAAGAGCGAGACCACCGCAGCAGTTATTATATCAGTGCTGATTGTTGTCGGCCTCTCACTGTTCGTCAATAAGACCAAGAGCGGACGAGCTATGCAGGCAGTCTCGGAAGATAAGGACGCCGCAAGACTTATGGGCGTAAACGTCAACAGAACTATTTCTCTTACCTTCGCGATCGGTTCGGCACTCGCCGCGATAGCAGGCGCTCTGCTTTGCTCGGCTTACCCCGTGCTTTCAAATACAACAGGCGCTATGCCCGGTATTAAAGCCTTCGTTGCAGCCGTATTCGGTGGCATAGGTTCTATCCCGGGTTCAATGATCGGCGGTATTCTCATCGGTGTCATAGAGATCATGGGAAGAGCCTATATCTCACCCCAGCTTGCAGATGCTATAGTTTTTGCCGTGCTGATAATCGTGCTTATTGTCAAGCCTACAGGTATCCTCGGCAAGAAGGTCAGTGAAAAAGTTTGATTTGAAAGGAACGATATCCCGTGAAGCTGAAGATAAAACCGCACACACGCAAGAGCTTCCTTACATATGCACTCGTGATCGCCGCTTTTACAGCGACTCAGATCTATATATCAAGCGGCAGCGCCTCGAATATGTTTCAGGGCTTGCTCGTGCCGTTCTGTGTGTATTCGATAGCAGCAGCCTCCCTTAACCTTACCGTAGGCATATTGGGCGAGCTCAGCCTCGGACAGGCAGGCTTTATGTGTATTGGTGCTTATTCGAGCGCAATATTCTCTGTAGTTACAAAAGATACCATCACCAACGTGTGGATCAGATTCCCGATAGCCCTGCTCATAGGCGGCATCTTCGCCGCAATATTCGGCGTGCTTATCGGTATTCCCGTGCTCCGTCTCCGCGGTGACTATCTTGCTATAGTTACCCTCGCTTTCGGCGAGATCATCAAAAACGTCTTTGCAGCCCTCTATGTCGGATACGACAGTAAGGGTCTCCATTTCTCAATGACCAGTCAGGGCGACCTCGGCCTCGAACCCGACGGCACAATGCTCATCAAGGGCGCACTCGGTATCTCTGGCACCCCCAAGGATTCCACCTTCGTCATCGGCTTCGTACTCCTGCTCCTGACTCTTATAATCCTCTATAACTTCATCTATTCCAGAACGGGCAGAGCAGTAATGTCTATCCGCGATAACCGTATCGCAGCCGAGTCTGTGGGTCTTAATATCACTAAGTATAAACTTATCACATTTGGACTTACTGCATTCCTTGCAGGTATCTCCGGCGCTCTGTTCTCTCATAACCTTTCAATACTCCAGGCTTCCAAGTTCGATTATAACCTCTCGATCCTGATCCTCGTGTTTGTCGTGCTCGGCGGTATAGGCAGCATCAGAGGCAGCGTCATTGCCGCCATTGTCCTGACATATCTCCCCGAAGCACTCAGAAAAACCGGAAGCAGCCTTACCAATTACCGTATGCTCATCTACTCTGTAATACTTATCGTTATGATGATCTTTACCTCCAATGCCAAGATCAGAGGTTTCTTCTCGGCTCAGTTCATGAAACTTAAAAGACTTGTCATCAAGGATAAGACCCCTGCTGTAAAGGAGGCTGAGTGATATGGCACTTCTCGAAGTAAAAAAGCTCGGTATCTCCTTTGGCGGTCTCCGCGCAGTTGATGAGTTCTCCATGACAATAAATAAGGGCGATCTTTACGGACTTATCGGACCCAACGGCGCAGGAAAAACCACTATCTTCAACCTGCTGACGGGCGTGTATAAACCAACCGACGGCTCCATCACCCTCGACGGCGTGAACCTTACAGGTAAGTCTACCATAGAGATCAATAAGGCAGGTATCGCAAGAACTTTCCAGAATATCAGACTTTTCTCGAACCTCTCTGTGCTTGAGAATGTTAAAGTCGGTCTGACCAATCATTATAAGTATTCGGCCCTGACAGGCGTTCTCAGACTTCCGAAGTATTTCCGTATGGAAAAAGAAATGAATGAGCGTGCTCTGGAACTCCTCAAGCCTTTTGACCTTCAGGACGATGCGACAACCCTCGCTTCCAATCTTCCTTATGGTAAGCAGAGAAAACTTGAGATCGCAAGAGCACTGGCTACTCAGCCAAAGCTCCTCCTCCTCGATGAGCCTGCTGCAGGTATGAACCCCAAAGAGACCGCAGGCCTTATGGAGACTATACTTACCGTAAGAGAGCAGTTCGGCGTTACCGTGCTTCTTATCGAGCACGATATGAGCCTTGTATCGGGTATCTGTGAAAAGCTTTCTGTCCTAAACTTTGGACAGTTGCTTTGCGAGGGCAAAACGTCCGAAGTTCTTTCAAATCCCGAAGTTATCAAGGCATACTTAGGCGAGTAAGGGAGGTATCATTATGGCTATGTTGGAAATCAAGGACCTCTCGGTCTATTACGGAGTCATCCAGGCTCTTAAAGGTATCTCCTTTGAAGTAAATGAGGGTGAGGTAATAGCCCTTATCGGCGCTAACGGAGCAGGTAAAACTACCACGCTCCATACCCTGACGGGTATCCTTCCCGCGAAGACAGGCTCCATCACCTTCAACGGCGTTGAGCTTACAAAGACCCCGGCGCATAAAATAGTAAAAATGGGTATCGCCCACGTTCCTGAGGGAAGACGTATCTTCCAGCAGCTCACTGTTCTCGATAACCTGAAACTCGGTGCCTTTACCCGTAAGGATAAGGACGGCATCGCAGAGGATATGGAGAAGATCTACAAGCGTTTTCCCCGTCTTGCCGAAAGAAAATCTCAGATCGCAGGTACCCTCTCAGGCGGTGAGCAGCAGATGCTCGCAATGGGCAGAGCCCTGATGTCGAGACCGAAGATCATCGTTATGGATGAGCCTTCGATGGGTCTCTCACCTATTCTCGTAAGTGAGATCTTTGATATCATTACTTCGATAAGGAAGGACGGTACTACTGTTCTCCTCGTTGAGCAGAACGCTAAAAAAGCTCTTGCCATAGCAGACAGAGCCTACGTCCTTGAAACAGGCAGGATAACTCTTTCAGGCAAGGCTTCCGACCTCATCAATGACGAGAATGTAAAGAAAGCTTACCTCGGAGAATAATACAGAAATACAGAACGTTAAACAGGAGAAAACAGAATGAGTGAAGCTGAACTATATAAACAGCTTGGAGCATTGACAAAGGATAAGTCAAAGTGGGAGGAGAACATACCTTATGTTGCCTCCTTGCTTAGCCGGAGATCTTTGAAGATCCGTGCTAAGGCGCTTTGGATGCTTGGCGAAATGGGGTTTGCCTATCCTTCTGTGATAGGCGATGCCGTTCCTTTGATCGCGGCATTTTTCAACAGCGATATGCCTATTCTGAGAGAGCGTGCGGTAAATGCTTTCGGAAGGATCGGGCGAGGTAACTATAATCTGATCGAACCATATTGGGCAGATATGTTCCGATTTGCTTCGGATGATGCAGCCGGGGTGAGACTTGCCTTTATCTGGGCATCGGAAAATATCGCGGTGAATACCCCCGATATCTATGAGGATCGTATGCTCGTGTATGAGGTCCTCCTCGAAGACCCTGACGATAAGGTGAGAATGGAAGCTCCCGAGATATTCAGAGTCCTCGGAAAACGCAGACCCGAGTTCGTCAGACCGTATGCGGAAAAACTTAAAGAACTATCCGTGCACGACAGAAACCGTGTAGTAAGGATTCACAGCCTCGGTGCTCTCAGTGCAATGAATGCAGCAAATATAAATTCTCATTAAACTTATTTATCCTGATCGCAAAGGAGTGGTTAGTAATGGCACAGATAATAACTATCTCAAGAGGAATGGGCAGCGGCGGAAGAACTATCGGAAAGATGCTCTCCGAAGCCCTCGGCATCAAGTATTACGATAAAGACCTTATAAAGCTTGCAAGTGAGGACAGCGGCATCAACGAAGCTTTTTTCGGCAGAGTCGATGAAAAGCTCAAGACCTCGTTTATCAAGCGCGGCGGCGTGTATAAGGGGGGAGTTATCGACCCCTCAAGCAAGGAGTTCACATCAGATCAGAACCTGTTCAACTTTCAGGCAAAGATCATCAAGGAACTCGCTGATAAGGAGCCTGCTGTCATTGTCGGCAGATGTGCCGATTTTATCCTCCGCGACAGGGAGGATGTCATAAAACTTTTTATCTTCTGTGACCTGGATACTGCCGTTAAAAATGTTATTGAAGCTTACGGCGGCAGCGAAAAGGATGCAAAAAAACTTATCGAGAAAACCGATAAGGAAAGAAGCGAATACTATAACCACTATACAGGCAGAGATTGGAAAAATGCAATGAACTATAATATCTGCCTCGATACCAGCCGTCTCACATATGAGACCTGTGTGGATATTATCAGAGGATATATAGATATCGTCAATAAAAAGTGAGAAGTTCGGTCTGTCTATTGAGTTGAATAACATGGATCATGTGTTGTTTGCTGCTTCGGACAGACCGTTTTCGTCATTTGTAGATTGAAGTACCTATATCGGTGAGTATCGCCTGTACCTCACGGCAGGGCGCTGTGTATCGCTGGCTCAGATATCTCAGCGATGCGCCTATCTCTCCGTCGGGACCTCCGAGCTGCGATATGATAACTTTCGCGAGTGTCGCATTCGGGTTCTTGATGTTTACAGGGTATTGAAGCTTTTTCTCATACTGCCACATCAGCGGTCACCTCCCTTGTTGACTGAGTTCTCCCACGGGAAAGGCTCCGTTACCCATTCCCATTTGCGGCTGCCTTCTGCCGAAGCTGCTGTCAGCGGACCGTATTTCTCTTCGTATTCCGCAACTGCTTTCTCGTATTCGGTTTTGTGCTCGCGGAAATATTTCAGCCCCTCCTGACAGGTGGGGTGGCTGTCAAGGTATAGATTTGCTTCAACCAGAGCAAATCCGCAGACCTGTACCTTGTGCATAAGCTTCTGTCGTTCATCTGCCATTCTTAACAGCCTCCTCTCCTATGAAAGGTTTGTCAAGACATGGAAAGATCGTCCCTCTGTCAAGACCGGCTTCCGGATCATATGGCTTTTGCCATTGCTGAAACGGAACATATGCCATGGCAAAAGGGATTTCTTTCGGGAAAACGCTTGTCGGCATCGGACAGCTGTCGGCAGCAGCTGACTTTTCATCATCCTGCCCGAAGATCATCCCAAGCAGGCTTTTGTCGATAGTCTCCATAATAACCTCCTGTCGGATAGTATAGTCTCACCACGAAACTTGTCGTGAGCGTTGTTACCGTGTAACATTATATACTATGACGGCAGATCAGAAACGTTACAGATATAAAAAGAGCATAACAAAACGTTATTAATTTGTTTACACATTCGATACAACTTTTTTCGTGGAATTTCCACTACAGTATTGAAAGGCGGAGGTGAGTTGATGGATAACTCAAAGCAGGATTTTGAGATCCTGTATGAGTCCACCAAGCAAAGCACGCTGAAATTTATAACTTCCAAGTGTCTGAATATCACGGACATCGAGGACATCTTTCAGGAGACCTATGTAAGGATACTCGATGCCTATAGAAACGGCTTCCGTGCTGACGAGCCCGAAGCTTACGTTATAGGTGTCGCTAAGCATTGCCTTTCCTCCCACTATTCGGTGATGCAGAGATTGAGAGTGCACATCAGTCTAAGCAGAGTCTCAGGCTCCGAGAAAGATGATATCGATATCGAGGACGATACAGATATAGAAAACATCGTCACCGATAAAATGCTTTGCAACAGGATCTATGACGATATCCTTAAACAACCGCCTGACATCCAGAAGATATTCTATCTTCGCTATTTGGCGGGTCTGTCTCTCGAAGAGACAGCTCAGACGCTTGCCATGACTGAATCGGCAGTCAAGCAAAAACTCTATAAAGCACTGAGAAAACTCCGCAGAAATTATCAAAGGAGGGAGCTGCCATGAAAGAAAAAGAACTGTATACAGAAATATTAAAGCAGCACCTTACCTTGCCGACCGAACTTTCGGCTGATGATATTGTAAGAACAGAAGAAAAGAAAATAAGAAAGAAGACCTATGTCAGAACAAGCTTTGTGAGATATGCAGTTGCCGCAGCGGCAGTTGCCCTTGCAATAGGTGTCGGTATCAAAGTGCTGCACTCCTCCGATAATATCAAAACAGAAACCGCCGAGGATATCATACCGAATATGACAGTGATGTCCGAGCAAGATCCTTCACAAGTGATCACAGAGTCATCGGTTCCCCTTGAAGATGCTATCGGTATTTTTACCACAGTGTTCAACCTTGCTGCTGAACAGAAAAATGATTTAGAAGTAAGTATCGTAAACTATGTCGAGTCAGACGACAGTATGCTTGACTTCGATGGAAGAAAAGTTCTCGATACAATTTCTGTTTCACAAGATGCCGAAAGTGATTTCATCTCAGCGATCATACAATATATGATCGCCCAAAAACCTGAGTATCTTGGCTGCCGTGCTGTAGGTAAAGAAGGGAAAGGAGATCTTGCTGAATCTGACTTCCAAAAGATTTTTGGCGTGCAAACATCGACGCTCGTATTTAGTTACCGTAATGCGCAGTACGATGCAGTGGATTTCGCTGCATTGACGGTTATCGACAACGATGTTTATGTTTGCTTGTTTGATTCACAGTTATTGGATCTCGGTACCGATCAGGAATATGAGTATTACTTTAAGATACCTGCATCCGATGATAACGATTTTGCAGCGATAGTTCAGCATTTACAGGAAAGGGTCATCAGTAAGGAGGAATGGGAACAGATCATTTCAACAGTGTCTCCTGAAGAAGCCAAATCAAAACCTCTGGCAGAATTCAAAGATGAGGAGTTTACTTCAACTTTCAGCTTGAGCGGAAATCCGACTATAAAGTACAGGATAGATATGTCAGCAGGCACTCCTACCGTTACTGTTGAAAGCATAAGCTTAGACACTGATGAGGAGATCACAAGCATTAACATTGGTATCAGAGCCTACTTCAAAAGAGAAGGCGAACGTGATTTGATTTCCGAGATCAACACACCGAATCTCGGATGTCCCATTACATTAATGAATTACGAAGACGAAAACGGTGGAACATTGAACGGTGTGCGGCTCACAGTAAGTTTCAATACTGATAAACACAGCATTGAAAATATGCACGATTATAACGATCGTGCGTATGTGTGCTTGATAGAAGTCGGTGAAGTATACGATATTGATTAATTGGAAAAGTAAAAGTAGAAAGTAAAATGAATAATTCGGTAACTTGTGTCCATACTTATCCTATAATAATGGATAAGGAGGGCATAAGTATGCCGGCAAACGATACCGAAGAGCTCCTGAAAGAGTGTAACGCAGGGATCAAGATGGGCATAGATTCCATTGATGAACTGCTTCCCAAAGTCAAAAACGAAAAACTCAAGAGGATACTCACCGAGTGTAAGACTACACATCAGCGCCTTGGCAGCCGATCTCACAGATTGCTCGAACAGATGGGGGCATCAACCAAGGAACCTCATCCTATCGCAAAAAGTATGTCGTGGATAAAGACTAACTTCAAGTTCGCGGCGGATCCCAGTGACGAAACAGTCGCTGACCTGATAACCGATGGCTGCAATATGGGAGTCAAATCCCTTAATTCATACGTGAACAAGTATGAAAATGCAGACAGCGAAGTTGTCAGTTTGACCAAGCAGTTAATCCGCTCAGAGGAAAAACTCTGTGCCGATATGCGCGAGTTTCTGTAGAACAAAGATAACAAAACGGATAAAGATCAAACAATATTTAAAAGACAAAAAATAGACAAAAGAAAACAGACAAAACAAAAAGCATATCCGATAAACTTCGGATATGCTTTTGATTTTGATCAAATGCCGTCTGACCTGTAAGCCGGGTTCTGTCGTGTACGGTAATCTATCTGGACCGACCGTCGCCGATCGGCTCAAGCCACCTACAGTTCCGAGTCTGACGAGCAGCCATTGACTCAAAGAACTGCCATTGGTGTTGCACCGGATAAGGTTTACATGGCAGCGCCGTCTCCGACGCTCCGGTGAGCTCTTACCTCGCCTTTCCACCCTCACCAACAGATCTCTCTGCGGCGGTATATCTCTGTTGCACTTGCTCGGAGGTTGCCCTCGGCTGATGTTATCAGCTATCCTGCTCTGCGGTGCCCGGACTTTCCTCATGAACTTCAAGCGTTCACGCTACCGTATAGTCTGGCGGCAAAACTATTATACCACAACTTCGATGATTTGTAAAGCCTGTCAGATGTATTTTGTGTATCTGGTTCTGTAATCGCCGTAGCCGGCAGCGTATCTTGCAATGATGATCGCATCGTCAGCGGTGACTTTTCCGTCCCGGTTCATGTCGGCAACATCGGAGTCATATCTGGTAGAGTAGTCGCCATAGCCTGCCGCAAGTCGGGCTGCAATGATAGCATCATCGGCTGTGATGTTTCCGTCTTCGTTCAGATCGCCCACAAGGCGGCTCGGAGTGTCTCCGTAGCAGTAGAACTTTGCAGAATAGAGTGCCCACTTTTCTCCGCTCTCATCGGTAGTGATCGAGACTTTCTCCGCCTTGACACCCTCGACCGTAACATTCATGTTCTCGGAGAGTTCATACCCGGAAGCAGCCTTGAACTTAACATAAGCGTAGTAGTATTTTCCGCCCTCAAAGACCGCACTGTCACTGAGATATTTTGTGCCGTCATGCCAATAGAACATATCTCTGTATCTTATACCGTCTCTTGTGCGGACCAGAACATTTGGCGAATAGCCGTAGCTCTTACTTCTGCTGCCTATTGTCTCACCAGCAACAGGCTTGTTGATGTATACGTCAACATCGGTGACCTTTGAAACAGCCTGGAAAGTACAGGTCGCAACAAGGCTTCGGTCAGAGCAGTCTGAGACAGTCCCCTGTTTCGTGCTGTTGAAATAAACATTCGGCTCACCCGAAGAAGAATTAATAAAGTAATAATCTTTTGAGTTAACGGTTACCCGGAGTTTATATTCTCTTCCTGCTTCGGCCTTTTCACCGACAGAAGTCAGATTACCGTCTTTGTACCATGCGCTCTTGATTAATTTCATTCCTTTGGTGCTTGCTTCGGGTAACGGCAGCTCCTCACCCACAAGAAGGTCGGGAACATGGATATCCAGAATGTTGCCCAAGGGCTGCTCAATGGTCAGCGGCTTATTATATATTTTTCCATATTCATTCGGTTTAAGCAGTTTGCCGTCAGCCCATACACGAGATGTGGAGCTGACATAAGTATCGATAAAATTCGAGTAATTGTATATATAGTCGAGGGAGTGTATTTCTCCGCCGTAAATAATTACATTTGGGCTGCCATAATGATCAAACCGACCTATGTATCCTCCGTAGATACGGGCAATGGGTTCAGCAAGGCCATTGATGCAATAAAAATGTCCGTTTATGGTTCCGCCGTTGATAATTACACTTCCGCCCGATTGTTTGACGGTGTCTCTGTATACTTGATGTGCGCCGTAGTCATAATGTTCGGGATTGTCATATTCAAACGTACCGCCGTTTATCACCAGCGCACCGGGATCCTGAACATAGATAAGACATGAAATATCTCCGGGGAGATCACCGGTTATCTTTCCGCCGCCTTTTGAATCGTCAATAGTGAGCGTACCTTTCTGTACCCATACAATGTGGTTGTCTGTTGTTGTAGTCGGCTTACGGTTCAGCTCGTAACCGTTCAGATCAAGATGAACATTCCTGCTGATCCTGATCTCATTCTCGTTCAAATTATCTTTTAAACTGATGTTTTGACCGAGGGAAATATAAAGCTCGTCACCGTAGAATGAAGACAGAACTGTTTTCAATTCGTCATAATCAGTAACGACAGCGGGGCTTTCTTTTGTGCCTGACCCCGTGAGTGCCTTTGCTTTCAGCGCCCCCTCGGGCAGAAGTGTGAACAGACTCAGCACAAGAGCCAGCGTCCAAAGCAATGAAACAAGACGTTTTCTAAACATGAATATCTCCCCCTAAAAGTATAAAAAACGAAAGCCTAAAGATAATTAAATAATATCATGTAAAGTTTAATCAGTAAATGTGTATATGTTAATGTAATGTTAACAACTCAATTGATTTAATATCAGCCATAGCTTTTATATATTATAATGGTATACCCTGTGCAAAATTATGACATTTTTTATCGTTACCCCTTGAAATCTTTCGGGATATCTGCTAATATATTAAGTATAAATCTATCTGATCCGCTCGGATCATCGGAGGCACATAATGAAAGAACTACAGTATCCATTCGACAGCAGTTTCATAATGAAGAAGAAAAAGTCACTGAAACGTACCTTGCTTGCCGACGGCTCATCCCGTATCAAAAAGAAGATAGCAGTCCTCGGCGGTTCGACCACTTCTGATGTCATCGCCGCTCTTGAACTCTTTCTCCTCGATTCGGGCATTGAACCCGAGTTCTATGAGTCTGAGTATAAGCAGTACTGGCAGGATGCCGTGTTCGGCAACCCTGAGCTCGATGCCTTTCAGCCGGATGTGATATATATCCATACCACAACCCGTAATGTCGATTTCACACCGACCGTGCTTATGTCCCCGGAGCAGATCAATGATGCCCTTGAAGAACGTTTCGGTAAGCTCGTGCAGATGTGGCAGGCTCTTGAACGCTTCCATTGCCCTATCATCCAGAATAATTTTGAGCTTCCTTACTATCGTTTGCTCGGCAGCCGTGATGCTTATGACGTCCACGGCCTGTCTAATTTTATTGGCAGACTCAATGTCAAGCTTTATGACTTTGCACAGTCTCACGATGGATTTTTTATAAACGACATCAACTGGCTCGCCGCTAACATCGGAATAGAGAATTGGGCGGACACATCCTACTGGTTCATGTATAAGTATGCAATGTCACTCTCTTCGATACCTCCGCTCGCATATCAATTGTCAGCTGTCATAAGATCAATATTCGGCAAGAACAAGAAATGTATAGCTGTTGACCTTGACAATACCATGTGGGGCGGCATCGTCGGAGATGACGGTGTAGACGCACTTGAGATCGGTCAGGAGACTGGGACCTCTCAGGCGTTCTATGAGTTCCAGCAGTATGTCAAGGCTCATAAAGATATCGGAGTGATCCTGACCGTCTGCTCAAAAAATGAAGAAGAAAACGCTTTGGGCGGTTTGAATCATCCTGAAGGTGCTGTAAAGCCTGATGACTTTACTATCATCAAAGCTAACTGGGAACCCAAGAGTATCAATCTCGAAAAGACTGCTCAGGAACTCAATATCATGCCCGACGCCATAGTTTTTGCCGATGATAACCCTGCCGAAAGAGAGATCGTCCGCCAGCAGACCCCCTGCGCAGTACCCGAGATCGGTGAAGTCACAGATTACATCCGTGTCCTTGACCGCTCACAGTATTTTGAAGTCACAACTCTCTCGGCTGATGACCTTAAACGCAATGAGATGTATAAGGCTAATATCCAGAGAGCACAGTCCCAGGCAAAATACGAGAATTATAACGACTATCTGCTGAGCCTTGAAATGCAGGCAGAGATCGGGCCCTTCAAGGATGTCTACCTCGCCCGTATCGCTCAGCTCACCAATAAGAGCAATCAGTTCAATCTTACCACTCTCCGCTGTACTCAGGAACAGATGGCTGAGTTCGCCGCTTCAGATGACCACATCACCCAGTATGGTAAGCTTACCGATAAGTTCGGAGATAACGGCGTGGTATCCGTGGTGGTAGGGCAGAGAAGTACTCACCCCGTTACCGGCGCGGAGTGCCTCGATATCATCCTCTGGCTCATGAGCTGCCGCGTCCTCAAAAGGGATATGGAACTCGCTATGCTGGATGGACTTGTCGCTCAGGCCAAGGCAGCGGGATATAATACACTTATCGGCAGATATCTTCCCACAGCAAAGAACAAGATGGTCAGGGATTTCTACCCCGATACCCTCGGCTTCAAAGCAGTTTCAGCAGCCGAAGACGGTTCCACCGTCTGGGAACTTGATATCACAGAGTACGAAAACAAAAATCACGTTATCAACGTAAATAATTAAAACCGAAAGGAACGAAAAACTATGACAAGAGATCAGGCATTTGACAGACTGGAAGAAGTATTCCGCGATGTGTTCGATGATGACAGCATTACCCTCTATGAGGATACCACCGCCGATGATATCGATGACTGGGATTCCATCGAGCATATCACCCTCATTGCAGCAGTAGAGCAGGAGTTCGGACTCAAGTTCACCATGGGCGAGGTCAGCGGAATGAAGGATGTCGGTGAAATGGTAACTATCATCACACAGAGAGCAAAAAGATGAGCGAAAAGAATTTTGAACTTGTCCAGGGCTGCATCGCCTCTGTCGAAGGGATAGAGAATGCATATCAGATCTGCGAAAACTGCATCGACAGCACTGTTTCCGCCGAGCTTATCCGCCCGCTGCTTGAGGGCGTTATCGAAAAGCTCGAAGAGCCGCAGTTCTTCTTTATGGAGATCCCTTGTTCCGAAACTGAGGAAAAACAGCTCCGCAAACTTGAAAGTGACCCGACTCACCGAAAAGTTTACTACCTCGACGGCTGCACAAGGGAAGTCTCTCTGGCTATACTCAAACGCTATGGCGACCTGCTTATCAATGATGGCCTTACGCGTTTCGGCTTTGGTTCAAACACGACCAATGACGAGGTCTACGTCATGGACTATCAGCAGATACAGGTCTACGGTATGACTTCATACTTTGAGCCTGTCTATAAAAAGCTCGGCATCTCCGAGACACATCAGCTCCGTACCTGCTGGGATAATTTTTCCTATGAGAATCCCGGAGTGAGTACGTCCGTTGAGATAGACGGTGAACGCTGTGAGGATATAGTCGAGAATCTTTCCAAAGAGGGAATGTACTACGCCGAAACACGCTGAAAATGATTTACAGGAGGGAATAATATGAACATATGGCATGATATCTCACCGAAGAATATCCATAATGACCTTTTCACTGCGGTCATCGAAATACCTAAAGGCTCAAAGATCAAGTATGAGCTGGATAAGGAAACAGGTCTGCTCATGATGGACAGGATCCTCTATACATCCACACACTATCCTGCAAATTACGGTTTTATTCCTCGTACATATGCCGATGACGGTGACCCCCTTGATGTGCTTGTTCTTTGTTCTGAAACATTGCAGCCCCTCTCACTCGTTAAGTGCCGCCCCATAGGTGTCATTCTGATGCTCGATAACGGTGCTAATGATGAGAAGATCATCTGCATACCCGTCAATGACCCGAACTATAACCACTATACAGATATCGCCAACCTGCCCAAGCACGTATTCGATGAAATGTCTCACTTCTTTACTGTGTATAAGCAGCTCGAAGGCAAGGATACTGTCATCGACGATGTCCGCGATGCAGCTGCAGCCAAGCAGATAGTGCAGAACTGTATCGACAGCTATGTCGAGAAATTCTGCCGCTGAGCAGTAATTATATGCCTTGAAGCCGACCTCCTTTTCGGGAGGCCGGCTTTTTTGTGCGAACATTCTGTTTGTTAATTGTGAATATAATTGCTTTTGCGTTAATAAAAAATTTATAAACATTTGTTTCAGACCACCTCTGTAATAATTAAATCTGATAACAAAATATTTTTGTAATCTTTTTGCCACTGTTTCGGCAAGCAAATTTGTGATATTGTTCATTGAATCTTGCCGGTTAAAAAAATATTGAAAGAATTGTGGATTTTTTTTATAATAATAGTTGACCTATACAAGATATTGTGGTATAATATTTGTACTGATTGAAATTCGGAATACTTTGGGATCTGCTCCCGACAAGCTTTCCAAAATACTTCCGTTTGATTCGGTAAGACAGGATTTTCGTTCATAAATTACAAAACGGTTACTTGATTTCGACTGTTTGTTACAAAACTTGCCCTCTCATCATTCTCTTCTTTTATCGTTTTTGGGGCAGGAAGCAATAATTTAGCGAAAAAACACTGTTTTTCCTGTTGCAATTTCCTGATTTGTGGTGTATAATGATAGCAAGGTGGCAAAAAGTGCAAAAAAGTGGTGAAAGTTCCCTGAACTGATCCAAACTAAGCACAGTTGACCGCCAAGATCGTTTGCTGCAAGTCGGGAGGTGAACATTTTGTCTGAAAACGAGCATAACGCTTATACCCTGAAAGGTACATACTATCAGTCTATGGACGTTAAGGGAAGAATGACTTTCCCTGCAAAGCTCCGTGAGATCATAGGCGAAAAGTTCATCGTGACGAGAGGCAGCGACGGTTGCCTGTTCGTGTATTCGACCGAGGACTTTGAACGCAGAGCCGAGAAGATCAAAAACCTGCCTATGTCGCAGGCAAGAAACTTCCAGCGCGTCTTCATGGCAAATGCAAGCGAGGTCGAGGCGGACAAGCAGGGAAGGATCCTTATCCCGCCCGCCCTCAGAGCTATGGCTAATCTCGATAAGGAGATAGTCGTGACAGGTGTTTCGGACAGATGTGAGATCTGGGACAAGCAGACTTGGGAGAACTTCAATAACAGTGTCGATCTCGGCGCTCTTATGGATGCTCTGGAGGGACTTGATTTTTAAGTGGAGTTTCGTCACTATTCCGTCATGCTCAACGAGTGTTTGGACGGCCTCGATATAAGACCCGACGGCGTGTACATCGACGGTACCGCAGGCGGAGCGGGTCACTCTAAACAGATCGCTCTGAGACTTGATCCCGATAAGGGAAAGCTTATAGCTCTCGACCGTGATCCCGAAGCAGTCGCCGTGGCAGGGGAGAGACTGAAAGACCTTCCTGCTCAGGTGATAAAAGCTAATTATTCCGAGATGCGCTCAGTGCTGAATGACCTCGGCATAAGCGGCGCGGACGGTATCCTTTTAGATCTCGGCGTTTCAAGCTATCAGCTCGATAACGGCGAAAGAGGATTTTCTTATCATCAGGACGCTGCTCTCGATATGAGAATGAGCAGTGAGGGAATATCCGCTAAGGATATCGTCAATGAGTACAGCGAAGAGCAGCTCGCTAAGATCATCTTTGAATACGGCGAGGAGAAGTTCGCAAGAAGTATCGCCGCAGGGATAGTCAAAGCAAGAGAGCAGGCTCCTGTTGAAACTACTTTTGAACTTGCCGAGATAATCAAATCCTCTGTACCCCAGAAGGTCAGACGTGAGAAAAATCCCTGCAAGAAAACATTTCAGGCTATAAGGATCGCTGTGAACGATGAACTCGGACATCTCGATAAAGCCCTCGATGAAGCTTTCGAGTGCCTTAACATCGGCGGCAGGCTTGCAATAATAACTTTCCATTCCCTCGAGGACAGGCTCGTTAAACAGAGATTTGCAACATTCGCAACAGGATGTACCTGTCCCCCTCAGTTTCCCGTCTGCGTGTGCGGAAAGAAACCGAGAGGAAAACTCATAACACGTAAACCCATAGAGCCTTCGGCTGCGGAACTCGAAGAAAACAACCGCAGCAGGAGCGCAAAGCTCAGGATCATCGAAAGGATCCGCTAAAGGACGAAAGGTATTCAGTTTTAGGTTGGTGATAAGCATGGCAGAGATCAGAGAACATAATCTTGCTTATGATTACAATATATACGAAGAAGCCGAGCAGAGCGAAGCTATGCACGAAAGCGGTGCAGAGGACAAAATGCCTGTACCTGCCCACAGATATAAGACTGCGAGCGTTATCAGGGTGCTTGCTGTATGTATCGCTGTTTTTGGCGTGTGCTGTTATATGATCTACGGTAAAGTCGAGCTTACAGGTCTCTATTCTCAGCAGACCAAACTCGAAAATGAGCTTGCACGCCTTACCGATGAGAACGTCAGCCTTGAATCCGAGCTCGCTCAGAAAACAGGTCTTACAAAGGTCGAGAATTATGCCGAGAACAGACTCGGACTTAAAAAGCTCGATAAATCACAGATAGAATTCATAGAAGTGCCGAAACGCCAGATCACAGAGGCGGCTCCCGTCGATGAGGGCAACCTCTTCGTCAAACTGAAGAACTGGTTCAACGGCGTTTTGGAATATATCGGCGCCAAATAGAATAAATTTTAGTGGATGACGCTTATCTGTTATCCGCTTTTACGGAAAGCTATGGACAAATATGTGCTTAGCTTTCTTGTTCTATTATTTTTCGGATACTTGACGCCGTTTCTGAGAGGTATTTTCAATGACAGATTCACCGAATAAGATAATGAAAAACAGATTGAATATATATGTCTCCGTGCTGGTCCTTATTCTTGCGGGATATATAATCATCCATCTGTTCACGGTCTCCGTTACGGAGAATTCAAAATGGCAGGAGTACGCTAATTCTCAGCAGGTGCGAAGCACTGTGATCCCCGCATCGAGAGGTACTATCTACGATGCCAACGGTCAGGTGCTTGCACAGAGCGCCACGGTCTATACCGTGTATGTCGATCCTGTCATGCTGTGGGACGATTACCTCGATAAGCGCGACCAGAGGATCAAAGAACTCGAACAGCTTATCAAAGATGAACGCAGCAGTTCCAAACGCGAAGCGTATCAGCAGAAACTTGCATCCGCCAAAACCACTTATCAGACTTTCTCGGATCTCACTTCTTTCATATCCAAGACGCTTGAGGTCTCCGAAGAGACTGTGGTGAACAAGTGCAATAACAAGAAATCAAGATATGAGATAATCAAAAAGAACGTCGAAAAGACCACCGCAAAAGTCATTGAAGATTATCTTACCGATAATGATCTCGACGGCATCAGATGCGAACCTTCGTCAAAACGTTTCTATCCGCAGGGAGCCCTTGCTTCCAATGTCCTCGGCCATCTGAATTATGACGGTGACGGAATCTACGGAATAGAAGCTTACTACGATAACGAACTCAGCGGTGTGGACGGAAGAGTTATCGCCGCAACAGCACGCGACGGTACAGCCATCCCCTACAGATACAATCAGTCGTATGACGCCCAGGACGGTAACTCTCTGGTGCTCAATATCGACGTCAATATCCAGTATCAGCTTGAAAAAGCACTGGCAAAAGCAGTCGAAAAAACAAATCCCCATGACCGTGCCTGCGGTATAATCATGAACCCAAAAACAGGCGCGATCCTCGCAATGGCAACAAACTACAGCTACGATCCGAATAACCCTGCCGATATCAATGACCCTAAGGCAGCAGAGCTTATGAAGACCCTTTCTCCGGATTCGGCGGATTATAAAAAACTCCAGTCCGATACCTGGAATACCCAGTGGAAGAATAAAGCTATCGCTGAACTCTATAACCCCGGATCGGTATTCAAGGTTATCACAGGTTCTTCGGCACTGGAGGAAAAAGCTATCACCCTTGAAGATAAGTTCTCCTGCAATACGGTCATCAAGATCGCTACTGAGCAGTTCCATTGCTGGTCTTTCAAGGATCACGGTATGCAGAACCTCTCCACCGCAATGACTCACTCCTGCAACCCCGCTTTCGTCCAGATCGGACAAAGGCTCGGCATCGATGGATTCTATAAGTATTTCAAAGCCTATGGCTTTACCGAGAAAACAGGTATCGACCTCCCCGGTGAAAGCGACCCCTATGTCCATAAGCAGGAAAATATGTCCATCGTTGATCTCGCAGCCAGCAGCTTCGGTCAGTCGAACAAGATAACTCCCATCCAGATGATAACTGCTTATTCCGCCTGCATCAACGGCGGATACCTCGTTACTCCGCAGGTGGTCGATAAAGTGCTCGATTCAAAGGGCAACGTCATCGTGGATAACGAACCGGTTATAAAGCGTCAGGTCATCTCTTCTGAGGTCTCGGCAGAGATGAGGGCAATACTCGAAAATGTCGTCAATACCGAGCAGGGAAGCAACTGCTATATCAAGGGCTACCGCATAGGCGGAAAGTCGGGTACTTCCCAGAAACTCGATGAGGACCCCACGGGTAATACTTACGTTGCATCCTATTGCGCATTCGCTCCCGCCGATGATCCCGAGATCGTTATGCTGGTCATGATAGATCACCCCACAGGCGGAGAATATTACGGATCCATGCTCGCAGCACCTGTCTGCGTTGAAGTCTTCTCGGAAGTCCTCCCTTATCTCGGATACTTCCCCCAGTACAGCGAGAAGGAGCTTTCCGAGCTTAAAGTCACCGTGCCGAACCTTGAGTTCACTCCCGCTTCCGATGCAGAGAAGACCCTTTCCGAGCTTGGCCTCAAGGTCAATAAGATCGGTTCGGGTACCGCAGTCTATAAGCAGGTGCCCTCTGCAGTTACGGTGGAGAAGGGCAGCACAGTTGTCCTCTATACCGATCAGAACTATTCGGTGCAGATGGCTCAGGTGCCCGACTTGAAGGGACTTACGAGAGAAGAAGCGCGTAAGATCCTGGCAGAAAAGGGGCTGAACCTATCACCCCAGGGAAGTGCTTCGGATACCGAAGATGCGGTTGCATCAACGGATCAGAGCTGCGCCGCAAATACGCAGGTGCCGCTCGGAACAGCAGTTACGGTAACATTTGTATCGAAAAATGTAGGATCACAGTAATGTGACTTCGTATTGACGGAATACCAAGAGAGAAGGAATGATTATGAAGCTTTACGATCTTCTGAACGGCATTGTTGAAACATCTCTGCCTGATCGTGAGATAACCGATATCACATCCGATACCCGCAAGGAGCTTCCTTCGGGATTCGTCTTCGTGTGTATAAAGGGAAATACCTTTGACGGCCATTCGGCAGCTGCCGATATGCTCAAAAAAGGAGCTTCCGTTATTATCGCCGAGCATGACCTCGGCATAAAGGATCAGATCATTGTCAGCGACACAAGAGCACTCTATCCCGTGCTCTGCGCAAGATATTTCGGAGATCCCCAGAAGCAGCTTTCGCTTATCGGCGTTACAGGCACCAACGGCAAGACCACTATCACCACGGTCATCAAGAAGATCCTTGATTCTTTCGGTAAGAAAGTCGGCCTCATCGGTACCTGCCAGAACGAGATCTGTGATAAGATCGTCCCTACCACACGCACTACCCCCGAACCCTATGAGCTCTTTGAGCTTTTCAGAAAAATGGTGGATGCAGGCTGTGAGTATGTCGCTATGGAAGCATCATCTCAGGGACTTGAACAGAAGAGACTCGGCCCCTGTGAGTTCAAGGTGGGTATCTTTACCAATCTTACCCAGGATCACCTTGATGTTCACGGCAATATGGAAAACTATTACCAGGCAAAGAAGATCATGTTCGATATGACTGCTCAGGCTATAATCAATATCGATGACTTCTACGGCAGACGTTATCTCGAAGAGATCAACTGCCCGAGGAATACATATTCCGCAGAGAAAAAAGCAGATTTCTACGCCGAGGATATCCTTCTCTCGGCAAGCGGTGTCAAGTATGTTTACTGCGACGGAAACACTAAGCATAATGTTGATTTCAAAATGCCCGGAGTATTCAACGTTTCAAATTCTCTCGCTGTTATCTCCTGCCTCGAGACTCTCGGCTTCAAAGCAGGCGATGTCATCAGCCGCCTTAATAAACTGCAGGGCGTAAGGGGCAGAGCAGAGGTAGTCCCCACGGGCAAAGACTTTACTGTCATTTGTGATTACGCACATACTCCCGATGCTCTGTCGAATGTGCTTTCCGCTATCAAGAACAGCTCTACCGGTAAGGTAAAATGTCTGTTCGGCTGCGGAGGAAACCGCGATGCGACCAAGCGTCCCCTTATGGCAGCGGCCGCTGCCGACAACAGCGATTTTCTGATCGTTACCTCGGATAATCCGAGAAATGAAGATCCCGAAGATATCATATCCGATATCCTCAAGGGTCTCGAAGGTAAGAATACCCCCTATATCAAGATCACCGACCGCCGCGAAGCTATAAACTGGGCTGTCAAGAACGCCGAAAAGAACGATATCATCGTTCTCGCCGGCAAGGGTCACGAGGATTATCAGATCCTCGCAGGCGGCGTGAAGATACACTTCGATGAACGTGAGGTAGTCGCAGAGGCACTCGCTCAGTGCTGATGTACCCTCATAACCTGTAGATCAAGGAGAAACCGTTATGGAAAAAATGAGTCTGGCTGAGATCGTTTCGGCTGTGGACGGCAGCTTCGGATATCCCTCCGATGCGCTTGTGGAAGATGTCTCTACCGATACGAGATGTATCACCCAAAACTCTGTCTTTGTTGCGCTTAAAGGCGAAAACTTCGACGGCCATGATTTCGCAGCCAAGGCTATGGAATCGGGTGCGCTCGCAGTTATTACCGAAAGACCCGTTGAGGGTGCCAAGTGCATAGTGGTTGATTCCACTGCAAAGGCTCTGCTCGACCTCGCTCATTACTACAGGATGAAATTCAGTATTCCCCTCGTAGGTATAACAGGAAGCGTCGGCAAGACTACCACCAAGGATATGATCGCCTGTGTCCTCGCAAGGAAGTTCAAAACTCTGAAGACAGCAGGCAATCATAACAATGAAGTCGGTATGCCCAAGACGCTCCTCGAACTCGATAACAGCTACGAAGCAGCAGTCATCGAAATGGGTATGAACCATGCAGGAGAAATGTCAAGACTTTCTACCTGTTCTGCTCCGAACTGCTGCGTTATAACAAATATCGGCGTTTCGCATATCGAAAATCTCGGTTCCCAGGAGAATATCCTCCGCGCCAAGATGGAGATCCTTGACGGTGCTTCTCCCGATGCTCCGCTGATCCTCTGCCGTGACGATAAGTTCCTTTCCACAGTCGATACCCACGGTTCACGCAGGATCATCTATTATTCGGTCAAGAAGAAAGACTGCGATGTGTATGCCTCTAACATCACCGCCGCGGATAACTGCGTCAGCTTTACCGTCAATTATCAGGGGGCGAAGTATCCTGCCGTTGTGAACCTGCTCGGTTCGCATAACGTCAAAAATGCTCTTGCAGCTTTCTGCGTAGGCGTTACCCTTGGCATCGATCCTGCCGAATGTGTGGCAGGTATAGCCGATTTCAGACCCGAAGGCCTGAGACAGAATATCAGCCGAAAGAACGGCATTACGCTTATTGTCGATTGCTATAATGCTGCTCCCGATTCAATGAAAGCCGCTCTTTCTGTGCTTTCTCAGGTGGATGTGCCCGAGGGCGGAAGACGCTTCTGTGTACTTGCAGATATGCTGGAACTCGGTAAGAATGCGAAGACTTATCATAAAAATGTCGGAGAGAATGTCGTCGCGTCAAAAGCCGATCAGCTCCTTTGCTTCGGAGAGAATTCGGTCTACTATATCGAGGGAGCCACTAAAAAAGGCTTCTCCGCCGATTGTTGCAAGCATTTTAATTCCCGTGATGAGCTTGCCGCTTACCTCAAATCACAGCTCAAAGAAAATGATGCCGTGCTGTTTAAAGGCAGCCGCGGTATGAAACTCGAAGAGGTCGTTGAAAGCCTTGGATGACCTGCTTCGCTCAACTTTAGAGATCTCTGTATTGCTGCTGCTTGAGATAGCAGCAGTATTTTTGCTCGGGCTTATCTTTATCCCCCTGCTCATATCCAAAAAGACAGGCAGGCTCGATTGGAAGCTTGGCGCAAGATTTAAAGCCGATGGCTCCGAACCTTCAATGGGCGGACTGGTCGCAGCAATAGCTTTTTCGGTCTGCTTCTTTCCGCTGGCTTTCAGAGCGCAGCTCTCATCAAGCTCAAATAATCAGGACACAAGATGGGGCCTTGCAGCCGCAGGAATATTTGCTGTATTTGTGATGCTGGTCGGACTTTGTGAGGACAGACTCAAGCAGTTTCTCGCAAGACCGGCAGGTGTAAAACCTCTGTTCAAACAGCTTCTCTTGTATGCGATGTGCCTCTCGCTGCTGATATTCCTCTCGGTGACCACACGCGCAAGCACCGAAGTTCTGCTCCCGTTCAGACTGGGTTTCATCGAGTTCGATATCCTGTATTATCCGCTTGTGGCTCTCGCCATGACGCTCTCGATAAATGTGTTCAAGCTCCATTTCTGTCTGGGCAGCGATACAAGATGTTCTGTCGGAGGCCTTGTTGAAGCCGACGGCGCTGTATCTCTTCTGAGCATAAGCTTTTGTTCACAGATATGCTCGCTCAAAGGTGCAGGCATCATAGCTTCCTGTGGCGCAGCCTGCTGTATAGGTATGCTCATCTGGACATTTGCTCCCTCAAAACTTATTTCGGGCGAGTCGGGTTCTATGTTCATCGGAGCATTGTTTGCTGCTTCGACAGTTGCTTCAAAACTTGAATTGCTGCTTCTTTTCGCAGCTCTTCCTCAGACAGTCGATGCTGTCGCTTCGGCTGTGCATTTCATAAAGTTCAAACGCAAAAAAGTAAAGAATGAAATAAAAGAAAATGAAACATCCAAACAGTCGCTCTGTATGCTCCTGCGTGACAGGGGATTCAGCGACAGGTTGATAATCATATCGTTTATGATCCTGGGTACGATCGGCGCAGTGCTTTCTATGATCTTTGCCGTCTATTCAAGATCGTTCCTGATGATCCGTTAAGGAGGTCACTTCAATTGGCAGAATATCCAATGACCGACGCCGAGGCTGTTCAGCCCGACGCCGTACCGTCAAGGAAGAAAAAACAGAATAAAAAAGTTGCTCAGGCAAGAAAGAGACTGAATTTCAAATTCATCCGCACCGAGATCGATAAGCCTTTCTGCTTCCTCGTATTTTCGCTTCTTGTGTTCGGAATAATTATGATGTTCTCGGCAAGTTATGCCAGATCATATGCCGAACTCGGTGACGGTTATTTCTATGTCCGCAAGCAGATCGTTTCCGCTGCGATCGGTCTTGTCCTGATGTTCTTTGCTTCATTCCTTGATTATCATTTCTTCCAGAATACTGTCATCGCACATCTCGCGTTCTGGGGAACGTGGATCCTGACGCTTGTTACTTCGTTCATCGGCGTCTCAACTGCCGATGCTACAAGATGGCTTGATATCGGCGGATTCCAGCTCCAGCCCTCCGAGCTTATGAAAGTCGGATTTATAATAATATTCGCCTATATTATGGCAGTAAATTTTCCGAGTTTCCATAACTGGAAATACTCGACCCTGCCTTTTGCAATCATTCTCGGACTCGTTGCCGGTGTCCTTGTCCTGCAAAGACATATGTCCGCTATAGTCCTCATCGGTTCCATCGGCGTGACGATGATGTTTGTAAGCGGTATGCCTAAAAAGCATTTCTTTATTTTTATCGGTATTGCTGCCGCACTCGGCGGATGTTATCTTGCTTATAAGATTTTCGGCGGCGGCGGATTCGGCTATATCACTGACCGTATCCAGTCATGGCGCGATCCTCTCTCAGACCCGAGAGATACTACCCTCCAGACCTATAACTCCCTTATCGCAATAGGTTCGGGCGGTATATTCGGCCTCGGCTTCGGCGAGTCAAGACAGAAATATCTCTATCTCCCCGAGTCCCAGAACGACTTCGTGTTCTCGATAGTCTGCGAGGAACTTGGCTTTGTCGGTGCTGTTGTCGTTATACTTCTCTTTGTTATGTTCATACTCCGCGGTTTCTATATCGCTACCCACGCAAAAGACCGTTTCGGTATGCTCATGGCTACGGGCATCACAATTCAGATCGGCGTCCAGGCATTGCTGAATATCGCTGTTGCCAGCAACGCTTTCCCGAATACAGGTATCTCCCTCCCGTTTTTCAGCTACGGAGGTACCGCACTTCTTATTCAGCTTGCCGAAATGGGCATCCTGCTGAGTATATCACGGCAGTCCAAAACTAATAAGTAAATGATATTCGCAGTTCATAAAATATGAATTGAATTTTTTAAGTTTTTATTATATAATTAAGTCAGGAGAGATCATAATGCTCAAGGTCTTACTTGCAGGCGGCGGCACCGCAGGTCATATTAATCCGGCCCTCGCTATCGCCGAAATAATCAAAAAGCATCATCCCGATGCCGAGTTCTGCTTCGCAGGCAATCCCGATAAACTCGAAGCCAAGCTCGTTCCGCAGGCAGGTTATAGATTCGAGCCTTTTAAGATCGAAGGCATCCAGCGCCATATCAGCGCCGAAAATGTCAAGAGAAATATAAAGGCGATGCATTATCTCATCCATTCCGGTAAACGTGCAAAACAGATAATCAGAGATTTCAAGCCCGACCTTGTCATAGGTACGGGCGGTTATGTCTCGGGACCTATCGTCAGAAAAGCCGCTCAGCTCGGCGTGAAGACCGCTATCCATGAGGCAAATGCTTTTGCCGGCGTTACTACCAAGCTGCTCAGTAAAAAAGTCGATAAGATCATGCTTACCGTCAAGGAAACCAAGAACCTCGACCAGGCCGTAATGAGTAAGGCAGTCGTAACAGGCCTGCCTGTAAGAAGTGCTTTCTCAAGAAAATCCAAAGCGGAGGCGAGAAAAGAACTCGGCTTTTCGGACAGCGATATCGTTATACTTTCCGCAGGCGGCAGCCTCGGCTCAAAAACCATTAATGAGAACGTTATGCGCCTCTTCAAGTGGTATAAGCAGACCGACAGCCGTATCTGCCATATCCATTCATACGGTACCTATAAGGACTATGCCGATTTTGCAGACCGCCTCAGAGCCGAAGGCATAAATGTCGGCGAGGATAAAAGGTATATCGTCAGCGAGTATGTGAATATGCCACTCGCCCTCGCAGCCTGCGATCTCGTTATCTCACGCTGCGGCGCAAGCACATTGACCGAACTCGAAGCAGTGGGCAGAGGTTCGATACTTATCCCTTCACCTATGGTGGCAGAGAACCATCAGTACCATAATGGCATGGTTCTCCAGAATGCAGGAGCAGGTTTCGTCTATGAGGAAAAAGACCTTACCGATACCACTGTGGTGGATAAAGTCGCTGAACTCACAGCCGATCCCGATCGTATGCAGGAACTCTCAAAAAATGCTGCGTCCCTTTTCATAACAGATACAGATGACAGGATATATGAGACTTTGAGACCTCTGATAGAAAAACAGTAAAGGAGTTATCTATGTCCAAGAAAAAGGAAACTATGGATTCCATAAGTCTCCCCGATAAAGATAAAATAAATACTCTCGACGGCGGCTTCGTTGGCAGCAGAAGAGTTTACAAAGAAAGAGGAATAACAGATTTCACCAATGCTGTTAAAGCTGATTTCTCGGAAGCGGCTCCTGTAAAAGTTCCCGAGAGATCCGAGCCGAAAAAAGAACTCGATGAGTTGGACAAAATGATCGAGGAGCGGAAAAAAGCAGCCGAGGAAAGCGCTAAAACCCCTAAGAAGAAAAAAGGCATCAAGGTGGGTAAGCGTTATGTCCCTCGCTGGCTTATCAGAAGGATCGTAATAATTTGCGTCGTGACCATGTTTGTCCTGATAACTTTCTTTCCGCCTTTCGTGTTCTCCACCGATGAGGGCGAGTGCCTTAACATCAATGTCCTCGACGGAAAGAGCATCCCTAAGCTGAAAGAAGACGTCCTCGCAAACTGGACTGTCTATAATATCGATAATCTCTCGACCGAGAAAGCAAGCAATTACAGAGTATGTACCGTAAAGCTCGATATCAAGAACTTTACCCCGTATTCCATAGAAATACCAAGCTTCAAGATCGTCAGCTGTGACCCGATGTACAGGGATAAATTCATCGCAGCAAGGATCGTGGGCGGAACTGCCGAGATCGGTATGTTCAGCGTCAAGACCATAACAGTCGAAGTGCTGCTCAATGTGGTCGAGATCAATGAGGATCAGTTCGATGAGGCTATGACAAGCCTTATCCTCAGGACAAAGAGTATGAAGAAAAAACTGGGCCCTGTTCCGATACCTGTGGCACCTGCCTATGTCTTCGTGTCCGATGCTCTTGAGTACAGGCTCTGATCTGTAAAGACAGTACGCTTTGCAGAGCGTTGCACCGAAAACAGATCTTATAGAATCAAATATCACTTGACGGCTCTCTTTTGCATAGTATGAGAAGTAAGCTTTACTTTTGCAAAGGAGAGATCGCTATGCAAAAATTTATCGTGGAGGGCGAAAAACGTCTCAGCGGTGAGCTGAAGATCCAGGGCGCAAAAAACAGTGCGCTCCCGCTGCTCGCAGCCTGCCTGCTCACAAAGAATGAGTGTACATTGAAAAACTGTCCCGCCCTGAGCGATGTATATACTTCGTGCAGGATACTCGGCAGCCTCGGCTGTGAGTGCCGTGCCGAAGGCAGTACCGTTACGGTCAGAGCTTCGGATCCCTGCGGCTGCTGCGTCCCCGATGATCTTATGCGCGAGATGCGCTCTTCTATAGTGTTTCTCGGCCCCGCACTCAGCAGAACAGGGGAGTGCATACTCTCTTTTCCCGGAGGCTGTGAACTCGGACCGAGACCCATAGATATGCACCTTGCGGCTCTCCGCCGTATGGGTGCCGAGATAACCGAAAAACACGGTATGCTGTGCTGCCGTACCAACGGAAGACTGAAAGGCACCGAGATCTCGCTGCCGTTTCCTTCTGTCGGTGCAACAGAGAATGTTATCCTCGCCGCCGTCCTTGCGGACGGTACAACAGTGCTTAAAAATGCCGCAAGAGAACCCGAGATAATCGACCTTGCAGCGTTTCTGAATAAGTGCGGTGCAAGGATAAAAGGTGCAGGCAGCGATATCGTTGTCATAGAAGGTACCGCTGAGATCGGTGGCTGTGAGTATGATGTCATGCCCGACAGGATAGTCGTGGCTACCATGCTTGCCGCTGTTGCTGCCGCAGGCGGTGAAATATCCCTCATCGGCGCCGACCGTAAAACAGTTGACGCTGTGATCCCCGTGTTTGAACAAATGGGCTGCGGCGTGTATTCCTGTTCCGACAGATTGTTTGCCGCCTGTAACAGACCGCTCAGAGCAGTGGGTACTGTCAGAACTATGCCCTATCCCGGGTTTCCTACGGATGCCCAGGCTCCCGTTATGGCAGCCCTCGCCAAAGCCGAGGGAACAAGCGTCATAGTGGAGAATATATTTGAGAACCGATATAGCCACGCAGGAGAACTCCTGCGTATGGGCGCGGATATCAGAACCGAGGGCAAAGTCGCCGTCATAAGAGGTGTTAAAAAACTCTATGGCGCAAAGGTCAGGGCAGCAGACCTCAGAGGAGGCGCAGCTCTCACCGTGGCAGCACTTGCCGCCGAAGGTACTACCGAGATAAGCGGTGTGAAGTTTATTGACAGAGGATATGAAACTCTCGAAAAACAACTCGCATCCCTCGGTGCATCAATCAAAAGAGAAACGATCAAGTAAAGGACTACCGATATGAAGGACATTGTAAAAAGTCAGACGAATGACGAATACAAGTTTATAAACGGTAAAAAAGTCAAGGTCAGCAGACGTAAACGCCGCAGTAATGTTATGACCTACAGCGCACTCACCGTTGCCGCATTTACCGTTATAGGTCTTATCGTGTGCCTTTGCTTTCTTTTTGACCTCAAAGAAGTTACCATCAACGGAGTTACCCTCTATACCAACGAACAGATACTCGCAGTCGGAGGCGTGACCAAAGGATCTAACCTTATCCGTACCAATACCGATATAATCGAACAGCGGCTGCTCGATACGCTGCCTTATGTCGAGGAAGTCTCTGTTAAAAAGGACTACCCGAATTCTCTTATTATCGAGATCAAAGAAGCAGAGAAGTGCGCGGAGATAGAAAACGCAGGCAGATATTGCATACTTTCACGAAAAGGCAATGTCCTTGAGGTCGATAACCCCAACCGCGATACCTCACTGCCACTCGTTATAGGCTTTGATATCAAAGAACCCAAAGCCAATTACCCCGTGGAGTCAAATGATGCAGGTAAAGCCAAAGTCCTTATGCAGATGATCGGCGATATTGAAAAAAGCGGCCTCGATAAGATCGGTGAGATTAATATCACTAACCGTACAGACCTCTATCTTAAATATGACGGACGTATCGACATCCAGCTCGGAAGCTCCCTTGATATGGAGTATAAGCTCGAAAGCGTCAAGGCTGTTATAGATAACAAACTGATCGATGGATATGAGGGACTCCTCAGATATAACGGAGCTAACAGCGGTATTTCAGCTATCCCGAAAGCCGCCCTCACTACGAGAAGACCCGAACAGGTGGCCCCCGAAGCTCAGCCCGGAGAATCAGTAACAACAACTTCTCCCGCACAGCCTCAGGATCAGACTACCACAACTCAGCCGGGTCAGTATACAGGTTGGCAGTGATCTGATAATTCAAACGATTAATATGTGCATAGTGCACAATCATATTGCTGTCGAAAAGAGTAAAATTTACGTATGATGAAAATTTGGACATAGCTTCATTTTGATGCTTTACTTTTTTAACTGTTTGTGATAGAATAATACTGTATCTATATTATATGGGCATTTTGTGCCTTTTTTTGGACAAATACCATAAATAAGGAATTGAAATTTCGTATAGAGATCAAATACATAGGAGGAAACAGATTATGTCTTATGAGTATGTTGAAGCACCTGTTGAAGGAGCAAGAATCAAGGTCATCGGTGTAGGCGGCGGCGGCGGAAACGCTCTTAACTGTATTGCCAGCCAGGGTATCTCCGGTAACGTTGATTATATCGCTATAAATACCGATATCCAGGCACTCAAGGGCTCAAAGGCTACCGAGAAGATCCAGATCGGTGCTAAGCTCACCCACGGCCTCGGCGCAGGCGCAAAGCCCGAGATCGGTGAGGCAGCCGCTCAGGAGAGCAAGGACGAGATCGCCGAAGTCATCAAGGATGCCGATATGGTGTTTATCACCGCAGGTATGGGCGGCGGTACAGGTACAGGCGCTGCTCCCGTGGTAGCTGAGATCGCTCAGGAGATGGATAAGCTTACTATCGCAGTAGTTACCAAGCCTTTCAAGTTCGAGCTTCCCAAGAAGATGGAAAAGGCCGAGAAGGGTATCGCAGCTCTGCTCCAGCATGTTGACGCACTCATCGTTATCCCTAACCAGAACCTTCTTACCAACGGTCAGAAGCTCACAATGCGTCAGAGCTATGCTCTCGCAGATGAAGTGCTCAAGAACGATGTTATCTCTATCGCAGAGATCATCACAAGACATGACGAGATCAATATAGACTTCGCTGATATCACCACTATCATCAAGAACGCCGGCTTCGCTCATATGGCTAAGGGCCACGGCACAGGTAAGGATAAGGTACAGGAAGTCGTTTCTCAGGTTGTTGCAAGCGATCTGCTCGAGACTTCTATCAAGGGCGCAAAGAGACTGCTCGTAAATATCACAATGAGCGAGGATATCGTTGTTGACGAGATCGATGAACTCACAGCTGCTATCACAGAGGCTGTCGACGAGGACGCTGAGATCATCTTCGGTAACGGCTATGATCCCGATGCTACCGATGAGGTTTATGTAACCGTTATCGCAGCAGATTTTGACGGCGCAGCTCAGGCAGCAGATAATGCAAAGAAAGCTGCTTTCTCTTCTACATATAAGCCTGCATCCGGCGATTCCGATGCTAAGGCAGATGCAGATGCAAGACATAAGGCAGGCGTCAAGGCAGCCGATAACCCCGACTATTACGACGATATTTTCAATATCTTCAAAACTAAGTGATTACCGTAAAAAAGGACGGGCATTATGTTCGTCCTTTTGATTTCTTTTTTCTGTAACTACCATTGATCTTAACACGAAAATATTGATATGTATTTTGTACAAAAACAGCAGTCGGTTTTTGTCATTATATATGAAGTTTTGGAAATCATTTTTTTATATGTTGAAATAAAAACCAAAACATTGTATAATATAGTTATACTATTATCTACGGAGGTAATGTAATATGGCAAATAATGGATTTTTAAGAACAGTCCGTATGGGTGGATTCGATAAGTCGGACGTTCTTGCATATGTTGACGATCTTAACTCCAAGATCTATAACCTTGAACAGAAAGTCAGCGAGCAGAATGAGACCATCGAGCGTCTTGAAAAAGACGGCGGAAATAATAATTCCGATTTCGAGGGTAAGGCTGAACTCGAGAAAAAGGTCGAGGATGCTAAGAACAGAGTCGCTGAGCTTATGGCTTCTACCGACTCTATGAAAATGCAGATCGCCGATTACGAGCAGCAGGTTTCTGAAAAGGATGCCGAGATCGAGCGCCAGAAGAACGAGATCGAGGATCTTAAAGAAAAGCTCCAGCAGGCTGAACAGAACGCAAGTACAGCTTCCGCTTCCGCTGCTCCCGCTTTCGACCTCGGCTCTGTATTCATCGAGGCTCAGAATACCGCTAATAAGGTAGTTACCGAGGCTAAGAAGGCTGCTAAGCAGATGACTGATGAGGCTGAGGCTCAGGCTAACCAGATCATCGATGATGCTAACGCTCAGGCTGAAACTACCGTTACAAGTGCTCAGTCCGAGGCTACAAGAACCCTCGAGACCGCTAAGGCTAGCGCAGCTACTATGGTCGCTACCGCTCAGGCAGAGGCAGAGGCTATGACTTCCAACGCTAAGGCTGAGGCTGATGCTACTACTTCCAACGCTGAAGCTCAGGCTAAGAAACTCATCGATGACGCTACCGCTGAGGCAGGTATCATCAGATCCAGATCTGCTGATCTCAGAGCTTCCGTTAAACAGGAGTATTCCACTCTTAATGAGAATATCACTCAGGTCATCTCTTCTCTTAATGACCTCTTCGGCGCAAGCATCGGCTCCGCTAATAAGGCAAGAGATCTTATCGACGAGGGTCTCGACCTCGTTCATGATGACTGATGCCGCTTCTTGAGATCAATGCCTCCGAACTCAAAGCACGAGCAGGAGAGCTGAAATGCGGCGATAAGATATTGGTCACGGGTGTGGTTTATACCTCACGCGATGCCGCCCATAAGCGTATAATGGCTCTTATAGAGCAGGGCGGTCAGCTTCCGTATCCTATCGAAAATGCTGTTATCTATTATGCAGGTCCTACTCCTGCTCCCGAGGGTAAACCTATCGGTTCCTGCGGCCCCACTACTTCGGGCAGAATGGACAGATTTGCTCCTAAGCTCCTCGATATGGGACTCGGCGCTATGATAGGTAAGGGCGAGCGTTCAAAAGAAGTCAGAGACGCTATCGTCCGTAATAAAGCCGTATATCTCTGCGCCGTGGGCGGTGCAGGCGCATTGGCTTGTAATTGTATAAAAAGCTGCGAGGTCATTGCTTTTGAAGACCTCGGTTGCGAATCCGTTAAACGGCTTTATGTTGAAAAGTTTCCTCTTATAGTAGCAAACGATTGCTTCGGCGGCGATATTTTTGAGCGCGGCCGTGCGCAGTACGCTGATTTATAGAATTGTGAAGGCTTGAACAGAGAGCGTTTTAATGCGTTCTCTGTTTCTGTTTATTCGTCAAAATAACTATTATACGCGCTTTGAATATGTGGAATGATACAAATATTTCCGCACTATTAATATTATTTGAAATAATGCTTGACTTTATTAATTATTAATGGTATTATATACTTACATCATGGGCGAATGGTGGGTTGTTTGTGAAGAACGCTGGTGATAAATCAATCGAAAAACTGTCCGATGAGAAACTTGTCGAGCTGTGCAGAGAAGATAAAGTCTCTGCTGCCGATGAACTTATCAGACGGTTTGCACCATCAGTTTTCAAACGTGCAGCTTCCTATTCCGCTTCTATAAGTGAGGATCTCGCTCAGGAAGGCTTCCTTGCTCTTCTCGATGCAGTGAGAAGCTATTCTCCCGACAGAGGCGCTTCTTTTTCGACTTTTGCCCAGTTGTGTATAAGAAACCGTATGATAAATGTCTGCAAGCGTGTTCTTAACGATTGTGATGAACTCTCCGAGGATCTTGATCGCCCTGATGATCCCGCAGGTATACCGGAGAATATCGTTGTACAGCAGTCAAGCGTCGATGAGCTCTACAGTATGCTCAACAGTGAGCTCAGTAAGCTCGAACTTAAAGTGCTCAGATATTATGTCGCGGGTCTCCCTTATTCCGAAATAGCCGATAAACTCGGCGTCACCAAAAAAACAGTCGATAATGCCGTGCAGAGAATGAGAAAAAAAGTCAGAGATCTGCTCGGATGATATCATATAGCCGATGTAGCTTAATTGCAGAGCGTTGTTAGTTTCCAAACAAAGGTGCCGGTGCAAGTCCGGCCGGGGCAAATATTTTTTAGCGAGGTAAAAAATCATGTACGAGGACAAGACATTAGTATGTAAGGACTGCGGAAACGAATTCGTTTTCACTGCAGGCGAGCAGGAGTTCTATGCAGAGAAAGGCTTTGTAAATGAGCCCCAGAGATGCAAGGCTTGCCGTGATGCGAGAAAGAACGCTTCTAGAGAAGGCAGACAGATGTATACAGCTACCTGCGCTTCCTGCGGCAATGAGGCTAAGATCCCCTTCAAACCCAGAGAGGACAGACCTGTATATTGCAGCGAGTGCTTCGCAAAGATGAAGCAGGATCAGGAATAACATACGTGATCGGAAGAGCTGCCTTGCCGGCAGCTCTTTTTATTTGCAGGAAGTGCGCTTTATTTCTTGCACACCTATTGCATTTTTCTGCTGAATCGGTTATAATAGTATTGTCGATATATGACCAGTTGTAAGCAGGAAAGGATGTTTAAAATGGATTTTACTGTTACTAAGGATACTATTATCGGAGAGATAATGGATCACGACGAGACTACTGCCGAGTTTTTTATGGAGATGGGTATGCATTGTCTGTATTGCCCCGCTTCCAGAGGCGAAACTCTCGCAGAAGCTTGTATGGTCCACGGCGTTGATGTCGATGAGATGGTCAATAAGCTTAATGCTCATATCAATGGCTGATCTTCGATGCTGCCGCTTAGCTGCGGCAGCTTGTTTTTTAAATTCTGTAAAAATAGGAGTATTCTAAATGAGTATTCTGGCTGACGATAAGTGGGGAAAGTTCGGCAAGGTCTTCGGCGATGTCAGTGAATATATGTATATCTATATCATCGTTCTTTTCGCTATTGTCGCCCTTATCACCGCGCTGATTGTCTCTTATGTCATGAGATCCAAAAAGCAGAACTCCGACAGTTCCGAAAAGAAAAGATCGGTCACAGGAAGAATAATAATCTATGTGCTTGCAGGAGTATTATTGCTCGTGCTTTCACCTTTGATATTGGGCATTTTTCTGTGAAAATTTATACAAAGAGGTGATCGCCGTGAATGACCGCAGACTTCTGGCCTGTGCAGAGCTTTGCGTCAGAGGCGGGATAGCTGTCGATGTCGGAACAGACCACGGCAGTCTTGCAGTTTATCTGATCGAACATGGTATCTGTGGGCACGTTATCGCCTGCGATATAAACGAAAAACCACTTGCCTCGGCAGTAAAGAATATCACCGCGGCAGGGCTGAACGATAAGATCGACACCGTCCTCTCCGACGGCCTCGATAACGTTGACAGTGCAGGCGTTACCAATGTTATAATAGCAGGTATGGGCGGCGAACTCATTGCAGATATCATCTCACGCGCCCAATGGCTTAAAGAGAATAAGGTGAATCTCGTTCTTCAGCCTATGACCAAGTGGGATCACCTTCGCAGATATCTCGCTGAAAACAATTTCACGGTCATAGATGAAATACCTTGTGCAGATGTCAAGTTTACCTATTCTGTGATCCGTGCCGTCTGTTCCGAGTCTTCCAAAGCTCCAAAACTTTCACTTGAATATCTTTTCGGCGGTACAGTAAACGGCAGTACCGAAGAGGGCAGAGCTTATCTCCTCCGTCAGGCTAAGAGACTTGAAGCCGTTGGCGAAGGCATATCTCATGACCCCTTAAAAGCCGATGAGGCAGAAAAGTATATTAAAGCTGCCCGGTCTCTTACGGAGCGTGCAGGACGGGGTGATTCTTGATGGGCAGGAAGATAGTCTTAACGGTTATCGTGTCGCTCCTGACATTCGCAGCAGTGTGGGGTACATATATTTCCGTGCTTTCTGCAGGTATGCGCAGCAGCGGAGATCCGCCTTATGCTCTCGCAGTCGGGATCGCAGTGACTGTACAGTTCGTGATCTATAAGATCGTCAGACTGTTTATGAAAGGCGTTCAGAGATGGCTCGCCTGTACAGTAATAGTCCTGGTGCCCATCCTGATAGTTACCGTTGTATTCAAGGGCGGAGATAACTATAAGATGCTCGGTGCAGGTTTCAACGGTTATCTGCTCGGCGGTATGCTTGGGTTCTCGTTCCTGGCCTGCATCAGGCTGCTTGCAGATAAACTTATGCCTGAACGTGTCCGCCCCGATTTTCTTGATAAGTATGCCGATGAACCCGATGTCTCCGATGAAGATAACAACGTTAATAAAGCCGAAGATGCGGCTCAAAAATAAACAGAGGTGATAATTTATGACAACAGTAAAGGATATCTACAATTATATCGATAAGATAGCACCATTCAAAAATCAGGAAGACTACGATAACAGCAGTATCAATATCGGATGGAGCGACGATGAGGTCAAGTCAGTGCTCATCGCCCTCGATGTTACCACCGATGTCGTCCGTGATGCCGAACAGGTCGGCGCACAGCTCATAATTTCTCACCACCCCGTGATCTTCCATTCAATAAAAAGGATCAGTTTCAAGTCTGTGGCAGGAAGACTTGCGTTTGACGGTATAAACGTCATCAGCGCACATACTAATTTTGATTCCGCCAAGATGAACGATATCCTTTGCGATAAGCTTAACCTTATACCTACAGAGCCCCTCAGAGTCGAGAACGGCGTGCCTATAGGCTATATCTGTGAGTGCGCAAATATGACCCCCGAAAGACTCGTTACCCGTATTCAGGCAGCCCTCGGTACCACCTGTGTCAGATATAACAATATGGGCGGTGAGATCAACCGTACTGCAGTATGTTCGGGCAGCGGAGGAGAGTACCTCAAAGATGTCATCGAAAAAAAAGTTGATTGCCTCATAACAGGCGATGTGAAACATAATGTGTTTATCGACGCTTATAACTCGGGCGTAATGGTCATCGATGCCGGACATTACCATACCGAGGAGATCTTCTGTGATTATATGAAGAATGTCCTCGCTGAAAAATTCCCCGATGTCCATTTCGAGATCGCACCGTCCGAGCGCGATATTCTAAGTTACCAGTTCTGATACGGATAATAGTCCGCCGCAGTATGGATCTCATCTGCGGCGGAAATGTTTGAATAAAAAAGGAGACCCATATGGCACTCGACGGAGTATTTTTAAGACAAGTAAAAAACGAACTCTCACCGCTGATAGGCGGCAGAGTCGATAAGATACATCAGCCCTCCCGCGAGGAGCTGCTCATATCACTGCGCACCCGTGACGGTGCGTACAGACTGCTGTTCAATACGGGCGCAGGCACAGCAAGGGTACACGCCACCAAAGCCGATATAGATAACCCGAAAGTTCCGCCAATGTTCTGTATGCTCATGAGGAAACAGCTTTCCTCAGGCAAACTCGTTGATATCAGACAGGACGGCTTTGAGCGTATCCTCTATTTTGATTTCGATTCATCCAATGAGCTCGGAGATATATGCCGCCTTACCCTCGCCATCGAGATAATGGGCAGACATTCAAACCTCATTCTCATTGACGGTGACGGTAAGATCATCGACAGTATTAAGCGCGTAGGTCAGGATATGTCTCAGGTTCGTCTGGTCCTTCCGGGAATGACATATACGCTTCCTCCGAAGGAGACCCGCGCCTCACTTACCGAAGCTCAGCCTGCGGATATAGTCGCCAAAGTCAGGGAGCTGCCTGCTCTTAAACTTCCCAAAGCCCTGATGAATACCCTCGAAGGAATCTCACCTGTATTTGCAAGAGAAGCCGAATTCTATGCAGGCCGCGGCAGGGAACTCACAGTTGCCGATATGACAGCCGATGAGTTTGACAGGCTCGCCTTTTTCATCGGCAAGACCGCAAAAGAACTCAAAGACGGCACCAATACCTATACTATCCTGCGTACTCAGGACGGACAGTTCAAGGACTTCTGCTTCACGGATATCAGACAGTATGGCACTCTGATGGTTACTTCCACCGCATCCTCTGCCTGCGAAACTCTCGACAGATTCTTCTCTGAGCGTGACCGTACCGCAAGAGTCAAGCAGCGTGCTCAGGACCTTTTCAGACTGCTCGTCAATACTTCGGAGCGTATCTCTCGCCGTACCGCTAATCAGAAACTCGAACTCAAAGAGTGCGCCGACCGCGATAAGCTCAAAAAATACGGCGACCTCATTATGGCTAACCTCTATCAGATTCAGAAAGGTGATGCCGAGGCAAAGGTTGTCGATTATTACGAACCCGATCAGCCCGAGATATCAATCCCTCTCGAGCGCAGACTCACCCCATCACAGAACGCCCAACGGTATTATAAGGAGTACCGTAAAGCCGATACTGCCGAGAAAAAACTCCTCGACCTTATTGCCAAAGGAGAGGAAGAACTGGCTTATATCGATTCTGTGTTCGATGCCCTCACCCGTGCTTCGGGTGATGATGACATCTCCGAGCTTCGCGCCGAACTCTCAGAGCAGGGCTATATCAAGCGAGGTAAGATAAAAGGCAAGCCGCCCAAGTCTCAGCCGCCTCTTAAATTCATCTCCTCTGACGGATATGAGATCAGAGTCGGACGAAACAATAAGCAGAATGACCGCCTTACCTGTAAGGATTCCGAGAAGTTAGATATATGGCTCCATACCAAGGATATAACAGGCTCACATACCGTTATTTCCTGCCGAGGGGAAGAGCCTCCCGAGCGGACTGTCAGAGAAGCAGCTGTGATCGCAGCCTACCATTCCAAAGCGAGAACATCCGCCCAGGTCCCTGTCGATTATACACTTATTAAGTTTGTAAAAAAACCTGCGGGTTCAAAACCCGGTATGGTCATCTTCACGAATAACCGTACCCTTTATGTTACCCCCGATGAGCAGCTCGTTGAAAAGCTAAAAAAATAACAGCTCTCCGTTTAACAAAAACTTATTATAATATTTACTGAACATTTACAAATTTATCTGCGTCTTTTTGACCGTCAGCCTTCACTATATATATGAAGGCACTTTCAGACGGTCAAAAAAGGGGAGATGCTCCAATGAAAAATGATGTAATGGTCAGAAAGCGTTTTGAAAAGATCTTTCAGCAGACTTCAAAATACATCTACGGCCTTGCAGTCAGAGATTCCGATTCTCTTGCCGATGCCGAAGATGTATTTCAGGAGACCTATGTCGACCTGCTCGATGCGCTTGAAAAGGGAAGAGAGATCAAGCATCCGAAATCCTATCTTGCAACAGTGCTCAGAAGAAAACTCTCGGCATTGTATAAAGCAGGCAGCAGAGTCCGCACTCAGTCTCTTACCGATATCGTTATGAACTATGATCCCAACGAGATCGAGATCGAAGATCCCGAGATCGACGAAAGGCTCATATCCGATGAACTTATCGATAAGCTTGCCGATCTTCTAAGAGAAAAAGATGCCTTGACCAGGCAGATCTTTTATCTTCGCTTTGCCCTTGAAATGACGTATCCCGAGATAGCAGAGAAAACAGATATGCCTGTCTCCACTGTCAAATCCAAGGTCTACCGTACATTGATCCAGTTCAGGAAGTATTATAAGGAGGTGTAGAAATGAAAGAGAGCGAATTAATGAAAGAAGTAGTCCGCCGTTCAGTTGAACCCGATCTCGAAGATGCATCCATGCGGATAATCGAAGATCATGAATTCACTTCGGATCACCCGACGGCGACAGTCACAACAAGTTATCTCACAAGAATAGTTGCTGCGTTTGCCATAGTTTTCACACTCGGTCTCGTGGCAGGTCTCATTATTATGAAAAGTGTCCTTCGCAAAGATCCTCCCGTAAATACCGCCCCCGATATCGTTGATACCCGCAGCGGTGCATCCGAAGATCCTGTTGACAGCAGTTCCCTGGTTGACAGTTTAGTGTCATCATCGGATCAGTCTTTTGATCCGTCAGAGTATAATCCGTTTCTGAATTATAACGGTCAGGTGTTATATTCTCACAACAATGTAGGAACAGTGCGTGTTTTCAGCAATATGATATCGTCCCCCGTAACCGTGGGTGTCATAAACTATCTCAGTACTTGTAAATTCATAGGTTTCATAGGAAGTCAAGGCACATATTTGTGGAGTAATATCGCTCCGGTCGGAAGTGCTGTTTTTCTCTCGTCAAACAATGAATCTTACTATACTGTGTCCCCCGATAACAAGTATTACGTATTCGGCAGGGCAGAAGTACCCGATTTTTCCAATGATTCCCCAAGAGAGATCTTTGTATCCAAAAACAGCAACTCGACTTCAAAAACATCCGTTTTCTATAAAGACAAAGTTCACCATGTCCTCGCAACGAGTATGCGGACCTACACTACACAGGATTCCATGTTCAGTGCATTGGAGATCAGAGATGTCCTGAAAAATGCGTATTTTCTCGGACTTACTTCCCCCTCCTCAGAGTGTATGCTGCCTGTTATAAACAATATTGATGTCCCTTATGGCGCAGCTGTATTCTACAACGATGCCAGAAACAGTTTCATTTTGTTCTTCGTGCAGGACAGTAAATATGTTATGCGTGAATTGGTAATAACGGAAACTGAAAGATTCCCATAACAAACAACGCCCCGATGGTTTATGAACCGCCCCACATTGTGCGTACAGCACAAAAAAGTCCCTATGGCAAATTAATTAAGCAACGAACTGGCTTCGCAATTCAAGCGGAGTCAGTTTTGTTTTGAGTTGGATACGCTGATGATTGTAG
>Ga0310786_10000101_pt1 | contig 134188 bp, 104 predicted proteins | sample AusTroGonzalo_MG_FD_203881 | JGI IMG/M metagenome (GOLD analysis project Ga0310786, IMG submission 203881) | Bovine rumen microbial communities from tropical cattle in Woodstock, Queensland, Australia - Gonzalo_03 (v2) (version 2) | ecosystem: Host-associated > Mammals > Digestive system >...
CACAATACAGTCGGTGATGATTGAGATGAGGTCCCACCTGTTCCCATGCCGAACACAGAAGTTAAGCTCATCTTCGCCAACGATACTCGGCGGGTGACTGCCCGGTAAAATAGGTTTCGCCGACTTATATGCACCATTAGCTCAGATGGTAGAGCAACTGACTCTTAATCAGTGGGTCCTGGGTTCGAGTCCCCGATGGTGCACCAATTTTGGCCCGTTGGTCAAGCGGTTAAGACTCCGGCCTCTCACGCCGGCGACGGGAGTTCGATTCTCCCACGGGTCACCAAACCTATCTTCGCCTTGACCTTTGAGGCGGACGTAATGATCAAGCAAAGGTATTGCTTGGTCATTTTTTATAGGGGCCATTAGCTCAGTTGGTTAGAGCTACCGGCTCATAACCGGTCGGTCCTGGGTTCGAGTCCCCGATGGCCCACCAATTTTATAGGGGTATAGCTCAGATGGTAGAGCAGCGGTCTCCAAAACCGCGTGCCGAGGGTTCGATCCCTTCTGCCCCTGCCAAACGTCAATTAAAAATTGACGCACAAAGCCCGTAGATGCGTCATCTACGGGCTTTAAATTTATGAACGCCCGTTCATTTCTAACATTTTTCTAACATCAATTACGACTCGTCGGCATTGATGTTGCACTTCTGTATTTTTTGGAGTCCTGCGTATTTCGTCAAAAGATCTGCGCAGGACTGTTTTATTACGTGCTTTTGTTGGGCTTACCGGGCTCTGCCCCGAAAAGCAAGATTCGGACTGAGAATTAAGGAACAAGACATATTTGGGGTTGGATAGCTTGTTTGACAATTTATAAAACTTATGATATAATCAGATTATTGGAGGTGCAGTTATGGCCGTTCATATATTTTTGACAAATGAAGATAATTACAAAATATGTATTCTGAAAGGGTTAGTTGGTCTTCCTGAACCGAGTACAGGTGTTCAACAAAATAATATTTTTGATGCTATGCTTTCCAGGCTTGCAATGATAAAAGAAAATGATTATATTTTAATGTACATTACTGGAACCAAAGAGTTAAGGGGAGTATGGAAAGCTGACGGAGCCCCTTTCTATGACGAGACTCCCGTGTGGAATGATAGGCTATACCCTTTTAGATGCAGGATCAAGATTTCAGAATACTGCTTTGACAAATCGCTTATGTTGAATGACATTAATGATCTAAGAAACAGCAATAAATTATGGACTTGGTCGCTTCAACGTGCATCTGGAACCAATGCCATGTTTTCAATCTCGAATCAAGAGTTTGAAATAATAGTAAACGAATTTCTTAAGATAAATCCTTTTTCACAAAATATGTGGAGAATACTGCAGCCCTATCCGTATCATGATTCTAATATTCTTGAAAAAGTGCATACAGGAAATAATGATCTTAAATATGAAAACTCAGTTATGACGCATTTGAACAGAGCGTTTTCGTTAGGAAAATTTAAAGATATTTTTGGAAATTATACGGAATATCTATGTTATATTCCTACGAATCTGGGCAGAGAAATTGATAATCTGCTGATGTTTGGCCATCCCAAAAATATAGATCTGATTTTATCATATGATATTATTGAAGTCAAGAGAGATGAATTTGATACAAAAGCATTGACACAATTAATTGATTATGAATCATGGTTCTTGCAGAAGAAAGTTTCCGGTGACATGAAAATGCTGAGAACGACTGCAATTGCAAAATCATTTTCTGTAGAAGTAAAAGACTATGTTGCCAAGCGTAAAATCTATGAAAACAAGCCAATCAAATTAGTTCAATATGACTATGATGATTCTAAGGGTTTTGATTTACGCATTATATAATATATTAATTGAGCTTCAAAAGAATGATTGGAAAATGATAAAGGCTTATTTGAATAATAGTTGTAAATCAAATAATTGAAAAACCACCCCGGACGTTTGATAGTTTCCGGGGTGGTGATTTCATATTGTCCTGCCAGCAGTCTTGAAATGGTCTCCGCCGAGCGTTCCTTGCTTTTGAAGTCGAGATGCGAATATACATCTGCCGTTGTTCGGTAATTTGAGTGCCCGAGCCATTCCTGTATCGCCTTCATCGGGACATCGTTTGCAAGCAGCAGGCTCGCGCAGGAGTGCCGCAGATCGTGGTATCGGATATGCCGCAGTCACGATATTGTATCGTGTGGGACCGTGCTTTTCAACGCCGTATTTCCTTGCCATTTTTATCATAGTTTCTCTGCCAGTTACTCACTTCAAACGTCTCGATCTATTGACAACCCTTTCAAGCTATGCTATAATACAGACAGCAACGGTGCTGAGATATCTCGGCGCCGTTTTTTGTTTGAGGTATCAGCTATGAAAAGTTTTAAGAAGCTCCCGCCTGTGGGAGGCAGGATAATTAAATCGGCGGTGTCGGTGGCACTTTGCATGGTGATATACTATATCCGCACCCTGCTCCCTATCGGCAACGGTATACCCTTTTACAGCTCCCTTGCCGCCCTGTGGTGCTTGCAGCCGTATCACGAGACCACCAGGCACAATGCAGGCCAGCGCTCGATAGGCACGTTCATCGGAGCCTTGTTCGGCCTTGCTTTCATAGTAGCTACGAGAGCTATGGGGCTGGAAACTCCGGTGCTTGTTTATCTCCTGGCTTCGGCAGTGATAATCCCGGTAATATATTTGACGGTCCTGCTGAACAAGAGAAATGCCGCTTTCTTTTCCTGCGTGGTGTTCCTGAGCATAGCCCTTACCCATTCCTTTGACGACGATCCCTATATCTTCGTGCTGAACCGCGTGCTCGATACCTTCATCGGGATAGGCGTAGGGCTTGCAGTGAATAACTTTCGTCTGCCGGTACGTCACGACAGCGACACGCTTTATGTCAGCGGGATAGACTCCGTTCTGATCCCCGACGATCATTCAACAAACCCTTATAACAAGGTAGAACTCAACAGAATGATCGAATCGGGTGTAAAGTTCACGATCTCAACGATCCGCACTCCTGCCGAGGTCAAAACTCTGATGAGCGGTGTGAATTTCCAATACCCTCTGATCGTAATGGACGGCGCTGCGCTGTACGATATCAAGAAAAAAGAGTATCTGGAAATAGAGTGTCTTTCACCGGAGATGTGTGATACTGCGGAAGCGATTATAGCCGACAGCGGTATGCACTCATTTGTGAATACCATATATGATTCCACTCTGCTGATCTTCTACGGAGAGCTCAAAAATCCTGCCGAGCTTGATCTCTATGAAACTCACAGACATTCGTCTTACAGAAACTATATCCATGATTCCTACAGGCGCTTTGACGAGCATGAAAAGGTGCTGTATCTTACAGTGCTTGACAAAGAGGATAAGATAAATGATCTGGGAGCAAAGCTCAGTTCTGAACTCGGAGATTCAGTCCGGATAACAGTGTCAGCTTCGGAATATGAGAGATATCTGTATCTTAAAGTCTTTTCACCTCTCGCTTCAAAGCAGGAGATGATGAAAAAGCTGAAAGCACATACAGGCTGTGAAAAGGTGATGACCCTCGGCAGCATTCAAGGGAAATACGATGTGTATATAGGCGACGGCGGCGGGAATGCCACCGTGAAGAAGCTGAAAAAGCTGTACCGCAGCGGTGTTTACCGTTGAAATACAGATAAATCTCTGATATTGTACGGATATGTGCTTGACAAATATCTGACTGTATGATAGAATAAGTATATAAACAAAAGCAACGGCGCTTCTCATGTTTTGAGAGGCGCCGATTTTTATATAATGATTTTATTATATGATCGGAGTGGTGGCTATGAAAGAGTTTGAGCAGAAGCATTTTACCAAGGCTGTGGGAAATGCAAATGAGATAAATGAGCTTTTAAGAAGATACGGAGTAAAATTCGGCATTTACAAAAACGGAGTATTCAACGAACAGTTTTTCCCATTCGATCCTATCCCGCGGGTGATAGCAGCGGAAGATTTTGCAAGCATTGAAAAGGGACTTGTTCAGCGCGTGGATGCTCTGAATGAGTTCCTTTTTGATATTTACCACGACAAGAAGATCGTCCGCGACGGCATTATCCCTGAGGATTTCATTTACATCTCAAAGGGCTATCTTGCCGAGTGCGAGGGCATCACGCCGAAGAACAGGATATACAGCCACATCTCCGGCATTGATCTTGTTCAGGCCAAGGACGGCGTGTGGTACATCCTTGAAGATAACCTGCGCATACCCTCGGGGGCTTCATATCCGCTTATCGCAAGGGAGCTTACACGTATCGCCGCACCCCAGGCCTTTGAGGAAAACGAGATCATCGATAACCGCGGCTATGCACAGCTCCTGAAAGAGACTATGGAATACGCCAACTGCGGAGGCATCAGGGCGATACTCACGCCGGGGCGGTACAATGCGGCATACTTTGAGCATTCCTATCTTGCGGAGCATACCGGCTCGGTACTGGTGCAGAACGACGAGCTTTTCGTCGAGGACAATATGCTTTATCACCGCACCTATTCGGGGGGCAAGACGAGGATAGGCGTGCTCTACCGCCGTATCTCGGACGAGTATCTCGACCCGCTGACCTTCCTGCCGGAATCGCTCATCGGCATACCCAACCTTATGGAGGCATACCGCAGCGGAAATGTCGGTATCATAAACGCACCGGGCAACGGTGTTGCCGATGACAAGGGCATTTATTACTTCGTACCGAAGATGATAAAATACTATCTCGGAGAGGAGCCTATTCTCCGCAACGCGCCCACCTATCTGCCCTTCTATGAGGAGGATATGAAGTACGTTATGGACAACCTCGAAAAGCTGGTCATCAAGGATGTTGCCGAGGCGGGAGGCTACGGCGTTGTGTTTGGCAGTGAGCTTTCAAAGGAAAAGCTCGAGGATCTGCGCAGGATAATAATCGCGGAGCCCAGGCGCTTCATTGCGCAGGAGGTAATAGACTTCCTCGACCTGCCGATACTCGATAACGACGAGACCGTTATGCGAAAGGCAGACCTGCGAGCCTTCGTGCTCTCGGGCGAGACCACAAGAGTTTGGGCCTCGGGGCTGACACGTTTTTCACGCAACCCGGATTCCTTCGTCGTTAATTCATCGCAAGGCGGAGGATTCAAGGATACCTGGGTCTTGAAATGATAACTGTAAAGGAGCAATATATGAGCACTATTTCAAGGGAACACAGCGACCGTCTTTACTGGCTGGGACGCTATACCGAAAGGTCATATACAACGCTTAAAGCGCTTGATAAAATGTTTGATAAAATGATAGGCAAGGGACATCTCTACACTGAGTATCTTGATTATTTCGGGATAACCGACACCTATTCGGACTATCACGAATTCATAAAGAGCTTTCTCTATGACTGTCAAAATCCCAACTCGGCGGCATACAGTCTCGAGAGAGCCTACGACAACGGAATAGTTCTGCGGGAGGAGATATCTACCTCTGCTCTCTCCTTTCTGCAAATGGCAAAGGACACCCTCAAAAAGGCGGAGAACAGCCCGAACCCGAGGCTGTCCCTCCTGCCCCTCGAGGACATACTCTTCGGCTTCTGGGGAAGCGTCAACGAGCATATCTACGACGACGAGATAAGGAACATCATCTACATCGGCAAGACCGTGGAAAGGCTCGACCTTTACATCAGGATGAGATATCCCTACGAGACAGTGAAAAAGGAGTATGTCAGACTTCTGAAAAATCTCAACCGCGTTCCGAGGGACACGCCCTACCGGTACAGCACAAGATATCTTTCGTCACTTGAAGAAATAATAGGCTCTGATGAGGATTACAAGGCTCGCAAGGACGAAGCAGTTGCAAGCCTAGGAAAGCTATTTGAGTCCTCGGAGGTATTTGTATGAAACGTGTGGATTTCTATTTTTCGACAAAGCTGACCTTTGACGACTACGTCCACGATCACAGCTTCGCCCTGCGGATAATCCCGCCTGAGACCGAGACCCAGAAAAAACTCTCCTGCTCCCTGAACATTTCCCCTTACGTTTCCACACAGCAGACCGTTGACGCTTTCGGCAACAATGTCACGGCGGGTTATCTGAAAGGCGACCACAGATTTCTCGATTTCGAGCTCAAGGGCACTGCCGAGACTGACTGCTCCAAGCACCGCACCGACTATATGCCCTGCTATCTCTATCAGTCTGGATATACTCAGCCCGACGAAAAGCTGAGGGCGTTCTACAATGAGATAAAGGGCAGATGTACCGGTACAGTTCAGGACAGGGCTGAATATCTCTGCAATGTACTGTCCGACAGGATCGAATATCATAAAGGCGCTACCGACACCGACACCACTGCGGCGCAGGCATTTGCAATCGGCAAGGGAGTGTGTCAGGATTTCTCGCATATACTTATCTCTCTGCTGCGGATGGACGGCATAGCCGCCCGGTATATCGCAGGGCTGGCCTTCTGCAACGGCGAGACCCACTCCTGGGTGGAGTGCTGGACGGGCGACCACTGGGAGGGCATCGACCCCGCCAATAACTGCCCTGTCTGTGACGGCTATCTTGTGATCTCCCAGGGCAGGGATTTCCGGGACTGCGCTATTGACAGAGGCGTGATGTTCGGGACCTACACAAGGCAGTTACAGCTTGTCAGGTCGGTGCTGACCTGACCGGAAGGAATGAAAAGAAATGATCGAAACAGTCGCAAGCGTGGGGCTTGCAGTACATGAAAATCTAAGAATACAAAAACGGCGCATAAAGAACGGCGAAAGCAAGACCCGCCTGAGCCTCGTCACGGGAACTCACGGTGACGAGCTGGAGGGGCAGTATCTTGCGTATATGGTGGGGAGCTTTGTTGACAGTCACATCGAACAACTGGACGGCATCCTCGATATCTACCCGGCGCTCAATCCTATGGGCATCGACAGCATAACCCGGGGTATACCCATGTTCGACCTCGATATGAACCGGGTCTTTCCCGGAAGCAGGGACGGCACAATGGTGGAGGCGGTCTGCGCCGCCATAGTTGACGACCTGAGCGGCTCGGACGTCTGCATAGACGTTCACTCAAGCAATATCTTCCTCAAGGAGATACCTCAGATACGCATAAACGTTCCCACGGCGGAAACGCTGGTGCCTTATGCAAAGCTGATGAACGTTGACTTCGTGTGGATCCACGATGCAGCCACAGTGCTGGAATCCACCCTCGCGCACACGCTCAACACAAGAGGAACAAAGACCCTCGTTGTGGAAATGGGTGTGGGTATGCGCATCACAAAGGAATACTGCGAGCAGCTTTTTGACGGCGTACTGAACCTCATGAAGCATCTCGGTATGTGGAAGGGTGAGACCTCTCCCGTGCGGGAACCTGTTATCTCTGAGGGGCGCGAGGTGGGGTTCGTCAACTCCGATGCGGCGGGGATATTCGTTCCCTGTGCGGACTTCGGTGAGAACGTAAAGCAGGGGGATCATATCGGCGACGTTCTCGACCCGCTGACAGGGACTGTCGTTGAAAAAGTGGAGGCAGTCTGTGACGGGATGATCTTCACCCTGCGGGAATACCCGGTGGTCTACGGCGGCTCGCTCCTCGCAAGAATATTGAAGCCCGTTCCGGGAGGTGCCGAAGGATGAAAAAGAAGATACTGTTTTCTCTCCGCTCCCCCTACCGCGAACAGCTTGATGTAGTGGGTTTCCGCTTCGGCCACGGCAGAAAGTCCGTAGCAATAGTCGGGGCAATGCGCGGGAATGAGGTACAGCAGATGTATGTCTGCTCACGCATGGTTCAGGAGCTCAAAAAGCTGGAAGCCCGTGACCTGATAGCCGAGGACTGCGAGATACTCGTTGTCCCATGCGTGAACTATTATTCCATGAACATCGGCAAGCGATTCTGGGCTATGGACAACACCGATATCAACCGTATGTACCCGGGCTACGATCAGGGCGAGACCACCCAGCGCATCGCGGACGGCGTTTTCAGCGAGATAAAGGGCTATGAATATGGCATACAGCTTGCGAGCTTCTATCAGCCGGGGATATTTGTGCCCCACATCAAGATGATGGACACCGGCTTCACCGACCCGGAGATAATGAAAGACTTCGGCCTTGAATTCGGTATCATACGCAGACCCCGCCCCTACGACACCACGACCCTCAACTACAACTGGCAGGTGTGGGAGACCAAGGCGTTCTCGGTCTATGCCAACGCCACCGACGAGATCGACGAACACGCCGCAGAGGAGGCTGTCAACGCCATACTGCGCTTTATGAACAATCGCGGGATCGTGAAGGTCAAGACCCCTCCGGGCTACATAACGGCGATACTTAACGAGAGCGAGACCGAGCAGATACGCTCGGAGAACGCGGGGATATTTTCCAGCCTCACCGAGATAGGCAGGCGGGTAGAGCGGGGGGATATCCTCGGCAGGATCACTGACCCCTTTGAGGGTGAGCTTGTGAGCGAGATAAGGTCGCCTGTTTCTGGAACAGTGTATTTCGCCTATCACAGCCCGCTTATAAACGCCAAGACGGTGTGCTTCAAGATCATAAAGTGAGGTTGTGAACTATGCAAAAACCGATGATCGGCGTTCTGCCGCTGTTTGATACAGAACGGGACAGTCTTTGGCTCGTCCCCGGATATATGGACGGGCTTGCGGAGGCGGGAGCGCTGCCGGTGATGCTTCCCCTGACAACAGACACGGCTGATATCAGCATGATAGCAGAGACCTTTAACGGCTTTTTGTTCACCGGAGGACAGGATATCGATCCGTCTTATTATAACGCGACAGACCCGGAACATCTCTGCGGTGAACACTGTCACGCACGCGACATAATGGAGCAGCAGCTTTTTCACGAAGTTCTGAAAAAGGACAAGCCGATGTTGGGGATATGCAGGGGGATACAGGTCTTCAACGTGTTCTGCGGAGGAACGCTCTGGTGCGATCTGCCGACTGAAAGGCCGTCATCAACCGAACATCACCAACAACCGCCCTATGACAAGCCGGTACACCGTATAGATATAGTCAGCGGAACACCCCTTCACGCTCTGGTCGGGATTGATCGGCTTATGGTCAACAGCTATCATCATCAGGCGGTTAAGCAGCTTGCGCCCGGGCTTTCGGCTATGGCATATTCCGAGGACGGACTTGCAGAGGCGGTGTATATGCCGGATAAGCACTTCGTGTGGGCTGTACAATGGCACCCGGAGTTTTCCTGCACCGTCAGCGAGGAGAGCAGGATGATCTTCCGGGAGTTCGTAAAAAACTGCAAATGAAAAGGGACTGTCCGCGCAGTCCCTTTTTGCTATATTTCGATGGCGTCAATTTCACGGAGCCACATCTGCATTGATGCGTCACTGGGCATTCTCCAGTCGCCGCGGGGCGAGAGCGTAACGGTGCCCACCTTCGGACCGTCGGGCAGACAGGAGCGCTTGAACTGCTGTGAGAAGAACCTGCGGATGAACGTCCTCAGCCATTTCAGGATGACCTCGTCAGCATATTCTCCCGCGAAAGCGATACGCGCTATGCGGAAGATCTTTGAGGGCGGAAAGCCGAACCGGAGCATATAGTACATAAAGAAATCGTGAAGCTCGTAGGGGCCCACAATGTCCTCGGTCTTTTGGGAGATAGTGCCGTCGTTCTCCGGCGGAAGAAGCTCGGGGCTGACGGGAGTGTCCAGAATATCGGACAGTACGGCTTTGAGCTCGCCCTTGGATATCTCCGTCTCGTAATTGACCAGCCAGCGCACAAGAGTTTTCGGGATCGAGCAGTTGACCGCATACATCGACATATGGTCGCCGTTATAGGTCGCCCAGCCAAGGGCAAGCTCCGAGAGATCACCCGTGCCGATGACGATGCCACCCAGCTGATTGGCCTTGTCCATAAGCACCTGAGTGCGCTCACGCGCCTGGGCGTTTTCATAGGTCACATCCCGGGCGTCGATCGAATGACCGATATCGGCAAGGTGCTGAGTTACGCTTTTGCAGATGTTTATTTCTTCGAGAGTTGTTCCGTAGGTTGCCGCCAGCTTGCAGGCATTGTTGTAAGTCCTGTCCGTCGTGCCGAAGCAGGGCATGGTTATGCAGTGTATGCCCTTACGGTCGAGGGCCAGCATATCATAAGCGTGAACAGCGACAGTCAGCGCAAGTGTGGAATCAAGTCCGCCGGAAAGCCCGAGGACGACATTTTTGCACCCGATATGCCTTAGCCTTGTCATCAGCCCTACCGCCTGCATGGTGAGGATCTCCTCGCATCTGCTGTCGAGAGCTTGCTTGTCAGTAGGTACAAAAGGCGTTTTCGGGAAGTATCTTTCAAGCTTTGTTTCGGTAATATCAAGGGAGAAATATGCGGCAGCGATATCCGGTGATGCCGGAAAGGTGTTCATTCTCCTGCGCTCGTAACCGAGCTTCTGAATGTCGATATCCGCAGTCATCAGGCCGCTTGTAAAATGCCTGGATTCAGCCAGAACGGAGCCGTTCTCCGCGATGATGTTATGCCCCGCAAAGACCATATCCTGTGTTGATTCACCGATACCGCAGTCAGTGTAGGCATAGGCGCAGGCCAATGATCCCGACCTCGCTTTGATGAGCGTGCGGCGGTAATCCGTCTTGCCGATGACCTCATCGCTTGCCGAGAGGTTGAAGATCAGCACCGCGCCCGAGGCTGTAAGCCTTTCGCTCGGCGGCGAGCTTACCCACATATCCTCGCAGATCTCTATGCCAAAGCAGAGTTCGGGAAGCTCCTTGCATACGAATACCCGGTCTTCAAGATGTAAGGTGTATTTGCCGACACTGATATCCGCGCATAGGCCGTCGGGTGCAGGAGTGAAATGCCGCACCTCGTAAAACTCGCTGTAATTGGGTATGTTCTTCTTGGCGATGGCACCGATCGCCTCGCCCTTGTTTATGACAACGGCGCAGTTATACAGCTTCCCGCAGACCGCAAGAGGCACCCCGACTATCGAAACAATGTCGAGGTTCGCGGTCTCCTCGATTATCCGCGCAAGCTCGGTCTTTGCTGAGCTAAGAAGTGTTTCCTGCAAAAACAGGTCGCCGCAGGTATAGCCCGTCACCGAAAGCTCGGGAAAGCAAACTATCTTCACGCCTCTGCCGTGAGCCTCTTTGATAAGCCCAATGATCTTGTCCGCGTTGAATTTGCAGTCTGCGACTTTGAGTTCAGGCGTTGCGCAGGCGATCTTTATAAATCCGTTCTTCATATTTATCCCTCCGACAAAAAGGCGCTCCGATCCCGTGACCGAAGCGCCTTTGCTTTATGATATTATACTGCAGAGGTTTTGATTTGTCAAGACGGCTGTGCCAGAAGTACAAACCCCTCGCACGAAAAAACATCACCTAATATGAGGCATGTAGCTGTAACTGTTTTGTAACATTTAGTTTAATGCAACATTACATAATCAAGATACTTGGCAGGATCGAGTGAGATAATGAACTGCTTTCTGCGAAGAGGTATGTTCGGCTTGTACAGGAGGATGATATGACATATTATTGTAATTTGAGAATTTGTGTGAATTCATAGTGTTAGGATGCCGCAGATCGTGGTATCGGATATGCCGCAGACCGTTCTCTTTCAGCAGCCTGCTGAACTGAGAGGAGAGTGTGCTCGGGCGTATCAGCTTTCCCATTTCATCCACACAGAGATAATCATCAAAGCTGTGATCGTATGCCTCACGGCAGAGTCGGCACTGTAATACGCAGCACGGTATTTTTCGACTTTGGGACGGTTTGCGAAATCGCAGGGGTTGCTGTCAAGATACCGGTGCTTGACGAGAAAGGCAAAGGCGATTGAGTACCGATATAGATATCATAGTTGAGCCAGGTACGGATGTGGACTCATTGCGTATTTGATAGTCGCAAACTGATCATTGAATTAATCAGCTTAATACAACTCCCTGCCGTCATTTGCCTTGACAGCAGGGAGTTATTGTATCTCTATTCATTTGAAAAGATAGCCGCCAGCGCCTGCTTGTCCGTCGGGCAGAATTCAAGCCCCGCAGTGTCGGCGGTGCTTATCCACCGGAATTCCTCATGCTCGTTCAGGGTCAGCACGCCGGAAGCGATCTCGCACTCGATAAACGTGATCTCATAGCCGCCGTTCTCAATGGCGGTTATTGTTTTTATGGGGCGAAGGGTGATGCTGAGCTCCTCACGGCATTCCCTGATGATGCAGTCAAAAAGCGTTTCGCCGGGCTCTACTTTTCCGCCCGGGAATTCCCACAGCCCTCCGTGCCTTTTGCCTGCGGGACGCTTGCAGATCAGGACTTTTTCGCCGTCCCTTATCACGGCGGCGGTGACTTTTATTGGTTCGTTTATTACGCTCATTCTCTCACATGTACTTTCTCCACCACCGCGCTGTCTGCGGAAGATCGTCGATGCAGACGGTCTCGCAGAGGTGCGGTGTTGTTATTTTGAGGCCGCGTTTCTCTGCCTCACGGGTGAAGCGCTCGGGAGGGTCATCCCAGCCGTGGTTGGAGAGGACGAATGCGCCCCAGTGTATCGGCATGGCGAGCGCCGTTCCGAGTCTCATCGCCGCGCTGACCGACTCCTCCGGGTAGAGGTGGCTGTAATGCCAGTTGTGGTTGTACTGACCGCACTCCATAAGGGCGAGGTCGAAGCCGCCGAAGCGGGCGCGGATCTCGTCGAAATGTCCGCCGATGCTGCCGTCGCCGCTGTCGAAGATCCGATGTCCTCCGCCGCGCAGCACAAAGGAGCACCACTGCACCGTGTTCCGGTCGAGAGGACCGCGTCCCGAGAAGTGCCGGGAAGGCGTGCAGGTGATCTCAACATCGCCGACGGTGGCGCTCTCCCACCATTTGAGGGAGGTGATCTTGTTGTCGGGAACGCCCCACTTGCGCAGGTGTCGCTCTACGCCGCGGGAGACTATAAAGCGGTCGGACTTCGGCATGAGCGCCCTGACCGTCCGCTTGTCGAGGTGGTCGTAATGGTCGTGGGTGAGCAGGACAGCGTCGATGTGCGGCAGGTCGGATACGCCCACCGACGGACGGGAAAACCGCCTGAGCATTTTTGCCGGGACAGGGGAGGAATACTCCGAAAACATGGGGTCGATAAGGATATTCAGCCCGCACATCTGCACAAGCACTGAGGAATGACCGAACCAGGTGACATAGAGTTTATCTCTGTCGGGAGTCGAAAGATCGGGCTCACAGACGGGGAGCCTGTCCCTCGGGCGCAGCCCCTTGCGTGATATGCGGAGGTTCTCGGGCAGCCCCGCCTCCGCCCATTTGTCGGGATATGAAAAGCGCGGTTGGCGCAGCTTGGCATATATCATCCCCGCCGACAGCACCAGCGCGGCGGTGAGCAGAGGTTTGTTCAAGATATCAGCTCCCTTCGGGTGTTATGGGTATTATAGCATTTTTCGGCGGGGTTTGCAAGGGGAGAGGTTTTTTGGATTTTTGTGTCTTGAATGGCCATTGATTATATTATTCTTGCAAATTATAGACCAATGTGATATAATTGATTCAACAAGGCGGGTGAGGAAATGAACGGCATTTGCAAAGATATATTCAAAGCTATCCACGAAGGCAAGTGGCTTGCTATCGAATATCGAAACAAGGGCGGAAGCACAACAAAATATTGGATAGGCATAAAGGATATCAATGTGCAGAAGCGGATGCTGTTCGTTGACGGGCTTCATCTTAAAGAACTCACCTGCAAAGAGCTGAATATCTATATCGATTCCATCATTTCCTCCAACCTGATCGAGGGTACTTATCAGCCTGTGAACAGCAAACTGACAAGTGATATCCGCGATTATCCCGAAAGGTATTCCGAGATCTTTTCCAATACCGCCAACCTGAAAATACTGAATTATCTTGCCGACTGCAATAAGCTCGACTGCACGCCGTACAAGACAGATTACAAGCTGATCTCGAAGCTTGATCTTGACAGGATCCCTCCCGAAGGCTATCGGCTGTCCGATGAGCAGTTCAAAATAATAATCGATCATTTTCAGTTCAAGACAGACCGCGAAAAGCAGAACGATCAGACCTGGTTCGTTCAGCTTGCTATGAATATGCTGAGTATATATACCAAGGAAGGCTTGTATTTGCTTGCATATAAAAAGCTTCAGTTTGATGTCAGGTCGCGTATGCTGGTGGCTGATGATGAGGTCACTGTCTGCAAGGAGTTTACTGTTGACGGCACCAATAAAGTGAGCATCAGACGTTTCCTTGATGCCGATGATCTCTATCTGCTGAATGAGTTTGAAGCCTATCAGGAGAAGATCAAGGACAGGATCACCGAGCAGGGCGGAGGGCGCGTCAAGGTAGATGATATGCCCTATGTGCTTGCTGTTGGTATGAATTATAATGTTGATCTGAATAAGGAATATGCATCCATAGTGAAGATGTATGAGGATGGGAACGTTACTACTCCGATAAAGGCGTTCTTCGGAGATATTACCGTTCCCTCCCGCAGAAGAAAGGATTATCCTATCGCGCTGCTCAACAGGCGTGTGAACCTTGACCAACTCCTTGCAATACATAATGCAGTGAAATATCCTGTTGCATATATTCAGGGCCCTCCGGGAACGGGAAAGACAAACACTATCATCAATACCATTACCACGGCTTTCTTTAATGAGAAGACAGTCCTTTTTTCGTCGTACAACAATCATCCGATAGACTCGGTTTTCAGAGCGCTTTCATCTATCAAGTATAAAGACAGGATCATTCCCTTCCCGATCCTTCGGCTTGGCAACAAGAAGGTCAATGCAGCAGCAATGGAATATATCAAGGATATGATCCGGCGCACGAAGGATCTGACGATCTTTGACAAGACTCTTGACAAAAACAAGACAGATAAAACTGAGCGAACACAGCGTTTGACCGAGCTGCTGAAAAAGCACGAGGAGCTGCTTGATCTTGAGGAGCGCAGAGAAACGATCCGGAAACTTCTTGACAGCAACAAGCAGTTAAACTTTGGGGTGGATCTCCATTCAAGGCAGTTGGCACAGATAGACAAGAGGATCTCCGAGATCGGTACCGTTGCCACCGAAAACGCAATGGAGCTTCTAGACAATGACGATGAAGCTTTCCGTAAATATCTGTATTATGTTTCCGCTAAATACATCAAGAGGCTGTCTGAGCCCAAATATGATACCCTCAAGGAGATCATATATGATGCGGATACGGAGCAGGCTGTTGCTTCATTCAACCGCTGGCTCAGTTCTGATGAGAACATAAAGATACTGATCAGGGTATTTCCGGTGATCGCTACGACCTGCATCTCTGCACACAATATCGGGGAGCCCACGGCGTACTTTGATATGTGCATAATCGACGAAGCGAGCCAGTGCAATACTGCAATGTCCCTTGTGCCCATAATTCGCGCAGAAAACCTTATGCTTGTGGGTGATCCGCAGCAGTTGAACCCTGTCATCCTGCTTGATCCTGAGGATAACCGTGTGCTGAGGAAAAAGTATGCGGTATCCAAGGAATATGACTATATAGAAAATTCGATCTACAAGACATATCTGGCCTGCGATTCGGTGAGCGATGAGATACTTCTCAGCTATCATTACCGCTGCAGCCGTTCTATCATTGAATTCAACAACAAGAAATATTATAACGGCAGGCTGAATATCATGACCGAGTCACGTTCTTCCGAGCCGTTGATCTATAAAGAGGTGCGTAACGATAAGGCTACCGAGAAGAACACCGCTCCTGAGGAAGCGGCACAGATCGTGGACTATGCACTGCTGAACAAGGACAAGAGCATCGGAGTTATTACTCCTTTTGCCAATCAGAAGGACATGATAAACGAGAAGCTGAAAAAAGCAGGGGTCAATAATGTGTCCTGCGGTACTGTTCATGCATTTCAGGGCGACGAGAAGGATGTGATCCTTTTCTCTCTCGCACTTACTGACAAGACACATAAGAAGACTTACGACTGGCTGAAAAACAACAAGGAGCTTATAAACGTGGCGACCTCGAGGGCTAAGGATCAGCTTATTATCCTATCAAACCGTGAGAGTCTGGAGCGGCTGCATACTCCCGGTGAAAAAGACGATGTATATGAGCTCGTCCAGTATGTAAGGACAAACGGGAAATCAACGGTCACTCCCATATCATCGAATTCACGTGCGCTGGGAATAAAGCCCTATAGCACAGAGACGGAGGAAGCGTTCCTGACGAGCCTCAATCATGCCCTCGGAAATGTTCTCGGCGGAGCAAAATGCTCTGTGAAGAGAGAGGTGCCGATCGCTCACGTTTTTACTGACAATGCTGCTTACGAGAAGTTGTTTTATTCCGGGCGGTTTGATTTCGTCGTTTATGAAAAGAGCGGCTCGCAGGAGCTGCCCCTGCTTGCTATTGAGCTTGACGGCAAGGAACATTTTGATGATGATGCCGTAAAACGCCGGGACAAGATCAAGAACGAGATCTGCAAACGTCACGGCTTTGAACTCATCCGTGTTGAGAATTCCTATGCAAGACGGTATAATTACATCAAGAGTATTCTGTTTAATTTCTTCGGGAAGGTAAGATAGAGCTGAAATCACACCAAGGTATAAAGAGGTGACAAAACATGAGAAAAAGTCCCAGATGCCTATATGATGATAGCATTTCATCTTTTATCAAAGAGGATAGCAGGACCATTCTTGGAAGTCTGATCGAAAACTATCACGGCGAAGCTCGTACCACTTCGATCGAGGCGTGGCAAGGCGAGATCGTTATAATGCAGGAAGCACTGTCCGCACTGGCGAAAGAAGGACGCATCATATTTGAGTATGATATTCCTCGCCTTGGTAAGAGAATAGATGTTGTACTGCTTTTACAAGGTATTGTTTTCTGTATTGAATTCAAGGTGGGAGAAACAAGAATACTGGAAGCCGATGTGGATCAGGTGCTTGACTATGCGCTGGATCTCAAAAACTTTCACAAGTTCAGTCAGGACAAGGTTATCGTGCCTGTTCTCGTTGCAACGAATTATGAGGATTCCTCTACTATAGTGCAGATGTCGGTCTATGATGATAAAGTTGTCAATCCTTTGGTAACAGGGAAAGCGGGGATCCTCAAACTGATAACGGCAGTATTGGATAAGTTCCCAAATGAAAGTGACATCGACCGTAACTGGATCATCAGCCCTTATGCTCCTACGCCTACGATCATAGAGGCTGCAAGGTCATTATATGAGAATCATTCTGTTGAGGATATCACACGCCACGAGGCTGACAAGGTTTCGACTGACAGAACAATTGCATATATTCTTGATGTAATTAAGGAGAGTAAGGAGCAACATCAAAAGAGTATATGCTTTGTAACAGGAGTTCCGGGGGCTGGAAAAACACTTGTCGGACTTGATGTTGCTATAAGACAGACTTATCAGGGTCAGTCCGAGCCTGTTAAGGATGAGGGTGCGGTTTATTTATCCGGTAACGGCCCTCTCGTAGCTGTGTTGACAGAAGCGCTTGCGCAGGATAATTATAAAAAATCCCGTGACGCAAAAGAGAAAAAGAAATTGTCTGATTCCCGGCGTGAAGTTGGCAAGTCGATCCAGATGATCCATAGGTATCGGGATAATATGCTTGCCAAGATCAAAATTCCTGTTGAAAATGGTATTCTCGAAATTGATCCTGAAAAGGCAATTAAACACAAGGAATCGGGATACGGAGAAGTTGAGCATGTAGCTATTTTTGATGAGGCACAGCGATCCTGGACACATAAACGACTTGCCGATTATCTGAAAAGAGGAGGAACTTACGGAAACAAACTAAAGGTGCCGAACTTTCCTGTTTCGGAGGCTGCGTTCCTTATCTGGTCTCTCGATCAGCGTGAGGACTGGGCAACGATAATCTGCCTCGTTGGCGGAGGTCAGGAGATCAATACCGGTGAAGCCGGCATCTCCGAATGGATCACTGCATTAAACGAGAAATTCCCGCACTGGAAGGTGTATATCTCTCCGAAGCTGACTGATGCAGAGTATGCTGAGGGCAAAGTAAACGAGCTGTTGATGCACAACCCTAATGTTACATATTCAGAGAGCTTGCATTTGGGGGTTTCGCTTCGATCGTTCAGAGCAGAAAAGCTGTCTGCTTTTGTACATGCACTATTATCATTTGATGAAACAGCATCTGAGATTTATAAAGACATCAAGGATAATTATCCTATTGTTTTGACACGTGATATGGAGAAGGCAAGAAGGTGGCTACATGAAAAGGTCAGAGGAACAGAGCGCACCGGAATATTGGTGACAAAAGAGTCGGCGAGGTTCAAGCCTCTTGCTATACATATTCTGCCGTCCGGTGATGAAAATGCAGTTCACTGGTTCCTTGAGGATAAGGATGATACAAGGTCATCAAACTATCTTGAAGACGCTGCGACAGAGATCCAGGTCCAGGGGCTGGAGCTGGATTATACCTGCCTCCTGTGGGATGCTGATATGAGATATGAAGATGGGAAATGGAAATTCTATCGTTTTAACGGTCAGACAAAATGGGTGGAGCAGCAAGGGAAAAGCGAGAGCAACCAAGAGCTTTTGAAGTATATGCTTAATGCCTATCGTGTTCTGCTGACCCGCGCCAGAATGGGTATGGTTATCTGCGTACCCGAAGGCAATCCAAATAAAACGCCCACCGGATTCTGGGAAGACAGCACACGTCTGCCGGAATACTACGACGGTACGTATCAATACTTGAAGGGAATAGGGATAGAAGAGATCTAATAAATCTCCAAAACTATACCCACAGTTTACTTGACATCTCCCGTCCCCTGTGCTATAATGATGACAACATCAACGAAAGGAGCGAACTGAAATGACCAAGTTCACTGTTAATTATATGCATAGTGAAGAATTACTGAGCCTCGTCCTCGCAGAAGAGACTCTTATTGTGCTGCGTGCAGATAATTGGTCGAGCCGTTTCAGGGAGCTTACTTAGTTACTGATCCTTGATATGACAAACACCGTCTGCACACAGCAGGCGGTGTTTTTGTGCACAGCGTGCACCACGCAATGCCGCCTTTTGCAAATGAGCATAGGGCGGCTTCTTTTGTGTGACGGCGGGGCCGCAGCGGCGGCGCGCAATGCCGCCTTTTGCAGGATAGTGCAGGAGGAAGGCAAGGTGTGACGGCGGGACGTACAATGGTGCGTAACGTACAAATGCTCCCGTAGACCAACGGCAGAGTCAACGGGTTTAAACCCCGCAGAGTATGAGTTCAAATCTCATCGGGAGTACTCTTGCACCACATTATTCAAGGATCACCAAACCAAGAAAGGAGATGTTTACAATGCCCGTGATCGATACTCAGGCAACGGGATTGAATATCAGAAACATGATCAAAGCCGGAGGCTTTAAGATCGCTGATGTTCAGCAGAGGTGCGGCTTTAACACTCCGCAGGCCATTTTCAAATGGATGCGCGGTGATGCCGTGCCGACTATCGACAACATGGTCATCATCGCTGATATGTTTGGCGTGACCATTGATCAGATCGTTGTTATCAAAAAAATATGACTGCTTTATTCTTGCAGTCATTTGGCCGCATCGTCTAATGGCAAGGATACAAGGCTCTCAACCTTGTGATGTGGGTTCAAATCCCGCTGTGGTCACCAGTACACGCGGTGTACCACCGTAAACCCTCGCGCACACATCGAAGTGAACTACAACTTCGGTGTCGCTCGGGGCAGAGCTTTGATATGAGCTTATCATATCGTTATGGCGGATTCGTCTAACAGGAAAGGACAGGAGGCTTTCAATCTCCAAATACGGGTTCGAGCCCCGTATCCGTTACCAGATATGTTGACTGTGGTCTAATGGATAAGACGTCAGATTGTGACCCTGACAATAGGAGTTCGATTCTCCTCGGTCAACCCAATGGGTAAGTTTGCATGGAAGCACTTTACCGACCGCTCAGATAATTGACTTTTTGAGAGAGATACTTTATAATAGTTTCAAAGAATATCATAATCAGAGGTGCGAAATGAACACTCTTGCAATAAAGACAATCCCCTTATCAGACAAGTATGAAAATGAATGCATTATGATTGATGATATTCCATTGCATGAATACCTGATAAAATGGTATCAGGGAAACGGCTGGGGCGAGATACCACAGCCTATAGCGCCTGTCGATGATCTTGCATTGGCTTGGAACACAGAATATGATTATAAGGGCGACGCAATGTTTATGGAATTTCTTCTCAAACAGAATAGGGTGAATCTGCCCTTACTGCTTTGCCCTGATGACTGCGATTTTTCATGTATTGTTATTATTGCAGAAGTTGAAAAAACATCAGATTTCGTTTATTGGAAACGCATAGGGAAAATAAACCATTCTATGGAAACTTTTGAAGAAGAAAAAGCCCACGGTATTGCTTATGTTGAAGCCTATTCCGATGACGATTGGATAAAGTATAACGATCCCGACTTACATGATGTTGATTCTGATAAATGGAGCAAATGGATCTCTGCAAACTGGGCAGAGGAATTATTTAGGCGGAGAATAAACTATACTTATCCTCGCTATCATGATGACAGAAATATAGATTGGATATATGAATGTGACTGGTGTTTTGACAGAAAAAAGTATGATGCGATTGTCTCATCATGTCATCCGGATTGGTGGATCGGTGAAAAGTAATATTATGTTCGCCTATCATTACGGTTCTCCGCTCGGTGTTATCACTCCCGCCAGCGGCGGCGCGCAATGCCTCCTTTTGCAGGATAGCAGGAGGAGGCTTCTTTTGTTTGAAACTGTTCATAAACAATCTTGACAAACTCTCCCCGAAGTGATATAATACAGTCAATAAATATTTCCGGGAATGATGATCTCCCGAAGTGACCTCATATCACTTAAACCGCTTTTTCAAGCTGATGACGTCTGCTTTACGCAGTAGTTGTCGGCTTTTTTATTTGGAGGGATATTATGCTTTTATCACTTGCGATCATTTTTCTTGTGGGGCTTTCCGCCGCGGCGATCTTTGAAAAGATAGGCCTGCCCCGGATCATCGGTATGCTGGGTGTGGGCATCGCCGTGAGCCCCTATGTTCTCGACCTGCTGGATGAGAAAACACTCGGCATCTCGTCGGAGCTACGGCAGATTGCGCTTATCATCATACTTGTCCGGGCTGGGCTCACGCTGAACCTTGCCGACTTGAAGAAGGTGGGCAGACCCGCGGTGATGATGTCATTCGTTCCGGCCTGCTTTGAGATAGCGGGATATGTTCTGCTTGCCCCCGTACTGCTTGGTGTGACCCACATCGAGGCGGCGGTCATGGGTGCGGTGCTGAGCGCGGTATCTCCTGCCGTAGTCGTTCCGAGAATGGTACGCCTTATCGAGGAAAAAGTCGGCACAATGAAAAGCATCCCGCAGATGATACTTGCGGGAGCTTCCTGCGATGACATTTTCGTGATCGTGCTGTTCTCCACCTTCGTAACTATGGCGCAGGGCGGCTCTGCGAAAGCCACGGACTTTCTGAATATCCCTGTTTCCATACTGCTTGGCGTTGCCCTCGGAGCGGCGGCGGGGATAGTGTTGTTCCTGCTTTTTGAAACGGCCTACAAGCACGGCTCAAAGATACGCAACTCCGCAAAAGTCATAATCATCCTCGGAACAGCATTCCTGCTGATGTCGGTTGAGACCCTTGCCAAACCCTATGTTGCGGTGTCGGGACTGCTCGCCGTGGTGGCTATGGCCTGCGTCATAAAGCTGAAAGGAGAGAAGTCGGTATCTTTGCGCCTGTCGGAGAAGTTCGGCAAGCTGTGGATCGGTGCGGAGTGCCTGCTGTTTGTGCTGGTGGGAGCAGCCGTCGATGTACGCTACACCCTCACGGCGGGAGCCTCGGCGGTGGGTATGATCTTCGCGGCTCTGGTATTCAGAGCAGTGGGCGTCTGCCTCTGCATGACAGGAACGGAACTTAACGCAAAGGAGAGAGCCTTCTGCGTTATTGCCTACCTCCCGAAAGCCACGGTGCAGGCGGCTATCGGTTCTGTGCCGCTGTCTCTCGGTCTGCCCTGCGGGAAGATCGTGCTGTCGGTGGCGGTGCTGGCCATACTGATGACTGCGCCCCTCGGAGCAATCGGCATCGACAAGACCTGCAAGCGGTTCCTCGAAACGGAGAAGCAGTGAACAGTAGCCTAATCGGTAGAGGCAAAGTCTTGCTTTGCAAGACCGTTCGCTAAACTGCGAGTAGCCGGAGAATCCCGGTGTCTGAGTTCAAGTCTCAGTGTGGCCGCCAGAAAAGGCTCCCTTGCTTTCACTGAAGGGGAGCCTGTTTTTGTTATTGAAGAATACCGATCGCAAGCCCTCGGAAAAGTTCTTACAGCGTTTCTGAGGGCTATTCTTATCAGCGGTAACACTTACGTTCCGCAGTCTTGGACGGCTGTCAAAGCACTTACAAAGCTATAGAGATGAATTATATTTGTGAATAATATGAGAAATTTCTCACTTCATATTGACAACTCGATGTATCTGTGATATATTTAATGTGAGAAAAATCTCACGTTTAAGAAAGGCGGTATTATTATGGGCAATATCGAAGCAAAAGCAGTTATTGGTACGAATTCATGGGGCGGGAAGGTTTACGGAAAAGCTATAAGAGGCAGCTATGTTGAGGACAGCGTTATAAAAGACGCTATGTGTGAAGCGGAAAAGCAAGGGCTTGTGATATACGATCACGCCCGTGATTACGGACTTGGCAAGGCTCAAAAAATGTTTGGAAAGTTTACGCAGGAGTTAGACAGCAAGGACATTGTCATCTCGGCGAAATACACGCCCTTTACCCATTATAAGAAAAACTGTGTCCGCAGGTCGCTTGAAAAAGACCTTGCCGATTTTAAACGCAGTTATATAGATATTTACTGGCTGCATCTGCCTACGGATATCAAGGAGCATTTAGCAGAGATCATAGAGCTTTACAGAGAGGGCAAGATCAAACATATCGGCGTTTCAAACTTCACCCTTGAAGAATGCAAACTCTCAAAGCACATACTCGAAAAAGTCGGGATACCACTTTACGGTGTTCAGAACCATTACAGCCTTATCTCCCGTGAATGGGAAAAGAACGGCTTGCTTGACTGGTGCAGGAAGAACGGCATATCGTTCTGGGCTTGGGCGGTGCTTGAAGAAGGAATGCTCACCGATCCGAGAGTCAAAACAAAGTTTTCGCTTGTGAAATTCTTTATGAGCCGCCAGAAAAGAAAAATGCGTGAGCTGTATCGTGTGATGATAGCCGTTGCAAAACGGCATGATATCACCGTTCCGCAGGTGGCAGAGGCATATTGCGTGAACAAGGGCGTTGTGCCGATATGCGGCTGCCGTAAGCCGAAACAGGTCGAAGAGCTTGCCGAAGCTGTCAAAGTCAGGCTCACGTCGGGGGAGATACGACGTCTTGAAGAAGAGGCAGATAAGTCGGGCGCAAAGGTTCTCGGACCCGATATGTTCAGATTTGCAGTGCTGAAGAAAAGGAGATAAAATGGAAAAACGTACAAGACCCGTTCAGGCAAGATCGCAGAAAACCAGAGAAAATCTGATGAAGGCAGCGATTTCGATGTACGAGAAGAAGGGCTACCATAAAACCACCGTTGACGATATAGCGGCAGAGGCCGGGGTATCTACGGGCATCGCTTACAGATATTTCAGAAACAAAAAAGATATGCTCCTGTCGGTCATTTCATACGGTGTGGATAATATCGAAAGTATAGCTAAGCTTGACAATACCGACATTCCCGATGACATAACGGATGTCAGGCATTACCTTGAAGCCATACTTAAAAGCTTTGAGGAATTTCACATGAAATTCCGTGATATTCATGAAGAGCTTGAGGGCTTGCAGCATACCGACGAGGACGTCAGAAAGCTGTACAGCAAGATAACAGAAGAAAAGATGAAAAAAACTACAGCAAAGCTTGCGGCATTTCTGAACAATGATACCAATATCCGTGAAAAGGCATATGCGGCCATCGGAATTATGGAACAGCACTGTCACAAGATAATGAACAATGATCTTTACGGACTGAATGCCAATGTAATGCGTGATATGGCAATAACTGCCGTCCTCAGTGTTTTGAAAGGAGCAGAGTAACATGAAACGTGCGTATTTTGATTCAGAGAAAGACGGCTTCTACGGAGCATACTACAAGAATCCCAAGACTTGCGACAAGAGCGTTATCCTTATGCTCGGCGACAAGATAGATGATCTTATGGTGAAAATGGCGGTTAAATGGCTTCATCGGAACGGGTGTAATGTGCTGGCTATGGCTTCGGATTCAAGGGATTATGCTTACCATGATTATCCGATAGAATCCTTTGAAAAAGCGATAGACGTTATGCGGTCAAGGGGCAATACAAAGTTTGGTATGATCGGAGCATCTACCACGGCGATGATGGCTCTTGCGGCGGCATCGTATATCCCTGATATAACGCTTACGGTCGCATTATCGCCATCTGACTTCATTATGGAGGGCTTTTATCGTGACGGGCTTGACGGCGCAAGGGAGCGTCCGGGCAATCATGAATCCACGCTTTCCTATCAAGGCAAAAGCCTGCCATATCTTCCGTTTGCCTACCGTCACCCTGAATATTGGCAGAAGTTAAGCGAAGAGGCAAAACGCAGGGGCGATATGGCAGCAGCAAGGGATATGTTTGATCTTTCGGAACAGCTCTGTCCTCTGACCGAGGATATGAAGATCAAGGTTGAACAGATAAAGGGCAAGCTGGTGCTTGTGGGAGCGCAGGACGATTCTCTGTGGGATACCTGCCGGTACATAGACAGAATGACCGAACGGCTTAAATCAACGCCGCATGAGTGCCGTGTGGCAAAGCTGACCTATGAGTACGGCTCACATTTTGTATTCCCACAGTCGATGCTTGAGATCGTACTGCCGATTGGTTCGACGCTTCTGTTAAAACTGGCATTCAAGACTTTGAAGGAACACCCTGATGAGTGCAAAGCGACACGAATCGACATAGACAAGCGGCTTTGCAGGATTATACAAGGGTGGTAATGAAAGTAAAATTACATATCCCGGAGTCAGCGATTACCCAATTGATACATAGCAACAGCAAAGCACTCTCCCGGAGCATTTCCAAGAGAGTGCTGTTTTCATTAGTTGTTTTCCGCTCCGCAAGGTCGGGCGGTGCTGTGAGGTTTCTCCGTTCCTTTGATGGGAATTATCAAGCAGATGTCACAGAGGTTGAAATCCTCGGGAAAATATGCTATAATACTTTCTAAAATATTTTCAAAAAATATCTGATGCCCCCTTGACTCTCAACCAAGGTTCAGGCTTATAATATGCACATAAGGTACCTTACAACACAATAAGGCAATACCGCACAGGGGTTGTGCGGTATTGCCTTAACAGGAGATGAGATCATGAAGATAGGCGAATTTGCTAAGGCTTGCGGGACGAAGATATCGGTGCTGCGGCATTATGACAGCGAGGGACTTTTACAGCCTGTATACATCGACCGATTTACCGAATACCGCTATTACGACAGCTCTCAGATCGCTGTGTTTGAGCGTATTTCTGAGCTTAAAGCTGTGGGTTTCTCGCTTTCGGAGATAAGGGCTTTGCTGTATTCCGGTGAGCCTGCCGATGCTTTGTTTGAACGCCGAAAGTCCGTGCTTGAGCAGCAGCTCCGTGATCTCGAAAGACTGAGACTGAACGGAGGTATAACTATGGAGAATAATTTCAGACCTTTGACAGAGAACACGGATATCGGATTTGAGAATGATGAAAGGGTCATCGGCAAATGGCAGGTCGAGGGAGGCACAGATGCTCTCGGCGACAGAAACAGGATAATGTATTTTCTGCCGGGAGGAGAGTTTTACTGGTGTTTCGGCTGGAGCAAGGGGAAGATTATCTACGATGACGGAGCGAGCCGTTTCGTCAACGATTACCGATTGGAGGAGCGCAGCGGCGAGCTGTATATGATCGTGAATTTCAAGTCGCAGGATTATCCCGAAACAGGCGAGACTACAGCTATCGCTCTGAGAAAACTTGACAGCGTGGCCTACACCCGGGATATGATCGCAAGGAAGGACAACATCTCAAAGCCCTTTATCCCCGATGACAGGGTGTTGGGAAAATGGAAAGGATTCTGTTATTTCAGACCCGATGAGGTGGCTCCCGCAGATTTTGTCCCCTATGAAAATCCGCCCAAGGGCAGCAATAATTATCTTGCCGACCCCTATTTCAAGGAGATCGAGTTCAGGGAGGGCGGTCACGTTACGGCGGTGTATGCTGACGAGGTCATCGAGGGCGATGACAAACACGTCTGGACACGCGGCTTCTGGCTGCGCAAGTGGAACAGCAGTGCCTGCGCTTACGAGATAAAAGTGTTTGAGGGCAGGGAGTATCTTATCATAGAATGGAAGAGCGGAGACTACCGCTTCGGAGGCTGTGAAAGCGATTATTATGTAATGGTCAGGGCATAAATAACAGGGCAGGAAAAGTATTCCTGCCCTGAATTTTTGTTATTTGTCAAGACTGGGGCAGAGAAAAAACCGAAGACTGTTGTTATGAACGGAATCCGAAACAGTTGAAATACTTATTATATTATGATATGATAATAACTGAAAAAAATTTTTTCAAAACGCCCTAACCAAATCTGTTTCTTTGCACTATTAAGACAGAAGCTTCTGAAACAACCGGAAAGGAGAACCGAAATGGATACTTCCGAACGCCGCGAAAAAATAGCTCAGATGTCGCAGTCGATATTCCAGTACTGTATGTCACGCACAAGCTCCTATCAGGAGTCGGAGGACTTGGCGCAGGAGATATTGCTGGCGCTGTTTCAGAGCGTTGAAAGTCTGCGGGACGAGCGGGCCTTCTACGGATTTGTGTGGCGCACCGCCGACAACATCCTCAAGGGCTGGTATCGCGGACGTGAAAAACGCAACACAGCAGAGCTGGACGAGAACATCTCCGACAACTGCTGGGAGCGGCTTGAGGAACAGGCCGAGGAAAACGAACAGCTCCGCCTTATGACCCGGGAGTTATCACTTCTTAATTCAAACTACCGCAGGGTAATGGTGGCGTACTACGTTGACGGACTTTCGGTGAGAGAAATATCCGATCGGTTTTCTGTCTCGCAGAGCATGGTGAAGTACCTGCTCTTTCAGTCAAGAAAAAGAATACAGGAGGGCGTAAAAATGAATACGGAAAGAACATTCGGAAAACTCAGCTATCAGCCGGTTGACCTCGGACTCTTCTTCTGGGGCGGCAAGAACAACTACTGGGACAAGTTTGACAGCAAGCTCAGACAGAATATCCTGATGGCCTGCTATTACAGCAAGCAGAACGAAGAGCAGATCGCATTGCAGCTTGGCGTGCCGACGGCTTACCTTGAGGACGATATCAGGCAGCTGGTGAAGTACGACCTGCTCACCGAGAAGAACGGCTTCTATCAGACCAACGTGCCCATCATCACAAAGGAGACCTTAAACGAGATCACCCGCGCAAACAAGCAGGCGGTGGGAGAGATCACAAAAGCTCTGTCTGAGGAGATCGACAAAATGCTGGGCGAGATCAGAGAGCTCGGTTTCTACGGCAGCGATATGTCCAACAACTCCCTCAAATGGATGCTGCTCTCGCTGATACTGCGCCTTGCCTATGTGGATATGGCACAGGGCGAGAGCGAGCCTGATTACCCAACGGATATCTTCGGTGAGAAGTGCTTCAGGTTCTTTGTCGAGAACACTGCAAACGAGCCTGACGGCGGCTTCGGAACAGGCAGCAGCGCTTCCTGCTGCAAGAACGGACTGATCGTTTTCTGGGATGTTGAGGTAAACGGAGCGATGCGTCATCCGAAGGTGACTGCGGCACGCGGCGATATGCTGTGCAGACTGATGAGCGAACAGCCTCAGACCGAGAACGAAAAGCTGGTATGCTCGGAACTTATAGAGCTGGGGTTGGCGGTAAAGACAGAGGACGGCATCAGACCCAACTTCCCCTGCTTCACAAAGGAACAGGGCGACGTGCTGAATGACAGTATCCGCGGAATCGGCCACGATATCTGTCAGGATGCACTTTCACGCCTCGACAGGGTGAAGGACATCCTCATCGACCACGCCCCTGCGCACCTTGCGGACTATGTTGGCAGGCTGCCCATACTGCTCAGCTTCAAGGAGACGGAGCAGATAATGCGTGAGCTCTGCGAAAGCGGCTGGCTGATACCAATGAAGGACGGTATGTCTGCAACAACTGTGATGTACTTGTATTAATTTTCAAAAAAGAGCTGTTGCACGCAACAGCTCTTTTTTCACAATGTGGGGTGAAAAATGCAGGCGAGAGGGATCGGTTGATTTATGCGAAAAAATGGTGTACAATATGTATAGAATGATTTTCGGGAACGGAGAAAGATGAAAGATGACGATCTACATTGACGCTGATGCCTGCCCTGTGACACGTATCGCGGAGCAAGCCGCAAAAGAATACGGTATCCCTGTTGTACTGCTCTGTGATACCAATCATGTGCTGAGTTCGGATTACAGCACGGTAAAGGTCATCGGGGCAGGTGCGGATGCTGTTGACATCGCGCTGATAAATCTGTGCCGTCAGGGTGATATAGTTGTGACTCAGGACTACGGTGTTGCAGCTATGGCTCTCGGCAAGGGCGCAAAAGCGATACATCAGAGCGGTAAGATCTATTCTGATGATAATATCAGCGGTCTGCTGGAAAGCCGTCATATTGCCAAAGTGCAGAGACGGAAAAGCAAGAACCACCTGAAAGGTCCCCGAAAGAGAACTGCCGAGGATGACAGGAATTTTGAGGAGAGTTTCAGAAAGCTGATAACAGAAGGACTGTAACGCAAAAAGCACTTCCGCAGAATAAACTGCGGGAGTGCTTTTATATAAGGAGAATGGCTGAAGAATGCGGATCAGTTGCCGGAGCTTTTATAAAACCTGATACTGAATCTCCAGAAGAGATATGCGGCAAGGTACATAGCAGCGCCGATAAACGGAGTAAGATACATAAAAAACTCGGGGTAGTCGGACATATCACTTTTTCTCAGCAGGAACTGCGCAGGAAAGTAATTCACGAAGGCAAAGGGCATCACGTAGATCATAAGGGTCTGTATGAACTTATTGAAAATGCTTATGGGATAGCCTGCGAATTTGCGCATATTCCAGTAGATCATCTCTTTGAGACTGTCTGTTTGCAGGAGATAGATGTTCAGTGCGGCAAGGACAAGGAAGACTGCTCCCTGGATAAGAACGCCGCCTGCAACGGTCAGTGTGTAGTAGAGCACGCTGAAAGCATTCCATCGGATTCCGACTTTTCCTGCGGAGATAATGAAAAGAGCTATACCCAGACCCCCATGGCCGATAGCTGCGAACCAGTCCGAGTTGACGAAGATTATCTGGAAGAGCAGGCCTCTCGGGCGGAGGATGAATCTGTCGAAGCTGCCGTCCCGGACGGTCTTGCCGAAATCCCGAAGACCTGTAAAGAAGATTATCATTATGCCGTAGGTGAGGAAGAGCAGGCTGAACAGGAAAAGCATCTCGTAGATGTCCCATCCGTTTAAGGTGCCGAATTTCAGCAGGGTGAACCATATAACGATAATGCCTGTGGCTTCACGCATGAAGACAGCAAGGGAACGGAGCACCGCATCTATACGGTACTGGAACCAGGCTTTGGCAGTAGTCTTTGTATAGACTGCCATTAAATGCAATGTATCCTTCATTTCAGCCTCCCTGAACGATAAGCTTGCGCTGTCCGTTCTTCCACAAAATATTGCCGACAAGGTAAATACAAACTATCCACACCAGCTGTATCAGGCATTTGAGTGCTGTCTCGGCGGCGGAGAGCTGCCCGAGGTATATCTGCACGGGTGTGAAATAAATGGATGAGAAGGGTGTGAAGTTCAGCACGCCCTGCATCCAGTCAGGCATGAACCAGAGGGGGATCATCGAACCCGAAAGCACGTTGACGAACACATTCTTTATAGTGATGAGGCTCCAGATATTTATCAGCCAGAAGGAAGTCATCTGAACAGCGAAGCTGACCGTCCACAGAACGCCGTATCCCAGTACCGCGCTCACGAGGAAGAGCAGGAAGTTCACGGCTCCCGAGGGTGCGCCCATGCCTGTCGTGAACAGAGCGATAACGAGTACGGGGATGAATTTGAATATCAGGTTGAAGGCGGAATTGCCTACGTTTTCCGCTATCATACGTCCCTTGAAGCTTATGGGTCGAAGAAGTTCCGTTGAGATGCTTCCGTCCCAGATCTTGTTGGGAAGGAAATAGTCATCGGGGGAGAATATCGTTCCGAGGCCGAGGGAGAGGACAAAATTAGTTGTGACCATTGACATGGTTATACCGTCCACCTGTTCGGCATCGCCGTAGAGCGTGCGGTAGATCTCATAGAAAATAAAGAATTGCAGGATCGTGGACAGAATGCTCATCAGGTGGTCAAAGCGGTAGGCGCTCCTGCCGAGAAAGGCTTTTTTGGCATAGGCTAAACAGGCTGTCACTAAGCTCCCTCCCCGCTGTAGATCTTTCTGATGATGCTCTCGATATCGGGCTCGGAGATGTTGATATCGCGGACGCTGTATTTTTGCAGGAGTATGTTCATCAGATCGTTGATATGAACTTCTTTTCCGAAGGTGAAGCGTTTGTGCCTCGGGTCGATGTCATCGGTCTCGACGCCGTTTATGGGTTCGGTCACGGTGTCAGTCATAAACTCCACATCGAGGCTGCGCGAGGAGCCGAACCGCTCGCGGATATCAGAAAGTGCGCCGTCATAGACCTTGCTGCCCTTGTCGATTATCACCACACGTTTGCAGGTCTTTTCGATATCCTGCATATCGTGGGTAGTGAAGATCATGGTCACATTGTCCTGAGCGTTCAGTTCTCGGATGAAACTGCGGATCGCTTCTTTGCCCACAACATCCACACCGATCGTCGGCTCATCGAAGAAAACGATCTTTGGAGAGTGCAGCAGGGCAGCTGCGATATCCGAGCGCATACGCTGACCGAGGGAGAGCTGACGCACAGGCTGATCCATGAAACCGCTCATATCCAGCATCTCGATAAATCTGCTGAGGTTCTTTTTATACACATCATCGGGAATGCGGTAGATCGCCTTGAGGAGTTCAAAGCTGTCCGTTACGGGGAGATCCCACTGGAGCTGAGATCTCTGACCGAAGACCACGCCTATCCTGCCGACGTAATCCTTGCGCTGTTTATAGGGAACAACGCCGTCGCAGAGTATCTCGCCCTGATCGGGATAAAGTATGCCCGAGAGCATCTTGATGGTGGTGGATTTTCCTGCGCCGTTGGGACCGATAAAGCCCACGGTCTCGCCCTCCCCGATAGAAAAGCTGATGTCCTTCACGGCCTCGCGCTTTTCGTATTTCGGGGCAAAAAGGTTTGCGATCATCCCGGGGATACCGCTCCTGCGCTTGTTGACTTTAAATGTTTTGCTGATATTTTTTACTTCGATAAAACTCATTGGTCCTCTCCTGCCTGCATTATCAGTTCTTCGAGATCCGATTTGTGTACGCTGATCTCAAGGATCTCGGTCTGCCTGAGTATCAATGCTGTGATCTCAGCTGCGGTTATGTGGTTGGAATCATATTCGAGTTTCAGGGTGTTTCCCTCCAGCGAGAATTTACGTATCGGAAGGTCATCCGGATCGGGGATGTTTCCGCTGATCTTAACGGTCATGGTATTAATCGGCAAATATCTGCTGCGCAGAGTGTCGAGACTGCCGTAGAAGATGAGTTTCCCTTTGTGGAGTATGGCGAGCCTTGTGCATACTTTTGAAACGCTTGCCATATCGTTGGATGTAAGGAGCACTGTATTGCCGTCTGCTGCGCTTTGTGTCATGATCTCACAAAGGGCGGCTTTCCCGTTTTCGTCAAGTCCGATATTCGGCTCGTCTATGAGGAGCAGTTTCGGCTCATAGAGCAGAGCGGCACCGAGTTCGGCTCTCATCTTCTGACCGAGGGACAGGTCACTGACCCTGCGGTCTGACAGTTCGGCAAACCCGAGTTTCCGGGAGATCTCGGAATACCTCTGCCTGAAATACCTGCCCGACATACGGTACACCGAGCCTATGATCTCGAAGTTTTGGATCACCGTATCATACTTGTTCAGCAGCGGCGTGCCTGCAAAGAATGTGCTGAGATCCGAGGCGTATTTACTGCGATACTTGACGGGGTCTTTCCCGAGGGTATACACCTGACCGCTTTCGGGGGCGAGCAGTCCGCAGGCAAGTTTAAGAAGTGTGGTCTTACCCGAACCCGTGGAGCCTATGATACCGACTACTTCGCCTTTCGGGATATGAAGATCTATGCCTGAAAGGGCGTACTTGCTGATATTTTCAAAGTTTATCATGATTCCTCCTGAAATAATTATATCCCTTACAATATCTGATTGCAAGGGATCGGGGACAAACGGCATTCACACGGGGATAAACGACGTGGCGCAGAAAAAGCCGTCCTCCTCGTAGAAATCACACATACCGCCGTACTTTTCGCATACAGACTTTATCTGCGGAACGCCCATGCCGTGGGCGGAGCTGTCGGCCTTTGAGCTTGAAAGATCGGGATTGTCTTTCAGGATAGAGTTACCGATCCTGTTTTTAACAAGCACCGTTTCATAGTTGCGTTTACGGGTTATCTTTACGATGATCTCGGGAGAAGGCTCCTTCTCGCTTGCTTCGACAGCGTTATCCAGCATATTTGAAAGCAATGCGGAGAAGTCGATGCTCTCCATCTGCGAAAAGGAGAGGTTCTCTATCTCGGCTTTGACTGCTATGCCTTTGCTGCGTGCGAGGTTCAGCTTTTCGTTGAGGATATGGTTCATCAGTGAATTGCCGGTCTCGATATAGCTGTGTACGGAATTGAGCTTGTCCAGTATCTCCGAGGTGTAAGCTTTTGCCGATGCGGTATCGCCGCTGTTGAGGTAGGATGCGATCACCATAAGGTGATTTCTCATATCGTGTTTTATGCTGCGGATGCTCTCATACAGCTTGCGGACTTCCTCGTCCTGACGGGAAATGCTTTCCGCAGCGGCTTTCAGTTCCGAGAGCTCATACTCGGCGGCGGACTTCTCGCTCAGCACGCGGTCATACTTTTCCAAAAGTTCGTTATAATCCGCCTGTAGTTTCTTTCCTTTCATTTCAGCATATACCTCATCAGTTGTTTTCGTGCAGTATCGGAATAACTGCGGCCTATGGGCAGGGAAGAATTGTCATTAAGGATACATTCCTCGGAATTGATGATCTTCACCGCAGACTGATTGACAAGAAAGCCTTTATGTATGCGTACAAATCCGCTGCCCGAAAGTGTGTTTTCGAGCGAGGTCAGGGTATCTCTGAAACGGTATTCTTCCGCGGCAAAGAGTTTAATATAGTTTCCCTCCGACTCGAAATACCGTATCTCATCAAGTTTCAGCTTGACATCCCCCTCAGCTGTATGGAAGCAGAAATGCCTGTCTTTGCCGCCGAGTTCTCTGACGGCATCTTCGAGCATTTTCGGAAGTTCATGCGAGAGGAATGACTTGCGGACAAATCCGAAGGGGTGGAACTGGAGACTGTCATACACCAGTTCATCGTGGCTTGTGACGAATATGAGCAGCGGTCTGACAGGCATATCGGTCATCATACGGACGATATCGAGACCGCTGAGCTTAGGCATATCTATATCCAGCAGGAGGATATCATAGTTCTGTTCTTTGAGTGCGGAGAGGAGAGCCTCACCGTCGGTGTACGCCGAGACCGAGCATTCTTTTATGACTTCGGAAGTAAGTTCGGCTATATCGGAAAGCATTTTCTGTTCGTCATCGCATATTATGATACTTGTCATGCTGTCACCCCGAAAAATGATTTTTGTCTTCTGTAAACGGCTCGTTTTATTTGATACCATTATAGCATTTATGATACCGAAGGTCAAGAGATGCGGCGGAGATAACTGCATAAAGGGCAGGGGGATCGGCAAAATTGAACCAAATGATCTAAAACTTGTATAAACCGATGCAAGTTCAAAATATCATTGACATCCGAAGTTCAAAAGTTTATAATCTGGATATGGACATATTAATATAACAGGAGGAAGTCATATGAAAAAAGTTGCTGTTATCTGGTCGAGCCCCAACATTGACGGGCTGACGGCATCTGCTGAGGGACAGATCGTAAAGGGTCTCAAAGAGGCAGGCGTTCAGGTGACCGAGATACATCTCAACAAGAAATATATAGGACACTGCCGCGCCTGCGGCAACGGCTGGGGCACCTGCAGCAGAAACGGCACCTGTGTGATCTCGGATGATTTTGCGGAGATCTACAGTACACTTGCCGGATCGGACGGTATCGTCTGGATAAGCGCGGTATACTGGTCGGATATGACAGAGAGTTTCAAGGCTTTCTTTGACAGGCTACGCCGCTGTGATGCGACACACAATCATTATCTTGCAGACAAAAGATGTATGCTGATCGCCTGCGCAGGCGGTACGGGCAGAGGCACGCTCGAGTGTCTTACTCAGCTGGAACGCGGCCTCGGGCATATGGGCATGAGAGCATATGACCGCATCCCGGTGGTGCGTTTCAACAGGGATTATATGCTGCCTGCACTTTACGAGGCAGGCAAGGTCTATGCTGATAAACTTGAAAACGGCTTTGATATGTATTACTGAAATAAGGGGAGGAAAACACTATGAAGTACATCAACATTGCAAGGGGTCCGCAGAGGGTATCTGCGATAGTTCAGGGCTGCATGAGGATGCCCGCACTCTCTAAGGAAGAGGCGGCAAAGGTGATCCGCACGGCATATGACTGCGGAGTGAATTTTTTCGATCACGCCACCTGTTACGGTAAGGACGGCGAAGCAGAGACACGTTTCAGCGAGGCTTTCCCGTTGACCGGTATCAAGCGTGAGGACATAATCATACAGAGCAAGTGCGGTCTCTGCTTTGACCGTAATGAATTTGACTGGACGAAAGAGAACATCCTCTCGAGCGTTGATGACAGCCTTCGCCGTCTGAAAGTTGATTATCTCGACACTCTGCTGCTGCACAGACCCGATCTGCTGTTTGATCCCGAGGAAGTGGCAGAGGCTTTCGATGAGCTTGAAAAGGCAGGCAAGGTACGCGGCTTCGGCATCAGCAACCTTATGCCCATGCAGATCGAGCTGCTGAAAAAGTATGTTAAGCAGCCGCTTGTGATAAATCAGGTACAGCTGTCCATCGAGCAGTCACAGCTTATAGACCAGCCGCTCTACATGAACAACAAGACCACGGAGTTTTCTATCAACCGTGACGGCAGCGCCCTCGATTACTGCCGGCTGAATGACATCACGGTACAGGCGTGGTCACCTCTGCAGAAGGGTATGTTCGGCGGAACATTCATTGACGATCCCGATTTCCCCGAACTGAACAAGGCTCTCGGAGAGATCGCCGAGAGGGAAGGCGTATCCAAATCGGCGGTAGCTGTTGCGTGGATACTCCGTCACCCTGCAAGGATGCAGGCTATCATCGGCACCATGAACCCCGAACACATCAAGGATATCTGTGCGGCAGCCGATGTGGAGCTTTCACATCATGACTGGTATATGCTGTATCTTGCTTCGGGCAAATATCTGCCGTAAGCGTATAATATATGATCCGCCCCTGAGATCGGTGCTCCTGATGCAGGGGCGTTGTTGTCGGCATGGGTTGAAATGCGAGGTCGGATATGTTATAATATTGTTCGGACATATTTCGATCGGAGATGAGATTGTGAAAGTATATATCAGGTCAAACAACAGCGACATACCCCACAACTATAATTTTATGTGTGCCTATCAGGGGTTTCGTGAGATGGGGCATGAGATAGTTCTGTTCCGAGACAAGGACGGTCTTGCCGACAGCCGGAGAGAGGATATCGTGGTGGGGTACATAGGAGATGTAAGGCGCAGGCTTGCATGCTTCGGCATAGAGACTCCCGACATAGATTACCCCGATGAACTGAAGAAGTATCTCGGGCGGAAGATCTGGAGAACCAAAATGAGCGCCGTCAACAATGACCCCGAAAGCTGGCCTGTATTTGTCAAGCCCGTTGAGGACAAGCAGTTCACGGGAGTGGTTGTACGCTCCACAAAAGATCTGATCGGCTGCGGTATCTGCGGAGTGGATCAGGATGTGTACTGCTCGGAGACGGTGGATATCGTTGCCGAGTGGAGATGTTTTGTCAGGTACGGCAGGATACTGGATGTCAGACCATACAGGGGCGACTGGCGGCTCCATTTCGATCCCCAAGTGATAGAGAACGCTGTACGGGATTACACCTCTGCGCCCGCAGGGTATACCGCGGATTTCGGTCTGACTTCGGACGGCAGAACTCTGCTGATAGAGATCAATGACGGATATTCCCTCGGATGCTACGGACTGTTCCACACCGATTATGCAAAACTTCTTTCAGCACGCTGGGCGGAACTCACCGGTACCGAGGATCAGTGTGCCTTTGATCTGCTTTGATGTATATTAAAAACGAGGCGGATGCTTAACGGCATCTGCCTCGTTGGCTTTTGTGAGCAGGTTTATCTTACAGCGTTGATGATCTGTTCAACGCAGGGCTTGGGTTCATACTTATCGGTGAAGAGCAGGGGATACTGCTTTATCATGGGTGAACCCGGCTTCATACCGAAGAAATTGAGCCACGAATAGTCGTCAGCTACGCCCCATGTGGTAACGCAGTCGATAACATCGGAATAGCTGCGGTAGATCTCGAAGAGCTTGACATAGAACTCATTGATCTTGGCGAGCTTTTCGGGTGTGGGGTTCATAGCTTCCTTGATGAATTCCTCGAATCCGGGATCGCCGGGCTTGAGGCGGTTCTCGCTCTCGTTCATGGTTGCCATGAGGGAGATATCCAGCTCGGTGATATGGAGACGGAGGCCGAGGCCTGCATAAGTCTCGATAGAACGCTTGAGCTCGTCGTAGTCGGGGGCATTGAAATAATGCTCCTGCATACCGAAGCCGTCGATACGGCAGCCTTTTTCCTGAAGATTCTTTATAAGTTTTACGATACGCTCACGCTTTGCGGGTACGCACTCGCTGTAGTCGTTATAGAACAGCTGGGCGTTGGGAGCGTATTTATCCATAGACTTGAAAGCGTGTTCGATGAAGCCTGTACCTGTGAGCTGGAAGTATCTGCTGTCACGGTAGGTATCGCTTTCGCCTCTTTCACAGCCGGGGCCGTCATCGAGGGCAGCCTCGTTGACTACATCCCATGCATAGACATCATTTCCGAATCTCTCGGTGAGCTTTTTGAAGTGAGCATCTATACGCTCGTAGATAAGCTCGGGAGCAGCAGGCTTGTCGCCGTCCTTGTACATCCACTCGCCTGTCTGATTATGCCATACGGGAGCGTGAGCACGGACCTTTATGCCCATTTTGCGTGCACCCTCGAAGATGCGGTCTATCTTATCAAAAGTAAACACGCCCTCCTGAGGCTCGGTCTCGGAGAATTTCATTTCATTTTCGGGGGTGATGCTGTTGAAATGCTGCGAGAGCAGGGGAAGGTATTTGTCGATGAGCCTTTCGGGAACGGCTGCACCTATCTTGAAATATTTTTCATATGCTTTTGCTAAAGAAAAGATCTCGCTCATTGTGGTTTCCTCCTTGTATTTACGATACTGAACGGCCAAGTGTCTTAACATATAGTATTATAGCACAGGAAAAAAGTTACAGTCAAGTCACAAGTGTTGCTCATCTCTTGCAATAATGACCAATTTGTGCTATAATATTGGATGAAAGCACGGTTTAGTATTTTAATATCAATTATAAGGAATAATAATTATGAATATACAGATATTCGGGACAAAAAAGAGTCAGGACACTAAAAAGGCGGAGAGATTTTTCAAGGAGAGGGGCATAAAGTTCCAGTCGGTTGATCTTTCGGTCAAGGGTCTTAGCAAGCGGGAGCTTGAATCGGTGATGAGATCGGCAGGCGGTATCGAGGCACTCATAGACGAGAAATGCAAAGATCAGGAGACATACCTTCTCATAAAGTATCTTGACGATTCCGCGAAGTTTGACAAGGTGCTTGAAAATCAGGGAGTGCTGCGTCAGCCGATAGTTCGAAACGGCAATCAGGCGACCGTAGGATACTGTCCCGATGTGTGGAAAAACTGGGAATAAACGGAGTCATACGGACGGCCGGAATATTTTTATAAAGGAGTGACAGATCATGGACATTATCGGAAACTGGATACTTTGCGAGGTCATGTCAAGGGATAAGGATTTTAATATCCTATGGACACCCCTTGCGGATTTTCTTGCAGATCCCGAGGCGGATGAGGATCTCAAGCGAGGACTTGACGGTACCAGAATAACCGTCACCGAGGGCGGAGAACTGCTGACTATGCAAAAGATCCCCGAGGGTGCAACTCAGGAGCAGATCGACGAAGCTGTCAAAAGAGGAAGGATCACGCTCAGCGAGGACGGAATGATGATCGTCGGCAGGACCGAATGGAAGGAACGGGACGGGAAGCTCGTTTTCGACACTCACATTGAGGGCGAGATCCTCGGTGAGAAAGCCGATCCTTGGGAGGAGCTGGTATTCACGGATGACGGTATGCTTGAAATGATGGTCTACCGTTATAAAAAAGAAAACTGAGGAGGGCTGAACGATGGCATTTGACAAAAACTATCTTGCAAAGTTCAAGGGCAAAAAGGTAACTTTCAGAGAGGTGAGCTCGTTCCCGGATCTGAAAGTTCAGTATGTGGATTCCTTCCCCGATTACGAGGCTAAGGTCGTATCAAGCAACTCGTTCTCGGCAGAGATCATCAAAGTTCAGACAGTGACTTCCTTTTCCGATGTGAAGATCAAGAAGGTCTCGGCGTTCGGAGATTTTGAACTGTATTTTGAGTAAGATAAAAAGCGGATGCTTTCGGGGCATCCGCTTTTGTTGTCATGCATTATTTCATGTTGTATCTTTCAGCGTAGTTTTCAAGGTTGAACAGAGCGTAATAGCTTCCGTCAAGAGATTCATCGCGCTTTACGGATACGCAGAAGTCTTCCTTGTTCCTGGTGAAGCCTACTTCGCGGGATTTTTTGTGCTCAACGGGAGTGAACTGCACGTAACCCTCGGGGAGCTTTCCGTCAAGTGCTTTCAGGAAATCCTCGGCAATGGCATCTGCTTCTTTTGCGTCATCGAGGCCTTCTGCTTTTACGCTCATTTTCTTGAGCTTGTTATCCTCAAAAGTAAAGGTCACGGAAACGTTATGTTCCTTTGCCAGCTTTACTCTGCCGCAGAGCATACTGTCTGTTTTGCCGATGTAGTATTTGGCGGTGATATTGCCTTTGTTATCGTTGGTGAAGACCTGGCAGTTGTCCATTGAGAGAATTACGCCCAGCTGTTTGTTGACATCTTCATAGCTCATATTGTAGAAATCGGGACCGCTGCCGCCCGTGAGTGAGCTGAGAAAATCAGGCTCAGTGAGTGTTCCCTCCGGAGCTGCCTCTGAGTTTCCGTCATCGGAAGCGCTGTTTTCGGTTGTACTTGTGTTTTGGGAAGTGCTGTTGGTTGCTGCGCTCTTGCTGCTGTCATTGTCTCCGCAGCCTGCAAGCATTGTAAGAGCCATTGTAAGCGACAAGATCGCTGCTGCTGCCTTTCTGATCTTCATTTTGTTCTGTCTCCTTATGTTTAATATTTTACCGAAACCTCGGCAAAATAATTATATCATATTGTAATATCTATGTCAAGAGGCAGAAAAGTCGGAAAAAGGCGTCTGCTGACAGAAAAAGAGCAGCCGCGTGGGCTGCTCCCTGATGAATCATTTAAGTACCTGAGGATGGTCTATATCATATCTCTCGGCGTAGTTGTCGTAAATGAACTCAACGTAGTAATCACCGTTGAAATCCTCGTCACGCTTGATCGTATAGATCATATCTCTTCTGCCCTTGCAGTAGCCGTCTTCATAACGTTTGCCGAACTTGGAGGCTGTTGCCTTCTGATAGCCTTCGGGAAGATTTTCTTTAAGGTCTGCCATAAACTTGTCGCAGATAGCCTGAGCTTCCTCACTGGTAAGCTTGTCGATCTGTACGGCGCATCTTTTGATCTGGTTGTTTGAGAACTCTACCTTGCAGACCATATCGTAAGCCTTGTCGAGTTTGACTCTGCCGCCGACAAAGCTGTCTTTGCTTCCCAGAGAGAATTTCAGTAGCATACCGCTGCCGTCCTCACTGACATCAAGAGCGTTTTCCTTGGTGTACTTGCCGTCCTTTGAAAACTCCTCATAGGACATATTGTAGTATTCGGTCTTGCCGTCGATAAGTCCTCCGAGAAAATCGGGTTCCTCTACTACCGTGCCTTTTGCTTCGGACTTGCTCTCGTCATCTGCCGTGCTTGTGTTTGCTGCGGTGCTGTTGGTTGCTGCGCTCTTGCTGCTGTCATTGTCTCCGCAGGAAACAAGCATGGTAAGAGCCATTGTGAGCGACAAGATCGCTGCTGCTGCTTTTCTGATCTTCAATTTTTTCTGTACCCCTTATGTTTAATATTTTACCGAAACCTCGGTAAATAAATTATACCACATTATCCGATACCCGTCAAGAGGTTGAAAAACAAAGAATAATTAAAGACCGAGCAAAAGTAAAAAGAACAACTTTGTGCACAAATTGTACAAATCTCTAAAACGATTTCGCTGATGATCGGAGCTATACAGCAAAAAACGCATAATTTTCGGGACCGGGCGACAAAAAAAGCCTTGAAAGAAACATACAAATATTATAAAATACAGTACAAGAGCTGCCACGGATAAGTGACAGATCGGATACTATTATTTCAGGAAAGAGAGGTAAAGTGCCGAATGAGAAAAGGAATTCTCGGAAGGATCATCGGCGGCAGCACAGCGCTCGTTATGTGTGCGGGAATGCTTGCTTCCTGTTCATCCGACGGTTCGGGCAGTGCAGGTGATGCTTCCATAGAACTGACTATCACCAAGACCCTGACCGCCAACGCCACAGGCAAGGAAGACGACTACAACTACGAGCTGTGGAAAGACAAGGGCGATACCACGATGAACCTTACGGGCGGGGGTACGTTCACTTGCGAATGGAACAAGATAAACAATGCTTTGTTCCGCAAGGGTCGGAAGTTCGACTCGACCAAGACCTATCAGGAGCTCGGAAACATCTCGCTCGATTTCGGTATAGACTATCAGCCTAAAGGCAACTCGTATATGTGCGTTTACGGCTGGACAAAGAAACCGCTGGTGGAGTATTATATCGTAGAATCATGGGGCAGCTGGAGACCGCCCGGAACTGCTAAGTCGCTGGGTACCGTAAAGGTAGACGGCGGCGAGTATGACATCTACAAGACCACAAGAAATCAGCAGCCCTCCATAGAAGGCACAAAGACCTTCGATCAGTACTGGAGCGTGCGCAAGAATAAGCCCGAAGCTGATGGTACGAGATTCGAGGGCACGATCTCGATCACCAAGCACTTTGACGCATGGGCAGCGGCAGGTCTCGAACTCGGAAAGATGTACGAAGTTGCTCTCACCATAGAGGGCTATCAGTCATCGGGTAAGGCTACCATATACAAGAACGATCTCAAGATCGGCGGAGACTATGTGAAGTCCGAAGATTACGAGCTTGCTCCGCAAACGACTACCACTGCAAAGAAGGCTGATGATAACGCTCCCGCAGTGGCAAGTTATTTCAGCGATGACTTTGAGAGCAGCGAGGGCGAGTGGCGCGGCAGAGGTGCGGCTTCGATCAAGCTTACCAAGGATCAGCACAAGAACGGCAGCGGAGCTCTGTTTGTCTCGGGCAGGACCGATACCTGGGAAGGCTGCGAGATGGATCTTGATCCTTCGACATATATCCCCGGCAAGACCTACGGCTTCAGTGTTGAAGCTATGCAGGATGCCGTGGACACGGCTTCTTTCAAACTGACTCTCCAGTACAGTCTGGACGGTGAATCGCACTATGATCAGATCGCGGCAGGCGACGGTGCAAAGGGTCAGTGGATAACTCTGTCGAATGATGCTTTCACCATCCCCGAGGGTGCACAGAACACTGTGCTCTATGTTGAGATCCCCAGCGGAAAATCCGATTTTTATATCGACGATGCAAAGTCTTCGGGCGATGATCAGGGAGAGGCTCAAAAAAAAACAGGTGACGTAGAAAAACACGATCCCGTGGCGGTTACACCTGCTGTCGATATCTCCTGGATAGACACCTCAAAGCCGATGGTTGCCATTTCATTTGATGACGGTGCCTCGGCTACCAAGAAGACAGATCCTGCTTACCGTATCATTGATGCTGTAGCGGATGCAGGCTTCCATGCTACATTTTTCTATGTGGGCAGCTGGATCAAGACCGAGGAGCAGGTGAGGTACGCTTACGAAAAGGGTATGGAGATAGCAAATCACACGATGACGCATCCTTATCTTTCAAAGAAGACCGAGGAGCAGATACGCTCCGAGTTTGAAAAGGCACACGAGAAACTCAAGGGCATAATCGGTGCGGAGCCTTCAAAGGTCATGAGACTCCCTTATCTTGACAGCAATCAGAAAGTTAAGGAGACCCTGTATGATGTGGCGCTCATCAAGTGCTCGGTGGATACCAAGGACTGGAACAAAGCCACAAAGGAGCAGATAGTCGAAACTATAAAGAAGGCAAAGGAGAACGGTACGCTGAAAAACGCTATCGTGCTCTGCCACGAGAATTATACTGCCACAGCGGAAGCCATGGAGGAGATCATCCCGTGGCTCAAAGACGAAGGCTGGCAGGTAGTGTCCGTTTCCGAGATGTTCGCTGCCAACGGCAAGACCATGCAGGGCGGCACAGTGTATTCAAAAGTTTCTTGATCTGACAGAAGAAAAGACTGCTTCGGCAGTCTTTTTTTGTTTGACATAAAGCGACATCTGTGATATAATCTTAGTAGAAAAAACTCATACAAAGGAGTTGAAGAATATGATATTGACCGAGCGTGAAAAATACGGCAAGGGCATCAAGCGTGAGATAATCTCAGCTGAGGATATCAAACGCGAGACCGCAAAGTGCGGCGAGTGGATCAGCCGTGAGTATGAAGGCAAACCGCTGCTGCTCGTAAGCGTGCTTAAAGGCGCTTTTATCTTTCTTGCCGATCTCTGCCGCGAGATAACCATACCCTGCGAGGTGGGATTTATGGCGGCAAAGAGCTACTTTGAGGGGACATCTTCCGTGGGAGAGGTAAACATCACCTACGATCTTGCCCAGGATGTCAGCAAGTATCATGTTATCGTTGTTGAGGATATCATCGACACGGGGCGTACCCTGAAGGTGATAATAGATATGCTGAAAGAGAGGTCGCCGCTGTCGCTTAAAGTAGTGACACTGCTGGACAAACCCGAGCGAAGGCTCATCGAGCTTGAAGCGGATAAGTCTCTGTTCACGATACCCGATTATTTCGTTATAGGATACGGTCTCGATTACGGCGAGTATTACAGAAATCTGCCGTACATTGCCGAGTACGGGGAATGAGGTGAGGGATATGCTGGAAAAACTTTTCAAGCTGAGTGAGCACAACACTACGGTCCGTACAGAGATAATGGCGGGCTTTACCACGTTCATGACGATGGCGTACATTCTTGCGGTAAACCCCGATATCCTTTCAGCTGCGGGTATGGACAGCACCGCTGTGCTGCTGGCGACCTGCATAGCATCGTTCATAGGCACCATGTTCATGGCGCTGATGGCTAATCTGCCTTTTGCACTCTCCGCAGGCATGGGACTCAACGCCTATCTGGCTTATACTGTTGTCCTCAGCAACGGATACTCGTGGCAGGTTGCTCTGCTGGCTGTATTCATCGAGGGTATAGTATTCATTCTTCTCTCCCTTACAAAAATAAGAGAGGCTATCTTTGACTGCATACCCCTTACGCTCAAGAGAGCGGTGTCGGTGGGAATCGGTCTGTTCATCTGCTTTATCGGTTTGCAGAATGCCAAGCTTGCAGTTAACTCGGATTCTACTCTCGTTACACTGAATGCTTTCAGGGAGAACTTCGATACCTCAGGCATAACAGCTCTGCTTGCTGTTATAGGACTTATAGTCATGGCAGTGATGTACATCAAGAAAGTCCCCGGTTCGATACTGATAGGCATACTGCTGACATGGGGTCTCGGTGTGCTGTGCGAACTGACAGGCTTATACGAGCCTAATCCCGAAGCAGGCTTCTACACTCTGATACCCGAGTTCCATATGACTGATTTCTCAAAACTCGGAAAGACTTTCGGTCAGTGCTTCAATGTGGATTTTGCCAATGTCGGCGTGTTCAATTTCATCGTTGTGGTATTCTCCTTCCTGTTCGTTGACCTCTTCGATACTATCGGTACGCTGATAGGTGTCAGCAACAAGGCCGGTATGCTCGACGAAGACGGCAAGCTGCCTGCTATCAAGCCTGCACTCATGGCTGATGCTGTTGCTACCAGCGCAGGAGCAGTGCTCGGTACATCCACCACAACTACATTCGTGGAGTCGGCAGCAGGTGTCGGCGCAGGCGGAAGAACAGGTCTCACCTCGATGACAACGGCTGTCCTGTTCCTGATCTCGATGTTCTTTGCACCGATATTCACGGCGATTCCTTCCTTTGCTACCGCCCCTGCACTGATACTCGTGGGCTTCCTTATGTTCAGCTCCATAACCGATATCAAGTTTTCCGATGAGTTTCTCACCGATGCGATACCCGCATACCTCTGCATCATTGCGATGCCGCTGTTCTACAGCATATCAGAGGGTATAGCTCTGGGAATAATCTCCTACGTGCTTATCAACCTCTTCTGCGGCAAGGGCAAGAGAGTCAACCCCCTGATGTATGTGCTGGCCGTTCTCTTTGTACTGAAATATATCTTCCTTTAAGGAGCGCAATTTCCAATGGTTAAATTCCTGAAGTCGCAGCCCGTCCTCGCGGCGGCGTTCGCGGCGGCACTTGTGACTGTTTTCATCATCCCGCCCGACAAGGAATACATAGGGTATGTGAATCACACGGTGCTTATACAGCTTTTTTCCCTCATGCTTGCTGTGGCAGGCATGAGGAGCATAGGAGTATTTGAAAAGGCGACGCAGCTGCTGCTTGAAAAAGCAGGTTCGGTGCGCCGCCTCGGACTTGTATTTATGCTGATGTGCTTTGTCTCGTCGATGTTCGTGACAAACGATGTGGCGCTCATCACTTTTGTGCCGCTGACGCTGCTGACCTTTGAGGGTATCTCCCGCAAGAGCCTTATCATGACCATAGTGCTTGAAACTGTGGCAGCCAACATCGGCAGTATGCTGACACCTATCGGCAATCCGCAGAATATTTTTCTGTATGACAAGTACAATCTCACTATGGATGTGTTCATCCGCACAACGGCACCGATGGGGCTCTTCAGCCTTGTGCTGCTGATCGGTCTGACGTTTTTGCTGCCGAAGGACAAATGCGAGGTCCCGCCGCGCAAGGAGACCGATATAGACAGACTGAGGCTGGCGTTCTATTCGCTGCTGTTCGTTGTCTGTCTGCTGACGGTCTCAAGGATCATCTCCGAGTGGGTATGTCTTGGAGCAGCGGTCATCACCGCACTGATCTTTGACAGGAAACTCCTGCTGAAAGTGGATTATCTCCTGCTGCTGACTTTCCTCTGCTTCTTTGTGTTTGTGGGAAATATCGGCAGAGTGGATGCCGTCAGGGATTTCTTTTTCCGTGTGCTTGAGGGCAGAGAACTTATCGTGACGGTGGGGTTATCGCAGGTGATAAGCAACGTTCCTGCGGCGGTGATGCTTTCGGGCTTTACCGACAGTTCCTCAAAGCTGCTGCTCGGTGTGAACGTGGGCGGTCTCGGCACCCTGATAGCTTCGCTTGCAAGTCTCATATCCTTTCAATACTACAGGAAGTCGGAGGGCGCAGCAACGGGACGATATATGCTGGTGTTCTCGGCTGTCAATTTCGGTATGCTTGCTTTGATGCTTCTTTTCGCATTTGTCACGGGGGCGTTCTGATCCCCCTATGATACGGAGGTGAGCCTTATGGGCAGTCCTAAGAAAAATGATACCGCAGACAGTTCTCAGCTCCACTCGGGGCACAGAGAGAGGATGCGTGCCAAATTCGTTTCCGCACATGAGCTGGGTATGTTCACCGAGGTCGAAGTGCTGGAGATGCTGCTTTATCACTGCATACCGAGGGCAAACACCAACGAGCTTGCACACAGGCTCATAAACAGGTTCGGTTCGCTGGCTGATGTACTGAGGCAGGATGTAATATCTCTTGAAGCCACTGGGCTTGTGGGCAGAGCCACGGCGTACACTCTGAGCTTTATGGGGTCGCTGTGCGCCTATGTTCAGAAAGGCAGTGATGATCTTCCGCTGGATGTGGGAGATATAGCTTCGCTGAAAGAGCATATAAGAGAACAGTTCGTCGGGTTTGCCGATGAGGCTGTGCTGCTGCTCCCTCTGGATAAGGATCTCCGGGTGATAAAAAAGGTGATGCTCAGGAACGGCGGCCGTGACAGGATCAGGATCGACAAGGCGCTTCTTCTGAGAGAGATCGTTCCCACGGGATGCAGTGATCTCATAATGGCGCACAATCATCCGTCGGGGACTTCGGCACCCTCTGCAAACGATGAGTTTGTTACAAGGGATCTTTCGGATCTGCTGAGCGAACTGGGGATAACACTTTTGGATCATATGATAGTCGGTACCGACGGCGTTCTTTCCATGCGCGAGCGCGGATACTTCTTCTCCTTTGAGTTCAGGACATGACGGTAATATACAAAACGGGACTGTTGCGACAGTCCCGTTTTGATTTATCGCTCAAGCTTTTTAATATTTCCCGCTTTGTGCAAAAAAGAAGCCGTTGCGTGCAACAGCTTCTTTTGCTTTTGTAAGTCGGATCACGCCTTGATCTGAGACAGGATGAACGGGTCTTTTATGGACTTGTCATCTGCAAAGAGGAGGATCTCGGATATGATCTGAGCAGTCTTGGGATCATCGTCAACAAAGGGGAGAAATAGCCTGCCTCTGTGCTGTGAGTGTACGGGGAGCAGATTAATCATCGAGCCGCCCTGGATGTGAACTGCGCCGCTTCCGAGATGGATGCTGTAATCGGCAAGTGAGCCTTTGATGAAAGCGTGGTTCTTTTCAAATGTGACATTGGTGAGCCCGAACAGCGGAAGAGTGAACTCGCATACTGCACGGCGCATCTCCACGGTAGAATGGCTTGCTTCGGGATCGACTCCGCCTGCGTGGGCAACGCTTACAGCGAGATCCACATCGCGCATTACCTCGGAAAAGATAATGTCGGGTATGTCGTCGATCTTTTTCTGCTTGCCTGTCTTTCTGTCGAAGAAGTCCACCCATTCAAGGGTCGGGGCTTCGATGTCGGCAGGTGAGAACCAGTCTGCAAGGGCATAGATGCGTGCTATGATGTTCTCTTTGTAGTAGACTTTCTGCAAGCCGTCCTCTACGTCAGCTACCCAGCGTCTTGATTTCAGGCAGGCGGCGGTCTTCTTAGGCTGTATCTGATTGCCTGCATATCTGAGAGAAGTCATTGCGCCGCGTTCGTCATCGGTCTTGATGTAGAGCTCACGGAACACCTGTTTGAAAGGCTGCACGATGCCTTTCCCGAACAGATATTGCTGATAGAATTTCCAGTGCCCGTCAAGATACATATCCAACGGATGAGCGACTGTAACAAGACGGTCCTTCTTCATTTTCTCTTCGCAGATGCCTGTCTGATCCGAAAGACTGCAGTTGTTATCCATAAATCCCAGCTTGCCGTTGTCCTGCACCTTGAAGACCAGGTCACGGATGACAGGTTCTGTTACGGGGTTGCTTCTGAGGTCGTTGATCTCGCCCACGGTAAATGCTGTGGAGTCTTCCATCGCCTGTTCAAACATAACTCTCGTGCGGCGGTACTGCTCGGTGAGCTGCTTTTTAGTCTCGGTGAGAGTGAGAACAAGGTCGTTCTTTTTATACTTTGCAGGTACGGATTTCAGAGCCTTGCCTCCCTTTATACACTCGATCTCGCACTTGCCGTGTTCGTCTATGGCGAGCCTTAACGTGAGATCGTCAAGGGTCTGAGGCTGGGTCAGGGGACGTATATCGTCAAAAAGTTTGGTCTCCATACGCAGAGTAAGGCGTGTGACATCGGTGAAGCCTGCGTTTTCCGAGAGATTCCGCAGAGCCATATCTGCGGCTGCGGTCTCGCTTGCTTTGCGCTGTGCGCCGAAGGCTGATGCCTCCTTCTTGAAGCGGTTGAACAGCTTGTACCGTCTGAGAATATCGTCTTCATCCTTTATGGGGACAAGTGCGGCAGCCATAAGAGTATCCTTGTTGCGCTTTTCGGTGATCTGCTTTTCTGCTTCGTCAAGGTCAAGTTTTCCGCGGACTGCATCTGCATATTTTCTTGCACGGGAGTGTTTTGCTCCGTCTGTGATATACTTTGCTGCGGTGTAGATCATATCGAAGCGTTTTTCACCGACAGCTTCGGAGGCTTCTCTGAACCAGTTGATATCAAATGCACCGACAGCAAGTTCCTCAGTGGGGATAGGTGTATACTTGGCAAAGACAGCTTTCTGTACTTCGCTGAAGTTTTCGTTCATATGGGCTATGAAATAATAGCAGGCTGACTCAAATCCTTCCCAGCCGAGATGCCTGCCGACAACAGGTATCCACTCGGGTGAGAAGAGGGCGGCTTCAACGAGGCGCTTTTCGGTGATATCGGTGCCTTTGAGAAGTTCACCCAGCTTTTCGGCGGTATCATCCTCGCGGGGGACACACACGCCGAGCAGCATACTGAGGCTCTTTCTCTTTGAGATCTCGCTGCTGTAGCCGCCCGAGCGTTCAAGGGTATCGCGGCCGAGTGCGGAGAGTATCTGAACGAAGCGGTCTGCGCCGAAGATACGCGATACGCTGCCGATATACTTTGAGAACTCGGCTGAGGTATCGCCGCGTTTGAGCTCGCTGTCAAGGATCATACCGATGACCGTTTTGTAGACCTTTACCGCAAAGTCTGCAACGGGGCGGTTCTCATCTGTGAGTACGGCTTTGTTCATGCCGAGCAGGTCTGAGAGGGCGCGGTAGGATCTCCAGCCGTTGTAGGCTCGCCTTGTCATGCGCTTGCGGTCGCAGTCATTAACGTCACGGGCAATGCCGCAGAGCTCCTGTATCACCGTGCCGAAGTCTGCACATTTTTCGAAGAGGTGGCGGTACATATATCTTTCTGTGATTATGCCCTCGTAGGCGGCGCGTATATAGCAGGATGCAGGAGCATCATCCACGCAGCGGATATAATAATCCGAGATCATATCGTCATCCGAGGCGTTGAGGATAAATCTGCCGAGCTTGTCGGCAAGCATATATGAGAGTGCAAAGAACTGGTCAAAGCGTTTGGATCTCTGGGTAAGTACGATGTCATCGATATCGCTGATGCGCGGTTCCTTGAGCATTTCGTTGATGCGGCTCTCGGTGGATCTGATCTCTCCGTCCTTGACGTAGTAGTATTTTGCTCTCCAGTAACCCGGGTTGGGGGTCTCGGGGTCGGGGACATAGAGGTCGGCGGTCTCCGAGAGTTTCAGGAGGCGGTATCTCATTGCAAAAACGAGTTTCTCCTCGGCTTCGGTATCGAGCCTGCTTTCGAGATATCCGAAGATGTTTCTGATGCGGGATTCGTGTACGATCACTGGCTTTTCTGAGAATTCGCTGCCGAAGAGCCTGTCGGCGGTATCGGAGAACATCGTCCTGTATTTGACATACCCGAGCATCATCCTGCGAAGAGTAACAGAATCCTTGATATTCTCCTCGTAGAACTTATCCCACATCTCGGCAAAGGGCATAGCCTGAGTGCCGTCCGGGAGGTTTGTTCTCAGTGTTCCCTCGCTGCTGCCGAGGAGCAGTTTCTCTCCGAAGACATCGGTGAATTCCTCGTTCTTATGTTCTTCAATAAGTGCGTCAAGAGCTTTGAGCAGCTCCATAAAGCGTGTATCGGGACTGCCTTTTCCGCTGCCTATCAGCTGTGAGGACGGAAAGTACTTTTCAAATGTTTTGCTGCAGTCGGAGATATAGCTCTCATCGAGTACGGGGGTATAGGTATCCTCCTCGGAATAGAGGCTGTGAACGTTATCCGTGCCGGAAGTCTCCACGCCGGGACGGAGCTGGTCTATGAGTATCTGCTCCTTGGTGGTGGGAGCGGTTATCTTTGCGGTGAGAGGCAGGCAGCGTTCATAGAGAGCCTTGCGGTCGCTGTTCTGGAGCTGCATTATGATATCGAGACCTGCGGTGCGCTTCTCTTCCTTTTTGTCCGAGATCAGACGCTCGGTGCAGGAGAACAGTGCATCATCCTCCATGCCGATGAGCAGGCTCAGGACGTTCTCACGCATATCGGCTGCCTTATAACGCAGCATATCCTCCAGCATGAGGTAATGCTTTGGTGCGAGATCCCGATTTTTGGCGATCTCGAAGGCTCGCTTTCTGGTGTAGGATTCCTTGTCGGCGATCTCTGCCACGAGGGTATCGAGCTGTAGCTCTGTCTGCGGATCGCAGAGCAGGAGTTCAAGTTCTTTGCTGCGCGATGACGAGGAAGATACTTCCACTTCTCCAAGCAGAGGGCAGAGAAAGTCTTTCTTGTCATTGTCTTCCAGCATGGCGGCAATGATTATCAGCTTGCGGATGATGTCGCCTCGGGAGAGCTTTTCGCTGTTCCACGGAAAGACGCAGGGAGAAAACTCCAGTGCTTTCTTGGGGAGTTTTTCCATAACAGGCAGCAGTGCAGAATAGAGAGCTTCGGCTTCTGCCTTATCGGCAAAATAGTCGGAGAAGCTGTTCTTGGGGATCTCGGAGAGGACGCCTATAAAAGGCTTGTTCATAAAGAGCATCCCTGCGGTGATCGCCATAATATCGTTATCTTCTGAGCGTGTGAGCACAAACTTTTTCGAGAGTTCTGACTTAAGATCGTCCGAGAAGAGTTCACGGATGAAAAACGCAGAGACCAGTGCCTGCTGATGAGACCCTTTGTCCGCGAGTTTTACAATGCTGTCTTCGGCGGCACGGGCATCGGTAACGGCTTCTGCCCAGAGAGCGATGTATATCTGCATGGCATCTTCGGATGCAAGACATTCTGAGCGTTTCTGAACATCGTCAAGGCAGGAGATGATGAGAGAAAGGGTCTTGCCGCTGATACGGTCGAGATCCTTGATACCCTCGGGCATAAGGCCTGTCCATGTTCCGACGGCGCGTTTTACGGACGAGAATCTTATAAGATCATTGTCGGCGATAACACCGATCATATATCTGAAAGCTTCGAAGGTGCCTTCATCGCAGGTTTCGGCTATAGCCTGACGCAGACCCTCCTGCAGTTTGGCGGCAAGCAGAAGCTTTCCTGCAAGGGTGTGCAGTTCGGAGTTCCTGCTCATGAAGATGCCGCGGAGCATGGCGTGAGTGATCTCATCGGGGATGCCGCCGCTGATGAAGGAAGTGATATATTCGACGGTCTCTTTATCGCCCGTGTCGATATGGTAAGCTATATCGTAGGGGTTATGGGCGTTGGGGTAGACATAAAAGCTTGCAAGCTGTTCCTCTGAAACTTTGCCCGTGACATAGTCATGATAGGGGGCATCGTAGTCATCGCTGGAATAATTGTGCACGACAGTGCAGATCTTATGTATGTAATCCTCGTATCTGCCTGATCTGAAAGAGCGGCGGTACCAACCGTCGGTGTAAGGGTATGAGCGGATGTTATCCAGTTCATACAGCAGGGACTTTACAAGGGCTTCGGGTATGAGTGTCCCGAAGAGGGGAGACAGTTCCTGCTCTGCAAATTCCGAGGGCTTCTTGTACTTGCCCGAGATAAGTCCCTGACGGAGTTTTTCGGCAAGCTCGCTGTCAGCACCCTCGCCGCGGCGGAATGTTCCCATGAACAGTACAAGTTCTTTGGAAAGCTTCTGCTTTGCCTTGTCAAAGTTATCCCTGATCTTTCGACTGTGATCCTGGGCTGTCTGCCGGCGTGCTTCTTTTTGTTCGTTGGTAAGCTTTTCTGTAGCCATATCACCACATCCTCCCTGTGAGCATAGTCAGTCTTATAAATGTAACGGTATCGTTTTCCCTGAGTTCCAGTTTCTGATCTGCCGAAGTGATCTCGGTGCCGTTCACAAACATACGGAACAGGCCGTCCTCAAAAGCGAGCAAAGCGTTTTCGGCGGCTTTGCCGATATCCTGCTCCTTGCTGCTGCAGGTGATCCCGAAAGCTATCCTTCCGAGAGAAGCCATGTCTTTTACGGTGCGTTCATCCAGCGGAGAGGTAATGTTTCCGCCGCGTCTGACGCGCTCGTTGTATTCCTCGGCGCACTTTCTCGCAGCAGCGGCGATGAGTTCGCCTGCCGTATCGGGGCAGCAGTCAAGCTCGAAAGGTATCGGTTCTATCTTCATCCCTCGGGCAGAGGGCTGTTTCATATCGGCTCTGAGAAGCAAGGTATCACTCCCTTTTATGCAATTATTCAATGCACTGCTATTATAGCATATCTGTTTTGCTGATTCAATAGAATAGACAGTTCACAACAAAATTTCATCAGTTCACCACAATACAGCCCCGATGAGGACCGTAATGTGATATGCTATGCTCAGAGAAAAACGAAAGGGATGATACCTTATGTCTATCCTCGGAAGACTGACCAAGCGCAACATCTTAGGCAAACCCATGCGCTCCTTTGCTATAATCATAGCTCTGGCGGCATCGGCTTTTGCGCTGCTTTTATGTATCGGCGGGCGGGATGCACCGGAGCAGCAGCTGAGAAAGTCAATCCTTAATGCGTACGGCGGGGCTGAGATACAGTTCTTAGATGTCCAGAACCGTTCTCTTGACATCAAGGAGAGCGATCTGCCGGAAAACTCGAAGCTGATCGTTTTCACGACATGGTCGGGAAATGCTGTATCGGCGAAGGGCGAATACGCGGTCAAGATGACGTATTTCGATCAGGACAGGTCGCTGAAATTCGGATTCACGGAGAGCAAGCTTGATCCCGGCGACGGTGTCATAATCTCCGAGGCTTTCGCCAAGAAGGCTGAACTCAAGGAGGGCGACACGTTAACGCTCACGAGGGAGGTCACTCCCGGGGAGGGCAGCGAGGATGCCGAGCCTGTGGTCAAGGAGGTCACGCTGAAGGTAAAAGAGATCAGCAAGGACAAATATCTTCGCCGCAACCCCACCACGCTGTTTATGAGCGAGGCTAACGTGCAGAAGCTGGGCGATGACGGCAAGACCGGCAGGGTAAGTGCTTATCTGGATATCCCCAATGATCTTGACGTAAGGCAGACCGCGATGAGCATACAGGAGAAGTACCCGAATTACGTGGTAGGTGAGCTGCTGACTGACAGCGTGCTCGAGAGCCTTGACAATCAGACCATGGTCTTTGTGCTGATCTTCGCGGTAATACTTATGATGACCCTGTTCCTGACGTTCTCGATGTCCAAGCACATTGCCAACGAGAGGATATCCACTATCGGAACGCTCCGCAGTCTGGGCGGAAGCATACCCAAGACCTCGGCTGTCCTGCTGACTGAGAGCGGCATCTACGGACTGATCGGCGGTATCATCGGAGCGGTGCTCTTTGCGGTGGGCGGCAGGTTCGCAATACAGACTCTTTTCGGCACCATACCCGAGGAATGGTCCATAGCATTGTATATGTATCCGCTGTCGGTGATCTTTGCAGTGGCGATACAGATTATCTGTCAGGTGGGAGCCCTCGTCAGAGCAGTAAAGACCCCTGTGAGAGATATCATTTTCTCCTCTCGCGACACTGCTTACCATATGAGCTTCAAGAAACTGATCATCGGTGCTGTGCTGTTTACGGGAGGCATAATCCTCGGTATGTTTGCAGACACGGTAGTCCTGAGCGTTACTGCGATAACACTTATCTGTGTGGGCGGAGTTTCCGTGCTGCCGCTGCTGCTCAAGGGCATCTCGAAGGTGCTGGTCAAGCTGTTTGCAGCATTGGGTATGCCCTGCGCTAAGCTGGCAGCCAATGAGTGTTCCCACAAGAAGAGCTCAGTTGCCAGCACACAGCTCACTTTTGTATCCCTTGCGATCACTATGGCAGTGTTCATCACCTCGATGTCGATCTCCCAGATCTACAACCCCGATATCTACCACATGGACGCTGTTGCTAATGTCACCCTGAAGCCCGAGAAGGCAGAGCAGCTCGTTAAAATGGAGGGTATCACCGATTATCAGTTCCTTTCGCAGGATTGGTCGAACGTAAGCATAAACGGCGGAAAGAAGGTCATGGCAAATTTCGTAGTCTATGACGATTTCCACCTTTACACAGGCGTTCAGGGTTTGGGCACCGAGCCTGCGAAGGATGAAGTCTATATGGGCGAAGGCTTTGCCAAGCGTTACGGCATAAAAGCAGGAGACACGGTAGAGATCGAGAACAAGGATATCTTCATCATAAAGGAGGATGGCTCCGAGGAATACACTACCTACAAGCTGAAGGTCAAGGGTCTGTGCAGCACGCTGTATCACTTTGCCAACGCCTTTGTGGTTAACAAGGAGTGGTTCAGCGATAATTTGGGTACCCTTGTTGACAGGATATACATCAAGGTCAGCGACCCGAAGTACATCGAGAACTTCACTGCCGAAGCAGAGAAGATGTATCGCGACGCAAATGTAAGGACGAGGGATGAAGTCATCACCGAGCTCGGAGAAGACAACGCAAGCATAATGACTGTGCTTTACAGCATGATCGTTATCGGTTGTGTGCTTGCACTGCTGGGTGCGGTGTCCAACGCGATCATCGGCTTTGAGCAGTCAAGAAGAAAGTATGCAGTGCTCCATTCGGTGGCAACGAGCAAGAAGAAACTCTCGAAGCTGATACTTCTGGAAGTGCTGATCTCATCGCTGATAGCTGGAACGCTGGCTCTGCTTACGGGTCTGCTGCTTTCACAGCTGCTTGAGACCACACTGAACGGTCTTGATATGGGCGTTGAGATAATCTTCAATATCCCGCTGATACTTGTTTTCATTATTATACTGACAGCAGCACTGCTGCTGGCGTCGGTCAAGCCGATATCGTCATTGAAGAAAATGAACACAGCCGCAGAGCTGAAATACGAATAACGGAGGAAATGTTATGTACAGTGTTATAGAGATAAGCGATCTTAAAAAGCACTTCGGTTCGGGCGAAAACGAAGCTTTGATATTTGACGGAGCCGATCTTTCCATAGAGAGAGGAAGTTTTGTCTCGCTGACGGGAGCATCGGGCAGCGGTAAGTCAACGCTGCTGTATCTGATCGGAGGGCTTGACCGTGATTTCAGAGGGGACATACGTATCGGCGGCAAGAGCATAAGCGGAATGGACGACAAAGAGCTTTCTGATATGCGTTCCTTCAAGCTGAGCTATGTATTCCAGTTCTACAATCTTGTTGCCAATCTCACGGTGGAGGAGAACATCCTTCTTCCGATAGAGCTTTCGGGAAGAAAGGTCAGGGACTACAAGCAGAAACTTGATGAGCTCCTTGAACTGACAGGCCTCACTGCCAAGAGAAACTGCTATCCTGCACAGCTTTCGGGCGGTCAGCAGCAGAGATGCTCTATAGCTAGAGCGGTGCTGACCGAACCTGAGATCCTTCTTGCGGATGAGCCTACGGGCAACCTGGACAGAGCTTCGGGCGAGGAGATAATGAAGCTGTTCAAACGTCTGAATGAGGAGAAAGGCATAACGATCCTTCAGGTAACACATTCCGCTGAGTGTGCAGCCTACGGAAACAGGATCGTAAGACTGTCGGATCACAAGCTGACAGATGAGCAAAACTGACGGAAAAGGCGCAGCGTAAGCTGCGCCTGTCCTTTGCCGGAGATCTGCGATGACAAAGAAATACGGGAGTCTGTTCCGGCTCCCGTGCTCATATCAGTAGATGTACCAGTTTTCTTTTCCTGCGTCTGCGGCATTGGGGTAATCCTTGGGGGTGCCGTCCGGCGAATAGATGATGTAGTGATTGTCGGAACTCTGGGTCTCCTTGCCTGTATCAAAGGCAACTGCTCCCGATTTGTTCCATACGCACAGTACCGTACCCGAGATCTTGTCGAAATCTTCTTTGAGTGTGGGGTCGTTCTTTACGTCCTTGCTGTAGATCACCACTGTTTTCGGATTGGCTCTCATATACTCCGCCAGATCCCTGAAAGCGGCGTAGTTATCAGAGAGAGCAGTTTTCAGCGAATCCTCCGAGCTTTCTTGGTTGGAGAAAAACCATATCCCGCCGAACAGTGCTCCTCCGAGGACAAGTGCAATGATAATCCGTTTTATCATAGGCTGTTTCCTCCTTTATGTTTTGATGAGATAATTATAGCATGATGCGGAGGAACATATCCGAAAAGTGTTGCGAATTGTATTTGTTCAGTGGTGAAATAGCTTTTGGCTCTTTACATCGGAAAGAATATTTGATATAATATCATAGAGAGGAGGTGTTTGTCTTGAGGATAGCCATATGTGATGATGAGAAGCTGTTTGCTCAGAGCCTGCGCGTCAGACTTGAAGGACTGGGCGGAAGCGATATGCTTATCAGCGTATATCTGAGCGGAAGCGAACTTGTTCGTGATATGTCCTCGGGCAGATGCTTCGACGCGGTCTTTCTCGATATCGAAATGCCCGGACTTGACGGTCTTGAAGCAGCAAAAAAACTCCGTGACCTGGGAGGCGAGCTTTCTATCGTATTTCTCACCAGCCATACCGAACTTGCCATGGAGGGCTATGAGGTCGATGCTCTGCGCTTCCTGCCGAAAGACTGTTCGGATAAGAAGCTGACAGAAGCTCTGAAAGCCATAGAGAGGGAATCGGGCGTAAAGCCGAACATAGTGCTGCGTCAGAAGGGTGAGGAGCATATCATCTCGCCCGACAGGATAATTATGGTCGAGGCAGACAACAACACCGTTCATTTCCGCCTTGACGGGGAAGACATCAGCGTAAGGATGAAGCTTGCCGAAGCTCTGGAGATACTGGACAAGGCTTCTCAGGATTTTGTAAAGGTACACCGCTGCGTGATAGTCAATCTCGGGCACGTAAAGAAGTATACCGCCAAGGAGGTACTTCTCGACAACGGGCAGAGCGTGCCCGTGAGCAAGGGGTGCGCTGCTGCGTTCAAGGAGCGGATGTTTGCCTTTGTACGCCTCAGGGCGAGATAGGGGCTGATTTATGAGGATCCTTATCTATCTGCTCTACTTTTTGATCGGCTTTGTCAGAGTCTTCGGGACCTGCTACTTTCTGAGAAACGTGTTCCGCTGCAAGATAAGGAATTATCTGCTGCTGAGCGCCTGTTCGGGAACCCTGACCTTTCTGTGGATCCTGATCCCGTCCCTGTTTGACAGGAGCGTGACTCTGGACAACTACACGCAGGCATTTGTTATGATGCCGCTCATCTGGTTCTTCGTTACCGAACGATCGCCAAAGAGCGTTGTCGCTGTGTTCTCGGGGTATACCTTCACCAACTGCGTTGGTATTATGCTCGAAGTGCCGGTCAACAATATCATCGGCTTTGTCAGCGAGAGAAAACTCTCGGGCGATATGATGATCTATTTTGTTATGCTGGCGGCTCAGATGCTCACTCTCGGTACGGCGGTGCTGATCGGCAGGATAGGCCGCAGCAGGATGACAGAGCCGCTGTCAGTCTGGAATATGCTGTTTATGGCGGTGCTTGCCTTTTTCACAAATCAGATGCTTATGCTGCTGCTTTCGAAGAACAGTGACTCACAAAGCTTTGAACAGCTTCTCACCGTTACGGGGATATCTCTGTTCGCGGTGGCGTTCATTCTGATCTCTGTCGTGATGACGGTGAAGCTGACCGAGAGCCGCTACTACAGTGCCCTCAATTCAATGAACGAAAGCTATCTGAATGCTCAGAAGAACTACTACGAAATGAAGCAGTCCGCAGACAATGAGATCAGGCGCATACGTCACGATATGAAGAATCATCTTATCTGCATAAAGGATCTTGCGGCTCAGTGCAGATACGAAGAACTCAATGAGTACCTGAAAGAATTCTCGGAAGCGGTGAGCGATGCCGACAGGCTGATCCATACGGGAAGCGGTATCATCGATGCGATAGTCAACGAAAAGGCTGCGCTTGCCCGGAAAATGCATATAAAGTTCGACTGGGAGGGAACGATCAGCGGACTCAGGATCTCGGCGATAGACAGCTGTACCCTTGTCTCGAACTTGCTGGACAATGCTATCGAGGCGTGTGAAAAAGTCGATACGGCAAAGAGGTATATATCTCTCAGCTTCCGCCGCAGCGAGCATTTCCTCCTGATGACCTGTGAGAACTCCGCTGTGAGAGTGGTCGGGCTTTCAAACGGCAGACCTCTTACGTCCAAAGCTGACAGATACAACCACGGATTCGGTATCGGCAACATTGAACGCTGTGTCGAGAAATACGGCGGTCATCTTGATCTGGCAAGTTATATCGAGGATGACACCCCTGTTTTCAAAGCTGAAGCGGTCATACCCCTCGGACCTGAATAACAAAAGCTGCTGTTTACCCGTTGAGGTATGCAGCAGCTTTTTTATTTCATTTTGAATTTTTCTTTTTGCAGCTGTCGGAGTAAGCACAGCCCGAGCATCCTCCCGAACAGCCTTTGTCTTTGTTTACGATGACCGTTCTGACGGCAAACGCAAGTGCAGCGGCAAGCAGCAGTATCAGTATTATATCAGCGGTATTCATCATCATGCCCCCAATGCCAGTCCTATCAGTCTTACTGCAAATGCCATCACCCAGGCAACTGCGCACTGCCATACCACGAGTCCGAGCGCCCACTTCTTGCCGAGCTCACGCTTGACAGAAGCGATCGCCGCCACGCATGGGGTATAAAGCAGAGTAAACACCAGCAGCGATGCTGCCGCAAGAGCCGAGATGGCAACTGTTCCGCCAAAGAGTATATCCAGTGTTGAGACCACGCTCTCTTTTGCCATAACACCTGTGATGAGCGAGGTCATGATCCTCCAGTCGCCGAGGCCGAGGGGGGCCAGTACCGGAGCGACCGATCCGGATATAAGCGCAAGTATGCTGTCCTTTGAATCGGTGACCATATTGAACTTGAGGTCAAAGCTTTGCAGGAACCATACCACCATAGTGGCGATGAGTATCACCGAGAATGCACGCTGCAGGAAGTCCTTTGCTTTTTCCCACAGCAGCAGAGTCACGTTCTTTGCACCGGGGAGGCGGTAGTTGGGAAGCTCCATTACAAAGGGAACGGGTTCGCCCCTGAAGATGGTGCCTTTATAGAGCAGGGCGGCAAAAATGCCAGTAAGTATACCGAGGATATAGAGCCCTATCATTATCAGGGCACCTTTCTTCGGGAAGAAAGTACTTACAAAAAATGAGTATATGGGCAGCTTGGCGGTACAACTCATAAAGGGGGTGAGGAGTATCGTCATTTTTCTGTCACGGTCACTGGGGAGTGTTCTGGTAGCCATTACCGCGGGGACGGTACATCCGAAGCCTATGAGCATCGGCACGATACTTCGTCCCGACAGACCGAGTTTCCTCAGCAGCTTATCCATAAAGAATGCCACTCTTGCGATATATCCGCTGTCTTCAAGCATTGACAGGAAGAAGAACAGGGTGACGATTATCGGCAGGAAGCTCAGCACGCTGCCCACTCCCGAAAACACTCCGTCGATGATAAGGCTGTGGATAGTCGGGTGGATCTCGGCGTTGGTGAGGGCATTGTCAACAACATCGGTCAGTTTGTCGATGCCTGTTTCAAGCAGACCCTGGAAGAACGCGCCTATGACATTGAACGTCAGCCAGAAGACGAGTGCCATTATCCCTATGAATGCAGGTATGGCGGTATATTTGCCTGTCAGCACACGGTCGATCCTGCGGCTGCGGATATGCTCGCGGCTCTCGTGAGGTTTGGTGACTGCCTCGCGGCTTACTTTCATTATAAAGCTGTAGCGCATATCGGCGATAGCGGCGCTGCGGTCGAGACCGCGCTCTGATTCGAGCTGCATAACGATGTGGTCTATAAGTTCGCTCTCGTTTTCCTCAAGGGCAAGCTGTTTCATAACAAGCTCGTCTCCCTCAACGAGCTTGCTTGCGGCAAACCGTATGGGGAGACCTGCGGCTTCTGCGTGGTCTTCTATGGTATGTGCTATACTGTGCAGACATCTGTGTACGGCGCCGCCGTTGTGATCCTTTGAACAGAAATCCTGACGGACAGGCCGCTCCTGATATTTGGCGATATGTATGGCGTGATCCACAAGTTCTTCGATACCCGAATTCTTTGCAGCCGATATTGCCACTACGGGAACGCCCAGCATATGCTCCATGGTGTTTATCTCGATGCCGCCGCCGTTGGCGGTGAGTTCGTCCATCATATTGAGGGCGACTACCATGGGTATGTTCATCTCCAGCAGCTGCATCGTAAGGTAAAGGCTGCGCTCGATGTTGGTGGAGTCGATTATGTTGATTATCGCGTGGGGCTTTTCTTCAAGCACGAAGCTGCGCGAGACGATCTCCTCACCTGTATAAGGGGACATGGAGTAGATGCCCGGGAGGTCGGTTATGAGCGTGTTGGGATAACCTTTTATCACGCCGTCCTTGCGGTCAACGGTAACGCCGGGGAAGTTGCCTACGTGCTGGTTGGAGCCTGTCAGCCTGTTGAACAGCGTTGTCTTGCCGCAGTTCTGGTTGCCGACGAGGGCGAATTTCAGCACGGTATCGTCGGGCAGGGGATCGCCGCTGCCTTTCGGATGGAATTTCTCGGTGCTCTCACCGAGACCGGGGTGAGCGATATGCTTTTTCAGCTGTCCCTGTTCCTTCTGACCGTCTTCGATCTCATGCGGCTCTACGATTATCCTTTCGGCATCGCTGAGCCTGAGTGTAAGTTCATAACTGTGGAGCCTGAGCTCCATTGGATCGCCCATTGGGGCATATTTCACGAGTGTGATCTCTGTGCCGGGGATCAAACCCATGTCAAGAAAATGCTGCCGCAGAGCGCCTTCTCCGCCTACCGCGGTGACTATCGCGCTTTTGCCTGTTTCTAATTCCCTAAGAGTCATTTTTTGGTTACCTCTGTTCTTGTTAGCTATTGCTAACATTATACCATACCCCCACCGTTTTGTCAATAGGGAAACTGGTCGGAACACCGCGGAGAAGTCCTTTTGGGTTGTTACGGACAAATAAGTATACATATTATACAAAGGGTGCTTGCTCAAATTAGCTTGTATAAACAAATTTAAGGGAAAATCTCAAAGTTGTATTTACAAATGAATGCGTATGTGTTATAATTCGTATAGTTATAAGTGCAGTTTTACGGGGAGGTCAATATGGATAATTACAAATATCTGGCGATCGTAGACTGGGTAAAGGAATACATCTCGTCCGAGAAGTTAAAGCCCAACGACCGCTTTCTGACCGAAAAGCAGCTCTGTGATATACACGGTGTCAGCCGCCAGACGGTGAGACAGGCTCTCATGCGCCTTGAAAGCGAGAACATCATCAGCCGTGTACGGGGCAGCGGAACATTTGTCAGCACAGGATCGGCAGCCGTTGCCGCTGTGCCTGCCAAAAGAACTGTGGGAGTCATCTCTACATATTTCAGTGATTACATATTTCCGCATATTGTTACGGGTATAGAGAGCGTACTCGGTGATTCGGGCTATACAATGCAGCTCGCTATCACTCACGATCAGGTCCTTGAAGAAACTCAGGCGCTGGAGACCATGCTCTCCAACGGAGTGAGCGGACTTATCGTGGAGCCTTCAAAGAGTGCTCTGCCGAACCCGAATACCGCCCTGTATGCAGAGCTGAAGCGCAAGGGTATACCGATAGTCTTTTTCAATGCGAAATATCCCTGGGCGGACGGGTTCCCGTGCGTGGCTATGGATGATGAAGCTGCGGGCAAGACAGTGACGGATCACCTCTTCAAGTGCGGCCATACCAAGATCGCAGGTATATTTGCTCTGGATGATATCCAGGGACATAAGAGATACAGCGGATATATGAAGAGCTGCCTTGAAAATAACGTGCGCAACTCCGAGAAGAACGTATACTGGTATGCCACCAGCGAGCGTTCCGATCTTTTCAGATATGCCAAGGAAAGACTGCTCGAACTGTTTTCGGGCACTACTGCGGTGGTATGCTATAATGACCGTCTCGCGATCGAGCTGCTGCATTTCTGCAAGAGCAACGGCATCAAGGTGCCCGATGATCTCTCTGTTGTCGGTATAGATGATTCGCACTATGCGGCTATCTGTGATGTGCCGCTGACGACTGTGCACCATCCCCACCGTAAGCTGGGAGAGGCTGCGGCAAGAACGCTGCTCTCGATGATAGAGCGCAGGGTCCTCGAACCTGATGACAGGATATTCGTTCCCGAACTCGTTGTGAGGGATTCGGTGTCCAAACGATAAGAACTGTACCGAAAGGATGTATATACAATGAACAGAGCTAATGAGATCTCACAGGGAAAGGCAAGTATCGGCATCGAGCTGGGCTCCACAAGAATAAAGGCTGTCCTCATAGGCGAGGACTTCGAGCCTATCGCTTCGGGCGTTCATGACTGGCAGAATTCTCTTGACAACGGCATCTGGACTTATCCTCTTGAAGAGGTAAGAGCAGGTGTTCAGGACTGCTTCGGCGATCTGATGAAGAACGTCGAGAAGGAGTACGGCGTAAAGCTGACCACAGCTGCAGGCTTCGGCATCTCGGCCATGATGCACGGCTACCTCGTATTTGACAAGGACGGCGGTCAGCTGGCACAGTTCAGAACATGGAGAAATACGATCACCGCTCAGGCTGCCGATAAGCTCACCGAGGAGTTCAAGTTCAACGTTCCCCAGAGATGGAGCATCGCACACCTCTATCAGGCGATCCTCAACGATGAGGAGCATATAGACAGGATAGATTTCCTGACCACCCTTGCAGGCTATGTACATTATCTGCTGACGGGTAAGAAGGTCATCGGTATAGGCGATGCTTCGGGTATCTTCCCCATAGACCCCGCCGACTGCATCTATGATGAGAAGATGACTCTCCGCTTTGACGAGCTCACCAAGGGCACACGTTTCAACAGAAAGCTGTTGGACATCCTTCCCGAGATCGTGGCAGTAGGCGAGAACGCAGGCACTCTCACAGAGGAGGGAGCAAAGTTCCTCGATCCTACGGGTACTTTCAAAGCCGGCGTTCCTTTCTGTCCCCCCGAGGGCGATGCTCAGACAGGTATGGCTGCAACAAACAGCATCACACCCAAGACCGGCAACGTATCCGCAGGCACTTCTATCTTCTCGATGATCGTGTTGGAGGAGAACCTCAAAGCAGTACACAAGGAAATAGATATCGTTACCACACCCAACGGCGATCCCGTTGCTATGGTACACTGCAATAACTGCACTACAGATTTCGATGCCTGGGTAAAAATGTTCGGCGGACTGCTCACCGCAGCAGGAGTTGATATGCCCAAGGGCAAACTCTATGATACGATCTATGCACTGGCAGCAAAGGGCGACCCCGACTGCGGCGGCATAGTATCCTATAACTACTATTCGGGCGAGCAGGTAACAGAACTCGAAAGCGGCAAGCCTATGATGTTCAGAAACCCCGATGCTGTTTTCTCCATAGAGAACCTTGCCCGCAGTCTTGTGTATTCAACTGTTGCTACCCTCAAGATAGGCAACGATATACTCGTAGGCGAGGAGGGCGTGAAGCTTGACCGTATCTTCGCTCACGGCGGACTGTTCAAGACTCCCGTGCCCAGCCAGAGCATACTGGCAGCAGCACTGGGCTGCGATGTTACACTTATGACATCGGCAGGTGAGGGCGGCGCATGGGGCATAGCTCTGCTTGCAGCTTATATGGCTCGCGCAGACAGAGCAGAATCCCTCAAGGACTTCCTCAATAACAAGGTCTTCAAGGATATGAACGGCAGCACCGTATCTCCCAAGCAGGAGGACATCAACGGCATCAATGCTTATATGGAGCTCTACAGAGCAGGCATAGCCGCAGAGGCCGCAGCAGCTGCTATCAACTAAAGCTTATTTCATATCATCACTATACCTTTCAACAGATAAGACTCTGTGCTATTGCATGGGGTCTTATCTGTTTTATTATGATGATATGAAGAAATTAGTAATTAATGTATACATTTCTTTATGCGGAATTTAACTCTTGACATATTAATAGTACTGTGATAAAATAAAATCGGATATTTATAGATCGTACATTGTTAACTCCGCTGTTAAGGAAGTGATGGTCTTGGAAGAAAAGACGAGATATAACTGGCTGCGTACAATAGTGATAATGCTGCTGTGCATAGCTGTTAATTACTTTGGAAGGAATCTTTCGGATAAATATTCCCTGCCGGGATGGTTCGACAGTTACGGGACATTTTTCACGGCGTACCTTTACGGCCCTATAGCCGGGTCGATAGTGGGCGTGACGGGAAATATCATATTTGCTTTCTGGATGCCCGTGACGCTTATCTTTGCAACGGTGAGCGTGTTCATTGGCGTCAGTGCAGGATTGTTTGCACGTAAGGGGTATTTCAATACTGTCTTCCACAGTATGTCCGTTGCGGGTGCGATCGCCATAGGTGCAGTGCTGATGAGTTCGGTGATAGACTTCATCGTTTATGACGGCGGACTTGGCAATGTGTGGGGCGACGGTGTGAAGGACTACTTCATGGAAAACGGTATGCCCAAGATATTCGCTGTGCTCATCGGAGAGCTTTATCTGGAATTCCCCGATAAACTCATTGCCGTGATGATCGTGTATGTTGCGGTAAGGTTCTCGAAATGGCTGAAAAAGCCCAAGGAGAAAGATGTTCAGGAAATGCTCAGCGAGATAAAACCTCTGGCACTGCTGCTTGCCGTGCTGCTGTTCGTGACACAGATCCCGACAGTGCAGGCATCTGCTCAGAAAAGTGACACAGAGAGCAAAGTGTCTTATATCCAGACTGTATATAACGGCGAGAACGGCCTGCCCTGCGGTCATGCAAACGCAATCGTTCAGACCAAGGACGGTATTCTCTGGATAGGCACATACGCAGGTCTCTACAGATATAACGGCAGAGAGTTCAAGATCATGGATGAATTCTCCGAAGTGCGAAATGTTAACTGCCTGTTTGTGGATAACGAGGGAAGACTGTGGATAGGTACCAATGACAACGGTGTCGCCATAGTGATAGGCGGTAAGGTGACCAATGTTATAAATTCAAGGAACGGACTGCCTTACAATTCCATAAGAGCCATAATTCAGGGCGCAAACGGAGAATACTACATCGGTACTACGGGCGGAATGGTCACTGTCAAGCTGGAAAAAGGTATCGAGGTCGTTTCCATAAGACGGGATATAGGTTATGTCAGCAGACTTTCGGCAGACAGTAAGGGTAATGTGGCTGTAGTCAACTCCGACGGTCAGCTTTATCTGATGAGACCCGACAGGAGCGTTGACAAGCTGTATGTCTCACTTGAGTCGGGTAAGCTCTCCTGCTGTAACTTTGCAAATGATGACTCGCTGTATCTCGGTTCTACCGGGGGCGAGATGATAAGATTCTCCCTCGAGGGAAAATCACTGAGAAGAATATCTTCATACGACTGCGGGGGCATGACCAAGATAAACAATATCTATCCCGATTATTCGGATGATATCTGGGTGTGCTCGGACAGCGGCGCAGGTTATTATAATGAGACTCACGGTTTTATAAAGCAGGAGTCGGGTGACTTCGATCACTCCATCGAGAATATGGAGATGGATTATCAGGGAAATCTCTGGTTTGCTTCATCCCGTCTCGGATTGCTCAGGCTTTCACGTTCATCAATAACCGATATATTTGCCGATACAGGTATCAAGCCCTGCGTTGTCAATACTACGGCTATGTACAACGGGTTGCTGTATATAGGCTCCGATGACGGACTTATTATCGCCGATACCGATAAACACTGTACGCTGGATGACAAAGTCACGGCAATGCTTTCGGGTGTCAGAGTCAGATGCCTCATGCCCGATAAAAAAGGCAGGCTGTGGATATGCAGCTATGACAAGGGCCTTATCGTGACGGATAAGGACGGCAATACGGAAAACTATTCCGAGAAATATACCGAGCTTGGCACACGAATAAGAATGTGTTACGAGCTTTCGGACGGGACCGTGGCTGTCAGCTGTTCAAACGGACTGTATTTCTTCAAGGACGGCAATAAGACAGGCGAGATCTACTACAGCGAGGCTTTCGGCTATTCTCAGGTGCTTTGTCTCTATGAGTCCGAGGACGGCGTACTCTATGCCGGTACCGACGGAGACGGCATCGCAGTGATAAAAAAAGACCATCTTGCAGGAAGGATCACCCGTGAAGACGGACTTACATCCGATGTTATCCTCAGACTTGTGGATGATCCCGACGGCGGAATTTTGGTCATTACTTCAAACAGTATAGGTTATCTTGAAGACGGAAAGGTGAGATTGCTTTCAGCGTTCCCGTATTCAAACAACTATGACGCAGTCATAGATCCCGACGGTGAGATCTTCGTTACTGGAAGCGCAGGCGTTTATGTCATTGACCGTCAGCAGCTTCTGAACGGAACGCTCTCTGAGACTGAACTTCTGGATTCAAGAGCGGGTCTCGTTGGCTCTCTGACTGCTAACGCATGGAATGCTGTCAGCGAAAACAAGTGTGTTTATCTCTCTGCGGACAGGGGCGTCTTCAAACTTGATCTCGACAATTACAAACTGAAAAACCGTGCATTCCGCCTGTCGGTATCGCAGGTAAAGGTCGATGAAACACTCCATACGGTAGAACGCAGCACTAAATTCACTATTCCGAGAGATGCCGTGAAGGTCGAGTTCTGCCCCGAGATAATCAACTACACCCATGATGATCCCGTCGTGTCATATTATCTTGAAGGTTTCGATCAGGGCTGGAACGAAGTGAATCAGAGCGAATTGATCTGGGTGCCTTATACCAACCTGAAACCCGGTGATTATGTCTTCCACCTTGCTATCCGCGATGAGAACGGCAAGATACTGGAGGAGAGTTCATACTCGTTCAGCAAGGAAAAAGCGATCCAGGACAATTCCTGGTTCAGATACTATATGATCGGTGTTGCGGCGCTTTTCATCGGCTGGCTGAGCTGGTTCATCACCCGCAGACAGATAGACCGCACCCTGAAGATACAGGAAGAAAAACTGAGCATGGCTCTCAATCAGCTCAAAATGGGCAATGAGACGATCCTTGCTATTGCAAAGACAGTCGATGCAAAGGACGTCCGCACCAGCAAGCATTCGCAGCGTGTATCCGAGTATTCGGCTATGATAGCTGCGGAGTACGGATTCACCGAGGCGGAGCAGGACAATCTTCGCAAGGCGGCTCTGCTGCACGATATCGGTAAGATAGGTATCCCCGATTCGGTTCTTAACAAGCCTTCGCGTCTTACCGATGAAGAGTACGTTGTAATGAAGACTCACGTAACAAGAGGTGCCGAGATCCTCAAGGATTTCACCCTCATCGAGCACGTTGTTGAGGGTGCAAGATATCATCATGAGCGGTATGACGGCAGAGGTTATCCGGACGGCCTCAAAGGTGAGGAGATACCTCTCTACGGCAGGATAATCGCTGTAGCCGATGCTTTTGATGCCATGACCGCAAACCGTATCTACCGCAAACGTCAGGACTTCGACTATGTTATGGGCGAGCTGCATAAAGGCAGGGGGACTCAGTTTGATCCCGAACTGCTCGATATCTTCCTCAAGTTGATAGATGACAAGAAGATAGATATAGATGCGCTTTACCAGAGCGCACCGAGTCCCGAGGAGGAGGTGTGAGCCGTGAGCGAAGGAAAGAAAAACATTATATGTGCCGTCATTGCGGCGCTCATCTCAATAAGCATTTTTTATATCATATACAGGATAGAGACCATAGGCAGCAAGAACAATGATCATATCACCGTGGGTTTTGTGTATGACAGTGACGGAAGCACTCCTTATACCGCCAATTTCATGCAGGCTGCGCTTCAGCTTAAAGCCGATCTCGGAGACAAGGTAACTATCGTGGAAAGGTTCAACGTTTCTGTCGATGCAGCCGAAAAGACCTTCAGGGAACTGGTGGATGTCGGCTGTGATATGATCTTCTCAAACTCATATGACTTCGGTGAAGCTTCCAAGAAGACGGCAGAGCAATGCAGTGATGTACAGTTCTGTCAGGCGACCTGCAGCAATGCCAACACTGCGCCCAAACTGTCAAATTATCATAACTTCATGGGAGAGATCTATCAGGGCAGATACATCTGCGGTATGATCGCAGGAAAGAAACTCATGGAAATGATCGCCAACGGCGAGATCACGGAGGATCAGGCTGTGATCGGTTATGTGGCTGCATTCCCTCTGCCTGAGGTCATATCGGGCTATACTGCGTTTTTCCTCGGAGCACGTTCCCAGTGTCCGAATGCAGTGATGAAAGTCAAGTACACAAATACGTGGTCTGATTATGTGGCGGAAACCAAAGTTACGAATGAGCTGATATCCAAGGGCTGCGTGATAATCTCTCAGCACTCCGATACCATAGGACCTGCCACAGCTTGCGAAAATGCCGATATGCCGTATAATGTGTATCACATCGGCTATAATCAGGATATGATAAACGTTGCGCCCACATCATCTCTGGGCGGCACAAGGATCGACTGGACACCCTATGTAGTCTCTGCGGTACAGGCGGTACTCGATGAAGAGACTATCGAATCCGAGGTCGATGGAAGGGTCAACGGCAATGACATAAGCGGAGGCTTCAAAGAGGGTTGGGTCATTATGCTCGGCATAAATGAGGCTTCTGTTGCCGAGGGTACAGATCAGCTTATCGAAAAGGCCATAGATGATATGATGCGAGGACGTATAAGTGTTTTCAAGGGAAGGTACACCGGCGTTGATCCCAATGATCCCAACGACACATATGATCTGAGTACCGAGTATCACGAGAATGAAAAGTCATCTGCGCCAACATTCCATTATGTGCTCAAAGATGTGATAACCGTCATTGAGTAGGTCTGACAAAAGGGACAAAACATAAAAGGCTTAGCAATATGCTAAGCCTTTCTTTGTGGTGTATAACAAGTGTAAAGGATCATAGGTCGCCTTTCAGCAGACGTTTGTTTTCAAGCATAGCTTCATCGGCGCGGGCGAATACCGTCTCAAAATCGTGATCGGTAGCGAAGTCAAATACAGCCATACCGCTTGCTATGGTAGCCAGTCCGCTGATCTTGTTGGTAAGGACGGTCCTTTCAAGCTCACTCATAAGACGGTCACGGTTGTCGAAGTCCTCGCCTTTCATGATAACAGCGAACTCATCGCCGTCTATTCTGAATACGGGACTGCGTTTGAATGTCGAGCAAATAAGGTGACAGGCGCTCTTGATATACTCATCGCCTGCTTCAGTGCCCTGAGTCTCGTTTATGTATGCCAGACCGTTTATATCTGCGACTACAACAGCAACATCGACATAACCGTTCTTGGCGATCTCGGCATTGAGCTCGGCGGTAGCCTTGTCATAGGCATACTTGTTCTTAACTCTTGTGAGTTTATCACGTGTGGAGAACTCCATAGGACTGCCGAATTCTTCAACGAACTGGAGCTCGCGGCGTCTGGCGTTATCGACATTTGATATGGCGATGATCGCATGCTTGGAGTCCTTGGTGGGGCGCACAGCGAAGAGGGAAGCGTACTGAGCGCGGTCATCCTGCATCAGCCTGAAATTGAGGACTACGCAGCCGTTATTGTCAAGGTCTTTGATAAATGTGTTCTTTTCCATAGCCTTGGTGATAACGGTATGGTCATCAGGGAATATACTGTCCTCGATGACTTTAAGTGTATCGGTAAAGAAATCTTTTCCGTGAAGATCTTCGTTGAGGTCACGGTCTTCATCGCAGTGATATTCGGTATACTCATCGCTTTCAAGATCAACGTAATATATCACATCGTAGAGCTGGCCGAATGATTGAACGAGCTGAGCGAAAGAGACGCTTTCGGCGGTAGCTGCCTGCTTTTTATCCTGATTGGCGACAGCGGTTTTCAGAGTCATTGGTAAAACCTCCCTTTTAAGATTTCCCGATCCCGATATAACGTGCATAACGGGATCCTGAAAAGGTATTCTACATCTACTCTGATTATACCACAAAAACAGTTAAACCGCAATAACTTATTTGCATTTTTGTTAACAATGTCGGATTTGTTACGGCTCGTTTGTGATAATTGACCAATGTCATAGCGCAGGTCTGTTTTGCAATGTCCGCAGAAAACAAAAGCCCTCGTACAATGTACGAGGGCTTAATGAAATATGGAGCGGATTACGAGGCTCGAACTCGCTACCTCCACCTTGGCAAGGTGGCGCTCTACCAGATGAGCTAAATCCGCATATTTGGTGCTTCCGGACGGAATCGAACCATCGACACGAGGATTTTCAGTCCTCTGCTCTACCGACTGAGCTACAGAAGCATTTGGCGACCGGAATGGGGCTCGAACCCACGACCTCCAGCGTGACAGGCTGGCGTTCTAACCAGCTGAACTACCCGGCCGAACATCGCAGAGGAAAATGTTGAAGGGTTTGAAGCCTTCAACATTTCTGCAATATGGTGGAAACTATAGGGCTCGAACCTATGACCCTCTGCTTGTAAGGCAGACGCTCTCCCAGCTGAGCTAAGCTTCCATTTGTGTTTCGCAACATAAATTATTATACGCCTTTTAAGCGCGTTTGTCAATAGCTTTTTTTACATTTTTCTTTCTTTGTATGTTTAGCCAATACTTTTCAAAGTTTACAGCTTCTCTCTGACTGAATTCACAATTACAGTGCCGATCTAACAGCGTTTAAGCGTGATGAGCAGCAGCTGAGAGGGGTTGTTGAGCCTGAATTTGCCAAGCCCTGCGGAGACTACGAGTTTGGCTTTTCCGATATGGTAGAGTCCTTTTGAATATTTGGGGAAGAACCGCCTTTCGGGGGAGAGCAGACCTCCGATGAAAGGCAGTCTGATAACTCCGCCGTGGATATGTCCCGAAAATGTCACATCTGCGCCCCATGCGGCATAGGCATCGAAGGGCAGGGGGTCATGGGCGAGGAGGAAGCACACGGAAGATCGGTCGGGATGACCAACCAACCTGCGCATAAGTTCGGGAGTGATCTCCGTGAGATCCTTGAAGCCGTTATTCTTGCGGTAATGGTCTTTGGGCAGAGCAACACCTGTTATCGAGATATACTCGCCGTCCTCGTAGATACGCTCGGTGCTGTTGACCAGTACGTGAACGCCTTCTCTTGACAGAGCAAGATTGAGGGTATTGGCTTTTGAAGGTGCATCGCATTCATGGTTGCCGTTGCAGTAATACACATCGGCAAGTTTCATCAGTCTGCGCATAAGCACCATCTTGGGTTCGAGGTCTTCCTCTGTACGTGTGAAGAGGTCCCCTGTAAAGAAGATATAATCGGGCTCAAGGAAAGCACAGGAATTGATGAGATTGTTGAAGTTATCCCCGTAGCGTTTGCCGTGAAGATCGGACAGATGAAGGATCTTTTTGCCGTCGAATGCCTTGGGCAGGCCTTTAACGGAAAGGGTGAGTTTATCCGTGACGAGGGTACGGTTCTGCACGAGCACCCATCCTGCTGCAGCGGCGGCTGTTATGCCGATACCTGCCTTTGCCCATATATCCATGACTGCATCCTCCTTGTTCAGAGTGAAAATCAGGCGGCAGCTCAAAGCGTAAAGCTGCCGCCGTATGATATACTGTTTATTGCTGTCAGTTTATGCCTGTGAAGGAGAGCCCGACAGATTCAAGCATTTCCTTGAGGGAAGTAACGGCGTTTGCTACTGCGTTCTCATCGGTGACTTCGATGATCGTAGTTGCCTTATCGAGAGCCGAGAGCTTTGTCTTGAGGTCTTCGAGGGTAACCTCTGCATCCTCATAGATATACTTGTCGCCTGCGATCTTGACCTTTACAGCGGTCTTCTCGGTGGCTTCGGAGACATCTTCCTTGCTGTCTGCCTGAGAGCCGTCGGCCTGAACCACGCTCTTGGTATCGCCGTCTCCGTCTCCGTCACCCTTACCGTCGAACCAGCCGAGACCGAGACCCAGTCCCAGGCCGATGCCCAGCAGCAGGAGCAGGAGAAGCAGCAGCCAGAGGAGGCTTCTCTTCTTCTTTTTCTTGTTCTTCTTTTTTTCGTGTTCATCCTGGCGCTTCTGAGCAGGATGAATGTAATTCTTGTTTGACATATACTTTTACTCCTTTCGGAAATATAACATCTGACAAAGGACAACAGATCCCGTCAGCTGTGACCGCTTGTGTTTATATACGCAAAATAGATGCCTTTATAATCGGTGCGCAGTTTTTCAAGTGCATTTCTGACGGCTTCAACGTCCTTGTAGAGCGCGGTATTGCCGTCATAGATGAAGGCAGCGAGGATTATTCCGTCACGGTTAGGGAGAGTTTCTATAACTCTTCTTATCTCATACTCGATATTAGAGTATCCCGTGATGACCACCGATGACACCTGCTTTCCTCCGTGGGTGAAGGACAGTGTCTCGTTAGAGTCGAGGTAGGTTATGCTTATGGAGAGCATTTCGCCCTTTTCAAAGCCTTCAACGGTCTTGATATACTGATCGAGCTGGTCAAGCTCACGCTGTTTTTCGGCTATGAATTCATCCGCTTTGGCATTGGCTTCGGCTATCTGCTGCTGAGCCTGTTTCTGAGCGTCCTGCTCAGCTTTATCCGCCTTGTCGGAAGACACCATCATTACCCAGAACAGCATGATGAGTATTACATCCAGCAGGGAAGTCAGCTCGATGACAAGTCCTTTGTTTTTGTTCATCGGGACAGCCTCCTTTACTGATCGTAGCCTCGGGGGGTGTCCTTGACGGAATTTCTTTCGAGATAAAGTGCAACGGTTTTTTCGTTATCCTCGATCTTTGCGCTGATGACACCGTCGAGCAGTTTGAAAGCTATGGCAAACACGAGGCCCCAGAAAGTCGAGGTCAGAGCGCCGTAGAAGCTTCCCTGAACGTCTGACATATCATCAACGAGCACCAGCAGTGAAGATACTGTGCCGAGGATACCGAGCAGTGGGAAGATACCCGTCAGGTTGACGAACACCGAATACATCCTGCCCATCAGATTTCTCATGCTGACTACATCCGATTCGCGCAGTGAGGAGAGCTGTTCCCTTGCCTCGATCTGAGACTGTTCGCTCCCCGGGACGAAAACGGTAAGATGCATTTTACGGTAGAGCTCGTCCGCGGCTTTTTTTGTGAGGTAGAACACTACACCGTTTGCTGCGGCAACGAGGAATATTATCATATCGAACCCAATAAGGTTCATCATAATGACTGAGAAAAAGCCTTTCATATCAAACCCTCTTTCGTGTCTGATGATTGTACAGGTATATTGTAACACATTTAGTTAAAAAATGCAATAGTTTTTTAAAGGTAATAAAGGTTTTGCGGCAAAACGAAAAATGCGCCTCTGCCGAGGTGAGGTCAGAGGCGCAGAGAGGCTGCATTTGATACTGTATGTCAACATATTTAAAGGCTATTTACAATCCATGCGGTATATGCTATAATTATCCTGACAAATAAAGGCGCAGTTCTCACTGCGCCCTCGGTAACGGAATTATCATCGGGTAAATCTCAGCACGGAGGGATCGATCTGTCCCACCGAGGGAGAGCCTGTGAAGCTCATGACGTATCTGAGCTCCCTGCCGACAGCGTTGAAAAAGTCGGTCACTCCGCGGGTGCCGTCTTTTTCAAGTGACGGAAGCATCGCTCTGCCGATCGCGGCAGCATCGGCACCGAGTGCCAGTGCCTTGAAGACATCCGCACCGCTTGATATGCCGCAGTCAACTATTATCCTCACATCTCTTCCTGTGAGAGCTTTTTTGATTTCGGGAAGCATCATCATCGGGGGAGCCGCATAGGGCAGCCTGCCGTGATGGTGGCTTACGATTATTGCTTTGGCGCCGATATCCGCACTCAGGACCGCATCACGGACGCTGAGCACGCCCTTGACGAAGAAGGGCAGCTTGGTGGAACCTGCATATGATGCGAGCATCTCTGCGGTCTGGGCAGCCATTTTTTCGCCCACGCAGATGTCATAACCGTCAGCACCGAAGATATGGTCGATATCCACGCCCACACCGAAAGCACCCGAGGCCTCTGCGAACCTGAGCTGGTCACGGAGCTTGGCGTTATCATCGTAGGGCTTGACTATGCGGACAGTCTTTGCGCCTGTTCGGACGATCTTCTCGAACATATCGTTTTCCATCATTCCGACAAAGTTGAGCACGCCCAGTTCCCGGGCGGCAAGAGAGTATTCTTCCAGTCCTGTCAGTTCACGGCTGCCGTATCTGCCCAGATGGGAGAAGGCAGGCATAAACACGGGCATAGAGAACCGCTCTCCGAATAGCTCCGTGGAGATGTCGGCAGCAACGGAACCTATCAGCCGCTCTTCAAAGAGTATGGAATCCATATACTGTTCGTTGATGACATTTGCATCAGAGAGTCTTGTATAAGCCATGCAGTACCTCCTTCAGATATCCGCTGTAAGTGATATATTCCTCATCGGATGTCAGATGTTCGAGAATGACGGGCATATCTCTGTCGATACCGTGCATACGCTCGGCGTAATATCTCAGCGGAAATTCACCTTTTCCCGGGGGACACTCTTCAAGACGGAAGGTGTACTCCTGCCCGAGATGCACGTCCTTGATATGACAGCTCCTGATCCTGCTGCCGAGGAGTTCGGCGCACTCGTCTATAAACTCCTCAAGGTCAAAATATCTGTCGGCAGAGTTTACCATGTTTATGGGGTCGAGGTGTACAGCGAATCTGTCACGGTCAACAGCCTCGATCAGTTTAAGATATTCCTTGGGTCCCGTGGGGATCATCCACGGCATTGGCTCGATGGTGAAAAATGTGTTTTTCACATCTGCAGTGTCGATGATCTCGCGGATCTTTCCGACGGTCTGCTTCCAGGCATCTTCGGTGAAGTTTGCACGGCAGGGGCCGTCCCAGCGCGGGCCGAACGAACCAGCAACGTTTACTGCGCATCTTGCGCCGAGGTAGTCTGCCAGTCTGAGCTGTTCTATGCAGTAATCCGTGTTCCTGCGTCTTTCTTCGGGATCGGCGGCAAGTGCATTGCGCCAGATGCCGACCTCTGCGATCGTGAGCCCATACTTTTCCGCTGCTGCTTTGTATGCGTCGATGCGCGCCTGAGGCTCATTGCTCTGCACGGGGAACACCACAGCCGAACATCCGAGTCCTACCTGTTGTTCTGCCCATTCTTCCGCACTGCCGTGTGCGAGGGGTGACGATATACCGAGTCTCATATTATTCCTCCTGTTCCGTTCAAGATCCTCAGACAGTTTTATTGTTTCGTGTATTATTATACCACACTTCGGGACAGAAAAGTATTAAATCATTCCGAAATAATGGAACAAATCTATATTTAAGGCAGCCGGGTACAAAAAAACGCTTAACAGTTAAAGACTTGTTTAGAAATCATGTGATATAATCATTATAACAGACAGCGTGAAAAGAGGTATGCAAAATGTTCTTTAGGATCCTCAAAAAAGATCTCAGGCGCAAAAAGACGATGAACATAATATTGCTGCTGTTCGTCATAATGTGCTCGATGTTCGCATCTGCGAGCATGAATAATATAATTGCGATAACAGAAGGCATAGACGGCTACTTTGCGAGATCGGGTGTTCCCGATATGATGGTGGTAATGCCCTATGATTCGGATTTTGAAGATCAGCTGGCAGCCATGCCTTTTGTCAGGGATGTGAAGTCGGAGCATTTCCTGACCGTACTGGAGCTGAACAGGTTTTCAAAAAACGGACAGAGATTTCAGAACTACTCCAATCTCATTCTGATCATGAATGACACCGAGAGAGCGATAAAGTATTACGATGAGGATAATGATATCCTGCCGCAAGTTGAAAAGGGTACATTCTACGCATCTTCTCCTTTTACCGCTTACAATGAGCTGGAGATCGGTGATGAGATAAGACTTCGGTCGGGAAACATAGACAAGACTTATGTGTACAAGGGACTGTTAAAAGCTCCTATAACCGGTGCGGCTTTGACAGATTCACCTGTGCTGATCTTCAACGATGAGGATTTCAGAGAATTTGAAAAGGATCCCGCCTTCAAACCGTGGGCGCACAAAAAGGTGTTTTTCAACACAGATGATCCTGACAGGGCGGATAGCTTTCTCGAAGGAAGACAGAATATTTTTCCTTATCACTGCGAGGATTTCAAGGATCAGTATTTTTTGGATATGATCCCTGTATATGCCATGATGCTCATAAGCGTACTGCTGATGCTGGTAGGTATGATCATACTGCGTTTCACCATAGGGTTCACTCTCAGTGAGGATTTCAGAGAGATCGGCGTGATGAAGGCTATCGGTATAGGAAGCGTAAGCATCCGTATGCTGTATATCGTTAAGTATCTGGGCATATCTGTGATAGGTGCCGTGACCGGTTTTGCAATATCGGTACCTCTGAGTGATCTGATGCTGAAGAAAGCTTCGAATAATTTAGTGTTGATCGGAAATAAAGAATGGATCATGGGCGTAATAAGCGTCTGTGCTATAGCGGCAATCATAGTTCTGTTCTGTTTCATGTGTACGCGCAGAGTAAACAAGCTCTCGCCCATAGATGCCATAAGGAACGGCGAAACGGGCGAGCGTTTCAGGAAAAAGAGCCTGATGCATCTCGGACGTTCAAAACTGCCGACTTCGTGGTTCGTTCCTCTCAATAACATAGTCAGCGCACCCAGGATGTATTCGATCATTGTTGCGATCTTTACGGTCTGCCTGTTGCTGATGACCGTTCTCTCAAATATGCAGAGAACGCTCTTGAATGAGGATATGATACCGTACTTCGGCATACCTGAAAGCCATGTCACATATCTGGATGTCACAGAGCTTATGACTGTTATGGATCACGAACAGGAGTATGATAACTTTATCAGTGAAAAGGAAAAACTCCTTGCGGATGAAGGTATGCCAGGCAGATGCTCTGTCGGTGTGGGTGCAAAATACAGCATAGAACACAACACACAAAGAAAAGATATACTTTGTATGGTGATAAAAGGTATCGATGCTACTGATATGGAGTGTGATGAAGGATACTCTCCGTGCAAGATCGATGAGATAGCCATGACCAGATACGCTATGAAAGAACTGGGAGTAAAGATCGGCGATACGGTAACACTTTTCGCAGGAGACAGGAAATACGATATGATCATTACGGGCAGCTTTTCTACGTATATGGGCGGAGGCATCGCCGCAATGCTGCATCATTCATTTGAAATGGATATGGATGATATCAGTCTTGTGGACGGTATGCAGATATTGTTTGACGGCGATCCCGATGATGAAACTGTGGACAGGTATTGCGAGAAACTGACGCAGATGTTCGGCGACAACGTTATATACAAGAACAAAGACCTGATCGGCAGGATAACGGGTCTTTCCGATATGCTCAGCTCTTTGAAGGACGGTACGAAGATCCTGACCGTGATAATCACGCTGCTGGTCGTCATACTCATGGAGCGGTCATTCATCTCAAAGGAAAAAGGGGAGATCACTCTGATGAAAGCTATGGGCATCAGGGAATCGAGCATTATTGCCCAGCACGTAATAAGATTTGTTATGCTGGCAGTCGGAGCAAGCCTTCTCGCGGTACTGCTGATGTACCCGGTATGTTATCTGTTTTTCAACTGGTTCTCGTCACTAATAGGAGATGTCATAACGATCTCACCCAAGATAGATGCGGCGGAAGTATTCCTTGTCTGCCCGTTGATACTTACGGCGGTGACGGCAGCGGCTTCGTTTTTTACGGCACTGTTTATCAAGACGATAAAAGCGTCCGAAACTTCAAGTATAGAATAACACGGAGGTGTTTCTGATATGGAGACTGTCATACAGGCAAGAGGCTTGTGCAAGACGTATATAGTAAACAAGCGGCAGAATAACGTGCTTAAAAACATAGATATCACGATATACAAGGGAGAGATGGTGGCAGTGATGGGACCCTCGGGCTCGGGCAAGAGCACCTTGCTGTACTGTATCTCCAGTATGGACAGAGTGACCTCGGGAGAGGTGTTGTTCTGCGGTACCGATCTTTCCAAGCTGGACGAAAAGGAACTTTCCCGGATGAGACTTGAGGAGATGGGGTTCATTTTTCAGCAGATGTATATGATGAAGAATCTTTCGCTCATCGACAATATACTCTTCCCTGCGATGAAGTCAAAGAAGACAAACGAGACCCGCCGTCAGAAGGAAGAGCGTGCAAGGGATCTGATGCGCAGACTCGGTATAGAGGATGTGGGCGGCAACGATATAAACGAAGTGTCGGGAGGTCAGCTGCAAAGGGCGTGCATCTGCCGCAGCATGATAAACGAGCCAAAGATGCTCTTTGCCGATGAGCCGACAGGTGCCCTCAACCGTGCAAGCTCGGATGAGGTCATGAGAGAACTTCTGTCTCTGAACAACGACGGCACAACGATAATGTGCGTCACCCATGACCCGAAGGTCGCGGCAAAGTGCAGCAGGATACTTTATCTTGTGGACGGCACCATTGTCGGAGAAAAGGCACCGGGACATTTCAGCGGAACCGATGCGGATCTCCGCAGCCGAGAGAGAGATCTGAGCAACTGGCTCATGGAGCACGGCTGGTGATCGGTATAGGAAGCATCAGTGACAGATGCCGAATAATTATAGCATCAGCTATTGCGGAAGCCTGAGGGATGTGGTATAATCATTGTGGGGTGGTGATACTGTGACGGATATTCTCATAGTTGAAGACAATAAGGAGCTTTCCGATCTGCTGACTGATTTCCTGCGTAAAGAGGGGTATACGGTATCTGCTGTTGACAGCGGAGACAGGGCAGTGCAGCTTTTTGAACGTTACGGCGCAAAACTGGTGGTGCTTGATATCAATCTTCCCGATGTGAACGGCTTTGCTGTGTGTTCAAAGCTCAGGGAAAAAGCAGACACACCGATAATCATCGTCAGCTGCCGCACGGAAAAGGAAGACAAGCTCAACGGCTTCGATCTCGGTGCCGATGATTACATCGAAAAGCCTTACGATATAGACATACTTATAGCCAAGATCAAGGGCATATTCAAAAGACGTTATCAGCGTGAGATACTCTCGGCGGACGGCGTTACCCTCAATCTTGCCGATCATACCGCGACTATCGACGGCAGCCCGGTGGATCTTACCGCCAAGGAGTTCGACCTGCTGGCACTGCTTATCGAGAATAAAGACAAGGCACTCAAAAAAGAGTACCTGTTCAATACCGTTTGGGGCAGCGACAGCGATTCCGAACTGCAAACGCTGCACGTACATATCAACCGTCTGAGGCAGAAACTCGGCGACGATCCCAAGAATGCCAAGCGTCTGCTGACCGTGTGGGGTGTGGGGTATAAATTCGTATGAGATCATTCAGAAGACTTTGCTTTGTTTATATCATTGTCTTCGCCGTTATCACGGCGGCGCTGAACATATATCTCTTTGACCGCAGCCGTGACAGGAGCGGTATCTACCGAGTGGAGGCGAAACGTCTTGCGGACACTATAGCCGAAACCGGCAGATATGATCTTTCCGACTATCCGCATCTGAAAGCGGTGTTCACGGAAGAGGACGGAAATCTGTATGCCTCTGATGACCATTATATCATCATTGAGGCAGGCGGAAAGCTCTACCGTGTAGAGTACATTATCGACAGAGGTATCAATGTGATACTCATGACCGATCTTATACTTGCAGCGGTACTGGTGCTGACGCTGACAGTCTTCCTGTATATCAGAAGACATATCCTGAGACCTTTCATAAAACTGAATGAGGTCCCGAAGGAGCTTGCAAAAGGAAATCTGGCAGTTCCGCTGCCCGAGGAGAAAAGCCGCTATTTCGGAAAGTTCGCGTGGGGCGTGAATATGCTCAGAGAGAGCATAGAAGACAGCAGACGCAGAGAGATCACCATGCAGAAAGACAGGAAAGTACTGCTGCTGTCCCTCTCCCACGATATAAAGACTCCGCTATCTGCCATCAAGCTCAATGCGCAGGCGCTGGCAAAAGGGATATATGACGATGAGTCCAAACGCCTCGAAGCAGCCGAGAGCATAAGCAGGCGTGCCGACGAGATCGAAAGCTTTGTAAAAGAGATCACCAAAGCTGCAAGTGAGGATTTCATGACCTTTGAAGTGACTATGGGCGAGGAGTTCCTTGGTAAGATCATCGGCAAGATAGAGGCAAGGTATGCTCAGCAGCTTGAACTCTCGGGCACGGAACTGAGGATAGGAGAGTACACCGATTGTATCCTCTGCTGTGACCCCGACCGCCTTGCGGAATGTCTTCAGAACCTCATTGAGAATGCGATCAAATACGGTGACGGCAGACTGATAGAACTGCGGTTTGACAAAATGGACGGCTGCGAACTCATCACGGTGTCAAACAGCGGCTGCACCCTTGAGGAAAAAGAACTCACACAGATATTCGAGAGCTTCCACAGGGGAGGCAACGCCGAAAATGTAAGAGGTAACGGCCTCGGTCTGTTCATCTGCAAGAGGCTTATGAGCCTGATGAACGGGGAAGTCTATGCCGAGATCCGTGACGGAAATTTTGAGATCACGCTGGTGACAAGGCTCGCCTGAGATAAGGAGAAAAGATATGTCAGAGGATCTGATAACGCGGTTTTTCCGCTATGTAAAAGTTGACACCCAGTCAAGCGAGAAGTCGGACAGCTTTCCCAGCACCGAGGGGCAGAAACAGCTGGGACTGATGCTGGTCTCGGAGCTGCATGAAATCGGTATCGCCGATGCCGCATGGGATGACAAAAGCGGCTGCGTGTATGCTCATATACCTGCAAATGACGGAGGAGAGGCAGCACACACCCTCGGATTGCTGGCACATCTCGACACATCGCCCGAGACCTCGGGCAGGGGAGTAACTCCTCGTCTGATACCCGATTATGACGGCTCTGATGTGATGCTGAACAAAGAGTCGGGGATAGTTCTTTCGGCGGAGATGTACCCCGAACTGAAAAACTATACAGGCAAGACCCTCATCGTTGCAGACGGGAACACTCTCCTCGGTGCGGATGACAAGGCAGGCATCGCGGAGATAATGACCATGGCTGCGGCACTGATGTCTGATCCGTCGCTGAAACACGGCAGGATAGCCATTGCTTTTACTCCCGATGAGGAGATCGGCGGAGGCATATCAAAGTTCGATCTTGAACGCTTCGGTGCCGATTATGCCTACACTGTTGACGGCGGCGCCCTCGGTGAACTGGAGTACGAGTGCTTCAACGCGGCTTCGGCAAAGGTTACGGTCAGCGGAGTGAACATACACACAGGCGAGGCAAAAGGCAAAATGAAAAATGCCTCCCGCATAGCCCTTGAGTTTGACAGTATGCTTCCCGAGGGGGAGCGTCCCGAACTTACCGAGGGTTATGAGGGCTTCTTTCACCTTGAATGTATCAAAGGCGGCGTGGAGAGCGCCGAGCTTGAATACCTGATACGTGACCACGACAAGGAAAAGTTTGGTGTGAAAAAACAGCAGATGAGGGATATTTCCGACAAGCTGAACTCGGTGTACGGCGAGGGTACGGTCAGAGTTGAGATCTCCGACACCTACCGCAATATGCGCGAGAAGATATATCCGGATAATATGTTCCTTGTGGAGAATGCAGGAAGCTGTATGGAGAAACTCGGCATCAGACCGGTGGTAAAGCCGATACGCGGCGGCACAGACGGCGCGAACCTTTCGTTCAGAGGATTGCCCTGTCCCAACCTCTGCGCAGGCGGACACAATTTCCACGGAAGGTATGAATACTGCTGCAAGGAGTCAATGGAGAAGATAACGGAACTCCTCATAGCACTGACTGCAAGCGATCTCAACAGGTAGGAAGTTAATCTCCGTAACGATAAAGAGAGAAGGAAGGACAATAAGATGGAACTGACAAAGGATCTACCGTCAAGTTTTACGGGAAGAGCAGGCAGTGTTCCTCTCGGAGGGATATATCCGCTTTCGGTGACGCAGGGGTATCAGTCGGGAGAAATATACGAACTGGGCAGATGCGCAGTGATACATCACTATTGCGGATTTGCTTTCCTGCTGGGTGAGCCGACACAGAAAGAACTTGAAATCCTGTATGATAATATGCTGCGTGACAGACGGTTCGTGCTGTTCTGCTCCGATGAGCGTCAGCTGGCTTTCTTTAACTGCAAGGAAGATATATCCACAGGCACGAGGTGCTTTTACGAGTACGGCGGATCCGAGCCGAAGACAGCCGCTCTGCCAAGCGGATTCTCGGTTCGTGTGCTTGATGAAGAGCTGATAATGCGGCTCGGAGGCAGGATAGTACCGTCATTCTCGTGGAAGGACAACAAAGAATTCCTTAAAGGCAGAGGATACTGCATCATGGACGGCGATACTCCTGCTGCGTGGGCATTTTCGGCAGCGGTCAGTGACAGCGAGCTCGATATCGGTGTCGAGACAGCGGAGCCATACCGTGGAAAAGGTCTTGCGGGTATTGCAGGCGGAGAAATGATACGCTATGCCCTGAGTATCGGCAGGAAGCCTGTCTGGGCGTGCGACAGCAGGAACACAGCATCTGCACGCACCGCCGAAAAACTCGGCTTTGTAAAGATCGGGGAGTGTTCAACTGTCATAAGAACAAAATAAAAGGAAAAGAGCTGTTGCACGCAACAGCTCTTTTTTATCAGTCAACTCTGTAAGTATAATTGGCTTTTCTCGGTGAGGGCTCATTGGGTTCTGCATCTGCATACCCGAGTATACAGTGCCCGATGCCTTCGTAGTCGCCCTCTATGCCGAGGCTGCGGAGAAGTTCCTTACCCTCGGGAGAGTTGAACTCTTCTTTGGCGCGGTGGATCCAGCAGCTCGATACGCCGAGTGCGTGAGCAGCGTTCATAAGGTTGCCCATCACAAGGCTGCCGTCATAGATATACGTAGGGACGTTTTTGTCGGCAAGAACTATCACAACAACGGGAGCGCCGTAGAAGGGGTCTCCGCTGCTGCCCATGATGCCCGCGTTCCATGCGGAAAGGCGGTCACGGAGAGCTTTGTCAGTAACGGCAATCATTATCGGGGACTGCCTGTTCATACCTGTGGCAGCGTACTCGCCTGCTTCGAGGATCTTGTCGAGAGTCTCCTTCGGTATGGGATCAGACTTGTATTTTCTGACACTTCTTCTTGTCAGCAGATTTTCAATAGCGTCCATGATATTTTCTCCTTAAAGTTCGGCTTTAGCAGCGATCCTGTAGATCTCTCCGATATCCTCGGAGGAAAGCCTTACGAAACCGTAAGTCCTGCCGTCGCCGAGGCCGAATTTTTCAACAAGTGCAGGGATATCCTCTTCCTTTGCACCCAGTTCCCTGAAGTTTATGGGCATACCGATACTGTGCAGGAAACTCCTGAACCGCCTGATGCCTTCCAGAGCTGTAGCTTCGGGGCTTTCAAAATTCATCTGGCAGCCGAAAACTCTTGTTGCCATCTGACAGAAGCGCATAACATCGTGCTTGTATACAAATTCCATCCATGCAGGCATGATGACTGCAAGTCCGGCACCGTGAGCACAGTCATAGAGAGCGGAGAGCTCGTGCTCGATACCGTGGGAGTTCCAGTCCTGATCTCTGCCCACGCCTACTATGTTTGTGTGTGCAACTGTTCCTGCCCACATGATGTTTGCTCTTGCTTCATAGTTGTTCGGGTCAGCAATAACACGGGGAGTCTCCTTCACCATAGTAAGCAGAACTGCTTCACAAAGACGGTCGGTTATCTCTACTTCCTTGGTGTTGGTGAAGTATCTTTCAAATACGTGAGCCATTATATCGGTAGCACCGCAGGCGGTCTGGTAGGCAGGGAGCGTCTGAGTAAGTTCGGGATCCATTATCGAGAACCGGGGACGCAGCACATCTGAGCCTGTGCCTCTCTTGAGCATTCCGTCTTCCTTGGTGATTACCGAGTCTCCCGAACCTTCGCTTCCTGCGGCTGCGATGGTCAGAACAGTTGCAACGGGGAGGGCTTTTTCAGCGTGTTTGCCGCTGTAGAAATCCCAGAAATCTCCGTCATAAGGCACGCCGATAGCTATAGCTTTGGAGGAGTCTATAGTCGAACCGCCGCCCACAGCGAGGATGAAATCAACGCCTTCTTTGCGGCAGATCTCGATGCCCTGATATACGAGCGTATCGCGGGGATTGGGCTTTACTCCGCCCAGTTCAACGAACTCGATGTTGTTTTCGGTAAGCGATGCCTTGACTTTGTCAAGCAGTCCCGAGCGTACCACAGATCCGCCGCCGTAATGGATCAGCACCTTGGTGCCGCCGTACTTTCTGACGTACTTTCCGCACTCGGTCTCTCTGCCTTTTCCGAACACAAACTCGGTAGGACTGTAGAAATTAAAATTGTTCATAGATGATCTCCTCCTGCATTATCCTTATATGTCGGTCAGCCGACTGATTTAATCCCTTGTAAGAATGATAGCACATAACTTTTGCCGATGCAACGGATTCGGATTAAAATTGTCGATTTGTTCCATTTTTGAGGTCATATATAATACTTTTGCACAAATGATAAAAGTAAAAAGCCGTCGGCTCCCGTTTGAAGGCGAGGAGCGGCGGCTTATGAAGCAAGGGTATCAGGCTCGGCTTTTTACTTTTGAGCCGAACAGCACTCTGATGTAACGTGACTTATCCGCTGCAAGGCAGAGGATATATGTCAGGGGATAGCATATCACGAGGGTCAGCAGAAAGTTTATATATATGCCGATCCCTGCGATATCCAGCAGATACTGGCAGACCACCGTGACAGGGAAGTGGATTATATAGAACATATAGGATATCCCCGAATTTTTCTTCGTGAAGTTGTTAGAGAAGTCGAGATGATCGTGACCGAGACTTATCAGAGCAGGCATGGCAGTCACGAAACTGAGATAATTGCAGACTGTGTTTATGCCTTCATAGCCGTCGATATATATGAACAGCGTGACATTAGCAGCGGAAAAACCGAGGAAGCACAAGGTGTATATCCATTTGCCGCGGGACAGCTTTTCGGTAAAGCTGCTGTTGCTGACGAAGTAATACCCCAGCAGATATACGCACATGTAGGTGATGATCCTTTTGCCGAGGATGTTCACATCAAATGCAGCAGCTGCGCACACAAACAGCACTGTCGCGACAGCTGTCGCCTTGCGCTTGTTGGTGCTGACCGAACCCACAGCCTTGATGATGCCGCAGGCCAGCAGCGATATGATAAGCAGCACGGCAAGGAACCAGAAATGTCCGAGAGTGAATCCGCCGTCGTAGCCCGACAGATCGGTGAACCTGCTGAAATACACTCCGTAGTGTGCGAAGTACCCTTCGCTGTAGCCGTTATGGGTGATATCCGCAATATAGCTCAGGACTGGGTTAATGACGATCACTCCGAAAATAAAAGGGATGCCAAGCCTTTTGAATCTCTCCTTCAGGAACTCGGAGACCGAGCGTTTCTGGAGTGAGAAATATGAGGATGCGCCTGCCAGCATGAACATAAGCGGCATGAACCACGGGCTCATAAAAGAGATGATGCTCGCGAGCGGCCCTGACTTTTCAAAGAAAATGTAATTCGCTTCTCCCCATGTATTATAAGCCATAGCCGCGTGATACACTATCAGCATCGACACGGTGATCCATCGCAGGTTATCGATGTAGTTTATTCTTTTGCTCATAATGATGCCCCTTTTTATATGTCGTATCTGTCTTTTGATTATAGCATTTTTTATCCCGATATTCAAGATGCGGCAAAAAAATACAAAACGGTATATCCCTCGCTGCAGGCGAGGAGGATATGCCGTTTTTCATGTTTTCAGAATTTTCCGCCCGAGCCGCTGTGCCTCGATCCTGAAGATGAACTGTGTGTCCTTGTTCCGCCGCTGCTGTGGTGGCTGCGGCTGCTTCCGCTGCTGCTGGAAGGCGGTATGTAGACCTTGGTGACATCTTTGTACAGGAAGGTGTCACGGCAGTCGGTGAGTTCAAAACTGCCGTCACGGAAATAATCCTTGGCTCCGTGCTGCATCGAAACGCTTGTGAGCTGTCTCTTGACTGATGAGCAGTAGATCAGGGCGATCACTGCGCCGCCGACTATAGCGTAAATTATCCATTTGGCCTCGGGCATTACTTCTCTCTGACTTGTGGCCCCGTACGGATCATTGGAGTTCCGGTTGTTTTGGGTGTTCTGATCATTATTCTGTTTTGCAGGCGGGGCATCATAGGGTTTGCCTGATTTTGCCTGACGGATATAATCCTGACTGATATTGATGTAGGTGTCGAAAGCGTCATAGTATCTTCCTGCGCTCAGCAAGGGAGTCACCCTGTTCCACATTTGCTGCTGACCGTAGTCGGTATAGACGCTTATTCCGAAACCTGTGCCCGAGATCCACCTGTCTCTGGTGTTCATGGCGATCAGCATGACAAAGCCGTCCTTTGTCTGATGGAACCCAAAGCCGTTGTAGTCATAGTAATCATCGGCATATTCCATTGCACTTCTGCTGCCGAGAGAATGGAGCGTCACTATAACGATATCCACACATTCTGCCTCGCTGATGCTGTCGAGCCTCTCAAGCAGCTTTTTCTCCTCTTCGTCGGAGAGAATGTCGCCATAGTCAACGAGTCTCGGTTTCTGTCTGGTATCGGGTATCTTTCGCTGATTGTAGTATTCATCGGGTATCCCGGCACCTGCCGCTGCGGCAGGAAGAGCACAGCAGAATGCCACTGCTGCGGCAAACAGGAGAGCAAACAGTTTTCTGATCTTCATATCTACGCCTCCTATCTGAAAAGCAGCCGTGTCAGAATGTATATGGCTGCGGCTGAGATGGCTCCTACCGTAAAGAATGCTCTTCGGTAGAGCTTTTTGTCGCAGGGCAGATTACCGACAAACTTGCCGGTCTGACCGTTCATGGCGAAGATGAAATTCTGACCTTCCCAAGAGGTCGAGAGCATCCATACAGGATAGAGGGCGTATTTTGCTTTTGCATTTATCAGCCTGACGTTGTCACTCTCACACTGTACGCTGCTGTAGCCCGAGACAGTAGCCCTGAAATTCTCCATGACGCTTTCTCTGACTCTTTCGTTGGCTCTTCCGACAGAAGCTTCGGCACTGACATCGTACTTATCGGCAAAGTATCCTGCAAGGTAAGCCGTCTGAAACGGTACTGCTTCTCTGATATCGTAAGGACCTACCGACTCCATCAGCTCATCGGGCATTTTTGTCGAGCCGTCAACAGGTACATTGTCAAATGCCATCTTTCCTTCTCTTACTACAGAGAAATGTTCGGTCTCTGTGATCCTGTAGTTGCCGCTGCGTCGGGTATGCACCTTTGTTGCGGAGTATCTTGCTCCGCCTTCTGATCTTGTATCGAAGAGCCAGAAGGGCACATACAGACCTTTGATCTCATCGATATGGTTCTGCTCCTTGAACACTTTCGGCAGGAATTTCTTTCCTTCAAGGTGCTTCATCAACGCGTCGATCGCTGCCTGTTTATCGAGTTTGAACGGGATGACATACTGCGGCTTGAGTGTGCCCTTGAACTGTCCCATCATGACTACGGGGTTATCGCAGTAGGGGCAGCTGGCGGCGGCCGTGGTATCGTCCACGATGATCTGTCCTCCGCAGGATTCACAGGAATATATCCTCATTCCGCTTGCTTCGTCTTCCTGCCATTCACCGTGTTCGGTATCCCACTCCATGCTGTCGGTACTGTCCGAACTGAGATCGGCATCGTACTGCAAAAGAGTGTCCATATCGAACTCGGTATCGCAGTAGGGGCATTTCATTCTCTGAGCGTTGGGGTTGAACTCTATGGCACCTGAACAGCAGGGACATTTATATTGCTGCAAAGCCATTTGCATTTGCCTCCTAAGTAATTTACAAAAAGGTGCAGAGATGACAGGCACCTCTGCATCTGCGACATATTATCAGGACTTAGCGTCGTTATCGTCGAAGATATCACCGCAGTTCGGGCAGAACTTTGGAGGATTAGCAGGATCCTCGGGTTCCCAGCCGCACTTGTCGCACTTATAGAGTCTTGCTCCGGCTGGCTTGGGTTTGCCGCATTCCTGACAGAACTTGCCCTTGTTGACGGTGCCGCACTCGCAGGTCCAGCCGTTTACTTCGGGCTTGGGTTTGCCGCACTCCTGACAGAACTTGCCTGTATTCGATGCACCGCAGGCGCAAACCCATTCTGCTGCGGCAGTCGGCTGTAACTGAGGCGGTGCAGTCTGCTGAGATGTCTGCTGAGACTGCTGACCCATAGCGAACATACTTGCAGCGTTCATGCCGCCTGCGTTCATGGTCATGCCCATACCCATAAGACCCATAGCTGCTCCGTTTGGATTGTTTGCCGCAGCATTCATGGCAGAGATCTGTCCTCCGACAAGAGCGGCACCTGCTGCATTCGGGTCTGACATCATAGCTATATCGGATGCTCTTGCCTGCTTCTCCTTGATGATATCCTGATACTCCTGAGGTATCTTCAGTGAAGTGATGTTTATATCCACAAGACGGAAGCCCTTCTGAGTGCCCCACTTCTCAGCGAGTGCCTTCTCTACGGCACCTCTGAGGATATCCTTCTTTCCGGGGCCTACCAGCTGATTGGGTCTGATCTCCATTTCGGAGATCTCTCCGAAAGCGGGCATCAGCGAATCAATAAGGTCAGCCTTGAGGGTAGACTCGATCTTGGACTTGGGATATTCACCTTCTGCGTTGCCTGCGAGCTTTGTGTAGAACAGCAGAGGGTCTACCATCTGGAAGACATAGTTACCGCTGCATGATACTTCCGCGTCAAGATCGAGGCCGAGCCTTGAATCAACGATCCTGAAAGGCACGGGTGTAGGTGTGCCGAACAGGTTGCCCGGGATGTCCTTGGTGTTGAAGTAGTAAACTCTCTGATCCTTTCCGGGGTCTCCGCCGTAGCCTAATCTCTGACCGATATCCTTGAATGTAGCCTTAATGCTGTTCCAGATACCGTCCGAGGGGGCGAAGATAGAAGGTGAGAGATCGGTCCTGTAGGTGTATTTGCCGGGTTCGGCGCAGACATCAACGACTCTGCCGTTTTCAAGGATTATCATGCACTGACCGTCAGCTACCGCAATGCCCGAGCCGTTGGTGATGACATTGTCATTGCCTTTTGTATTGGATGAACGCCCTGTGATCATCTTTGTTCCTCTGACCATGAGCAAGCTGTCGGGAATGGAATCGCATACGAAGAATTCTTTCCACTGATCCGCGAGAGTACCGCCTGCGGCACCCAGAACTGCTTTGATAAGACCCATAATAATGTCCTCCTTAATATATGTGTAGTCGCCTGATTAAAGATCGGTATCGTTCCTTTTGTAGTCGGGATAGCTGCCTTTGTTCGAGTAGGGATTGACGTTTTCCCTGACAGTTTCGGGAGCGTCACCGCTCTTGGCAGCCATGAATATCGCAGCTGTGGTGATGATGATGACCAGCAGGAAAACGCCTAATGCAGCCCAGAACACCCAGATCGAGAGTTTGGTCACAAAGTGCAGTATCAGCAGCACCCATGCAGGAACGGTCCAGCCTATGTTTGCTGCAAGATTGAGTACCAGCGATGCAAGAAACCCGCCGCCTCTGCCTGCCCTCATGTCCGTCACCCCTTTCCGAGATCTCTGCGTGAAGATGTAACGCTCACAAAAATCACCATACACACAAGCACATTATACCATATTTGTTTGATAATTGCAATACGCTTGCGAGATTTTTTTGCCCTGTATCCTCTGTGACCCACTCATGCCAACGCGCCCGACAAAGCTGAGGCTTCGGATATGTGTACAGAAAATTGTACTAAAGTGCATTTTCTGTTGATTTATCCTGCGTTATATGGTATAATTATCACAAGACAGCGATCCCTTAGTAAGGAGGAACATATATGGAACAGTACATTAAACCGCCTGTCGAGGTGCGTTATGCCGAAGAGCTCAGACTGCTTGCAGAGAATGACACGGGAAGAAGACCTGCAAACTGGAAGCTCTCTCCTGCTGCGGTGAGGACATTCATCCTCGGCGGAGACATAGAGACCAAGGACGGCAAGGTAAAGATCAGCCGTAAGTTCTACGGGAACGATACTCTTGTGGAGCGTGCGGTCATCACGCTGGCAGGCAGCAGAGGCCTTATGCTGGTGGGTGAACCCGGTACCGCCAAGACGATGCTCTCGGAGCTTTTGTCGGCTGCCTGCTGCGGAGTGTCCACAAACACTGTTCAGGGAACTGCGGGCACTACCGAGGATATGATTAAATACAGCTGGAACTATGCGCTGCTGCTCTCAAAAGGTCCCTGCCGTGAGGCGCTTGTCCCGTCACCGCTGCTTATCGGTATGGAGAAAGGCATCTTTGCCAGATTCGAGGAAATAACCCGTACCCCTGCGGAGATACAGGACAGTCTGATCTCGGTCATGTCGGATCAGATACTGAATATACCCGAAATGGGCGACGAGGGACTGATACTCGCACGCCCCGGGTTCAATATAATCGGCACTGCGAATACCCGTGACAAGGGAGTAAACGAGATGTCGGGCGCACTGAAAAGACGTTTCAACTTTGAGACTGTGGAGCCCGTTAAGGATGTAAGGCTTGAAAAGGAGATCATAATTCGTGAAGCATCGGAGCTGGCGGCTTCCGCGAATATAGGCTGCCCTGTTGACACCGATGTCGCCGAGCTGCTCGCAGTCACCTATCATGAGCTGAGAGAGGGCATCACCGCTGAGGGTACTGTCGTTGAGAGACCTGCCGCTGTGATGAGCACCGCAGAAGCAGTATCGGTGTATTATCAGGCACTCTGTCATGCGTGGTACTACGGCAGCGGACGTATCGAGCCTGCCGTCCTGACCGAAGGTCTGCTGGGTGCCGTTTGCAAGGAAAACAAGGACGATCTCGGAAAGCTGCGCGGTTATTTCAAGACCGTGTCCAAGGAGAAAAGCAAGAACGGTGAGTTATGGAAAGAGTACACAGAGACAGCGAAACTGCTGAAATGATCCCGTTTGATCTGTCGGCACCCGTGCTGTTCTTTCCTATAAGACATCACAGTCCCGTATGCTCGTATCAGCTGCTGAAGACCGCAGACCTCTACCGTCCCGATATCATACTCATCGAGGGACCCGAGGATGCAGGGGGACTGATCCCGGTGATAACGGATGAAAACACCACGCTGCCCGCAGCGATCTATTATTATTACAAAGATAAGAAAAAACTTATCGACAGCGAAGAGGAAGACTTCCGCTGCTATTATCCTTTTCTGTATTCTTCCCCCGAATACAATGCTATGTGCGAAGCTAAAAGGCTCGGTGTGCCTGCACGGTTCATTGATCTGCCTTACAGCGAGATACTCATCAATACCGAGGGAGGCAAGGGCCTGCGCAGATCGGAAAAACAAAGCTATGCCGATGACAACAGGCTCACCGGGGGCGATTACTACAAGCGTCTCTGCGAGAAGACAAATGTAAGGGATTTTGAGGAGTTCTGGGAGAAGTATTTTGAGATCTCGGGACTTGCCCTGACGCCCGAAAAATTCATCGGGAATATGAACACCTACTGTAGTCTAATCCGCAGGGATACCTCGGAGCAGGAACTGAATGCCGACGGAACACTTATCAGAGAACGTTATATGGCATCCAATATCAGAAAGGTGATGAAGGAGTACAAGCGTGTCCTTGTGGTAACGGGAGGTTTCCATACTTCGGGGCTCGTGAAGCTGCTGAAAGAGGAAGTCATTCCCGAAGTTGCACTCCACAGGATACCCGAAGACTGCACGGGATGTTTCCCGGCGGCGTATTCATACGAGGCTGCCGATGCTCTGCACGGCTATGCTTCGGGTATGAAGTATCCCGAGTTTCATGACCGCATATTCAAACGTCTCCGTGACGGCAATACTTATGAGGGTGTATATGATGCCGAGACTCTCGATCTGCTTCTGAGAACGGCTAAGCAGTCCTCAAAAAAAGATATACCTGTATCTGTCGCCGATGTTACCGCAGCTAAGATGCTTATGAGCGGACTGGCTTCGCTGAGAGGCGTCCGTGAGTGCGGTATGTCGGAACTTACAGACGGAGTTACGGGGGCCTTCATCAAGGGGGAAAAGACGATCTCATCGTCACTGCCCCTTGATATACTGAGAAAGCTGGCAACAGGCAGCTCTGTCGGCTGTATCGGCGACAAGAAACATACCCCTCCGCTGATAGCCGACTTTGAGGCTCAGTGCAGGGCGTTCAGACTGAAAACAAATACCGCGGTTCCGCAGGAAACGGAGTGCGCACTTTTTAACACACAGAAAGGTCTGCCGCTGAGCAGGCTGCTGCACAGGCTGAGATTTCTCGGAACGGGTTTCTGTGAGAGAACAAAGGGCTCGGATCTCCATAATAATACTGACCGCAGCCGGGTACGCGAAGTGTGGAAGTACCGCAGGACTCCTGCCGTGGATGCAGTGCTCATAGACCGTACTACCGATGGATTTACCATAGAAGAAGCGTGTGCCAACGCAGCTGCAAAGATCTTCGCTGCCGAGCGCCGCTGTGACAGAGCGGCACATCTCGCCGTTGACTGTTTCCTTATGGGTATAGGTATAGAAAACGAGGGCGAGACCCTGATGAGGCTTGCAGCTTCCGACGGGGATCTCTTTTCTGTGGGAAATGCAGTCTCGCATTTCAGAACGCTTTATGAACTGAGAAAGCTCTATGAGTACGAAGACAGTTCCATGCTGCCCTTACTTGAAAAATGCTTTGACAAACTTGTACTGATGATCCCGTCAGCGGCTTCTGTGCCCGATGAAAAGGCAGATGCGCTCTGCGCGGTGATGAATCATCTCTTTGCGTTGACGGACAGCATCCTGCCCGACAGACGCGATGCGCTGACAGCATCACTGGTGAGCCTGATATCGGCAAAGGATAAACATCCTGCCGTGTTCGGTGCGGCAATGGGTCTTCTGTGTGCAGTGGAGCCTCAGCGTCAGACTGATGCGGAGGCAGCTATGAGAGGCTATCTCAACGGAAGCCTGTCGGTGAAGAAACAGGGCGCTCAGTATCTTAAAGGGCTGTTCTCCACAGCAAGGGATATCGTCTTTGCGGAAAACAGGTTTCTGGTCATGACCGATGAACTGCTGACGTCCATGAGCAGCAATGATTTCATAGAGATACTTCCGTCTCTGAGACTGGCGTTCAGTTACTTTACTCCTCAGGAGATCAGCGAGACCGCCGAGACGATCGCTAAACTTTATGATACCGATGCAGCAGGACTGATGTACGATGAAGTCATAGATGAAGCCCTGTTCGCTTACGGTCGTGAACTCGACAGAGAGATAATGTGTGAGCTCGGGAGGTGAGAGCGTTGGAGAACGGCATACTTGACAGACAGCTTGCCATAAACCGCTGGAGACTCGTGCTCGGCAGCAAGTCGGACGGCAGCCTTGCTTTCGGCGGGAGCGAGCGCGAACTCATGATGCTGGAGGATATGGAAGAACTCCTCGATTACCTTTACAGCCATGCTCAGGACGATGATGTGCGCGGAGAGGGATCTTCAGACCGAACAGGCGGCCTCGGAGGGTCAAACCTGACCGCAGCCAAATGGATAACAAAGGTCAGGGAGCTTTTCCCGAAGCAGACAGCAGAGGTCCTCGAACGCCACGCTCTCGATGAGTTCGGGATGACAGAACTGCTTACCGACAAAAAACTTCTTGAACAGATGAAGCCTGATATGGATCTGCTGAAGACCGTGCTCCGGCTGAAACATCTTATGCGCGGCGAGGTGCTGGAGACTGCCAAGAAGATCGCAAAAGCCGTTGCGGATGAGTTGCGCGAAAAGCTGGAGCAAACCACAAAGCAGGCTCTGACGGGACGGCTCGACAGAAGCACACGCAGTCCTGTACATTCCGCAAGGAACATAGACATCAAAAAGACCATTCGCCGCAACCTGAAAAATTATGACACCGAGACCGAACAGCTCCTTCTGAAAGATATCTACTTCTCGGGAAGAGTCAAAAAGTACAGCAGGAAGACAGTCATAATAGCCGTGGATGAAAGCGGTTCAATGCTCGGTTCGGTGATCTACAGCGCAGTCATGGCACAGATAATCTCCGGGCTGCCCTTTGCCGATGTAAAGCTTGTGATCTTTGATACCAACATAGTGGATCTTTCCGGCATGGTGGAGGATCCTGCCGAAGTTATGATGAGCGTTCAGCTGGGCGGCGGAACGGATATCGGAAAGGCGCTGGCGTACTGCGAGTCGCTTATGACCGCACCGAGCGATACCTGTGTGCTCTGCGTGACCGATCTCTGCGAGGGCGCATCCCGTAAGGTGCTGCTGAACACCGCAAAGAATATCCTTATGAGCGGAGCAAAACTCAGCTTCCTTACTGCTCTTGACGAGAATGCAGACCCTGTATACGACAAGGCTCTCGGACAGAAACTTGCTGATGAGGGGGCTTTTGTGGGAGCGGTCACACCCGATAAGCTGGGCGATTATATAGGACGTATAATGAGTTGACAACGGTGATGCAATGATACAGAACGAAAAGATCGCGGCGGAGATCGCGGCGGCAAATGAGGATGCTCTTACTGCCCTTGCAAACAAGGGACTGTATAAGCGCGCCTTGAAAGATACCGAGGGGCTTTCGGCAGAATATACCGAGGCTGACGGCACTGTGCTCATCACAGTGGGAGGAGAGCAGTGCATCATAAGATCTCCCCTTGAAAAGAGCAGTTGTTCGTGCCCTTCACGGACGGTTTGCAGACATATCCTCAGTGCTATACTGCTTCTTAAAAAAGAAGTTCCAGAGGCTGCGGCACCTTCTGCCGCATCGGAGATCCCCACGCAGGTGACGGTTGCTTCTGTTGTTGAGGAACAGGTCCTCGAAGCCGGATCTGATGAAGAAGTGCTTGCGGATACCCTTACGGCAGCCGAGGTAAATGAGGTGCGTGAGTGTGTCGGACAGAGCCTTTCACTGCTCGGAGGTCTTCTTGCAAGAGGACTGGTCCGTGCGGACACCTCTGCCGCAGAGGCAGCAGAACTCACTGCCGTACAGGCTCATGCCGCAAAAATGGCGGATGCCGAAAAAAAGCTGAGAGCGATATCCGGAAGGCTTTCTGATTGTATATCGCGCAGGGCATCCTTTGATGCGAGAAACTTTACAAGGCTTCTCTGCGGATGCACCTCACTTCTCACATCACTTGACAGAGACGATATAACGCGCAATGAACTTGGAGTTTTCCGCGATACCTACGAGCAGTATCAGGGCAGGCTCGAACTTCTTCCTATCGGTCAGAAAGAGGTCAGGTCAGGGGAGTATACAGGCAGTGTGTATTATTTTCTCAACATCGATGAGAAAGCACAGGAACGGATCCTGACATATTCGGATCTGCGCCCTGCATTTTATGTCAGCGGTAAGCGGCAAAGACGGCCCCAGACGACTGTGTGGAACGCCGGTGCGCCCCTTGCAAGGCTGATGCATTTTAGGCTTACGCTTGATAAGGCAAAGACAAGCGGAGACAAGCTTTCGGGTTCTTCCGAGACCGAGATAGTCTCTCAGAGCCGGGCGGAGCTTGACTGCCCCGAGTTCAGGAGGCTGATAGTCACCGATCACAGGGAGCTTGCCTGTAAACTCAAGGCCGATGAGCCCGGACTGTTCCTGATAAGGATTTACGAACTTTCGGATTTCGGCTTTGACAAGTATACCCAGACATTTAAAATGGATATCTCCGACAGGGGCGGCAGGGCAGTCACCGCTGAGGTCAGGTACTCGGCAGAGAACAAAGAGACAGTCGAGACCCTTGAGAAGATCTGCAGGAGGATCAAGGGCACCGTTGATGTATGGACGATGCTTGCATCAGCAAGGAACACTGACGGCAGAGTAGTGCTTGAACCGATAGAGTTTTACGATTTTATCGACAGCAGGGACTTCCACTCCTTTGTTCCCCCCGATGAGGAATACGGAGATCCCGAGTATGCACAGGTGCTTCTGAGACTTGTTTCCGAGACAGAGGACAGTCTCGTCAGGACGGTGCGAAGCGGGTTGAGTTCATCGCAGGAAGACCATTCGCCGCTGATCGGCAGGATCTCCCGATGCGGTATGTCCGGACTGGCAGAACTCGCAAAGGAGTGCTTCGGATCGGCAGGGGCGTACCGCCACGATCTCGGTTCGGGCGGCACTGATACACTTATAAGGGCAGCGGCTCTTATGAGGTATATCAATAATGCAAGAAACAAACTGGGCCGTATCTCGGCTCTGTATGATATGGAAAAACAAAACAACAAGGAGGAACAGTAATGCTTTACACAAGATCGGGTTCGGGGTTTAAGGAGCTTGCCGATGTGCTGCTCAAATTTTCGGTGCCTCAGGAGGACATCGACATAATGAACGAATACCTCGATGTATCTCAGCCAAGGAACAATGAACTGCTTGCCTCAGTCAAGACGGTTCAGCTCACAAAAGACGTACACTGGTCAGAACGGGAGAGCATTGATAAAGCGGTGAGCAAGTGTATCACAAAAGGTCACGATGCGGAACTTGCCGACAGATTTGTGCTGTTTATGTTCACGCTGCTGAAAAGTTCGTGCCATTTCTTCATCCCCGAAAAGGTCACCAAGCTCAACAGCGGTACGGTGGTGTTCAGTCCCAAGGATCATTTTGACGGTATCGCCCGTGTGCTGAAGGAGATCCTCGGTGACGATGCCGAAGCTGCGGCCTATGCAGCCAAGATCGACTATGCATTTCAGTATCAGGGAGGATATTATAAGCTCCCCGAAACAACATCTGTCTCCGAACTGAGAAAGGCATACACCTATCTCAATACAGGCAGACCCACACCCAGGTTCTCAAAGTATTATTTCTCTGCTGTGGGACTGATCCTGAGCTATATCCTCGAACAGGAGAGCGACACACTCTCCGAGGACGGCAAGTGGGCGGTTGAGACCGCAGAACAGCTCTGGGAAACAAAGCATAACTGTTTCGAGGATGATGCCCTTCATCTGATGCTGTGCGCCGCTGCCGAGGCTGCTCCTTATTCCGAGAAGCTGGCGGCACGCTTCAAGCTGGAATTCCCGAAGATCACAAAGGAGATCATCAACACCGCCACCGCTGTACCAACGCTCCTTATCAAGGTCATCCGCTTCGTGGAGTCGGATGACAGCCTTGTCACACCGAAATATCTCGCCTCTATATCATTCTACAGCGGCAAGCTGCCCGACAGGGAAGAATGGCTCATCCGTCTGGCGAAAGCACATCCCGACCGTTTCAAACAGTCTCTTGCCGAGCATGAATCTAACATACAGTTCACTCAGGATATGAGCGATCTGCTCAGACGTGCTGATCCGAAATTCGCTTCCGTTACTGATGAGCTGAAAGAGAAGAACCGTCAGAAACTGGCATCGGAGGTCAAGGGAGTATTCGGCGGAAAGGATGTGCTCGAGAACTATGTCCTCGGAAAAGCCACCCTCGAAGAAGCCCGTACAGCTATGAAAGGCTGGTGCATAGGCGGCGGTTACGGTGACGGCTGTGCCTACTACAAGACTTACGGCATTGACGAATACCTCGCCCGTGCAGTTACAGCCATGGCGATCAGCTCCTTCCAGTACAGCAGGAACTACCGCATAGAGCGCACCACAGGCTTTATGATAGAAAAACGTGAAAAAGAAACATTTGAAATGTTCAGAAGCTGCGGACTCACCCTTGGCGAAGCACTGGAGGCTATAAGCCAGAGCATAGATGACATCTACAACAAGGATGAATCCTTTGCAAATGCCACCGAATCTGTTGCTTCCTTCCCCGATGAACTTGCAGAACTTGATATCTCGTCACTCTCTGCCACCTCGCGTATGATAGCAGTCAGAGCTATGGGCACCGATCCCGACAGGTTCAGATCCCAGCTCATTGCGGCTGCTTCCGACGGCAGCAAGGCAGTCCGTGCCGAACTCTCCGCGGTGCTCGTGAAGCAGAACTGGCACGATGATGTTGCTGCACTGCTCAAAGCAAAGAAGTCTTCTGTGCGTGAACTTGCTGTCGATGTTATCGGCAAGCAGGGTGCAGATGCATATTCAGGGGAACTTGCCAAAGCGTTCGAGTCCGAAAAATCGGACAAATTAAAAGCTTCGATAGGCGCCCTGATGGGAATGGCTGCATCCGAAAAGGAAGTCGAAACTGTAAGCATCGGCGATCAGATAGCCAAGCTCGCCAAGTCCGCAAAAACAGGAAAGCTTGGCTTCCTGTTCAAGGATCCTTTCAAGCCCGTGCATAAGCTTGACGGATCCGAAGCAGGTGAGGATACGGTCATGGCTCTTGTGATGTGCTATGCCGGAATGTCTGCTCCCGCAAGAAGCAAGCTTGCCGACAATATCGCCGCAGACCTCGATCCCAAGGACCTTGAAGAACTCTCTGCCGAGGTCTTCGGCCGCTGGTTCGATAACGGTGCTCAGGCAAAGCAGAAGACCGCACTCTATTTCTGCGCGATACACGGCGGCCTCAGAATGACACGGGAGCTGATGCATTACATCAAGGAGTGGGCAGAAGCAATGCGCGGAGCCATCGCAGCCGAGGCTGTCAGAGCTATGGCTCTCAGCGGCAGCAGCGAGGCGCTGATGAACGTGGACAATATGTCGAGAAAGTTCAAGAACAAGCAGGTACGCTCGGCTGCAGCCGAGGCTATGGCATCTGCGGCAGTCACCCTCGGCATCACTACCGAGGAACTTGCCGACAGGATCGTTCCGGATCTCGGTTTCGACAGCAGCCTCTGCCGTGTGTTTGATTACGGTAAGAGACAGTTCAATGTCTACCTGAAACCTTCTCTCGAACTTGAGATCTTTGTAGGCGACAAGCAGGTCAAGGCACTGCCGAAACCTGCCGCTTCCGATGACAAGGAAACAGCCGAAGCAGCCTATGATGAGTTCAAAGAGATGAAGAAGCAGCTCAAAAATGTCATTACCGCACAGCGTTCAAGACTGGAGTATGTCCTCATGTGTGACCGCAAGTGGACAAGCGAAAACTGGAAAAAGCTGTTCGTTGAGAACGCGGTCATGCATTGTTTTGCAGTCGGTCTGATCTGGGGCGTTTACGAGAACGGCGCTCTGAAAGACTCCTTCCGCTATATGGATGACGGCAGCTTTACCACCGCTGACGGTGATGAATTTGCCTTCCCCGAGAATGCACAGATCGGTCTCGTTCATCCGCTGGAACTCACCGCGGAGCAGATCTCAGGTTGGAAAGAACAGCTCTCCGATTATGAGATCACTCAGCCCTTCGATCAGCTTGGCAGAAAGGTCTTCACACGTGATGAAAAGGAGATGCCTTATAACTGTATCACACGCTTTGAGGACGCTGAGGTCAACAGCCTCACACTGGTGAGCAAAATGACCAAGCTCGGATGGTATAAGGGCTATGCTGAGGACGCAGGTTTCTTCTACTATTTCTACCGCGAGGATCTCAAGAGGCGTATCCTTAACGATGACGGCTCCCTTACTCCCGAGGGCATGGGTTCGATGCTCATCCACTCGGGAGCCTCGGCAGCGGCTTATGACTTTGAAGGCGAAGATGTCACCCTCGGCAAACTGGTGTTCTTCAAAGCAGGCCATGTGCCCAATTACTATGACAAGGAAGAAAAAGGCTGGATGAAGATCTCCGATGTTGATCCGCGCTATTTCAGCGAGACACTTCTCCTGCTCACGTCTTTCGTGACACCCGAGGAGTAAGTTCACAGCTTTAGTAAAACTCAGAGCAGCAGACAGACAGCAGTCTCCCTGCTGCTTTTTGCTGCCCGCAGATACGTGAAATAATTGACTTCCCGCTGTATGTATGGTATAATTAATCAGTATGTTTATTGCGAAAGGCAGGGACTTCCATGGAACCGAAATACAAGAAAGGACTCATCCTTGAGGGCGGTGCAATGCTCGGAATGTTCACGTCCGGCGTGCTCGATGTCTTTATGGAGAACGGCATCCGCTTTGACGGTATTGTGGGCATCTCCGCAGGTGCCATTTTCGGATGCAACTATAAATCCCACCAGTCGGGCAGAGCCATAAGATACAATAAAAAATACGGCAGAGATCCGAGATACTGCAGCTTCAGGTCACTGCTTTTCACGGGAGATCTCTACGGTGTCAGATTCTGCTATGACGAGCTTCCGAACAAGCTTGATGTGTTCGATGCCGAGACCTTTGCCAAAGACCGGACCGAATTCTATGTCGGTGCCACGGATGCCGCAACAGGCAAAGCAGTGTATCATCGCTGTACAGACGGCGGCCGCAGAGATATGCGCTGGATCCGGGCATCGGGTTCCATGCCTGTGCTGTCAAGACCTGTAAAGATCGGCAGCCGCGAGTTCCTTGACGGCGGTATGTCGGATTCCATCCCCTATGAGTTTATGGAAAAGCGCGGCTACAACAGGAACGTCATCATCCTCACCAAACCCGACGGGTATCTCAAAAAGCCTATGCGCGGCGGTACAATGATAAGGTTCCTTATGAGAAAACACCCTATGGCGGCTCAGGCTCTGCTTGCACGCAGCGAGATGTATAACAAGCAGATCGCAGGTGTAAAAAAGCGTGAAGAGGAGGGCAGCGCCCTTGTCATACGCCCCGGGGAGCCTCTCGGCATAGGCAGGACCGAAAGCGACCCCGAAGAACTGGAAAGAGTCTACAGGATCGGCAGAGAGATCGGTGCCGAAAGACTTGCCGAAGTCATTGCTTTTCTGAAAGGATAAGAAAATGAAAAGTTTCAGCGGATCGTACCTGAAAAAACTCCATATCGGGAATATCACTGCCGAGTCGAATGTGCTTATGGCTCCACTTGCGGGTTATACCTGCTATCCTTTCAGAATGATGTGCCGCAGCCTCGGAGCAGGACTTGCCTTCACGGAAATGGTCAGCGCCAACGGACTGAAATATAACGATCAGGCAACTGCCAAGCTTCTCTATACCACAGATGCCGAGACCCCAAAGGCTGTACAGCTGCTCGGCTCGGTGCCTTCAGCGTTTGAAGCTGCCTGCAAGGGAGAATATACCGCAGCATATGATCTGGTGGATATCAATATGGGATGCCCTGTGCCGAACATCATCAAAAGCGGAGAGGGCTGTGCCCTGACACAGGATCTTCCCCTCGCTTCTAAGATCATAGAAGCCTGCAAGCGCAGCGGAAAAGTGGTCACCGTGAAGTTCCGTCCCGGGATGAACAGGAGCAGGATCACTGTATCCGAGTTTGCAAGGATGTGCGAGGACTCTGGTGCCGATATGATAACCGTCCACGGGCGCACAAGAGATATGATGTATGACGGCGAACCTGTGTATGAGTATATCGAAGCCGCAAAGAGAGCGGTGAGCATTCCTGTTATAGCAAACGGCGGAATCCACAGCGAGGAGGATGCCGTAAGGATGATGGACAGGACAGGTGCGGACGGGGTGATGATCGCCAGATACGGACTGGAAGATCCTATGATCATTTCACAGCTGACAGGGAAGCATACCGATGCGACAAAGCTCTCTCTGATGCTTTGGCAGGCGGAACTAGCCTCTTCCTGTTTTGACGAGACCGCCGCTATGGACTACGTAAGAAAGATCGCTTCATACTTTATGAAAAAGCTCCGCGGGACAAAGACCTATAAACAGGATATGTTCCGCTGCGGAAGCATGACCGAACTCAAAAAAATACTTGTTCGTATATTTGAAGGAGCGGAGAATAACAATGTCGGGTTTTAATATAGAAAACGGGGTGCTGATAAGCTATGACGGAGAAGCTGTGAGCGTGACCGTCCCCGATGGAGTAACAGCGATCGGAAAGGGCGCGTTCAAAGGCAGAGCCAGGATCACAGGGATCACTCTGCCCGAAAGCGTCAGCGAGATAGATGACAATGCTTTCAAAGGCTGCGGTATGCTGACACACGTCAATTTCCCCAACGGTCTGAAACGTGTGGGTGATTTTGCATTTCACAGATGCCATTCTCTCGAAAGTGCCATACTGCCGGATACCGTCACGAGTATAGGCCACGGTGCTTTTCTGTACTGCGACAGTATCAGATCCGTGAGAGCCTGCGGTGTACTGCGTTTTGAAAATCAGACTTTTTCAAATAATACTCAGCTCAGAGAAATAACTCTGAACAGCAATGTCGATACTTCCAATTTCAGAAGCGAAGTCTTCAACGGCTGTGTCGGTCTGAAAGAGATACATCTCTCTGACGGCTTTTCTTATCATGCCGAAAACCTGATCTCGGCTCTGGTCTCCGATAAAGATATACATCCCGTGGTGCGTGCCATAGCCGAGAGTATCTACCAGTCCCTGAAGATCGAAGACGGCGTGCTGTATAAAATGCATATTGATCTCAGATCCTTTGAGCTTCCCGAGGGCATCCGCTGCATAGAGAAAAGCTGCTTCTTCGATAAGAAAGGCATAGCTTCCATATCTTTCCCCGAAAGCCTTGAACGTATCAGGTCAAATGCTTTCGGCAACTGTATAAATCTTGAACAGGTCACTTTCAAAAACACGGGTATCACCGTTGATGACGGTGCATTCAGAGGATGCAGCAACCTTAAACGTATTGTTATCGGCACGGAGACCTATACACTTTCGGGTATCAGTTATGACGAAGATACCCCCTATCTCATTCGTCAGATAAACGATCAGGTCATCAGTGATTTCTACATCAGCGGCAGGACTCTGATCTCTTATATGGGAAAAGAAGAAAGGGTGACTGTCCCCGACGGCGTTGAGATCATAGGCGAAAGCTGCTTTGAGGGCAACGAAAAGCTGGTGCGTGTCATAATGAGCGACAGCGTCCGAGAGATACACGAAAATGCATTCAGAAATTGTGTGTGTATGCAGAGCATAGTTATGTCTCAGAGCGTCACAAGAATATGCGGCAGAGCTTTCGAGAACTGCCGTAAACTCATACGCTTTACAGTTCCGTCAGGACTGGAGAATGTAGGCTTTGCAGCGTTCAGAGGCTGCACTTCACTGGAGATTGACGGATTTGAAAAAGGTACTCCCGCCGCTGAGCCTGCCAAGCTCTCTGTTTACGGTGAGGACGATATCCTGGCGTACAGCTCCTGCAGCGATGATACCGTCACCGAACTCGTCTTTGATAAGCCTTGCGTCATCGGCAAGTATGCGTTCTCGGCTTGCAGCAACCTGAAAACGGTAGTCGTAAACAACAGCTGTTGTGTCATTGAGAGAAACGCTTTCGAGAAATGTCCCTCGCTGTGCGAGATAAAGGTGCTTGCAGGCAGGATAGAAAAGGGAGCCTTTTCTTTCTGCCGCAGCCTTGAAAATGCAGAGATAAGCGGTGTATCAAAGCTGGAGGATGAGACCTTCGCAGGGTGTTCCTCGCTGAAAGAGATAAAACTCTCCCAAGAGATCACAGAGATCGGCAGAAGATGTTTTGACGAGTGTACCTCACTTGAAGCCGTTGACCTTAGCAATATCAGGATCATAGGTGAACGCGCCTTTGAACGCTGCGACAGCCTCAGAGAGATAAGCCTCGCCGCAGCGGCTGTGGGTTATCACGCTTTTGCCGATTGCTCCGAACTGAAAACAATATCCCTCGATGCGAAGACCTCTTTGCAGAGCGGTGCATTCTTCGGATGCACTTCCGCAGACAGAGTGGAGTATGAGGGCGGCAGCTATGCCTTTTCCGAATTTGCCCAAAGCAAAAACACTGCCGGAAATCAGTTTCCTCTGCGTGTGCAGGAGGTCATCGGCAGCGTGTATTCCTGCTTTACGGTCAGCAGAGAGCAGAGCCTTCTGAAATACAAGGGCGATGCCGTAAAGGTCAGGATCCCCGAAGATATTGTCTCTGTGGGCGATGAAGCCTTCCGCGATCACCTCAGAGTGACAGACATCATCTTTCCGAAGAGCGTGAGATACAGCGGTAAGCTGGCGTTTTCGGGTACAGGCTGGATAGAAAAGCGCAGGCAGGAAGTCAGGTATAATACAGTCAACGGTATGCTTATTGATGCCGCACGATGCGGCGAGACTGCCGAGATCGGCGATGATATCGAGCGTGTATGTTCATGGGCTTTTGCAGGCAATTCCGAGCTCCGTGAGCTTACTGTCAGAAATGAGCGTGTGGCTGTTGATGTCTTTGCTTTCCGTAACTGCCTTAACCTCAAAACGATACACTTTGCGGACGGTAAGACCTATATTCTTGAAAGCGTCAGCGATATCACAGACAAGGACTACCCCGAACTTGTGCGCCGTATCTTTACCGAATGCATAAACTGCTTCAAGCTTAACAGCAGCGGCGTACTTGAAGAAAGCACAGGCAATATCAAGGAGATCGTCTTCCCGAAGGGTATTAAGGCAGTAGGCGATCAGGTCTATATGGACTGCCACCTGCTTGAAAGCATTGTCCTTTCGGATGACACCACGGTCATAGGCAGAGCAGCGTTCAAGAACAGCAAGTGGCTGAGGTCTGTCAGCAATGCAGGCTCGGTCACAAAGATAGAAGCACACGCTTTCAGCGGCTGCAAGAGCCTTGAGAGCATAGACCTGTCCGATGAGCTGGAAGCTGTGGGCAAAAGGGCATTCGAGCACTGCTGCGCCCTTAAAGAGATACATATTTCAAACAAGGTGACGGCGATCCCCGAAATGGCATTTTTCAGATGCAAGAGCCTCAGAAGGATAGTGATACCTGCTTCCGTCAGAGAGATAGGTTCTCAGGCATTTGCTTATTGCAGCGAGCTTGAGGACGTGGTGTTTGAAGACCGTGACAGCATAACTGTCGCTGATGATGCTTTTGCGTGGTGTGATAAACTATGAGATACAGAGAACTCGGTAATACAGGATTAAAAGTCTCGGAGATCGGCTTCGGCACCATACCCGTTCTCAGCGGCAACGTTCCCGTGCTGCCCGATTACTACAGTCCTGATGTCACGGAAGCCGTCGATATAATGATGCACGCCTACAATATGGGTTGTAATCTCTACGATACGGCTATCCCCGAGGAGTACGGCGATGCGGAGTACAAGCTGGGTGTCTTTGCCGAAAAAGTCGGCAGAGAGAACATCATCATCTCGGACAAAGCACGCTTTATGGACGGCAATGATATGTTCCGTGAGGTCAGACGTTCAGTCGAGAATATGGGTACTTCTCCCGATATCTACTTCGTGCATCAGGTGGATGAGAAAAACGAGGAAGAAACCTTCAGCAGATACGGAGCACTGGATGCCCTCTGTGACCTGAAGAAAGCAGGCGTTATCAGATATACGGGCATTGCTACACATTATTACAGCGTGGCGGCGCACGCCGCAAGAGACAGCAGAGTCGATGTCATCCAGACCAGCGGCAATATCATGGAACGCGGCATTATGGACCGTATTGCCGAAGACGATAATTTCAAGGGCAAGGGGCTGATACTCAACAAAGTGTACGCAGCAGGATGCCTCATAAGTGCATTTGACCCGTCGGAACTTATCGGCGGAGTGCTTCACTGGCCCTTTTCATGTGCGCTTATAGGTATCGGTACTGTCGAACAGGCAGATATCGCGCTGACCGAATACCCGAGGCGTGACTTCACCTTCGAGGAAGTGCAGAGCAGGCTTTCCAGGCATTTTGAGCCCATACCCTGTACAAGATGTCAGAGATGCAGATGTCCGAAAGGATATGAGCCTCACATCCTGCTCAGACAGTATAACTACTATCACCTCGGCAAGCATTACTGGGCTATGAAAAAACTCAGGATGAATATTGAGGAGATCTACGAGGACTGCCGTAAATGCACCGACAGACCTTGTATGAGGGAATGTCCCTATAAGCTCATGATCCCCGAACTTATCGAGCGGATACACAGCATGACAGAATAAAACAAACGGGCAGATCAGGTAATGATCTGCCCGTTTTGCTTGTAACGCACCCTATGTTGATCATTTTGTTAACTATTTTACACTACGCTATCAAATTCAAACATTTTTGTCCAACGTGTAACTATATCAAATACATGGTATCGGGCTCCTGCGAAAGGAACCGAAAGATATGATGCTTAAAGAACCGTATTCATATATCAGCGGTGACTGCGATCAGGATGGCTGCTCTGAATTTTAGTGAGACATCGGCAGATCCGAGCTTTGATTTCTTGTGAGTCTTATTCTTTATCCTTGAACCACATAAGATACGAATCAAACATGGTTATGAATTCCGCACTGTAATCCGCACCGTATTCTTCCTCTTTGTTGACGAGAACATCCTCATCCTTCATCAGTTCTTCGTATAAGTCAGCATTATCCGAGCGTGCCGTGATATGTACGACCTCCAGTTCGCGCAGTTCATCATCCTTGTGGTAATAAACATACGCAGCGTCTCCGGGGGCATTGCGGAGTTCGTTCATGTAAAAGTCGATCTGCTCATCTTCGCCCTCGTTATATGATGACTTTTTCCAGTTTTCTTCAAGAAATTCTCTTGTGACAGGACCTTCGGGTGAGCTCATCAGACCGAACAACCCCGAAAAATCAGGTGTGCAGGCATTGAAAGCTGCTTCCAGATCAAAATCTGAGGAAACATGTTCATAGTATTTTTTGAGAAGTTCCGAGAGCGTTGCTTTTCCCTGTTCATCAATGTTTATCAGTGTGCAGTTGAGCATCCTGAAATCATATCCGTTGTAGACTTTCAGTACCTTTTCGCAGCCGTAGTTTTCTCTGTTGGCACACCTGAAAGTTACGAAATTGTTGGCTTCCCAGTCTTCCTCGATGTCCCAGCCTTCAAAGGCTTTGAGCAGTTCGGTATTCAGAGGCTTTACATCGACCTGTTCGTATTTGCTGCATTTTTCGGGTTCGTCTTCATATCGGCTGACATAGAAAAACGCTATGGCATCCTGATCGCTGTCTGCAGGATCTCCGCCCGTCCATGCAAATATGTTTTCCTCGGTTTTGTCGGGATAGTTACCTTTGTGAAACAGCGCGTATACAGTCTCCTGCGGTGTCCATTTGTAATCGAAGAGATCGCAGAATTTCTTGTATTTCGCAGGCTTCCACTTGTTACCCGTAAGGGTGTTGAGCTCATCGCACATTTCCTGCGGCAGCTCACCGCTGATGGCAGAGCCCTCCTTCATCAGTGCCTCTGCTCTGCCGATAACCTCTCTGTCCTTTGAGATCTCCTCCCAGTCCAATGCTTTCTTTGCCATGTCATTTACCTCCTTGAATGTTTTTATCCGCCGTATGTCTGATATTTATCCCATTGAAAAATGATCTTTCCGAATTCCATGATAAAGATGCCGAGTATGCTGAAACTGCCGAAAGAAGGCCACAAAAGGATAAAAGCAGGTATCAGCACGATATAGGATGCAAGCCTGTGGAACGAACCGCTGTACCCGACAGGAAAAATGATTGTAAGCAGCAGGCATACTGCCAAAGCAGTTCTCCACGGTGAAGCGGCTTGTGACAGTATATTCAGCGAAGCTCCGGAGAACACCCACCAAACCGCCAGCGCAGCAGCGAAGGGCAGGATCGCGGCAGCAACATCTTTTGCGGAAGTCTTTCTTGATATGCTGCTTCTTTGAGTTTGCATCAGAGTGGTCGCGTTTTGTAAAACGGGCGTCTTTTGATTACAGGTGTCGCTGTTGCGAGTTTTGTAAATGCCCATGTCAAGGATAAACAGCATCGCCTTGACGATACGGATAACACAGTATCCCGATGCTGCTATGATCCCGAGGGCGCTTATGCCCTCTGAGGCTAACCTTACCGAGCATATTACCGCCCCGATAATAAATACAAGGCTGCCCAGAGCCATTTCTCCGCCGCAAGTACGAATTTGGTCTTTAAGATCGGTCTCAAAAGTGATTATCTCGCCTTTGATCCACATAGCGTTGCTGCGGATCACCGAACCGAAGAAGCAAACCGTAAGGGCACCCAGACCAAGCTCCTGCCATATACAGAAAAACAGAACACATTCCGCGCCTTCAAGGATCCAGAATATCAGATTGGATGGTCTGAAACTGACAAGTTCGGCGCACCTCGTTGTGGTTTTCCCGAAAAGGGATCGGACTGCGGTCTTTATCAGTATGATCCCCGTGACAAGTACTGCAGACTCATATGCAGTATCGCCTTTGCTTGCAAGGGAACACTTAGCAATGAATACGCTTGCCATAAGCAAAAGTACAGGACTGAGAAGTGACAGTAAGATCCTGATCTTCGTCATGACTTTCTTTTCGCTGATGAACAGCTTTATTTCGATCATGTCGATCTTTGACGATTCGATCGCCATAACAAAAGCATCGCGGAGAAAATCAAAGAACAGGATCATGAACATATAAGTATACCAGAGCAGTTTGGCAGGTTTTGAGATCATAAGCATAAAAAATGATCTGACTGCGTTCATGTTATTTCTCCCCAAAAATGCGCTGTCAGTTATCGCCTCTTACAGGTCACTCAAAGACAGCGGTTATCTCGCAGTCGCCGGTGGCGGCGATGCTGATGGTTTTCACAGACGGGTCAGAGAGCTTCAGGTTGACGGTCTCCCAGCGGACGAATCTCTTTCCCTCGGGAGCCACGGCTGTCAGCGTGATCGGGCACTCCGAGAGGTATTGCGCTTTGTACTCCTTACCGGTCTCTGCCAAAGTGGTGTTGACGAGAACATTTCCCGTACCCGTCTTTATAACAACAGTGTGCAGTTCTCCGAGACCAAGATTCTCCCGAACGATATCGGGGAATGAGTTGTATCGGTTCATGAGGAAATCCGTGAGCTGCGAGAGCCTGTCATTGAGAAATTCCGGACTTCTGACGTAATCGGGCCCGAATCGTGCGGCAGTCTCGGGGATGAGCTGCACGTATATCTCTGACAGCTCGTCTATGCGATCGCTGACGCGGGTCCTCTCAAAGTTGAAATTGCGCATATCGAGCAGGGCGTTTGCAAACATCTTCCGGAACTCGCTGTTTCTGCAAAGTGAGCTGACCATTTTTGCAATTTGGTCATCCTCGTAATCTGCACCGCTCATTGCCTTGGAAAGGAAAGACTCGCCCGATGCATCCTTCTCGGAGTAAATGCCTGCGGAGTAGTCGGTGTCATAAAGCACCATTCTCCACCTTCCGTCGCCTTCCTCACAGGTATCGACAGGGGTGCGTACCCTCCACATTCTCCAGTTGTTATCGTTCCTGAAAAGACAGTCCTCATTGTGTATGTAGAGTTCAAAGGCGCAGTAATCCGCAAAGCTCTGCATATCCAGCATTTCGGATGCCGCCTTGTAGTTGTCTGCAATGCTCATATCGTAACCGTTGATGAATTCAACCAGCTCTTTGAACAGCGCCAGATCCGACTCTGTGCCTTCCTCCACCTCGTTGCGCTTAATAAGCACAACGTTGTCGCTTTCGACAGGGTAGTTGTTCTCAAAGTAGTTGTCGCTGTAGTCCTCAATCAGAGTGTAGAGCCCCCAGTATTCGCCGTTGATGAAAGCCACACAGGGACGGTACTGCATAGTCTCGAAATCGCGGTCTTCGACAAGTCCCTGAAACAGAGGATCACGTATTTTGGCACTGTTGTTGTCATTTCCACCGTTGCGTATCGCAAAGGACTTGTACTTGTCCACGGTGCCTGTGCCGTCGGAACGCATATTCCCGGGGATCAGTTCACACTTGATGTTCTTTTTGCCGTATTCATCGCGAGCAACAAATTTCAGTGACTTCTGGGCATCGTTTCTCGATGCGCCGCCCTTGATCCTGACGCCGAGCACCTGCGAGAACGCTATTGAACCGTCAGGCTCGATCATCTCCACGTTGGCAGGACGCTCCCATTCCTTTCCTCTCAGCGAATAGTTGCCCTCATGCTGCCAGCCGTCAAGATACTCGTTTTTGTTGTCCTCTTTGAGCCAGTCGTCATGGCGCTTGCCCAGTACATAAATGCCTGTTTCGTAGTCATAGAAGCTGTCCTCGTCTACGGTGACGGAGATTATCGGAACGTCCTTGTAACACGCCTCTCTGTCTATGCCGACAAAATAGGATCCGCAGAAGATCTCTCCGCGGGAGCCGTCATCCTTTATCACCGCCGCTTTGATGACTGTGCCTTTCCTGACATCGTCTGCGGAGGGGATATAATCGTTGGATGCACTTATGCCCCTTTTGGCAGAGAGCACATTATCATCGCCCGATCTGTTCTTTATGTGTATTGGCCCTGTATAAAGCGAGGAGCCGAGATCAGGGTCAGAACCGTCGGTCGTATAATAGATCTTAGCGTCTTTCTCTATGGTGGAGAGGGTGAGATCAAACTCAGAATCGTAAAATCCGCTGAGCCTGTCGGGTGCAACGGATGCTATGCTGCTGTCGTTTTTTATCGGTGTTGTGATGCCCCTGTCAGCGGATGCATCTCCTCCGTGGGTGCTGTCGCTGCATCCTGCCGCAGTGAATGCTATCATAACAGCGCAAAGCAGAGCGCTTATCCTTCCGATCATTTTTCTTTCCTCCCTAGCCGAAAATGACATCATGTATTATAATACCATATTATTACAGTCGTTTCAATCGGTAATTACGCTAACTTACTGTGGCGCATTTTGTTTCATATGACAAGAACCTCTGAACATTCAGGGTACGGGCGCAGATCATAACTGCCGTCAGATAAAAGACAGCCATGGGTGCGATATAAGAAAAACCGCCGGACTGCGGAACAGTTCGGCGATCATAAAAGGTGTTTTTGCTTGTTATCTGCGGTTCATCAGAGAATGCCTGTGGATATAGAACTCCTCCTGGCTCGGCTGCCATGCCTTGATCTTAGGCGGGAAGAGCTTGTCATATTCCTCAACTGCTGCTTCGTCGTTACAGGGCAGATCAGCGTCATTCTGGAAGTAATACCATTTTCTTCCGTCAAGAGCGCCCTCTTTCAGCTCCTTGACCAGCAGCGCGGATGGGAATATATCTCCCTCAAGAGATATGTTGTATTTCAGGCAGCTTTTGTAACCTCTTGCCACGTAGTTATCGGGGTTGCCGTAGTTGATAACTACATCGTAGCCCATCCCGGCTCCGAGGGCAAAGGTGTGGTCAAGCAGCAGCTTGCTGAGACCCATGCGCTGAAATTCGGGCAGCACACAGATCGGCCCCATTGTGAGCACATCTTTTTTGTTCCCGTCCATATCGAGAAGATACGAACGTGAATACATTACGCTGCCGATGATCCTGCCGTCTTTCACGGCGACAAAATCGAGCTGAGGGATAAAGCATTCATGCTGTCTCAGGACGTGCATATAGTAGTGCTCGCTGCAGCCCTGAACACTGAGGTTCCAGAACGCCTCGCGTGCAAGACATTCAACCTCATATCGGTCATTTTCTGTTTCCAAACGCAGTGTACAGTCATTTATTTTCATTATTTTTTCCTCCTGAATGTGTTGACCGTTCCACGGGAGGCTTGTGCAGATAGTATTCGCAAACCTCCCGTTTACGCTGCTATCTCCATTGTTTTGTCTGTCAAAAAGACAACTCCTTAATAAATTTATTTGCAAAGCGGATCGCCTTGCTGCATTTATTATACTACACATCGCAGTCCGTGTCAATATGATCACGGTAAACAGTACGCAGTGCGCTGACTTGGTATTGCAAAATTCCAAATACGGACCCCCTAAGCGGCGGCCGATTTAATTCACAAACTCTTCTGCCGCGAAGGGCACCATGTTTTTGTGAAACTTCACCGCAAAGCCGCAAGGGCAGTAGTTTACGGCATCAAAGGTCATTATAAACCCGTCATCCCACGGTATTGGTACTCCGCTTGAACTGTAGCTGCCGATGTACAGCCTGTACATCTCAAAGCCGGCATCAAGGGCGTGGGGATGCCATCTGTCGCTCGAAAAATCGAAAATGGCGAGCCAGCGGTCTGCCTTGGCGAGACATTCATCAAGACTTCTGAGCACCTTTGCCGTAAACAGGATGTTCTCCTCGGATATTATTTCATTCGGAGCCTCGATCATTATTTCATAGCTGTCAGTATAGATATAAGCATAATTGTCGCAGATATCGAACTTTTCAAGGTCTCTGTTTTCAAGTATGCTTATGATCTCATCCTTTGTATATCTGCGGTCGGTATCGGACATGGCGTGATCTCCTTTTCTGATTTCGGATGCTGTACTTTTTATCTGATTATATCACAGAGCAGCCGATTTTTCAAGCATAATAACAACTGCAAAAAGAAGACATAAAAACCGCCCTCTGCTCAAATGCAGAAGGCGGCGTCAGGAACTTATGTGATAAAAAGAATAAAGAATCGTTGTTCAAAGCCGGGCTTACGCCTGAGCGAGACGCTGTCTCACTCCGCCACGTTCACGCCGTGGCTGTCTATTGTTGCTTTTGCAAGCTCGTATGCACCGCTGATATTGCACTCCTTATCTATACCGCCGTCAAAGTACACCGCAACGGTATCTCCGACTTTCAGTTCGTGCGGATATTCTGCGGCACGCTTTATGCGCACATCCTCGGTTTTGACGGTGAACACCTTTCCCTGTGCAGGGTCTATGCAGGCGTCGGTGTCGTCGATCTTTATATACCCTTCGCCGATCTCCACTATCTTTCCTCCGATCATTCCGCGGGTGTTGTTCTCCTCTGCGGTCTCAGCGTGGGCTTTGGCGTAGTCGATGAGCTGACGGGCGTTCTCCTCGCCGATATTATAGGCGAAGGCATACTCGAAGGCATTGGTGGTGAGGGTGCCGTCCTCGTAGATCCTCAGCACCTTGTTGTAAATGCCCAGCTCGGGGATATTCACCGTGAAAGCGAGAGAGTTTCCCGGACGGGAATAGCCGTTCTCACCCACAAATGTTGTATTTCCGAGGTTTGCGAGCTTATCGGTTAATCCCTTGCTGTCGGTGAGGGTGAAGGCGAGATCGTTCCTGCCGTCATTCTCCTCGGTGAAGTGGGAGAGCCTCAGCTTATCCTTTAGACCGTAGATGCTGAACAGCTCTGCCATGGTCTTGGGAGCATCAGTGTCCTCGGTGCGGATGACGTACCAACCGTCAGAAAGCTTGACTGCGGCGGCGTATCTGCTGTCGGTGCCCTTGATAGCACGGGTCTCGACTTCCTGCGTGTAGGTGGTGTCTGTGTAGATGTCATAGCCTTCGGCGGTGAAGGTACCGAGGTTATCCCCGAGGGTGCTCTCATCGGCGAGGGGAGCGCTGGACATAGTTCTGAACTTCGCACCGTTCAGGGTGACGGTGCTCCAGCGCTCGGCTTCGGTCTTATAATCCCAGGGATAGACGATCCCTATCTCTGACATAGAGACGTTCTTCTCATAGGGGCGGGGGAGGATGGAATCCTGCGAGGGTATACTGCGGTCGGGGGTATCGGCGGTGATCTTGTTATTCTTGCTTGTGATGACCACTGCGGCGACTGCGACTATGGCGGCGCAGGCGGCTACAGCTCCCCACTTGACGGCTCTGGTACGGAGTGATATCCTATTCTGTGCGGTGAACGAGGCTGCTTCGCTGATATAGCGGTCGTCTATGTTTGCTACTGCGTTCGACAAAGTTGTTTTCATAGCTGCACACCTTCCTTTTGAAGATATTTTTTCAGCTTCTGCCGTGTGCGGTAAAGTCTTGCAGTGATGTTGTGCTCCGTAGTGCCGAAGAGCTCTGCGAGGGCTTCCATGCTGTCGCCGAACCAATACCTGCGGACAAATAATACTCGCTCCCGCGCGGGGAGGTCGGCTAAAAAGCGGTTCAGAAGTTCTGTGAGCTCTCGCTCGTCGCACTCCGCTTCCACGTTCTCGCCCGAGGAGAGGTGCTCCTCAAGCTCGTCTATCGCAGTCTCAAACGCGCTGCGCTTGGCGGCGGTGTTTTGGCGGAGTTTCTTTAACGCCAAGTTCTTTACTATACGGCAGACGTAGGCCGAAAGAGGGTCGGGACGCTCAGGCGGTATCTTGTTCCAGACCGCAAGAAATGCATCGCTGACACATTCCTCTGCGTCCTCCTCCGAGGTCAGGACATTCTCCGCAACACGGGTACACAGTGCCCCGTATTTCTCCGACAGCATTCCTATCGCCTGCTCCGAGCGCTCAAAAAACATTTCGATGATCCTGTTGTCATCAGTCACGGCTCTCGCCCCCTTCACTTATGTACTACCCTTTTATACCAAAAAGTCACGCACAAATTTTATATTTCTTCACCGCACATTCCGGACTGTAACGGCAAAGTCTGAATTGTATAACTGCTATGTACACAATTATAGCAGGCGCGTTACAGTTTGTCAAAGTGTAAAGAGCAAGGTTCTCCATGGCGGAGAATACCGCTCTTTACTCCTTGAAAATTCGCTGAGCGTTGAGCAGATGGATGTATTTCACGAGCCCCCGACTGCGTGAGCGACACCGCCTTTTTAATTGATACGATAGTTAAAAATATAAACTTTCTGTTGTGAGATGATTGACATTTTGTGAAAATTATGTTATAATATAATCAAGTATACATGCTATTCGCTTCGCTAAGTGCTGGACTGTGTGAAAATAACACTTCGCAGCAAGAGTATGATAGTTAATCAAGTGATAATAATTACCATAATCCGTATAGGAGGCTTAGATGAATAACATATTTAAGACAAGCAAAAGCCATAATTATATGGGTTTGCTGTTCTGTATCGGCTGTGTTTTGCTGAATTTGATTTTGAACATGGCGGTTTCTGCGTTTGAACTGCCAATTTATTTAGATACAGTCGGTACGATCATCGCAGCGGTAACAGGCGGATATTTACCGGGTGTGCTTGTAGGATTCACGACAAACATCCTGAAATGCATTTCCGACCCGTCATCACTTTATTATGGCGTATTCAATATCCTAATCGCTTTGATCGCAGCCTATCTCTCAAAGAGGGGGTGGCTGAAAAGGATCAGCGGTATTTTAGGTCTGATCGCTGCATTTACAATGATCGGCGGAGGTTTTGGCTCGCTGATCCCCCTGCTGACAAATGACATCAGCAATGATAGTGAATCGCTGAATATGATCCTCTATAATACCGGCATTTTTGATCGGACTACTTCGCATATCACTGCAAGTCTTATCTGGGACCTGGCTGATAAGGTCGCTTCTGTTATTCTGGTACTGATCATCCTTCATGCCATTCCGAAGAAATTCTATCGTCACACACAACTCTGCTGGTGGCTGCAAGCACCTGTTTCACAGGACGAACTGAGATCTGTCGAAAAGAGCCGTGTGCTTTCTCTGCGTGTCAAAGTTGTGACCGTACTTGCAATATCCATGACATCGGTTGCTGTTGTCGGCATTGTCATTTGTATGAAGCTTTACCATTCAACGATCATCAGAGACAATACTGAGATTGCAATGAGTACAACGAAGATCGCTGCAGATACACTCGACGGCGATCGGATAGAGGAATATATTGCAAGCAATGGAAGAGCCGAAGGATACCGCGAATCACTGCAAGCTCTTGAAAGTATCCTCACTAACTCGGAAAAGGTTTCGTATCTCTATGTTTACCAGATGAAAGAGGACGGTTTTCATGTGGTGTTTGATATCGAGACCGAGGAGACAGCCGCCGATCAGATAGGAAGTATAATCCCTTATGACGAGGGCTTTGCTCCTTATATCCCACAGCTTCTTGCCGGGGAACCGGTCGAGCCGATCATCACTGATGATGAATACGGTCATCTTCTGACGGCAGCCACGCCCGTCTATGATTCAAACGGTAAATGTGTTTGCTATGCGATAGCAGATATTGATATTGAACAGCTCCTGGCAGATGAACGCAGCTTCCTTGTTGAGTATATCTCCTTATTTCTTAGCTTTTTTATTCTGGTCGGTGCGATCGGAATATGGCTGACGCAGTATCATGTCGTTTATCCCGTAAAATCCATCACGAAATTTGCGGATTCCTTCTCCAATGCAGATTATTCACAGGAACAGTATGATGAACTCATCAGGCAATTCCGCAGGCTCGATATTCATACCGGCGACGAGATCGAAAGGCTCTATCTTGCGCTGTGCAGCATGACGGTCAATCATGCGGAGCAGACACGCAGCATCAGAAGACTTTCCGAGTCTACTGCGAAAATGCAGGAGGGACTTATCATCACAATGGCTGATCTCGTTGAAAGCCGTGATTCGGACACGGGTGCTCATGTTCAGAAGACAGCCGCTTACGTCAAGATCATTGCAGAGGGCTTGAAGCGCAAGGGCTTCTATGCAGAAAAGCTCACACCTAAATTCATGGCGGATGTTGTACGTTCCGCTCCGCTTCATGATGTCGGCAAGATCAATATTCCCGATGGTGTACTCAATAAGCCGGGCAAGCTGACCGATGAGGAATATGCGATAATGAAAACACATACCACAGCCGGCAAAAAGATCATGGAACACGCCATCAGTACGGTAGAGGGCGACACATATCTTAAAGAAGCAAGAAACATGGCGGCATATCATCACGAACGCTGGGACGGCAAGGGCTATCCGGATGGACTTCACGGCGAAGTGATACCGCTTTCCGCAAGAATTATGGCTGTTGCAGATGTTTTTGACGCTCTCGCTTCTCCCCGTGTCTATAAGCCTGCATTTCCGCTTGAAAAATCACTGGCGATACTTGAAGAAGGCAAGGGTACACAGTTTGACCCGAAGTGCGTAGAGGTGTTCATTGACTCGCTCCCCGAGGTCAAAGAGGTACTGCGAAAGTATCAGCATAATGTATAAGGAGGTCGGCGGTATTATGAACAAGAAAAGGTTCAAGCCTGTATCCTGCGTACTGATATTTGCCGTCCTGCTGACATTTGTTTTGGGTAACACTATTTCAGCCTATGCAGTGAACGAAAGCAACAGTATATCGGACAAGATACCGCCGGGCGGCGGCTACGCTGCTACTAAGCAGATCGGCAATATGGGCTATATGTCGAAGCTCTATGATGCTTCAAACGGTCTTGTGACCTCCGATGCGAATTATGTCCTGTGTGCAAGCGACGGCTCTGTGTGGATCGGCGGATATAACGGCATTCTACGCTATGACGGTTCTGCATTTACTCAGCTTGATGCCTCTGACGGACTGACAAGCGGACGAGCACTGTTTGAGGACAGCAAGCACAGGATCTGGGTCGGAACAAATGATAACGGAGTTGTCGCGATAGATGGCAGCGAAAGAACGCAATTTACCGATCAGGAGGGGCTGACCTCCATGTCGATCAGGAGCTTTGCTGAGGATAGCGAGGGTAATGTTTTCATCGGCACGACCGCAGGCGTATGCTATGTGGATAACGGTATGAATCTGCATAAGCTGGACGATACAAGACTGAATGAGGAACGAATACTCCGTCTTGATGCCGATACAGACGGTAACGTCTACGGCTACACCAAAAGCGGCTGTGCATTCCTGATCGAGAACAAACAGCTTTCAGCGATCTGCACCGGTGATGAGCTCGGAACAGAGAAGATCACCTCCATCATGGCTGACCCGTTACATGACGGATATGTCTATATCGGGACAAACGGTGATGTGATCTATTACGGAGAATTCGGCAGCAAAGCGGATAGGATGAAGCGCATCTCCGTATCCCCCATGTCAGATATTCATTTTATCAGCTATGACTGCGGCAGAGTGTGGGTGACATCAACAACTGCGGCAGGCTACATTGATGAAAATGATAATCTGCATATCCTTGATGATATTCCGGTCAATAGCGGCATTGAAATGTCCACCTCCGATTATCAGGGCAATATGTGGTTTGCTTCGTCAAGGCTGGGCGTCATGAAGCTGGTTGCAAGCAGCGTGGTTGATGTGACGGGGAAAGCCGGACTTCCTGCCGAGGTCGCAAATTCAGTCTGCCTATACGGTGATGACCTGTATATCGGTACAGATATGGGACTGCAAATAATTGATGCAAACGGAAAATCTGTCGAAAATGAGCTGACAAATCACATCGGCGAGGCGAGAGTCCGCTGTATCGAAAACGGTACTGACGGCGACCGGTGGCTCGGTATGTTTACGAATGACCTCGGACTGATTCGTGTTTCAAAGGGCGGAAAAATCACTTCGTTCACTAAAGAAAACGGAATGCCCAGCAATGAGATCCGATGCGTTTCTCTCATGCAAAACGGCAGCATTATGGTCGGAACGAACAACGGTCTGGCGGTCATCAGCGGAGAGCGGGTCATTCGGACGGTTACTGCGGATGATGTGCTGAATGCGGTATTCCTGGATCTGGAAGAAGGCAAAAACGGCGAGATCTATGTCGGCACTGACGGTGACGGCATCTATGTGGTTGACGGCAATAATATCAGCCGCTTCGGACGGGCAGATGGACTGACCAGCGATGTGGTCATGCGTATCAAGTATGACGAAGCAAGAGACCTCTACTGGCTTATCACTTCAAATTCCATTGAATACCTCAAGGATGGCAGGATCACCTGCGTCACATCGTTTCCGTATAACAACAATTATGACTTGTACTATGGCGAAAGCGGAAATATCTGTGTCATATCCTCCTGCGGTATCTATATCGTAAACGGAGAAGATATGCTGAATGACAATGTGTCCGACTATCGCCTGTATACGACAGCCAACGGACTGACAAGCACACCTACAGGCAACGGCTTCTGTGCGATGAGCACGGACGGAATACTCTATATTCCGAGCAGAGGCGGTGTTTGCAGTGTGAATATCAACAGCTTTTCAGCAGGGAGCATACCCATTAAGGCTGCTCTCAGCTCCGTTTACTGCGGCGATACTGAAATTGCCCCTGACAGTAAGGGGATATATACGATCCCTGCCTCCGATGACAGAATCAGGATCACGGCATCGGTTTTTGATTATTCCCTTACCGATCCGCAGGTGAATGTCTATCTGGAAGGCAAGGAAAAAGACGGCATTTACACAACTCTGAGCCGGCTTTCTTCTCTTGAGTATACCGGACTCGGTTATGGGACTTATAAGCTGCATATCAAGGTCACCGACAGTTCCGGGGAAAATGTATTGTTTGACAAAGCGTTTACCATAGAAAAACAGCCGAAGCTCACAGAACGGATGGAATTCCGCCTGACAGTGATGATCCTTGCATTGGTCCTGGCAGGACTGATTGTGTGGCGTGTGACAAGGTTTACCGTAATGCGCCGTCAGTATGAGGAACTCAAACGTGCAAGGCATGAAGCACAGCATGCAAACCGTGCAAGGAGAAACTTCCTTGCCAATATGTCACGCGAGATACTGACCCCGATCAACACGATCATCGGTATGAATGAGATGATAATGAGAGAAAGCACTGCCGAAAAGCAGGAGGACAACTCCTCAGACATCAGGAGCTACGCACTTGATATACGAAACGCATCCGAATCGCTGAAATATCTTGTAAGCGACCTGCTGGATATGTCTGATGTGGAGTCGGGTGAAATGCGTATTTCGGTTCGGGAGTACGATACTGTCTCCGCACTCAGGGATGTGGTGTCGCTGACCAGAAGCCGATGCAATGAAAAAGGCATTGATTTTACGGTGAATGTGGATGAAATACTGCCGAGCCGTATGTCAGGTGATGTCAATAAGATCAAGCATATCATAATGAATCTGCTGACCAATTCCGTGAAATATACGGATAGAGGCGGTATCCTGTTTACGGTTTCCTTAGAGGAGCGAACAGGCGATGAATGCTTGCTGCGTTTCTCCGTCAGGGATACGGGAATGGGTATGGATGAGGAGATCGTCAAAAACCTGTTCACTGTATATGATAACATCGGAGAGGAAGGCAGCAACAGTGCGATCAATACGGGTATTTCACTCGGCATCTCTCATCAGTTTGCAGAGCTTATGGGCGGAAGTCTCACCTGTGAGAGTGAGCCGGGAAAAGGCTCGGAGTTCATATTGACGATTTCGCAGACCATCGCTGACAAGACACCTATCGGAGCGTTCATAGACAATACAGATGCCATTGTCGAAAATTATGCACCGCTTTTCCGGGCACCCGATGCGGATATACTTGTGGTCAGCAACGATACGATGACTGTCAAGGTCATCAAGGGATTCTTGAAAGCAACAGAGGTTTTCGTGACAACGGCTTCAAATCTCGAGGAGTGTACGGATAAAATGCCCGGATCGGAATATCATGTCATTCTGTTCGATCCTTTAATGAGCGATGCGGATGGCAGATATCCCGAAAAGCTGAAACAAAGAAGCAATACAGCTCCGGTATACGCCATTGCATCAAGTGGATCTGCTGACGAAGCGTTTTACAGAGCAAGAGGCTATGATGGCTGTATTTTCAAGCCGATCAACGGCACGGCGCTTGAAAAACTCATTATGAAGCATCTGCCGGAGAACATTATGGATATCCCCGAAGACCCCCTTGCACGCCGCTGATATTTATACTATACGGAGAGATGCGCTATGTTTGAATTGATAAGAACATACCAATTGAATATTATGCTGCTGCTCTGCGGTGCTTGTGCAATACTGACATTCCTGATATTTCATACGCGTTTTCTGCCGAAAACAAGAAAGCGTATCCTGATCCTTATGGAGATTATGGCATTCTTTCTTCTTTGGTTTGACAGACAGGCTTATATCTATGCCGGTGATTCGAGCGAGCTTGGCGGTGTCATGGTGAGATTGAGCAACTTTATTGTATTCTTCCTGACCCCCGGAATGGCATTTGGTCTGACACTGTACCTGACAGACTGGCTGAAAAGCGAGGGAAAACTGGGCCGAATCCCCAAACGGCTGAGATTTACTCTTTTTGCTACCGTCATAGGAATGATACTCGCTGTCATTGCTGCGTTTACAGACCTGTATTATTATTTCGATGAGACAAATCTGTATCACAGAGGAAAGGGTTTTCTGATCGCATATATCATCCCGATATTATGTTCGGTCATTCAGTTCACTATTGTTCAGCAATACGTAAAAATGTTCAGCAAGCTGGTATACACTTCACTCGTGCTCTATATTTTTGTACCTATTATCTGCGGCATCACACAGATTTTCACCTACGGCATATCCATTGTGAATATGTCAATGGTGGCTGTTTCGATCTCGCTGTATGTATTTACCTATCTCGACATCAACAATACCGTTGAACACGCTCATGAGATCGAAATGAGAAATATGGAAAACGAAAATCAGCGAATGCAAAGACTGTTCGACCAGACAGCAACAGCGTTTGTTTCTGCCGTAGAAAAGAAGGATGATTATACCAAGGGCAATGCTGTGCGGACAGCAGAATATGCCCGAAGGATCGCCGAACTTGCAGGAAAAGACGAAGCCGAATGTGAGAAGGTCTACTATGCCGCACTCCTGCACGATGTCGGTATCATCGGCATCCCTGACAGTGTTATCAAGAATGAATACGATCCGAAGAAACGGGATCGTGAATTGTTGATGCAAAAGCCCCTGATCGGCAAGGAAATTCTTTCGAGTATCTCCGAATACCCATACCTGAGCGTCGGTGCGCAGTACAGCCACGAACGGTATAACGGAACAGGTTATCCGGAAGGCTTGAAAGGCACTGATATCCCTGAGATCGCAAGGATCATAGCAGTTGCAGATGCCTATGTTTCAATGACTTCAAAGAAGCGATTCCGTGATGCACGACCGTACTTTATCGCAAGAGAGAACTTTATCAAGGGTGCCGGTGCAGAGTTTGATCCGGAGTTTGCAAATCTTATGGTAAAAATCATAGATCAGGACAACAGCGAGAAGATGCGGAATGACTTATCCGAGATAGAAACTGAACTTTCCTGTGCTGCATATCGTGAAAATACTACAGCGGGCATACCGATAGAAAGCGATATCACAAGGGTAACTTTTGAATGTGAGTGCCTGACAGACAGTGAACACCCGTTCAGTGCGCCTGCGGTGATCCTGTTTGATTCGTATGACGGAAGAATTCACGATAATGATAAGGCGATCGAAGCGTATCACTATCTTGAATACGGCGAGGTCTGGTTTGACGAGAACGATGTCACAACCTCCGCAAGAAAGATCGAGGTCACAAGTCTTGAAAAGAAAGAACACAGCGGAAACCGATATGAGATCGTCATGGGACGGTACGGCGATCACCTGAAGCTGAAACTTACAAGTCCCCGTTTCAAAAAGGAGATCGTTGTCGCATTAACAAGCGGAGCTAAGGCGGCATATTTAGCTCTCACCGGAGAGAACTGCTCACTCAGATGTATTACAGTCACGCAGACAGAAGAAAATGTCGGCGCAGATGACATTCCGAGAATCGCGGACGAGGTAAGCTATATCGACCGAATGGAGTCTGACATTCCGAATATCCAGATAAACCGAACAAGATCAGCGTATACAGCAGGCATTGAATTGCAGGAACAGCTGAAACTCATGTTCCATACGATGAGCCTTCCGGGAGCAGATCTGGTATGGAATTGCCCTTACATCATACTATTCACATCAAAAGACGGTATTGTCGGAGGTCCGGAATACCGTGAGTATGCTTTTATCAAACTATACGGAGAAAATGAGGGCGATGATACATATGCCGGAAATGTGCTGAGTATGAAGAAAAAAACTAATTTTTCCGGTTGGGAGGTTTGGAAAAACAGAAATCGGAAGGGCTTTGAGTGTGAGATCACACTTAAAAGAAAAGCCGGACATATCGTGCTGAAAACTGAAAATCTGGGAATAGAGATCGAGAACGTAACAGATATTACGGATGTTCCTGACAAGATCTATGTCGCTTTGACCGGGGATCAGGTGGCGCTTACGGATATACGGGTCAAGCGATAACCAAGCACGGTTAATATGCGATAAGGTGATAGATGTCACAAATACGGACGGTTCGGAGAACGTGTAAAACGCCCTCTGTGCCGTCCTTCTTTTTCAATGGAAATAAAGAATACGAATAATACAACTGTGCCTGATGATCTCTTTATTCACTAAATTGCTTCGTATGTAGCTTTCGCATACTTATCACACTTGCAGTAGCCGACACATTCAAAGCCTCCGATCCCTGCGAAGACATCAAAGAAACGAATCAAGGGCATCACCGTCCTTTCAATAATTGACTTTGTTGGTTGGGTGTGATATAATGTGGGGGAGTAAGGTCAAACGGAATATGGCGAGGTCATGTTATGTCAAAGGTATCCAAGGAAAAGAAAAAACAGAAACGGATCAGGCTTCCTGCAGAATACACAGAAGGCACATTCCATTTCAAAACCGGCCCGGGCTGGAAAGCCTGTTTCGACAGCGAAAGAGAGCTTTATACCGCGGAGACCTTTTGGGCGGGTTACTATGATCTGTATGAGATAAGTGAAGAGATTTTCAGCAAGCTGAAGACGAAAGGAATGGAGCGCAGGGACGCTCATGAATTGATAAACACCGGCAGGCATCTGTATAAAAGCGTCAGCGACTGCAACAGTTCATATGATGTTGCGCTTGATGAAAACTATGCCTCTCTCTGTCCGTGGGCTGATGTACAAAAGACCGGGGAAATGTGGGATCCGGAGCTGACCGATCTTGCGGTGGCTGTCTTTGATTCCGAAAAGCAGAACCGTGAGTTAAGACAGAAAGAGCAAGAAGATACGCTCCCGTGAGTTCGACACATTTTGATTTATCACCATTACAATATTATTAGCCGCCCCGCCCGGAGCGGCTGCTTTTGTATCACATCATATCCATACCCTCGTCCTCGGCGGGAGCTTCCTCCTGCCCGATGACCGTAAAGTTGTCAACACCCCATAACACCCCGAGCGAGCGCCCGTTGTCAAAATCACAGTGCAGCGTGCCGATATCGTTGTTACAGCTTCTTTGAGGAAAACGGACGGCCTTTTTCTGCTGCATCAATACCGGTATTATACACTGTTTTTCAGCGTATGTTAATTGCCGGGGACGTTTTCTCCGTCGGTTATTTTTTGCAGGGCAAAGCAAAATTTTAAATTAGCGTTAAGGTTAAGGGGGTATAATATAAACAAGCTCAAAAAGGGTTTGAGCGAGATTTTTAAAAGAAAGGAAAGTGATAGCCATGAAGTTATCAAAGAAGGCGGCAGCTTGTCTCTGCGCATTGATGATGTCAGTCTCTTCAGCGGCTGTTCTGAGCGTTAATGCCGCAGACAACGAAGAACAGGCATCTGCGGCGGTTCGGACCGGTTCCGCAGACGAGAGCGTCAAGGTCGGGAAGGTCACCGAAGTCAACAGCAGCGAGCTGACTGTCGCTCTCGGGGAGTTCAGCAAAAAGAAACCCCGCACCGAATCATCCGAGGGCGAGGACAGCTCCGGCACCGATGAAAAGGCCGGGAATTCCCGGAAAATGAAAGCCCGCAAACCCGGTACCCGGTCCGAAACCGGCACCGAAGCTGACAGTGAAGCGCAGTCTTCGGGGGAGAAGTCCGGGAAGAAGCGCGGCAGAAAAGGCAGACATCACGGCAAATTCACCGAGAACGGCACCACAGAGACCGTAAGCCTCACCGATGACGTCACCGTCACGAAGAAGGGCGAGGCTGCCGAAGTCTCCGACATCAGCGAAGGAGATATCGTAAAGCTCAAGTATGATGAGAACGGCGAGCTCACTTCCGTGAAGGTATCCTCCGGGCACAAGCAAGGCAGGAAAGCCGGGAAGACATCCGAAGCTGACAGCACCTCCGACGCTGAGCAGGGCGCAATTGCCTGACCTGCACTTTCACAGCACAACAAACAAAGAGGCTGTTGCGGTGTGTAACAGCCTCGTTATCTTTTGCAAAAAAGATGACATCGGCAGAGCTCGATTTTTCGCGGTTTACACGGCTTTTGACTATTCTGCATCATTCGTTTTGGAACTTGACTTTTATTTCAGGTTTTTACATAGAAATATCCCCGTCATCACTTTTCCGTGATAACGGGGATATTTGTTTTTATGATGTTTTATTATTTAGATATTTGCTTGCTTATTTCGTCCCGGTCAATGCCGTGCCGTTGACGTAGAGCTTGTAGCCGTTGGATATGACATTCGATGCATCGCCGTTGAACTCGGTAATATAGCTGTCGCCGGTGAGCGTCCAGGTGCTTGTGCTGTCGAGGGTCACGGAAACGGTTCCGACATCTGTGGAAACTGTGTCGCCCTTGGCGTTAGTAATATTTCCGCTCACATAGCCTTCAAGGGTCGAGCCCTCGGTGAGGTTAAGTGTCAGCTCGGAGTTATCGCCCACAAGTACGGCGCCCGCCAGCTTCTGAGCAGAAGCGTTTAGGACTGCCTTGTTTGAGCCGCCGCTCCAGCCGTCGTCGCATACCGAGATCAGCACGTTATCACTGTCCTCGTTGGTGATGTTTACGTTGGAGAGCGTGATAACGCAGCTTGTATTCGTAACATGGAAAACGTGACCGTTCTTGCTTGTCAGAGAGCCGCCCGTCATAGTGAACGAGGATGTGCCGCTGGCCGCGTCGCCCGACATCGACTGGTATATCATGATCGTGTCCATAAAGGTCGCGTTGCCGTTGCACTTCGTGTTGTTCGCGGTAAGATTGCAGTTGTTCAAGGTAATGGAATTCAGCCCCTCGATGCACACGCCCTCGGAGAGATTGGAAACGAGAGTTGCGTTCTGCACCGAGATATCCGCCGTTGAGTAGATCGCAGGTGAGCCGAGACCGTTTGAGGTATATGTTCCGCCGTCAACGGTGACTGTTCCGCCGCCTCTGTCGGTGCGGATAGGTGCAGAAGACTGACCGCTTGTTGTAACAGTAAGGTTCTCAGCCTTGGTGATACCACCGCCTGTGGTCATTATACCGCCGGAGCCGTCGCCTGTGGTGGTTATCGTAGTATTGCGGATGATAAGCGTGGTACCGTCGCCGTCAGCGCCGTTCTGACCTCCGTTGCCGCCGTAGCAGAACACACCGTTTGCGCCCGAAGCATCGGAGGTTATTGTTCCACCCGCAATAGTAGTGGTAGTTCCGCCCTTGACCAGCACCGCCGCATTCTGACCGTAGAAATTGCAGTTGTCGCCGCCGTCGGAATCGCCCGACTTGGTGACTGTTGCATCGTTTATCGTTACCTCCTCGGAGGTGCTTATCATCAGAGCGCTCTTGTCGGCTTCGGTTGAGGAATAGGTCTGTCCGTCGGCTCTTTCGGTGGATGTTATCTCGGTGTCGCCCGCATAAATAACCTCACTGCTTGAACCTCCGGGGCCTCCGCCGGGACCTCCGCCGTTGCCGTCAGGGGGAGCATCGGGTCTGTCGCCGTTCTTACCGTCCGACGGGTCGTTCTTGCCGTTATCTGATGTATCTTCTATACCGCTTGACTGCTCTGCTGTGCTTGAAGTTTCCTCGGATGACACCGTTGATGTACTGCTGTCCGAATCGCCGCAGGCGACCATAGTAACAGCCATAATAATAGCAACTGTCATTGATAAGATTTTTTTCATATTCAAGACCTCCTTTTTCTTTTACTGTACTTAGTATACATCACCGACCTTAATGCGACTTTAAGGTTTACATAAAAACAACTTAAAATCCCTGTCATCAAGGCGATGATCTGCTTTGATAACAGGGATTTCGATTTTTTGAATTTTGTCCTGCCGCAGAACACGAAAAAAGGATCATTGTATAAACAGTTTCCGTCGTTCATGCCGATCAAGGCCTTTGCAGCACAGCTCTTCGTATCTCCTCGATCTCTGCTTCGGCTTTCAGCATATGCACCCTGCAAAGCGGGAATGACATACTGCCGTTCTCATCATTAACGGCAATGCTCAGATACACACCCGTCGGGACCATACGGTAATGACTGATTGTCCTTACTATATCGGTAATGCTGTCAATCCTGAGCACTGCTCCGTTTTTGATATATAAATAATATCTGCCGAGCCTGAACTGATCGTCTGCAAAGGGCTGAGCCGATGCAAAGTCGATGATCATACTTTGCCCGCCGTCTGCTGCAAGGAAGGAGTTGAGCCTTTTTGAGGCTGCTGCCCGATATCTGAAAGCGAGCCAGCAAAGAAAAGCAAACACAGCACTTACTCCAGCGCCTATAAGCACAGCCGCCCAGAGCCTCACCCCGGCAAGTGCAGCAACAAGAGCTATTGCCACACCCTCAAGAACAGTGACCACAGCGGGGATCGCTCCCAGCTTGGGCACACGCATTACCTTGCAATAGCTGTATAAGGCTTGACTCAGCTGCTCAAGCTGCTGCTGGTTCATCATCCCGTCAGAATAGAATTGTTGATCCGAATGTGACATCAGCACTGATACCTCCTGTAACAATGTATTCCATTAAATTGCGATAAACTTTTCATTATTCACCCTTCACTATAAACCAAGCCCTCGGCGCATTAACGACGACGGCTTTTCTGTGACTCCAGTGCGAAAAAGATGACACGAGAAAAGCTCGATTTTACGTGGTTTGCGAGGCATATTTGATTTTTGACTGCGGTTCGTAAGTGTAGTCCTCCTTGTCAAAACAAGAAGAAAATTCAGCTTTTTTGACAAAACCTGAGGTTTATAAAGCCATGAACCAAACCGCTTCTCCGGGAATTATTGTTCTCCTTATTTTACAGGTATCCCATGCTTCGGCAGTCTCTTCGGGAACGGACCTTCGATCTTACACGGAACGCCGATCTTATCAAGCTCTTCCCGGAAGAGCTCAATGTACTTATCTGTTTTTATGACCTGCATAAAGCCGACATAGATCTTATCCGCCATAGCGGTTATCTCTATTGTAAAATGTCCTTCAATAATAAAAACAAACCACTCAACGTAATTTGCAAGTTCTCCCCAGTCCATAAGTCCCGTGTAATTGGCAATAAAGCTTCCGTGCTGAGCATCCTTGCCGGTAGATAGGCTGTGTTTTGCCATGTATTTTCTTTTGGCCTTGAGACCATGCATTTTGTCGATCTCTTCATACAGTTCAAACAGTTTTTTTACCTGTGCATGGCTGATAGTCGGGTCTGTCTGAAGAATGATCTGACCTCTGGTCCTTGTTCCCAGTTTTTCCAGATCACCGTTTAAACTGTCTCTGTCATAATCCACATACACATGGCTCAAAAAGTCGCAGTGTGTATTGGGAAGTCCGAAGCTATCTCGCGGATTATGTGCCGCCTCCCCCACAATGACCCTGTTTTTCTGGGGAAATACCCTGTCCAAGGTCCTTGCGAACAGAATAAAGAACAAGGAAAGCACGCTGGAATCATTCACCTTTGCTACTTTCAGCAGATCCTTCTGCTCGATGGTCACGACCGAATAATTCGGATCTCTTTTTATCGGAATAAAAACACCTTTCAGGTAATCGAGCCCCAGAACCGGAGCTTTTTTGATTTTTCTTTTATAGATCGGCTCTTCCTCCGTCAGCATATCCATAGAAGGCTCATCAGTCTCCCCCGGGAGAAGCTCGCTGTCCGGTTTCCTGATCTCCGGTGCATAGGGCTCCACATTGTATTTTTCTCTTACATACTCATAAATATTTGTCATGACCCACGGCTGAAAGCCTCTTCCGCCGCACATGGTATGGCTTATGTTGAAAAAAATATCCTTTCCCGAGCAATCCACAAAAAGCAGATGATCGTTGATGCTGCTGCTTCCGAGCAGCGGCATATTATCGGACGTAGGCATCACTACGATCTTCCTGTCGTTCGGAACGAGAACATACCCGCCATCCTCGTCAACGGTCACTTTGACGGCAAAGTAAGGGTATCGCTTGATAGACGAGTTGACCGCCTTATCCAGCACATTCATATCGACTTCATCCTTCATCCTGACATGAATGCGGACAGAATGTGCAAAATATTTCTCGCTCTGATATAGCCTGTATGTATCAACGCTGTATTTCATTTTTTATCCTCCCGATCCGTCACAGATCCATTCTGAATGTCCAGTTCCCAATAGATTTCGCTTTGTATTCAAGCGTTTCTTCTTTTACCAGCGTGAACCCGTTTTTAATATAAAAGGCTACGTTTTTCTCGGAATTGGTAGTAACGGTTATCAGATTTCCGCCGTTGGATCTTACTAAAGGGATAAGGAAATCCTGTATCGCACCAGATCCGATGCCCCGGCTCTGATAATTCGGGTCAACTGCCAGAAAATACAAATGCCAGCGGGGTTCAGGAATGCTTTTTACAACAATTTCAGTTTTATCTGACAATTCCATAAACTTAAGGGTGTCACTAAGCCCGATTCTCGCTATGATACCTGCCATTCCGCTAACGGCATAATCCCAAAATCCGACCGGTTTGTCTGACGGCTTCTCAACGATCACAATGGCTCTGACCTTTCCGTCCGCAATACCAATATAGCAGTCATCCTTGCGGACAGTAGCTTTGAATATTCCCTTCATCAGACGCTCATAAAAACTGCGCAGCTTGCTCTCTGACTTGAAGCGGCTTTCAAAGGCTCCCCAGAAAAGGGGATAATTAACAAAAGACTCTGTGAAAACCTTTAATACCTCAGTTTCATACGAGCTGTCATAATGCTTATACTCGATCAATTCCATATCAACTCCTTTCGAGCTCTGATACCTGTTAAGAATATCATAACATAAATTGTCAAAATAATCAATAACTTATCCTAATTTATTTCATTTATGAATTGTGGGCAGCATTATATCATTCTTGTCCGCTCATTTTCTCATTCAGACATCCCTTACACACAATGATGACTGTTATCATCATATACCACATTATTCAGTACCGGTAGCAATCATAATCCTAAAGCTAATATTTTGACGAATGATAAAGGCCGGTTGCTTTCAATGCAGAAAAAGCAAACTATTATCATTTGTTAAAGCATTTGTCATTATTCATTTTAAGTTTACCCTTTGGCATATAAAGGGCAGGGCATATTTGCGCAATTTCCTATAAAACTGCGTTTACACAGTGCAAGTGCAATTTAGAATAATATGATAAATGGTTTAATTGTATAAACTTTTTTACTTCTTGAAAAAAATAACATTTGTCACTTGCACAACAAATTAAAATATGATATAATATTACTATATAATAAGATAAGTAATATATTCAGGCAGACCATATAGTTCTGCATGGGGATCGTGAAATTGAGAGGAGAAATTATGACACAACAAAAAAACACAGCAGACATCGTGAGGAAATTCCCCGATTGGGTCAAGCCAGACCGTAAGATCAACGGCCTCACGGTATACAACATGAACATCTTCGATAACCTGATGACTTTTAATCAGGATAATCTCGACGGTGTTGCGATCGACTATTTCGGAACGGAGATCACCTACGGTGAGCTGCCCGCTCTGAGAGATTCCTATGCAAGAGCACTGAAGCTTATAGGCGTCAAGGAACGTGATGTGGTGACACTCTGTATGCCTGTATGTGTCGAAAACCTTATGCTGCTTTTTGCCTGCAACCTGATCGGCGCAATAAGCAACAATGTCAATTTCCTTTTCCTGAAAAGCAATTTTCCGCTTTACACTACGCAGAAGCATTCTGAGGTGATAATTACCCTCGACGCGTTCCTGCCGTATTTTGCGGATCACCTTGAAAACAGCACGATCAAGAAGGTCGTCCTGATGAGCCTCGACGATTTCCTTCCCGAGGAGAAAAAGGGTATGTTTCTCGATGTCTCCGAGATGCCGAAGCTTATGAGAGAGGTCTTCGATATCGAACAGATCACCGAGTGCCTGATGAACCTCGATAAGATCAAGGGAGTGGAGTTCATCAAGCTCGAGGACATAAGAAAAGCAGGAGAGAAAAGCGATCTTCCCCTGCCTTACGGTCCTACCGACCTTGACCGCGATATAAGCTATTTCTACACGAGCGGAACGACAGATCAGCCGAAGTGCGTGGTGTATAAGGAATATTCGCTCAATGCGTATATCGAGATACACGCCGGACTCAACACACAGAACTACGTCGGAGAGCGCAATTTCCAGTGCATCCCGATGACTCACATGACGGGTGAGCGCGTGTGTGCATATATGCCCCTCGCAAGAGGCGGAACGCTCGTTCCCAGACCTATCTATAACAAAGAAACATTTGCAAGAGATCTTTCACAAACCAGATGCAACTGTGTGGTAGCGACCGCGAGCTTCTACCTTGCAGCAGTAAAGAAAGGCGTGCTCAGCCCCGATGCTCTGTCCTGCCTGACCCGTCCTGCTTCGGGAGGAGAAGCAGTCAATGTGAGCTCGGTCCGCAAGATAGATAACTGGCTCCGTTCGAACGGCTGCAAGATCCGCTATTCGATCGGCGGAGGTGCCAGCGAAGAGGGCGGTGCCACTCTTGTAACGTATTTTATGGACGAGAAGACCAAGACAAATGAAACAGGCAAACCGCTGGAGCCGCATGTAATGGTCAAACTCGTGGATGATGATGGGAACCTGATAGAAGAGAACGAAGTGCTCGGAAATCTCCAAGTATCAAGTCCCGCTGCCGCAGACCGGTATCTCGACAACCCGGAGGCGACTGCTGAAAGATGGTACTTCGATGAGAACGGTATCAAATGGGGCGTTACGGGCGATATCGCTGTAAGACACGCCGACGGCTCTTACCACATCCTCGGCAGAGGTTCGGATTCCTATGTGGATGAGAACGGCAAAAGAGTGTACCTTTTCATGATCGAATATTCGCTGGATATGGATGATCCCGTTTTTGAGTGGGAGATCAGTGCGTTCGGCAACGGTCAGGGAGGATATGATGTCGTGGGTCAGGTAGTTCCCACGCTTGATTGCAAGCTCTCGAAGTATGAGCTTGTTGAGTATCTCTGTGAGAAATATGGGCTCAAAGCTATCAAGTTCTATGATGAGTTCGAGATGAGTGAGATCACAAGCAAGAGAGATTATATCGGACTGAAGCATGACTGTAAAGGCTATTACGCTCCATGTGATGCCGATCATATTTATCTGGTGGATTACTCGGAGGACGGTACTGTGACCAGAACAAAAGCCGCAAAATCAGAACTTATGAAACATAATGAGTATATTGCCGCTTCCGCTGTATGCTGTGCGGCTGAATAAAAAGGAGGATGAAATACTATGATAAAGAAGAGAATAATATCGTTCGCTGTATCGGGCGTAATGCTGTGCAGTTCACTGGGATTGACTGCATTTGCCGAAGAAGGCGGCAAGACAGAGGAGAAGAAGAGTTATGACTATGTGGCCCTCGGTGACAGTATCGCTGCAGGCTACGGGCTTACAAAGGGTCAGGGACTGGCACTGGATCCCGCACTTGTTATTGACCTTGAAAATCCCATAAACAATGCTTACCCTGCTGTATTCGGTGAGTATCTGAAGCAACTTGCAGAATCCGAGGGATTTGATTCAACTACAGCTAACCTTTCTGCTACCGCTTACCGCGCAGAGGATATCGTGAAGACCATGCAGGAATCAGGATATAAAGGTGAAGTTGCGGAATGGATCCTCGAGGGGCTCGTTTCGCCCGGCTCAAGTACTCCGCTTTCCGCATATCATGAAATCTTTGATGAGAAGATCAGGAATGCTGAGCTTATCACCATCCAACTCGGCGGAAACGACATCATTATGTCGATAGTCTTTCCGATATTTGAATCCGAAAACCCGATTCTTCAGACAGCTGCAATGACAATGAGCTTTACCCTTATCGGACTTGATGCCAAAACGACCGCAGGAATTGCAATGGCTATGTTGGCACAGAATAAGGATAAGATCACCAAGGAGAATGTGGAAGAGGCTATTCAGTATTTCAGAAATGTTCTTGTAAATGCCGAAGCTCTTGTTGACAACGCAGCAGCTAACGTAAAGGGCGTCATTGAGGAGATCAAGAAGATCAATCCGGATGCTGATATCGTCGTAGTCGGTATGTATAATCCGTTTGACGCATCCTTTGATGTAAAGGGTAAACTCTGTGAGTACCTCGGTACCGTAAACGAGTTCCTTCTCAGCGTCGGCAAGGCAGTATACGGCGACAACTTCAATGTCAATATCGTTCCCGACGAAGAGTTCATCGAAAAGCTCAGGGAAGCCGCAGCCAAAACCGGTGCTTTCATAGAGGAAATCAAGATGGCGGGCGAAGCACTCGCAAATCTTAAGAATAATATTAATCTTGATGTTCTCAAGGAGAAGCTTGAAGAGTTCAAGGAGAAGCTTGATCCCGAGAACCTGAAAGAGTATCTCGCGCAGTTTATGGAAGACCCGAAGGTGCAGGCGGCTATCGCCAATATTTCAGAGTTCCTGAGCCGTTTCAAAAGTGATCCTGATGATCAGCGTGTCGCACCTCCGAATGATCAGCGTGTCGCACCTCCGAATGATCAGCTTGTCGGAAATCCGGATCAGCAGCTTGTAGTTAGCGGACCTGATCTTCCGAATATTATCGATCGTGAAAAGCTCGCCGCTCTTGTAGAATTATTCCGTAAGCTGCGTGATCCCGAGGAAAGACAGCTTATCATTGAGAAACTTAAGGATACCGAGGAATACAAGGCTGTCATGGGCGTTATCGAGGATGTGAGAGCATATATCAATTCACCTCAGTATGCTGCACTTCTTGAAGAGATCGCCAAGATCGGAAAAGCTTCCGCTACTGTAAGAAACGCAATCGATGACGCTGTAAACAGTCTTACTCTTGGAGAAGTGAAGGCGTTTAACAATGCTTTAAAGGGTGTCTTAACCGCCAAGAGCCCTGATGAACTCAAGGCTAAGCTCCAGGATGTTGTTTCCTCTGATGCGATCAAGTCGTTTATCACAAACTTAGCTACAAATGAGGATCTGATGGAGCTTCTCAGCCAGCTGCCTCAATCCGTAGATGATCTCAAGACAGATCTGCTTATTAAGATATTAACTTTAACACCTCCCGAGGTACTCTCGAAGGTCTTGGACGTACTCAGCAAGATAGATTTCAGCGGATTGTACGAAATTAGGGATAACTTCTCGAAGGAACTGCTCATTCCCCTTATCGCTAAGCTGGCAGGAACCAGTACCGAGCCTCAGATGATAAGACTCAATGAGAAGCTTCGTGAGGTCGCTGAGGAGACCGGAGCAACATTTGTCGATATCTATGACCTGCCTCCCGAGCAGGATCTCGATCCTCATCCGAACGAGGATAATCATAAAGAGATCGCTAAGCGTCTTGAGGCAGCTATCAAGGATCTCGCACTTGCTAAGATGGCAGCGATGGGAGACGAATCCAAGAGGCTGGTCGGAGATCTGAACGGTGACGGAAAGATCAACTCAGAGGATGCGATCATCGTTGCACGTTATGTAGCAGACTACAGCAACTACAGGACGCTCTACGACAAAGATGTTGCCGATATGGACAGAAACGGCTCTGTCACTACGGATGATGCGATCCTTATCGCACGCCATGCGGCAGGCTACGGCAACTACAGGGAGCAGTACACCAACTATATCTGATATACAAAAAGACAAAGCCGCTGCGGTTTGAACCGCTCCGCTTTGTGCGTACAGCACAAAAAAGGCCCTATGGATAATTGAATCAAGCAACGAACTGGCTTCGCAATTCAAGCGGAGTCAGTTTTGTTTTAGTTTGAATGCGCTGGTGATTGTAAAAGTAGATGTAA
>Ga0310786_10000103_pt1 | contig 133432 bp, 186 predicted proteins | sample AusTroGonzalo_MG_FD_203881 | JGI IMG/M metagenome (GOLD analysis project Ga0310786, IMG submission 203881) | Bovine rumen microbial communities from tropical cattle in Woodstock, Queensland, Australia - Gonzalo_03 (v2) (version 2) | ecosystem: Host-associated > Mammals > Digestive system >...
AATTTAATTAGCTGTTTAAATGGTAATCGCATTTATTTTCGCTCATCTAATACTACTACCTTAAACTCTGGTTCTTTTGTAGTTAAGAAAACTAATAGTCTTGATGGGGTCAATGCGGCCTATGAAGTTGGTGGTTTATTAGCTTCTTTCTATAATTTTACAACTAATGGTAATGCTACTTCTTTATTTCGAAATACTGGAGTGGTAAATGCGAAAGATTTAGATGTGAGTTATAATAATACTGCATATATATGTTAGTCTATGTTTGCGGGGTGTTCGTCTTTAATATCTACACCAATTTTATATGCTACAACATTATAGGTTAATGCATATAATCAGATGTTTTACAATTGCATATCTTTGACTCAAGCTTCTGCATTGCCAGCGAAAACATTAATTAATTCTTGTTATTATTTTATGTTTGAAAATTGTACGTCATTAGTAGATATGCCTATAATTGAGGCTACCACTTTAGCAATGCATTGTTGTCGCGGTATGTTCAGGGGATGCACTGCTTTAAAGAATTTATAGCCGCTCCTAGCCATAAAAATGAGCGATTATTGTTATAATCAAATGTTTTATGGATGTACATCATTAACACAGTTACCGCTGCTGCCTGCTACAACTTTAGCTCAATACTGTTATAGCAATATGTTTTATGGCTGTTCGAATATTAAATTATCTACCACTCAAACGGCTCCATATTTAACTTTGTATAAAATACCCAATACCCCAGTATTTTATTATGACACCTTGTGGGATACTACTATGGTGACAACACCAGATAGTGAAGCTACAGTAACAAATAGTCTAACGACGCAATGGCCGTTATAGCCAGTATATAAATTACCTAGTACTACTGTGTTTAATGGTAGTAGCACATATATTGATACTGGAATAAAATTAAATGATACAGATAAAGATTTTACTTTATTTGTAGATTTTCAATATGCTAATAAATCTTAGTACATGCCTATCCTACATGCTTTATACGAGGCTAGTCCTTATCCTGGTACTCAAATTACATTAAGCAGTGATCAAACAAAAATTAGAATGTAGTATTATGGAGAAACAGCCATCGCAGATTATGATACTAATCGTCATACTGCTGCTATTACTCATGTGGGTGGTACGCAATAGGAAGCTATATTTTATTTTGATGATATTGTATAGAATGCACCAAAAACTATTACGTATTCTAATTTTTCATAGAATACATTGTTAGGATGCTATCAGAGTACTGGTGGCACTAGAGGTCGTTATTTTAATGGTACTTTGTATGATGCTCGTCTTTATTTTGACTGTTTATCAGCTAATGATATTAGTAGATTATAGAATGGAGAAGAGTTAACGGATATTGTATATTCAATTCGTGGCACTACTTTATCAGGACTGACGTTTTCATCAAATAATAACAATTATGATAGCATGTATTGCGATAATACTGGTAACCTATATTATGGAGCTTCTGGAACAAATACTAAAGTTTATGATGTTTCTACTGGTTGGGTAAGTGATAATTACAAATCATTAATTGTGCCTTCTGATAAGTCTTTGTTTGAAGATTTATTTGTTAATAATGGCAGTGCTAATTTATATAATTCCTTAACTGTAACTACTGGATATTATATTAATGGTTCTGGGGTACTAACATCAGAAAACACTTGTTAGGTATCTGCTTATATTCCAGTTATACCTGGGCATTCTTATACTTGGACTGGAGTATCTGGTAAAACGGGCACCAATAATAAAAGAGCCGTGGGATATGCTACTAATGATTAGGCCACGGGTACTGCAATCAATTCTGTTGCCGTAACTGGAACGGGTGTGGATTATAATAATACCTTTACCGTGCCCACTGGTATAAACTATGTTAGGCTGTCATTTAATATTGCTGATACAAATGTGATATTGATAGATAATGATGCCACTAATACGGGAGATTGGCTGACCTTTAAGTAGTAGAATCTCACAATTGTCTATGGATGGAATGTTAAAGGACAGTCTCTCACTATGCCTTTTACCTCTAATTCCACTGATTATTCAGTTTTAAGTGTTGATACAACTGGCAATATACTTTATGACACCACTACTGCATATAACGCTTCGTCTGGATGGACCGATAATAATTATAAAACAATTCGTACTACTTTCCAGACTTCTCTTGTATTTGTTGATGCTGATACTTGGCTTCCCTTTTATACCACTAATAAAATTTCAGTGACAGGCCCTACTACTATTACCGTGCCAACTGGTGCTTTGGGTACGATGTTTACTAACACGGGCGGTACATTTACAGGTACTCCTACTATTAATAAAGCTTACTTTACTGATGCAGATGTTGTTCCTAATTGGTATGATTCATTGTCTCCAGGAGGTATCTAATTATGGCTCAAGTAATGGTTGAAGAAAAATACCTTGAGGCTCTTGGAGATGCTTTAAGAAAGAAAACTGGTACTAATACTACATGGTTACCTTCTGAAATGCCTGAGGTAATAAGAAGTTTAGGTGTTTGGAGTTGGGTAAAAGATGATGGTACACATTATTTTCATTTAGTAATTGATGAAAAATGGCAATTAACGCAAGTAATGAATCTATAGTTAACCGGGACTATTGATTGGGGAGATGGGACTACTACTACTTGTTCTCATTCAGCAGTAACACAAGAATCTCATACTTATGCTACTTACGGTAAATATGTAATCCATGTCACAAGTAATAGTGGTACTAGCGTAATATGGGGTGCTAACAATTTTCATTCTAATGTAGTTGCGGGTTTGGCTGTTAGGTATTATGAGCTGGGAAAAAATTGGACATATAATACGGATGCTTTTGCAGATTTAGAAGCTGTAGAATTAATTTTTATTCATTTGTATGACTATGATTCAACGAGTATGACAGGTGGGACTGTTGTTGACTTAAAAAGTTCTTGGAGAGGATATTATTCATTAAGATATTTATATTGTACCACAGGCATTAATCTTGGGGTATCAGCTGGTTAGTCTATAAATCCAGGATTGCAGTTCTATGCGTTAGAGGCTTTTATTTGTCCATCCGTAACGGTATATGGCAGTTATAATGCAAGTTGTTTACCAGCATTCAACAGTCTTAAACATTTTGGAAAAGGCTTCATTTTTAATGCATCGGGTAGTATCCAAAATCAAACATGGTTTACGTATTCAGGAAATCTACGAGAATTTATTAGGCTCCCCGCTGGCCAGACTTATTTTACTTATCAAAATCACGCTCCTGGTGGTAGTGCTTGTTATACAGTAATTATACCTTCTTATATAACTAGTATTCCTTCTAATACTTTCAATATGACTGTCCGAGAATTACATCTCTTAGGCACCGCTCCTCCAACATTAAGTGATGATAGCCTAACATTACAGCCTCAATATTCTAAAATCTATGTGCCAACTGGATATTTATCAACTTATAAATCAGCTACCAACTGGGCAAAGTATGCAGATTATATGGTGGAGGAATAATTATGGGACAAGTTGCTATATCTGAAACTACATTGGCAAACCTCAATCAGGCTACTAGAACTTTATATAAGGATAATGTTACCAGAGACTTAACTCAGATTCCTGACGCTGTTGATTTTGCAAACACAGAAGAAATGTGGAGCTGGGTAAAAATGATGGTGGTACATATTTACATCTTTTTGTAGATGACTTTCAGCACCTAGATGTTTCTATTTTTGTAAAAGTTATTGGTACATTGGATTGGGGAGATGGAAGTCTTATTGAGACCTGCAATGACTCTGCTGTTACCTATCATACCCATACTTATAGCAAAACTAGCCATTATGTAATAAAATTAAAGGGCACTATCGTACTAGGTACTTCCTCTCATTGCATGACAGGCTCTGATGCTATAGCAACGAGATATTTATAGAAAATAGAAATAGGAGCAGGAACAACCTTTCAGTCTGGAGGGTTGAATGCAACTTAGGCATGCTATGTTTCTTTTTCAGATAAATCTTCGGGCAGTAGTGGGTATAACTGGTAGTCAAGCCCCATTAGATTTTTACATCTTAATAAGGTTACAATAAGTCTGCCAACCTATGGTATGTCAGCTTACACCGGATGTCAAATTCGCTCTGTTTATGGAGATGGCACCATTAAAGTGAATGGAATTCATGCCTTTAGAAGCACTTCTTTCTACACAATGGATAAAGTAGTAGTGGATTTAGCTGATGTAAGTTCTAATAGTAGATATTTCCCCTCTGCTGGAGCAGTATGTTCTCGGCTTCATTTAAAAAATCCCCTTAGTACATCTTAGGGTATTCCAAATTAGTTTGTGGGGTCTTATTATTATCTTAATTTTCCCTCTAATCTTACTGCTTTCAATGATAGTACTTCTTCTATAACTATTTTATCAGAAGGAGAACTTCATTGTCAAGCCACAACCCCGCCCACACTTCGCTCTGGCTCAATTATTTGTTAGACTGGCGCGAAAATATATGTCCCTGTTGGATACCTAGAAACTTATCAAGCAGCTTCAAACTGGTCTGCTCTTGCAGACTATATGGAGGAGGAACCATCATAATGCTAATTGTTGACAATAACTATAAAACAAGAGGAGACGGCGTGGTTCTTAAACGTACTTACTCCGACTCCAATCACTATATCATGACATCTACTGGCATCTACTATAATGAGGCCATTGATGTACCCACTTGTCCCAATATTTATTTTGAAACCCCCTTTTCGATTGACGAATATAATACAAATGGTGACATTATATATAGAAAGAATTCCAATATTCCACCCGAAGAGGAGCCTCAATCATGACCTACTACGTCTTAGTTTTCTACGAAAATCTCGACTCAACTTTTGGTACATCAATTTACGAGTACTCTACCGAAATGGAAGCGCGCGTTGCTATGTACGACAGACTTTCCGCATTGATCAGTAGCAACGAATATCTCGGCGCCACTGTTCAAGTCACTCAACCAGACGGGCGCATTGTCTATGAAACCTCTTGGAATATGAATATGCAAGGAGAACACTAATGGAACGTACCTTTCTTATCGAGCTGCAGTCTCGTCCAGACGGCATTATCAACAGCTCTATCAACAGTTATAGCACCTTTAACATAACCCTCTCTATGTATTATCAAAGATGCGCTGCGGCTGTTACATCAACTAACTTCACAAGCGTTACTTTGATGATCGTTACAGCATCGGGAGAGACTCTGTATTCTATTAAACTAGATACTGCTTACGTCGCGCCCGACCCCGAACCCGAAGAATAATTTGCCTCAGGGCAATTAAATATATCAAAGGAGAACAAAAATGTCTAGACTTTTCCTTATTGAACTTCAGAACCGTCCCGATGGCATCACTAACCAGTCCATCAACAGTTATAGCACTCCAGCTACAACCATGTCGATGTTCTATCAGCGTTGCGCAGTTGCTATCACCAACACCTCATTCCTGAGTGTTACACTCGTAGTTATTGATGAACTTGGAAACATAATGGAAGATAAAAATATCGTAACCCAGTATGTTCCGCCTGAGCCGGAACCTGAACCCGAGCCTGAACCGGAAGGCAACTAATAAAAGAAGCCCGGTGGTCACTTCTGACCATCGGGCGTTTTCTATGCCGGTTGAATATTCATTGGGCGGATCTTGTTTTCTTCTTTGATTTCGACTGTCCAGTCAGGGTTTTTAATCTCTCCTTGAGCATTAAATACTTTCCACTGAACAATTTCTTTCCAGATATTGTCGATTTGATGATTACCATCAAGGTTCTTATATGTCACATATAAGTCCTTTAAGGTGATCTGTTCATCCACTGTCACGGCGCATGCTTGTTCATGCTTCTCATAGAAATCTAAGATCCAAGTACCGATTGCCTCACGACTTGCCTGAGCAAGAACTCCTATATTGTGAGACTGATCAATGTTTTGCTATTCAATCCGTTGTAACTGAGGTGATAAGGACTCATCCACTGCTTTCTTGACTTCTGCAACAAAGGCGTCTCTGCGTTGCTTGCGAGATTTCTTGAAAATCTCTATTGGCTTACCAAGTGCTTGGCAGATACCTGCAATCGCGCCAACTGCTGCTCCAATCAAGATAATGATGTTACATATCATCTAAAGCAATTCTAGTGTTTCCATTACCTACCCTCCATTATTCGTTAGATTTTCTTTGCTTCCGTTTAACAAGTAAGGGAACTGAAAAGAGAATACAATTTTATTGTTTTGACTTGATCAATTTTTCACGCACTTCGTCATTATGCCAACGGTTTTTGGCTTTGTAGTCATTCTTGAAGAGGTCGGCCGCGGAGTGCAGACGGGGAGCATCGAAGTAAGGAATAAGATAGATGTCCATATCGTTGGCGAGTGCATAGGAGATCTTTTCACGATCCCGTTCGAGGGCCGCGCGCCATTGACGAGTATTGGCGTAGAAAGCAGTGACATATTCATAATGCTACTGGCCTTGGAACTCGATGATTGCGGGACGACCGTGATAGTCTTCGATATAGAAGTCATAACGATATCGGCCCTTGCGAAGATCATTGAAGGTTTTTTCTTGGACGAAATTGATTTTTGCTTTTTGCAAAAGTTTGACGATTAGTTCTTCACCTTTACTCATGACGCACCTCCTATAGTTTATATAAATAAGTGAAAATGTTGATTGGGACGTACACTGCGCGCTGCCATAAATTTTAATCATTCTTGGAAGTCTTGGATGGGACGGGCGCAGTGTACATACTAATTTGACGCACAAAATTCTATATCGACTTTGCACTAACTTTACTTAATATTAGACAAGGGAAACCGCGGCGTGAGCCATTTTATGTCACTCATAAATCAGTCCGTGGTATGCTTGTCGCATATCACTATTTTATTTATGGAGGGAAAACTATGGCTGACTTAACACAAAATAATTACGTCTTAGCACAATCTTTTAACCGTGCGAATGTTTAGGATAGGCTTTGGTATGTAATGGATGAGTCTGATTTAGATACGCTTAAGGATGAGCAAACAATTGCCTTCGGTGATAAGGCATATGTCATTAAAACAAAAGCCCTTTATATTATGGGTAATGACGATACTTGGTATGAGATGTGAGGTAAATGATGGATATAATTAGTTTTGCTAAAGCTAGTGCGGCTGGAAGCGGCGGCAGTATCCAACTAAAGACCATCAATGGTAATGACTTAAAGGGAACAGGCAACATCGCTATTACCACTTATCAAGCCTTTCCAGAAGCATGGGCCGATTATACCGCCGCGAATAAAACCACAAAACAATTTTGTGATGTAATTGATGCTGATACAACTGCTGTTATCGGCATGGGTTACTTTGGTGGCGCCAGATTTAGCGACAAACCTGCTGGTTTATCAAACTTTGATATAGTCGTTGAGATATTAGCTGGCCCCAATTCCTCAAAAGCCATTCATTTAATCGGCACAAGTAGTAGTGTCTATCCATATAGATGGGAGTATACCTACTGGTCTCATGGTAGCGTTAGCGGCTGGCGCGGAGTACAACCCGAAATTGGTATCAATGCAACTTTAACTGGTGGTGAAACTCCAATTTCTTCTTTGAAGTTCGGTAATACCACATATAGTGTCGGTAAATTATACAGACATGACGTCATAGTTGATAGTCATAAAATTACTGTTATTCTGCCATTCAGTGACACAATCGCAAATCACACATCCAGTTTATCACATGGTGTGGTTGGCACTTTATTAGATGCCAACTCTATTCCTACTGGTGTTGGTACTGTTTGTTGGAACGTTGACGAATGGGAAATTTATGACGCTGTTGGAACAAACACCGCATCTAAAGCAACTTGCGGTGATACAATAACAGAATTAGAGTAAAAGGATTTAGTTAAATAGGAGTAAAAGGAGTTATGCAATAGAAGCCTGCACATTTAATCCAACGATATAACACGGCGGCAGTGTGGACCTCGAATAATCCTGTTTTACTCAGTGGTGAATTAGGAATCGAGTCCGATACTGGCAAGGTAAAGCTCGGTGACGGCACTACCCCGTGGATATCGTTGGATTATTTTGTAACTAATGAAGGACAAACCTCCTACACGGCGGGCGCTGGTGTTATCCTTGATCCGAATACTCATATACTTACTGCTAATCTATTGTATGATATACTTACTGATGAGTGGGCATGGCAGGTAGGAAGTACTCTATATATTATGACTGCTCAGTAGGCGCAATAGAATAGCAACACATTAAAGATATGGTGACGATATGGCAGATGTAAAGTTAAAGAACCCACAAGGTACAGAAACGACCTACACAGGCGTTTCATAGATATAGGTACTAAACCCAAGCAATAGCTGGGCCACCTTCGCGCAAGGTGGTATAGTGCCAACAGGAAATATCAATCTGACCAATCTAACACGAACAAATGTCGCTCAATATGAAACGGCGCAAATCGTCGATGGAAATCTGATTGCGGCCAACATAAAGAGTGGAACAACAATACTTGGTATTACAGGTACTTATGCTGGAAGCGGCGGTATTACACCAAGTGGGACATTAAATATTACGGCTAATAATACTTATGATGTAACAAATTATGCATCGGCCGCAGTCAACGTACCAGCTAGCGCGGTAGTAAGTGGAAATATCAATTTAACTAGTAACACGACTTACAATGTGACTGATTATGCGACTGCTACAGTTAATGTAAGCGCTGCTACGGCAGATACATTAGGTGATAAATCTATTGCTACTAATGGCACTCATAATGTGGTTGGCTATTCACGAGCTATAGTTAATGTGCCTGCTAGCGCCGTAGTGAGCGGGACAAAAAGCATTACTGCTAATGGCATGTCAGATGTTACTGAATATGCTTCAGTTAATGTTAATGTGCCGCAAGGCGTGTTCCCAGCAAATACTTACAATATAGATGCAAATGGTGTATATAATATCACCAATTATGCTTCAGTTGATGTTCATCTTCCAGTTGATGTTAAACGAACTTCTGGACCATCGAGTTTTACTCAAACTACTGGTTGGCGTCCAGAAGCTGTGGCTGTATTATATACCTACTATAATGAAGACGAAGGAACTTACGAAACTGAATCTGCTCACGTTACAGTTAGTGGCGGTTCTATTTCGGGTGAGCCAGAAGATAGTATTACCTTTACATCTACGGGATATGTCGCTAGTCTTCTAGGTACTAGTTTTAACGACTATCCTGAATTATATACTGATTTTATTTATGTGGCTTATCGTCGCACTTAAGGAGGTATATTATGGCACCTACAATGGCTGATCTACTTTCGATGAAACAGCAGCATCCTGTCAACACCTCCGAACAATGGGCTGCGATCAATCCCGTCTTATTTCCTGATGAAATGGCTTTTGAGTCTGATACTCAACTCTTTAAAATTGGCGACGGCGTTCATCGTTGGAATGATCTTCCTTACAGCCTGAGTGCCACAAACCAAATTTTCCCCGGCAATGGTATTATCATCAACAATACTGTTATTGGTACTGATTTGCTTTATGAAGAGGTGACAATCAATGGCTAAAAAACTAGTAACCCGCATCTCTCAGAGGTCAGATACTACTGCCGGCTGGACTCGCGCTAACCCCGTCCTCTTCCCAGGAGAGATCGGTATCGAAACAGATACGGCCCGTGTCAAACATGGAGATGGCGTCTCCACATGGAATGCTCTCCCCTACTGGTCGGGCGCAGACAGAACTTATACTGCCACAGATGGTATAACAATAAATAACAATGTAATTGCTGCAACTTTATTATTTGATGTAATTAATCTCGAATCTTAACGAAAGGGGGCTCCACAATGGCTGAATTGTTTATATAGTTAAAAAATGCGAATGGAGACCTTCTCTATCCGCGTACAAGATGGGCCGCTGTCCTTGACAAGCCTTCTTTTGTGACTGTAGAGCAATTAAATACAAAGCAAGATATTCTAACATAGGCCGCTAATGCGGGTAATGGTATCACAATCAATAATGGTGTGATTTCCGTTAATCCTAGTGGTAGTGTGTTCGAATTCATCAATCAAGCTCTGACACTCAAGGGCATCAATAATGCTACAAGTGGTCAGTTCCTTATGTCCGATGGCAATGGTGGTATTTCTTGGTCTACACCAGGTACTACCTATGTCTTACCACCAGCTACAAGCAGTGCGCTCGGTGGTATCAAAATCGGATACTCTACTAGCCCAGCAGATAAGAACTATGCTATCTTACTGTCAAATGACAACAAAGCATATGTTAATGTCCCATGGACCGATACAATCTATACTCACCCAGCATACACAGCAGCCTCTGCCGCGGCCGTCAAGGTCGGGCGCGATTCTACGGGCCATGTCGTGCTTGGGACTGCGCTTACTGCATCGGACGTAGGCGCGCTCTCTGCCCTTATCAAGTATGGTGCTGATGTCTCGGTTTCTTTTGACGGGACAAATTATATCCTAACTACCACTTTACTTGATCAAGATGGTAATACATTAGGCACTGCTGCTAACACTACACTTCCATTTAGTGACTTTTAGCCAAAGATCACCTCCACTAACAAGCTTGATGCTGATTTAGTTGATGATTCAAGCAGCACCCATAAATTCATCACTGCGGCGCAGTCTTCAAAGTTAGCTGGCATCCAAGCCGGAGCGGAAGTCAATGTGCAGTCAGATTGGAACTAGATTAATACCTCAGCAGATGACTACATCAAGAACAAGCCAACTCATACGAGTGACTTCATCAATAATGGTGAAGGTAGTTCAACCTTCCTTGAAGCATCTGATGTTGTTAATACCTATTCTTCCTCTAGTACAGCACCGATCAGTGGAACAGGTGTTGCTGCTGCTTTAGCTACCCTACCAACTCCAATGCAATTCAAAGGTTCAGTTGGTACAGGAGGCACAATTACTTGGGCTAATTTGCCAGCGGCCGCCGCTTCGAACAATGGTTTTACTTATAAAGTAATTACAGATCATAATACGGCACCTATTTGTAAAGCAGGCGACACTATTGTTTCTAATGGAACTAGTTGGGTTGTCATTCCTTCGGGTGATGAGCCAAGTGGAACTGTTACGTCAGTAGCAATAGGAACTGACGGCGGCATAACAATATCGGGTAGTCCAATTACTACTTCTGGCACTATCAAGATTAGTCATGCTGATACTAGTAGCCAATCTAGCGTCAGCAACAGTGGGCGCACTTACATCCAGAGTGTGACACTTGATACATATGGACATGTAACTGCTTTAACTAGTGCTTCAGAGACTGTTATAAATAGTTGGCGCCCTGTCGCAGCTGGTAATAATACTTTGAATGATACTACTACGACTTTAACAGTTGCAGGTAGTAGCGGTATTAATGCAAGTCTTTCTATATCTGGCACAACTAAGGGGACTCTGACTATTAGTCCTTCAAGCGGATATATTATTCCAACTGAAACCGCTTTTAATAATAAAATAACACATGATGATCTTAGTGCAGAAGCTCCATTAACCTATACAGGGCAGGGTAGTTTCGGATTAAGTTATGATAATAATTCATTAGAGTTAACTACTGGTTAGATACCAGCATTAAAAGTTAAGAATAATGGTCACCAACATACCATTAGCCTTACCAAAACTGGAACTTCAACTATTTCTCTTGAAGCCAATACGAATTATACGTTGGCTTTGGGCGGAGGGACTAGTGTTGTATTTAAGACGCCTGTTGATAATAATACTATGTATTCATTTAGAACAGGAGATACTTCTTCAACCAATGGCGCCTTCCAGTATCAAGTTGATAATGGCGCCTGGGTTAGTGTTCCAATTAAAGGCCTTAATGATCTTGCCTTTATCAGTGGCGATGATAATAATCAAAATACCTATTTAAAATATACAGGTCTTGGAGCCTATACTTGGACAAAACCTGCCTGGACTGAATTAATAGGAGTACCGAGTGAGTTCACTCCTTCTGCGCATGAACATGCATGGAGTGATATCAGTAGCGGCAAACCAGTTACCTTATAGGGTTATGGTATTACCGATGCTAAAATAGAAAATGGAACAATCACTCTTGGTTCTAATAGCATTACTCCATTAACTACACATTAGGCTGTTGTTAATAATGATCCTACTGCTCAATGGAGTAGTAACGTTATTATTGGTAGTATTGGAGGTCATAATTTATCTTTTAATATGCCAGCCAACCCTGATACTAATACCACTTATAGTTTAAATGTTAATGGTACTAGCACAAATGCTGGAAAAGTAGGCTTAGTATCTGCAAATCCAGCGTCTACGACTTGGTATGTTATTCCTTATGCTACTACAGCAGGCAGTACTCCATTAGCAACTGCTGCTAATTAGCTTAATAGTTCGGTAGATGGCAACCCTATAGGAGCTGGTAGTTCAACTAATCCTGTATATTTCAGTAGTGGCAAGCCTGTTGCTTGTGGATTTACTGTAGAAACAAGCGTTCCTGCAAATGCAGTATTTACAGATACCAATACATGGCGGCCTATTAAATATAATACTACTACTTTAAATGATGCATCTACTACATTAGAATTTATTGCGGGTAGTAATACAAGTTTAGCTTTTAGTAATGGTAAATTAACCATTAGCGCCACTAATACTACATATTCATTTTCATCTCCTTTATAGATTGATACAGAGACTAATACTGTTAGTATATTAGTTGGAACTACTGGCGGAGTGGCCGCTTATAATCATAGCCACACCAATATGGTTACTGGCTCTGGTTTGACCGCTAATTATTTTGTAGTTGGCGGTGGGAGTAGCGCGATCGCAATATCGTCTATGAAACCCACCACCAGTAGCACAACGTGGAGCACCACCAGCGACGTCAATGTTCCGACTATGAAAGCGATTAGTAGTTACGTTACAGGCTTGGGTTATACCACAAACACTGGTACCGTTACTTCTGTTACTATCACGCAGGGCACTGGCATCACTGTATCTGATTCTGGTACCGCGATCACAACCTCCGGCACTCGGACCATTAGCCTGAACATGGCTTCAGCTACTGCCCTTGGCGGCGTAAAAGTTGGAGAGGGACTAAGCATAGTGGCTGCAAGTGGTGTGCTAAGCATTGATTCCACTGGTGCGGATGAGGGTGAATATTTACAACGTGGGACGGACGGTTTCGAGTGGAGTACGCCTGCTAATTATTATCACACCACTGGTAGTTGGAATGGTTTAACATACACGGCGACAGCAAACGGCGGCGCAGGAGCACTGGCGTTTACGATACCTACTGGCACCACGTCCACAACGGTAGCCAGGGGTGACCATACACATACGAATATGGTTACTGGATCAGGCTTAACCGCGAATTATTTTGCAGTAGGCAACGGCAATAGCGCAATTAAAATTTCCTCGATGTAGCCTGTGACCAGTAGTACAACATGGAGCACTAGCAGTGACGTATATGTACCAACTATGAAGGCCATTAGCAGCTATGTCACTGGCCTTGGTTATACTACAAATACAGGTACTGTTATCGGATCCGGTTTGACGGCGGAATATTTTGTTGTTGGTAACGGTACTGTTAATGTTAAAATCTCGTCTATGCGTCCTTCTACGTCAGCGACGACCTGGTCAACTAGCAGTGATGTCTATGTACCTACCATGAAGGCGATCAGTAGCTATGTCACCGGATTGGGATACACGACTAATACCGGCACCGTCACTTCTGTGACCTTGACATAGGGCACAGGGATCACAGTGTCTGATTCCGGTACAGCGATTACAACCTCAGGCACGAGAACTATTAGTTTAAATATGGCGTCGACGACCGCTCTGGGTGGTGTAAAGGTCGGAGAGGGCCTTAGTATTACTGCAGCCGGCGTACTCGCTATTGATGCTACTGGTGCTGACGAGGGTGAATATTTGCGCAGGGGGACGGATGGATTTGAATGGGCCACCCCTACGGATACTAATAATGCTGTCACACAAACTGCGACGACAACCAATGCAGCGTACGAGGTTTTGTTTAGCAATACTGCGGACAATACCACACGCACAGAGGGGGCGCGGAAAAATAGCAACCTGTTGTTCAATCCTTCGACGGGTACGATGAGCACTGTGATCTATACCATGATGGTAGGCACTACGGCTAAAGCACGCATGAATTATGACAGCACCGTCGGAGCAATTAAATTTACATTTGTGTAAGAGAGGTGGAACATGGCTTTAAAAATTTGGATGCCATTCATTAGTGACACTGAAAATCAGGGCCTGTGCACCTCCGCCACGCTCCAGAAGACCGTTGACGCGTATACCGCGAATGCCAGCGGTAAACTGGGGGGCTGCTACTCGGGGTATGGTTTATACCATGCCCCGGCAGAGTTCCTGGGTAACCAATGGAGCGTAGCAGTCTGGGTAAGTGCCAATTCATTTGGATAGTATAACAATATTATTTTTTGTAAAAATTTGGCTGCGAGCACAGACTGCTAGATTTATTGGTCGATAATATCAAACAATACTTATAACATCGGTGTGAATGGACCGAGTGGCACGACGACATACTCATATACTTTTTCCACTAATACTTGGTATCATTTGGCCACGACCTACGATGGGGCTCGCATCAAAATGTATATCAATGGCGCGTTAGTTAAAGACGTGGCATATGCCTCAACATAGCCCTCAGGGCGTCTTAATTTCGGTTTGGGCGCACGTTCAGGTAATGAGGCGGGGACCAGTCCTAATGTGGCTGGCAACTGGAAATATAATGATTTCCGTTTGTATGACACGGTGATCTCCGATAAAGAGGTGGAAGAGTTAGCGCGCGGTTTGGTGCTGCATTATAAGCTAGACGGGGGTATCATGCGAGGGGAAAATTTAATTGCGAATAGCGCACTGGGTAATACTTGGACCTATCCTAGTTCCTCATATTCTGATAAATATTCGCCCGTGACATTATCAATACCCGCCGGGGATGTGTATACCCTTTCTTTTGATGCTAAGTCTACGGTGGCGGGCGATATTATTCGGACACATTATTATAGTCCAAATACCACTACTACCTGTATATCTAGCCAGGGTACTACGCGCACAGCGGGCGATGGTTATATGACCTTTAGACTCTCCACCGCCTGGGAAAGATATTGGGTTACTTATTATTAGTCGTCGACCACAGCTGTGAAACATATTATCTGCCCACGTTTAATGAGTGGAGAGGGGTCGGGGTCGGTGTCGGTGAGGCATGTTAAATTTGAAGAGGGCACGATAGCCACCCCGTGGTCTCCGGCGCCATCGGATGCTTCATATGACACGGCCTATAGTCGTAGAGTGTGTGATTGTTCGGGTTACAAGCACCATGGGATAATTAATGACACGGGTATTGTTGTGACTGTAGACACGGCCCGATATACGGAGAGTACGCAGAACAATCAGGCCTATAACTCAGGGACGTATCCTCTCAGCGGTCCACTGGTCTTGAATGACATCGATCAAATTACGATTAGCCTATGGGCACGCCCGACCACTATGGGACACCAAGACAGCGGTATTTTTAGTACCACAGCGAGTAGTTTGCCAACGGACTATCAGACCACCGTTTGTAATCATTATGATGGCTATCTAGCCTGCTGCAATACTTCGGGTACCGTAGTCAGGTTAAGCGTTGGCGGTCAGTTCACACTAAACGAATGGCATCTGTATACGTTTACATACGATGGGGCCAACGTGCGCTTCTATAAAGACGGGGTACTTAAGACCTCTGCCGCACAGTCCGGCAAATTAAAGCCGATCACACAAATTTTCCCGTTCTATTCTAAGGCGGGCGGCGCTAACCGCACAACCTCGGGCTGTTTAAGTGATGTGCGTGTGTATGTTACGGTGCTATCAGATAAACAAGTTCTAGAACTGTACAACGAAAGTACAGCGATTGACCGTTCTGGTACATATTATACAAGGGAGTTGATTGAACAATGAATGGTTTAGATATGACGCGTACGGGCCTCTCTTGCGCCAATCGCTTTCAAGAGTTATATGAAGATCAGAATGGCAACAGATTCATGCTTTTGCTCTGGCATGATAATAAACAAGGCGCACAATTATTTACGTCGTCTAATGCGACGCGCAATGAAGAGCCGGGCCTGTTTTCTCGCATTTATTTGCTGGAAAGCGCGCCCGCGCTCTTCCAAACAGATGGTAAATTTGAATTTATTGCTTTAATGCCCGATGATAATGATCTGATATATCGTTGGACACAGACATCGAATCCTATGACCACCACCAGTGTATCGGGATTTACGAATATCTCGAATAGTACTGCCGGGCTGTCAAAATATAATAGTAACACATATTTACGCACGCAGGCAACATGGTGGGGGGCGGTTGGATGTTGGACCGCATACACACAAGGTGGCCGCCGTGGTATCCCCGGCTTCGGAGGAAATAGCGACGCCAATGTGTGTACGGGTTTAATGTTGTTATATGCCAAGATCAATGAGAAAGCGGTTTGGGAATTCCCCACGTTATTACTGGTCCATGAATTTCAAGAATATTAAAGTTGATTTTTCGGGTACATGCCCTTATAATATAATAAATAAGGAGATGACACAATGGCATAGTTAAAAGATTTACTGGTTAATGGCGATGCCAAGTTTTTAGCAAATGCCATGTTAGACCATGATCCCACCCTTAATCTTGAGGCCGCAACGAAGCATTATGTGGACTAGGCGGTTACCGGCACTATCACAGGATCGGGTACTAGCGGATATTTAGTCAAGTGGAACGGTGGTAGTTCTATTACGAACGGGCCATAGTTGGGTAGCGATGCCACTAAGTTCTTAAACAATGCAGGAGGCTGGACTGTGCCTGCCGGTACCACTTATTCCGCAGGCACTGGATTAACTTTATCTGGTACGGCATTTTCTTTAAATACCGCTAGTACATCCGCCCTTGGTGGAATAAAAGTGGGTGAAGGACTAGCGATTAATTCTGGTAATAGTATACTTAGCATTGATTCCACTGGGGCCAATGAAGGTGATTATTTTGTGCGCGGCACCGATGGATTTGAATGGCATGCGTTGCCCATCAAGTTAAAAACCTATAGTGGCTCGTTATCCGGCAATGGTTGGGCTACACTTCAGGGGCGCAGCAGTAGTGGTGGCGTTTTAACCGTGGCATATAATAATAGCGCCGCTACTTGGAACAGTGGAACTTATTCTGCCTCATTAGTCTTTGGCTCTAGTGATACCAAAGGCTTAGTTGATATGGCTTATAATACTCCGATAGTAACATTCGGCGGAGCTTCTACGGGCGGTAGTACAGATGCAGCCCCTACCTGGTATATGAAATTACAAGGTACCAATGGGTGTACCTATACTCTTCCTTCATCTACAAGTACTCTAGGTACCGTAACTTCTGTTACTATAACACAGGGTACGGGCATCACCGTGAGTGATTCTGGCACAGCGATTACCTCTTCAGGCACACGAACAATTTCTGTTACCTCGGCAAATGTTAGCACCATGATGAACTTGCTTAGTGAAGGGTCGTCTAATGCGACAAGGAATGACTATATTATTGCTTAGTATGCCGGTGGCGGAACTTCGACTACTACGTATCATCGCAGAAAACTTTCCAACATTTTTGCTGCTCTAAATTCTTCGGACATTACGACAGCTCTCGGCTATACGCCCTACAACTCTACGAACCCCAATGGTTATACGTCCAACACTGGTACCGTTACTTCTGTTGGTTTTTCAGGGGGCACAGGTATTAGTTTGAGCGGTAATACTACAATTAATACATCGGGCACCGTTACAATTACCAACTCCGGCGTTGTCGGTATCAAAATTGGCGGCTCTTCTGCTACAGCGTAGACGGGCACTGTTATTTTCAACGCATTCAGCGGCACGGATGGCGATAGTGCAGGAACGATTGGGCTGGTGCCGGCTCCCCCAGCGACGACCGCGAAGCAATTTTTAACTAACCAGGGTACCTGGGGCGTTATTAGCGCCTCTGATATTCCAACCTTGGGCTATTTGCCTTTAACCGGAGGCACTCTGACGCCACCCGCGAACTCGGGATCGCGCGCTCCATTGGTGATTGACTGCAGTGCAATGACTAGCACTGCATGGACAGAAGGTATTCGTATTAAGCCTGCGACCAATGGTTGGACTTCAATTATGTTGTGTGGGACAGATAATACAACTACAAACAATAGTTCGGCCAATTCTTGGTCGATGCACACATATTCGGGCTCTTTCTATTTAAGCCGCAATGGCAGTAATACCGCAACAACCAGGTTGGAATGTGCCAGCAATCAGTGGGGGTTATATTCCAATTAGTCCACAGTATTAAACCTCAGCACTACCAACACGACCAATGGCTATCAAATGTTGATTAGTTGTTTGGCTCCCAGCCTACCTGCTAGTACCACTGCGTCTTTAGGTAATATGGGCATACGTTTTGGTAAAGCTTCCTCTGAATATAATAGCGGCAATATTTGTTTTCACCAAAACGTCGCTAGCAGCGCCACTAATTTTATTAGTTTGGGCCTGCATACGCATAACCATATTTTAATTGTTAATGGCCAAGAACGTGTGGGAATTAAAAATACCGCGCCTATTTCAGAGCTTGACGTCACTGGCGGTATCTCCTGGTCGTCTAAGGCGACTTCACAATATAATGCCACTGACGATTGTGTTGAATTTGTCTTTGTGTAAGGAGGGAGTTAAATGAGCTTACAAGTTTGGCTCCCCCTTACGGGGACCCTCGTTTAGCAGGGGTTGTCTAATGTTGCCGCAACCAATACCGGATGTACCGTAGCTGGTGGTGGCAAGTTAGGATCCTGTTATTCTTTTAATGGCAGCAGCAATTATTTGGCGGTTAATGTTACTTATACCGGTGATAGCTACTCCTATTGCTGCTGGGCATATTTTACTAAATTTAATGTCCATTTAATGGACGCACGTAATAGTTCCGGGGTTGGCGATTAGCCCATGTATGTATCTGCTAGTGGCGTGCAGCTCGGGGGAAGCGCCACTAGCTTTCAAACTATTTCTTATAGTTTTTCGACCAATACCTGGTATCATCTGGCTGTCGTTTAGAATAGTGCGGGGGGTAGTTTATACGTCAATGGCACATTGATTTCGACCATAGCCGCAGCTAAAGGATACAATTATAATGGTGTGCGTGAATTGCGCATCGGTACTCGATATAGTGGTGCCAATTGGTTTGGTGGTCTAGTTAATGATGTGCGTTTTTATGATCATGCGCTTTCTGTTAAAGAGGTTCGTGAACTCTCTAAGGCCCTGGTGGTGCATTATAAATTAGACGATCCATACGTCGAGGGCACGACCAATTATTTAACGGCGGCAGGATCGTGTGCTAATTGGCGAAACTACACTGCAAGCACTTGGGCCACGTCTATTGATAGTACTTGCGCCATTGGTAATTATGTTATCACCTATAGCGCATATATTAAAAACAATACAAATGTATCTGTGCGCGTGAGGTGCTCGCCTTTATACGTGGCGGGTAGCTATGGTACGGTCTATGGAAATTGGATCGCGCCGGGTGGCCAGGGCTGGTCTAGTGTAACCTGCGATATATCAAACAGTGACACATATACGGGTAGTTTTTATCCATATGTGGCCACGAGTATTGCGGGCACCATACCTGACATGCCAAACTTTCAGGTTTTACATGCGCAAGCCGAACGCAATGATCACCGGACAGCCTGGACGCTGGGTGGGACGACAAGAGCGGCTGATACAACAGTTTATGATTGTTCGGGATATCACAAAAATGGAACAGTCTTAAATAGTATTTCTATAAATACCGCGACAGGGCGTTACGGCGCGAGTGTGATATTCAATGGTACTAATGCCAAAATTCGTCTTCCTACAATTAACTTCTCAGGAATGGCAAATAGCTATACATTCGCCTGGTGGCAATATAATAAGGGGTCGGGGAACATGCCGTGGGGTTTTTCAGATGGCAACCGCTTAAATGTGTATCATACCAGTCCCCTGTGTTGGAACACGGGCGATGGATCTTCGAACCAATTCAAAGATGGTAGTACGACCGTGCCATACAGCGCGGTGCAAAACGCATGGCATCATATGGCAGTTACTGGAGACGGCACATATGCCAAGCTATATATAGACGGGGTTTATCGAGGCACCGCCACAACCTACAAGGCTATTACCGGCACACAAATTTATCTTAGCGGTTGGGACACAGGTACCAATTATACTTTTAATGGTAGTAAGGAATCCGACTTCCGCATCTATGCAACCGCATTAAGTGCTGCAGATGTTGCGGAGTTATATCATACGGAAGTCGCCGTAGATCGTAATGGATCTACGTTGGCACGAGAGGTGGTGGAGGTATGAGCAACTTAAATATTACCCATACTGGGCAGCTACGTGCTGATACTGCTTTTCCCAGATATCTCGTAAATAATTTCACACAAAGTGGTACTACGACAGGGTGGTCATTTGGTGGTACTAGCACTCTCAGTAATGGTGTTGTGACCTTAACAGGGGTTAATCCCGGTATTTCGTGCACTAGTTTTACTGTAAATGCTCACGATATTATTTGTGCAGAATTTACAGTGGCCTTACCCACGCCAAGCACATCTAGTGGTGCCGCAGGACTATATTTAGGAACTACATATGGATAGTCAGTATATGTACATTCATTTAATGTATCCACTCATATATGGACTGCTGCGACTTCCACAAATACTAACCCATATTTTTTAGTCCATTATAATTCTTCTACTATCTTACGTTTAAAGAATTATATTCTTGGTACAGCAGTTAGCTTAAGTGACGTGCCGTGGGGAGAGACTACAGACACTTCTTGCCCGCCACGAGCGATTCAGCTTACAGGCTCCCTTACTTCAACAGCTTTACGGTCGGGGTACAATACTAATACCTCAATGGTTATTACTTTTTGTAATCCTCGGGTGTATAATATTAACCAAAGCGGATATTACGAGGCAGACGATATTACCCGTGCCAAGTTTGGGAACAACTGGGTCAACAGTTTTGAATTTATGGAATATTAACAAGGAGGAAGCATGGCACAATTAAAAGATTTATTAGTGTCCGGGCCAACCCGGCTACTAAATGATTTATATGTACAAAACAGTATCTAGGTCACAACGGGCATCAAGATTGGGAGCGCCAATGAATTAAAGTCATTTGGTACAGGACTCTCACTTAGTAGCGCAGGCGTGCTTAGTGCTAGTAATAATGGCACAGTCACTCAAATTGTCGCGGGGACCGGACTTACTGGTGGAACAATCACAACAAGTGGAACCATTGCAGTAAATTTTGCTGGTACGGGTTCTGCCACTACTGTCGCGCGAAGCGACCATACACATTCCTATCTCCCATTATCTGGCGGGACAATGACGGGCACGCTAACAGCAAAGGCCAATGTATATGATGATACATATACTGGCGCGCTGAATATGGCAAACTCCAATATTTATGGATTAAATGCGATTTATTTTGCAGATGCCTCAGAAGCAGCATCAGAAGGTATTCACTTTTATCGTTCAGGATCTGTAGTTGATTCTCTTTATGCCAAAAGCGGTAAGCTATATTTTACTCCCAATCGAACATTAGGCCAAGCGGGTACTGATTATGAAGTCATAACGACTCTTAATTATATTTCTAATTTTTAGACCAACAATCCCATTTATTTTGATATCGATAATAAATTATCATTAAAATTAAGGGATGGAGCGCCTTTATAGATTGAACCCGAAGACGGATCTTTAACCGTAATTACAGGTACGGTTTCAGGCACTGTTGCTACTGGAAATCATACTCACTCCGATTATGTACCCTTCAAAGCGAAAAATAGTGGCAATACTGCACAGTTTGCTAGATATAACAATTTAACGCAAAGGTATGAGGGTGGAACTAGTAATCATTTTATGATTACTATACCATCCACCACTGCCTGGATTGAATTTAGTATTGAACTTTCGTTACATGATTATAACAGTTCCAATCTTAGATATTCTAAGATCCTAATAACTGGTCTACATAACTCTACATCTCCGTATACTATATAGAAATTAACAGCAACAGTATCAGGCACTGCAGTAACAAGTATAACCAATCTTTCTGGAATATCTATACGTGGAAAAACGGATACTAATGGGAAGATTTATTTATATCTTGTTGGAGATACAACTTATAAGACTTTAAGTGTAGATAATCTACTCGTTGCTGATGGCATAGTTGGTACTGATATTAGTGCAGTATCTATATCAACTTATACTGATATACCAGCAGATACTTATGCAGCCACTATGTAGTATTGTTATAATCCAATGACCGCCGCTAATGATCTTATTATTGGCGGTACTAGTGGAGCGCCTGCTCGTTTAGCTAAGGGAAGCAATGGTCAATGGTTAGGTATCAATACTTCAGGTAATCTCGCATGGCTTAATGGGCCTTCTTCTTATACTGCATCTGATCCTATTACTATCGATACAACTAATCATAATGCTATTGGACTTAGATATGCAGATGGTTTGGTTTTAGCTGAAGATACTTTAACAGTTAATTTTGCTGGTAATGGTTCTGCTACTACTGTTGCGCGAAGTGACCATACACATTCATATTTACCACTAACTGGTGGTACGCTTGCCCGATCTTCGGCTACGACCGCGGCCGTTTTAACAGTTAATCAAACTTACGCTACTGCAACGACTTGGATTTCAGGAATTGATATTTATGCTCCTTCATTGTCGCCCAATTCTGCTGATACTTCGAGTAATTTTGCAGCTATAAATTTTGGGAGAACATCAGCGGCCTATATGTCAGGGAATTTAACTTTTCATTATACCAGTAGCTCAACACCTGCGAGTAACTGGATTTCCCTAGGTCTTAATAGTCACGATCATATTTTAAATATTACTGGGTCGCATTATGTGGGTATTAATCAAACCGCCCCCACCGCTCCGCTTGAAGTAACACAGAAAACTGCAGCCTCTGGAGCTGTATTAAAACTAACTTCACTATATACGGCCGGCTCAGCGGGCTGGGGCACTGGTGTGTATTTTATGATGCCTAATGCTGCCGCCAATTCGAATATGTCGATTTTAGAGGGCGGCGTTACAGGCTCAACAAATAATTCTGCATCTTTTCAATTTCATTATATTTCTAGCGGTTCTACTTCGAATTATGCGAGCTATAGTTTATATGATAATGATGATATCTTGTGTTATACAGGTACTCGTCGTGTGGGTATAAATACCACGTCGCCTGGATACACATTGGATGTTTCAGGTACAATCAATGCCTCTAGTACTATTTCTGTAGCAGGGCGCAATGTATTGCGTACGTTTGGGGGCACTGATGGCGAGACCGTGGGTTATGATGGCTTGGTCCCTAGCCCCGGGACCAATGCGGGGTATGTCTTAACGAGTGATAGTGGTTGGGGGCGCATTTCTGACAGCTATTTAACCGGGCGCCTAACGATGGCTCACATGCCTGTTGGTACCAATGGCCAAGTTTTAATAGCCAAGGGGACGAGTACAAGCCCTGCCTGGGGCAATTTAACAGTATCACTTGCGAAGACTGGCACGGCCAATATTGATTTAAGCAGTAACACGACTTATACGCTAACGGTCGGCAATTCCACATATGCCTTTAAAACGCCCGTAGATAATGTGGGCCCCTGCCTGATTGAGGGTACTAAGATTTTAATGGCCGATAACACTGAAAAAAATATCGAAGATGTGGTTGAAGGGGATTTAATCAAATCTTATGATCCTAGCACCGGACAATTATGTGAAGCAATTGTTATTGCTAACCGTGAGACAGGGCGCTCTAACGACTATGTCAATTATTACTTTGAAGATGGCTCTTTCTTGACTATTTTTGGGGACCACTTGCTATATAGCGCTAATGAAGGTACTGCAAGAATTAACACTGCTTGGGAGCCAGGATGGACTGGTATTAATGCCAATGGTGAAGAAGTTGCGTTTATTGGCACTGAAGATGTTAGCGGTGTGGGTCATAAACGTCATTATGACTTACATAGTTCTAACAAATTATATTATGCTAATGGCATTCTCAACGCGCAGAGCTTAACATCTGACTACACTCGCTTCTTTAATCCTGACTGGCCCGAATCTTACAAAGCTGCCCTGAAAGAAGATTATGATATTTCCGTGGCTGTTAACTAGCACAAAACCAATCATAAAGTGGGCGCATAGATGGTGCCTATCCTTAAAGAATTAAAGAAACAAAAAAGGCTCATGGATGACAACAAAAAGCTTCTTGCTGATAGTGACTATATTGTTAGTAAATTCACAGAAGGGCTTATTAGTGCTACTGAGTGGCTCAAAGCCAAAGCTAATCGTGCTAGTTGGCGCCAACTCGTAAATGACGCCGAAACTGCTTATAACGCTGCAAAAGCACGGTATAGCCAGTTTAAATCTCAATTTAATCCTTCTACCACAAGAAGTGAACGTTTTGCCGCTGCTGTTGCTCGTGATAATGCCTGTCTGAATGATCTCAAAGCTTACTATGCAAACCTAAGAAAAGGAGGTAATTAAAATGTTCCAAATTCCTGGTGGCGTCGTGCCTTCTACACCCGACGTCCGTGACTACAAACTCAAACGATCAATTTGTGCCTCCGTCAACTACCCACTCGAATTCTCCCTCAATACTGTCCCGGTAAAAAATCAAGGAGTGCGTCCCACCTGTGTAGCGCACGCCTCCTCGACAATTACAGAATATTACTATAGTGAGCAACACGAAGACTACCAGTCCTTCAGCACTAACTGGATCTACGGTATTCGGGATGTTGGCTACTACCAAGGCAACGGCATGGCACTGCGCGATGCCCTCAACACTCTCCTTCACTACGGAGTGCCTTATGAGTGTGACTGCCCAGGCAACTACGAAGTAGAAAAAGCCAAAGAAACAGTCGCCGCCAAACGTTCAGAACTCGAACCTAAAGCCTATCCACATCGTATCACCAAGTACTTCCGCCTCGATGACATCAAAGAGATGAAGCGGGCATTATCTGCGCACGGCTACATCCTAGCTTCAATGAATGTGCGCGAAGGTGATCACCTCGTCAACTTCATGTGGACTACCGACTTAGATGCCAAAGTTACTGGCGCTCATGCCATCACCATCTATGGTTGGAACGAATTTGGCTGGCTCGCGCAGAACTCATGGGGAAGCGGCTGGGGTGATAAGGGTAGATTCATTATTCCTTATGACTTCCAACTCAATGAAGTATGGGGAACTGAGGATACTTTAGTGGAAGCTGAAGATGATCTTGAGAGGCCATACAACACAAAGATTGGTCGATTCTTTGCGAAGATATTCAACTTAATACTCAATTGGGTATCCTCGATTAAAAGATAATAAAAAGCCCCTCGGTTAATACCGAGGGGTATTTCTTAAACTAATTGAGCAGTAGTGCACTCGTCAGCTTCTTTATCTTCTCTGATACGAATGAGCTTCGGATGCCGGATTGTCTTTGTTTCATTATCTAGCATCATGCCGCCGACTTCGACAACTGTGCCGAGATAATCACGGAAGTTACTGAGCATCTCCTCTGAGAGGCCACTCAGATCTCCATAATGCTGCATCGTGCCATTCTCATCATACAGGCCCAGTTTGAAGGATCCTGGCCACTTGTAGTAGCAATTCTTTGTAACAGGAATAATCGGGGCGCCTTCTATGTAATCTTTAAAGTGATTTTGAAGCACATCAAGCCGCGCTTCAGTAATGTCATTAATCCAGTATTTCCATGTTTCCATAGATTTACCGCTATATATTCGTGTAGGAGGGTTAAAACCGATGATAATACAGTCGATTGTTTGCTTAAGAGTCTGCTTAACTTTGATGCTTACTCGCGCGGGCGTGCGTTTGTTATACACAATAGCATCACGGCGCATGATAACCATACCTTCTCTTCCTTCCGCGAGATACATCTGCAAATGTTCCCACAGTTCCGGCCCTTCGAAGAATTGAGCATAATGAACATATGGCTCACCCGGATAAGCACGCCACATCTTCGTTAAGTGCTCTATGCGCTCCTCATATGGAGTCTTATTGTAATTCTCTCCATCAAACGCCATGCAGTCAAAGATGTGGAAGTGAAGAGGAGTTGTCTTCTGACGCTCAATGCTTTTATCCTTGAGACATCCGAGAATAGACGTGACATTCTTCGACCCTTCCATGCCAGGGAGGTAGGTCTCAGCCAGTACGCATGTACCATTCGGAAGGCTGTCTAGCCACGGCCTCAGATGCGGAACCCAGTCAATTTTGTTAACTATTTCTCCCTTTGTGTTGCGACTGCGCGCTATCATAAAGCAATTGCCGTCCTCGTCCTTGAGTAGACGCTGATAGTAGCCATCAACCTTGAGACTACCGATATAGTCGCCAGACATAATGAGATTACGCACTGTTTCCTTCTGTGTTTCTTCCGATACGCCCGCGCCGAATGACCAATACTTCATAGGTTCAGTATTGAGCCAGTCATATCCATCAATATATCCTTTCATTCCATATATCTCCATTTATAATTATTACATTTGTTTCGGTGGCCTTTACAAACTTTAATAATACCACTACTATCAGTATTTGTCATACGCCCTGCTTCTAAGGCGCTATCAAAAATAGCAATTTTAGGTCAATTTTCATTTTCTATATATATTATACATCAATTTTGTAGGAAAATCAATTTTCTTACGTTGAAGATTCGCGCGAGCCCGTCCCTGCATATACGGAGGTTAACCCCTGCACATACCGAGACAGCCCGCGCGCATTCAACATATCACTTCTGCAAACCACTTTCTCGTATCAGCTTCTTGATTTCTTCAGTCGTGAAGAACGTCATCAGCCAACTACCAAAAGTCTGACCAAAGAAAACTAATGCATCATCCTTCACAGTCCACTAATCACAATTGAGCTTCATATCTGGATGTGCATAGATCGACACTAGCACCATTGACACCTATCTATCATGCAGCATCTACTTCATATGGTCTTTGGTCTTATCTTTAATAGTCCCATAAATGATCCCGCGCTAATAGTAATTATAACAGTTAATAATATTAGCTATCATCTGATTAGGCATTACTTTCCCTGTCTTTCGATAATGCCTATACACCCAATACATAGCCTCAATATAGTCGCAACTAAAACAAGTTAGCCTGCGCGCTGACTACTTTGTGACTGAATTAGGATTGTCACTAAAATAATAAACTTCTTCATCAAGGCAATACGACTCCAAGTCATACGCATATAGTGATAGATTGAAGGCAAGATCCTCATTCGTCCTCAAGTATGGCGGGAACTTAATCCCATTTTCCTCCAAGAACTTTACTCGATAAATCTTGCCGTGCATCCAAGTCCGGCTATCTCCAGCCGGAATTACATGCTTTTCTTCACCGCCGACTTGTTGCAAGATATTCGTTAGTATCAGATCCGCTTGATTATGCTCAATAACTTCTTCCATGCGCTATATCGCATATGGCATTAACGCATCATCAGAGTCTAAAAACATCACATACTCGGTCGGCGCTGACTGCATCAAATAATCCAAACCGACTTGACGGCTAACTGCGCAGCCTCCATTTATGTCTGATCTCAGATAACTAATATCCAGAAGCCTATCAAATTCCGCACAGATAGACTATATATCCTCTGTACTGGCATCATCAGACACGATCACTTTGAAGTCCTTCGCGGTCTGCGCGCAGAGTGAATACAAGGCTTTACGCAGATCCGCTGATCGGTTATAAGCCGGAATAATAACAGTAATCATCGAAGTCCTGCTTCTCCAAAGAACATTTTAATAAACCCTTGCGCCTCATTCATAAGATCCTCAAAAGTGCCATTGTTAGATATGGTTAAATCATAATCAAAATCAAGCACATTTGCGTCCGAGGCATTTGACTGATCATTACTCTCAACGGCATCGCGCCTTACTAGTAGAGTAACACAATCATTACCAAAATGATCGACAAAACGCTGTATCTCTTTTGGCTCTCGACAATGAATAAACACAACAGCATTTGGTGAGATGCGCCCTATCTCATCAATATACGCCAAAGTCTTCTTAAATGGGACATCTCCCCACTCAGTCAGTAATTGTTTGAGATCAGACAAGAACTTTCTATCCTTCGGGGTCTTCTGTCCATCCCATCCGCAAGCAGCGGCAACGAGTTTTACGAAATCAACTGTTGAATATTCAAACACCAAGTTGTCTTGGGCAATTTCCTTGCAATATTGTACAAACAGGCTTTTACCCGACTTGGGATAGCCATTGAGTACACAAACCATTCAGCCTCCTAGTGACAGGGTCTGGACTTGTTTATCAACATAGTTGTTCCATTTGTTATCCATATGTCCTGTCACTTTGTGTAAGTGATAAATTGGATCTACATAGAAAGGAATTAGCATCTCCCATAGATCGCGATTGGCGACAAGCTCCTTTTTGCTATTTACCCAGCCGTTGATCTGCCATTTCCGATACCACTTCTGAAGGTAGCAATTACAGGCGTAAGATGAGTCGGTATAGATGTGGATCTCATCTCCCTCATCTACGCGTGATGCTATTGTCTCACAAGCCTTAATGATGGCTGTGAGTTCCATTCTCTGATTCGTGGTCTGTTCACAGCGGTCGCACTCCTCTGCGAGAATATCAGTCTCGTCCTCATTCAGGATAACGTAGCCCCAGGCGCCAATTGCATTGGCGTATCCATTATTGCGGCAGCTGCCATCGGTGTAAATATTGTAGATCATTGGCTAAACACCTTTCTATTTTCTATATAAATTATACCACAATTTCGTTGATAAATCAAATTTGTTGAGTAGAAGGCTCGTTCTGCCACTTAATATACGGAAGAATATTCGACTTTTGTCAAAATTTGAAATCAAAATAAACTTGTGATATAATCACGCGTGCACACACGCGCGTATATAAATAAGGAAGCGTTTTGATTTTTTATTAAAATTTGGAGGTAAAGGAGTATGCCAATAGACACATCGTTTATTGACTTTACATATGGTAGTCATAAAGCATCAGACTTTCATCTCTACCGCGTAAGTAGTGGATCTCGTTATAATGATAACCTAATCCCTACACTCACAGATAAGACTGCTGAGACCCCTGGCGCTGACGGCATGTACTTCTTCAATACGTATTACAAGCAGCGTCAGTTTACTATAAATTTTGCTTACAATGCATTAACTGAGACGGGCTTGCGCGATGTGCGTAATTGGCTTAATGGCAAGGAAGTCCTTCCATTAATCTTTGATGAGTGGCCTAATCGTCAGTATTTTGCCAAAGTAACTGGCGCGCCTTCATTCAAGTATATCCAGTTCTTGGAGTACGACACACCTGAGCGTCCATCCAACATAGTGGATCAAGGCACTAGCCGTGGTGATACAACGCACGTCGTCTACAAAGGCGAAGGTTCTGCGACATTTACCTGCTATGATCCTTTTGCTTATGCATTAACTCCCACAGAGTAGACCTACACTCAATCTTCCGGCACTTACTCTCCTTCTTCCGTAACAGTTGGAGGCACGGCGCCCACCCCATTCAAAGTCACATGCACTGGCGCAGTACCAGCTAATACGACCATCAACCTCAAAGATGGTAATAATACCATTCTCTACTCCATCACCACGAAAGAAGCCGTAACTAGCAACTTTGAGTGGAATGGTTCAACTGGTATGGTTAAAGGCACAGTTAGCGGCAGCTCTCGTGCGATCAAGATTTCGGGTAGTAGTATGGGAGCTCTTGATGTAGGCACTACACCACACGTGGATGTATCTGGCGCGAGTGGTTTAACACTCAAGCTCAGTTTTTATGATAGATATCTCTAAACATAGGAGGAACGACGATGAATTGGAATGATCTGATTATTTCGGTATGTTCGGTTATACTTACTGGTCTTGCGACCTGGGCGCTCTCCCTCTTTACTGGGTGGATGAATGAGAAACTAAAAGACAAGAAGTTTGCGAAGTTCGCAACAGAAACTCTTGAGATAGTGACTAATTGTGTTAAAGCCACATATCAGACATACGTTGAAGCCATTAAGGGAACTGATATGTGGACAAAAGAGGCCCAGCAAACAGCATTAAGAATGGCACTTGAAGCTGCCAAAGAGACATTGAGTGAGGATACTAAAAAGTATATCTCCGAGACTTATGGCGGACTTGATGAGTATCTCGTAAATCTCATCGAAGCTGTTCTTTATGACCTGAAAAACTAATCAACATTTTAGGCGGCCGCAATGGTCGCCTAATTTGATTTTTTGATAAAATTTTGATATAATATTAATGGAAAATGAAGATATCGAGATGCGTTTAACAGAAATAATGGAGGCCCTATGCGTAGAGTTACAATCGATGATAGAAGAAGAATAAATGAACTTTATTATCAATATCATAATTATGCTGAAGTTGCTCGGCAAACGGGCTTCAGTGCCAGCACGGTCAGGTCTTACGTAGACAAAAACTTTAATCCGGTCACTGAGGATCAGATTAAGCGCTTTGATCCCAATGTAGATATGAAAGAGTTTGATGAGACTATCTTCGAAGGTCTGGACAACTATGGAGAACTTTGTGTATTGAGTGAAGAAGAGAAGGAAGAGATCCGACTTCTCTGGAAGGAGTTAACGGTATGATACAAGTCCCTTGCTTTAAAGTAGAAGAATCGCCTTATAACCCCGGCAAGTTCTACATAGCGCCGATCCATGAAAACTTCCATCTGACTTCTGCTCAGGGTAGTTTCAACATTATCTGCGCCCGACTGATGAACCTCAGTTATGCACAGTATCTCCGTTTTTGCAGAGATGTCTGCGGCGCCGAGATCGTCGGCAAGAACCAGTTATATCCCGTTGCTTATTTCCCTCGCGGCAATCGCGTTCAGGCACTATGCCGCTTGTTAAACTCACGCGCCAACCTCGTTCTGTGGTGTAGAGAGCATCCGGACTGGCGCCAGCATCAAGAACAACTCGCTGAATGGGAGGAAAAGCATCGTGTGGTTAACCAAAGAAATTCTTGAACAATATGGGGCAAGCGCTGAGGGTATATAGTGGTTTGATCGAAACTATCCGGATGGCGCCTCCTGTCTTGATATTATCGAAAATAAGGCGGCGCCTAATGAGTATCTCTTTTGGGGATTACTTCATCTAACAACTACTCAACAAGAGCGGGCCGCATACTACAAAAGATTGAATATCAATGACAGCACAAACATCTGGGCTTGTGAAGATGTGGATCACTCCGATATGGTTGTGGAGTCGAAGCACGTCAAGAATAGTAAGTATATCTACTTTTGTGAGAATGTTGAGAATAGTGAAGATGTGAGCTATAGTGAAGATATTATTGAGGGTAAAGAACTTTACAGTTGTATGGGAGTTACCAAATCCTCTAAAGCAATTTTCTCTAATCATATTACAGGTTCGTGCCTAGTCGCAACAAGCAACTTTATTATTGACTCTGCTAATATCTTTAGCAGTATGTTAATTACCCGTAGTAACCTAATATTCAGCTGCCAAAATGTTGAAGATAGTTTGTTCTCTGTCTCCTGCAAGGATAGCGATCACTGCTTATTCTGCTTTGAGAGGACGGGCGCTCACTATGAAATCTTCAATCATTCAGTTAGCAAGACACAATGGGATTTCTTATATAGTGAGAGTTTCTCACAGCTATCTCCTCATGATCTACTTCTTTATGACAAGTGGGATCCCGAAAATGTAGACCATGGTCTTGTTGACTATCATACCCGCAATCGTTTACTCGAACCCGTATTGAATGATCAACTAATTCGATGGATTAAGCATTTACCTTTCTATGATGGGCAACTTGCTTATCAAATGACTTTTCATCCGAGTTTTCTTGATTAAATAAGCAAACTTCTTACTTATATATGAGAATAATAAGTTAAGGAGGACAGTTATGATCTTAAAAGAATGCTTATTAATCGATAACGATATGTATACAAAACCTATATATATCGCTAATTAGGCGCCAACTGGTATAGTGGTGCATAGCACAGGGTGTAACAACCCCTGGTTAAAGAGATATGTCTAGCCAGTTCCTAAACAGGAATGCTATGATGAAGTGATTGCCGATCTCGGTAAAAATTATAACGATAATTCATGGAACAATCCAGGCGTGGGCGCTTGCGTTCATGCAATGATAGGTAAGAACAAAGATGGTATTGTTGAAACATACCAGACCTTACCTTATGAATACTGTGCCGGCGGCGTTGCTCATGGCACAATGGTTCCTCCTGATACTAAATATTATTCTGATGCAGAATGCACAAAGTATGCAGGGACTACAACCACAGATGTTCACGGTACTGGATGGATTGTCTTAAAGAATAAGAAATGGTCTATTAAGTTACCAATCAATGGCGTTACTTATTATGCCAATTATGCCTCTGGTTTATCTTATAACTACAATCCCAATGCGCGTTTACAATTTGAGGTTCAAGAAGATGACCTTACAGATGAAACATATTTCAATACCGCCTTTACCGAAGCGATTGAATACTGCGTTTATCTCTGTAAGAAATTCAATTTAAAATCTTCCCAAATCTGCTCTCATAAAGAGAGTTACACAGCTGGTTATGGCTCCAACCATGGCGATCCTGAAAACTGGTTAACTAAATTTGGGAAGGACATGAATTGGTTCCGTAGTGAAGTCGCTAAGCGATTAAACGAAGACCCTGGGCCTGAACCTGAGTTTAAGTTGGGCGATGAAGTCAAATTCAAGAGCACCGCTGTGTATTGGTGTAGTGGTGGTACTATTCCAGCTTGGATTAAGTCTTGGGATCCATTATATGTACGGCAAATTAAAGGCAATGGCACGAAAATACTTGTCTCTACTGTGTCGACAGGCGATATTACAGGTTGGGCCTGGGCTAAGGATCTTGAACTGAGCAAGCCAGTAGTTAATTTTGTCGTAGGTGATAAAGTTAAGTTTAATTCTACAGCTACTACTTGGTGCAATGGTTATTTAATTCCTTCGTGGGTATTACAATGGGATCCACTTTATGTCCGACAGGTCAATGCAGCAGATGGGAAGGCGCTTGTATCTACGGTAGAAGTAGGCGATTATACCGGATGGGCATGGGAAAAAGATTTGGTGTATTCAGGGCAGCAATCAAATGTAAAGCCTGAACCTGAGCCAGCGCCAGAGCCAACACCTGAACCTGATCCAGAGCCTGATCCCGAACCAACTCCTGATCCAGAGCCTGAACCAGCGCCAACTCCTGAGCCTGACCCGGAACCAACTCCGGAACCCGATCCAGAACCCGAACCTGAACCCCTTACAGGATGGGCGCGCTTCTGGCAGGCACTACTCAATGCTCTGTTACGAGTTTTTGGTAAAAAAGAATAATCCACATTTGAGGCATTGCGCTGAGTGATGCCTCAATTAATTTGACTTTTTTTCAAAAATATGATATAATATATATATAGAAAATCGAAAGTGAGAAGTTTCCTATGCGAGAAATGACAGAATTGGAATTTCGGCAGTCTGTTAAACAAGATCCTTATAATCTTTTCCTGAAACGCAATCGCCGCAATACTCCGAGGTCTGCTTATAATTGTGGTGGGTTCGCGCTCAATGTGTATGATTGGATATGTCCCTATATCCAGACAGATGACTACGCTGGTCCGATACTCGATGGTATGTATACCGATGATGAGCGAATGAGTTATATCATTGATTTGATCAATGAAGGCTGGGATAGGGAGTATATTGAGGAGGAGATCCTGCGTTATGATGTTAACTTCCTTCTTGATGAATATCCATTCCTTGAACCCGTTAACCTTGAAGACTGCGCGCCGTCTGATTTTGTAATTGCATATCGTATCTTCATCAATATTGATGAGGATCTTGGTGTAGTAGAAGATGAAGATTTTCATTTTAAGATCAGGATTAATGGCTTTTGGTTTGAAAAAATGGGATCTGATTCTATTAGACTCTGTCAGCTTGATGCAGATGAGCCGTGGTATGTAAATGATCTTACTCAGTATACGAGCCGGATCGAATACTTTATTCCTCGGAGAAGTTACTATGGAAAAATTAAGTAAAGCGGAATTCGTAGAGTATCTGAATTTTATTTATAAAGAGCATCAAAAAGAGTGCAAATTCTGTGATGTTCTTGAAGAGTTTGGAACCGGTTATGTCGATGTATTCCTTTATGCAAATTATGAAATACGGCTTATTAACCTTCTGACCAAGATCATGGACGACAAAGATAAATGGATTGAATACTGGGCATGGGAATGCGATTATGGCCAGCGGTGCTATCGCGTCAATGCCGAAGATATTTCTACTCCTGAAAGACTCTATGACTTCATGGTGCGATATTACTATAAAGAGGTTGAGTAATGACACACGAAGAATATATCAAAACAATTGTCTATAACGGCCGCATGATTAACATCGGTATAGATGATAATGGTCAGCAATATTTCCTTCAATATGTTGAGGGCGATCAACTGATGGAAGTAGGGTGCGGCGCCTACAACGAAAACTATCAAAATTATATCGAACATTTATTCGGTGAGCCAGAGCAATGCGTGCTCTACCATACACTCGATACTTGTGACCAGATCCTCGCCCATGGTTATTGTTCCAAATGCTCTAAAAATTATCTCTGGCAACAGGCTAGACACATTCACACTAAAAGGAGAAAGATATGAACCAGGAATACCCCTATTTTGATAATCCTACTCAGGTCCTCTTTTACAATATTGATGCCGATGATGGTGGCTATACTTTTGGCATTGCTTATCATGATACGGTCATTTGCGGCTGCTGCGGCGGAGTGTTTATGGTTGATGAACTGTATGACTTTACTCCGAATGGTAAGACACCTATCTACCCTCTGAAAGGATGGTACAATCTGGATGAAGAAGTAATGACAGATGGGCACGATATTGAGGATTATCTTGAGTATTGCGGCGATCTGTCTGATGATTGCTCAAATCTTAAGAGCGCCGAGGATCAGATCTCACTTTTTGATGGAATGGAACTGTCATAAATTTGACTTTGTTCCAAAAATATGATATAATATATATAGAAAATGAGAGGCGGTTTTTACCTCCCTTTCACCGCCTCTCATCTGTCATCTGTCATCTGTTATCTAATCTAAACACGCGAGCCGCAGTCTCAAGCCTGCAAAATCCTTCTAAATGGGTAAGGTGAAGTGCGAGAGGATTAGATCAACTATCCGAAGTACAAGGTGCGCATTCAAGGTCAGACCTGGGCTGGCCTAATAGAAAAGCCCTATTAACGGTATCGGAATGGCCGCCGATAAGAAGTTCGTGAATAAGTACTCGCTGCACGTAGAAGTAATGAATGCTAGTTGATCGCCCACAAAAGACCGTTCACGGGCCGAAGCGTGAGGTTAGGCGCTCACCCAAAAAGCGCAACGACGGCTAGCTGACCCGTCGAAAAATAAAATTCGCATACTGCTGAGATACACAATAGCGGCTAAGCAGCGCCAATATTTAGAAAGGTGTATATCGCAAACCCATAAGGCGCTAACAGCAATTAACAACTAACTGATTTGAACAGTGAACCGGAGATTGAAGCTGCGCCTTGTTTTATGGGGGAATGGCGAAATCGGCAGACGCAACGGACTTAAAATCCGTTGACCGCAAGATCGTGAGGGTTCAAGTCCCTCTTCCCCTACCAAAAGGAGTAATTATGATTTATCTTACATCAGATCTTCATCTATGCCATAATCGGCCATTCCTTTATGAGCCGCGTGGCTATTCATCTATTTATCAGATGAATGAAGATATCGTTTCAAACTGGAATTCAATAGTCAACACAACAGACGAAGTTTATGTTCTTGGTGATCTTATGCTAAATGATAATGATGCCGGGATTAAATTTCTGAAGCAACTCAAAGGTGATATTCACATTATACGCGGTAACCACGATACAGATCCGCGCATAGAACTCTATAACCAGTGTTATAATGTCGTTGAGGTCTGTAATAGCACTTACCTTAAGTGTGATGGATTTCACTTTTATCTCTCGCATTATCCAACTCTTACCTCGACTTTTGATATAGAGAAGCGACTTTATTCGCGCCTTATCAATCTGTGTGGGCATACCCACACTTCAGATCCGTTCCTTGATTGGGATCGGTATAATGCACCAATATATCATTGTGAACTGGATGCGCATCACAATGCGCCCGTCTCAATCGATCAAATCATTTTTGAAATTCGCAACCATTAAAATTTGTGTTTTTTTCGAAATTGGTGTATAATTATTATAGAAAGTGAGAGAAATCTCACTTATATCGCAGGATAGTGCAAAGGTAGCATCGGTGGCTCATACCCAACGGATTAGGGTTCGACTCCCTATCCTGCAACCAAGTCTCTAGGGCGGGACTTTAAACTAGTCTCTTTAGAGGACAAAACAGGGTCTGCTCCGTATGTGCTCTGATGGCAGAGTCCTCATAAAAATAAACAGGCAGAGAGAAGTACGGCTGTGGCTATTGGCTTGCCACTTAAAATATGATGCCAGCCTAGTGGTATGCGGCTACCACTATAATAGGTGCCGACCCGCGATCATCGTGTTCTGAGATCCCCCGATGCAGACGAGTAGGCGTCTGGCCTTCATCTCGAGTGAATGGCAAAATCCTATGCGGAAGGAAATCAGACAAGAACTGCAGATCTTGTCGGTAGGGGATAGCAACTATGAGGTGGTTTCTATTAGTTGCGTAATATCCGGTAGAGTTAGACAAAGACGGACCTAGGCGTCGATGACTAATTGGCGCATTATAACCAAATAATGCGTTTTCTTTATCGGGAAATCTTCCGTAAAAGGATACGGATTATTGGAGGTAGGAATCCATGAAGTATTACAGCGAACTAACTCACAAGGTGTATGACACGGAAAAATCTCTAACTGAAGCCGAGGATGAATTCAACAAGGCGCTAGCGGCCGAGGAAGAGAAAAAGTAGAACCGTGCGGCGCGTGCGAAGGAAGTTGAGCAGGCCGGAGAGGCTGTGCTTGAAGCCCAGAAGAAATACACCGAACTTCGCAACAAGTTCATTGAGGACTATGGATCTTTCCATATGTCCCTAACGAGGAAAACCACTGTCCCTCAAGACTTTGGTGCCCTTGTTGACTGGTTCTTCAACTTCTGATTAACTCAAAAGGGTGTGGCGCAAGCCCACCCGATTTAGGGATATGGTGTAATGGAAGCACATGACACTTTGACTGTTACGGTAGTAGTTCGAGCCTACTTGTCCCTGCCATCAATACAACAAAGGAGTTAATTATGAGTCGTTATAAGTTTATTGTTACTGGCGATAAAGTAATCTGCCTGTCTAGATATGCTGGGCGCGTAGTACGCGGTATCGCTACCTGTTCACCGAATGATCGTTTTGATGAGGATTTCGGCAAAAAGTTGGCTCAGGCGCGGTGTGATCTTAAGGTTGCAATGAAGCGCTATAGCCGAGCTATGAAGGTCAAAAATGAGGCAGAGACTGAATTATACAAGGCAAACGAAGTCGCTGAAAGAGCGTGGGGTTATGTCTGGGATGCCGAAGAGGAATTCGATAATGCCACAACTCACCTTCAGGAGTTACTGTATAGCGAAAGCAATAAGTAATTTTGACTTTTTGAGAAAAATATGATATAATATTTATAGAAAATGAGAGAGAAATGTGGCTTAGTGGCCAGACGACGTTAAATAAAAGGCAAAGTAAATCATGATTTATGCTGATGTCGCATAGTGGCCGATTGCACCTGCCTTGTAAGCAGGAGGGAAACCCGCGTGTGTTCGAATCACACCATCAGCTCCAAAACGGTCTAATATTTGCCAGTTCGCAAGCTGCACTCTTGCGTGAGACCTGTGCAGAGGTCAAAAGGTGTGCAACTACCTTAAAAGAGAACGCCAGACTTCCCGTCTGTCAAGGGGAAAAGAACAGGTCAAACACTCCTATCCCGTCACCAGCACTCAAGGGCATGAGGAAGAGTCAGGTTTAAAGGGGTCATTAGTCGCATTAGTTTAACAGTAAAACGGCGCGTTGCCAACGCGCAGTCGCGGGACCGGCACCCGCATGTGGCTCCAATCAGAAATAATGGTAATCTCTACCCAATTTCTATTTAAGACACTTACAGCAATTCGACTATGGATTCTTGGTTTTTGTGTCTTGCTTTATTAAAGGAGAAATTAACTAATGAACTTCCTCGATGAACTTAAACGCGTAAACAATCAAACAGTTACAGAGAATGGTGCCGGCGCTCTTCGTTCAACAATGAACGCGTGTCTGGATGCCTTCGGTTCGTTAGCGGCAATGCGTTTTGCCTCTGACGATGAAATCATCAAGACCTTCTTAAATGCTTTTTGGGAAGATCGTGCGCTAGCTATGCGCCTGCTCTTCTATGTAAGAGACGTGCGCGGTGGACAGGGAATGCGTAGAGTATTCAGAGTAATTGTCCAGTGGCTGGCTGACTATGCGCCGGAATATGTCGTCAATAACCTTGATAACTTTTTGGTTTATGGCCGTGGCGACGACATCCTTTGCCTGCTTAATACAGGTATCAAAGATGATGTTATCCAGTGGGCAAAGAAACAGCTCTGCAAAGATCTGAATGACTGCTCCAATGGAAGGACTTGCTCGCTTCTTGCGAAGTGGCTACCTTCGGAGAATGCTTCATCTCAGACAACTCGTAAACTCGCGCGTGAATTCATTGCGGGGTTTGGTATAACCGCTAGGGCATACCGCATTATGCTGTCTCGGCTGAGGAACTACCTCAAGGTAGTCGAGTGCAAGATGTCGGCTAATGAATGGGATGAGATTGACTACAATATCGTCCCCTCCAAAGCGGGTATGAAGTATAGCCACGCTTTTGTCACTCACGATGCTGACGGGTATGTTTCGTGGCTTACCGGTCTGGCGGATGGATCTGCAAAAGTCAATGCAAAGGCGCTGTTCCCTGTGGACATCATCCACAAGGTGATGCGCAATGGCGACACTATGCACGATCGCGTTCTCTATGACGCCATGTGGAAGGCTCTGCCTAACTACTTTGGCGACACAGAGGAAACCGGACTTTGTGTGGTGGATACCTCGGGATCGATGTATGGACTTCCTATGGAGGTTGCTATATCACTCGGTATATACTGCGCAGATAAGTGCCGTGGTCCGTTTGCTGGGCATTTCATCACCTTCTCTGCGGAGCCTCAACTTCAGCAGATTAAGGGTAAAGATATTCGGGATAAGGCCTTCTCGGTATATGATGCTGACTGGGGTATGAATACTAATCTCGAAGCAGTATTCGATCTGATCCTGAAGACTGCTAAAGGATGCAATACTCCGGCAGAGGATATGCCTAAGAAACTGTATATCATCAGTGATATGCAGTTCGATCAGGCTCGTCTGCAAGAGGCCGTATTTTATGACTATATTCGCCGTAAATATGTCTACAGCAATGTAGACTCATTTATGGAGACAATGCGTCAGAAGTATGCGGCGGCCGGATATGAAATGCCCATTATCGTCTATTGGAATGTGCGTGGATCAAGGTGCGGTATGTTCCAGGCCACCTATGAGGGCGAGCAGTGCTGCATGGTGAGCGGCTATTCTCCTTCTCTATTCAAGGCGATCCTCGATGGCACAACCTATGAGGAAGTCGAGACAGTAGATGCCGAAGGCAATACGGTTACGACCGTTAAGGAGACAGTCGATCCTATGACAGTAATGCTCACAACCCTCAACGGGGAGAGATATGCTCCTGTCTGGGCGGGTTAACCTACGTTTAAAGCGCGCGGCTGTCATATGATGAACATGAGAAAATGATTTTATGGTTTGTTAATGATTATGCGATGACAAGCCGCGCGCCCTCTACATAAAGAATTAACTAAGACGAGTACAGCAACTCACTTCAAATGATTTTGTTCTTACAAAAAGCATAGGGAACCGCAAGGTTTCTTTTGAAAACTCGTCTTGCTACTAAGGCACCACCAGCAATTATATCAAACACAGGGATGATCTGCTAAATCATTTAACGGTGTCTTGAATACATCATTTACACAAGGAGAACCACTATGAAAAAGGTTTTCGCACTCTTACTTGGGATCCTGATGGCCCTTACACTGTTCGTCGCTTGTGATAAGGGAGATAAGGAAGTTGAAACAACGGTAGAAGAAACGGTAGTCGAAACAGTCGAAGAAACTGTTGAGGAGACTGTTGAGGAGACTGTTGAGGAGACTGTTGAGGAGACTGTTGCTGATACTGCTGAAGCAACTACAGCCACAGCTACAACTGCTGGTTAATTCAAGTTTGCCATAAAGCGACCGTGAAAACGGTCGTTTTGTGGTTCAAGAGAAATTGATTTTTCAGGAAAATTCTGATATAATATATATAGAAAATAAGAAAGAGGTATGATTGAGATGGATAATGAGAATTCTGGATGTGGCTGCGTCGTGCCAACGATTGCTTCGCTTTCTATTACCTTCCTTATATTCAAACTCACTCATGTAGTGAATTGGAGTTGGGGTTGGGTATTAGCACCGCTCTGGATCCCGATGGTTATCTTTCTGCTTCTAATAATCATCGCCTTGATTGTTGATATATTTAAATAAGCAGTTTACTTATAATGGAAGGGTACCCAAGTGGTCGAAGGGAGTGGTCTACTAAACCACCAGGCCCGTAAGGGCGCGTGTGTTCGAATCACACCATCAGCTCGGCATCAATAGACAAGCCTTCTCGTGGCGATGCTGTTTTTTACTAATTGTCTAAATATTTCTTATGCGCCATTCGTATAGCGGTAGTATAGAAGCCTTCCAAGCTTCGGGTATGGGTTCGGCTCCCATATGGCGCTCCAGACGCGGCTTGGCTGACTGAGGGACCGCATTAAGTGGAGTCATGACCACATCCCTTGCCTGTGAAGAATACTGGCGGAAATCACAATAATAACTAAGCCAGGCATGCGCAGTATTAGTTTAGTGGTAGAACAACGCATTGCCATCGCGTAAGCACGAGTTCAACTCTCGTATATTGCTCCAAGCGGTCTACTGACTTGAGTGCTAGGACGTAGACACCCGGTAGATGAAACTCACATCTTGATCGGGGGTGCCAGTTGAAACCTCTTAAAGCCCGTTTTTCACGGTCTGGGGCATAAAGATGATAAATCTGGCGTGGCGGCTACCATTGTACTAATGCTGCCTAATTCGTAAATTGATGATAAGTCTATTGTAAGCAGTATGTATTACTGTCACCCAATAGCGGTTGTTTGCGGACGGCGATCCCCAGCCGCTGAGAATGGAATGGGGATTTTTATTGAAAGGATAAGCTTATGTATAAACATCTTTACAACCAGTTTAGCCATTGGTATCATGGCGGTGGCATTTGGCTTTACTCTGATCCACATTTTGGTGATGAAGAAATGCGTCATATTCGGGGCTGTATTTCAGATGAAGAGCAGGTTCAGCGTATCAATCGGCGTGTTACTAAAAACGATACTCTTATTATCCTTGGCGATGTCGGAGATACTGAATATGTCAAACAATTGCACGGTTATAAAATCTTAATTATGGGCAATCATGACGCCGGCGCTAGTAACTATCAACGTATTCGTACGGATGAGGTAAGAGAAGGGTCTTATGAGTATGTTCCAGATTATGAAAAGATAGGTACAAATGAATTTCGTGGTGCTCATATTTGGAAAGAAGTCATAACTCAACCTGCTTTTGACAATCATCTTTTTGATGAAGTTTATGAAGGTCCGTTATTCATCTCCGATAGGATCCTTTTAAGCCACGAGCCGATCGACTTCCCATACGCTCTTAATATTCACGGTCATGATCATGGCCGGCGTTATGTAGAGGGCGATGTAACACATTGCAACGTTTGTGCAGAATGGATTGCCTATACTCCAGTAAACTTAAAGTGGATTATTGAAAGCGGTCGGATGAAACTTATTCCTTCTCTGCATCGAGCCACGATTGATGCGGTGATAGCCAGAAAATCTTGACTTTTCTATAAAATTCTGCTATAATATATATAGAAAATAAAAAGTGGCTTTCGTGGGGAGATACCCAAGAGGTCGAAGGGAGCGGTCTACTAAACCGCCAGGCCGGTAACGGTGCCTGGGTTCGAATCCCAGTCTCCCCGCCATATGGTTCAGTAGTTTAGTCGGTTAGAACACTAGCCTGTCACGCTAGAGATCACGAGTTCGATTCTCGTCTGAATCGCCAAGTAGGGAGTGCTTTAACATTGCTGATTTTCACTTCCACTGGTATCACCAGCAAAAACAAACGAAATCCGGCAGGGTGCATTGAGGCTCGGCCGCTGACCAAAGCAGTAACCGTCCAGTTCATGAACGAAGGTTGGCAAACCTCGCTTCGGCGAAAGTTTCCAAATCGTATTTGAGCGATATGGGTTCGAATCCCATACGACCCCGAAATGGAGTCGTTAGTTTATAAAAAGTGTCGGCGCAGAATAACTCAATACGATCGAGCTGGCCAGAGCCGAGTGCAGAAAGCTCGTTAAACACGGGGTTACGGCATTTCTATGACTCGTTAGTCGAGAGGCCAAGACGCTACCCCTTCACGGTGGAGACAGCGGTTCGAGTCCGCTACGAGTTACCATTGTCCTATACTTAAGTCTGAAGCATTGATGAACCCTATGATGCTCAAGATGAAACACTTAGTGGTTGAGTGGCTGACTTAAGTTTAGTGGACAAAAAAAATCTGATGGATGTACCGACATCTGCGCTCGAGGGCCGGGGCAACGAGTGAAAAGAAAGTCCCCAGAAAAGTTTTCGGAAATAACTGTAAACCGGCATAGAGTTCAAGGGTTTGGCGGTCGTGCCCCTCGGTTGTAAGTGGGAAACGAGAAGGACCACGCATGGAAATGAACGGAAGTGTGAAAAACCGCCATATTTGGCTCATTAGCTCAGTCGGTCAGAGCGAGTGACTGTTAATCATTAGGTCATAGGTTCAAGTCCTATATGAGCCTCCATAGGTGGCCCGCCTAAATGGGCTAGTCGGGAGAGGACTAACTATTCTCTTTGATGAAAACTTGTAATATGAGGTGTATCTCAACCATTATAGATTTTTTTAAATCCTAATCTACGACTTGAGTTAGAGAAGCGTGAGATGAAATAGATTAGGTGAGTCACTTAAAGGGTTCATAGAATAAGCAAAGTCTTGATTATCTTGTCCGTTTTCCTCCTAAAAATAACAGATCATTTATTTCAAGACGGAAGTGAATACCAATCAGCGTTACGAGGTTAGGTTGGTGGCGCAGGGTAGAAAGATAAGTTCCTCCTGCAAGTAGAACAAGAAGTGGTTTCCCTTTAAGTGACATCTAAATAAATAAATCAAGGTGCTACGACAGTCCGCGAGAGACCTTTGATATGGTACGGGATAGTGAAACGCTGTAGTTAAATGGTATTTGACAAACAGCCCTATTATATACACCCACGTAGCTCAACGGTAGAGCCTGTTGCTTGGGAACGGTATATGCAACATAAACGCGTTCGATGTGGGTTCGAATCCCACGGTGGGTACCAAAATTAAAGAGAAGCGAATGGTGGAATTTATCCCTTTCGCGAAGGGATACCGCAGAAACCTCACTGCATAGGGGAGTGCGCATTACGCCTATGAAAGTCAGGAATAACGGATTTCTCTTTAATTCACTTTGGGCTGCTCGAAAGAGCCGGGTCCACCTTTCGTGATATAGTGGCGGAATAGGTAGACGCTAATTACAAGGGCATGATAGAGAATACAGATATGGTTCAATTCCATAATGCCATTGGTTCTCTGTATATCATATAAGGTGCAAATCCTTATCTATATCACAATTTTATCGGGTATTAGCGCAGTTGGTAGCGCGCGTGATTTGGGATCATGAGGTCGGGAGTTCAAGTCTCTCATATCCGACCAGGCCATTGTAGCATAAAAGGCCCCGTTCTCTGGCGGAGGGAACAGAAACATCCACCTGGGCAAGCAGAGAGATAACCGTTGCTACGCGGGAAGTGCTCCAGAGTCTGCTACCTCTATAGATAAATTTTGGTAGACAAGTATTAAAAGTCAGGAAGATAATAGAGTAGATAAGTGGGGACACGTTGAGATCCACCTCAACAGGGTTAGATGACCCAGTACCAAGGATGTGCAACCCCGCCCTACCCGTGTGATTGAACTGAAAGCGCGCAGCGACTGCACACCCATAATTTATCTATATTTTTATATCGGGATGACGCAACTGGCAGCCGTATTGGTCTTAGAAACCAAGTTTTGTGGGTTCGATTCCCACTCCCGATACCATATGTGTCATTAGCTCAGTTGGCTAGAGCACGAAACTTTTAATTTTGAGGCCCGCAGTTCAAATCTGCGATGACACACCATATGTTCCATTGGCGCAATTGGTAGCGCAGCAGATTCTTAATCTGAAGGTTCAGGGTTCGATTCCCTGATGGAGCACCAAACATCGGTAGGTGGCAGAGCGGTCGATTGCGGCGGGCTGTAAACCCGTTCCCTAAAAAGCACGGTGGTTCGAATCCATCTCTACCGACCAAATATGCCTGTGTAGCTTATGAGGTCTGAGCGCCAGTCTGAAAAACTGGAGGATGGTGGATCGTTACCACTTGCAGGCACCATATGGTGAATATAGCTCAGCTGGTTAGAGCATCGGTCTGTGGAACCGAATGTCGTGGGTTCAAGTCCCATCATTCACCCCATTATATGTCGAGATCATACAGTGGCTAGTATGCGAAACTGATAATTTCGTCACGGTAGTTCGAGTCTACCTCTTGACACCATAAATCCCACTCTTCCCACCATAAATCGGTGTCGTCCAATGGCAGGACTGCAGTCTCCAAAACTGCGTATCGAGGTTCGAGTCCTTGCGCCGGTGCCATCTGCTAAGGTAGCCAAGAGGTCGAAGGCCGCAGTCTGCAAAACTGTTGTTCGTGAGTTCGAGTCTCACCCTTAGCTCCAATATCCCAATAGTTCAACGGATAGAACAATGGATTTCTAATCCTTTAATGAGGGTTCGATTCCTTCTTGGGATGCCAAACTTTTTATTAGGAGATCAAAATGGACAATCGGTGTTTATATTGTAATGAAATTATACCGGAAGGGCGCCAAGTGTGTCCAATATGTGAAGACAAATTAACTCAAAAAATCAAGGAGAGCAACCTTATGGAAAATGAATCAAAAACTTCTGCTATAAGTGGGGGCGCAGGTATTAGTTTTACCGGACTACTTACGATTGTTTTTATTGTACTTAAGCTATGCCATGTCATTGACTGGGCATGGATTTGGGTATTGGCTCCACTGTGGGGCAGCCTCGCGCTTGCTACGATAATTATAACAATCGTTCTTGCGGTTGTGGTACTGAAAGATAAAGCCGATTAGAGAAAGAAGAAAAAGAAATAATGGAATATAAAGTCGAAATGAAAGTGCGGATCATAAATATGGACGATCCCTTTTCAAATTATGAAGGACGATTTGGCGAGATTCAACGCATTGATGATGTCGGACAACTTCATGGGACTTGGGGCGGGTTGGCTTTAATTCCTGATGTTGATGATTTTCGAGTTCTTACCGAAGAAGAATATCAGACTTTGATGAAATTGGCGCACGGTAGTTCAAAGTAAAATTTGCTTTTCTATCAAAGATGTGATATAATATATATAGAAAATGAAATACTGGGGTGTCGTATAGTGGTTAATACCGTAGTCTCTAAAACTACTGCTCTTGGTTCGATTCCAAGCACCCCCGCCAACTTCACATTACGAAAGGACGCATTATGTTCGAAACAATCAAAGTCAACTCTACTGCGATTTCCGAAGTAAGCTACGACAAAGATAGTCAAATCCTCCGTATTCAGTTTATTCGCGGTGCTGAATATGATTATCCGAATATCCCCGAAAAAGAATTTCGTAACCTCGTCAGCGCGCCTTCTGTTGGTAAATACTACAACCAGCACATCAAGGCTTACGCAGTAATCCCGGCATAAACTAATAGAGTTTGATAAAAGCATTCTTACTTATTTATTGAGTAAGAATGCTTTCTTATTTAATAACTTTGAGGAGGTGTAACTTATGGACGACATAATGATTACCCTACCAGAAACCATTAAACCTAATCTACAACTGCCAGATCCTGCTTTAGTCCAGATTTATCGAGATCGTTAGAACCGTATCATCTGGATGTTAGGTGAAGTAGGTGATGAAGTTTATGATTGGGTTGACTTTATTTTAGATGTTAATCGTGAAGATCGCGATAAGGGAATCCCAGTTGATTAGCGTCAGCCCATCAAATGTTTGATTGCGAACTATGGTGGATCTTCGGATGCGGCTAATACAATAGTTGATATTATTCAACTATCTGAGACCCCAGTTTGGGGAATAGCTATTGGAATGTGCGCGAGCGCTGCCTCAATGATTTATCTAGCTTGTCATCAGCGCTTTGCTTTACCGAGTGTTAGCTTTCTTTTCCATTAGGGAAGTTGCTCTAACCTATCAGGCAGCTTTGGTGAGCTTAAATCCTTCATGGACGATTATCAAAATGAAATAATTAAACTTACCGAGTTTTATAAGAAACATACTACTTTTGACCCGGCGCTTATTGAGGATAAATTAAATAAAGGAGACTGGTATATTCGAGTGGCAGAAGCACTAGAAAATGGCGTTGTGCATGAGGTAGTAAATAATATTTCAACCTTGTTATAACGGAGGGATCTATATGTACACTGGTGTGACCACTTTAGAATTAACAGAAGAGGAGCTAGAAGAGTTATACACCAAAGAACGATTAAGTAAGTATATATGGAATGAGAATGAATATCTTTATGTGCCGCCTACAACACCTGAAGCAAAGGGAGATTACTTTCAATATAGGGGCGGGCGCATTCAACGTATCAAATTCCCTGTAATCAGCAGTGAATTTACTGGCAAGTATAAACCGCGTAATCCTGAGTAGGTCTTTGCATTTGATCTACTCAAAGATCATCAGACTACTATTAAATTATTGACCGGCACTTTCGGGACTGGCAAAACCCTTGCCTTGATCGTTGGTGCACTCGAAGCAATCGAACAGGGCCGGTTTGAACGTATTATCTGGGTACGTAATAACGTACAGGTTAAGGATACAGATCCACTAGGAGCTCTCCCTGGTGATGCTTATGAGAAGTTGCTGCCCTACTTGGGGCCAATGCTTGATCATGTAGGAGGGCCGGAAGGCGCGAAGTTACTGGTTGATCAAGGTAAGTTGGAGGTCATACCATTAGCCCATCTACGCGGGCGCAGTATACGTAATGCAATCATTATTTCTTCTGAAGCGGAGAACCTAACGAAGGAACATATCTAGTTATTGATCGGGCGTGTAGATGAGGGATCTAACTTATGGATGGATGCTGATTTGAAGCAGAGAGATAAACTAGTGTTCGAGAAGTCATAGGGTATTGAGAAGATGGTGGAGAGATTGAAAGGGGAGAGGCTGTTTGGGTATGTTCACCTAACCAAGGTGGAGAGATCCGAGACGGCAAGATTAGCAGATAAATTAGACGGGTGAGGTGAGAGAACATGCCCTCAATGCAAGAAGATAAAATTGTATATTATCCAGATGAGTTATTGGGGCACGCTTTTTTAGCTTCTTTAGCAAGTTCCAATATAGATTTATATAATAGAGCCAAAAGTTATTTTGATACCTTGCGCTCAAATTTAAAAGGTGACGCCAATCGTCCAGCTAATCTTAATTCACTTAAACGGTTAGCAGAATATGAACGTGATAAAGAACAAAAATTATTGGCATCTGTTATGCCAGAATTAGTATAGACTGACACTAGAAAAGTAGGAGATTATATTCACGCTTTTAACATTTTATTAGGCTAGGATGCTATTTTTTAGCGTAATGTAAAAAGAGTAAAGGCTATACATAATGGTAAAGGTGGATCTATTGATATTACATCTAACTTCGGTTCTTTTTTGCGTGCATAGCTAGATTTAATGTAGCCTGAGGATTTTACTGAAGAAGGGCTATATCGAGCGACACGATAGGCACTAATTGAAACATTCCGTAAGAATTATGATCGTGATAAAACTGAATAGTCTGCATATATCGATTTAGCTATGGCATTGGAGCATGCTGAGTCTACAGATTGGATGATTAAAGAGGTCTTTGATTTATATTTCGGACCGGATTTAACTCGTGAATTTTAGAATGCGGCTGAACATGACAGAAATGTAGTTATCTCAAGCACTACCCAAGATTTAATTAGAAAAAATGTAAACTTTTAGATGTATCGTGGCACTAAAAAAGGTAATTTACTTGAGGCCGTGGAGCGATTAATTCAATAGGTTATGGGTTAGTTTGAAACACTTGCTACTGGTGCTACTGGTATGAAGGCCGATAACTTATTAACTATGGGTATATCTACTGATCAAATTCATGCAGCAATTACTCAAGAAGTACAAAAACAGGCTTCGAAGCGTCTATAGAATATTGAGCGTTTAGAGCATTTACATGAAGCTTTAGCTAAAATAAAAGGGCAGATTGTCGAAGTTACTGATAAAAACTATAGTTTAACTTCTGAAACCTTTGCCCAAAACAAAGGTTTTACCGCTGAAAGTGGTCTATAGGCAGCATTTTTTGAGCGTATTCTCAGTCGTATGCGAATACCTTCAAGAGATATTAACGAGTTAATGTTCGTACTAGCCAATACACATTTCTTAATGTTAAGTGAAGATGAGGATTTTAGTAACGCAGAACGAGTATTAGGTGCTTATGTCGGATTTTTCCTCTTTGATGACTTACAAATTCCAGAAGTAGAAGAAGGCGTGAATTTCGTTCATTTAATGAATTTAAATGGCATCTATATTCCATTATCTACTTTTTTATTTGCTGCATATAACGCATTTATGCAATCTAGTAAACCAGACGAAGCTGATAAGTATGTTAAGGTACATATTGAATAGACTTTTGCTGGATGGAAGAATGATGATGAGCAATTAAACCCTGCTGATTGGAATAATTTTTATAATCAGCGATTAAAAGAAATTAGAATTACTACGCACTTCTTTGGTGATTTTGTTAACTTTATAAGAACTTATATTGAATTATAATATATGTCGGGCGCATACGATATATTTATCAGCGCCCGATTCTTTTTAATTTGATTTTTCGAAAAATTTTTGCTATAATATATATAGAAAATGAAAGTAAGGACTGGAGAACAATATGCTAAATAATAACAACGAGCGCGAACTCGCTTATCTTGTTCGCGTCGAAGCAATCACTCCGATGAACGCTGATCGCCTTGAATGTGCGCATATCGGCGGCTGGCACTGCGTTGTCGGTAAAGGTGAGTTTAAGGTGGGAGACCCTGCCATTTACTTTGAGATCGACTCGCAGCTTCCTGATGTAGAGCCGTTCTCCTCAATGGAGTTCTTGAAGTCCAAGAACTTCAAGATTAAGTCGCAGAAGATTCGCGGTGAGATCTCACAGGGTCTGCTTATGCCGGTAACTGCCTTCGGGTGGAAAATTGAATATGGCCGGTTTGGGTGGGAACCTGAGGGATATGCTTATCTTGGAAAAGGTGAAGAGCCTTATGCTATGGATAACGAGAACTCTGCTCATACTCTTGAAGGTGAAACCCGTTTCTTAACCAAGAAATTGGGCGTTACTTACGCTGATCCCGGCGATAATGTCCGTAAAGGCTCGGCGCCGGATAAGTATAAGAAGATGTCTCAGCGCCATCCTCGCATCTTCAAGAAGAAGTGGGTGCGCTGGCTGATGAAGCATGAGTGGGGACGCAAACTGATGTTCTTCTTCTTCGGCAAGAAGAGAGACAAAGAGAGCGCCTGGCCTGCGTGGGTGAAAAGGACTGATGAAGAGCGTATAGAAAATTGTCTTTTTTATTTAAACGATAAAATGCCATGGATAGCTAGCGAGAAACTAGATGGCACAAGTACCACATTTACTCTTAAAAGAGGAAAGTGGTTACATAAAAATGAATTTTATATATGTTCTCGAAATGTCGTATTTGACAAACCAGATAAGCGGTGTTTTTATGATACGAATGTTTATCAAGAAATGGAGTTAAAATATAATATCAAAGCTAAAATGGAAAATATGCTTGACAATCATCCTGAATGGAAATGGATTACTATTCAGGGAGAAACATATGGTGGCGGTCCGCTTGGTAATATACAGAAGAATACTTATAATCTTGATGAACATAAATTAGGGGTATTTAATTTTATAACTTCTGATAAAGGGCGTTGGAATTCACTCGACATGGTAAAGTTCCTTAGGGAGTATGATATTCCTTGTGTTCCAATTCTTAATGGTGAATTTATACTTCCCGATACAATAGAAGAACTTCGTGAATATGTACACAGCGCGCCTTCGACAATAAATGGAAAAATGAAAGAAGGTATTGTGTTTAGGTCGCAAGACGGGATTCATTCTTTCAAATGTGTTGATCCCGAATATTTGATTTATTGGCATTAAATTTATAAAGTAAGCCAATCCAAAGTATACTTTATATTAAAATAGAACATACTTTGGATTGGAGGAAAATTATGGTCGGGCGCAGACTACGTATTTGTCTGCGCCCAACTATTTTATAATTTGATTTTTCAAGAAAAAAGTGATATAATATATATAGAAAATGAAGTGAAAGAAAGGACATCACAATGACCTGCGAACGCGAACTCATACTCTCCCTCGGCCACAAAGCCGAAACCCTCATTGAGGAACTGAAGGCGGCTGCTAACTTCGAGAGCTTTCTCAACGGCGAACAGGACTACTACGACTGGCTCTGGGACAACTCTAAGTCTATCCCTGAACATATCGGCACCGCCAATGGCGCGACTCGTTTCGTATTCTGGGATAACGATGAACCTTCGTGTGTCTTCAAGATCAATATGTATCGTGGCGGCATCGACTACGGCAAACAGGAAGTCTATATCTACAACAAAGCGGTTGAGCGGGGTGTTGAAGAACATTTTGCGTGGGCGGCTAAGGTGTATTCTTACGGTGCTAATGATGTCTATGCAATGGAATATTGCTCTGTAGATTACGATAGGACTAGTGATGAGTCGTGGGAGTATCATGCTCGCGCTATTTGCGCTGAGGAAGATTGGGATTATGATAATCTATCTGATTATGAGCAAGAACAGTTGCAGTGCTATGTCGAAGATAGCGAATATGCTCAGACAGCAGGAATGCTTGAGTTTGCGCGGTCACAGATGAGTTGGGAAGAATTCTATGACTTTCGTGGCTTTATTAACGATATGGGTCTCAATGATCTCCATTGTGGTAACTGGGGCTATCGCAACTGTGATAAGCTGGTACTCGTTGATTATGCCGGATATGAGCGCGATCTGATGGGGAGGATTGCTTAATGAACCCTTATTATGAAAAAATCAAAATCATACTTGATCGCATAGAACAGGGTAAATTTACTCCCTATTCGATCAGCTGGTGTGTCAGTCGTATCGACTGGGCGTGGAAATGGCGCAAGATCACCAAAGAACAGATGGAAGAACTGGCAGGACAGTGCTGTGCACTATTAGATGCAGAGCTGCGCCGAATGGTAGAGAAGGAGTCAAAACATGGCAACTAAGCGAAGAAAAGAAGAAGAGTATGATAACAACGTGTTCCATAGAGGATACGCACGTGGCTTCGGTAAAATACCGCTGTTTTTCCGTCGTTGGAAGTGGGCTTGGCAGCGTATTATCAAAGGATACTGTGATTACGACATCTATAATTTAGATGTGTATTATGCGAAGCTGTTCGAAGACTCAATTACTACCCTCAAAGAGATCACTATGACAGTTCCGTATGGTCTGACAGAAGAAGCATGGGACAATATTCTTACAGATATTGCTCATTCTTTCCACGAGAGCCAGCGCGATGATCTTGACGATGCGGAGTGGACACGACTAGAAGCCATATTTGAGGAGAAGGGTAGCAATTCACCGGAGTATGCAGAGGCCAAGGAGGAATGGCTTGTGGCTCTTCATCGGATGCATCTGCATAATGAGAGATCGAAGCGGCGTGGTTTCCGGTTATTGAGTAAATGGTTCTTTGATCTGTGGTCGTAACTACCAGCGAGGTTATGCTTTAATGAAACCATTGAAGAAGCCTAGTTTGTATGATGTGGTGTTGTCGATCATTCTTGTCATACTATTTGTTATCTTGATATATTCAATAGGTATGATGATCAAGACCGCACTAAATGATAAATCAACCGAGATAAATACGGACACTGCGCTTGCAGTGTCGCCGGAAATCATAACAGTAACCTCAGTTGAAACCGAGATAGTCACGGTAATCGAAACACAGATAGTAACTGTCCCAGTGCCGTATCTCTCTGATGATTACGACTATGCCCGCGCGCTAGCTACATTATATGAGTTAAAGGATCGGGCGCAGTATGAGCATTACCTCAAGGTAGCTGAGAAATGGCCTATTGCTGCTGAAGTCTGGACTTACCTCACCGAAGAAATGATGCTGAATAACTATGTCGCTGCGGGGATTATGGGAAATTTGATGAACGAGTGCGGCGGCAATTCTCTCGCCCTTCAACCAAAAGTTTACGGACTTAACAAAGGCTTCTATGGGATCTGCCAGTGGGCATTAGTTTATAACCCGCAGATCAAAGATGCTACACTTGTAGAGCAGCTAGATTTCTTGCGCGACTCGATCCGTGAAGCCTTTGACAAGTATGGCTATCTTTATCAAAAAGGTTTTGACTATGCCCAGTTCTGCGCAATGACCGATTGCAGAGCAGCGGCAGATGCCTTTCGAGTAGTCTACGAAAGGCCAGGCAGTTCTACTGCTGCAACCCGGCGTAACAATGCGTGTTATGCCTATGCTACCTTTGTCTATTCCGAGTGAATAGTTTTGAATAAAATTATGGTTGGGCGCCTACCACGTCCAACCTATTTAATATTTGATTTTTTTAGAAAAAAGTGGTATAATATATATAGAAGAAATAGAAAGGGATTATTAGAGATGATGGAATATCTTGTGGCTGCGGCGATTAAGTTCCGTATGCTTGATGATTCGTATGATACAGTTATGACCGATACAAGACATGCTGATATTTTTGAAAAGATGTATAAACTTCATATCCAGTATGATAAGTCAAGTGCAATACAGGGGTTCTGGACTTCTAATTCTCGTTTCGTAGACAGATATGAAGCAAAGTGGATCGCGGTTGCGGCAAATCAGTTAATCGTGCCGGAAGAGGAAACTCACGCTGAACTATTTTCGGAGGATGTATGGTGAAAGACAGGAAAAAAAACGGAAGAGATCCCAAGAGGATTAAGCGCATCGTGAAGCTGCTCGAGAAGAGATGGGAAGCAGTACCGGATTGGCGCCTCGGACAGTTGTTAGTCAACTGCACTTTTGCTGGAGAGGACTTGTTCTATCTCGAAGATGATGAACTTGAAGAAAGGCTCGATGCTTGGCTGGTGATGAACAAATGAAATACTTTATCGTTGCTGACGTTCACGGTTTCTATAATGAAATGATTGATGCGCTCGTCAGTCAGGGCTTTAATCAGAATGATCCCAATCATTGCTTTGTATCGCTCGGTGATCTTCTTGACCGTGGACCGGATCCAGAGAAGTGCCTTAAATTCGTCCTTAACCTTGATCCTGCTCGGCGTATTTTGATTCGGGGTAATCATGAGGATCTGATGGAAGAGGCGATTATGCGTCAGTCTTTCCTGAAACACGATGTGTCAAATGGGACCGAGGCTACTGCTATGGCGCTGACTGGCATGACTAATTCTACCATTGCGGCCCTTGAGATGCGCACCTGTGATCTCTATAATCGCTACATCCGTGAGACCATAAACTTCTACGAAACCAACTCCTACATCTTCGTGCATGGTTGGATCCCGCATCGTGTTTATCCAAAGGGGTTCAATGCCAGATATTATGGTCGCGAGTTTATGCCAGAGTGGCGCGAAGCTCCTAACTCTTGGTGGGATGATGCTCGTTGGTGTAATGGTATGGAGTGTTGGGAGCAGGGGATCCTTGAACCGGATAAGACTATTGTCTGCGGTCATTGGCATACTTCGTGGGGACATTGCTATCTGCATCATGATGGCACTGAGTTCGGTAAAACAAGTAAATTTACCCCCTTTGTTGATAAGGGGATTATCGCGGCAGATGCTTGTACTGCTTATTCAGGCTTCTGCAACTGTGTGGTTCTTGATGACGAACCATTGGAGGAAAGTGTGAAATGAGTCCGTTGAGTCATGGAGAGATGGTACAAATGGCAAGAATGCATAGCAACTCTTGTGTTATCTGTGGTGAAGAGATCCCCGAGGGAAGAATGGTATGCCCAATGTGCGAGAAGCAGGAACCAAACCGCAATTTGAGCCACGAGAAAAAACTAATAAGGCTAATTGACGCGGAAGAGTTAAAACATATACTCAACAACAGTAAATACTACGGTACTAAAACAGGAAATGCTTTTGCTGATATGATTACCGAGTGCAAGACAATAGAAGCACGTAAGAAAGGTAAGTGGATAGACAGGGAAGGCTACTGTGTATGTAATCAATGTGGACATACAGAACAACAGTTTGATGGTGTTCGGCCAATTCCTCTACACACCCCTTTTTGTGCGATATGCGGCGCAGACATGATGGAGGAGAAGACCGATGGATGATTTAATCAGCAGACAGGATGTGATTGAAGCGGTGTTTTCTTGGCGAGAGGATTACAAAGCCAAGGGAATAGAGGTAAAACCACTTGTAGAATGGCTCAAAGAGTTGCCACCTGCACAGCCTATGAGTGATATTAGATTTTTTATTCCAAAAGATGAAAGTATCCCAACAGATTTAAGGCTTTATGTCGGAGAAAACTATATTACGTATGAGCGTACTTCTAACGGATTTTTGTTTAAAACGTTTATTGATGACGAAGACGAGGCTATGAAAGTAGTGCAACAAATCGTTAACAAGATGAAATCAGAACATGATGAACCAGAACATGGAGTATCGTGGCGTACTATTTCCTTGGCCGTCGTCCCGCAAGAAGAAAGATACAAAATCGGAACGTGGGTCGAATGGAAATATCGAGTTCGTGATTCGTATTGAGAGAGGAGGCGCAGAAATGACTGAAGAAACAGCCATTCGAATTGCAGAGGCACTTGAGGGGATCGAAAACGGTGCGGCAGCGTTTATAGCATTGTTTATAGGTTTCGCTGTTTTTTGGATTATTGCTATATTTAAGCACTAATGGTAGGAAAAACGGAGGAAATTACAAAATGATTTTTTCTGCAAAGTCAGCCGCCCCGATGGAATTGATATGGCAGTATGGGAATGACTATGTCGAGTTTCTGAAAGCAGAGTTATCCAAGCAAATAGCGGAAGGGGTGATTGAAATCCTTTCTCGCGAGCCGTCTGTTGCAATCACTAAACAGGACTTGCAATCCTTTCCCGATTTTAATCGAAACGAGGCGAACTACCAAGCCTCGATTGAGTGGAAGCCTCTTGTGAAATGCAAGGAATGCAAGCACAGACCGAAAAAGTCATATCCCGGCGCGAGTCGATTCAATCTTCAGTTTCCCGATGGGGCGTGTCCTTACTATTGCGATGACGGCTATTATTGCGAGTATCCGCCCGATGATTTCTTCTGCGCCAATGGAGAAAGAGAGGAAAAAACTGATGAAAATTGATATAAAAACTGTGACAGTCGAGGAGCTACTTCATCTCGATTATCAAAAGCCAGAGTTTCAGTCATTTAATTCTGTGATTATCGTTCCTTTAGATGGCGAGCTGCATGAAAGTGGTTTTCGCAGAATGAAATTCATTTACCTCAAGCGCGATGGCGAAATAGTAGGTGTTGGCGGCGGCCCCAGTGATGTGTTGCATCTTGATGGTATCGGTGGATATGGTCAAGATTGGGAAACTAGTATAAATGAACGCAAAGCTCCTATCTCAGCATGGAGTATTGACTGCTTACCTAATGGCTGTTTAAGACTGCTTTCACGCAAACCATTGATAGCGCCAAAGAATACACTCTCTGATGCAGAGATATTTACTGTTCAAAATAAATAATTAAGGAGAAACCTATGGAAATCGTAAGAAATGCAACAGTCAGAGAATACGAATGCTATCGACTCGAAATAGATGAGGATCTGGCTAAAACCTGTGAGGAAATTTTGAAAAGAGCCGTAGTCGATCCGGATACTGTTCCTCATATTTCACCTCAGACATTGATGCAGTGTTGGGAAGATGAGGGCAGCCGCAAACTTCAGGATTGTGTTTTGGAAATGAAGGGATATGGTGGCTCGTATACAGAATACCTTACTGAATGGGTGCGCGAGTGGCTAAATGATGCCCTTTGGGAACAAGAGCCAACTTATGGAGATAGAGAGACTATCGACTATGAAGATGAGATTGGTTGGAATGGCAATGAGGAATATCGTCGCATCTTTGAAGATGTAAATCCAGACTTTGATGACGAAGACGATAAAGTTTCGCCGGAAGGTAATAACGACTAAAATTAAGGGTCGGGCGCATACAGCGTCCGACTATTAATTTTTGACTTTTTCGCAAAAATGTGATATAATATATATAGAAAATGAAAGGAAGGTTTTCTCTATGAACTCTGAAAATGTCGTGCGCATGACTCCCTATTATATCGAATACTCACTCGATTGCGGTGAGAATGGCGAGATGGAAAGATTTCTGCGCTTCTTCAACACCAAACACGAACTGTTCCACTTTGCCAGCAAGATGTATGCGTTCGATGACTGCTATACTTTCCGTGTGCATGCGATCGTGTGTGACGGAGTAGATTGTGAGTATATCGGATGGGAACCCGGCATGAGATATGCTTATCGTGATTGCGAGACTCGTGAAATCGTATGGGACTGCAGCTTCCCTGAGTATGACCATTAAGGAGTAAGGTAATGAAGTTACAGAAGTATGAATATCGTTCAGTTACTGAACTGACTGAAGTTGAACTCACTGAAGAACTCGCGCGGGAATGTGAAAAAGTGCTAAAGCTGCGCGCCGTCAATCCCGAGGAAGTTCCTCCTATCTCAATGCAGACTCTCGCTCAGTGCTGGGCAGATAATATCTGTAATGAGGCATTGGAGAATTGCACAATCCTCATTAAAGGTCACTCTGCCGCATAGGAAGTCAAACTTGTTAACGAGATCAATGATTGGCTTCAGGGCATGATGTGGACAGCTACTGAAACACAGAGTAAAGTTATTGACTCCCACACGGACGATTGGAGTGATGATTTTGAGTGCTCGCCTGAAGAGTATCAGACAATGATTCGCGTTACTAACCCCGATTTTCTCTCTGATGATGACGCAGATGATGTGTCACCAGAAACCGCAAATGATAATCACTAAAGCACGGCGCGCAATGAACGAAAGGAAGTAAGATAATGCCTATCAAACATCATAAGAAAACTGAAGAGTATGTATGCCCCAGATGCCTGAAGGACAATACTGTAGTCGACGATTACGATTTCGACTGGAACTGCATGAGCCGCAAAATGTTTTGCGAAGACTGCGGGTATATGTGGAGAGAATACTTCACCATGGCCTATGATGGCTTTACTGATGAAACCGGCGAATACGATTCAAATGGCGTGTCCGATGATGCGCCGCTCACACAGGAGATTGACAAATGAAAAGTAACTATCTAATCAAAGTAACATACTACAACGAGCATCTGGATGAAGAGGCAGATCAGGAAGGCTATGCCGTAGTCGTAGCCGAGTCCTATGCTGAAGCTCTTCAGATCCTTCAGGAGGATCTGAACTGTAATATCATTAACGTAGAAGTGCGCGAGTGTCTTCTCTCTGATCGCATTGTCTGGATCTCTGAAGAGGAGTATGACAGCAAGGTCGTAGAAGAACTCGACGACGGCAATGAAGATGAGGAAGAGGAAGAAGATCCCGAAGAGGATTGACGCAGAATGCGCCCGACTGTGTCCGTAATAATGGATGCAAACCATTACACCGGAAGGGTCGGGCGCAGTGTAACCCCGTCTCCGACGGGGCAATCGGATCCCTATTACGTACATATTCTACGTAGTATATGTACGTAATATATTACACAGTATTTTCGTTAATTTATCCATCATCAACCAAAAATCGAGCCGAGCGCAGCGAGGCGTGGAGCACCGATCGATGGCGCAGCCATCGAGCGCTTGCGGAACTAGCCCCGTATTTAATGTACATATATAACTACATATATAATTACTCAATACCCCGAATTTTGGGATCTAAATTTTCGTAGTTTCTCTGCAATAAGTTTACGTAATAAATGAAAGCGTAATATAATATATATTTATTACGTAGTAATATACGTAGTTATATATGTAGTATAATACGGGGTAGAGCGCGAACGGGAAGCCGAATGTAACTATTTACGTAGTTATTTACGTAGTTATTTACGTAGTTATTTACGTAGTTATTTACGTAGTAATTATGTGCGAGAACGGCGCGATCCCGGCCCTGCAGGGCGTGTAGGGAAGGGGCCGTTAGCGCGGAGCACGAGACCACGAGCCAGCGCGTTAGCGCTCGGCGAGAGGGCGAGGTGCGAGAGCGCGCGTGGGATCCCGAGGGAAGAATACGCAGATATGTACGTAGAAGTGTTACGTAGAATAGTGCCCGAACGGACTATCCAGCAGTGAACGTGCGAACGACGGCTACTCTACGTGCAATATGGAGGCGGCTTTATGGGCAGTTAAACGGGGAGGTTTTGGGAGTGATGGGGAGGTTTTGGGATATTGTCGGAGGTTTTGGGATATTGCCGGAAATATGCGAGGCCGCGATCTCGCCTCTGTCAATCAAAATTATCCTCAAAAACCGCTTCGAAGCACCGGAAATTTTGACTTTTTTAGAAAAATATGATATAATATATATAGAAAATGAGAGAGGAAGTGAGTCCTATGTCAACCTACGTACATATTTTTGCGAGATCGAAGCACGACGACTTCGTTGAGCTTTGGTGCAGCGCTGGCTCGTCTGCGATGATGCAGATAGTAGGCCACTGGGCGCCTTGGGAGAAGATCCAGCGCGTCACCGACTCGGTAATGCAGCGCTTTCAGGACGATGCCGCCGAGCGTATGAATTCGCTAAAGGAGTGCATCGCTCAGCACGAGAAGCTGATCGGCGAAATCGGCAGCTGGAACAATCCCATCGACGAGAAGATCGAGCTGATCAACGACTATCAGCGCGCCATCGAGGACGATCGGCAGGATCTCGACGAGCTGCAGGTGGTCAACTATTACCTGCACTTCATGCGTCATATGATCGAAGATGGTACGGAGATCTACGCCGGCGTAGAGTGCGGCAGCACTGTCACCGTCGAGGATATCGCTGATAGTTGATCCCCAGTTTTGGGATCCAACTCCGGCGAAACTGACACGATCCCCTCGCGCCAACTGTTGCATTTTTTGCAACGGTTGCGCCGGCTAACCTTCGGGTGAGAGGAAGCAATCAAAAATTGACTTTTTCTCAAAAGTGTGATATAATATATATGTAAGAAAGTGAGAGAGAAACGAAACGAAGTACTCACTCACGGCGGAGGGCGATTGCCTGCAAATTACGGTTCCAACCAGTCCGCAAAACCGTGACCGGGGAGTCGGTCAGAAAACTGATAACTCCTTGATGGGCGCCATTCCGGCTTGAGCCGGATCCAAACTTGAGTCCCTTCCAAAACAGGCGCCGAACGGATTAACGATGATCGGTTGGCCGCAGTAGTAGGTCGTACGCAGCATAAGACGGACTAGAACACTACGCTGGAAGCCCGCGCCTCTGCATAATGAAACCCATCGTGTGCAAGAACGGGACCTTCATCCCGCACTCTTCCCGATCATCTATTGCCGCGAAACAGTTGCCCAATTGATGCGGTGGCACCGGCTTGGCATCCGCCCAACATAAACCGCCCTCGGGGTGGGTTTTGGGTCGATCCTCCTAGTGGGAATAAGCAAAAAGATTTGACTTTTTGTGAAAAGTGTGCTATAATATATATAGAGAATGAGAGAGATGGTGTGATTACCTTTCTTTCCTACCAAAAACCTCCTTTCGACTCTCTCATTCTCACTCAAGTAGTTAACTCGCGGTGAAAGTAATCATCGCTGTTAAATAAATTAAAACTGGGTGGCTCCCAATAGCCAGAAAAGGAAAAACAACCATGACCAAGAGAGAATTCTACAACTCCATCATCACTGCCAACATCAACGACGAAATCACCGCCTATGCTCAGGCCGCCATCGACAGCATGGATGCCACCAACGAGAAGAGACGGAACACCCCCTCCAAGGCTCAGAAGGAGAACGCTCCTCTCGTCGAGTCGATCCTCAACGGTGTGCTGACCGCTGAGCCCAAGACCGCTTCCGACGTCGCCGCCGAGCTCGGAATCTCCGTGCAGAAGGCGTCTGCGGTTCTCCGCTCGATCGTCGCTGACGGCAAGGCCGTTCAGGGCGAGACCAAGGTCGCCAAGAAGGGCGTCCAGAAGACCTACACTCTCGCTGAGTGAGGTAAGTAAATACCGCGGTAGGGGCCGGCAGTAATGCCTGCCCCTCTTTCTGCGCCCGACCTGCCTCGGTATGTACGGAGACTAACCTCTGTCATGACGGAGACGGGCCGGGCGCAATGTAAAAAAGGGGAGAGGGCATCAGCCCTCTCCGTTTATCTTTGCTTCGTGCGCTGCTTTGGCCGCGGCCTTCTCGGCTCTGGCCTTTTCGTCTCTGGCGATCTTGGCGGCCTTCTTTGCGGCGGCTTCCTTCGCTTTTTCAGCCTTCTCCGCCATCTTCATGGCGTACTCTTCGGCCTCGCTGTACCCATCGTAGATGTCTCCATCTCTGGATCCGGTGGGAACCTTGACGGTGAAGATGATCCACTGTTCCATGCCCTCATTGTCGACGACCGGAATAGCAATCTCATTGGACTTGGTGCGCTGGACGTCTTCGTCCCTCTCGGCAAGCAGTTTCGACAGGATCTCAACGTACTCGGCTCTCAGTGCATCTGCGGATTTCTTGGACATAATTTACCTCTTTCCTGGCCGGGATCTCCGGTCAAATTTGACTTTCTTAATTTTTCTATATATATTATATCATATTTTTCCGAAAAAATCAAGTTTTAAATTGTAAATAAATTGTAAACAAATTGTGAACGGCGCAGCTGTAGCTCATTTTGGGATCTAACTATACGGGCTTGGATCCCAGCTGCAGCTCATTTATGTCAAGACGGAGGCGGGCCCGGGCAGCTTTTGCAGCTTGCAGCTGCCTTGACGCAGGCGACGCAGCTCGCAGCTCACATGGCGTTTCGTGCCATGGGGGGGGACGGCCCGGCCGCTGTTTAAGTGGGGGTGGTAGGTGGCGTGTGTGTGGAAGGGAGAAAAGTTTACAAATTGTTCATAAAAAAAGGTAGAAAATTTCATAAATTTGCGCCCGGGTTGCGCCTGGGCAGACATAAAAAAGCCCGGGTATGCACCCGGGCGCCGACTGGTGGGATCACCACCAGTTTCCGCCTAATGACTCGCGCATTGCGATTGCGGCATCATCAATCTCGTTTCTCTTTTTGTACAAATCGGAGTGCCGGATTACTTTGCAAATCGTGTTGATGTCATCGGGGTCGATGTTGTAATACTCGCAATCGTCCAAACCTGCCACGTAGTCTTCAACGGCTGCCTTGACTTCATTCCACAACGAAGAAGATGCGAGATTGGCGGTAGTGATGATGTCCTCAATGTCAATGTAGATGCGAACAGTCTTTTCGATAACCATTTTATTTACCTCTCTTTCTTACAAGTATATTATACCACATTAAATGAAATTTGTCAATACTTTTTTTCACAAAAACCGGAAAAATTTTGGCGCCCGGGCCTTCAAACGTCGAGAATTAACAACCGTTCGCCGTCATCGTCATAATCTCTTTCAGATGTTTATTTATCCATTTTTGTCTTAACTGGGGACAATGGTTTAATATAAGTGTTCCATAAAGCCAACCCATAATAAAGCCAATCTTTTCTAAAACGATCATTTTTATTGCCTCTCTTTCTTACGAGTATATTATATCACGATAGACCGATTTTGTCAACGAAAAAATTGTAAACAATTTATGAACGCGCCCGGGCCTTCGCCCTTGGCGGTCTGCTCACCAGAGCAGACCGTCAATTTCGGGGTTTACCGACCGACAGAAGGCGAAAATTTTTGCTTCAATCAGCACATCTTCAAGTCCTGTGTGGCTCTCGACAAATTCGGTGTTGCCTGTGAGCCACCGATAAATCACCTCGGCAGTGTATCTTGGCGTGCCGTTCTTGCAGACAAAACCGTTTTTCTCGCAGAAGCCGCGGTAGTTCTCGCTGCCCTTGAGCACTTCGCGCGCCATTTTCAGCGTGTCAAGGATTTTTGTGCCGAAGGGGAAGAAGTAGCGATACTTCGAGGAGGTCAGCAGACGCTGGGTGTAGTTAGTTGACTTGTAGTCAAACCGCGCGTTGTGGGCGACAACGTAGGTTATGCCGTAGCGCGCCATTACATCACGCACCGCCTTGCGGATCGTCGAGTGACGTGCGAGCCTGCGAGTGCCGGCTTTTATGTCAGCCCAATACTGCGGGATTTTGTCGCAAAAGTAGGCGGTTGACATCATCTCTGTATCGAGAAAAATGTCAGCGTTCACAAAGGAAGCCGTTTCGTAGACTTCGCCTTTGCAGTCGACGACGGCGTAGCCGAGGTCGTAGTAAAAGGGGTCTTCGATTGTGTTGGCGGTTTCGGTGTCGAGCATCAGGAACAGTTCTGTCATTAGGGGTTACCTCTCTTTCGTTTACGGCTATATTATACACCTGTTTTAGGAATTTGTCAACACTTTTTTATTCGTCAATTTCAACAAAAATAACTAAAACTTCCGGCTAGATCTTGTGCAAAATGACGGGCGCCCGGGCCGGCGCCTTTGTGCAAAATGCACAAAGGCTTCCGGCGGTTGGCTCAAAGGACGGCTTCGTAAGCCTTGACCGTCCCCTTGCCCTTGACCTTGAGGTCAAGCGCCTTGAGCTTGCCTGCCTCGACAAGCTGCCGGCAGAGAGCCGACACCTTCTGCGTTGACACGCCGCAGGCGGAGGCAATCTCGGCGGCGGTCAGCGAGCCGACACCGATGGCGGCGACGATAGCGTCCTTGACACCCTCGTTGGCGAGCTGCGCCTTCGAAGGCGTGTTGCGCCTCTTGGCGTTGCGCGCGTCGAGCTTCTCAAGCTCGCTGGAGGCGAAGGCGACGACCTCGGCATTGTCGGCGAGGCTGGCGGAAACGGTGGACAGGAATTCGCGGTAAGTCATAGTAGACCTCTTTCTCCCACACTCACGCAGTGGGCGCGTATGTTGGGCGGTTAGCGCCTCGGCGCTTCCTCTCCCCTCTTGACAAGAATATTATATCACAGTTTTCAGAAAATGTCAACAACTTTTTCTGGAAAAATTACTTTCGTCGATCTGCACAAAAAGCCGGATCTCGCCGGAACCCAATTTGTGCAAAATGACGGGCGCCCGGGCGTGGTTAGCCTCGGCTAACTCGCCCGCTAAAAAAGAGAGGGCTTGTGCCCTCCCTCTGTCAACCGATGCCGTTTGACTTCAAACGGTATTCAGTTGACGCCTTGGCTTCGTGTTCCGCCTTGGCTGCTGCCTTGGCTTCCCTCGCCGCCTTGTCGCGCGCTATTTTGCGCGCCTTGGCTTCTGCCGCTTCCTTCGCCTTTTCGGCTTTTTCGGCGACCTTTGCCTTGTATTCCTCGGCGACGCCGTAAGCGTCATACGGCTCACCGTCGCGTGAGCCAGTCGGCACTTTGAAGGTCAAGACGATAAACTCGTCGTTTCCCTCTTCGTCGACCACCGGCAGGGCGATCTCGTTGGAGTTGGTGAGCAGGACTTCGTCACCATTGGCGGTGAGACAGTCGGAGACGATGCGCATATACTGCGCGCGGAGAGCCTCGTGAAGGGCTTTCTTGGACTTGGGCATTTGGATTACCTCCCTTTCGTTTACGGCTATATTCTATCATAAATTATTGATTTTGTCAAGAAAAAAATTGTAAACAATTTGTGAATGGGATCCGGCCGGAATGTGAACTCGGCGCCCGGGCATTAATCGGTAAATGTAATTGTTGACTATAATGCGAATTTTACTTGCTAGAGTAATTGAAGTGCTTCTGTTAAATATACTTCATCAGAAGGAAAGGTACAAGTTGAAAGAACGTGAGCAAGATCATTAATAAGATCATCAAGTGGAGTAATGGAATTAAATGGCTAATACTTGCGGCAGACGATGTGTCTATCATCTAGAAAGAGTTCAAGTGCATCACCCTCACGAATATGGAGTTTTTGTCTGATTTCTTTTGGGATAACAATACGTCCTAAATCATCTGTTTTGCGAACAAAGCCTGTGGTAGTCATTACATGTACCTCATATATTAAAATTTAATGGGAATGTGCCCGGGCACCCGTTTCGCCCTTTACATCAACAAAAAATGAATGTTGAGTGCCAGTAATGCCAACCCTGTGACCAATTCATTGACTTTATGGTCATAAAACCACGCACGAAATATCATAATTAGTGCATTAGATATACCAAACCATAGACCAAAATTGCCAAAAGCAATTACAAGTATGACATTAAGTAAGGTCAGAAAAGCGGATAAGTCGTTCCATTCCCATTTGATTTTCATCTTAAATTCCCCTTTCTTTTACAATTATATTATATCACAATTCTACTATTTTGTCAACACTTTAATTGTTAAAAAATTATGAACAACGTGCCCGGGCGCCGGTTAACCTTGGCTAACCGGCGCCCAAACAGAAAAGGGGATTGCTCCCCTTGTCTGTGTCACTCCTGAACGGAGTAAGACTTGACGGAACCCTTGCCTTTCACCTTGATGTCGGTGACGGCGATCGAACCGCTCTCGACCATCTGTCTGCACAGTGCCGAGACTTTCTGCGTGGAGATGCCGAGGGCATTTGCGATCTCGCTCGCAACGGCGTTCTTGGCGTTGAGCAGGTAGGCGAGGATCTGTCCTTTGACTTCTTCGTTGGCTTTCTGCTCCTTGCTGAGTGTGTTTCTGCGCTTGTCGTTGCGAGCATCGAGTTTCTCGATTTCGGCTTTGGCGAAAGCGTTGAGTTCGTCGTTGATGTCGGCGGCGAGGACTGAGTTGAGGAATTCGCGAGTGGTCATAGTGTGTATTACCTTTCTGGTTTAGTCGGTTTTCCTTCCCTTGATTACGAGAATATTATATCACATTTCTGTGAGTTTGTCAAGAGGTTTCTTGAATTTTTTTGAATTTTTTTCGAGTTTCTCACGTTTGGTCGGAGTCTTGCGCGTGTATGGAATGGGCGGTTTCCGGCGCGCCTTGCGTTCTTCGCGCTCTTTGTTTTTTTGCGTCATCTCTTGTTCCCTCCTCTTGACAAGAATATTATATCACAGTTTTGGGAAGAAGTCAACAGTTTTTTCTTCGTCATTTTCAACAAAAATAATCACAATTGAGTCGCCGGTTTTTGTGCAAAATGCCGGCGCCCGGGCGGACCTCCGCGTGGTCTTCAAAGACTCACACGGAGTTCGATTTTTAATTTTCGGCGTGCCTTGCGCCTACACTGCCTTTTCTGTTTTCCGGCATCTTTCCAATGAACAAGTGAACCGCAATTAAGATCGCGTGCGGTGTATTCTTTTACTGTTGCCTTTTTGAAGTAATCCATTAGTTTACCTCTCTTTCTTGTGACTACATTATACCACAAGATAAGCAATTTGTCAAGGGGTTTTTTTATTTTTTTTCGAGAAATCTTTATACCTTCTCTCGTGGAGTCGCGCGCCTCGTAAGTTCCTCGGCTTTTCTCTCCCCTTGACGAGTATATTATATCATAAATCGCTGGAAATGTCAATAGATCAAATTGTAAACATTTTATGAATGCGCCCGGGCGGCCGGTGCCGTCCTCAAAGGACAGCACCGTTTGCTACGACATACTCTCCGTCAATCCACTGCCAGAGAATTTCGCCAGTGAGACCGTCAATGACGACCACTTCGTGCGCATCAAGACATTTGATGAACTGCTTGAACATGAGCCACATGTAATCTCTGTCGATTACGCAGTATTCGGACTTGGCTTCAAAGTGAGTAGAGACGCGGATTTCGAACATTGTGTGTACCTCTCTTTCGTTTGCACTTATATTCTATCATATATTAAGTGATTTGTCAACAAGAAAATTGTAAATAAATTGTGAACAATTAGCGCCCGGGCCTCCTCGCCGCCTCAGACGGCGGCGAGAACCTTGAAGATTTTGTCAGGAGTGTAAGCACCCTCACCCCATTCGTTGCGATTGTGTTCCTCGTCGTCGAACAGGATACCCTTGCCACAAGTGCTTTTCGGTGTGCCGTAGGCGACGATTTTGATTTCGTCCCAGCGCACGCTCGGCAGATGCTTCGCCAGCCATTCGCGCTTGACCTTCGCGACCGCTTCGCCGTATTCAGCGGAGCCGCTCTTTGAGAGCCACGAGATGATGCCGACCTTCGCGCCAGCGCGCTGTGCTTTGTGCAGGGCTTTCGCGAGCCTTGCCATATTGACGAGCGGGCGCGCCTCAGCGTAGGGTGCCGGATCTTCGGCTATCAGTTTTGAAAGCCAATCGGCTACTCCGTAGAGATCCGCGATCGTGCCGTCCATATCGAAGAAAATCTGTTTCATTGGTTCATTCCCCTTTCCTTTACGGCTATATTCTATCACAAAATCGGCAGTTTGTCAACACTTTTTCGCCCGTGAATTGTAAACAATTTGTGAACTCGGCGCCCGGGCGCTCGCCGGACTTACCAAGTCCGACGACCTGTGCGCTGATACTCGCGCGACATTGCTTTATACATTTCGATACGCGCCTTGCGCGCGATTTTTTCGCGTCTGTTGCGCGCAATCGCGCTCACAACGAGATAACCGATATCGGCGAGAAAAGTCAAACCGACGACAAGACCGAAAAACGCGAGAACGACAATAATAAGTTCCATAAGACAAACCTCTTTTCTTTTCTTTACAAGAATATTATACCACAATTTTATTAAAAAATCAATAAGAAAATGTAAATAGATTATGAACGGCTGGCGCCCGGGCGCTCGGCGCGAGGGCTCACGCCCTCTCGCCAAACCACTCGAGCATTCTCTTGCTTTCACTCAAAAGTTGGATTTTTTCGTGCCCGCCGTTCTTTTGGCTTTCTCTTGTCTTGCAACCGAACTCGGCGACAAACTCTGTCCACTCGGCTCTGTCCATTATGTAAGCCGTTCCAAAATCGGCGGTCACATAAGCATACCGATTGGCTCCGTCGAGGTCGAGGTAAGCCTGAAGGTCATACCCTTTGCAGACCGTTGCTTTCTGGCTCTTGATCTGGATGTCGAGGACGTCACCGCCAAGCGTGTGAGGCTTGTTGTCGGCTTTGGCGATTTCGCCTGTCAGCGTGAACCGCATCACCTGCTCGGCGTGCTGTCCGTTGTTCTTGTATATGCGCTCGATCGAGTTGTTCAGTTTGATGGTGGTCATTGGTGTTACCTCCCTTTCGTCTACGACAATATTATATCATATCCCGAGTAATTTGTCAACACTTTTTTGAAAAATTTTTTATTTTTTTGAGAGGGCCGATCCTGGATCCGGCCGGGCCGCCCGGGCTGAGAGGGCTTAGGCTCTTGCGAGCCAGGCCCTCATTTTGTCGGTCTCGTGGCCGAGGCGGATCTTGACCGCTCCGCCGTTCTTGGCGCTGTCCCTCGTGGTGGTCCCGAAGGCCTTGACGAAGGCAGTGTACTCGGCTCTGCTCATCGCATAGGCGATGCCGTCCTCGGTCGCGTAGATGTAGGCGGTGCTGGCGTCCTTGTCGAGGTAGGCGTCGAGGTCGTCGCCCTTGCAGACCGTAGCGCGTGCGCTCTTGATCTGGTAGTTGAGGCAGTCAGCGCCGAGGTCGTAGCGGAGGTTATCAGCCTTGCTGACTTCGCCCGTAAGGGCGAAGCGGACGGACTGTTCGGCGTTCTGGCCGTGGTTGCGGTAGTTGTTGAGATATTCGAAACGGAAAGCGGTCATCGGAAGCACTCCTCTCTTGTTCTTACGAGAATATTATACCACGGCTCGGGCAATTTGTCAACACTTTTTTGCAAAAAAGAAAAAAATTTTTTCGCGCCTGGGTGGGTCTAGGGGGTGGGTCAGGGCTCAGCATTTGCCGGCCCGGGGTAGGGTTTTGGGAAAATCGGAGGCCGAAGGCGCCCGAGGGCCGGGGCCTGGAAAATTAGTTCCACGAACTCAATTTTTCATTTCATGAACTCAATTTTTCATTCCACAAACCAATTTTTTCGTTCCCTCTCCCCATTCCACCTCCCATAACGAAAATTTGATTTTTGGACGAAATTAGTGTATAATTAAGATAGAAAAATAAGGAGAAGGTGTGACTATGTACACCCTTAATATACCATATGCCTACTAACCGACTGCACTTAGATTTCTCCCTTACTTATCGAGACGAGCGCTCCGCTTTTCTCGATATTTATCTGAGACAACCTGAATTTACTTAGCGCCCACCTACACCAGAAGAGTGTGAGACGATGGCTAACTATCTCTTATGGGGAAAAGACCGTCAAACAGGATTAAACGCCAAACAGGATGGCTCTGTCCAACTTACCTCCAAGCATGGTGACTGGGACTCTGACTCCGATTCTAACTTAGAATCGCTCGACGCCCTCATGGAGTCCCCCACCTTCAACGAAGCTTCCCTCATCGATATATCTGCGCCCGCCTACCACGTAAAGAAAGAGGTCTTCTCCCGTGACGAAGCACTGGCGCAATGCCCGCCTGAATTCATACCGATGTACCGTGAACTATTCCGTTCGATCGACGAACTCGACCTCATGATCAACTACTACGATCTCTAGCACAACAAACGTACCAAACCTCCTCGCGAACAGCTTCTTCGTAAATTCACCGAAGAAGAACAACGCATTTTCCAAGAGAAAGTCACCCATTGGAACCAATTCAAATACCTCAAACAACGTCATCAACTTATCGAGCTCCGACGCTAGCAATATACCTTGCGCGACTCCTATACCCCTCAGTCACTTCCCTCGGGCTACCAGCCAATCACAATCGCGCCTCTCGACGCAGACTGGGACGTAGGTATCGAAGTCCTGCCTCTCGGCATTTTCAGCAAAAATACGGCCGCGCGCCTACTATATCAGGACTTCGACGCCCTGATCCCGCAGAACTTCAATGAAGAATCTCTCCGTCTTGTCTACAAAATCTTTTGGTAGAAATAGAACTATGTTCCGAGCACCCGCAATCGCTACATCGATTTCCGCGAACTCGAACACGTCTATAACATATTTGCGCTTTATTATGAGTTGGACCTCCCAGAGGATAATGAGTCATTTACCGAGTCGAATATCAGCGGTTTAATGAATGCACTAAAGTATTATGTACGTATGGCTGATCTCAGTGAAGCCTAGCGCGAGATTCTTGACATGAAATTAGAGAAGAAGAAAAATAGCGATATTGCTTATGACATAAATAAGAAATATGGCAAGGCATATACTGCTAATTATATCTCGACTATCTTTAGACAGAGGATTATACCGAAAATCAATGAAGCCGCGGAGTATCACGTAAAGATCATCGAGAATTTGTGTTTTCCAGAAGAGTTCAAGACGTGCTCTTGTTGTGGGAAGACCTTACTGCGTGACCCGATTAACTTCACACGGAAAACACGTAGTAAAGATGGATTCACTGCTCGGTGCAAGAAATGCGAGAAGCTAGCGAGATCAAAAGGAGATTAAGACAAGATGGAACACGACAATAATCAAAAGAATATTACAAATGGGGAATAGTTCATTAAGCTGATGTTGAAGTTGAATGGGGACGAACTCTGCGCCCTGTCGAAAATTTTGGGCATCCGCCTTCTCACGAACGAAATCGACCCCGAAACAAAACACGCCATCCCTAGAATGGCGGAAGACATCATTGATGACATTATTGTCCACTTCGGACAAATGGAGCGCAAGGACCGGCGCTGGTTGATTCGTTATCTCAAAAAGCAAACCAAAGGGAGATAATCGCTATGGCACTTGTACCAAAAATCCAACGTAAAACTAAATTTGTCTCTAAGAAATGTTCGATTTGCGGCGGGATCTTTGGGCCTGAGAGCTATGCGCCGACCAAATCTCTCTTTTATCCTGATGGGGTAATCCCTGTATGCAATGATTGTATCGATGGTATACTAGCGATGCAAGACGACTCCTGGACCATCGTAGACAAAGTTTGTCAGTTAGCTGATATTCCTTTTGTCCCGAAAGAGTGGGAGAGGTTGAGGGATATGGATGAGGCGAATGTATTTTATCGCTATGCTAATATTTTTTAGGGTTAGGAGTATGAAGGAATCGGATGGGGTGATTACTATGCGGCCTTCCAAAATTTAAAGCAATCTGGAAATATTGAGGATGAGCTTCCTGGCCTTGCGGATGAAAAACGACGTAAGTTGAAGGAAAAATGGGGCGGTAATTACGATGACGATGCGCTAGGCTATCTCGAATAGTTATTTAATGGTTTGATGACTACTCAGAATGTCAATGGCGCATTGTAGATCGACCAGGCTTTGAAAATCTGTAAGATGTCTTACGAGATCGATTAGCGTATTGCGGCCGGAGATGATTTTGATAAATTACTTGGATCCTATGACAAGATGGTCAAGGCTGCTGAGTTTACTCCAAAGAATGTCAAAAACATTAATGACTTTGATACTTTCGGCGAAGCTACTCGATGGATGGAAAAGAGAGGCTGGCGCAATAAATTCTATGACAGAGTCACTCGCGATATAGTCGATGAATCCATGAAGAACTTCTAGGCTTTCAACTAGAGGTTGTATACGAATGAGTCCGCAATTCCTGAGGAGATTGCGCGCCGCCTTGAGGCCCTCAAAACAACGGCTGAAATGGAGAATTACTACGAAACTGATACAGAGCATGACCTTGATGCTTTTGAGCAAGAAGGTTATGAGTAGTTGCTTCATGATACTGCGAATGAGGAATTCAAGGTTGACTTGGATGATGATTCAGATGAGGATGAAGACAATGGTTGATACTAGAAAGAATAAAATACTTACATAGCGCCGGACCGTGTTTGATAGTGATATGCTCGATCACGGATATCGCGACGGTATCGAAATAGAAAAGGGAGTCGTCCTCAATGAAGACTACCTCGAAAAACATTATGAAGAGATTGGCAATATGCTGTCAATCTTTTCTGCATATCCAGACATTTTTCTTGATTTTATTACCCCTGCTGAATCCAATTTTGAATTATTTTTCTATCAAAGAATCACACTGCGCGCGATCATGCGTTATCGCGGTGTGTATATAACGGCGCCTCGTGCGTTCTCGAAGTCATTCATCACGATCTTGGGGTTAATGCTTCAATGCATTTTTATTCCTGGCACCAAACGATTTATCTGCGCTCCTAACAAAAATCAGTCGGCGCAGATTGCGAAAGAAAAGATCGTTGAGATCTACGACCGTTGGCCGCTAATTCGTAAAGAAGTTATCGGGGGTGATATTTCGGATACGCCCGGTAATTTCGGTAAAGACTACGTCACCCTTAAGTTTCGTAATGGTTCACAGTTTGACGTTGTCGGCGCCCTTGACTCCCAACGTGGTGGTCGTAGGCATGGCGGCCTAATCGACGAGGTTCGTGACCATGAAGAAGAGCCAATCAACGAAATCGTTCTCCCTCTTATGAACGTTTCGCGCCGACTACCCGACAACACCGTTAACCCTAACGAACCTAACCAAGAAAGAATCTTCATGACATCTGCTGGCGTCAAGACTTCTTTCGCTTATGACCTACTGCTCGACATATTCGAAGACTCTATTATCCATCCCGAAGATTCTTTCTGTATGGGATGCGATTACAGAGTGCCGCTGATGCATGGACTGCTTGACCGCACCTACATCAATAAACTAAAGACCTCTCCTTCCTACTCCGAAGAAGCTTTCGCGCGCGAATATCTCTCTATCTGGTCCGGTTCTTCTGATGAGTCTTGGTATAACTTCGACAAGCTGTAGAAGTATAGAAAAATCAAGAATCCCGAAACGCACGCAAAATTTAGAGAGAGCGACTCATGTTTTTACTTATTATCAGTAGACGTAGGACGTATTCATGACCAAACGGTCGTGTGTGTCTATCGTGTCAATATTGACAAATCAGGTAAGCATTTTGTTACTCTTGTGAATTTAATCGTGCTAGCGCGCGAGGCTGCGACAAAGACATTTGTCTAGCAAGCGATTGACATCAAACGCTTAATTCGCGACTTCCATCCGCGCGAGGTTGTCATTGATACAAACGGTTTAGGTATAGGCCTGGCCGACGAGATGATTAAACCTCATTATGATGATTTAGGTGAGTTTTATCCGGCATATGCTTTTAAGAATGATGAAACCTATTACGCCATTCAACCTAAAGATGCGCCGAAGATTCTATATAGCCTTAAAGCTAATGGACCTCTCAAATCCAAGATACATGGTAATGCTTATGCAAAGCTAAGTAGTGGAACAGTGCGCTTCCTTATCAAAGAACAAGAAGCTAAAACTGCGCTGATGGCCACTAAAACTGGTCAAAAAATGTCAGTATATAAACGAGTAGAACGTCTTATGCCGCATGAGATGACAACTAAATTATTTGAAGAAATGGCTAATTTGCGGCTAAAACGAACCGGGGTATCGACAGATATTGTTCTCGAACAAATCAATACCCGCTACCCAGACGATAAATATTCGTCATTCGTTTACGGACTCTGGCGCATCAAAGAGATGGAAGAAGAGTATACTCAAAAACGTCGAAGACGTTTCGGAGCGACCGGAGATCACAAACGTTAGTTAGTCTTTTATAATTAAGGAGGATATAGATGGCTGAATAGGAAAACCCAATGCACACTTTTGACCTATCTTCCTTTAAAAAAGCACAAGACAAAATGATCGCAACTAGCGACACCGCGTATAAGGGACGCTTCCCTGAACGGGAAAGATTCTGGCGCACTCGTAGTACGTTTACGCCTGAAGAAGTTGCGAACATTATTGAATCTGGGTCTTTAGTAGAGCAGCAACGTCTGTCTCGTTACTACTATCATAAAAATGGATACTACAAGCATATTATTATCTACTATGCTACCTTATTGAAGTATATGGGTTTACTTATACCTAATCCAGCAGCCGGTAAAAGTCTCTCCACCTCCCATATCTAGAAAAGGTATTTTAGTGCAATAGATCTTGTGGAATCTATGCAATTACCTGTGTGGTTAACGAACTGCGCTCAACGGGCGCTAGTTGATGGATGCTACTATGGTGTAAGAGTAGATACTGACAAGAACACATTTGCTGTTCTCGATTTACCTGCTCAGTATTGTTGCTCTCGTTTTAAAGACGCATCTGGAAATGACTTAATTGAATTTGATTTGGGCTACTTTAACACCATCAGTATGCTCGAAGCAAGAGAAGCGGCACTAGAAGCTTTTCCAAAAGTCATTGTCAAAGCCTATCGTAAATGGATGCGCACCAAAGGGGACCTTAATTAGAAATGGTTTATTATTCCAAGTGATATTGGAGTATGTATTCCGATTTTTGATGGTCGTCCTTTATTCCTAAGTGTTATTCCTGCAACAATAGCATATGATGATGCCGTACAAAATCGTCAAGATAAAGAAGTAGAAGACATTCATAAGATTATCGTACAACAGATTCCTCATCTTACAGATGGGCGCTTACTGTTTGAGCCGGATGAAGCGGAAGAGATTCATGCTGGCGCCGTTGGTATGTTAAAAGGTGATAAAAATATCAGTGTTTTAACTACCTATGCAGATGTTGATTCTGTCACATCTAATACTTCCGACGATAATAGTGATAAACTACTGACTCGTTTCGAGCAGAATATTTACTCCCAAGGCGGCGTTAGCGGGCAAATTTTTGCTTCCACCGGTAGCGGTACCTTGGAGACGTCTCTCGAACATGACTTGGCGTTTATGATGTACTTTGCAAACAAAGCTTCGGTCTATGTTTCAAATGTTCTTAATGAGAAATTAGGGAATGCGAATATTACTTTTAAGTATAAAATCATGCCCATTTCCCATTATAATACTTCTGAGTTTATTACAGATTCTTTCAAATTAGTTAGCTCTGGATACAGTGCATTATTACCTGCTTTAGCATTCGGTATGTCTCAAAAAGACTTACCTAATATCAAAGATCTTGAAAATGATGTCCTCAAACTTAGTGAAAAACTTAAGCCACTTGAGACTTCTTATACTCAAGGCAATGAGAAAGGAACGACCGATAACCCGAAAGGCGGCCGCCCTGAATTGCAAAGCAACGAGAAAAGTGAAAAAACGATTATAAATGAAGAGTCGCAAAGCAGAACGGGAGGAGGTTCATAATTAAATGGAAAACAATCAAATTAATTTTGAATTACCTGTTACCGTTTATGGAAATTTAGAAAAGTATAATGATGTAATTTCTAAGGGAAGATGCCGTATTTTCTATAAAGGCGCCAACCGAAATGGTACTTATATTACCGACGAATTTGCCGATAAATTACTGAGTACTATTGCTTATGCGCCAGTTAAGGGCATTTTTGAAACTAGTGAAGATGATTATACAGATCATGGTGATAAACGAAGCGAAGGGCGCATTTATGGAATTGTTCCACAAGATTACAACTTAACATGGGAGCCTCATACTGATGAGGACGGAATTGAGCGTATTTATGCTAATGTTGATGTCCTTATCTACACTGGGCTCTACTCAGAAGCCAACACCATTTTTGGTAAGTCGCAATCTATGGAGCTATATCGTAAGTCTATTAAGGGTGATTGGAAGATTATCGAAGGAAAACGTTATTACGTTTTTGAAGATGCTTGCTTCCTTGGCCTGCAGGTACTTGGAGATCATGTGGAGCCTTGCTTCGAAGGCGCGGCCTTCTTCAGTTTATATCAGTCTTTATTAGACCAAGTCGAACAATTAGATAAATTACAAGACAATTTCCAGGATAACGGACAAGGAGGAAGTACTATGCCTAGTCTTACTTTTAAGCTGTCTGATAGTCAAAAATTCGAGGCTCTTTGGGATTTATTAAATCCTAATTGCAGCGTAGAAAACGATTATGCTATTGAGTATGTTGTTTGCAGTGTTTATGATGAATATGCCGTTGCCTACAATCTTGTTGAAGGTATTTATGAGCGTGTTTATTACACCAAAGATGACGCTACAGACTCTGTAAGTATTGACAGAAAAGAGCGTTGCTACATTCTTGACGTTAATGAAGACGAAAAGAAAGCTCTTGATGCACTCCATGCATTAAATGGTAGCACTTATGAGTTAGTTGATGAAAAATTCGCTCAAATTGATGAACTCAATGCGAAAATTTCTGAAAATGACACCAAAGTTGGAGAGTTAAATACAACTATTTCTACTTTAACAATGGAAAGAGACGAGGCTAACTCTCACATGGCTGAATTACAAAGCAAGTTTGATGAAGTTTCTGCACAATATGCTGAGGCTCAAATTGCTATTGGTAGTTTAACTACTGAGCGCGATTCCCTCGCCGCTTATAAAAAGACTATTGAGGATGAGGGCAAATTAGCTATTATTAAGGCTTATATCGATTCTGTTGACGCTGCAGTTATCGAGCAGTTTACTGCTGATATAGATAATTACACTGCCGAAGAGCTTGATATGAAACTTACATACGAGCAAAAGAAAGCCCATCCTGAATTATTCGTCCAAACCCCTAAGCCTGCTTATTTTCCTAAGGATGATGACGCATCCACAGGTGGCTTAGATGGAATTCTTGCCAAATATGAGCATAAAAAATAATTAATAATTGGAGGATCATTATTATGGCTGCTACACGTATTGCCTGTGATGGATACGGCCAGCTTGAACTCAATCAAGTTGCCTTCCGTCGTGACGGTAGAATCGAAGCTCAGAGCAAGCTAAAAGCCTATGTTGCTTCTACTGCTGAAGATGGTTTCGATAAAGCGCATCCTGCTGAGAATGGCATGCTTCTCGTTTTCAACCCTACAAAGCGCGAAATCAGCAAGCCTGCCGCTGCTACCGATAAAGTTTTACTTAACTACACCACAGAGCACATGTATGATGAGAGAACTCCTGGTCTGAAGAACTTCTGCCTCGTTCCTGGCACATTCCTTCCTAGACTTGGATATCTTGCTACTGGTGACAAGTACACCACAAACTGTGTTTCTTATGACTCCGAGGACTATGATGATGAGGATGCTTTCTGGGATGCTGTTGCCGCTTGCGACGCCACTCCCCTTTATGCTTGCCCATGTGAAGATGGTTCTCACCTTGTTTCCGATTCTGCGACCAACGCTGTTGCTCAGGTCGTGAAGGGAGACACAATGCCGGACGGCCAAAAGGCCATCCAGTTTATCGCACTTTAATTAAAGGAGGTACAAAGCAATGACTATTAACGAATTAAGAGAATTAGCTCGTCATGCTGCTCATCGTACTGCTCCTGAAAACTACAGTGTTGTAAGTGTCGATAAAGCATTAGCTGACGGCTTCAAGGAAATTGCTGGTTCTATCAACGCTTTCATGAAGAACCGTTATGATATCTATGATATCATTATTGAAAACGCCGATGAAATTGTTCCTGCCCAGGTTATGGCGCAGTTCGGTCAGTTCGCTGAAGTCCGCAATGTTGCTCAGGGCGACAAAGTGCTCTTCAAGAGAGGACCTCTCGGCAAAGCTCGCGCTAAGAAGTTCCTGACTCAGGTCGGCCTTAGTGGCGTTTATGAGAGCTTCCGTCTCGACAAGGAAACCTTCACTGTTGGGATGAAGGCTATCGGCGGCGCCGTTTCCATCGACTTCGAAAGAATGCTCGATGGTGCTGAGACTCTCTCCGAGTTCATGGCCGTTCTTACCGAGGCTCAAGTTGATGGCATTTATGGCGAAATCCAGAACGCTCTTATGAGCGCTATGGCTAATATGCCTGCGGCCAACTATGTTTCTGGCGGCTACAGCGCTACAGCGCTTCAGGCTCTTGTTAACACAGTTAAGGCTTACGGCGGTGGTGCCACCATCTTCGCTTCTCCTGAGTTTGTTGCTGCTATGGGACCTGATGCTATCGTTCCTGCGATCGCTAATGCTGCCCAGGCTATCTACCCTCAGGATGATATTGATTCCATTCACAACACAGGTCGCATTCGCATCTTCCGTGGAACTCCTATTGTTGAGTTAAGACAGTCCTTCGTAGACGAGAAGAATGAGCAGATTATGATTAATCCTCAGTTTGCTTACGTTCTTCCTACTGGCAACGACAAGATTGTCAAGATCGTCATGGAAGGCCAGACACAGATTTATGATGCTGTGAACCGTGACCAGTCCATCGAAGTTAACACCTATCGCAAGGTTGGCGTTGGCATTCTTGCCTACAACAACTGGGGTGTATATCAGAACACAGGTATCGACGACTCCAAGTGGTATGATTCTGGTGTCCTTGACATCGATGTTGACTTACATCAGAAACCTTAAGTCTCTGTGACACATTGAGGGGAGGGGTAAATCCCCTTCCCTCTTAATTAATAATAAATGCTCGTAGACGAGTGAGTTAAAGGAGAAAATTTAATATGGAAAACATGATTTATGTTTCTAGCGCGAGTGATCATACACTCGTTATGTTCATTCCCGAGATGAATCTGTCCAAAACTTGGACTAAAAGAGGATAGAGATATCCATTTACCAGAGAACAGTTAATTCAGGCTTATTACAATCCTTCTGTTGAATATATGTTTAAACAGGGGCTACTTGTTACTGAAGATAAGGAATTTCTACAGGCTGTCGGTCTTATGGAAGAAGATGGCACTATGGAAGTTGTTAGCTTGACTCCAGATTTACTTAATCGTATGATTAAGCTAATGCCGGTTGCTGATGTTAAGCAGCATGCGGCGAAGCTATCGCATACACAGTTAAATGAACTGGGCGAGTATGCAGTGGCGCATTATCAGGATCTCAAGCTAGATCGTATTGACTTATTAAGCAAATTAACTGGTAAAAATCTATTAAAGGCGATTGAGAATTACAAAGCAGCACAGGAGGGATAATTATGACCTCTTACGATACAATATATAAAGCTTTTCTAGCGCGCATCCTTGAAGATGAGTGGGAGAATTGGCTAATTGAAGAGGCTGAACAGGATTGGAGAGAGATTCTGGAGGCGGCCTTGCCTTGGTTTAAATTTCCAAGAACGTCCCTGGACCATGACGAAAATGGCTTTAGTGGTGATCTTCGTCAATCTGAAATACAGATTATTGCTAATTATATGAAGTGCGAATGGCTTAATCGCTGCATTATGACTTGGGAGAATGTCAAGCCTCTATATGTGGAGAGAGACTTCTCGCAAGCTAACTTAATTGATAAACTCACTAAGATGCTTGAAGCAGAAAGAAAGAACGCATTAGCATTAGAGAGTGTTTATTATCGCTCGCGCGAGGGTAAGCCTTTTGACTTCACTAGATTAGCAACACGAGCGGAAAATGCCCTTAAGTGAAGAATATCGAAACAAATTAAAGAATAGACTTTTTGGGTTATTGTGCGAATGCGAGAAAGGGCGCGAATGGCGCAAATACCTTGATGCCATTCTCATTGAGTTATATGGCTTTGATGAGGTTAATAAGACTGCGGCCTACTATCATTTAGTACATAACCTGAGTTCATGTCGGTATCTTGCCTATGAGTTTTTCCGTAGTACAATCTTTGATTGTATGAGTTTGGTGGATAAGATATGAGCTACTATGATGAAGTTTATTTAAAGCGATTAAATCGCTATGGTCTAGATTATCAATCGCGCCTTCAGGGACAGCGCGAGCGTAATTTTGAGAATTATTTACTAAAAACACCTTTTAGAATTGATTTTTAGTATGATGATAAATTATAGCCTGCTAGTTTAGAGAGATCTAAACAAGACTATTCAGAAACACAAGCTTATCTTTTAACGAGAACTAGTTTAGATATACCAAATGGGACCATTTTGGAAATTATTACACAAGATGGTGCGAAGCAACCATGGATGATATGGTGGCTTGAACATATTGCATCAAGTGGATATAATAAATATATGGTTCTGAAGATGACGCATACACTAACGTGGACTGTAGCCGGTCAAACTTATGTTCAATGGGGCTATTTCCGTGGTCCTGGTACAACCAAGATCCGTGATTCAATTAAGTCTTATATGGGCGAATCAGTTTGGGCGGAGAATGATAATCTTTATATGTTTATTACTCCATATCATAAAGAACTCTATAAAGAGCTGTATTTTACAGCTATTGAAGCAAATACTAAATCAGCTTTTATTACCACTGATATTGATATTACCTCAACAAAAGGCGTCGCTTATGTCTCGGTTGATCCAACATTATTACGCGATGAAAGCGCGCCGCCTACATAGGGTGAAAACGATAATAGTGAAGACTTTTATTGGCTAACCGGAGGTGAGACAAATGGCAGTCCGTAATTGTATAGAGATTGGAGAGAATTTACAGAAGATTATGGTTCGTTTATTAGCAAATGATGATTTAGTGAAGTTATTATTCTATAATGATGCTGATCCATTTAGTCATGCAGCGCTAACAGACGAAGAAAAGCGTACATTGGTCTTTAATAAATTGATTAGAATTGTACCGAAAGTTACTCCGCATGAAACTAGTCAAAGCGTTATATCTATTCGTATTGTTAATGGTATTAAAACTAGTAACAATAATGAGTTCCGTAATATTCGGTTAAGTATTGAAGTATTTGTTCCGTGGGATTAGTGGTTATATAAAAGCACTAATTTGCGCCCGTTCGCGATTTTAGGATTAATTCAAGAATCACTCGAGGGGAAGACTATAAATGGCTTAGGCAAGATTACTGGTGGGAATTTTACATTAAATTTCCTTACTGATGAAGTTGCTTGCTATGAAGCTACTTATGACATCATAACTTATGATTGATCCTCTTACCTTTTTGGGTTTACCTTTGGAGTTTAGGTCTATTTGTAAGATCTATCCTCCAAAGGTAAAAGATATTATTTCTAATCCTAAAGCGATGCAGTTGTTTAAGTTGCTTACTTACTCGCAAGAAGATATTGAAGACTTATTACAACAAGATCAAAAAGATGCACACGGCGCCCCAGATAAAAAAATACCGACCCCTCTTGAATTTATATTGATTAATTCATATAAAAATAAAGAGTTTAGTCAATTAATTGAAGAAGCATTTCAATTATTTATACACGAACCCATTACTTTGGTATATGAGAGTAAACTGATATTAATTGGAGATGTACAAAATCTTGCTACCATTACTGATATAAAAACGTTTAGGTATTTATCTGAAGATACATTTTTTGAATTTCAAAACCTAATACGAGAATCAATGGGCGCAGAACTTGCATCTATACCCGATCCCAATGAAAACGCAATTGTCAAGCGTGTTAAGGCCGCCGGTCGGCGCCGTAAGCGTCTTGCTGCAAAAAGTAAAAAAGGAATTTCACTTACTACGAGTTTGGGAGCAATTTGTTGTATGGGGATAGGATTAACTCCACTTAATATTGGAGAGATAAGTTATGCTTCTATTGATGTCATTATGACTTTATATCAATAGAAGGAAAAATATCAAACTGATATAGACAGTTTGATGGCTGGGGCGGATCCTAAAAAAGTTCACCCAAAATATTGGATTAGAGAAAAATCTGATTTTAGTGACATTAAAATCTAAGGAGGATTTAACGTTATGGCTACTACTAGAGTAACCCCTTATGGCCTTAAGGAAGTTGCCGATGTTTACTTTTTCCCTGTTGGCACCACTATTACAATTAGTTCTGCTGTAACTTCTGCGTCAAGTGGCTATGTGGCTCCTTATATTGCTGCATCCGCTACTGCCGAGTTCATCTTCGATACCCTCAAGGTTTCGAACATTGAAGTTTCCGCTGAAGATACTTCTGCTACTGGTGGTCAGGGCAATCCTGAGCTGATTAGCTGGAGCTATGGTAAGGAAATCACCTTCACAATGGAAGATGCTGTTTTCTCGCTTTCTACTATCGACCTCATGTTTGGTGCCCATGGTTCTGGAAGTGGTGTTGCTGATAAGAGCGATACAAGTATTGTTGTTGATGCCGATACATTCCCATCCAACTATCACATTGTTGGTTCTACATATATCCGCAACAAAGACACTGGTGTCGACGCGCCATTCATCTTTGAAATTCCGAATGCGAAGATTAATGTTGGTGGTACATTAACAATGGAAGCCGATGGCGATCCTACTACATTCGAAATGACAATTAAGGCTCTGAAGTCTGCTGACAAGTCCCTCGTTAAGTTCCATCGTATTGACGCTGGGGCCTCGAGTTCTCACGAGTCTTCAAATACCCAAACAACTACCTAATTGGATACGCTATGAAAGGGGGAGGATGGTAACATCCTCCTTCTTTTGATGGAGGATAGAAATGGATGAATTCGGACTGAAAGAATTGTACGAAGTCACCATCAGAACTACTTACCCAATAGAGGTAAGTGGGAGAACTCTTGCAAGTGGAGAAGTCATTGCGGCCTTCGACAAGATTTAGATTGCTAATATTTAGGAAGTCAAAAATAGTGTCGCGGCTCGTGGTGGCTGGGATAACCGAGGATTAGTGTATTGGGATTCTACGCGTGAAGTGCGCATTAGCTTTACGCAGGGGATCTTTTCTAAATCTCAATTAACATTAATGACTGCGGCAAAACTGGTTTAGTCTGTTAATGAACCGATCATTCTGACTAAGCGCGAATGCGTTGAATCAGACGAAGATAAGGTAATTACATTAGCAAATGAAGCAGTTTCTCCAATCTTTGTATATGAGGTTTCTACTGGTGAAAAATTGACTTATACAGTAGTAGATAGTAAGCATTTAGCAATAAATACGGCTTTTACTGATTGCATAGTTGATTATTCATATCAATATATCAAGAAATTTAAACAGTTGATAATTGGGCAAGCGCTTACCACAGGATTCCTTACCTTCACGGGTAAAACGAGAGTAAAGGACGATATAACTGGACAAACTCATACTGGTATTTTCTATGTACCAAAGTTGAAACTAACGTCTGATTTATCTATGCGCTTAGGGGAGAATGCGTAGCCTCAAATCGGAAGATTTGATGCGCTTGCTATACCAACAGGAGACAGAAGGAATACAGAGGTAATGCGCCTGACCCTTCTGGAAGATGATATAGATAGTGACATGTGATAAGATCGGCATTAGTTTCAAGAGAAACTAATGCTGATTTTTATTACATAAGGAGGGAAAGTAAATGGCAAAGGAATTTACTTATAAGTTAAATATTGATGCTGAAACCAATGCATTAACTAATAAACTGAAGAGTATTAGTACTTTATTAGCAAATTTAGGACAGTCTGGACAAGAGCCTCAAATTCAAAAAATACTCACGCAAGTTACTGCTAAATTAGATGATCTTAAATTAAAAGCAAGTACTCCTATTAGAACTGCTAGCGCTTTTGCGCCAATGGAAAAGGATGTCGCTAAACTTAATTAGTTATTTGCCACCTTAGGGACTGAAATTAGTAAAGTCGCATCTCAAGATGGTTTAAAGAAACTATCTATTTTGCCGCCAGATGCAGTAAAAAGAGTTACTAATGCCGCTAAAGGATTTGAAGCTTATGACGCCGCAGTTAAGCGTGCCAATGAAAATTCCAAAGAATATAATAATACTCTAAAGATCTTAAATGAGCGCCAAGAAGCTTTAAAATCAAATTAGATTTAGATTGCGGGATTACAGGATGCACAAGGTGACAATCTCAAAAAACGTGCATAGTTAGAACAAGAAATTGCTACTGCAAGAGCAAATAATGATTAGGAGACACTGCAGAGGGCTTAGCAAGAATTAAAGTCTTTAGAAAGTATTTATAATAGACAATAGAGTAGTATTGATCAATTAACTGCATCATAGACACGTTTAAAGACTTAGTTAGAAGAAGCCCAAAACGCTTTTAAGAAAGCAGAAAAGGCTTAGGATGCGAGCAAAACATAGCAGTTAACAGTAGCTTTTTAGTAGTTAATTATTGCCATGCGTGATGCAGGCATTGCATTTGATGGTTTACGAACTAATGCCGACGGCACTTTATCTCGTACTGCAGGTAATATTGCTGAATTACGAGCACGTGTTGAAGAATTAACTAAAACCGTAACAATTGAAGCAGATGCGGCTTATAGTAAAATAATCACTGAGACTAACGCTACAGCTGATGCTACTAATAATGTAACTGCAGCTTTACAACGTGAAACCGTTGCATTTCAAGAATAGAATGAGGCCGCTAGTGAAGTTGATGGCTTAGTAAGCCGTATTAAATAGTTTACTGGTTTAACTGGTGCTGCGTTTATGATGCGTCGTGCATTACAGAGCGCTCTTAATACAATTAAAGAGCTCGATGCATAGATGACTGAAATGGCTGTTGTTACAGATCTCGGTATTGGAGATTATTGGAAACAACTTACTGCGCATACAGAACGTGCTAATGCGCTTGGTATGGCCATTAAAGACGTCTATGAAGCAGAAACACTTTATTACTAGCAAGGTTTAAAAGCTGCTGAAGTTACTGCATTATCTACTTCGACCTTAAAAATGGCTCGTATTGCAGGACTTAGCGCAGAAGATGCTACTAATAAAATGACTGCGGCACTTCGTGGTTTTAATATGGAAATTAATGAAACAAATGGTGACCGCATTGCTGATGTTTATTCTAAACTTGCGGCTATTACGGCATCGGATGTTGAAGAAATTTCTACTGCTATGACTAAGACTGCATCAATCGCTTCGAGTGCAGGTATGGAGTTTGAAACTACTGCGGCTTTCTTATCACAGATTATTGAAACAACACGTGAGTCTGCAGAGACTGCTGGTACCGCTTTAAAGACCGTTATAGCCCGTTTCCAAGAATTAAAGAAATCACCCGATGAAATTGGCGAAGTTGATGGTGAGATTATTGATGCTAATAAAATTGAAACTGCTTTAAGAACGGTTGGCGTCGCTCTTCGTGATACTAGTGGTCAGTTCCGTGCATTAGACGATGTCTTTCTTGACCTTGCAGCTAAGTGGGATTCACTTGACATGAATACATAGCGTTATATTGCTACTATTGCTGCTGGTTCTAGATAGCAATCACGTTTTGTTGCTATGATGAGTGATTATGCTCGTACATAGGAGTTAGTGAGTGCTGCTAATACTGCAGCTGGCGCTAGTAACGAATAGTTTGCAAAGACTTTAGATTCATTATAGAGTAAACTCGCTGCATTAAAGAATGCTTGGGATACATTTACTATGGGTTTAGCTAATAATGAATTTATTAAAGCTGCTGTTGATGCTTTGACTAAAATGCTTAATTTATTAAATCAAATTACAAAAGGCTTTGGTCCATGGAGTAGCAGTGCTTTAAAAATTGGATTAGTAACTAGTGCCTTAATTGCTGGAAATAAAGCTTTAAAAATCTTTATGGCTACAATGCGTTCATCTAATGCTAGTTTAACTACTTTTCAAAAGACAGGACGCGGATTAAAAGCTATATTTGCTTCATGGCGACAAAGTTTTTAGACTTTACGTAAATTTATTTTTGGAAAACAAGACGTAGAAGCTATATTACAGTATCGAAATGCTGTATAGGCTACAGCTGATGCAACAGCTAAAGCCGAAGCAGCAAGTGCAAAAGCTAATAGTACTATTATAGCTGGAACGAGTGCAGCGACTACTTACCAAAAAGAGGCTGAGCTTGCTACAAAAGGAGTGACGATAGCTAAAGAACAGGAAACTATAGCTGAAGAGAAGTTAGTTGCTGCATTTAGTTTGGATACTGCTCAATAGGCAATTTATAATCAATTACGTGAAAAAGGCCTTGAGGCTGATGCTGCAGCGACTATAGCTAAATTAGGTTTAACTGAAGCGGAGTGGGCTAAATTACCAGCAGATACAAAGAATCTTTTAATGCAAGAAGCTTTGAATAAATCTACTTTAAAAGGCACTATAGCCACTTTAGGATTACGTGCTGCGATTTTGTTAGAAAAAATTGGTTTAGGTGGCTTATTAGGCGTAAAATCTACTAGTATTGCATTAACTAAAGCATAGACTACTGCTAATTATAGCTTATGGGCTTCATTGTGGCCAATTTTAGTCATTATGTTAGCTATTGGCGCAGCAGTTGCTGCTATTTGGGGTGTAGTAAAAATATTTTAGGCACTCAAAGCAGAATCTCCAGCTGGGCAGTTAGATGCAGTAACTAAAGCGTTAGCAGAAACAACAACACGCGCAGAAGATGCTAAAGAAGCTTATAATGATTTAAAAGATACATTAACTTCTTTAGATGATTAGTATAAAGCTATAGAAGATTTAACACAGGGCACCCGTGAATGGCAAGAGGCTTTATTGTCTGTTAATGCTACAGTTTTAGCTTTACTTGATAAATATCCATAGTTAGCTCAATATGTAACATCTACTAATGGTATTTTACAATTAAGTGAGAAGGGTACGGATGCATTATTACAAACATAGCTTGAATCCATGCAAGGAGCCTAGGCGGCAGTAGCCGTTATGTAGCAACAAAAAAATGCCGCAGTAGCTAATTATCGTTATTCATAGTTGTCTGATAAGGCTACTGCAAGTCGAGAAGGGTTAACTACTGCACTTGGTGCAACAGCAGGTACTCTTATAGGAAATATCCCTTTCTTAAATATTGGAATAGGCCTTGCTTAGTTATATTCATAGAAAGGAAGCGCAAAAGGGTGGCGCGATTGGGCGCTTTCTGTTTTTGCAGGTCCAATTTTGGGTGCTGGTGTAGGTATTTCAGCAGGATTAGAGGGGCATGAGGCTTCTCGTGAAAAAGGCCGCGATATAACTAGTAGATTTGCTCAAGAATTGGCAGCAGGTAAATTTAGTAATGAAGAGGAGATACGTGCATGGCTGAAAGAGCAAGGCATGTCTCGTTCTAGTATTACTAATTGGATTAAACAGATTGGTGATATTAGTGGTAAATCTGCACAAGAATTAGCCGAGTATGGACAAGAGTTGCTTAAATTAGAGGCTGCAAATAAAGCATATTCTCAAAGTATTATTAATAATGCTATAGGGATGCTATCTAATGGACATTATACTAATGAAGAATTATAGTAGATGCAGAATATTGGCACCAATTTAATGGATAAAATTATAGAAGAAATGAATACTTCTATTGGTTCCAAAAATCTTAAGAAAGATTTAGATTATTTATCATATTGGGAAGCTATTTATGGACAAGGCGAAGTTGAAATCACTAGGAAGGGTGCAGTTAAAGTTCGTAATGATGAAGGCAAATTTGTTGAAAAAGTAAATGCTGATGTTGCCAAAACAGAATACGCTGCCGCTGAAGCTGCCAAAGAGATGGCTAAACGTTTACAAGAATTACCAGCAGCACTAGATCAAGTAAGTAGTAGTTTACGTGGTGTTAAACAAAATGCTAGTGAAGCAGAAACAGCCTTGAAACATGCCTTTGGTAATGATTAGGGCATGGATTTGGTTCGTGAAGATTTAAAGCTTTTAACAGAATCTTATCGTGATGCAATGTGGGAGAATAATGCAGAACTAAGAGCGATTTATGGTGATTCTGAAGAAGGTTATGCATTATTTGTTGCGGATATTACTGAACGTCGTAAATTAGCGAATTAGGCCTTTAGAGATAATGCGACAGCTTTGCGGCAAATGGGATTAAAAGGTTTCCAATTTGATTCTAGTTTAACTGCCGGAGCCGAAAAGGGGTTAGTAGAACATTTAGCTTAGGTTGCTGCAATATCTGGTGCTGAGAGCGCCCGAGCATACGGAGACAAATTAAATACACTATTAGATTCTGTTACAGAAAAAGAGCGGAATGCTTTAGTCTCTTAGTTAAATGCTATTAACTGGCATGATGCAGATGCTTTAGAGAAGCTTCCAGGCATTTTGCATGAACTATAGATTAACATACCAAATGATACATTAAATGAATTTATTGACGATACCAAGGAAGCAGCCCAAGCTTTACATAATGTTGACTTTAGTGCATTAAATGAATAGTTAACTGATTTAAATCGTTTACTTTATGACATTGCTACTAATACTTAGGGGCGTATTTTTGAAGAAGATACTTATGAGCAATTAATTAAGTTAGCACCTGAATTAGCTAGTAACTTTACTAAAAATAAAGAAGGTAAATATATTTTTCAGGGTGGTGAATTATCAGACATTAAGGCAGCAACAGCTTATACTGAAGACCGTATCCTCGAAGGAATGTCTACTATTCAAGGGTAGATTAATGCTGCTAAGATATTAGATGACATTATTGGTAATGGCGAATCGCATTTTGAGTCCTCAACTTGGTTAGGTAAATTATTAGGTGCTGAAGGTAATCTTAAGGCGTTTAATAGATCCGATAAGTGGACTTCAGAGGAATAGAAGAGCTTTATACAAGAATTCTTGGATGTGGCTAATGCTTCGAATTTATCTATTTAGGGTGTTTCTGACCATTTAAGTAATAATACAACAGTAGATACTCTAACGGATGATGTAATTAAGACTATAATAGAAGACTTAAAGAACTATTTTGGATAGAGCCAAACACTTAAAGAACAATTCCCTGAAGCCATCATGGCTGCTGTTACTGATTCTTTAAAAGATAACCCATATTTTAATAGTTATACTAATGATTTAATGCAATCTATGGAAACACGCTATACAGATGCTACAGATTTAGAGATTGCTTAGTACAGAATACGTCGTGCTTCAACCATTGGTTAGGCAATTGATATTGGAATCGCTGAAACTGATTCGCGCGCGGTATTACAGTTAAATCAACGATTAATTGAATTAGAAAATGCTGGTCAAACTGGTACTGAACAATATCGTGCATATGCAAAAGTTATGAATGAGTTTATGCGTACTTTAGGTGGAAAGTCTTCGTTTTAGACTATGTATCAAGGTATGCAAGAAAACGTGAAAGCTACTGCAGAGTTATTAGAAACATATTAGAAAACCACAGATGAACAAGAGAAGATGTATTTAGTATCTCAAATGATGCGTGAATTTGATATTCAGACTACTGAAGAAAATTATGAAAAAATTGCAGGTTATACTGAAGCATATTTATCAGGTGAGGAATAGGGGTTTAAGAATATTGCTAATATGGCTGGAGTTGCTGCAGGCATTATATATGAGGGTGAAGAATAGTTATATGACTTTATGAATTATAAGCTCTTTGATTCTATGAATGCAACTATGCAAAAATTTGCCACGGCCATGTTGGATGCACGTTACGCTTATATTAATGCTGAAGGTGAATTTATTTGGGGCTGGAATGTGCTTAATGATTTAGCTGAAGAGGCTTATGATCGTGCGAAAGCATGGGAGAACCCTTATGATTGGCTATGGAATGCTAATTAGCGCGTTAATGCCACTTTACGCGAACGCAACGATTTAGAGCGTGCATATTAGTTAATGCTTGAAGACAATGGGTCGACTGTTGATAAAATTGCTAAAAATTTATCTGATCAAGTAACTTTACTTCAGAAACAGGCTAGCTATGAAAAAGGTATTTATGATAGCGCAAAAGATGAATTAACTCGTATGCTTTCTAAAGATGAGCTTGGTAAAATAGGTTTACCGCCAGAATTATATAGCTTAATTCAAGGTAATATTGCTATCGGGTCATATGGATAGGTTACAGTTAATAAAGATGCTTTATATGCGGCAGGATATACTAATGAAGTTGGTGATGTAATTGGTACCATCATTGACAAAGTAGACTCTTTATCAGATACCATGGCTTCTGCTTATGAAACCAATCAGGAAATTGAAGATAGATTGCGCGAAATTCAAAAAACTGGTAAAGAGCAATATGATAGCTTAGTTGATCGTGTTACTGAGGCCTTGCGTTAGTAGTATTAGCGTCAAATAGATACCTTAAATGACGTTCATGATGCCATTACTGATGCTGCTAATAGTTTGGTTGATAAATTACAAGAAAAAATTGATGATGATCGTGCAGCGCGTGAAGATGCTAAAAAGATTGAATCTTTATAGGATAAATAGGCGGCTATTGCGTATCTTCAGGCTAGTGGTGGTAGTGCATTAGAGATTATTTAGGCACAAAAAGCATTAGAGGATGAAACTGAAGCATATCAAGATAGCTTAGTTGATAAGTCTATTCAAGAGATGTCCCGTGCAAATGAGTAGGCAGCAGATCAGCGGCAAGAGTAGATTGATATTGCTTAGGCTCAATTTGATTGGTGGTCTGAAAATGATGCCATACATGATGCCGAGACCGCGGTAAATGATTCATTAGAAAAAATAGCTAGTGGTTTAGCTCCAGATTAGACGGGTATTGCCACTTTATTAGCAGAAGAAGAAAAAGTTAAAACTAAAACTTAGGAAGGTATTACTGATTGGTATAAGAGTTTAAATGCTGATTCTAATTTAGCTGCGATTCATACTGGTTTAGTTGGCGACACTAATTCAGTTAATGCCACTATTAGCGGTTTATCTCAGGCTTTAGATAGCGCTTTAACAAATGAGCAATCGGGTATTATAGCATTAAATCAAGCAATGAAAGAAGATTTGCACAAGTTACATGTTAATACTGGTAATGCTTTAACTGATGATAATCATTTTAAAATTACTAATACAGAATTTTAGGGGAAAGTAGATGCATTAGTAACCGCATTAAATGCTATTGCTCAAAAGTATGTAGGTGCAGATTTTGCTGAAGGTCAAAAGGTTGGTGAAGATCGTGGAAACGGCACAACTAACGGCGGTATTGATAAACTAGAGCCATAGATTAGTATAGCAGAAGCCTAGGATAGAGGTATATATTTAGAAGAAGGTAGCTTAATAAGTGCTGGCGAAACTTCTAAGGAGCTATATGTAGATTCATCTACATTAGCAAAACGGCTGTATGTAGGTGATGATGATTATTATTACGAAGCTGCAAAGAATGTATTTTATAAATATGCAGATATGATTTGGGATCCAATTTATGGCTTATATCGTATTCCAGCAGATACCGCTTAGTGGAGCATACCCCGTTTTGCTACTGGTGGTCTTGCGGACTTTGCTGGTCCTGCTTGGCTTGATGGTACTGCTTCTGCTCCAGAGTTGGTTCTTAATGCCACAGATACTGCTAATTTCATTACCCTCAAAGATATTCTTGCCGAAATTATGCGCGGTACCCAAGATCGTTCTAATTCCGACATCGGCAATAACTACTACAACATCGACGTCCACGTCGAATCTATTGATTCTGATTACGACGTTGATCAGGCGGCCGAGCGCATTAAAGAACTTATCGAAGCCGACGCCATGTATCGTAATGTAACCGCAGTTCCACAAACTCGTTAATCTAAAAATACAGAGCAAACCTAACGCATTTTTACTTATTAATAGTGGAAAAGGATGTACCCACTGTGATTCGTCACAGTGGGTACTTTATGAACTAGTGGGGTGAAGGAGTATGGAAACAAAGGGCCACCATGGATCCTTTTTAGGGTTTACATACAATGGAATACATTCATCTGCACTGGGAATTACGCATGTTAGTACTAGTAACCGATATACAGATGCTATTATACCCGTAACAAAAGATACTACCGCTAGTATCTAGGGAATTGATGGCATGGTATATTGGGGTACTATATATACTAAGCGGACATTCACAGTGTCTTTTGCTTTTGATGGAGTTTCGGAGGAAAACCTCAAAAAGCTAAGGAATTTCTTGGATGGTAAGTATATTCGAGATCTAATTTTCGATGAACGACCATATAAGATTTATTCGGCAAAGATCACTGGCACTACGTTAGCAAAATATATCGCATTTGATGACAATGGCGCAAACATATATAAAGGTGAAGGCTCTATTACTTTTACTTGTTATTTCCCTTATGCTCGAAGCCGTTATGCTTGGTAGGAAGATTATACGATTGCTAATATTCCTGAATGGTCAGACAATGCAGATACTTCACTTGCTCAATGCGGGAATATTTATTACGATTTTGAAGTCGAATAGGACGCAGTAGGCGCCCTGTCGAATTTGACTACCATGGGGTTTGAGTGGGTATCGCCAACATCTCTTATTATTGATATGACAGATACTACTGCTTATGGTATTACAATGAATGGTGGTATTATTCCGCGTGATGCTGAAGTTGGTAACACTTATGTTAACTATGACGATTGGATTGAATCTAGTCACATACCAAGTCGCGCTGATTATGGTACTTATGACGATGCCACACAAAGTATCACTTTATTTAATGCTGGTGATGTAGCAATGCCGACACAATGGCGTTTCCGTGTATCTGATACACCACAAACTATTACTTTTATTTGTGATGGGGAGACTAAATTAGTTCTATCAAATGTGCGGCAGTCACATATTGTTAGTCCCACAGGGGCTGGTGCAGATGCATATATTATTATTGATATGCCTCGCGCCACTATTTAGGGATATGATTAGTATTAGCGCCCGACTGGTCGACTATATCATGAATATATTACCGAAGGCAATTTCTTTGGTATTCCGCTTGGCGCTCACAGTATTGAGGTTCCCAAACCTCTTGAAATAAAGTTTAATTATTTATATTTATAAGGAGGCAGATATGAGTGTACTAAATAAACCATACGAGTTGTCTATTTGGGAAGATGTCGTGGTCAACAACGTTGTTACTGAATAGAAGCTATGTATTATTGGCTCTCATACTATGGTTTCATAGTCGCGTGCATTATAGCCTAAGTTGGTTCCAAATATTAATGGGACTAATACTTTTTCTTTTATGATTTATTATCGTTTTAAAGATACGGTTACCGGAGAAGAAGTAGATAATCCTTTTGCTCAATATCTGACCAATGAGCGCAAATTAAAGCTACATTATGGCGATAAGTGGTATGATTTTATTATTAAGAATATTAAGATTGACTCAAATAAGCATTCTTATGATATTACGGCTACTGATCAATATATTAATGAGTTATCTAAAAATGGTTTCAATCTAACATTTGATGCATAGTTAAGGAATAATTTAGGAACTATTTAGTATTTAGCGCAAGAGGCGCTTGAAGAGACAGATTGGATTGTACCTGATGTATTAGATGTAGATCCTAATGATGCATCGCGAGTTTCAGAATTTATTGCTGATCGTTAGAAAGAATCATTAGTGAATTTAACTATTACAGGATCGGTTAACGCTTATCCAATTATAGATGATGATCCAACAGGTAATGTAATACTTGGAACACCAGTAACATTTACAAACGGAAATGTACTTGGTTTTTATTCTTGTTGCAAGTCTGCTAATCCTTTCTTCTCATTCATTTACGTACCTGATCTCGCTACTCTTGAAAGAGATGACGAGCGCGTGATTAAAACTAAAAATTGTCAGTATATCATATTAAATACTACATATCAAGCCGCGCTACCTAGATACGGGATTTAGTTGCCCACTAATTTTGAGTTAACAGATCTCTAGCCTGCAATTAATAACACTTATCGTGGTGCGAGATATGTATATGCGCCATTGGTTAAGTTTAATACAACTTTATAGAAATATGTAACTGAATATACAAAAAATGGACAACGTGGTTATGGTTTTACAGATACTACATACGAGGCGCCCAATTTTATACAAAACTGGGTAACTAATCCAAATAGCTTTACATCAACTGCTGGTTGGGATACTGCGACATTAGCTGGTGTTGCTGGCAATCGTGGTAAAGTAAAGACTGAAGCAATCCGTAATGATGATAGTTCTGGTACCACATTGATTGAGGACTTAAAAAACGGAGTAATTTCTGGCCATACATATGAGGCATTGCTCAAATTTTATGATAATTCTAGTGCTGTTGCAGTAAATACCGGTTTTTATGATAGCCGTACTGCTATTTAGGCTTTGGAGAATGGTACTCCATATATTATCCGTATCCGCAGTTCGAATAATAATGTACGCATACGTGTTGGGCAATATACTTATGATAGTGTAAATCATATTTATACCATTGGCGCCAATGATCCACATACTTTTTTAGATACTAATGACTCAATTGCAACCACTACAAGTGGTGAATATAAATAGTTTGTTGTTAAAGTTAAAAATGCTACATTAACTCCTAATGAGTTTATGAAACAATATGGCGGAAAAGTTGTTATTATTATCAGTGGTATTACTAATAATTATTCATTATTTGATTTTTAGATTTATGAAGGCATTTAGAAGGCTAATGGCAATTGGATGACGCCAGAAGACTAGGCGACTGCTGCAGTAATTGTAAATACATCATACATCTATGATGCCGATACCATTGACGATGCTACTGTTAATCAAACGCGTAAGGATTTTAATTATATCTGGAAAGATACTAGAGAACCTATTACTGATGGTTGGCAAGCTATATATTCTTTTGAAAAGCGTCGTGGTCTCACAATTAAAGAGTCAAATTATTATAATATAATTCAAGTTTTATGTGAGAACTTTGAGTGCTGGGCAGAATATTATGTCGAGCATGATAACTATGGTAATATCTTATCAAAATAGTTATATTTCCATAATTACACAGGCGATTATAATTATGCCGGCTTCCGTTATGGTGTAAACCTTAAATCTATTACTCGTACTGACGATTCTAAGCAAATTGTCAGTAAGCTTATTGTCAAATAGAATAGTAATGAATTTGGCGAGCATGGTTTCTGTACTATTGCTCGGGCGCCTTCTAATGAAACTGGTGAAACTTATATTTATAATATTGATTATTATATTAATCAAGGTTTGTTAGCGGCCGCCGATTGGAATACTATTGTTTATGATTTGGCTGGAGCGCAAGGTAAGGATTTAGATCCTACTGCAACCACGACTAATAGTAATGGTTACTATGTTCGTCTTGCTGCGATTAATGAATAGATTACTTATTATAATGAAGGGTTAATTAATCGTTCAGTGGCTCTATCTAAAGCTAAAGCAGAATAGACAGTAGCTTCTAATGGTTTAATTAGTGCACAAGATAATCTTAATAAAGCCGCAAATTCCTTCTAGTTAATGTTTGGAGTCGAGTATACGCATGCCAATTTGGCTAATTAGGGTATGCTAGAGGCAAATCCTAATTATCTTGTTAAATGCGCCGAAGCGCAAATGCAAGTGCAAGAATATACTGCACGCGCTCAATAGGCTACTACATATTATGAGACATTAAAGACAGAATATGAAACGATTGAAGAGAATTTTAAGACTTGGTGCGAATACAAAAAGGAATTAAATCGCGCCTTCTATGCTAAATTCTATCGTTATATTCAAGAAGGCACTTGGATTAGTGAAGATTATTATGATGACGAGCTTTATTATTTAGATGCTACTTCAGTACTTTATAATTCTTCAGTTCCAAAAGCTACTTACAATATTTCGGTACTTGAACTTAGTCAGTTAATTGGTTATGAAGATTTTACTTTTGGATTAGGCGACCGTACTTATGTTGAAGACCCAGAGTTCTTTGGTTATGATGACAATGGCGCACCAATTCGTGAGTAGATAGTCTTAACTGAAATTACATATAATCTTGACTCTCCAGATAAGAATAGCATTAAAGTTCAAAACTATAAATCTCAATTCCAAGACCTCTTTAAACGCATTACCGCTACAGTGCAATCCGTACAATACTCTACCGGTTCTTATGACAAGGCGGCCGACCTTGCTAATGCTAATGATGACCAAAAGAGTGCATTTTTACAAGGTGGGTTAAATGATGCTAGTACAGTACTTCAAAATCTTGCTAATTAGACAGTTAGACTTGATGAAGAAGGATTAACAATTACCGATGGTGGAGAAGTTAATCGTATACTGCGCGCAGTCAGCGGCGGCATATTACTGAGCAATGATGGTGGAAACACTTGGGAACTTGGTATTACTGCTAGCGGTATTAATGCTAAAACAATTAATAGCGGTGTATTAAATACTGGCGAAGTTAATATAATGTATGGCGATGAGCCTACATTCCGGTGGGATGCTTATGGTTTAACTGCTTATGACTTTAATTTAAATAGCCCAACTGCACCAATTTTTACTTCAGGTGTAAGGTTTGATAGATTAGGTATTTATGGGTTTAAATTAAATAGCGGTGATGTTGCTGATTTCCATCCAACTGATATAGTTGATTGGGATATTGTTCAAGACCCTGACACTGAGGAATATCGACTAGTCACCAAGGTTGATGATGCAACTCATATATATATACGTTCACGTTCTATTTTTGAATTGACTAAAGAAGGATTATATTTGAATCCTAGTTAGATGACTCAAAAGCACTATAGAGATATAGATGGAGAATATGGTACCTTAAGTTCGCCTGTGGCACATAAAACAATTGCTACAATTGGACGTGCGAATGATTTACTATTTAATAGTTGGGACAGTGGTTATTATCCTTATTATGATAGTACCAATAGTAATATTGATGATCAATTTGTACAAGTAATTGGTATTGGACAAATAGACGACGATACTGGTAAATATCGTTTCGCGGTGTATGATGATGGTACAGTATGTGCTACACAAGCACGCATTGCAGGCCGTATTGTCGCTCAAACTGGTTCTATCGGCGGTTGGACTATTGGGTCAGACTTGCATGCAGGTAGCGGCTCTTCTTATGTAGCATTAAGTACAAGTGGAATTTGGGCAGGTAATAATAGTATGGGATCTGCACCATTCCGCGTAACGAATACTGGAGCCTTAACTGCGACTGATGCTACAATTACTGGTACAATTACTGCAACAAGTGGTACTATTGGTGGCTGGACAATTGATAAAACTAATAATAATATTCCTTATTTATGCAGTGCATCATCCAGTTCAATGCGTATGTATTTAGCTGGAGGTGCTTCATGGACAATTGCCAATGGTAGCCCTATTTATACAAATGTAGGAAGTAAAACTAATTTATGTATTCGTGTTGGTGAGAATAATACCGCTACTTTTGGTGTCGGAGTCGATGGAGCAATATATGCTACATTAGGTAATATCGCTGGGTGGAATATCTCTACTACTCGATTATCTTACGGCACCTTAGGTAGTAGTGGGGGTATAGGTTTAATTCCTCAAGGTACAACAGTTGGTTCAGTAAGTGATGTAGTATTTACAGCAGGCGCTAATTTTAAAGTTACCAAAACTGGCATATTATATGCTACTGCTGCCCACATTACAGGTGAAATTACTGCTACTAGTGGCACCATTGGTAATGTTCATATTGGAACACCATCATCGGGTGGTACAGTCGGCTTATATAGTGTTGACGCCAATATGGCTAATACTTGTGGACAAGGCGTGTCTTCATCTTCGTTTTATTTAGGATCTAATGGTTTATCTTTTGATTTAGGATCTACAGATTCTGATAATTATCATGGTTATACTAGTATTATGCGGCCCGCGATGGTTATGCTATATGGTAATGGTGGTTCGGAAAGTTCTTAGCAAAATATTTTGATATATATGTCACAAAGAGGCTTTGACTTTTATAGACATACTAGTTAGTTTAGAGATTTATCGAATTTATCATCAGCAACACTAGTGGGACAAATTGTAAATAATTACTCTGCTGGATATATGCAACTAAAAGGTACGTGGCATAGTGACAGTACTATTATTAATGATTCTGATTATAATGTTAAACATGATATTGAAGCATTAGATGCGCGCTATATTACCTTATTTGATAATTTAATACCTAAGCGATTTAAGTATAATAATGGTACTAGTAACCGTTATCATACTGGTTTTATAGCACAAGAAGTATATAATGCCGCATTGTCTGCTGGTTTAACATCTCAAGAAGTAGGTGCTATTTGTATCAGTGCACAAAATACTGAACAAGAGTCTTGGGGATTACGTTATGAAGAACTTATCAGCATATTAACCGCCAAAATTAAATCTCTTGAAGAACGTATCAGAATTTTGGAGAGTAAAATTTGATTTTTCTCTAAAAATGCAGTATAATTATTATAGAAATCAAAATAAGGAGGATTAGTGATGAAACTATCCGAAACGATTAATTTTGTCCCCTTTTACGACAAAATTAAAACACAGCCGATGTCGGTGACAGCTGCTTACAAGCTGGCCAAGATTTATCAACAAGCAAAGAATGACGAGTCTTTCTATCAGGAAAAGCTTCGTGAAATTCTCTTTAAATACGGCGAACTCGATGAGAATGGCAACCTTATCCCCGTCGATGATGGTAAGGGTATCAAACTCAAAGATGATGCTCAGGCAGATTGTCTTGCAGCCATTAAGGAGCTTGAGGAAATCGAGAGCGAGCTGAAGTTTGATCCGCTTGATATCGGTATTCTGGACAAGATCGAAGTCGCGCCGAGTGATCTCGAGAGTGTCATGAGCTTCTTCGCTTAATACCACATAATAAAGACGGTAAGTAGCAATACTTACCGTTCTTTTTTTACCAATTTTTGGAAGCGCTGGTATAAACTCCCATTATTGTTGAATTTTACGCGGTAAGTAACTTATGTTTTTACTTCATAGTAGAGAGGGAGGAAATACAACTAAGGAGTTTAATTATGGCTAATTATCAGTATCCATATGCTAATTCATTAAATTCATTTTAGTAGATTTAGCAAATGTTTCCTCAACCGCAAGGAAGCGTGTATTCAATTAATTCTCCATTAGAAATAGGTAATGTGCCTATTGGGAGTACTGGGTTATCTGTGGCACTATGTTTAAATGAAGGATTAATGTATATTAAGTCATTTTAGAATAGTAGCCCAGTAATTATGACTTACCATATCTCTCCACATAATGTGGATTAGAAACCGACGTAGACTGCGCCCGACGCCTCCGTATAGACGCCCGCGGTCGTTACGTCAGATGAAATTACTACTAAATTAAAATAGCTTGATGCAATTCAAGAAAGGCTAGCAAAAATTGAAAGTAGTTTAAATCGTTCAGGAGGAAAATTCGATGAATTACTACAATCAAAATAATCCATTAATGCAACAAATTTTCGGCAGGGCGCAATCTACGCCTAATACTGCACCTAATATGTCTCTTGAACAACTCTACTCTGTTACTTCCACGCTTAATAAACAAGCTTGGTCGCAACTTGTTTCATAGGCTCGTGCTAAAGGGATCTCCGATCAAGATATCCAAGCTGGCCTTAATATTTTACTTCAACATCGATAATACTTTACAAGTGGCCACGCGTAAAGAAAAAATATTATTGGAGGACAATACAATGTCTGATGGATTATCTGCTGCTGATGTCATGGCGATGACGAAAGAAAGTGATGGTATGAATGCTATCTGGAATAACCCTGAACAAATTTATTAATTTCTTAAATTTTTCCAAATTTATATATACACAGTTATATAATTCTACTTATATATAGAACAAAGATAAAGGAGAATAATTATGACTGGTATTTATAAAATTACTTGTTTAGTAAATCATAAAATCTATATTGGATAGAGCGTCCGTTTACAAAATCGTTTAAGTGCCCATCAACGTGAATTAAAACAAGGCATTCATTTTAATGTAGAATTGCAAAAAGACTTTAATTTATATGGCGTGGATAATTTTACTTTTGAAATTATTGAATAGTGTCCCGCCACTAAATTAGATGACCGTGAACGATTTTATATTAAATTATTAAATGCACAAGATACAAAATATGGATATAATTTAACCGAGGGCGGATGTGAATATCGCGGTACGAACAACCCAATGTATGGAAAAAGTGGTAAATTATCACCAAGATTTATAGATATAATTTATCAATTAGATACTTCGGGCGCGGTACTAGCAGAATTTGAAAGTGCCAATTTAGCGGCGAAAGCTGTTAATGGATAGGCAGGGCATATTAATGATTGTTTACAGACTTGGAAACAACATTCTGCTTCTCCAGTTGGCGCATCACATCCAGAACGACTCACGCATAAAGGCTACCAATGGATATTTAAAAAGGATTATGAAATACTAAAGCAAAATGGTTATGATTTTAGTAAAAAACGTACTAAAAAATCATTGACCATCCAAGATTTAATAGATAAAGGGGCCTTAAGTAGCAATACTTAAGTGGTACTTTGTGAACTGCTGGAAACTCTCTTTGGAGATAATCAGCAACTAAGCCTATATAATAGGAAAGCTCAACGACTATCCTGATACTACAAATCCAGAAAAAGAAAAAGAGTAGTTAAGCTATGAAATTTAGCAATAGGAGTACGGCCCAAGAGGGTGGGTGAAAATCCCTTAAATGGAAGCGCAAAGCATCTCAATGAGATGAAGATATAGTCTGATCTTTATGGCAACATAAAGAGGAATAATGGATTCGATTATTCCGCAACATTAATGTTTATCTACTTTGTTTGGATGGCACTGTTTAGTGGAGGATTTGGCGGCCTCTTTGGAGGTAATAACGCCGCTACTTAGGGTGCCCTTACTCGTGCAGAACTTTATGATGGGCTTGGACGCCAAGATTTATTTGCCAATCAAGAAGCTATTCAATCTGAACTAAGCTCTTTTGAACGCGATGCCGCCAACAAATGGGGCGACATTCGTTACGACAACTTACAGAATATTTACGGATTACAGAGTGCCATGACTGGTGGTTTCTATACCGTTAATAGTAACCTTAAAGATGGCCAGTTTGCCCAACAGCAGGGCGCGTGCTCTATTAATCGTAATATTGACGATGTCAAGGCTGAAGCATATAAGAACACTTGTGAGATTACTACTGCTATTCACGCTGAGGGTGAAGCGACTCGTGCTCTTATTACTGAAAACACAATTCAGGCACTTCGCGATAAGCTTGAAGATAAAGATCGTGAATTACTCGCGGCTAATTTCCAGATTTCGCAAGGTGCGCAGAATGCTTACCTTATTGATGCAATTAGACCCGTGGCTCGTCCCGCTTATATTACTGCTAGTCCCTATACTAGCAATATGTGCGGTTGCGGTTGTAACCTGTAAATTAGCTACCTCAGAGTACATACTCGTATCGGAGGTAAATTATGATTTATTCTTATAATACTAAAGAACAAACTGTTGCTACAGATAGTGAAGTTACTTATGCAGTTGATGCTATTAAAACTGGAACCACAGTAACACATGCTCCAGGGACAGGAACATTTGTACTTAATAAATCGGGTTATTATTATGTGACAGTAACTGCTGTTGGCTCAGCAAGTGCCACTGGTACAGATCTTGTTACTTTGACTCTATATAATGGTACTAATCCATTACCTGGTGCTATTGCTTCTGAAACTAGTACAGCTACAACTGATGTAGTAACTTTAGTGATTAATACTATTATTCCTGTTCGTCCATCGTGTTGTGCAGTTGACAACACAGTAAACTTAATAGTCGTTAATACTGGAGTAGAAGCAGTCTACACTAATACCACAATAACAATCACTAAACTGTCGTGAGGTGATTGGCATGCTTGTATACAAAGCGCTATACCGTAAAATGATGGATGCTCTTAAAGATGCTGGAATGTGGCTTGATTGGGCAGATCAGTTAAAGACCGATAACCCGGAGATCGCGAAGTATTTATGCGATTCTGCCAAAGAGAGGCTCGAAAATGATTTCCCTGTGACTCATTAGCACTTTAAGCGTCTTTGTACCAATGATAAAAATGAAGGTCATTGCTTAAATGACATGGTTGAAGAACATATAATGGATTGGTATGAAGGCATGATTAATCGCATTAAACGGTGGTAATAAAATTAGAGAGAGGACTTCGGTCCTCTCTCGTTATTTATGTCTCCCAATTTTCGACTGATGTATTTTTGTTGATTATTTTAGTGAGATAATGACCAATGCCAATAGCATCAGATTCATCATCGCTTACGCTGATGTCATACCATTCTTTGACTAGAAGCTACATACTACGCTTGCGGTCGGCCCGTGCAGTACCTTTTACTCCACAAGCATGGCGCCAAGTATTAGTTGGACAGACAGTATACTAGATCTTGCTAGTGTAGCAAGTTTCCATTAATATACCTTGAAGGCGCGCAAGTGTTTGGAATACCGTTACACCCATTTTGCGCCCGCTGCCTTCGTCTTGATACTAGATACCCTCAAGTCCGATATAGTCTGGCTTCCAGTTATTGATCATGGATAAAAGCCATGATTTAATTAAAGAGCATCGCGCTATTTCATCATCTAGTTCGGTATGAAAGGTGCCATATTTGACGAGATTACCATTGTCAAAAATGGCATATCCTGTTGTGTGGCTTGCCTAGTCAAGTGCTAGTACGCGATATATGCCTACTGGCTTAGGGAGTATCTCTCCATCTTGTTTAGCGAGGTCATTACGTGCGCAAGTAGGACATTCAAGTTTATTCCGCATTTTCTTCCACGGTGCATATACTCGATGCCCCTCGGGACATTCAAATACCATTTCTGTTTCAAGATTAGTATATTTATCAGATATTAAAACCCATCCCTCTGCATTAACTATCTCTTGAATTTCTGATAATTTGATTTTACTCATTTAAGGCCAGTAGACCCAAACCCACCGCCGCGATTTTCACCAAGTAGATCAACCGAGTCAACCTCAATCCAAGCTACTTTGGGGACTTCGCTTAGCACTAACTGCGCGAATTTCTCTCCTTTCCCAATGGTATAAGGGGAACCAAATTCGATATGCCCAAACATGATCGGGTCGTTTTCCTGCCAAGTAGTAGGTACTTTGATACCACGAATAGGAGGATCGACATTTTCGATGATGACGGCTAATTCGTCACGATATCCAGCATCAATCGTGCCGGGAGTATTGGCTATACGTAATTTTGTTTTTAGGCAGCGCCCACTCTTTGGACGAACTTGAAGTTCATATCCAAGAGGAATAGCGACTTTGATGCCAAGTGGAACAAGTTTAGTTTCACCGGGATTAATGGTGATTTCTTCTGTGGCAAAGACGTCCATACCTGCATCAGAGGGATGTGCATAAGCAGGCATTTTGGCATCTGGACGGCAGTATTCAATGGGGATATTGATGGTCTTCTTTGCGATACCATCTATATTGGCGATTGAGTTATATGTAATACCGATAATGCGTTTAAGGAAGTCACGCTTTGGAGCAGTAAGCTGAGCCGCAGTTTGGGCATCAATTAGATCGCAAAGTGCGAAGTATTCTTCTTCGATATCTTCGACATGGCGCCCAGCCGCGTTCATAGCCTGAACAAGCAGCATCTGCTGATTGATATTGTTGTAACTCTTTTCGAGTTCATCGAGACAGGCTGGCGCGACAAGAGCGAACTGTTCATCAGGAAGGCTTAGAAGTGCTCCAATTTCTTCCATATCTTCAGCACCAAGCGGAGTATCATTGATTTCCTTCAGCATATCCTTGAACTCTTTGGAGTTCTTTTCATCAGCTTCAATCAGTGACAGACCTAGATGGCGCCCTGCCGTACGAGCTTGTGATGGCGTAAGAATTGCCATTATTCATCGTCCTCCCAGACTTTGTTATATTCGGCTACACACTTGCAGATCCAAGCCTCGGCAACGACTTCACCTTTCTTGGTTTTGGTCTTATAGGTATAGCCTGCGGCAGCGACTGTATAGTGGTTCTGCGCCGCATTAACACGGAATGCTTCGATGTATTCTTTTGCTTCTTCTTCACTATATGCGCGAGCTTCGGTGGTTATTTTCAGAGTCTTCATTTTTCGTCTCCTATCGTAATTGTACCTGTAAGATCATTTAATGAAGTAAATTTAGTATGTGTAGCAGTAATAGTAGAATTTGGGCCTGTAGTAAGGGTAGATGTATTATCTGAACAAGTAATATACGGCTCAATATTAGTAGTAGAATACCAATATGGTGTATAAGGATATGAAATTGTTATTGGGCGGCCTGCGGCGTAACCCTGATCATATCCTTTGGCACGACCTTCTTCGTATACTTCATCAAGCAGTTTTTCTAACTGCTATTTGGTAAATTCAATCTTATTATCCTTATTAGGATAAAATACACGAACTTTCATAATATAACTCCTTGAATAGATTTCTCTCTATTTTCTAAATATATTATATCAGAAAATAGAGAGAAAGTCAAATTTAAACCGATTTTTTCCTCAAAATGAGATTTAGTAACACTCCAAGTACCATTGCAAGTGAAACACCAGCAAAGGACTGATGGAAGAGCCACAGGCCGCCAACTCCAACCGTTAAAATAACACTAACCACAATCAGATTTTTATTATCTTCGAGATCGGCTTTGCTATTAATAAGAGTCTTAAGACCACTAGCCGCAATGAAACCATAAAGGATCATAGCGCAGCCACCGAATACGCAAGCTGGAATTGAATTAATGAATATTTGTACTGGTTCTGCAAATGCAAGGATGCCAATGATGCCAGCAGCGAGAGACACAACTCTAACTGATGCAACTTTGGAGAAGCCAGTTGTAGCGATTGACTCACCATAAGAGGTATTTGGTAAGCCACAGACACATGTACCAAGGAAGGAGGCGGCGCCATCACCAAGAAGTGTACGGTGAAGGCCTGGCTCTTTTGTGAGATCGACCCCGATAATGTTTGAGAGGACCCGATGATCTGAGTAATGCTCCAGTAGTGCACATACAGCGACGGGGATAAATAAGAGACAAACCTGGCCAACTGTTCCCCATGTGAGCGAAGCAAAATCCCAATGCATGAAGCTAAAGTCGGGGATCCGGAAAAGACTCATGTTGGAGAATGCGCTGAAGTCGATTAGTGGCGCGGCTCCTGTCACCGTCAGGAGGGCGGCTAAGCCATATCCTCCGAGAAGACCAAGCAGGAAAGGAATTGTCTTTAAGAAGCCTTTGAAGTAATGTGAACTTAGCGCGACGATAATCATTGTAAAGATCGCAACCAGAATAGCCACATTACTATGCTCTCCATTAATAGCAGTATAGGTCGGTAAGAAACCTGCCAAATTGAGGCCAATAACCATCGTGATGGGACCAACGATGATAGGCGGGAAGATTTTGTTAATTGCTGCAATACCACGGAATTTTACCACCATTGAGAAAATTGCATAAATTGCGACGATAACCGCGCCGCCTATCGCAACGGCGAGGTAATTCTGACCACTTTCACCGATGGCAAGGGCGCCTATAACAGCCGAGACTGTCGCACCACAACTCGATATAAACATCGGGCTGCGGAATTTTGTGATTACCTGATACAGTAATGTACCTAAGCAAGCACCGATAAGACATGCATCTACGGGAGTGCCGCAGATATTCGCAATAAGAACGGTGGCTACGAAAACAGCAAGAACTTGCTGTAACGCATACAGAAGCCACTCGCACAGTTTCTTCGGTGCTTCTGTTACACCATAAATCATTTTAGACATTGTAATTCTCCGTATCTAAATCCACCTTGCGGCCTGCCGAATGAATATTCGTTTTGCCAAGAGGCTGTTTTGTATATTTCCAATTAGCGATTGCAGCGATTGCATCCTCAATATTATCTACGAGAATACCACCCTGTTTTAGGAGGCCCGTAACATAGAGGTTGTGATAGGAATACTGTTGCTCACCGGGTTCGGCGGCGCCACCAGCATCCTTTGCAGCACTATGGGTGATATGGCACTGACGATTGTCTGTGCAGATACCAACCATAAATTTGTTATCACCGCGTGCGATCTTCTCATGGAACTTGCCGATTTCTGCGGCCGTCCCTGCGGGGATTACATCTCCATCGATGCACGCAATAAGAACATCGGTTTTATCGAGTCTTGCATTATCGCCATTGGCAATAGCTTGTGATCCGGCGAATTTCTTTTTTCCTTCTACTCCATTAATTTCTGTATTCTCGACAGGACTGTATAGATCCATATCGGGAAAAGCTTTACGTAGTTTTGCGGCCCATTCGGTGTTCCTCAGCAAATCACCGTATGTGAAGATTGGACCTGCAAGGTAAGCTGTCATACTCCTGTTCCCTCCATATATATAATATCTTTATTAAGGAACTGCGCCCATTCTATTTCTGCTTTGGTCGAAGCTCCAATATAACCTGATTTATTGATGACGTAGATTGCATCAGACATGGCAATTTTCTGTTTATGAATGTCATCAAGTTGTGTCTTAATAACTGGATTATCGGCTTCAATGTCACCAAAGTGACCAAATACGCCAACGGATAAGACAATCCATCCCTTAAGGGTAAGTTCTTTTGCTGCTTTGAGGAATTCATCTTTGAAACGAGTGCTGCCGCAGAGAGTGATAATTGGATAGTCAGTTACTTTATAGAAGCGGCCGCAATCGCAAGAAGAAGATGGCGCATCGCGAAATTTCTTACAAGGGCATTTCGTGTCGGGTGTGTGCTCTAATTCGCAGCAACAATATCCATCATTGTCTTCGATAGCGCGAGTGATGGCGCGATAATCATCATCATTCGGATTGTGTTTGATTTCGTACATTAGTACCTACCTGCTTTGCATATTGATTTGAAGAGCTAAGTGATATTCCTAATACTTCATCATAATGTGGTTCATCATTCATAATGAAACGACCAAATTTTATGATAATATTAGGATATCGAAGAATATAGGAATAAAGATTTTTAAGGGTAGATGCCTCAGACTCTCCAAGATAGGAGCCAGATTCTAGTTCTTCCTCTGTATAACCTGTATAAATGACAATATCGTCATTGCAGTCATAGGTTTCGCGCAGACAGGTGATAAATGATATAAGATCTAACATTGAGTCAAATGGCTCTAATCCAGATAAAACAATCGCTTCAGTTATGGGATTATGGAGATAGCGTTGAATAATTTGTTCCTTCTCTATCTCAATATCTGGCTCATGTACTAATTCTGAGTTTTGGCAGATCTTACATTGGTTGAGATCATCGCACTTAAAGGTACAACTTGGAAAAGCAATATACATAGAAGGCTTTTTGTAGTCATTGAAGCATTCATCAATAATGCCCTTAATTTTCATTTACATTCTCCCATTCACGCATCAGATATTCGTCTTTACGAGGCCTGGACCAGGTCTTGATTGGCGTATAGAAGCCAACAATACGAGTATATTCTGTAGCGACAGGCCCGCCGCAAACTGGACAAATCTTGCCATAGAAGGCATGATTGTGACTGCATACTTGGATCTTGGTGTTAAAAGCAAAGTAAGTTAAGCCTTGATCAGCTATGTATTCAGTCATCTTCCAAGCTGTTTCAAAGTTGTTAAATGGCGCTTCAATATTGATGTGCGCTATTGACCCGCCATTGCAGTAAGAGTCGAAGAGACTTGCGATACGAATACGCTCTTGGATTGTGGTTTTTATGCCGAGAGGAATAAACTGATTACCATAGAGAGGCAGGTCATCAACAACTGTATCTGGGAAGAGATACATATCAGCCTTCTGCATCTTAGCGGCCGCTTGCTCACCGGGGATCTGCTCACAGTTGATCTTGTAGTCCTTATCAAGAGCAAACTGATCTTTGGTGCGATGAATAACCTCGAAAATCTTCTTACCAAAGGCGTCGGCTTGGGAAGTATAGAAGGTATTTCCAAATTCATCTTTACGGATGTATCCGAAAGTCTTCATTGTTTCGTAGATACCGATGAACCCTACAGTATTATATAGATGCTCAAAATCGACCAGCCCCTTGCTGAAGTTGGGGAGTAGTCCCTTCTCAACATTGCGCTCGATGATGTGACGCACCACATCAAGAACCTTGCAGTCAAGTTCAACAAGATCTTTGAGTGCTATGAGATAACCTTTTTCATCCTTGGGATGTTCAAGAGCAAGGCGTGCAAGGTTAACGGTAGAAACCTTAACAGAGCCAACTTTGAGGGCGGTTCCACCGATACTGTTGAAATAGCCGAGGTCGTCAATATTAGACTTAAGCCTGCAGCAGTTACTCAGTGAGGTCACACTGTCATCAATAAAGAGATTGGAGTCATTCCACTTCATGTTATGACGGACGCCCCACTCTGCGAAATCTGGATCAACAAACTTACCATTCTGACGAAGCAAAGATATCGTCAGTACCGGAAAGGTAAACATATTGTGGCTACGGATGTCAGACACCACATCCATAAATGTCTTTTGGAATGTTTTAATACCATCGAGTTCATCAATCATAAATGTACCGTCTGGGAACTCAGCGCCACCAAAGAGGGCTTCGAGGTAAGGTTCATCAAAGACGCTCACGTTAGTGAAAGCGCTCTGCATACCATCGCGCACATATGGTTGATTGACTGCATAAATAAAACGCTGAATCTGCTGACGAGCATAGTAGTCATCGCTCTTTGTGGCATAGCCATTCGCGCAGTCTTTTTTCCAGAAGTAATACATATATGGAATTAGGTTGGGTAATCCGACGGCGCCCGAGCTTCGATTTGAAGCAAAGCTAATGAATTCTTTTACGAAGTCGACAAATGTGGACAAGTGCTTTGGCGGCTCCGCATTAAAGTTATTTAAGAAGTAAAGTCCCTTTTCTGCGAGGTCTTTAAGGTCATAAGCAAAACAATAATGAACGAATGTTGAGGTATCAGCATCGTGCATATAGAGGGCCTTTGTCCATTCTTTATTAAGCCATTCATTAGCAGTTTTAAAGCCATATTTCTTGTTTAATTCGTAATAAATCTTGTTATATGCGAGAAGTTTACGATGTGCTTTGGGCATCTCATTCATGAGAGTGCGCATATCTTTGCTTCCGACATTGGCATTACCATCAACAGAAGCGTCTGCAACAGTTTCCGCATCAATAAAATTATTGATAAAGTCGGTGAAACTTAACTGTTCTTCGCCAAATCCATTTAACTGCGCGAACTCCTCACCATAAGACTCAAACATCTTGTTGTATTGAGTGGTAAAATTCTTGGCTAATTTAATATTGATATTCACTTCACGCCCTCCCAAGAATTAATCCAATCATTACATTCCTTAACATCGGAATAGCGCACGCCGTCAACTTCAAGTGTTGGGATAGTGGTCAAACCAATCTGAATCATGTATTCAGTGTCAGTATTCACTTCGTAGGGAATACCCTTTTTATCGAGTTTCATGGCAATCACTTTACACTTTGGACAGGTTGCGCCCTTGTATAAGATGACTTTCACTTATCGCTTTCCTCCTTCCCACAGACCGCGCAGTAACCGTCTTCCCAGACGTGCTTACATTTACTGCGATATGCTTCAATTTCCTTACGCAGTCTTACTGTTTCAGGATTAAGTATGAAGATATCGGGCTGCACACTTAACATTAATTTTTCCTCGAGGTCATGGATAGTCGTATAAGTTTCTTTTTGCTCGAGTGTAAATTCATCAAACTTCATTGAGTTTTCCTCCTAATTTGCTAGCTGAACATTCATAAAACATTTTGAATAGTTCATAATGATTTTCTTGCACAAAGGCAAAAATATCTCTAATTTGAGTACGAGTAAAGCATTTTCCTTGATAATACCATTCAGGTTCATCGCTTGTTGCTTTTGCAAAATCATACAGGGTATCAGTAGGGATCTTTTTGAGATAACTTGCTAACCCTATGCTGTTTAGGCTATTATGATAAAAATTAAAGAGCTACAAAACCTATTCCCATCTTGGATCCGTGAAAAAGCCTTCATCATAATTAAGTGTAAAAAATACCCTATAACTTCGTGAAATTATGACTTGCTTAAAAATTAGAGGTAATAAATCTTTGATAAAATGGTTCTCGTCGTATCGTGACGAGGTTATGTGATAATCAATGGACGAGAAGACCGCGCGCTCTCTGCATATGCCTATCCATTCACTAAATGCGGCCGGATCAATCACGCCTTCATATTTCAGTCCGAAGAAAGTGCTGTTGGTTTTAAAGGCGCTCCACTTGAGAAGATCTTCACCATTATCAATCTGGACAGGAAATTTCATGCCTAATCGCGTTGCCCATCCATCAGTTCGCGCCCGGCGCATAATGCGTATAATTTCTTCATAGCCGCCTTCAATCTCATTGAGGTTGTAGTCATGGATAATAAGGTTGCGCGCTTGTTTGAGATTATGAAACTAGCGACCGTAGTCAGACCAAACAGTTTTGCCGTCGAGGGAGAGGCGCATATGTTCGGCTGTTGTTAGATTGTTCCAGATTTTATTGCGGTGGGCATCGCCTTGGATGAATTGATGCATCTTACGATAAAGAGTAGTATCAGGTTTCATCTTTTCGATGTCAAGTGGAAGTGCCTTATACTTGTTGTTAGAGAAGGCTAGCCCACCATATTCAACATTGGGTTCAGTTAATAAGTTTAAGGGATAAATCCCATCTTCATAGTCTTTGCGATAGATAAACTTCTCATGGCGCTCAGGCGTGAAGCTCGGGCAGAATACCACAAGTTGATTATGTCGTTTGTAGTATGCCGAGAGCTTCATCGCCTCAAGATTAAACGGAACAAGGAGATATGTGGATAAGTCAGCATCCATAATCCCGACACTCATTCTTCATCGCCTCTAGTTCTTGTAGTAATTGCGCCATTATCAAAGATTTCATCAATTAGTTCTACACGATGATATGGGGTACTTTTATATTTCTTGGCTATGAAGTCACTATCTTCTCTTATACCTGTAACAATGATTTTATTACCACGCGAGAACGCTGACTTCTCAATAACATGCTTCTTTCCATCAGCACCACGCTCACTAATCTGCTTGTCATACTGTTGGAAGACACCACCATAGATCTTTACAGTGACCACTCCGTCTGTTGTTAACAAGGAGATCGTCTTTTTTGCTTTGTCTCTATCTAGAACAGTTCCCGCAATTCGATAAAGTTTGAAGATTGGGATTAACTTACCTTTGATGGGATAATATCTTTCCACTCGCGGGATCTCAGGGATATCCTCAAAATTCGAGAACTCATATACCTCATTATCAACCACCGCTAATTCATGTTCATGGATGTAACATGAGATGCTATCCATTTCCCATTTACTTACTGACCCAAGACAATATTTATTCCATACATCTTCAGTCAGTTGTGCGTTTACTTTCTTTAAGAGGTCGGGCGCATTCTTCTGTACAAATGGACGGATAATATCCATATGATGCTGATAAATTTTATCCCAATCTGCTTGCCTTATTTGAAAACCGCTCTCAGTATCATCACAAGCAACACACAAATCAACATTAAAGCGATTACTATAGAAATCAAAAGCGATGTTATCAAGCCCATAATATACAGTTCCTTTTTTCATTTTCTTGATATACTTGTTGAAGTTATATACTCTTCTCACCAAATCATATTCATCTGGGATCAGTCCAAAATCAATCAACATCTTCATATTCTGCAATGTGATCCTCTTTTTCACATCACTAATCATATCAACATATTGATGCATGACATTTACTCGATCACCAAATGCGTCGAAGGCGCCCGACTTGATGAGATTGATCATCTGTGGCTTATTGACTTTTACTTTGTTGAGGAAGTCAATGATTCCACTATACGGTCTATTATCGATGATACTTCTGACGAGGTCCGCACCGATTCTTGTAATGCCGCTGAGTCCATACCGAATAGTGTTGGTTTCAATATCTGGGGAGAATGTATAGTTAGATTCGTTAATATCCGGCGCCGAGATTTTGACCCCCGCTGAAGCAATCTTTCCAATCGCGGACGCAATCTTACCATAGTTAGTTGCTTTAATTTTTTTCTTTTTCTTGCCGCTTTCTGTGACGACAATCGTGGCCGGATATCCACTCGCGCCGTCATCTTCATCATAACTCGAGACTTCAACATCTTCATCTTCGTCGAACTCTTCCATTTCCTCATAATAGGGTTCTTCCGTTTTTGTTTCCTCAATAGCTTCTTCATCTATCTCCTCTTCATCATTTCCACCTGCATCGCTTATTAGACAGGCGCAGTTCCAAAACATGATCGGATACTTATATGCGAGATTCATCTCCTGAAGCGCAATCAAACTATATGCCAATGTATGCGCACGACAGAATGAATATCCACGCTGAACTTTTAATAAGATGTCCCACACATAATGCGCCAGCACCATGTCGCATCCTTTTTCTTTTGCATTTTTATAGTAGAACTCTTCACATTCTTCAAAGAGTTTACCCTGCTTCTTCGCAATCGCTTTACGACATTTATCTGCGAATGACAGATCATTGCCGCCGAGACGTTCATCCTGTAAGAGAGACATCAGACCCTCCTGAGACTCACATACTCCATTTGTGATTGCATTATTATGACTGAGCCATTCACGATCCTCTTCTTTGAGGCCATAACGGATCATTTCATCATACCACTCTTCAATGTTACGACGATACCGCGCCCACATATCGAGTGGCTGCTCCGCGCCCGGTTCACTCGCCATCAGACGAATGACTGAGTTAAGAACCGCAAGTTCATCAACAGACTGCGGCTTTGCTAACGCAATACCGTTGATACCCGACTGCTTCTCCATCTGGAACAGAGAGTTAATCTGATGATTGAGAACCATATCCCACATCTTAGGATCGTTGCGCTCGAGGTTATATATACCAACGATTGAGTTATATGTTTCGCGCAGAGTCGACTTGCGCTCTGCATATCCATAATCGCATAATAGATCAATACAATTATGGATCTTATCCATTGCTTCGACCGATAATAAGTCAATCTTAATTAACGATGCATCCTCACAATCATGAAGTTCAAATGCTGTACATATCGTACCATCCGGCGCCCTCATCAATCCAGTTGACTCTGTGAACGGTTCATCGACGAAGATAACACCACCTGCATGAATGCCGCTGCCGCAGATCAATCCTTCGATACCGTGCGCGACTTCCCATAATTCAGGGTAGTTCTCTGTCATTTCATAGACAAACTGCTTAATCGGAGGCCACTCGTGCTCTTCATCTCCATACATACATTGATCGAGACTACGCAACTGACCACGATCTGCCGGGATTAAACTCGCTATATATTGTGCTATATCTACATCTATATTTAGACCGCGCGCCGCCGTCAAAACTGCTGACTTGGACTTTTCTGTACGGAAGGTCGCTACATTTGCTACACGATCTTCACCATAGACATTGCGTAGATGCTGAAGAACCTGCGCCCGTTTGCCACCTTCGATGTCTGTATCAATATCAAGAACTGACTCGCGCTTCGGGTTCAAGAAACGCCAAGGGAATGTTTTTGTCGTCTCGCGCAGCGTATTCATCTGAATGATGTCAAGACAATAGAGTAATAAGAAACCACCACCTGAACCACGCGCCGGACCTACGATTGTTCCTGCTTCCCAACATTCATCAATATTTTTCTGAAGGTTTAAGAAGTATGCCGACCAACGCGCTTTGTTGACTTCAGATGACTCCCAAGTTCTCTGCAAGTTATCTTCAAGCGCTGCATATGCCTCATCATTTTGAAGATCGGGGTGGCGCTTAATGCCATCAATAACGGCATTTACCAAATATTTATCACTTTTATATTCGGAGTTTAAGAACTTTTCCAGAGTGGGCATACGTTTAAACCATTCGGGATACTCTGTATAATATGACAGCACATCGCGCCAAAGTAGTTCTGGTATCTTCAATGACTTTTGCAGAGAAAAATCTACACATTTTTCTGCAATCTCCTGAATCGTATCATAGGCCGCGCGCACGATCTCAAGATCCTCAAAACTATAAGACATATACGACTCAAGTTCTTTTGTATCCATAAGATAAGTTGTTGCATAAAACTCATCAACCTCTCGATCGCCATTCTGCGCATTGAGATATGCTTTATGGATCTCTCTGTCTTCTCTTTTGAGATAGTGACTATCGGTTGTGATGATATACTTAATTCCCGTAGACTGCGCGAACTCATAAATTTTACGATTGACTTTGATCTGTTCCTTATTTTTGCTTGGCTGCATCTCCAGATAGAAGTCGTCTTTACCAAAGATACCTTGCATCTGACTTAGCCAGCGCCCGAGGATCTCATCACTTGTCCCACGCAAAATCTGTGTACCAAGCGCGCCACCCAAACAAGCCGTGCTTCCAATGACATGACCAGGGTTCGCGCTGACTATGTCGATCAGATCCTGATAATATGTTGGAACACGACGCATACCCCGTGCCATATAACTTCTCTTCCAAGCACGGGTTGATATTTCCATTATTTGCTTTGCGCCTATTAAGTCTTTTGCGATGAGAATGAAGTGATAATACTTATCTTTTTCTGTATCATAATTTGTCGAGTTAAGACCATTACGAACCAGATAAATCTCATTACCTCTTAAGACCTTAATATTCGGATGCTTTTTCGCTTCTTTTTCTATCTTCATCCAGCCACTAATCGTTTCGTGATCAGTGAACGCTACAACCGAATGACCTAATTCTTCTGCTCTTTTAATTAGGCCATCGATCTTGATGATACAGTCGCGTAGACGAAGATTTGAATACTCTGTATGATTATGGAGTGAACCACAATAATTCATCATTCTACCCCTTTTTATCTTTTTCTATATATATTATACTACATTTTCCTATAAAAATCAAATTATAATCCACGACTTATCATTTTCTGATTTGTCGTGGATCATATTTTTATTCTTTTATGTGTTCAACAGTAAGAATTCTTGATTTGCCATCTCGTACCAAGCAGATGTTAAAGGCTGCTGATTAATTTTTATAGAATCGTTCATAGCTATCTTATTTTTTAATTAAATCAATCGAAACTATCTTGTACTCACAATCAACGCCAAGCCCGTACCATTCTTTACACTTTTGTAGCGCGAGGTCTTGCGAGGCGGCGACGATTTGACATGACTGAGTGCGCCACTGTCCTTTGGACATCTCATCTTTATATTGGAATATGATTTTGAATGTCATGATAAATTACTCCATTGTTCAGCCATTGCTTCCGCAAATCCTGGGAAGGTTTGACTGCGTATTCTACTTCGTTCAGATTCAGACAAGCTAGATGCCTTAGCAAACCAGGTGGGGAGAGAGCGACCGCTAGCATAGACGGTGCGTTTTTCGGGTGTAACTTCATTTGTCTTTTTGAGGAGAGGCAGTCCTTTAAGCCATAGACAAGTTCTCTTCTCAAATGAATCTCCGAACCAATAAGGCTGGATGATTTGATCGGGTTTACGATAGGAGGTAGACATTACTCCTATGGGGTTCTCAACTGCTATATGGTCACAATTAGCATTGATGAAGGACATAAAGAACTTTTTGGCTTCCTCGCGAAGTTTTAAGCGCTCGCGTGCTTTGTCACCGTATTTCTCTACATTAAACCACCGATTACCGGTGACCGTAAGGTAAGTGCAAGGTGGGTGAGCGATGATTAAGTCCCATTTAGGTACGAAATGATATTGTTCATCCATTGTTTTAAATAAAATTCCTGGATTGGCTACTGGTGCATCGGGACAAGTATCATAAGGATTTAAAATACCAAGCACATCTTGTTTAATGTGCCATTCGGGATGCCCACCACTCGGGTCAATTATATCACATGAATACGCCTCATGGCCGCGCGCTCTGAAAGCAGAGCAAACACGTTGAGACTCTTCACAAGCTACTAATACAAACATGGCTTTCTCTTCCTTTTTTATTCATCATCTGTAATAGCAAGTATTGCACATGTTATCCAACTTATTTCAAGAAATGTGACTATGCCGAGTACTATTCCATATACTATTCCCCAGCCAAGTGCAAAAGACAATGCACATAAAACAGGGTTCGCCATAAAGCATAATGCCATAAGTAAGGCTATGATAATTCTAACTGGAAAACACACTTTACTCATTGGTGCATTTCTTCTCAAAAATCTAATGGATTATATTCTGTGATGTCATAATCATCAATGAAGATCTGCGGCGTTATATTACCCATCCAGTTATTGAGATTAGGACGCCCAACAACCTCCAAGATTACTGTTTTCTTATACTGCGCTAGCTCTTCAATGAGATCTTTTGCATGGAACTTCATATAGGCAACTCCATTACATTCGATCTTAAGCGTATCTTTATTCGTGCCCATTACACGAATATCCGAAGGCGCTACCATAATATGCTTGACATGGATCATAGGTTCAGGATTTGACTGGCCCCAAATTCCGCCCATCTCACTTAGATCAATAATTAAATCGCGTAGATCCTGCGCAGTAGATGATCTTTCGAAGTTGACATCATAACAATTCTCACCGAAATCAACATCTTTGAGTGCCTTATTCGCATATTCATGGAAGGCGCGCAAATTACGATCGGGAATCGACACACCAAATGCATTAGCATGTCCTTGAGCATATTCAAAGTATCCACTCTCGGTCAAGAATGCTTTGAAGTCGCGTAAATCACTCTTATTTAAGCCGCGGGCGCTACCACGATCAAATCCTTCGGCGTTAAGTCTTGCTACAATAGTGGGCTTCTTATACTTTGCAGAGAGCTGCATAGCAATTAACCCGTTTAATTCTGAAGGGAACTTGTCATCATCTTCAAGCCGGACAAAGAGGATCTTGTTTTCAAGTAAGTCATACTTGAAGATCTTCGCTTCCAAACGGAGGACGGCATCGTCCTTCATCTTGTTCTGATGCGTCTTGGCATTCGTACACACACGTGCTGCCTCGATTCCGGCCGCGCAGAGAGTACCCTTCGCGCCGCGTTTGTTGCATGGCACCATTTGGGAGCCATCAATAAATGCCTAGAAGAGAAGATCCTTTTCCTCCATTGTGCCGACACGGATGAGCGCATTGACCATTGGGACGACATAGAAGGCAACGGAAATAGGATTAGTCTTAGCGAGAATATCCTGCCATGAAGGAGCCATTGTGCCAGTTATGGAGTAGGCCGCCTTCTCAAGTAGACAGCGGAAGAATTCATTCTTGATGTTGCGCAGACCTTGATAGATAATATATCTATTTTCTAAATCAATAACCGAACCCATATCACCAATGATGCCCCAAGCCGCGAGGTCGAGATAATCATCTGCCCAATGCTGATTGAGCTTCTCATCGAGGAACCGGCAAAACTGATATACGACGCCAGCGCCCGTCAGTTCTTTATTCCGATATTTAGGGGACAACTGGTTATTGACGACTACTGCATTATCACTAAGTGCGACATCTGTTAAGTGATGGTCGAGGATCAGGCATGGAATATTAATACCATCTAGCATATCATGATAGTGAGCATCATTACTTGATGAGTCAGGTAGTATGATTAGATCATAATGCACATCTTCATTCAGTAAGCGGTCGATATGATCCTGGAGGCCATGCTGTTTGCCCTCATGGAGCCAGTAATCAATCTGGCAATGACAGTTAACCTGCTTTGTATATTGATACATAATTGTTGCAGATGTAAATCCATCGCAGTCACTATCTACAATAATAAGGACTCTGGAATATGGAGGCTGATCATTCATCACAATCCGGAGATACATCACGGCCGCCATCCCAATATTCTTCAAATCATGGGGAGACTGTACGAAATCAGCGCGCGGCTCCATGAATGCCTATACGTCGGCGACCCCGCGCGCCTTCAACAGATTTTCTGCGTAGTTGCTACGGAAGTTTTCATTTACTAAATTACATTTCATACCTCTTCCTCTTTCTTATAAAAATTGTTATAATCAAACCATTTATCGCTAATTATATTTCCTATTTTCTTAATAGTGCTACCCCATCCGTCTACTTCTACACGAACATATTTTCCAACCATTTCATTAAAACGGTCCACTCCAACTACATCCATAATACGCATTATTTCTTCAATGCCCTTCGGGGTGCCTTCAAAAGTTTTACTATCTAGATATCCATAACCTAAAACGTATCCTCCAAAAACACATCCCCAACCTCGACCTTCAAGTACAAGTTCGAGTGTTAAAACTCCATGATCTGCCATAGACAAATCCGCTTTGGTAATTTTTGCATTTTGAATTTCTTTCATTGTACGAACACTCTACTTTCTATCAATTTATCGAAGATTTCTTTACCGCGATCGGAAGGCGAATCTTTCATATTTGTTAGCCCTGCTCTATCATATACAAATGAAAAAGTACAATACTGATTATATTTCGAACAAAGTTTATACAACTTATCAAAATATTTCGTCTCTCCAGGCAATTCTTCTCTATCAAAACAGATAATTATTTCTCTTGGAGAACACATTTTTAGTAATAAATTTAATTGATACTTATTAAACTGACTGCCGCAGACAGCCACTGTATTGTTGACGCCAAAGCTCGCGCATTGTAAGACAAACTTCTCTGCTTCTCCTACGTATACATATCCGGTTTTTTTAATTGTTTCTTTATTCTCAAATAACCCATAAAGATTCATTCCCAAGGGATGACTGTAACATTTTCCTTCGATCCAGACAGGCGCATATTTTCCATATTGCTCAATATCGTTCTCATTAAGAGCGCGGCCACGAATTCCCACGAGTGCCCCGTCCCGCGCCCCACGGTGAGGTATAATAATTTTATTTTGGGAGATGGAGAATAAGATGTTGAATCTGTCCATAGCTGACTGAGAAATCCCGTCCGATAGCCATTCTGGCGGGTATTTCTTAATAAAGCATCCTAAAGCTCCTATGGGGTAGGAAGGAAGAACAATGTTTTTCCGATTGACATAATTATTTCTTTGACTCCTATACTGTGGGACTACAATGCCTTCAGGTTGCTTTTCACCGACAATCACACGATAAATGTCGCTATACCAGTTATATTCAATTCCCTGAGCTTCGTAATAATGTTTGAGAAATGTGAAGATACTCAATGCGCCACATTCAGTGTAACACATAAAGATTTTATTATTTTTATAGAAATATAATTTCTTTGATGCATCTTCTGATTTGTGGTTATGACAATATGTAGGCATTAATAAATAACTGCCTTTATCCTCATAAGGAATATCTAATTTCTCTAAAATTGACTGGACATGTTCGATTGTTAGGTTATCAATAATTTCCTGATAATCAATCATTCTTTATCCTTTCCATTAAGATAATCCAGATATAATTGTTCTTCTGCTTCTGTCTCCCAATCAATCGTGTACCCACTATCAAACATTCCTTCAATCAGATTGAACTGCGAGTCTGTTACAAATAAATCCGTCAATCTCAAATTACCTGTATCAAAGTGACTCCACACTCTAACCTGTGTCCATCTACCCGATCTAACTTTGAAGACATCGAATACTATATTCGGCGCGATACCACCACAGGCAGGAATGATTGCATTACTTAAGAACTCTAATTCTTCTTTCGTCGGTCGGGCGCCAATAATTCCATTATCTGCTTTATTGATCGTTGAACGACCGCCCGCCAATGTTGCTTCATTTCTTATTGTTGAGTTATCATCGACTTTCGCATTGACCTGAGTTGATGTGAACACACTTATACCTTGTTCAACCGCAAGATCTTTCAATGCTGTCGCCATTAATAACAATGCTTCATCATTACGAAGATTGCTGCCACGAAACTCCTCTAACAAATTCGGAGATACAAATACATAATCAAAGAACACATATTGCGCGCCAGTTGTGATAACCTTCTCGCGCACTGCTAATTTGAGCTGTTCCACATCTGGATCTGGGATACGCATCAACTCAAAATTTTGCTTATAATGATGGATCATCTCTTGTGCTTGACTAACACGATATCTTTCTTCTGTTGTGAGACGACCAAATCTCAAATTTGAGTCCTCAATTCCAGTTAGATACGCAACAACCATACGAAGAATCTGCTCTGGAGTCTGCTCTGTCATAATAAACAACACAGGTTCATTATGTCCATTCTTTACCCATTTATCTTCTTTCAGATCATATCTAAATGGATAAGCTAACTTACATGCATCTGCCACTGCTAATCTCGTCTTACCTATACCTGATGCTAATGACCTAATTGTTAACGCACCTAACTCCGCGCCGTTAATAATTTCGGAGATAATCGTTCCATTGATTGATTTGCCTATATTATTAACCTTACCAAAGTTATTGATGATGTCATCAATCGTGTCAGCGGCCGACCATGATTCTATATTATGATCCTGAACATAAGTTTTCTCTAAACTGAGAACCTTCTTTTTAATTACATTTAGAATATCCTCAACTTCCAGAGATTCGAACTTCGCATTAACATCAATTGCAGCAGGATTAGTAAGATTTTCAATATAAAATTCATCTGTATTTACTCCTTGCTTGCGCAGAGATGTTAAAAGATTAAACTTCTTTAATTTCTTATAATAATAAGGGAAACTTTTTTCATCACTTAGCGCGATTGCATCTTGAAGATACTCAATTCCATTTGTCTTAACAAATAGATTTTTCGCGCTTTCGTTTGTATTGAGATAATTCTCAATATCTATCGGGTTAATTAATGTTACACCGCTACGATAAAGACTATCTATTGCGATATAAATATATTTCTCAAATCGTGTTTCAAAATCATTCGGAGATAGTTGATACTTATCTGACTGACTTAAGAACTGCGGATGCTTCATTAATGAACCAAATATCTGCAATACCGCATTCTTATCCGTCATCTGTATCATCTCCTATATCGTCTAAACTATACTTTATGCGTGATGTGTTACGACGATTAGTGTCTTTAATAGAGACAGTTGGACGATTAAGCCGCGCCGTCATTTGCTTTACGATATCCTCTAATGTTCCCTTGCGTTTCATTTCCAGATTAGACCAGTACTGCGCACTCTCATTATAAATGTTGCTAACAATACCAATTCCTCCTTTTGCAAGTTCTGCATTACCATGTTGGACTTCATAAAAATAAATTACTGCAAAATATATACCTTTGGGAGTGTACTTTTTTGTTAGATAATTTCTCCATTGACTATGAACTTTTGCCCAATCAATTCCTGGCATCTTGAGATCGCGCCATAGATAATCTTTAAGAAGATCGAACCAGTCTTGCTCTTCACGATCTACTGTGATTGCACGATCACTCTTGCGCGCTATCCAATCTTTATAACAGCTTGGATGATAATACCAGTTTGTACTTGGCATCATCCAATCTTGAGAAGAGTCTATATCTATTGCTTGTTTGCATACTCGACAATGAACAATATGAGCCATAAATCTTCTCCTTTCTAATTTTCTATAAATATTATATCATAATTTTGTAGAAAAATCAATTTACTAAATATGTATCTTCCATTAAGTCTTTTATACTAAGGCAATCGCGCAATTTATAAGGCAAACGAACTAATGGGATATGATTATCTAAAGCATACTAATTCTTTATTTGATCATGCAAACCTAATTTAGATTCAGATACCACTATCTCATTATGACCGATTTCATTAATAACACTCATAAAAATATCTCCTATTTGTTGATTCTATATAAGTAGAAAAACAAATAGGAGAATATAATATTTTCAGTTATAGCTACGGATCATTTAGTTAAATCTTTCATATCTGTGACCACTAGGAACAAAAGGTCAACCTGATCTTCGGTAATTTCTGAGATTTTCATCGGATGTCCGAATATCATTTCTACTCTCTTCATTATGCGCTTTGCCATCTCTTCATTGGGTTCTTCACCCGACATGACTAGCTTGTTCCATAATTCCTGAGCCTCGACGCGGAGTGCATTATAGTCTAACTGTTCTTCTGTAGGAGCTTCCGTTTTCTCTACAATGACTGCTCCATCGAGCTTTGCGCTTCGATCAATAGCATCGCCTATAGCATCTACAAGTTCCTGATATCCGAATTTAATCTTAGGCGCAAGATACTTATATCGGCTACCTGCGACGACTCTTGGAGTCTGTCTTGTGTAGAGGTATCTTTCGGAATTACCTTCGGCATCCCATTCGATCGCAATATAGCCGATTACGTCGACTAATCTGTTGCAGATCTCGTAGCAACGCTTATTCAGCGCCGGACTGTAGAACTCTACATCATTATCATCTATTTTTTCTTTGCGGATCTCTTGGTGCGCAATCAGAATTAAACCATAACCAAGCATGGTTATTTTTCTGAGACAGGCCTCGAACTCGCCTTTTACCTGTGCATAGCCACCACCCCATGGGATGTCAGCAATTCTTTGCACACTATTCTGCGCACATACAAACTGTTCACACAGATCATAAGCGATACTTACTGTATCAATAGTGACTGTATCGAACTTTTCCTTCGCGGCCGGCTGTTCAAGCTGGCGCAGAAGTAGTTTGAAATCAGACCACTTTTGAATAGGCTGGGCATAAATACCATCAATGGCATTGTATCCCATTTCAAAAGCGCAAAGAAGGTTTTTCTTAAACTTGGCGGCGAAGGAGGTTTTACCCACCTTCGGCGCGCCATAAACTAGGACATACTTGCCTTTCAAATCACGAGAGATTGTAGTAGGCTGAAGATTGAGAATATCAATCGCCATAGTTACACCTCTTTAGATTAGAAACCGAAGTTGAACTTACTTCCTGCAGCAGGTGCTGCTTTCGCTGTAGTTCCCTTCGAAGCGCCCTTCTCTTTCAGAGCGGCAAGGCGTTCCTTCCTTTCTGCAAGAGCAGCGGTTACATCGTTCGGATCAAGCGCGAACTCTCCATCGAGAGGACTTGAAGAACCTCCAGTCAGGATCAGCTCACTGACACTGATTGTGCGGACTTCCTCGGTAGGCTCACCAAAGTCGACTTCGACCTTGCGGACTTCCGATCTCGATGTGAAGTTGAGCTTACCAGTGGCCTTAACTGTGTCGCCTTCGTTCCAGTAGTTGGACACTCCGTCGATCACACCAGGATTGATGGCGAAGAACGGAACTACGTCGATCTTGCCGCCGTACTGAGGCACCATACCGATGATCTTGTACTTGTTGGTTTCGACACCGTCTTTATCGGTCTCATATCCCTTGTTGCCAACCATGAACACGATCGAGAAGGTCGCGCAAGGCTTGCATTCATCTTTCTTTACCTTAGAGATAAAGGAAGCAGTGATACGAGGGAAGGAGATCAGATTGCCGTTCTGACCATAGTACTCATTCATCTGGATCTGACCACGAGTGATACGGATGCGATCCGCATGATCGATATCAGAAGCCGCGATACTGACATATTCCTTCATCACACGACTGATGGATTCATATGCAGGGTTTGGCGCGCCAGCATTGGTAAGCTTGCTTGCGAACATATGTACAGGGATCTCCAGGTCAGTGGAGACACCATTAATGTCCTGAGTTACACGGACTTTGATAGAGCCGCCAATGGACTCCATCGTAGTACCATTTTTATTAAAAGTTTTTGTCTGAAGATCTATTTCGCTGAGGATACCCTCTATCTTAACGATGTTTTCTTTTGTCTGTAGCATGTTTATTCCTCTTAAGTTTGTGTTATATGTGTGTTTGTGTTTCGGGCAAAAGAGGGCGGAATTATACCGCCCTCATATACATAGGGGGATTATTCCTCGTCGGAAGGAACAAAAGCAGCGCCTTCGGGAGTAAGAACCGCGTAGGTGATATCCTTCGCATCTTCTCCGTCGCCAGCAACCTTCTCGCGGGTAACAAGACCTTTCTTGCTAAGGTCAGTAACGTTAGCGTTGATGGAGCGAGGGGCTCTGTCGAGAGCGTTGCAAAGTTCGTCGATGGTAACCTTGCCTCCGTTCTCCTTGATGTAATCAAAAACGACCTGGGACTTTTCGGTAAGTTTCATTGTGTTTCTCCTTGTGTTAAACATTGAATTGAATTTATTGAATAAAGGCGGTCACCTTTATTTTCTATATATATTATATCAGAAATTTGTGATTAAGACAAATTTCACATGATCGAATTTCAATATTTTAAAATTCGAGTCACGTTATCTATGGCGTTAAGTTTCATAGATTTATTACCTAATGCGCCTTTGCCAAAGATCGGAATATCATTAGTAGTAAGTTTGATGCAAGAACGAGTAGAAGCAATCAGAATATCAGAGTCGGTTGTGAGTGGCAGGAAGTCCGCCATCCAGTCACCTGCGTTCAGTTTCTGGAGTTTTGCGCCTTTAGTGTTCTTGCCTTGAGTTACGAACTCATTAGCGGCTGTTTTCTTGAAGAGACCAGCGCCGGATATTGAGGCGATGAATGTAGTGTCGGTGGGGATGATATGCGCAGCGACTACGTGGTCACCTTCGTTGAGTTTGATTGCGTGAACCCCTTGCGCGACACGACCTATCGCGCGAACATCGGAGGTTGTCACCATCAGGAAGTTGCCTGCTTCAGTAAGGATACCGATACGATCATCATTAGTGAAGAGGACATCAATGATTGAGTCACCTTCTGTTAGATTAATTGCGCGCAGACCGATGCTACGGTTTGTGTTATATTCAGAGATCTCTGACTTCTTCATAATGCCGTTCTTCGTGATAAAGATAATGTATTTCTCTGCCGGCTTCTTGGAGTTGGCAGTCATCGCGCAGACTGTCTCCCATTCTTTGAGTGGAAAGTAGTTAAAGAGTGAGGACTTTTCACCAAGCGGTAAAGAGTGGGCCGCGCAGTGGTAGACGTTTCCGGCGGAAGTGAAGAAGAGAAGCTCTTCATTGGACTCAACTGAACGGGAGTCAATTACATACTCTTTTGCATCAAGTTTGAGTTTGTTGCCTACGCCGCCACGCTTCTGGGTGTAGAGGGTAGAGGTTTCGGTAACAATGACACTATTCTGATTGGTGAGGTTGATTTGGAGACGTTTAATCTCAATTGGTTCCTCAGACTCTGCAGTCAAATTGAGGATCTTTGTGCGGCGAGCATCACCATATTTATTTGCAACAGAGCGCCAGCCCTCTTTGAGCTCGTTATTGAACAATTCTTCACTATCAAGAATTGTATGAATTCTGACAGCTTCTTTTTCGAGGTCAGCTTTTTCATTTTCGAGTTTCTTAACTTCGAGGTGTGCTAAACGACTTAGCTTCATATCAAGCACAGCCTTAGCCTGGTCTTCATCAAGCAGGAACTTGGATTGAAGTGCCGTACTGGCAGCAGCAGTCGACGTACTTGCTTTAATTGTCTGCACGACTTCTTCAATAGAGGCCATACAGATTAACAGACCATCTATAATGTGAATACGCTTCTCAATCTTACGGAGATCAAACTCAAAGCCTCTGTAATAAACCTTTTTTTCGTGCGCGATATGAGCTTCGAGCATTTCTTTCCAAGTGAAGACTTTCGGATAACGCCCTTGATCGAGCATTGTGAAGTTGATACCATAGTAATATTGAAGCGAAGTATTCTTATATAAGTGCTTTAATACCTTATCAGGATTCGCTTTTTTGGTGAGATAAATTTTGATTAAAGGCGATGAACCCGTGAGGTCATTGAAGCGTTCAACACCGGGGTTATCTTCGCTTTCGATAATCTCCTCAAGTTCGGCGCAGATTGTATTGGTATAGACGCTATATGGGATTTCAGTAACTACAAAACAGCGCTCTTTGCTGTCGAAATCGACAACACTCCTCAACTTGCAAGCAAAGCCCTGCCCATTCTTCATTGATTGCTTGACTTCATCTTCATTGTATAACACTGCGCCCGTCGCGAAGTCTGGCGCGCAATAGATGTCCTCAAATGAACAGTCAGGATGGTCAATAAGATAAATCAGCGCATTATTCAGTTCTTTGATGTTATATTGAGGAATGGAACACGCCATGCCGATACCGATACCAGTTGAACCATTCACGATATTGTAGAAGCCTTTTGAGGGAAGAACAGATGGATACTGTTCAGTTTCGGAGTAGTTATCGCGCCATTCCACAATGGTATCTTTATCTATATCCTCAAAGAGGTTAGCAGATATCTTAGAGAGGCGAGCCTCCGTGTAACGAGGCGCCGCCCAGTTGCCTGATGCAATGAGAGTACCGCCATTGCCCTTGATAGTAACGAGTGGATACCGCATAGCAAATGGCTGACCCGCGCGCATTATAATTCCTTCACAAGAGGAGTCACCATGGATGTAGAAGTGCTTAAGAGCTTCACCGATAGAGGCCATGGTCTTCTGATATGGCTTGTCGGCAGTATACTTATACTTATCCATGCAGTAAAGTATCTGTCTCGCAGATGGTTTCAATCCATCACGCACATCAACGAGCGCGCGCGATTGTAAGACACTCCCTGCATATTGAGTCATTGCTTCACTGATTACATTTTTAAGGTTGCTCATTTATTACTCCTTTATTTGTGAAAAGTCGACATTCTCAAATATGAATTCTCTGCGCGGTTCGACTTCCTCGCCCATTAAGTCATAAAGTAGATCAATGGCATTTTCGTTCCACTCCATCACATCCATACGCTGATATTCAGGAGTAAACATTGACTTGCGCGCCTGATCTGGCTCAAGTGAACCAAGACCTTTGTTGCGCTGCACTTCACCCTTGATTTTGCCTTTTACTTTGTTGAACTCTTCATCAGTAAAGTAGTAGGACTCAGTCTTACTACTAGTCACGATGTAGAGAGGTGAACGAAGCCAGCAGAGCCTTCCTTCACGAATGAAGTCGGGCGCGAGATACTGCAGAGCAGCCATAATCAGTAAGCCAATATGATAACCATCTGAGTCAGCATCTGTACAGATTGCGAGACGACCATAACGAAGGTTCTTTGCATTATATTTGCCAGGAACAATATTCATCGCACTCAGTAGAAGTTTGATTTCTTCATTATTGAAGATCTTTTCTTCAGGATTAGATAAACAGTTAATGATCTTACCACGAATAGCCATGATGCCATACTTGGTATAATCACGACCTTGCGCCAGACCACCAAGCGCGCTATCACCCTCGGCAATTAGTAGGGTAGACCCTTCACCGAGAAACTCAGCATCCTTCAGTTTATCAGATGAAAAGACTTTCTTCTTCTGATTCTTCTCTACTTCGCGCGCAGCATCAAGGACTTGGCGCCGTGCCTTTTCGGCGGCTGCTTCGGCTTTAGCGATTTTCTTAAGCATCTCCACGATAGTATCAAACTCCGAGGAGTACTTAGTCTTCATTACTTTCAGAGCATCAGAAAATGCATTCGAAGCCAAAGTCCGCAGACTAGCGTTATTAATTTTGGATTTAGTTTGGTTAGCGAAAGAAGGTTGCGCCACAGAGCAGTTGATAACATAATATAGACCAGAGCGGATGCTATCGCCGTCAAACTTTTGTCCTGAGAGGTTGTTGAAGGTTCTGGTGATGGCACTTTTAGCCCCCGTGATAGGGCTACCGCCTTCAGGTACTCGTAAGCCATTAACAAAGACATATTCATGTTCTTTATTGTCTCCCCATTGAAATGCGATATCTACTTTATCAACGCCATCTGTGGCAGTAGCGGTGATAATGTGTTGATGTAATGGCGCCTTGACGTTATCTTTGATGAAATCGATAATGCCATTCTTGGCGCAGAATGTTTTTTTGACTCCCTTGTCGTTAGCGACAAGGAAGGTTACTCCTGTGTAGAGATAGGAGATATCGTGGATCTCTTGACAGATACGATCATAAGAATAACCGATTTCACCGTTTTTGAAGACTTCGGGATCTGGGATAAACCAAATCTTCGTGCCATTCGGCTCGGTTGTATCATATTCGACATATTCATCAAGAATGCCTTGATTCCAGCAAGCATAAGCGGCCTTGCCATCACGATAGCTGTCTACGATAAATTGCTTGGAACTGAGGCAGACGCATTTACCGCCAATGCCATTGAGACCCGATGAGTTCTTATAGGCGCCTTCCTCAAACTTGCCGCCTGTGTGAGAACGAGAGTAGATGGATACTAAAACATTTTCACCATCCTCGCGGATACCAAACGGAACGCCGCGTCCGTAGTCACGGATCATTATGCTGTTGTTAGTTTCTGCGACGAGGATTTCGATTTTATTGCCATATCCAGCAATCGCCTCGTCTGTTGAGTTGTTGATGATTTCCTTGAAGGCTTGATAGGTGCCTTCGTTGTCATCAGAACCGAGATACATTTGGATGCGGGTTCTAATACCCTCACGGAAGCTCAAGGATTTAATATCCTCTATACCGTAATTATGAGTCATGTTTCTCTCCATTCTATTGTATATCCATTAATTGTATTTTGATGCCGCTGTTTTGCTATTGAGACTGCTTGGCGCGAGACATCGCAGTAATCTGCAACTTCGACTTGACGATTAAAGCGAACACCGTCGATCATGCAGATATAAGGAGTGTCAATTATTTCTTCAGGTTCCGTTTCGGAGTTGTATTGACGGAAGAAATGTTCTTTATACATCTTGCCAGATTTGATCGCGGCACGCAGTCCACTATCTGACAAGCCTGATGGACACTGCGCCAGAGCGTCTTTTATACTGGTGTAAGTAGTTATTAACTCACCATCATGAGAGTATTCTGCTACGTTGAGATGAACTGTCGGTAACTCGCCATGACGGATTAAAGCGGCGCGAGTAAATAACTTCTCTTCTTTTTCATAATAATATTGAACAAAATTGCGGGCGGGCGCAGTGTAAGTCGATAAGAACTCATTATCTTCTTTGTATACGCGCTCTTTAGTACATATCGGATATTCCGTGGCCGGCTTCGGATAGGGCAGGACAGGACTGGCGCAGTGTAGTTTTTTATCTAATCTTTGAATATAGATGAACTGTTTAGTCCAAGTCTGCCTGACATCATGATAAAGATCACAAATACTTTGACGGAATGGTTTAGATCTATCTGTATAATGTGTATAGTAATACCATACGGTTATTTGATGGCGCTCTTGACCATCGAGTAACCAGAAACCGTCTGAAACAAAATAGCCGAGATACTCCCAGTTAGTAGCTTGATAGATAAAACCGTAATTACCTTCTTTGCGCCCTGCATAGGACACAAGAAGTTTAATTTCAGGTTTATTTTGCTTGATCCATTTAATACCGAGAGAGATGGCTTGACTTTCTGAGTTTTTCCCCTCGGAGTCTGCCATACAAAACCGATTGAGTTCGAGATATTGATCCTTAGTTATCGGCTCTTTGACATAACGATCTAGTCGAATAGCCTCTTGCGCGCTACATCCCCATTGGAGGACACCAACAAGAAGATTATCACTTTTGCGATAAATACCCTAATTGATCTTTGCTTTCTTGAAGCCAACTCCAGAATAGTGATATAAGGCAGTCATTTTATTTGCCTTAGATGAGTTGATTAGGTCAATATAATAATCTTTACTTTCAATCATGCCAGAATATACACAGTAAGATGAACAATATAATAAATGTCATCAGAATTTCTCCCTAATTTTGTTCTATATATATTATAGCAAAATTTTGTATAAAAATCAAGTTATTTCTACTTACTATATGAAAAATCTACCGGGAGGTAAAAAATATGGATATCGAAAAGATTATTGAGTATGTGTTAAGGACACCCGAAAACACAAATCCTAACATTCTACGCGGCATGCTTAAAGCACTTGTTGCTAGTGAACAACCCGACTTAAGTTTTGTAACTGCTACTGCGGACAAGATTTTAGTTGGCTATGACGGTGCCTCAAGTGCTGGTACAAAAGTTGAAGGTGCTTATGTGCCTCTTGATACTTCTGATGCGACTGCTACTGCTGAAGATATTATGTCTGGCAAAACAGCTTATGTCAATGGTGTTAAGATCGAAGGTACATATACACCACCCGCTGCTACAATTTAATTAAACATGAAATCGAGCAGGCATTACGCCTGCTCTTTTTTATTATCTTTCCCAGTTACTTGTCATTCTTGCTCGTTTTGCTTTTGTCGGTATTGTCGCCCATACAAGTAAATCTCGCGCTCGAGTGGCTGCAACATAACTCACACATTTTTCTTCGAGGTCATAGAAGCGGGCGCCGATTACGACCACATTCTTTGCTTCTAGTCCTTTGCTGGTGTGGATAGTTAGTACTTTGACATCATCGCTCTTTAACTTCTCATATAACTCTGCATTAGTTAATTGAGCGCGTTTAAATGACGAGGCTGGAATATCTTCACTTTCGAGATATTTCATGATTTCATCTGACTAATCATTAGTTCGAGTCAGTATGAACCAATCCTTATAGTTGCCCATTCGTTTGATTGTCCTGACAATTGCCACAGGGCTATAATCCACTGTCACTACGCGTCCGGCTGTCTTGCGCATGGCGATAGAAGAATCACAATATTCATATCCAGCCTGGAGGATGATACTGCGTGCAAATGAGAGGATATCACTACCATTACGATAGTTCTCATTCATATATTCAACAACGCCATTGGTTTGCTTAATGTAGTCATTGATGTATTCTGGATGAGCATCGCGCCAACGATATATAGACTGGCGCTTATCATAGCAACAGAATCGTTTTTGAGGCTGAAGGATATTGAAGATAAATTCGAATTGATCTGCGTTGCAGTCTTGCATCTCGTCACAAAGAACAGCATAAACTGGCGCGACACAATCAAGATGTTCTTTAAGTAGTGAGAATAGTTTGTCGAATAATTGTTCTTCAATATATTCGAGTGCTTTGGAAACTCCGTGTGATAGGAGGAGTCTGAGACAATAAGAATGAATAGTGCCAACGAATACTCGATTCTTGTCGTAGTCGCCCAAGCGCTAACTCATTTCTTCAGCGGCCGCATTAGTGAATGTGAAAGCTATGACTTGACCTTGGTTATCATTGATAAACTAACGAGTTTTTTCGATTAGTACTAATGTTTTACCGGATGCCGCGGCTGATTCAACAAATACGTTGTCAGCGCGATTGTTGATGATTTTTTGTTGTAATGTGCTTAACATGTTACTCCCGCCTATTCAGGTCTTAGTATGCCTGCTTAGGACTTCATATATATATATATATATATATATATATATATATATATATATATATATATATATATATTTTTCAAATGACCAATAAAAACCATAAGCATTGCCGCCACCTTTATTACATGCTGCGCTAATGGTTGATGATGATTTTGCCTTTACTGCGCGACTGGCTGCAGAAATCGATTCAAATGAATTAATAAATGCATGGGTTTTTATGTCATATTGATTTACAATTTTTTTATTACTCTTGATTCTACTTGCCTACTATTTTGCTTTCTCTGGATCGTTTTTATATAACCAAACATACCCATGAGCGGTAGGACAATCACCCAAAGCACAATGATTGATACCGCTTCTATCGGTTTGTGTAGCAATAGAGGCTTCTTTCATAGATGGAAACACATTAATTAAATTACCAGATAAATCAAATTGAAAAATAGGGGTATCAAATTTTAAACGATTATTCTACATTGTAATCTGCTAATTTTGTTTGGTTCTATTTTCGATTTCTTCTATAGAAACTCCTAAATTAATTAGGCGTTTTTTAATTAATTCTTTTCCTCCACCATATTGAGTATAAATTTGATAAATTCCCAAACCTTGCTACCAATATTCTAGTAACTAATCATCAGAATATTTTTGCATATATTTCTTTTTTCGTTCATTAATCTTTTCAGAAGTAATTCCTAACTGATGAATTAATGAGCGAGACACTCTATCCAAAGAAAGGTTTAAAATTTTAGCGATTTCAGTTTCACTATATCCTTCATTCCATTTTTCTAAAATTGAAGTGGAGTCAAAATCAGTTGGATGATCCTAACCACCTAAAGTACTATTATAACCAGAATTATAACTATCGTAATATGCAATCCAAAATCGCTCTCTGTCATCTAAATCTTCTCTTGCAATATTATCTTCTAAAATTTCGCAATAAAAATTTTCAATGCCATATTTATTTATTGCATGATAAAATTTTGTGTCATCGCGCTTACTATCACTTTTATGCTTTAGCCATCTATCTCTTATATTCTAAGTAGTTTGTCCGATATATACTTTGTCATTTATAGTATTTCGAATAATATAAATGCAATTCATTTTTATCCTCCGCTTTTAATATTATATCCATAAATAGTGGATTGATAGAAATTCACATAAAATTTTTCTCGTTCACCCAATTTTGCTTCACCATCAACTTTTTCTAATATTTCCCATGAAAAATCTGACCAATGTTGGTATAAAGCTTTATGAATATTAGAACGCTTTATTGTTCCAATATTAAGTGATGTTTTTATATGTTCAGTCCAACGATTTGAGACCAATCCTGAAGTTTTACCAATATAAATTTCTTGGGTTTTGAGATTAGTAATTTTATAAATTACATTTTTAGGGTCAGAATTCCCTAAAACGTTGTTCATCATTTTTTTGAAAGGTTTTTGAAGATATTCAGACCAAATTAATTTTGATAGTATTTCTTTATTACGCAATCTATCAACGATTGATAAAAGATAATTTATATCTTCTAAATCCTCGTCCGGTATACAAATACGATAAAAGTCTTGCTGTTCGTCGAGAGCGCGCTGCCGTAAAATTTCTTCATTGATAGCATCGCGTTTCTTTTGATATTCTGCTAAAGTAGCACGTAATTCATCTATATCACTATTTAAATTTGCACAAGTTTGAACGAATTCTTCTTCTGCTTGTTCAAGCAAGTCATTTTCGGTAGCGTGCAGACTACGTGTATATTCAGCCATTTTAGAGCCATAATACTGTTCAAGCATGCTATCGAGAGTGCCTTTTGCCTTTTCGTTTTGCTCAACTAGCTGTTGATATTGATCTTTAAGGACTTTTGCCTCATTCTGCGCCCGTTGCTCCTGTTCAGACACCTGCCGATTCAATAAATTTATGCGTCGGGTGCTCTCTGCATCAAAATTCAAACGAGCCTACTGCGCTATCTCTAGCCTATGTCTTTCCTCTGAAAGCGCGGAGTCAAATTGCTATTTCTTTTTTTCTATATATTCTTCTTTATATTCTATTCTTTGTTTGTATAATTTAATTAAAAATATTATAATAAATATAAATAATATAAAAGTTAATATCAATGAACTTAATATTATATATAGTATGTACTTCATTTTATCTATTCCTCCATTATATCTATATAAATATTATACATTATTTTTATCCGAAAATCAATTTTTGAGTCGTTGCCACCGAGCGTGAAAAATTAGAGTATTTCGCCATAAAGGATACTTATAAATGTAAGCAGATTGGCTAATAAATTAAGGAGGAAAGTCATGATCAGAGGCACAACACCTACTCATGTGTTCACTAAATTACCAGTGTTATCCACTGATATTGCTGAATTATGGGTTACCTACCTTCAAAACGGACGAGAAGTTCTGACTAAGGATAAGACATCGGCGGTCTTCATCGATGATCCTGAGGAAGAAACAAGTATTCTTGAAGTCACTTTAAGCCAAGAAGAGACTCTCAAATTTAATTATGGCCCAGCAAGCGTGCAGTTACGTCTATTACTTGTTGATGATACAGCACTGGCTTCGGACGAAGTGCCACTTGTCGTTAAACGAATTCTGAAAAATGGGATTATTGGAGCGGAATGATTTAACGCAATCAGAGCGTATATAGATAATTGATGCAGTGCGCGGAAAATTACCAATAGATTATTCTACTGAAATGACTGTCATCCCTGTCGAGTTCGAGGAACAATCAAGTAGAATTCCGGTGATTATTCCTGAGCGAGAAGATGTTCCTTCTTTCTTTGAGGACTACATTGCTTAGCGCGGGAGCTGCCGCATTATATATAAGACCACTTCAGAATGGGATGCAGAACCTACTTTAGTTGGGTACCGCGGCTATCTGTATGTTTATCTTGATGCAGATTCTTATGTAGATGAGCACGGTAATACAGTATATGTCCCCGCAATCAAGTTAGGCGATGGAGAAACACCATTAATTGATTTGCCGTTTATGACGGCTTAGACCTCGCAAGAGGTAATTCACCATCTTGAGGATGCTTATGCACACTGGCAAGAGGGTGAGCGCGAGGCTCTTCAAGCGACACTTGAAGGAAAAGTAGATATAACAGAATTTAGTGAATATATTGAAATTGATGAAGCTCAAGGATATTTTGATGCTGAGACAATAGCAATTATTCAAACAAATCCAATTAAGCGAATAAAGTATGATGATCGTATTTATACTATGACAATGCGTCGGTCTGGTGTGTATCGGTACACAACGGGTAGTGATGATGCTAATTTTGCTAAGTTCATTGATGTGAATGTTAGCGATTTTAGTTGGCATTGTTATAATAATGAAAATGATGTGCTTGCATAGCATATTAATGACACCACGGTGCATATCACTGATGCTAAAAGGACATTTTGGAATAGAAAACTTAATTATGACACCGTCTCGGAAGAGCGGTTAATATTAAATAGAAATTAAAAGGAGGAAAGTTTATGCCTACCCCACAATATTCTAATTATATTGCGTAGATCACTCTTCCCGATAATATTACTTATCACATAAAGGACTCTGAAGCTAGACAATGGATAGAGGATCTTGCATCTGCTGGCTGGTAATCGCATTTATTTTCGCTCATCTAATACTACTACCTTAAACTCTGGTTCTTTTGTAGTTAAGAAAACTAATAGTCTTGATGGGGTCAATGCGGCCTATGAAGTTGGTGGTTTATTAGCTTC